>Ga0209187_1000068_pt1 | contig 235211 bp, 210 predicted proteins | sample BantaG_FD_187430 | JGI IMG/M metagenome (GOLD analysis project Ga0209187, IMG submission 187430) | Marine algal microbial communities from Bantry Bay, Ireland - BantryBay_4 metaG (SPAdes) (version 2) | ecosystem: Host-associated > Algae > Red algae > Unclassified | place: Bantry Bay, Ireland... | reverse complement strand
CGGGATGGTGGCGCCATGGGGTCCGTACCACGCGGCAAAGTGCTCGGATTCGGCCCACATCTTCCAGACCGCTTCCGCCGGCGCGGCGAAGGTGCGTTCGATTACTACCCAGTTCTGATCGGTCATTGTTTGTCCTTCTTCATTTTGGGCTTTGCGAATCCGCGTCGAATCCTAGAAGGGATACACCTTGCCGAAGAAGTCCGACGCCCCCATGGTTTGTGGGTCGTGTTTTGGGAATCGCGGCTCGGACACCCCCAGAGGTTCGTCGCCCAGGACCGTGGCCCGATGCAGAATGCGGGAGCCCGCGAAGTCATTGGTCACCGAGTGCAGCGTGGCCCGGTTGTCCCACATGGCAACGGCCCCTGGACTCCAGCGAAAGCGCACGGAGAAATTGGCCTGTTCGCACCAGCGATAGAGGAAGGGCAGCAGTGCGTCGGACTCGGGTCGGGACACCTGGCGGATGTGGCTGGTGAAAATCCGATTCACGTACAAGCTCTTGCGGCCGGTGACCGGATGCACCCGCACCACCGGATGCTCAAAGTGGCCTTCGCCGTACCGGTTGACGTGCATGGCGGTGAGTCCTTCAAGGAACTCTTTCATCGGCGCGGAGAGTTGCGCGTAGGCCGCCTGCAGGTTGCACCACATGGTGTCGCCGCCCACCGGCGGGCACTCGATCATGTGCAGAATGGACATGACCGGGGGGTTCTCGCGGTAGGTCACATCGGTGTGCCACACATCGGCGGTGTGCACCGTTGCCGAATCGACCAGGACCAGCTCCGGGTGATCGTCATCCACCTTGGTGAGCAGCGGGACAACCTCCACGGGACCGAAGCTTGCGGCCAGGCTGCGGTGCGCGTCCGGGGTGAGCGTCTGGTCGCGAAAGAACAGCACGAGGTGCTCGGCAAATGCGTCATGAATCTGTTTGCGGAGCTTGCGGTCAAGCTCGTTGAGGTTAACCCCGTTGATCTCGGCGCCCACAGAGCCACCGAGCGGCCGAATGTCGAGAGCGCACATGGTTCGAGGTTACCAGCGGTCCGAAAACCAGAAAGACCTGCCCGCCCCAAACGGGCGAGCAGGTCTGCTGTCAGAAGTCGTTCAGCTGCACGCGCCAAGTGCGGCGTCGTAGTCAGGCTCGTCGGCGATCTCATCCACAAACTCGCTGTGGGCCACGTTGCCGTCGCCGTCGATCACCACAATGGCACGGGCGTTCACGCCGGCGAGTGGGCCGTCCTGCAGCGTGGTGCCGTAGGTCTGACCGAAGTCGCTGCGGAACGAGGATGCGGTCTTGACGTTCTCAATACCTTCAGCGCCGCAGAAGCGGCTTTGGGCGAAGGGCAGGTCCGCCGACACGCACAGCACCGACGTGTTATCCAGCGAGGCGGCCTTCTCATTGAAGGTCCGAACGCTGGTGGCGCACGTTGGCGTATCCACGCTGGGGAAGATGTTGAGGATCAGATTCTGACCCGCGTAGTCAGCCAGGCTGACCGGTGCGAGGTCGTTGCCGACCAGTTCGAATGCTGGTGCTGCGCCGCCGGCGGCGGGCAGGTCGCCAGCAGTGTTGAGAGGGTTTCCACGAAGGGTTACTTGAGCCATGTTCGCCAGCATACGGCAGGCGATCGGGCAACGTCGCCGGAGCTGTTGTTCAGGTCAGGGCGGCTTCGATGGGGCCGGGCCGTCCGAGCAGATACCCCTGCCCAACGTCACATCCGCAGCTCATCAACTGGGCGAGCATCTGGTGGGTTTCGATTCCCTCAGCAACCACGCACAGACCCAGGGAGTGGCCCAGCTCAATGGTGGCGCGGACCACCTTCACCGTCGACTCGTTGGGGTCCGAGCAGAACCGACGGTCGATCTTGACCTCGTCGAGGGGAAACGCACACAGCATCGACATCGACGCATAACCGGTGCCGAAGTCGTCAAGTGCCAGCCGAACGCCAAGTTTGCTCAGCGCGTTGAGCACCGACAGACTCTGTTCGGTTCTTTCCAGGATGCAGCTTTCGGTCAGCTCCAGTGTCAACAGATGCGGGCTCAGGCCCGAAGACCCGAGGGCGTCAGCGACCGCGGCGCAGAGGTCGGGAACGACCTGCAGGGCAGAGACGTTCACTGAGACACCGACGCCGGGTTCAGACGACTGCCATCCCGCCGCGGCTGCGCACGCCTGGCGCAGCACGCTGTCGCCAACCTGGCCGATGACGCCGGCCGACTCTGAGGCCTCAATGAACCCCTCCACGCTGAGTCCCGCCGGCGAGTTGCCTCGCCACCGAAGGAGGGCCTCGCGGCGGATCATCTCGCCGTGGGCCAGATCAAACATTGGTTGAAAGTGGACTTCGATCCGGTCACCGTCCAGACAGGTCCGGACAAATTTGTTGGCCATGCGAGCCTCTGCGTCGGTGGCGGCAATCTCTTTCGACCACAAGGCAATGCGCGATCCGCCTGACTGCTTGGCGTCGTACATGGCCTGGTCCGCGTGATCAATGAGCTCGGGCACCGTCCAGAATCGTTCAGCGGCGGCCAGACCAATGCTGGCGTCCACGACCAGGCGCTCTCCCTCGATGGTCATCGGTCGCCGGACCGCCCGCAGAATTCGCTCGGCAATTGGGGCGACCTCCTGCGGACCGTTGCCCCGTACCATCATGATGAACTCGTCGCCGCCCAACCGACCCAGAACCTGGTGTGATGGCAATTCACTGGTAAGGCGGGCAGCGACTTCGACCAGCACCCGGTCACCGAAGTCATGCCCGCGGATGTCATTGATCTGCTTGAAGTCATCAAGGTCCAGGTAGAGCAATGACACGCCCTGGGCCCATGCGGCCTGCACACTCGGATGCGGGCTCGTGAACACCTGCTCCAGCGCCCGGATCACCCCACGACGATTCTGCAACCCGGTCAGATCGTCGTGCATCGCCATGTGCCTCATCTCGGCCCGGGCGATCTCCAGGTCATCGATGTCGCAGGCCTGCCGGTGAATGAGTTGTTCGAGTTGCAGCTGGCTCACCACCTGACGGGCCAGGAGCTCAAGGATCTGTTGTTCGCGCTCGCCGAAGGTCCGCGGCTGGGTATCGAGCACACATACGGCGCCAATGTGTTCTCCGTCTGCCATGATCAGAGGCGCACCGGCGTAGGCCCGCACGTTGTGGTGGCCTACGACCAGCGGATTGGTGGCAAATCGAGGATCCAGTGTTGCGTCCGGCACAACGAACACGTCGTCCTGCTGCACGGTGAACCGGCAGAAGGAGACCTCGCGGGTGGTGCCCCGAAGGGGAATCGCATACTTGGCTTTGAACCACTGGTAGTGCTCGCCCAGGATGCTGACCGCCGCCATCGGTGAACCGGTCAGGTCGGCGGCCAGCCGCACGCTGTCGTCAAAGGATGGCGGATGATCAAAGGGGGCGTCGTCGTCGATCCACGACTCCACCGGACCCGCCGGCCACCCCCGTGGTTGAGGGAAGCCCTCTTCAAGGGTCGGGTGATCGTTGAATAGCGGGTAGTCGGGCACCAGGCAGGCGGCTTTGCGCACCAACTCCGCCCCGGGGCCGATATTGATCGTTGCGCTCAGATCAGATTTCTCCACCTGGTCGGATCGGACCGCGTATCCCAAGGTTGAGTGCCTGGGTCCTTCGGCCTACCACGATTGGGAGAGCAGCTTGGATCAAAACCAGAGCGGGGAGAATGCGGATCAGCCCGTCACCGGCCGCAACGATGAGTCCCCGCTTCGGGGCGTAATCCTCAAGACCGCTGGGGTCCAGGGCCGCAGTTCAGTCCTCGATCAGAACATCGATTTCCAGGTCGATCGTGTCGCCAAGGTCCACGCCGGCTTTCTTCCGGACGGCCTTCTTCAGTGGCAGCACGTAGGTTCCGGTCCTGCTGTCCGGGAAGATGCTGGTCCGCCATTCCACGTCGCCGATTCGGGCCCGCACTCGCACCGACCCAAAACCGCGTTTGGTCGTGACGATGTCCCGTATCTCGTCGGCCTCGTCCAGCGGAACGGTGGCAAAAACCCAGACTGCTTTGGATGCCTCCCAGTCAGTGAGTTCTGACGTAAACGCAAAGGTCGGTTCCATCGTCGTACTCCTACCACGTCACCTGGAGCTCTTCGGGTCCTCGGAAGGTGATGTTGGGTGAGGACCAGATGTGCTGGTCCTGCACCAAGCGCAGCGACGGCACGCGTTTGGTGAGTACCTCCAGCACCAGACGGGCTTCGGTTTTGGCCAGGTTGGCGCCCAGGCAGTAGTGAATACCTTTGCCGAACGAGATGTGATGGGCGGCGTTCTCGCGGTGGATGTCAAAGGTCTCCGGTTGGGGAAACAGGTCGGGCTGCCAGTTGGCGGAGGCGAAGTTCATGAAAACGCGGGTGCCCGCTGGTAGGTCGTATCCGCCCAGCGTGGTGTCCACGGTGGTGACGCGCCGCCAGGAGATCTGGCTGGACTCAAAGCGCAGTACCTCTTCGACGGCATTGGCAATCAGTGAAGGATCCTGCACCAGTTGATCCCATTGTTCGCGGCGGGGGAGCAGGCACAACAGCGAGTTGCAGATCAGATTGGTCACCGCTTCATGTCCGGCAAAGCTCAGCCCGTAGATCACCGACTCCACCTCCCGGTACGAAATCTCATTGGGGTCGGCGTCGTGGGCGTTCAACAGTTCGGAGGCGAAGTCGTCGCCACGGTTGTCACGCTTGTCCGCGGTGAAGTCCCGGCAGTACCGCCAGTAGGCCAACATCTTCTCGGCGATTTCGGTCTGTTCGGTGGCGGTGGGTTTGCCCCAGGAGAAGGCTTTGCGGTCGCCACACCAGTTCTTGAGGAGTTCGTCGTCGGCCTCGGGAAAGCCGATGAATCGGAAAACGGTTTCTCCCGGGAGCGGGAAGGCAAACGCGTCAATGAACTCGGTGGGGTTGGGGCCGGCCAACATCTGGTCAATCAGTTGGTGGCTGCGCTTGATCACATATGGTTCGAGCGTCCGAAGGCGGCGGCGGGAGAAGCCGGCTCGGGTGTAGGTCCGAATACGGCCGTGGCCGGGCTCGGGTCGGTTGGACATGACCGCCACCGGGTTGAAATCTTTGGCCCCCAACACCTCTTTGGCTCCCGGCGCCATCGGGAAGACCGGGTCCTGCACGTTGGTTGACGCGTAGATGTCGGGTTCGTTGAAGACCTCGAGAATGTCTTCCATCCGGGTGATCACCACGTAGCCCAGGGGTTCGCTGAAGAAGATCGGCGACTCTTGCCGAAGACGGTTGGCAATGCTGTAGGGCTCGGCCAGGTAGTCCTCATCCAATGGACTCCATTGACGCATCGGACAACCCGACGGAGGGTCAGGGATATCGGTGGGCGAGGCGTGGTAGTCGTTGCCTTGAACGGGTGCAGAAGTCATGGCTGGGCCCCAGCGCTCATGACCGCCGCAGGCGCTTGGACTGCGCCGTCAAGTTGGTAGGTGGCCACCGTGCACCCAACCGAGAAGATGGGGATGGGCGCATAGAAGTGAACGGTTCCGCGGGCGCCGCACGCGGCCGCGCTGATGCACAGGAACGTACGGATTTCAAACCCACCCTGGCCGGCTTCGGCGTAGACCTGGTTGTCGTCGTAGCTGAGCAGCGCGTCCCTGTCGTTTCGGCACCACCGGTCCATGAACTCCCGATCCCATGGTTCGTTGATCTTTCCCGAATCCGGCGTGGCGGGCCAGTGGGAAATGCCGCCGGTTCCAACCACCGCGATGCGTTCAGGCATGGCGTCCGCCGCAGCGCGGATAGCTTCGCCAAAGGCCCACGCCCGGGGTAGCGGCGTCAACGGTGGGCCTTGACAATTGATGTTGGCGGGGATGATGGGCAGGTCATACCGCGGGGTCAGGAAGTGCAGCGGCACCATGATGCCGTGGTCGAACCTCCACTCTTCGGCGTAGGCCACGTCACTGTGGTTCATGACCCCTTTGATCAACCGCTCGGAGATGTCGCGGTTGCCGGGCACGGTGACTTTTTCGATTCCCAGCCAGCCGGGGTCTTCGATGGGTCCTTCGTAGACGTCGGCCATGCCCAGCGCAAAGCTGGGCATGTTGTTCATGAAGAAGTTGGCGAAGTGTTCGGCGGCCACAATCACCAGCGCATCCGGTTTTGCGGCTTCAAGGTCCTGGCGCATCTGGTCGAACGCGGCATAGAACGCGTCCCGAATGTTGGGGTCGGCCTGGTCGGCCCGGCCGGTGATACCGGGGGCGTGGCTGCACACGCCGGCAAAGACAAGGGGCATGACGGACTCAGCTTTCCTGGTTGGTGGTTCCGGCATTGCCGGCGCCGTCGGTGGCCTGACTGGACTGACCGAGTTTTTCTGCGTGGGCGTCCACGCCTTCGTAACCGGTCATTGCGTAGACGCCTTCTCGGACCGGGCCGTGGGTGGCGATGCCATCACGCATGCGTTGCAGGTAGTCGGACCATTCGATCTGATGGAGGGCGGCAAAGTGCATGAGGATCTGGCCGTTGACGCCCAGGTGAAACAGAAGGCCAATGTCCGGCTTGGTCAACGCGCCGCGTTCCTCATCGGTCAGCTCATAGGGCGCAATGACGGCGTGCCGGTCGGTGTGATACGCGGCTTGCACGGCTTCGTCCCGATTGAGTTCGTAGAGAAATTTCTGGACGTAATAGAGACTCATGAAAATGCCACCTCGATGGTGCCCAGTGGTCCGTAGTCGGCGACGAACTGGTCTCCGGGACCGCAGTCGACGGGGCGGGTGAACGATCCCGAGAGAATGATCTGGCCCGCCTCAAGCTTCATTCCCTGCTGCACATAACGCTCCGCCAACCAGACAATGCCACGGGCTGGGTGGTCCAGCACCCCGGCGGCAACGCCGGTTTCCTCGACCACCCCGTTGCGGGACAAGATGCTGCTCACCCATCGCAGGTCCACCGCATCGGGAGCCATCTTCTGGCCCCCGGTGACAATGCCCGCATTGGCGGCGTTGTCCGAGATGGTGTCGTACACCAGCCGGGTGCGGCCCGTATCCGGGTTCTTGCGCCAGCTCCGCGCCGCAATGAGTTCCAGTGCCGGAATCACATACTCGGTTGCCGCCAACACGTCCTCAACGGTGTGGTCGGCTTCGGTCAGATCATGACCCAGGACGAATGCCAGCTCCACTTCCAGCTTGGCGTCGAGGTGCTCGGCGGCGGTGATGGTCTGGCCCGACTCAAAGACCATGGCGTCGGTGATGAAGCCCGAGTCGGGGGTGGAAATGTTCATCGCCTGCTGCATGGCGCGTGAGGTGAGGCCAATTTTGTGGCCAACCATCCTCTCGCCGCGCTTCAGTCGAATGTCTTTCCATGCGGCTTGCACGCGGTAAGCGTCATCGAGGGTGACGCCAGGGAAACGCTCGGTGATGGGAGACGTCTGGGTTCGTGTGCGTTCAGCCTTGTCCAGCGCCCGGGCCTCGTCCAGGACCTGCCCATCGGTGAGTATCGCTGCGGTGGGGGTCACACGGTCTCCTGAGTCAGCGGGGCAGGCTCGGGTTCAATTGCCGCCAGATCTTCGAGCAGGGTGAAGAGTTGCGCAAGTTTGCGAGGGCCAAGTTGGGCTTCGATGGCGTCGTAGCGGGCTTCGGAGTGCGGTGCGATTTCGGCCACCAGCCGTCGGCCGTTGGTGGTGAGGTCAATCCAGGAGCGACGCTGATCTTCCGTGTCGGTGCTTCGGCTTACCAGGCCCCGCTCGCTGAGGTTGGTCAGTATCCGGGACAGGCTTGGGCCCAGAAGGAAGGTGTGCTCGGCCAGCTCGCCCACGTCCGGGGTGGTGCCCGGGTGCTTGACGCCCCAGTGGTTGAGCGCTCGAAGGACGCGCCACTGCTGCTCGGTCAGGGAGTGATTGGCCAGCAACGGCCGGAAGAAGCGCATGGAGGTTTCCCGAGCGCGGAGCAGCACGTGGGGGAGTGACTGCTCGAAAGGTCGGAGCTCCCGGCTGCTCACCGCAGTTTCGCTCATTGGGGCTGAGGTGGCTGGATGGCCTGGCCGGCCGGATCGCCGGGATCGAACTCGTCGACAATGGAGTTGCGAAGGGTTCCGATTTGCGGGACCGAGATTTCAACCTGGTCGCCCGGCTCCAGCCACACGGGTGGATCCATTCGTGCGCCGGCTCCCGTCGGCGTGCCGGTGAAGATGATGTCGCCGGGCATCAGCGTGTTGAAAGTCGACAAGTAGCTGATCTGGTAGTCGATGGGGTACTTCATGGTGGCGGGCGTGTCGCGTTGGCGAAGTTCACCATTGACGGTGGCGGACAGTTCCAGCGCTTCAAAGTCGGCCACGGTTTCGATTCCCGCCTCGTCCATGGTGACCATCCACGGGCCGATCGCTCCTGAGCTGGCCCAGTTCTTGCCCTGGGTCACGTTGAACTTGGCGTGGCGCACCCAGTCCCGGATGGTGCCCTCGTTGCCGAGGCTGAGTCCGGCCAGATGGCTGAGCGCCTGATGGCGTGGGATACGTCTTCCACCCGTGCCGATCACTGCGACGATTTCGCCTTCGTAGTCGAGCTGGGGACTTTCGGGCGGTCGGACCAGCGCCTCTTCATGTCCCACCAGGGAATCGGCGAAGCGCACAAACACGCTGGGGAAGGTGCCGTCCGCAGCGTCTTCGTACTCGGCCGCCCGCCCGCCGTAGTTGACGCCGATGCAGAAAATCTTGCGGGGCCAGGGAAACAGGCGGTGCAGCGTGAGGTCGGCCAGCGCGAAGTCCGCCTCCACGTCCGCAAACTCCGCAGCGTCCGATACTCGTTCGGATCGCACGAGCTGATCAAGGTCGAAGAGGCCGTCGATTCGGCTGCGGAGGTCAACGACACCAGCCCCGTCCGCGGTGAGAAGTCCGGGGTGTGAGGCGCCGGTGGTGGGATGTTCGAAGGTCAAGAGCTTCATAGGGACGAATTGTTGCACATGTTAATCAATTTTGTCTAGGGTGCTCGTGTGCCGCACATCATCATTGAGTACTCGTCCAATCTGACACCTTCGGGAACCATCGACCAGCTGGTGACCGGCGTCTACGAAGCCACGCTTGCCACCGGCATTGCGGGGGTTGCTGGAGTGCGCGTCCGGGCGGTTGAACAGTGCGATTATCGGGTGGCCGACAACCACCCGTCGCGGGCATTTGTCGCCATGGTTCTGCGTCTTGGCCCGGGTCGAACAACCGAGGCCAAGCTCGAGTTGATCAACGCAGTACTCGACGCGGGCGAGCAGGCTCTCCAGTCGGTTGCCCGGCCTTCGCCCGACGAGTCCAATGGTGACGTCTTCGACATCGCCTGGAGCGCGGAGGTTCAGGAGATCGATGCCACCCATCGAATCAACCGCAACCACATCGCCCCGATGCTGGACCCGAACTGACCGGATCACCATCCGAATACCACCCTCTGACAGGAGCCCCATGGCGGAGATCACGTTTGAACAGAACGTCGCTGAGTCGCAAGAACATCTGGCGCGGTTTGCCCAGGAGCCGCTGCTGCACCTGATCAACGGTCAGGCTGCGGCCAGCGTGAGTGGCGAGACCTTCGCCAACACGTCGCCCATTGATGGGATGTTTCTTGGCGACGTTGCCGCCGGTGACGCGGCCGACGTAGACGCCGCTGCGCAGGCTGCGGCCGCTGCTTTTCCTGGCTGGAGCCGGACGCCGGGAAGTGAGCGTCGACGCATTCTCCATAACGTTGCCGACCTCCTTGAGGAACGGGCGCGCCAGATCTGCACGGTCGAGTGTGTCGACACCGGCCAGAGCTACCGCTTCATGAGCAAGGCCGCCGTTCGCGGCGCGCTGAACTTTCGATACTTTGCCGATCAGGCACCGGGGGCCGCAGATGGCAAAGCGCTTCCCACCCCCGATCATCTCAACTTCACCACCCGTCGAGCGATCGGCCCCGTCGGCGTCATCACCCCTTGGAACACGCCGTTCATGTTGAGCACCTGGAAGATTGCTCCGGCGCTGGCCGCCGGTTGCACCGTGGTCCATAAGCCGGCGGAGTGGAGCCCGCTGACCGCCCACCTACTGGCGGAGGTGGCGCACGAAGCAGGCTTACCGCCCGGGGTCCTGAACGTGGTCCATGGCATGGGCGAGACTGCGGGCCGAGCGCTCACCGAACATCCGGAGATCAAGGCGATTGCGTTTGTGGGGGAGAGTTCCACCGGGTCGATGATCCAGCGGCAGGGAGCAAAGACCCTCAAGCGCGTGCACTTCGAACTGGGTGGCAAGAACCCGGTGATCATCTTTGACGACGCTGATGTCGACCGTGCCGTGGATGCCGCCATCTTCATGATCTACAGCATCAACGGCGAACGCTGCACCAGCTCCAGCCGCCTCCTGGTTCAGGACTCGATCTATGACCAGGTGACCAACACGATTGCGGAGCGCATCAAGACCATCCCGGTGGGGCACCCGTTGGATCCAGCGACGGTGATTGGACCGCTGGTGCACAAACGACATTGCGAGAAAGTGCGCAGCTATGCGGACAAGGCCGAAGCTCAGGGCGCGGTCGTGCACTACGGGACGCCCTACGACGGTGCAGTTGAGGGCGACAACTTCGTTACGCCCATGTTGTTCACCGGCGCCACCAATGACATGGCAATTGCGCAGGAAGAGATCTTTGGTCCCGCGCTGACCGCAATTTCGTTCACCGGTGAAGCTGAGGCGGTAGCCATTGCCAACGACGTGGAGTACGGCCTGGCCGGCTACCTGTGGACCAGGGACGTGATGCGGGCGCACCGCGTGGCCGACGAACTGGAGGCAGGCATGATCTGGGTGAACTCGCAGAACGTGAGACACCTGCCAGCTCCGTTTGGCGGAGTCAAACGATCCGGCATCGGTCGCGACGGTGGTGATTGGAGCTTTGACTTCTACATGGAGACCAAGAACGTGGCGATCGCCCGAGGCGAGCACCACATCCCCAGGTTGTACCGGTAGCCGGGACGACGGTGCCGTGCGCAATCAGCCGCACGCAATCAGCCGCACGCAATCAGCCGCACGCAATCAGTACCAGGCAGGTGTGGTCCGCGTTGAGACTGCGGTCAATCCCGCTGACCCGGCCTGACAAAATTAGCGATGTTTGCACCGATATGCTCTGCCAAATGTTGACAGCGATACACAGTCCGGACGTCCGTCGTTGCGGACGTTTACCCAAACTCCTGCTGGCCACCGTGATTGTGGGTCTCGTTGTGATCCTCACGGCGTGCGGAGGTTCTGCGTCCACGGAGTCGACCGCATCCGAACCGGCCCCGGCCCCCGAGCCAGTGGTTGAGGAGTCCACGGCGGCACCGACCGAAGTTCCGACTGCGGTTCCGACCGAGGTCCCCACCGAGGTCCCCACCGAGGTCCCAACTGAAGTTGTGGAGGAACCGGCTGAGGTCACCGAAGATGCGGCGGTTGGTGCCGAAGCAGACCTGGACGCGGGCGGCGCCATCTTCGCCACCAACTGCGCACGCTGCCATGGTGACGATGGCGGGGGCACAGATCGCGGCAAATCACTGGCGGGCATTGCCACCAGTAATCCTGACGCTGAGCATCAGATTGGGATCATCACCAACGGCAAAGGCCGCATGCCACCGTTCATGGATGACCTCACCCCCGAAGACATTGACGCGGTGGTCAACTACATCCGGGCAACCTTCTGAGCCGTCCGGTCAATCGAGGTTGAACCGCCTCGCCGACTTCTACAGGTGAAACTCGCAGTTGTATTCGTCGATCCACCACTGCGCGTCTTTGACTGCGGTTGCTGAGGTGCGCAGGGTCGGATCCTGATTGAGGTCCGTCGGGGTCGGACCGATCCGGGCGGCGATCTGGTCCAGGCCCGCAACATCCAATCCGTAACACTTGATGGCATTCTCGCCCAGGAGCTTACGGGTGTCCTCAATGGACACGTCCTGGAAGTCTTTGGTCAACCGCTCCTCGGTATGGGGCCATGAGCCCTCCGGATGCGGGTAGTCGGTGCCCCACATCAGCGGCGTGAGTCCGTGGATGTGTCGGCGCCGGATCTCCATGGTGGACATGGTTGATGCCCCGATGAAAATGTTCTCGCCAAAGTATTCCGACGGCAGCTTGGACAGGATGCCTTTCATGCGCGAGGTCATCTTTTTGACCTTGCCGCCGCCACCGAAGGCCACGTCACCTTTGTACATGAGGTCACCCAGCCACCAGGACCCGCATTCGACAACTGCGTACCTGAGACCGGGGAATCGTTCGAAGACGCCGCCGTACAGCATGTGCCAGAGCATGCGGTGTGTGAAGAACGGCACCTCCATCATGTAAACCACGACGTTGTTGTTGTAGCTCGCAAAGTCGGCTTCACCCGAGTGGGTGTGGACGACGAATTCGGCGTCCTGACAGGCGGCCCAGATGGGGTCATAGACCGGGTCGTTGTACGCCGGTGCGTCGTGCCACATGGTTGGCACCATGATCCCTTTGATGCCCGGCTTGCCGGCCAGCGACTCGATCTCTTTCACCGACTCTTCAATACCAAAGGTGACCGGCACCAACGCAACCCCGGCCCGACGCGGCGGGTTGGTGGCACAGAACTCCACCAACCAGCGGTTGTGGGCTCGGGCTCCGGCGAAGGCCAACCTGGGGTCGGTGATCTGGCCGGCGCTCAGGCCGGCGCCAAAGGGCGGCGACTCCTGACCGGTGACGCTGTCACCGTCGGCAAAGATCACTTCGCCTGCGATGCCGTCCTTATCCAGGGTCTTGTCTCGGATGTCGGGGTCATAGGCGCCCTTCAGGCCGTATTCGTTCTCGCCCTCCCACTCGGCGATGTACTCGCCGTTCACCTCTTCGGTCAGGCGCCGGTGTTGGTGCCGTTCGGCGATGTACTCGTCAAACTCATCCATGACCGAAGGGTCCAGGTACTCGCGGTACTCCTCGCACTGCAAGCCGGCATGGGTGTCAGAGGAAACAATGGTGTACGGACTGGTGGTGTCGACGTCACCACTGGCAATGTTCTGCGTGTCGGTCATGAGGCAGTTTCTCACGGGATGAGAGGGCCACGCGACACGATCATTGTTGCCCCGGGACCGGCTCTGCAAGGTACCGTCACCGGGTGCAGCCAACCACCTCCACCGACTACGACCGCCAGTCGGTTCAGCGGCGCACGCTGGCGGTGCTCGGACTCAGCACAATTGCGACTCGCGGTGCGCTGAGCGCGGTGTTCACGGTGTCATCGCTGGCGATCAAAGAGATCATGGGAACCAGCACCTGGGCGGGTCTGAGCACGGTGGCCACAACCCTCGGAGGCGCTGCGAGTGCCGCCGCGTTGGCGGCCATCATGCAGAAACGAGGTCGGCGGCCCGGTATCGCTCTCGGTTACGCCATCGCCGTGGTGGGTGCCGTCATTGCGGTCCTGGGTATTGAGAGCCAGCGGTTGTCTGCGTTTCTGGGCGGGCTGTTGCTGGTGGGCGTGGGATCAGGCGCCGTCAACCTTGGCCGATACGCAGCTGCGGACCTCGCCGAACCCGAAAACCGAAGCCGCGACATCAGCCTGGTGGTCTTCGCGTCGGTGTTCGGCGGCGTTGCGGGTTCGTCCCTGGTGGGTTTCTCCGCCGGCCTGGGTGAGGACGCAGGTCTCAACGAGCGATCCGGTGCGGTGATCCTGTGCCTGTTGTTGTTCGGGATCGGAGCGCTCATTGTGATGGCGTTGTTGCGTCCCGATCCGTTGCTGGTCAGTGAAGGCCTTGGTATCGAGGACAAGCAGGCGGGGAAGAGTTTCGCTCAGGCGATGAGGGTCATCTTCGCTCGTCCAATGGCGCGACTGGCTCTGGTCGCACTGGTCGTTTCGCAGGCGGTCATGGTGATGGTTATGGCGATGACGCCGTTGCACATGGAGGCCCATGGTCATGAGCTGAGCAACATCGGGTTCGTGATCTCGGCGCACACGGCTGGGATGTTTGCGTTCGCCCCGGTTGCGGGCTGGTGTTCGGATCGCTTCGGTCGCGTGCCCATGGTCTTTCTCAGTGGTGCCATCCTCATTTCCGCCACGGTCATCAGCGCGCTGGCCACAACGGCGCCCAATGTGTTGATGTATTCATCGCTCTACCTGTTGGGCTTGGGATGGAGCTTCGGGCTGGTGGCCGGCAGTGCGCTGCTGACCGAGTCGGTGGCGTCGGAAGATCGGGTTGCGGTTCAAGGGGCGGGCGATGTTGCGGCCCGGATTGCCAGCGGGGCGGGGGCGCTTGCCTCGGGCATTGTGTTTGAAATGACCGGATTCCACATCCTCTCCATGATCGGCATCGTGCTGGCGGGCCTCATGCTCACCCATGCCTGGTTCGAAATTCAGGTCTCCAACAAGTTCGCTTCGTAGCCGATTTCAACCCGGGTGGTTGGCCTCTACAGCTACAGTCGAGCGGGTGAACCGTTCAGGCTCCAGAGCGCTGTTTACCGACCACTACGAACTGACCATGGTCGCCTCGGCCATCGAGTCCGGGGTTGCAGACAACCGGTCGGTATTTGAAGCATTCAGTCGCCGGCTGCCCGCCGGGCGTTCGTACGGCGTGGTCGCCGGGATGAGCCGGGTGGTTGAGGCCATCACCGATTTCGCCTTTGACGAGGCGACGGTCGCTCACCTGGTCAAGGCTGCCGTGATCCCGGAAGGTGCGGTGGCTGATTGGCTGCGCAACTACTCCTTTGCCGGCGAGGTACACGGCTATGCCGATGGCGAGCTGTTCTTCCCGTACTCGCCGATTCTGACGGTGGAAGCAACGTTTGCCGAATGTGTGGTTCTGGAGACGGTGGTCCTTTCGGTTTTGAACCATGATGCGGCCATTGCCTCGGCTGCGGCCCGGGTGACCGACGTTGCCAATGGCCGATTCCTCATTGAAGGCGGTAGCCGGCGCACCGACCCGGACGCGGCAGTAGCGGCGGCCCGCGCGGCGCACGTGGGTGGATTCGATGTGACATCCAACCTCGAGGCTGGCCGCGCGCACCAGATTCCGACCGGCGGCACGACTGCGCACGCGTTTGTTCTAGCTCATGCCACCGAGGCGGAAGCGTTTGCGGCCCAGCGAGACGTGCTGGGAATTGACTCCACCTACCTGGTGGACACCTTTGATGTCAGCGATGGCATCAGACGGTTGGTGGAAACCGTTGGTCCAGCGGTCGGAGGTATTCGCATCGACAGCGGCAACCTTCTGGCAGACAGTATTCGGGCTCGGGCGTTGTTGGACAGTTTGGGTGCCACCCAGTGTCAGATCACGGTTTCGGGCGACCTTGACGAGTTTGCGGTAGCCGAACTGGAGGCCGCACGAGCGCCCGTGGACGCGTACCTGGTCGGTACCAGCCTGGTTACCGGTTCGGGCCATCCGACCGCTTCGATTGTCTACAAACTTGTGGCGATCGCCGACGATGACGCACCGGCGGATGCCCCGCTACGCGCCGTGGGAAAACTCTCTCCGGGAAAGCGAACCGTCGGTGGTCGTAAACAGGTGCATCGCTCCACCGATGCGGACGGTTTCTGGTCGGCGGAGGTACTGACCGTCGACGCGTCACTCATCGATGCTCAGTCGCATCAACCGCAGGTGCAGTTGATGGCGGAAGGCGAGCCCAAATACGTGGCCGACGCGGCCCGTGACCGGGAGCGCTGCGCCGAGCGGCGTAGCCGCCTGCGCCCTGCAGACCGCATCCCGACACCGCAGCGGACGCCGGCGATTCCCACCGAATGGCTCGGTATCGAACAGCCACTCACCCCGACGGCTTCGGCCTCGTCCACCCCGTCATCTTTGAGAAAGGGACTATCCACATGACCAACCGAGCACTGATAGTTGTTGATGTGCAGAACGATTTCTGCGAGGGCGGCTCGCTGGCGGTGGAGGGTGGCGGCGCGGTTGCCCGTTCGATCACGGCGTTCTGCGCCGAGCAGCAGGCAACCGGTCGCGCCGACGGACCCGCCTATGCAGCGGTCGTGGCTACCGGCGATTGGCACGTCGACCCGGGGGAGCATTTCGCAGCCGACGGGGTTGATCCCGACTATGTCGACAGCTGGCCTCGCCACTGTGTTGCTGCCACCGACGGCGCCGCGTTTCACGACGACCTGGATGTTGACTTTGATGCCGTTTTCCTGAAAGGACGGTTTACGGCCAGCTATACCGGATTTGATGGCGAAGACGCCGAAGGGGCCCGCCTTGGCGCTTGGTTGAAAGCTCGGAACATCAGCGAGGTGGACGTGGTGGGTTTGGCCACTGACCATTGTGTGAGGGCCACAGCCCTGGATGCGGTGGCCAACGGCTTTGGTACCCGCGTGTTGTTGGACCACTGCGCCGGAGTAGCCCCGGACACGACCGCGGCGGCGTTGACCGAGCTGACCGAGGCCGGCGTTCAGCTGTGAGCGTCGAACCCGACGACGCCGCTCTGCGCCGGTCCGCGCCGGCCATCGTTGCCTATGACGTTGATCAGCTTCCCACCGTCGATCTGGACGCGTATGCCCGGATTCGTAGCGACGCGGTCCATGCGTCCACCACGGTGGCGCCGCCCCGCGACGCAGCCACCGCCGAGGTGCCGGCCGGGTCGTTCTTCCGGATCACCAGCGTCGACGGCCCGCAGGTTGGCGACCTGAACCTGTGGAACCTCCATGACCTCCATGAACGGTTCTTCAGCGGCAAGACCCGGCAGCTCCACGCCACCCATGTGGGGATAGGCGATCGTCTCTGGTCCAACCTTCCGCATCTGCGGCCAATGGCCACCATCACCGCTGACACTCTGGACTGGTACGGCTGGGACGAAGACGGCGGCGGCATCCATGACGTCATCGGCACCCGCTGTGACCCCTACACCAATCAGGTGCTGCGGGGAACCGAGTATCACCGCTGCTGCCACTCCAATCTGACTCGAGCGCTGGCCGCCCATACTGGCCGCCCGATGGCGGAGATCGAGATGCACGTGCATGACGTGATGAACGTCTTCATGTGCACCGGGTTCACCCGGGATACCCATCAGTACTTCATGAAAGCCAGTCCGGTGCGGCCCGGGGACCACATCGAGTTCTTTGCCGAGATCGACCTGCTGGTTGGACTTTCGGCCTGCCCGGGAGGGGATTGCGGATCAACCCACTCCGACGATGAAACGCCGTGTTTCCCTCTCCAGATCGACGTCTTCACGCCTCCGGCCCACGCTTTGGACCAGTGGACACCGGCCCCGATCAACAGCTACGACCGCACCCATGGGGCGTGAGCTGCGCGACTCGTGAGTCTCGCTAGGTCCAGGGCGGGGAGTCAAGCGTGAGGTCCAAGTCGATGCGTTGGCGGTCACGTTGAATCTCGATAGTGACCTCGGTGCCGCCCGGGAGCACGGGGACATCGGCAATCTTCTCGATGGGTTCGCCGTTGATCGTGAGCAACACGTCGCCGGCCTCGATGCCCGCGTCTTCGCCCGCTGATCCAACCGCAACCGAAAGAATGGGCATGCCGGGTCCGTCGTCGCCGTCGCCGCTCAACTCCAAGCCAATGGTGCCGCGCGCCTCCAGGCACTCGCTTCCCTCCGGCGGCAGGGTGAGGTCAACCAGGTAGTCGGTAACCCACCGGTCGATGCAGTCGTTATCGCCCACGATGCCGTGACCGCCGCCCACCCAGGTGAGAAGTTCGGCCTCGGCCAACTGCTCCATCAACAGCCTGGCGTTGGCATACGGGGTCGCGGGATCTTCGGTGCCCGCAACCACCAGAATTGGCGGCGCGTCTGAGGTGTCGATCGCTGGCGGTGGAACCGGGACTCCCGGCCAGGTGTCACACAGAACCGCGTCGGGACTCTGGCCGAGAATCTCGGCCCGGTCCAGCCGTTGGGTGACGTAGTCCTCAAACTCGGCGGTGGTGTTCAAGCCCGCGCCGTCGGCACAGGTGATGGCGTTGTAGCCACCCAGAAGGTCGCCAAAGGAGGGAAGCAGGTCACCAATCGACGCGTCGTCGTTGTCCAACAAAGCCAGTCGCTCAGCTATCTGGGGGGCAACGTCGGCCGGTGCCAGATAGAGCGAAACGGTGAGCACTTCGAGCAGCCGAGCGTCGTCCACCAGGGTTTCGCTGCCGATGACCGGCTCGGCCCCCAACTCCTCAACCAAGCGGACCACCGTCGCCCGGAAGCCCTCGTCGGCCACCGCGCAATCGCCGGCCTGATCGCACAGCGCATCAATTCGGTTCAGTTGGTCTTCAAAGTTCTCCGCCTGGTCCAGCCACCCGTCAGGACTGTGCTTGCCCTCCGAGACCGGTGCATCAAGGATCATGGCGCGGATGGTTTCGGGGAACAGCGTGGCCAGTACCCAGCCGAGCTGGGTTCCGTAGGAGTAGCCCAGCCAGCTGATGGTCTCTTCGCCCATGGCTCGGCGGACCGCATCGATATCGCGAGCGGTGGCCACCGTGCCCAGGTGATCGAGCAGCGCGGGAGTGTCGGTGCAGGACAACCAATCTGGCGTCTGGTCACGAAGTAGGTCCACCTCGTCTGCCAGGCCGTCTTCTGCGTCGTACAGCTCTGAACGCGTCGTCGACGCGGGACAGGTGAGTGCTCCCGATCCGCCGGTGCCGCGCGGGTCTACGCCCACAATGTCAAAGCGCGATGTGATGGCCTCGGGGAGGGTCGCAGCATGGTCTTTGACGCGGGACGCAGCACCCGCGCCGGGTCCACCGAAATTGAGAAAGAGCGACCCGATGCGTTCATCGGGATTGGATGCCTGCACTCGAGAAACCGAGACGGTCAGCGTGTCGCTGCTGGCATCATCGTGGTCGATTGGCACCAGCACCGACGCACACTGGCCGGCCTCACAGCTGGTCCACGCAATGGGATCAACCGGTATGGGCGTGGCAGCCGGGGTTGGAGTAGGACGTGGTGTGGGGGTTGCGGTTGGTGCCGCTGTTGCGGTTGCGGTTGGTACCGCGGTTGCGGCCGGCACGTCGGTTGCGGTGGGCTCCGGACCAGCAGTTGGCGTGAGCGTGGTGCCGACGGTTGGGGTCGCGTCCGGCGGGGCGGTCAACGCAGCGTCAGCCACCGATGAACATGCGGGGACCACGAACAGGGCACCAAGAAGCAACAGGAAGCTGACCGGGCGGAGATTTCGCAACACGCACAGCCACATGCCCGGAGTATGGCGCAGTTGTGCGGGGTAGATCAGGCGGCTTCGGGACGAATGAAGGTGGGCGAATCGTCGGTTGAGCGGTCCGGATCGAACCGGTAGCCCATGCCGTCAAACCCGGTAAGCGCCGACGCCGACGTGATGCGGTTCTGCACCATCCAGGCGGCCATGGAGCCGCGGGCCCGTTTGGCAAAGAAGCTGATGATCTTGTAGTTGCCGTTCTTCTCATCCAGAAAGGCCGGCGACACGATGCGGGCATCAAGCCGCTCTGGCTGCACCGCAGAAAAGTACTCCTTGGACGCCAGATTCACCAGCACCTTTGGCGAACGTTCGGCAAACTCGGCGTTGAGGGCGTCGGTAATCCGGTCGCCCCAGAATTGGTAGAGGTTGGTGCCGCGGTCAGTTGTGACCCTGGTGCCCATCTCCAGCCGGTACGGGTGGATCAGATCCAGCGGCCGCAGGAGTCCGTACAGGCCCGAAAGAATCCGCAGGGACTTCTGAGCAGCGGTGAAGTCCCGTTCGCTGAACTTCTCGGTCTCCATCCCCACGTACACGTCGCCCGTGAAGGCCAGCATCGCCGGACGGGCGGTCCCTGGTTCGAATGTGGGTGTCCATTCCTGGAATCGTTCGAAGTTCAGCTCCGCCAGTTTCGGTGAGAGACGCATCATTTCGGCTATCTCGTCCGGCGATTTGGCCGCCATGACCTTGACCAGCTCTTTCGACTCGGCCGTCATCGTTGGCATCGAGTGCTTCTGCGTTGGCAGCGGCGACTCGAAATCGAGGGATTTGGCCGGTGAAAGTACGGTCAGCATGGAAACAGTCTGGCCTCAGCCACCCGTGAGTGCGAACTCGATGCGGCGATTCTCGGCCTGACCTTCTGGCGTGTCGTTGTCAGCGATCGGGTTGTCCTGACCGAAACCAACGGCAGTCAGGCGGTCAGCGTCGACGCCAGCGTTGATGAGATAGGCCACGACCGCGTCGGCGCGGGCCTGACTGAGGGCCTGATTGGCTCCCGCATCGCCGGCGCTGTCGGTATGACCTTCGACAGAGACGTCGCCACCATCGGGATTGTCGATGATGATGGTTGCGGCCTGGTCAAGCTGCTGTTCGCTGCCGGCATCGATAACGGCGGAACCGGACGCGAACTGGATCTTTTCGAAGAGGAACAGGCCATTGAGGGACTCGGCCAGCGTGGGTTCGGGTTCGGGTTCAGGTTCTGGTGTTGGTTCCGGCGCGGGTTCGTCCACCACGAGGCTGTCGGTGAATGGATCGGCGTCGCCGGCGCGGCTGGTGAACAGGCGCAAGTCTGCGGCCTGGGCCTCGCTGGTGGATCGACCGCTGAGCGATGAGATGAGGAACTGCGGATTGAGCGACGGGTCGATCTCGGTGTTGTCGATGACCTCAGTGATGTCGGGCAGGGTGGCCGCGGCGGCCAGCAGGTCGGTGCGGGTCTCTTCGCTGTCCAGGGTGCCAGTCAACACGGCGACGTTGTCGTCAACATTGACGTCAAGGACGATCGGATCGGTCGACGGCACAACGGGTGCCGCTTCTTCCAGCTCGACTTCTGTGGGAACGGCGGTGGGGGCCTCGGTTGGCACGGCGGTCGGTGCAGCCGTGGGCGCGGGGGCGGCGGCAACGGCAACCGGAGCTGGCGCATCGTCGCTGATCACGGTCCAGAGGACCGTCATGAGCACGGCGGCCAGTACACCCAGTACCAGCAGCATGAATCCCTGATCTTCATCGTCATCGAACATGGCGCTGAGGCTAACGGCCTGTGTCGGTTGCGATGCGGCTTTCGTGAGCGTTTTCGCCGTATTCCTCGGGTTCGGTCTTCTCTTCCTCCCCGATGTGGGTGACGTTGGAACTCCGTTCGCCTCCCGGCATTGTTGAAGCAGATGTGCATCAACAGCTGATGCTTGAAACAGAAAGAGGTGTCTCCATGGGAGCACTTGGATTGCTTGGCAGTCTTGTTGGAGCGCGGGGAGGGAGCATGGTCGGGAGAATGCTCTTCGGTCGAGCCGGTGGCATGGTCGGTGGCCTCGTCGGATCAATGCTTGGCGGTCGTGGCGGCGGCGCCATGCGAGGCGGCGGCGGCGGCCTCGGCAGCATGCTCGGCGGGCTCGGCGGCATGTTTGGTGGCGATGATGAAAAGGCCGAAGTCCCGGCTGACATGACCGAAGACCAGGCCGCGATCCTGATCCGCGCCATGGTCAATGCCGCCAAGGCTGACGGCCGGGTCGACAAGAGCGAGATCGACGCCATCTTGAAGAACCTCGGCGAAATCGACGACGAAGACGAAGCCTTTCTTCGTGCCGAACTTGATCGACCACTGAACCTGGAAGAGTTCCTGGCAGAGGTGCCGCAGGGGATGGGCGATCAGGTCTACGCGGTGTCGCTGCTGGCCATCGACGTGGACACGATCAACGAAGAGCACTACCTCAAGCAGCTGGCCGAAGGTTTGGGCGTTTCTGCGGACAAGGTCAACGAACTCCACGACGAGCTCAAAATCGCTCGCATTTTCTGATCGAGGACCTCAACGAAATTATTGAGTCGTGGCCGGTCGGCCGGGCCTCGCTGGGGGTAACCACTCCTGCGGCCACGGTCGGCTTGGCCGGCGACTCCACGTGGTCGGCCCCGGTGGCGTCGGTCACCAAGCTCTTTGTGGCGTATGCCGCGCTGATCGCCTGGGAAGAGGGCACCGTTGGATTGGACGACCCTGCGGGACCGCCAGGATCGACGGTGCGACACCTGCTGGCCCACACCGCCGGCTTCGGCTTTGATACGCCGCGCCTGACCGGCTCGCCCGGCGAACGTCGGATCTACTCCAACGTCGGTATCGAAGTCTTTGGCGAGCATTTGGCCGCCCGCTCGGGCATGGCCGTCGGCGACTATCTGGCCGCCGCCGTCATCGAACCGCTGGGGCTGGTGGGCACAACCTTTGCCGGATCACCGGCTCACGGATTGACCACGTCGGTGGACGACCTGCTGGTCTTCTGTCGGGAACTGCTCACGCCCACGTTGGTCTCACCGTCAACCTTGGAATTGGCGGTTCAGGAACAGTTCCCCGGTGTCGCCGGTGTGCTCCCGGGTTTCGGACGCCACGACCCCAACCCATGGGGGTTGGGCTTTGAGATTCGCGGTGAGAAGTCTCCGCACTGGACCGGCGGCGCCAATCGGCCCGGCACCGTTGGCCACTTTGGGGGTTCGGGTTCGTTCCTCTGGGTGGATCGAGAGCAGGGTTTGGCTGCGTGCGCAATCAGCGACACTGCCTTTGGGCCGTGGGCGGCGCAGAGTTGGCCACCGGCATCGGACAGCATCCTGCGCCGCTTCACCTGACAGCTCCGCGACAAGCCCGCAGTCAGGTCACACCGAAGGTGAACTCGGTGGTGTGCTCATAGGTCTCGTCGGGACCCAGTGCGGCGGAGGGAAATTCGGGCCGATTCGGCGAGTCTGGAAAGAACTGGGTTTCCAGGCAGACGCCGGTATACGGCGCGTGAACGCCGGTCAGATGGTTGCCGGTGTACACCTGCACTCCCGGTTTGGTTGTGCGCATCCACAGGGTGGTTCCGGAGTTGGCGTCACGCAGCACGATCGGAGGCGGCGCTTCTGTGTGCGTGTCGTTCAAGACCCAGTTGTGGTCAAGGCCGGCCATGTCCCGGAGCTGCAGGGTGTCCTGGGTCAGGACGTCGCCCAGTCGAGTGGAGTTTCTGAGGTCCATGGGGGAGCCCGCCACCGGTCTCACCCCGGTGAACGGGATGCCCTTTGGGGTGACCGGGATCCAGGAGTCGGCGTCAACGCGAAGTTCGTGGTCGTGGATGGTGCCGGTTGTGGCCAGGTTGAAGTACGCGTGGTTGGTCAGGTTGAGCATGGTCGGCCGGTCGGTGGTGGCGGCGTAGTGGATCGACAACCGATTCTGGTGATCCAGACGGAATGAAACCTGGGCGCTCACGGTCCCGGGATAACCGCCATGGCCATGATGGCTGACAAGGCCGAAGGTCACGCCGGCGCCAAAGGAATCGTCAAACCGTTGACCTGTCCACACCTGACGATGGAAACCATCAGGCCCCCCATGCAGGTGGTGGCCCCGATCGTTCTGCGGCAGGTCGTATTCCCAGCCGTCCAGCCGGAACCTGCCTTGCGAGATCCGGTTGGCGTACCGGCCAATCGTGGACCCCATGAAGTTCTGCTCGGATTCATAGGAGCGAAGGTCGACCAGGCCCAGCGTGACTTCTTTGGTGGCACCGGTTTCATCGGGCACCCTCAGCGACGTGATGGTCGCTCCGTAGTCGGTGATTTCGCACGCCATGCCCGTTGGCGACAGGATGCGCCAGGCGGTGGTTGCAATCCCCGCGCTCGTTGTGCCGAAGGGGCGGGAGGTGATCTGCAATCGCTAGTGGGCGCCGGAAGAGGTGCCGGACGACGACGTGATGGCGGCCCGCCATCGGCTGTCGGCTGACCGAACGGCTCGACCGGAGCGCTTGAGGTTGGTAAGGGACAACGAGATCTGATCCAACGTGTCGCCGACGCGACCAAGCGTGTGCATACGAGTCTGGATGCCCTGCCGATCGAGGGGTCGGTCCTCAACGGTCATCACATAGAACACCGCGTCGGTCCGGTTCATCGCATCAAGATTGACGGCTTTGGATGCGGGGATCTCCACGCCGGCATTGATGGAGAACAGCTTTGCGCCTTCGGCCTCGTCCGCCGCGGGCGCATCCATGGAAACCTGATGGCGAGCAGCCGCCAGCCGAAGCCCATGCAGTTCGTCTTTGAGATCGCTGATGATCTGGCGGTATTCCTCGACCCCGGCCATGTGGGCGTCCAGCTCCAGTTGGGCGTCGGCCATGGATTGTTCGGTGTCTTCGATAAGTGATCGGAGAATGTCGATGTCCATGGTTTTCGCCCTCCATTCGGGGGACTTGATGACGGCGGTCGAACCGTGACCAAGGATCCTAGCCTAGGAGCAAGTCAAAAGCTGGTGATAGCACCAGCTGTCGGCAGTTCGGTGGCATACTCTGGCCAAAAGTTCAATAAATGAAACAGTTTTAGACGGTAGCTGGTGTAACTAGCTTGCACTAGCTGTTTGGGTTTGTCTAGGAGAAGCTTGCTTCTAGCGCCGCTCCTTGGTGAGGCTCTGATCGGCGCTGTACCCGCAAAGTTGAGAACCGGCTAGGGTCAGCGCCGTGAACAGCGCCATACGTGGGGGACACTGACCAGATGTGGACGCTCAGACGGCCGGCAGCCCGGGTGGTTCTGCTGGACCCGGAAAATCGCATCTTTTTGATCAACGGTCGGGATCCGGCGGACTCCAGCAAGCCGCACTGGTGGGAGATTCCGGGCGGCGGCATCGATCCGGGCGAAGACAGTGCCGTTGCGGTGGCCCGGGAGCTCTACGAAGAGGCGGGATTCGAGTCGGCAGAGATTGGCCCCGTCATCTGGACGCAGTATGTGGAGTTCGATTTCGGCGGCTACCACTTTGAGAGTGATGAAGTCATCCACCTGGCACGGTGCGACGGTGGCGAATGGCGCCCGCGGCATCTGGAGTTTCTGGAGGCGGCTGCGTTCAAAGGTGCGCAATGGTGGGCGCTGGATGATCTGCTGGCCAACGATGAGCCGGTGCTTCCGGTTCGGCTCCGAGAGTTCCTGCCGGAGATAGTTGCCGGAGACCTGCCCGAAACCCCCATCGATATCAGCCCGCCGTTGGAGCGGGATGCATGACCAGGTTTGAACCGCTGGCAACCGGACCGGACTTCGGCGCCAGCGACCATTGGATACCCGTGCTGGACAATCGGATAATCGTGGTGGCGGAGCCGGACGGGCATCGGGCCATGACGGCGGCGGAGGGAGTTGCCCTTCGGGACCACGTGGGCGAGGCCCTGGCGCCCGAGTCGGTCCAGGTGGTGGGCCGGGTGGAAGGAGAGTCCGGCGCATGGTGGACCGTCGCTCTGCCCAGCAACGGCCCGCAGGACGAAATCGACCACTGGTCCACCGCCGTGGGCGTGACCTTGGAAGCGGCCGATCTCCGCTCCCTGATGGCGTCGCTCGACCCTTTGACGTGGAACATCGCCGGACGAGCGGCGCAACTGGCCGACTGGTTTCGGGACAACCAGCACTGCGGCCGCTGCGGCGGCCCCATGGAACGGGTGGCCAACGAACGGTCGGTTCGCTGCCGGGCTGATGGCTTCGCCGCCTACCCGCGGCTCTCGCCCGCAGTCATCGTGCTGGTTGAACACCCCGATGGTCGAGCCCTCCTGGCACGGAACGTTGCGTGGCCCGTGCCGATGTACAGCACCCTGGCCGGATTCGTCGAGCCGGGGGAGTCCCTGGAAGACACAATCCACCGCGAAATCCGTGAGGAGGTGGGCATCGAGGTCAAAGACACCCGCTACTTCGGCAGCCAACCGTGGCCGTTCCCCAACTCGTTGATGCTCGGGTTTGTTGCCATCTGGGCGGCAGGCGAAGTGAAGCTGGCCGAGGACGAGATTCTTGATGCGCAGTGGTACACGCCCAAAAACCTGCCGATGATTCCACCGCTCGGCAGCATCGCCCGCGCGCTGATCGACGACTGGGTCAGTCGTCGGGCGTAGGCTCCGGTTTGGAGCCGCGAAGGCCAGCCCACGCCAACCCGGAGAGATGATTGGCCAGCTCGGCCGGTTCAAGGTCAAAGTCATCCAGGTACCAGTGGCGAAGGGCCCCTTCGGACATACCGACAATCGCGTGCCCCAACATCAGGCGGACCCCGGGGTTCTCGCTGAGATCGGTGAGCATGGCGGCCACACTTTCAGCCAGCGTGCTTTCCACCGCAGTAACAAGCGGACCGGTGACCGGATCGGTGCGAGTGCGAGGGCCGAACAGCACCCGATAGGTGGCCTCGTCGGTCGCCAGGATTGAGACCACGCTGCGAAAGCCACGAGTGACCTGATCTTCGGGGGAGGTGGCAAGCGCCAGCTCGCGTTCCATCTCGCTGCGGACCCGTTCGCCCGCGCCCATCACAACCTCCAGAAACAACTCGTCTTTGGAGGAGAAGTGTTGGTACAGCACGGGCTTGGTGACACCGGCAGCGGCCGCAATGTGGTTCATCGATGTGGCATGGAAGCCATGGGCACCGAAGGATTGCAGGGCCGCGTCCAGGAGTTGGGCGCGACGTTCGGCGGCGGGAAGGCGTTCGGCTTTGGGTGGTCGGGGAGTCACGGCTGAGCGGACGTCATCGCTGGCGAAGTCATGGGTGCATCAGTGCCGGGAAGCCAGTCCCTGGTCGGCCCGGTTTGCATCTTTGACGCCGTACCCGCCGATGATGGCTGGTATCAGGACGACCGATGCAACCGCCATGCACGCCACCGTCGCCCACACAACAGGATTGGTGAACCTGGTGAACCATCCGAAGAGGAACAGCATGATGGCGGCCAGCAGCAATGAGTACCCGAGGCGCTTTCCCTGGTTGCACAACTTCTCAATCTGCGCGCGCCGCTGAAGAACGGGGTCGGTGGGCGGTGAACTGGAAGTCGAACGGGGAGTCATGGTGCTTGAGCTGGGGATTCCCAACCATTGGATTCTATGGTCGGAACATGGAGATCTACGGTGTGGTGAACGCGTCGCCCGATTCGTTGGCGGACTTCTCGGTGGCGACAACCTATGAGGCGGCGAAGACCTACGGGCAGAAGCTGTTGGATGATGGGGCCAACCATCTGGACCTCGGTGGACAGGCGTCCCACGGTGACGCGGCGATGGTCACCCCGGACCAGGAATGGGCGATTCTGGAAGGCCCGTTGCGCGGCGTTCTGGAGCTGGGAGTAAAGGTGTCGGTGGACACCTGGCAGGTGGAAACCGCCCGTCGGGCCTTTGATGCCGGCGCCAGCGTCCTCAATGCGGCAGATGCACTTCAGGACGACGACATGTTGGCGTTTGCTGCCGAGCGGGAGTGCGAGGTTGTGCTGCCGTTCATGTTGGGCCCGGACCCGCGCCACCTCAAACACGTGGAAGGTGACCCGGTGGAGGTCATGGTCAGCTGGTTTGGCGAGCAACTCAAGCGGGCAGATCGTTTTGGGATTCGGGATCGGGTGTTGCTTGACCCGGGCACCGGCTTTGCCCCCGGGCATTGGGACTGGTCAGATCGCTACACGTATCAGAAGCTGATCTACAGCGGGCTCGATCAGCTGCGTAAGTATGAGCTGCCGATCTATGTGCCAGTGCCGTGGAAGCAGACGCCGGATCGCATGGAGTTGCTGGACATTGTGCTGCGCCATGACATCGAGGTTGTCCGAGCCCATCTGCCCGACCAGGTCCGCGAACGTCACACCGCGGTGAAGGCCGAGTAATCAGAGTTCGACACCGGCCATGGACCCGCGGAGCAGTCCGCCCTCCCACGCCTCGAGGTAGCACAGCACGGTTCGCGCATCCTCGGTGTTCCACGACTGCAGGTCGGGGTAGAGAAAGCGGATCTCCAGCGCTGACCGTACGTACTCCAGGCCAACGAAATCTTCAAAGTTCTCAAAGCAGACTTCCTGGGTGAACGCTTTCAGCTCGGCGTCACCCACGTAGGGCTGATCAACGGGTGCCGGGTGTTCGCTGATCAGGTAGGCCTCGGCCTGGTGGTTCCGCTGACATCCCACGCGGGTGGTGGCGCGCTGAAGATTTTGCGCCCGGTCGCGCCAGATGTAGGTGTTGAAGCAGTCGCCGGCTTCCAAGTCAAACGGGTCGATGACCACACCTTCAAACTCGGGCTCGCTCAAGTCGGCGATCGCGGTGGCTTTGGGATCGGGCGTCGAGGTCGGCACGATTCCGGGGGCGTCGGGATCGGCTTCTTCGGTGCCGCTGGTGCAGCCGGTGGTCAGCAAAACCAGCATCACCAGCGCCGCGATCGCCGCTCTCACACAGGACGAGTGCTCAGCGCGCGGCGCCAATGAGTTGGACGGTGCATGACGTGCCACAGGTTCGGAATGAGATTCGATCGTGTCGACACTAACGCAAGCGCCAGCGCAAGAGCCGGCTGGCTGACAACCGCGAACCGCCGGTAGCTGGGGCTCGTTGGTAACGGGGGACTGCGCTAGTAGCTGGGGATGGCTTTGTCGATGAACTGGAAGGCGGTGAAGACCATCAAGGCAAATGGCATGAAGCCAAGCGCGTACATGGGAATCGGGCGCCACTTGGTCCCCACAAACCATGCGGCCAGCCAGATAGCGGCTGCGGCCAATCCCCACATGATGGCGGGAAGGATCGCCTCGCGATCACCGTTGAGGCCTTCGCCAAAGTCATCTTGAATTTGTGTGCTGTCGGCCGCTTCGGCGGTCTGAGCGGCAAGGGCCGCTTCAGCTTCGGCCATTGCTGCCTCGTCGGCACCGGCTTGGGAAACGGTCTCCGCGCCCTCGACGTCGACCGCACCGTCGTCGGATTGGCCCGAAGGATCGTCGGTGTCGGTGGCGGCCGCAGCAGCTGCTGAAGCGGTCTCGGCGAACTCGGGGTCAGAAGTGAGTTCCGGATCGTCGTCACGGGCGACCTCGTCAGAGATCACCAGTTCGGTTCCGTCTTCCCCATTGCTATTTTCGTCGGCCTGAAGTTTCAGCTCGCCGGTTTGAAGGTCGGCGGGCCGTTCGATCAGTTCCACTGGTTCGCTGACCAGAGTGGCGGTCACGATGATGCGCTGGCGAGCGCTGTACTTGGGGTGGCACGCGGTCAAGGTCAGCCGGTTGTCGCCGAAGTCACTGAGGACCTCCGTGGCCGACGGATCAACAATGAAGTAGCCAACCTCCTGGCCGGAGGCGGTTGTCTGGGCGTCGACGACGTAGGTGTGCACGCCTTGAATCGTCTGGACTTTGATTTCGTCTCCGGGCTGCAGTTCGTCGATGCGATGGAATGGCGCGCCGTAGGTGGTGCGGTGACCGGCAATGGATGCGTTGCCGGGCTGACCGGGCATGACCGTGGTGGGGTAGTGGCCGGGGCCGATTCGGAGAGCCTCCACGCTGACGCCGGCCACGATCACCTTGTCCACGCCGATGGTTGGCATGCTGATGCGGGCGATCGCCTCACCGTCGTCCTTGTACAGAAACTCGGGCGGGATGGAGGCTTTGGGTCGGGCGGTTGGCTCGGGGGCAGGCCCGGGCTCGGCCGCCGCCTCATCTGGGTTGGCGGAGGCCAGGGATGCTTCGGGCACCGCGGTTGGTTCGGCCACTGGGTCCTCGACCCCTTCGGTGAACTCGGGAGCCGATTCCAGGAACTCAGTGAACTCGTCAGCCAGCGAGTCCTGGGCCCGGGCTTCTTGAATGCCGGTGCCCCAGAGCTGGTAGGCAACGAAGAGCAGGATGAACAGGCCTGAGGTGATCAGGGTGCGCCCGATTCCTCCGATGATTCGCCAAAGCAACATACGCGCAGAGTATCGGTGCGCATTGGCCAGGGGTTAGCACCTAAAGAGATTGCAACAGAGGCGTTTACGTCGTTTTTACCTCGGCCTCACTCCCGGGGGCGTCTGGGTGGCCAAATCGCCGGTGGCGTCTGAACCGGATCAATCGATGATGACGGGACTACGATCTTGCCGTGGATTCGCCGGTCATTGAGCTGCGGGATGTGGTGGCACTCCTTGGCAATTTTCCGGCGCTCGCCGGCGTGGATATGACCGTTGCGGCGGGCGATGTCGTGCTGCTGCAAGGGCCCAACGGCGCGGGAAAAACCACTCTGCTGCGACTCTGCGCCGGTCTGATTCCGGTCCACAGCGGCCAGGCAACGGTGCTTGGCGTCGATCTCGCACAGCACCGGTCCTCGGTGCGGCCCCTCATTGGCCTTCTTGGCCACGCCACGATGCTCTACGACGATCTCTCGGTGGCAGAGAACGTCAGCTTCTGGGGTCGGCTGGCCGGAGTGGGAGACGACCAGGTTGGGCAGTCACTTGCCCGGATGGGTATCGAGGATCTGCAGGATCGCAAAGTGCGGGTCCTGTCTGCGGGTCAACGGCGGCGCACCTCGATTGCCGCCACGGTGATCCGGCGGCCACAACTGTGGTTGTTGGACGAACCCCATGCGTCGCTGGATGCGGAGGGTCGGGACGTGGTTGATGCGCTCATCTCTGATGCCGTGGCCTCCGGGGCAACGGTGCTGATCGCCTCGCATGAACATGACCGGGTTGCGCCACTGGCGACCCGCACCATCACGATTGCCGGCGGCACCGCGTGGCCCGAGCTGGAGGAGAGCCATGTCTGAGCTTAAGGCGAGCCATGTCTGAGCTGAGGCGAGCCATGTCTGAGCTGGAGGCGAGCCATGCGTGACGCGTGGCTGATCGCCCGGAAGGATCTGCTGATCGAAGCTCGCAGTCGCGTGGTGCTCAACCAGGTGGCGCCCTTTGCCCTGCTGGTGCTGGTCTTGTTTGGTTTTGCCCTCGACGCCAGTATTGAGACCGAAACCCTCGTGCGGTTTTCACCCGGGTTGTTCTGGGTCACGGTGCTCTTTGTTGCTTTGCTCGCCATTCAACGCAGCGTGGCGCTGGAGCGGGTGGATGGCGCCTTCGGCGCGCTACGGCTGACCGGCATCGATGGCTGGCGGATCTTTGTTGGCAAATCACTGGCGGTCACCGCCCAGCTCATCGTGCTGGAGGCGCTGCTTCTGTTTGGGATCATTGTCTTGTACGGCGCCCGGGTGGCCAGCTGGCCGCTGGTGATAATTGGGGCGATTCTCGCGGCCACTGGGATCAGCGTCGCCGGTAGCCTGTACGGCGTACTTGCGGTAGGGCTTGGCGTACGCGAAACGTTGCTGCCCATACTGCTGTTGCCGGTACTCGCTCCGGTGCTGATTGCGGCCACGAAAGTGTTCGATGATGCACTGGGAACAGCGGTGGTGAACGGTTGGGCGTGGACATCGCTCCTGGCTGCGTTCGCCGTCGCCTATGTGGTGGCCGGCTCGCTCGCCTACGGCATGATTTTGGAGGACATGTGACCATTGTTGACCGGCCATCTGCCAATCGCTTCAACAACCCGGCCCCGAAACGCACCGTTGTTGGCACCGGCTCTCGTGGTTCTCGCATCCTTGGTGCTCTGGCTCTTGCCGGAAGCGTTGCCGTCGCGGTGCTTGGGCTCCTGCTTACCGAGCCGGACAAGGTTATCAATCCGGATACCGGCGATGTTCTGGGGCAGTGGGACGCCGTTCGGCTTCTCTACGTTCACGTGCCCAGTGCCATTGCGTGTTACGCGGCATTCAGCATGACGGCAGTCGCCAGCGCCATGTATCTGTGGAAGCGGTCGCGGGCCTGGGACATTCTGGCCTACACCTCGGCCGAGATCGGGGTGATGTTCACTGCGCTGATGCTGGTCACCGGCAGCATCTGGGGCAAGCCGGTCTGGAATACGTGGTGGCGATGGGGCGATGCCCGCCTCATGACCTCACTGCTGATGCTTCTGATGTACGTGGGGTACCTGGCGTTCCGCTCGGTGGCCAAACAGTCCGAGAGTCAGGCTCGGCAAGCCGCGGTGATTGGCCTGCTGTCCGCGCTGATCATTCCGATTGTCAACCGGTCGGTCGAATGGTGGCCCAACCGCACCATCCACCAGAAGTCAACGTTCCTGGCCGGCAAGTTTGACGGGTTGACCTTCTTCACCGCACTTCTTTCGGTCCTGGTGTTTCTTGCGATCTTTGCGTGGCTGGCCATGCACCGATTCCGCCTTGGTTGGATGGATCACCAGAGCAGCGAGCGTCGCTTGGAAAACACCATTGCTGATCGCCGGGCCGAAGCGGCCGAAGCCGCGGAAAACTTCGCCCGATCGGTCGCCCCCGCCGCATCACCGACTTCCGGAGAACAGGAATGACCCACGCCGGATACGTCCTTGCCGGATGGATCATCACCTTCGGTGTGATTGGTCTGTACGCGGCGCTGCTTCTCCGGCGGGGAAGAGCGGCGGCTGAGCGGCTCCCCGAAGATCGGCGCCGGTGGATGACCACCGATGCCGAGGTCCCCAAATGACGGAGAGCCCACATGACTGAGCAGATGGCTGACGGCCTTGATCTGACCCCTCGGGACCTGTCACCGGTAACGAAGAAGAACTGGTTGCCCACCATTGTTCTCGTTGTGGTTGGCGCGGCGATCATCGCCGTGCTTTTCCTCACGCTGGGCAGCAACTCGCTGTTCATTCACAACGTTGATGATGCGGTGGCCGACCGGATTGAACTGGGGGAGCAGCGGTTCCGCATACAAGGAACCCCCCTCAGCAACATTGCCGAAGACAGCTGGGAGTCCAACGACGGCATCGAAGCCGCCACCGTGTTCACCATCCGGTTCAACGGCGTACCAGCCGATGTGGCCCAGCTGGGATCGCCGGCCGAACTGTTCCAGCCTGGCGTCCCGGTCGTCCTGGACGGAAGCTGGCAGAACGGGACCGTCAACGTGGACGGGGGCGCGTCGGACGGCTGGGTCTTTGTGAGCGACAACATGGTGGTCAAACACGACAACGACTACCGCCTCGAAAACCAGGAACGCATTGCCAACGCCGAACGCGGTGGCCTGGAGTGAACGTCATTTTGGGCGACGCAGGCATTGTCCTGGCGTTGGCCGCTTCCTTGGTTGCGGCGCTGACTCTGGTCATCGGCATTCGCAGTGACAACAAACAGCTCTTGAGAGTGGGCGCCAAGCTCACCGGTGGGGTCTTCATCGGCGCGGCCGTGTCGTTCATCGCGCTGGAGCGGGCCCTGATCACTCGGGACTTCGCGGTTGATTTCGTCGCCATAAACGGGACGACCACCACCGCGCTGCCCTTCACCATTTCCACTGCGTGGTCCGCGTTGGAAGGATCCATCCTGTTGTGGGGTCTGGTTCTTGCGGGCTATCTGGTTCTCATCGCCTGGAAGTTCCGGGACCGAGTGGAAGACCCGCTGGTGGCGTGGGCGCTCATCACCATGTTGGCGGTCTGCGTGTTCTTCTTTGGCCTGATGACCGGGCCCGCAGATCCGTTCCAATCGACCATCACTCCCACCCCGGTCGAAGGCCTCAACGGTGGGCCAAACCCGTTGCTGCAGAACCACATGCTCATGGCGTTTCATCCGCCGGTGCTCTATCTGGGCTTCGTTGGGTTTACCGTCCCGTTCGCCTTTGCCATCGCCGCGCTGGTCACCGGGCGCCTCGGTGAAGGCTGGTTGATCGAAACCCGACGGTGGTCTTTGTTTGCCTGGGCCTTCCTCAGCGTTGGCATCCTGCTGGGCGCCTGGTGGAGCTACGACGTGCTCGGTTGGGGCGGCTACTGGGGATGGGATCCCGTCGAAAACGCATCACTGTTGCCGTGGCTGACCGGCACGGCCTTCATCCACTCGGTCATGGTGCAGGAACGGCGAGGCATGCTTCGGGTCTGGAACCTCTCGCTGGTTTGCGGCACCTTTGCGCTGACGATCCTCGGCACGTTCTTCACCCGCTCCGGAGTTGTCGAGTCGGTTCATGCGTTCAGCGAGTCCGGGATCGGCCCACTTCTTCTGGGGTTCTTTGCCGTCATCACGGTGGTAGCGGTTGGCCTTATTGGTTGGCGCGGCGATCGGCTGCGGTCTCCGGGCCGGATCGATTCTCCGCTGTCACGAGAAGGCGCATTTCTGGCCAACAATCTGCTGTTCGCCATCTTTGCGTTCGTGCTGCTGCTGGGCATGGTGTTTCCGCTCATCATCGAAGCCGTCCGCGACGACCGAATCACCGTGGGCGTTCCGTACTTCGAACGCATGACCATGCCGGTGGGCATGCTGCTGCTACTGCTCATGGCCGTGGCGCCGGTGCTTCCCTGGCGCAAAGCCAGCGGTGAACTGCTTCGCCATCGGCTCCAGTGGCCGGCGTGGATGGGGGGCCTCGCAGTGGTGCTGGCCGTGCTCGTTGGCGCTCGTGGCTTTACTCCGTTGTTGGCCTTCGTCCTTGGCGGATTCGCCGGCGGCTCTGCCTTGCGGCAGCTGGTGCTGGCCACCCGCCGAAACGGATGGCGCGGCTTTGTTGGTCGAACCAACGGCGGCATGATCGTGCACCTGGGGGTCATCATCATTGGCGTTGCGCTGGCGGCCAGCAACTCCTATGAGCAACGCGTGGAGTTCGCCTTCGAGCCGGGCCAAACCATCGACTACGCGGATCAGAGCTTCACCTTTGAAGGCATGCGGCAGTTCAGTGAGCCTGGCCGCCAGGTACTCGAAGCCGTGGTGATGGTTGACGGCGTGGAACTGAACCCGGCGGTTCGGCGCTACATCGTCAGCGGTCAGGCCATTGGGTCACCGGACACGCAGTCCACCCTTGGCCGCAACGTCCAGCTCGCCCTCAGCCAGGCGCCCAACGAGAACTCTGACAAGGCCGTGATTCGGATCACCGTGCAGCCGCTGATCACCTGGCTTTGGATCGGCGGCGTGATCCTGGCCGTTGGCACCTTCTTGTCCGCGTTCCCCTCAAGGCTTCATCGGCGCGGCACCGAGCCGGTCTCGGCCCCCGCCTCTACTGACGAGCCGGTCGAGCGCGTTCCCAGTCCGGTCTGATGCCGGGTCCACCTCATGGCTGATTCGGGACCCAACCGCTCCGTCCTCTGGGCGGCCGTGGTCATCGGTGCGCTGATGATCGGCTTCATCGTGTTGTTGGCCACCAGCGAGAGTCAGCAGGGCGCCATCATCGCCGACCGCGTCGTGGGAACGGTGCCAGAACCATTCGAGGCCACCACCGTGGGGAACCAGGCATTCTCGACCGGCGACCATCGCGGGCAGTGGGTCCTGGTCAACTTCTTTGCCGAGTGGTGTATCGGGTGTCGGGTCGAGCATCCCGAGCTGGTGGAGTTCAACCGTCGCAACCAGCCAGAGGTCCAACTGGTATCAGTGGCCTACGACGACGGCGCGTCCGTGGAGCAGTACTTCCGTGAGAACGGTGGCGACTGGCCGCTCATCGCCAACGACAAGGACGCCAGCACCTTCGCTCTGACCTACGGCGTCACCGGAGTTCCCGAGACCATCATCATTGACCCCGCCGGTCGCGTGGCCGCCAAGTTGATTGGTTCCAACGGCGTCACTGCCGAGGCGCTCGAAGAGGCGCTGGGACTGCAATGACCAGCAGCAAGGCGACCACCAAATCAGTCGGCCTTGCCAGCCAGTGGCGCTGGCTCAGCTGGGCGCTGCTCGCAGTTGTCATTGCCTCCTCGCTGCTCATTGGCGTGGTGGACAATGAGGGGAGTCTGAGTGACGCCCAACGTTCGGCCGACATTGCTTCCAGCATTCGGTGCCCTCAGTGCACGGGGCAATCGGTGGCCGAATCTGATGTTGCGATTGCTCGGACGATTCGTGCTGACATCGCCCGGCGCATCGATGGTGGCGAATCCGACGAGCAGATTCGCAGCTACTACGTCGGCATCTATGGCGAATCCATTTTGCTACGACCATCCGGGAACGGACTGGTCGGCCTGGTGTGGATCGTGCCGGTAGTGGCCGCCGCATTGGCCACAACGCTGCTGGGCTTTGCGTTCATGCGATGGAGAAGTCAGCTGGCGACCTCCACCGACTCCTTGACCGACGTGAGCGAGGCCGACCAGGCCCTGGTAGACGCCGCCCGATCGTCATCGAGCCGGTCCGTCACCGACCAATGAAAGGGCTGGACCCCGATCACCTGGCTGCGCTGGAGTCCGAACGGGACTTCCTGCTTCGATCCCTCGACGATCTGGAGGCCGAGCACCAGGCCGGTGACATTGACGCCGCCGACTTTGAGGAATTGCGCGACGACTACACCCGCCGCAGCGCCGAAGTGCTGCGAGCCATTGACGAACAACGGGCGGCGTTTGCGACCGTGACCGGGGTGGGGTTGGGGAAGCAGCTGTTCACGCTTTTCGGTGTTCTGGCGGTGGCGGCAGTCGCAGGACTCCTGTTGGCCCAGTCGGTTGGTTCACGATCCGGAAGTGATTCGGCGACCGGTGACATCGCTCGTTCCACCGCTGGTCTGTTGGCCGAAGCCGAAACGCTCACGTTCGAACGAGAGTGGGACGAAGCGGTGTTGGTGTACGAAGAAGTTCTGGATTCCGAACCGTCAAATTTGGAGGCATTGACCTATCGCGGCTGGCTCCAGTTCCAGCTCGGTGACGTGGCCGAAGGGCGGGATTCGCTGGCCCAGGCCGTGGCCACCGACCCCACCTACCCCGATGCCCACGTCTTCCGCGCCCTGATCGATCGAGCCGCCGGGCAGTGGGATGATGCGTCGGCTTCGCTCAACACGCTTGAGGGCCTGGAGGTGCCGCCGGAGATTGAGGCGATGATCACCGGCTCCAACATTCGGGCCGAAGTCCTGGCCGAGCAGCTCAAGGACCAGTTTGAACAAACGAACTCGTTGGCGTTGGACCAGTTCGACGTAGACACCAATCTGCTGGTTGGCGCCGCCGATGTTCTGGATGAGCAGGAGTCCGGTGCGCTGCTGGCTCTGCGGGTGCGGGACGAAGTCCTGGCCATGGATCCAACCAACCAGGCGGCATTGGTGGCCCAAGGGCGGCGGCTGGCCACCAACCCCGACATCGTGGCGACCATCCCCGAGACGGCTTTGCGTGGCCTTGGGCTGCTGGACCAGGCCATTGAGCAGGAGCCGGCTGCGCCCGAACCCCGACTCTGGCGCGCCATCGGGCGATCTCTTCAGGGCGACCGCAACGGCGCCAATCAGGATCTGGACGTTCTGGACGGGCTGGACCTTGCGCCCGAAGATCAGGATCTGGTGGATCAGATGCGAGCCGCGTTGAGTGCTGGCTGACTGTTCTGCTACGCTTCGTGTGCACTGAAAGGCATTGAAAGTACAAAGATGGACAGGTGGAAATTTCAAATGGTGCGAACGCTCGCTGGTGTGATGGCGGTTGGGGTGCTGGCGCTGGCGGGTTGCGCCGCGTCCGAAGCAGCTTCGCCGTCCGCTCCGGAGCCGACGCTGATCCCGGCTACGGCTACTGCGACTGCGGTTCCGCCCACGCCGACACCGTGGCCCACGCCCACACCCACCCCAACGCCAGTCCCACCAACGGCGACGCCGGTGCCTCCGACCCCGACGCCGGTTGCTCCCACCGAGACCGCTAACGGGATTGCGCTGCGCCCGATCACTGACCCGTACCTGTATGACTACCCGCCGAGTGCCGCCACCGCAGTCACGACCGTCACCGAAGCCCAAGCCTTGTGGATCGCGCTCACCGTCGAAAACTACTGGACCCGCGGAGTGTCCTTTGATGCCGCGGGCGCTGTTGATGACTATGACAAAGAGATCGTGGCTTCTGACCTGATTACTGAGGAGATGGAGCGGGCGCTCAGCGATCTCATCGCTGACCGGAGAGACCGTCAGGTCCGAGGTAGCTTCGACGCGGCAAGCCATCTGATTGATGTGCGGTTTCAGTATGCGAGTGAGTATCTGGTCGTCGACTTGTGCGAATACCTCGGGTACGAACAGCTGGATGCAAACGGCGAGCTGTTTGACCCGGACGGTGACGGACCGATTGCGGCGGCCCTTTCAGCCACCGGACTCGAGTCGATGGTGTTCCTTCTGCCCGACCCGGTACTCGCTGGACGTGAGTACAGCATGATCGCCGCTGGGGAGGTGACCGCATGTTGGTAGCTGCTGCAGTTGCGGTGATGTTGTTTCCCAGCGGCTATCAACCAGTCATTCCAGAACCAGTCGTCCTTGCCAATCGGGGCTGCGCGTTCCGCGAGTGTGATGATGGATGGGTTTCGGCGTCGGTGGTGTTCGGTGGGTCGTCGGGGTCGGGGTCATCCGGTGGGTCGGTCGGGGTGCCGGTGGGGTGTGATCCGGCTGCGGGGGTCGATGATGGTCCGTGTCATCAGCAGGTGTGCCAGGTCCTGATTGACGATGACGCGGTGACCGGTGAGGGCGTCATGTGGACGGCGAACGCAGCGGATCGGCCTTTCGTTGCGACCGGGTCGGGCCAGAACTTCGGCGCGCTCGGCACGCGGCCCGGATACTTCTCTGAAACCGGCACCTGGGACGTCTGTGGAACCATCGACACCGACGTTGTCGACCCCGCCGCCATGACCGACAGCAGCGCCCTGACCGCGTTCGACGCGCCCCTCACCGCCGGCAGCCAGTTCTACCGGCCCAACGACGGGCTCATCGACAGCTGGGCTCTTCGCGAAAACGCCCGCGCCCAAGCCCGACCGCCGCAACCGGCCCGCACCGGGCGCACTCCACTCGACGGAGGCCAGACCACCGTCAAGTTCCCCACCTGGTTCTGGGTCGAACCTGACTACTGGCGCCCCTACACCGGCGCTGATACCTCCGACGGCGGCCGGCTCACCGTCACCGTGTCCGCCACTCCAACCAGCACAACCTGGGACACCGGCGAAGGAACGCTGACCTGTGACCAGGGCACCCAATGGACCGCCACCAGCAACCTTGACCCGTGGACCGGATCAAACTGCATGATCGAGTACCAGCACTCCACCACCACCGTCGCGGCCGGCCAGCACAATGTCACCGGCACCGTCACCTTTGAAACCACTTGGCGACTCGACTTCGACTCCCAGAGCGAGTTCGATATGGGTCAACTGCCCGACCAAAGCGCCAGCACCACCTACCCCCTCAAGGTCGGCGAAATCCACGCCCTCATCATCAACCCCAACCGGGCCGCCACCGGATGCTTCCACTGCGACGGCACCCACGAAGTTGCTGACTTCTGACGCTCACGGTGCGAAGCGGGTGAGTGGCGGTGTCGATGCGCCCATTTGCAGAGGTGAGGGTCCAGGCCGTCCCTTTGGCAAAGGAGCGGTCGGCGTCGATGACGGTGCCGCGCACTGAAGCTATTGAAGGTTCAAAGTTGGACAGGTGGAGTTGCCAATTGAGACGAATGCTCGCTGGTGTGATGGCGGTTGGGGTGCTGGCGCTGGCGGGTTGCGCCGCGTCCGAAGCGGCTGCACCGTCCGCTACGGAGCCGACGCTGATCCCGGCTTCGGCCACCGCGACTGCGGTTCCGCCCACGCCGACGCCGTGGCCCACGCCCACGCCCACACCGACCCCCACACCGGTTCCGCCAACGGCGACTCCGGTGCCTCCGACTCCGACGCCGGTTGCTCCGACCGAGGCCGCAAACGGGATCGCGCTGCGCCCGATCACTGACCCGTACCTGTATGACTACCCGCCGAGCGCTGCGACGGCGGTGACGACGGTCACCGAAGCCCAAGCCTTGTGGATCGCCCTCACCGCCGAAAACCACTGGGCCCGAGGATTCGCTTTGGATGCCGCCAGCACTGCTGATGACTACGACAAAGAGATAGTGGCTTCCGACCTGATTACTGAGGAGATGGAGCGGCTGGTCAGTGTTCGGATTGCCGACCGGAGAGACCGGCAGATCCGAGCTATCTACGACGCCTCGACTCATCTGATTGAGGTGCGGTTTCAGTATGCGGGTGAGTATCTGATCGTCGACTTGTGCCACTACGTCGGGTACGAGCAGCTGGGCGCGAACGACGAACTGATTGACCCGGACGGCGACGGACCGATAGCGGCCGAGGGTGCCGTAACCACTATTGAATCGGTGGTGTTCCTTTTGCCCGACCCGGTACTCGCCGGAACTGAGTTCAAAACAATCACAATCGGAGAGGTGACCACATGCTGGTAGCCGCTGCAGTTGTGGTGATGTTGCGGCGGGGTTCCCATTGAGACGAACGCTCGCTGGTGTGATGGCGGTTGGGGTGCTGGCGCTGGCGGGCTGCACCGCGTCCGAAGCGGCTGCGCCGTCCGCTTCGGAGCCGACGCTGATCCCGGTTTCGGCCGCTGCGACTGCGGTTCCGCCAACGGTGACTCCGGTGCCGCCGACCCCCACGCTGGTTCCACCAACGGCGACTCCGGTGCCTCCGACTCCGACGCCGGTTGCTCCCACCGAGACCGCAAACGGGATTGCGCTGCGCCCGATCACTGACCCGTACCTGTATGACTACCCGCCGAGTGCCGCAACGGCAGTCACGACCGTCACCGAAGCCCAAGCCTTGTGGATCGCCCTCACCGCCGAAAACTACTGGACCCGCGAGTCTGCATCCGCTGCCGGCGGCACTGTTGATGACTACAACAAGGAGATAGGGGCGGCGAGCCTCATTACCGACGAGATGGAGCGGCTGGTCAGTGTTCGGATTGCCGACCGGCGAGACCGACAGATCCGAGCTGTCCATGACCCGGCGACTCATCTGATTGATGTGCGGTTTCAGTATGCGAATGGGTATCTGATCGTCGACCTGTGCCGGTATCTGGGGTTTGAGCAGCGTGATGCGAACGACGAGCTGATTGACCCTGACGGCGACGGCCCACTCGTGGCTGAGGGGGCGGCGACCGGTATCCGGTCGGTGTTTTTCCTTCTGCCCGACCCGGTACTCGCTGGACGTGAGTACAGAATGATCGCCGAGGGGGAGGTGACCGCATGTTGGTAGCTGCTGCAGTTGTGGTGATGTTGCGGCGGAGTTTCCCATTGAAACGAACGCTCGCTGGTGTGATGGCGGTTGGGGTGCTGGCGCTGGCGGGCTGTGCCGCGTCCGAAGCAGCTTCGCCGTCCGCTCCGGTGCCGACGCTGATCCCGGCTACGGCTACTGCGACTGCGGTTCCGCCCAGGCCGACGCCGCGGCCGACCCCCACGCTGGTTCCGCCAACGGTGACTCCGGTGCCGCCGACCCCCACGCTGGTTCCGCCAACGGCGACTCCGGTGCCTCCGACTCCGACGCCAGTTGCTCCGACCGAGACCGCTAACGGGATCGCGCTGCGCCCGATCACCGACCCGTACCTGTATGACTACCCGCCGAGTGCCGCCACCGCAGTCACGACCGTCACCGAAGCCCAGGCTCTCTGGATCGCCCTCACCGCCGAAAACTACTGGACCCGCGAGTCTGCATCCGCTGCCGGCGGCACTGTTGATGACTACAAGAAGGAGATAGAGGCGGCGGGCCTCATTACCGACGAGATGCAGCGGCTGGTCAGTGTTCGGATTGCCGACCGGCGAGACCGACAGATCAGAGCTGTCCATGACCCGGCGACTCATCTGATTGATGTGCGGTTTCAGTATGCGAATGGGTATCTGATCGTCGACCTGTGCCGGTATCTGGGGTTTGAGCAGCGTGATGCGAACGACGAGCTGATTGACCCTGACGGCGACGGCCCACTCGTGGCTGAGGGGGCGGCGACCGGTATCCGGTCGGTGTTTTTCCTTCTGCCCGACCCGGTACTCGCTGGACGTGAGTACAGAATGATCGCCGAGGGGGAGGTGACCGCATGTTGGTAGCTGCTGCAGTTGTGGTGATGTTGCGGCGGAGTTTCCCATTGAAACGAACGCTCGCTGGTGTGATGGCGGTTGGGGTGCTGGCGCTGGCGGGCTGTGCCGCGTCCGAAGCAGCTTCGCCGTCCGCTCCGGTGCCGACGCTGATCCCGGCTACGGCTACTGCGACTGCGGTTCCGCCCAGGCCGACGCCGCGGCCGACCCCCACGCTGGTTCCGCCAACGGTGACTCCGGTGCCGCCGACCCCCACGCTGGTTCCGCCAACGGCGACTCCGGTGCCTCCGACTCCGACGCCAGTTGCTCCGACCGAGACCGCTAACGGGATCGCGCTGCGCCCGATCACCGACCCGTACCTGTATGACTACCCGCCGAGTGCCGCCACCGCAGTCACGACCGTCACCGAAGCCCAGGCTCTCTGGATCGCCCTCACCGCCGAAAACTACTGGACCCGCGAGTCTGCATCCGCTGCCGGCGGCACTGTTGATGACTACAAGAAGGAGATAGAGGCGGCGGGCCTCATTACCGACGAGATGCAGCGGCTGGTCAGTGTTCGGATTGCCGACCGGCGAGACCGACAGATCAGAGCTGTCTATGACCCGGCGACTCATTTGGTTGATGTGCGGTTTCAGTATGCGGGTGAGTATCTGGTCGTCGACTTGTGCGAATACCTAGGGTATGAACTGCTGGACGCGAGCGGCGAGCTGATTGACCCGGACGGCGACGGACCGATAGCGGCAGCCCTTTCAGCCACCGGACTCGAGTCGGTGGTGTTCCTTCTGCCCGACGCTGTATTCGCTGGACGTGAGTACAGCATGATCGCCGAGGGGGAGGTGGCCGCATGTTGGTAGCTGTGCGGTTGTGGTGATGTTGCGGCGGAGTTTCCCATTGAGACGAACGCTGGCGGGTGTGATGGCGGTTGGGGTGCTGGCGCTGGCGGGTTGCACCGCGTCCGAAGCGGCTGCGCCGTCCGCTTCGGAGCCGACGCTGATCCCGGCTTCGCCCACCCCAACAACGGTTCCACCAATGTCGACTCCGGTGCCGCCGACCCCCACGCTGGTTCCACCAACGGCGACTCCGGTGCCTCCGACTCCGACGCCGGTTGCTCCGACCGAGACCGCTAACGGGATTGCGCTGCGCCCGATCACCGACCCGTACCTGTATGACTACCCGCCGAGTGCCGCAACGGCGGTGACGACGGTCACCGAAGCCCAAGCCTTGTGGATCGCGCTCACCGCCGAAACCCACTGGGCCCGAGGATTCGCTTGGGATGCCGCCAGCACTGCTGATGACTACGACAAAGAGATCGTGGCTTCCGACCTGATTACTGAGGAGATGGAGCGGGGGCTCGGCGATCTCATCGCTGACCGGAGAGACCGGCAGATCCGAGGTAGCTACGACGCGTCGACTCGTATCATGGATGTGCGGTTTCAGTATGCGGGTGAGTATCTGGTCGTCGATTTGTGCGAATACCTGGGGTATGAACTGCTGGACGCGAGCGGCGAGCTCATTGACCCGGACGGCGACGGACCGGTAGTGGCCGAGGGTGCCTCCACCGGAATCGAGTCGGTGTTTTTCCTTCTGCCCGACCCGGTACTCGCTGGACGTGAGTACAGAATGATCGCCGAGGGGGAGGTGACCGCATGTTGGTAGCTGTGCGGTTGTGGTGATGTTGTTTCCCAGCGGATATCAACCAGCCATTCCAGAACCAGTCGTCGTTCTCACCAAGGTTGCGCGTTCCGCGAGTGTGGCCCAGGTGTCTCGGCGTCGTTTTGTTTGGTGGCAACTGCCCGACCAAACCGCCTGCACCACCTACCCCCTCACGGTCGACGAAATCCACGCCCGCATCATCAATCCCAACCGGGCCGCCACCGGATGTTTCCACTGCGACGGCACCCACGAAATCGCTGACTTCTGACGCTCACGGTTCGAAGCGGGTGCAGGTGGCAGTGTCGATGCGCCCATTGGCAAAGGTGAGCGTCCAGGCCGTCCCTTTGGCAAAGGAGCGATCGGCGTCGATGACGGTGCCGCCCACCTCCAACGCCCGGATGGTCTCCGGGATGATGTCGCCGTGGCTGCACAGCACCGCCGTTTGGCCTTCGAGAGAACGGATCAGTTCCAACGCTCGGCTGGTTGAACCGCCTTCAAGCAGGGCCCCGTGCGGCTCGACTTCCAGACCGCATGCCGCCGCGAGCGGGCCCACGGTTTGCATGCAGCGCGTGGCCCGACTGGACAACACGATGTCCACGCCCGTGCCGGCCAGTGTGGTGCCTATCAGCTCGGCCTGTTCACGGCCGTAGTCATCGAGCGGACGACCCAGATCGTCGCCGGAGAAACTCCGGCGCCCCGCCGACGCATGCCGGATCAGATGAATCGTCACGAACCAGTGACTCTACTGACCACCTGCACGCTGATGCTCCATCCACCAAATCAGCAGTCGACAAGAACGTCCCGAAGGTCGCTGGTGTCGCAGCGGTGGGGTCCTTGTGCGCCGAAGAGCAGATCCAGGCCTGCACCGCCAACCCGTGACCAGCTGTACGCTGAGCGCTCTGCGAGCATGCAGCGAACAAATTGAGGATTGATGGTTACCGAAGAGCAGATAATCGCCGCATTGCAGGCGGTCGAAGACCCCGAGTTGCGACGCAGCGTCATCGATTTGGGAATGATCGAATCGGTTCGGGTCGATGGTGACCGGGCCACCGCCGTTGTTGCGCTGACCAGTGAGACCTACCCCAACAAAGGCGAGCTCACCAGCCGCGTTGCCGGTGCGATTGAAGGTCTGGAAGGCGTCACCACCGCCGACATTGAATTCACCGTGATGAGCGCCGAACAGCGCACTGCGGTTCGGGAACTTCTGATGGGGGACCCGGCGGCGACCGCGGGCACCAACCCGGCGCATGGCCACGCCGAAGGTCGCGCCATCCCCTTCCAGAGTGCCGACTCCAAGACTCGAGCGCTGTTGATTGCCTCCGGCAAGGGTGGCGTAGGCAAGTCGTCGATTACCACCAACCTGGCCGTGGCGTTGGCGCAGCGCGGCCACTCGGTTGCGGTGGTGGATGCGGACGTGTGGGGCTTCTCGATTCCCCGAATGCTCGGTGTGGATCGTCCACCAACGGTGGTTGATGAGATGTTGGTTCCGCCGGAGGCCCACGGCGTGCGCATCATCTCCATGGGGTTCTTCGCCGAAGAGGACCAGCCGGTCATCTGGCGCGGTCCCATGCTGCACAAAGCGTTGGAGCAGTTTCTGACCGACGTGTTCTGGGACGATCCTGATTTCCTCCTGGTTGACCTTCCTCCGGGTACCGGCGACATCTCGCTGTCGTTGGCATCATTCCTGCCGCGCTCGGAAATGTACGTGGTCACGACCCCCCAGCCGGTAGCCCAGAAGGTGGCCCAGCGGGCCGCGTTCATGGCGCACAAGGTGCGCATCGAAGTCAAAGGCGTGATCGAAAACATGGCTTGGTTCACCGGCGACGACGGCACCCGGTACGACCTGTTCGGCAGCGGCGGCGGCCAGGAGCTTGCCGAGAAGCTGGAAGTGCCATTGCTGGGCCAGGTCCCGCTGGTTCCGCAGCTCCGAGAAGGAGCCGACACCGGCCAGCCGATTGTGGTCAGCGACCCCAATCATGAGGCCAGCCAGGAGATTGCGCGCATTGCGCAGCAGATCGATGTCGATTTGGCGCCGACGCGTCGCTACCGTTCAGAACTCAAGATCATCTGACCTTAGAAACGAGCACCTTGTGGACCTGCGAATCGGACTTGCCGAATCACCTCGAGAACTGACTATCGAACTTCCCGATGACGCCTCGCCCGAGGACGTCAAAGCCCAGATCGAAGCAGCGGTTTCCGGCGGCGACGACATGGCTTGGGTAATCGACAAGCGCGGTCGGCAGTACGGGTTCAAAGGCTCCCGGGTGACCTACGCCGAAGTCAGCTCCGCCACCAACGAACCGCGCATCGGTTTCGGCGCCAGCTGAGAGCTCCGTTCATTGTTCCGACGCGCTTCGCTCGCCGGAAACGTTGGCACGCAGCGCTCATTGCTCCGACTCGCTTCGCGCGTCTGCGCTCTGGCTTTGGCATTCTGGCGCTGGCCATACTTGTCGCCGTGCTCTCGGCCTGTGGGACCGATGATCCGGTCGCAACACCATTGGAGGGGCGGAGCGAGTTCAGCCAGACGCGGCTGGTGGCGGGCGGAGACCATGGCGTGGAACAGGTTCTGGCTGATGAGCTGATTTTCTGGGGCGGTCGGCGGGGGACCGGGGCCGCCACAATGTCGGTCAATACTGGTTGGCACTATGACTCCGCAACCGGCACCTGGCGGGCCATGGCGCCGTCGCCGCTTGCCCCGCGGTGGGGTCACATGGCCTTCATGCACCGGGGCGAACTGCATGTGATTGGCGGCGTGGGCCATGTTGACGGCGCGGCTTGGAATCCCCGAACCAATCAGTGGCGGATGCTGCCGTTGGCCCTCCCCGCCGTCTCTCAAGGTTTTGACGTGGAGGCGGTCTGGGACGGTCGGCGAGTTGTCCTCTGGAACCGGTCTTCGGGTCAGGTCTGGGTGTGGACCCCCGGCGGTCCTGAAGACACCATCACCGTTTGGCGGGCGCTCCCGGAGCTGGTTGTGCCCGACCTCTTCGGTTCCTCGCTGGTTGCCACCGAGTGGGGCATCGTGGCCCTGGCCGACACGCCACAGCGTCTGGAGCAACGAGCGGTCCGACTCTGGTTGCTGCAGGACGATGGTTGGCGGCGGCTGGCCGATGCCGACTTCACCGCTGCGGGCGTGGGGTTGATCGAGGTGGAGAATCACGCCTGGGTGGCGGACCGGCTCATCGTGTGGAACGGCGACGTGACCGCGGGGGCAACGAGCGTGCTTCGTGAGCCTTGGGGAACGTGGGGTCGGGGCGACCCTCCGGTGGTCCCCGGTTGCGAAGCGTCCCACCTGCCCGCAGTTGTCGGGCAAGAGGAGCAACCGATGGTGCTGGCTCACGATTTCTGTGGTGACGCCGCCGTCTTCGACGTGTTCCTCGGAACATGGCGAACGATTGCCCTGCCCCCGGGCGCAACCGATGCGGTCCCGTTCCAACTCAACGACAGCACCACCTGGACCATCGACGAGTCCGGAGTACTGCAGGAGCTTGACCTCAGCGCGACCGGGTGATCTTTGAGGCGGGTGGCGGGCGCAGTCCGTCGATGTTTGAGGGCGAGATCAGCTGACGGCGAGTTCCTGGTCGCGAGCTCGCTGTTGCTTCTTGAGCGCGGCGCGGTGGCGGCGAATCGTGCGGCGCTCGTCTTCGGAGAGTCCGCCCCAGACGCCGGAGTCCTGATTGGTGATCAGCGCAAACTCCAGGCATGCGGCCCGGGCGTCACAACTGCCACAAACCTCTTTGGCGGCCGCGATCTGACGCACGGCGTTGCCGGTGGATCCGACGGGGAAAAAGACATGCGATTCGATCTCTCGACAGGCCGCGGATCGCCGCCACTCATGCGAGATCGACTCCAGATTCGGCATTGTCAGCGCCACGTTTCCCTCCACGACTCTGCTGCACGGGCGCTCGACATTGACCGCCCTATAGATAGATGTTCGTGCGGGGTTTACCCGCTTGTCTCGATCGGCACCACCGCCAGCAACTATGCTGGAGGCTGTCCGACCAGCGAATCTGCGTCGTCGTTCTCAAACGTTCTCAAGCCGTTCTCAGAAATTCAACGAACACGGATCATCGCCCGATATCTGTCCCAACGGGACGCATGCCCGGACCAGAACCCGAGAAACGATACCGGCGGTTCGATGAACTTCACAAGGGGATGTTTGGCTCATGAAATGGTCACCCTGCGTGTCATCGGCGATATCCGGCAAAGTTGGCCCCGGAACTCCCCTCGTTTGGGGACACCGAGGTGCGTCGGGGGTCGCACCGGAAAACACTCTCCGCGCGTTTCGCCTCGGGCTGGATGCGGGGGCCACCGGCACCGAGCTTGATGTGCGCCGTACCGCCGATGACCGACTGGCCGTCCACCACGACGCCGAACTGGCGGACGGCCGACTGATCATCGATCTGACCATGGCCGAGCTGCCGTCGGAGATCCCGCCGCTCGAGGCGGTGCTGGAACTCCACGCCAACGCGGCGGTCAATGTGGAGATCAAGAGCGATCCGGATGACAAGGATTTCGACCCCGCCTATCCGGTGGTGGATCTGGTGCTGGCGCTCCTGGTCGACGAGCCGACGAGCCGAACCGGCGCGCGGATTGTGACCTCGTTTGATCACAACGCGATAGCCACGGTTCGGCAGCGTTGCGTTGCGCCGGACCAGGTTTCTACCGGCCTGATCACCATGAACCCGTTGATCGGGACCTCCTTTGAACGGTTACGGACCGAAGGCCATCGAGCGGTCATGGTCCACCACCGGGTGATCACCTCCGCAATGGTTGAGAAGGCTTCGGACTTCGACGTGTTTCTGGGCGCGTGGACCGTCAACAGTGAGAAGGCCATGGACCGCATGCGCAGACTGGGCGTGGACGCGATTATGACCGACACGCCTGAGGTGGGTGTGGTCCGCTACGGCGCGGGCTGAGGATTCACGGCTGTAGCAGGCGCAGAACGTCGGGTTCCCACCCCAGCTCCAGGCGGGTGGTGCGGCCCAGAAAGTCGCCATCGAGCTGCCAGGGGAACGGCCGCTCGCTCTCAATGGTGAGGGACCGAACGTCTTCGAGAACCGAAAGACCTTTGCCGGAGGTGACCCCGCCGCGGGTGAAGGCCTGCCCAATGAGCTTGGCCAGATTGGCAGACCGCAGACTCTGCACCGTCAGCAACACCAGCGCCTCATCCAACCCCGCCCGATCGCTGAGGTTCAGCGGCGCGCTCCCCAGGTACGTGTACGGGTTGGTGTTGAGCGCAATGCCGAAGTAGCCATCGTCGATTCGCTGACCGTCACCGGCATACGCCACGAAGTGGGGCTGCTTGCGGTCGTAGTGAAGGAACCAGGTCTTGAGGGCGGCGTAGATGAAGAGGGGGTGACTGATGTAGCGCTTGAGGTCGCTGTTGCGTTCCACCTGCTCCACCACTGCCGCATCAAATCCAATGCCCGCGTGAAACAGGAACCAGCGGTCGTTCGCCTGCCCCAGACCTATCGAAGTGCCGATCGGTTCACCGGCATCACCGGGGTCACGGTTGGCCAGGGCCTGCACCATGGCCATGGTGGCTTCGAGCGGGTCGTCGGGCAGGCCAATCGAACGGGCGAACACGTTGGTTGAGCCTCCCGGCAAGGCGATGAGTGCGGTGTCGGTGTGGGCCAGACCGTTGGCGGCCTCGTTCAGAGTTCCATCTCCGCCAAGAACAACCGCTGCGTCCAGGCCGCGGTGTGCTGCGTCCTCGGCCAGGCGGGTGGCGTGTCCTCGCCGCGTTGTTTCGGCCAACTCGACATCATGGGCCTTGCCTAGTTCTCGCTGGATGAGCACCTGGGTCCGAGGCGTAACCGACGATGCGCTCGGATTCACGATCAGCAGCAGCCTCACCGGTCACCTCCCCGCGTCACACCAAAGGTCACGCCAAACCCGGAGAATTCTGCGGCCGGTGAATTGTGTGACGTCATACAGTATGAAATCCAACAGTAAGAAGTCGAAAAACTTGCGGTTGCGGTTTGGATCTCACGCACAGCCAGTCCAGACTTGACCCATGAACGTTGCCGTATGTGTAAAGCAGATCCCTGATCCGGCTGATCCGGGCGCCATTGATCCGGAGACCAAAACGCTGAAGCGTGATGTGAAGCTCATCCTTGATGAGTCTGACAGCTACGGGGTTGAAATGGCACTCCAATTGGTGGACGCGGCGGGCGGGGGCGAAGTCACCCTCGTCTCCATGGCCCCCAACAACGAGGTCAACGGTCTGCGGACTGCGCTCGCCATGGGCGCCGACAAGGCCATCCTGGTGAGTGATGACGCCCTCGCCGGTTCCGATGCCCTTGGCACCGCGAAGATTCTGGCTGCCGCCATCGCCCGGGCCAATCCGGACCTGGTTCTGGCCGCCACTGAATCAAGCGACGGCTACACCGGCACCGTGCCGGAGCAGATTGCCGAACTGATGGGGCTGCCGTCGGTCACCTTCGCCAAAGAGATCACCGTCGCCGACGGTGCAGTCAGCGTGAAGCGCCAGACCGAAGCCGGATTCGATCAGGTCGAATGCCCGCTACCCGCCGTGGTCTCGGTGACCGCCGGTGTGGTTGAGCCCCGCTACCCCTCGTTCAAAGGCATCATGGCCGCCAAGTCCAAGCCGGTCGAAGAACTTGGCTGCGCAGACCTGGGCGTTGACGCCGGAGCCGTCGGCTGGGCCGGTGCAGGTCAGGACATTGTCGCCATTGAAGAGGCCGACGCCCGCCAAGCCGGCGAAGTCATCGAAGATGATGGCGAGGCCTACCAACGTGTTGTCGGGTTCCTTCAGGAACTCAAAGTCATCTGATCGGTCTGAGGGAAGAGGAAAAAATAATGGGAACCATTTGGGTACACGCAGAAGCCGCCGGCGATCAGGTCGCCTCCACCACCCTCGAGTTGTTGGCCAAGGCCCGCACGCTCTCTGAGTCGGTCGAATGTGTCTATGGTGGCGACGCCTCGGGCATCGCCGCTCAACTTGGCGCCCACGGCGCAACCGCCGTTCACGCCACGGGTGATCTGGGCGGAGCCCTTCAAGGCCCTTCCGTGGCCGCCGCCATGGCCGGTGCCATTGCCGGTGGTGCAAGCCCCGACGCGGTGCTCTTCGGCACCACCTACGACGGCCGTGACGTGGCCGGCCGCCTGTCGGTCAAACTCGATGCACCGGTTGTGACCAACGTTGTTGACTTCGACGGCGACTTCGTCGGCATCGAACCGGTATTCGGTGGCACCATCAACGTGAAGACTGCCAACACCTCCGGCAAGCCGAAGATCCTTCTGGTTCGCCCCAAGTCATTTGAAGCTGCGGAGTCTGGTGGTGCTCCTGCCTCAATCAGTCCGCTCGCCGTTCCGGATCTCGGCGCCGCAGGTGCCGCGCGCGTCGTTGACAGCTTCGTGGAGGAGTCCGAGGGCCCCAAGCTCGACGAAGCTTCGATCGTTGTCTCCGGCGGCCGTGGCCTCGGCGAGTCTGACAAGTACGCCATGGTCGAACAACTTGCCTCCCGCCTCGGCGCCGCCGCGGGCGCATCCCGAGCCATCGTGGATGCCGGCTGGGTCCCCTACAGCTACCAGGTTGGTCAGACCGGCAAGGTGGTAAAGCCCGACGTGTACATCGCCGCAGGCATTTCTGGCGCCACTCAGCACCTGGTGGGTATGAAGGGGTCAAAGACCATCATCGCCATCAACAAGGATCCGGAAGCACCAATCTTCGGTGTGGCGGATCTGGGCATTGTGGGCGATGTCCACAAGGTCCTGCCGCAGCTGCTCGAAGCACTGGGCGCCGCGGACTGAGGGTTCCTTACGCCAGGATCCCCCGGCGCGCCCGCGGTGGGGGATTCGCATTTTTGCGGCGATCGGCACCCCGACCGCGCCAGCCGGCTGAACCTCATTACGCTCAGCGACGATGTCTCTTCTGGCAAACCTGTTGGCGCTCGTGCTGGTCCTGCTTCTTTGCTGGGTAGGGACGATTTGGCTCGGCAATCGGTACCACGATCGGCGCACGGCAAATCAGATTGATTTGAACCAGAGCGCCTACGCGCCGGACCGCAAGCGAGGTCAGCCCCCGAGCGTTTCTCCTCCGATCAACGACGGCGCCGCCTCCCCACGAGCCGGCGGCGATGAAGACGGACCGTCACGGTCCCAACCCGCGATGTCAGGGGCAGAGCCCGACGCCTGTCCGAGCTGTTCCGGAAGTGGGGCGACCCGCGCCAGCGGCCGGCTTCAACCGTGTGAACAATGCGCTGGAACCGGCGTGCGCTGACCCAAACCGACTGCTGTCGACGCAGCGCCTGACCGATACGGTGCCTGCCATGACTGATACCTCGCAGAAGCCCGAAATCGCCGTTCCCGCTGGCGACCCACCCGCCGACCTGGTGATAGAAGATCTGGCGGTGGGCGACGGCCCCGAAGCAGTTGCCGGGGTGCAGGTCAACGTTGACTATGTGGGCGTGAGCTGGTCCACGGGCGCCGAATTTGACGCATCGTGGAATCGTGGCGACGTGTTTGCGTTTGCCTTGGGCGGCGGCATGGTCATTCCCGGTTGGGACCAGGGCGTTGCCGGGATGAAGGTGGGCGGCCGTCGCCAGTTGACCATCCCGCCCGGTATGGCCTACGGCGCCGCCGGCGCTGGTGGGGTCATCGGACCAAACGAGACCCTGATCTTTGTGGTCGATCTCCGCTCCATCGGCTGAACTGTTCAGCGGGAGTGGCTGGCAGCGGGGTCATGAGCGTTGCCGCAAGGACGGCTCGCTAACCGAGTTTGGTGTCCTGGGCGGTGATGGCCCAAGCCAGACCATCGGTCGGGTCTTCGATGGCGAGGTGAAGCTCCCAGCCCTGAGGTGGGGTGGCGTCATGCCAATGCACCCATCGCAGTTCGTCTGCGTATTCCGTGAGTTCGGCAATCGACAGCGGCCAGTCCGCGGTGGCGTTGGTGAGCGCCGCCAGCGTCCACCAGAGGTCGAACCGCGCTGAAGCTCCGCCGCGGCGCCGACCGTGGGATCCGCCGCTGCTGGCTGCCCACATCATTGCGGCAACCGCACTGGTCAGGGAGCCGTCGCCGGCTTTCACGCCCGGCGCGTGCGTGGTCGCAATGGCATCTTCTGCTGATCCCTCAACCGCCACCACCTGGGCCCGCCCCGAAGACTGTTCCACCCAGGCACTGACCAGGTGTCGCAGAGCGCTGACCGCTCCGTCCACGGTCAACTCTGGTTGCGCATGACCGCTTGAGATCGTTGTCAACTCCACAACGGCTGCCGGAGCCGGAAACTCGGCTGCGGTCGGGCGGTAGATCGCGGTGGACGGGGACTCCCACCGAGCCAACCGCAACGGCAGGTCCACGGGTTCGGGGTGGTCTGCGGGAACGACATTCTGCCCGGTGAGGTCTTCGCCCCGAAGCACCCGTTCCTGGGCTACCGCAACCCGTCGAGGGCCATGCGCCAGGTGCGGCGCAAGGTCGTCCCACGAGTGATTCTGCGCCAGTACCTCGGTGAGCGGACCCAAAGAGAAGACGGTGTCGTCGTCTTCGACAACTGCACAGGCCATGGTCGCCGGACCATCCAGGGCAATGCGATACGAGGCATTGGCCGCAGCCGGCCAGAGTTGGTGACCTCGCTCATGCGCTTGGCGACATTGGCGCCGCAGCCGATCCAGCTCCTCCCACTCCCGGTCGTCACTCAATCGGTCGACCACTCGCAGAATCTCATCCAGATCGCCAGCCGAGACCAACGCGTCAGCGTTCATTGTTCGTTCTCGCTGGCGCTCGCCCGAAGCGTTCGGCACGCAGCGTTCATTGTTCGTTCTCGCTGGCGCTCGCCCGAAGCGTTCGGCACGCAGCGTTCATTGTTCGTTCTCGCTGGCGCTCGCCCGAAGCGTTCGGCACGCAGCGTTCATTGTTCGTTCTCGCTGGCGCTCGCCCGAAGCGTTCGGCACGCAGCGTTCATTGTTCGTTCTCGCTGGCGCTCGCCCGAAGCGTTCGGCACGCAGCGTTCATTGTTCGTTCTCGCCTCAAACCAGGGGCCAGGGCCAGCGGCGGCCGCTGGGGTCGGTGGGGAACGTGCCCGAGTTCACCAGCGCCCGCGTGCGGGTGATCACCGCATCGCGTTCGAGCGGATCGAGAAGCCTGGCCAGATCGTCGGGCATCTCGGCTTCAGCGAACGCCAGAAGATCGTCAACGATTGCCGTTGGGATCGGCTCGCCGGCAAAGTCCCACAGCACCGTTCGGAGTTTGAACTCAGAGTGGAACGACAAGCCGTTGTCGATGGCGTGGATCTTGCCATCGTGGCCCAGCAGGCAGTGGCCCGACTTGCGGTCGGTGCTGTTGGCCACAAAGTCAAAAGCCGTGAGCCGTTGGAATGTCAGCCGGAATTCCTCGTTGTCCTGCAGCGTGAAATAGTGGTCCTGGTAGTCGGACGGAATGAACAGCTGCAGCGATCCGTCGCCAGCTGGTCCGTCGCGCAGAATGGTTGGCGGTACCAGGTCCCATCCCAGGGCAACCGAGAGTTCCCATGCGGCGACCTCCCGCTTGTACAACCCGGACGGAAAATCCCAGAGCGGCCGTTCGCCCTTGTGGGGTTTGTAGATGGCCTGCACGATCTGGGGTCCGTCCGGGGGAGCCGAATCCGGTCGGGCAATGTCGCACAGGAGCGTGGTGTTTGAGCTCCACGGCATGCGGCCCAGAACGTCTACCTCGCCGTCGTGCAGGTAGGCGAGCGCGGCTTCGGTCTCCAGCGGGTCGCGATCGCGAATGGGGGCGGTCTGGCTCATGGGCGGCCAACGACCGCGTTCGGCCTCAGTTGGAGCAGGCGCACCAGTCACCTTCGGCGTTCATCGGCGCACCGCAGTACGGGCACGGCGGCCGGCCCGCAGCCACCACGCGGCGGGCCTGATGCACGAAACCGGTCGCCAGCGGCAGGCCTATCTGGAAGCGGGCAGTGGCCGGGTCGACGGGGAAGGCTTCGTCGTCGTCGAGCACCAACTCCTCGGCCCACAGGATCAGACAATTCTGGCTCTGCGCGTAGGCAACGCCCATCTTCTCCACGGTCCATTCGGCGATGGTGGGGTCGGCCAGAGAAAGGTCAACGGGCAGGCTGTCTTCTTCGACCTCGGGTAGATCGGTGAGCATGTTGTCGATGTACTCCGCCAACGCAAGAACCTGCTGCTTCTCCAGCTTCAGGGAGATATGGCGGCCATGGGCGGTCACCTGAAGGTAGAAGGTCCGGTCGCCGGGCGCGCCCACGGTGCCCGCAGTAAAGCGTTCCACCTCGGTGATGTCGAACGATTCAGACTCGCCGTTCATGTGCGGCAGCCATTCATGACGGCACCAGGCTGGTGAGATCATCGCCGGTGGAGTTCACGGTGAGAACAATTGGTCCGCTGAGGGTGTGCACATATGAGCTGATGGAACACGGCGAGATCACAATTCGCTGGAAGGTGTCCAGATGCACGCCCAGGGCTTGGGCCATCACCGCTTTGATGCAGTCAGCATGGGACACCGCCACGATGGTTTCACCCGGGTGCTGTCCGGCGAGTTCCGCCAGCGTGCCCGTCATGCGGGCCTGCATCTCGGGAAAGGATTCGCCCCTCGGAAAGCGGAAACCGCTTGGGTGCTTCTGCACCGTGGTCCATTCCGGCAGCTTGCGGAGATCGGCCAGCTTCTCTCCGGTCCAGGAACCGAAGTCGCACTCGTTGAGTCCCTCCCGAACGCGCACCCGAAGACCGAGCGCTTTGGCAATGGGGGCGGCGGTTTCGCGGGTGCGCTGCATGGGAGAGGCGTAGAGCGCGGTGACCGGCTTCCGATCCGCGGCTCCCAGACCAGCCAGGCGGGCGCCGGCGCGTTCGGCCTGGCCCACGCCAACCTCACTGAGGCCAAGACCCGGAGTCCGGCCGGGCAGGATCGTTCCGGTGGTGGGCGTCTGCCCGTGGCGCACAAGAATGACTGTCGTTGCCTTTGGCGTCTGGTCTGATTTCTTTGTGGTCGGGCTCGTGCTGGTCTTCTTGGCCGATTTGCGGTTTTTTGCCGGAGATGTGCGGGTCATGACAGCGCCGAATCTAGCGTTCCTGTGATGGAACTGTTGGATCAAGTGAACGCCGAGGTCGCAGCGTGTGAGCGCTGTCCCCGGCTCGTGGCGTGGCGAGAACAGGTTGCGCAGGAGAAGCGGGCGGCGTATCGGGACCAGACGTACTGGGGTCGCGGCGTTCCCGGGTTCGGTGATCCGGCCGCACGGCTGGTCGTTGTGGGGCTTGCGCCAGCCGCCCACGGCGCCAATCGAACCGGACGCATGTTCACCGGCGATCGATCCGGTGACTGGCTGTTTCGCGCGCTGCATCGTGCCGGTTTCGGTAACCAGGCCGAAAGCGTGTCCATCGACGACGGTCTGGAGATGACCGACGCATGGATCACCTCGCCAGTGAAGTGCGCTCCACCCCAGAACAAGCCGACCGCTGAAGAGCGAGCCAACTGCAAGCCCTTCCTCACCCGGGAATTTGATGCGCTGACCAACTGGAAGGTGGTCGTGGCTTTGGGCGGCATCGGGTACACGGCGGTGGCACAGCACTTCGGACTGAAGCCCCGACCCAAGTTTGGCCATGGGGTGGTGGTGCCGCTTCCTGAAGCCGGTCACCCCGAAGCCAGACATGAAGCGAGACATGAAGCCAGACATGAAGCCAGACATGAAGCCAGACATGAAGCCAGACATGAAGCCAGACATATTGTGTGCTCGTACCACGTGAGTCAGCAGAACACCTTCACCGGGCGCCTTACCGAAGAGATGCTCGACAACGTGTTCGCCACGGCCCGCCAGCTGCTCTGAATCCGGCTCTTCGGGGTGGTGACGTGGAGGGGGCGACGTGTTTTGTCGAGCAGCCCGGCAAGGAGAACGTGGCGAGTTGGCTTGCGTCGGTCGATGTCTTGGACTTCCCCGATGGGTTTGAGCAAGCTGCAACCGCATGCGACTTCGGGCGGGCCGCTAGCCTTCGTGCAGTGACGTTTGTACGAAACCCTTTTCTCAGAATCCCACGAGCGTTGAAATTGGTGGCGATGACCTTCGGGTTGATGCTCGTGCTCACCGCCTGCGGGCCCGGCAGCGGCGCTCCCGAAGCCTATGAGCAAAGCGTGCAGGAGTACTTCATTGCGGGCTGCGAAGCCAGCCTCGAAGATGAGCAGTACGAGCAGGAACTGGCGGTTTGCCAATGCAGCTACGAGCGCATGACGACCCAGATTCCTTTCGAAGACTTTGACGGGCTGAACGACCGCCTACGTGACGATCCAAGCATCCTGCGCAATCCGGAGCAGGACTCGGTTGCACCAATCGCAGTGCAGATCATCAGCGACTGCATCGACTCGGTGCCGCTGCAAGTAAATCCTTAAACCAACCATCAGGAGCAGAAGCGCCATGGCCCTTCCCAACCGCATGGATCTTCACCGCCGCGCTTCCTTTCTTGATCGCGTTGCAACCGCGCCGATCTCCTGGGGAATCTGTGAGGTTCCGGACTGGGGCCAGCAGCTCCCACCCGAACGAGTCCTACGCGAGATGCGGGAGCTGGGCTTCCGGGCGACCGAACTGGGATCTCCCGGGTTCTTCCCCGAAGCGGCCCCGGATCTGACGGCGCTTCTCCAGCACCATGAGATGTCGATGCTCGGTGCCTTCGTGCCGGTCGTGCTGCACAACGAAGATGAGCGGGCGAAGACTCGGGCTGAAGCAGAAGATGCAGCCGCACTTCTGGCCGCTGTCGGCGCCAAATATTTCGTCACCGCGATCGTGACATCCTGGGACTGGGGTCCGCGATGTGAGATGACAAGCGGCCAGTGGGACCTGGTGGCCGCTGGCCTGCTGGAGTTGGAAGCTATCTGCGCCAGACACGGACTGATTCAGGTCATCCATCCTCACGTGGACACGGTGGTTGAGACGGCGGCCGATGTTCGTGAAGTCCTTGATCGCAGCCCGGTCAAGTGGTGCTTCGACACCGGCCACCTGTTCATTGGCGGCGTTGATCCGCTGACCTTCCTGCGCGACAACTTCGATCGGGTCGGATTGGTGCATCTCAAAGACGTTGACCAGTCCGTGGTCCCTGCCCTCAACCGCAACGAGATCGACCTGATGCGAGCCGTCCAGGATGGCATCTTCTGCAATCTTGGAACCGGCGACGTGCCCATTGGCGACGTGGTCCGCGGCATGGAGGCCGGCGGCTTCGACGGTTGGTATGTGGTTGAGCAGGACGCGGCGATCACCGGGGATCTTCCCGGTGACGGTGAAGGCCCCATGCAGGACGTGCTCCGGAGCATGGACTATCTGCGCGGGGTCGCCGCCGATCTCCCGACGGCCTGACCTGCGCCCAAGTTTGTCTTCGCGTTCAACAAATGCGCGTTCGGTGCTCGCGTTGGTCGGTCCACGTCGCGGATTTGGTGTAACTTGCGGGCGTGGGGAACCGGCTTGTGCCGTGAAGACGCGGCGGATGGCCCGGGGCCCTGCAGAACCTGTAGGAGGGAAACAAGTGAAATCCACGAATAAGTTCTTTCGTGTCGTGGCCATCCTGGCTGCGCTCGTCATGTTCGCCGCTGCGTGCGGCAGCGACAGCTCAACGACCACGGACTCAGCTGCTGACACCAGCAGCGAAACCGCGGACACCAGCAGCGAGACCGCGGACACCAGCAGCGAAACCGCTGATACCAGCAGTGAAACCGCGGACACCAGCAGCGAAACCGCTGATACCGGGTCCAGCGATGCGGCAGTTGATCTGGCGCAAAGCTCTGACCTGACATTCCACATGATCACCCACTCTGATGATGGTCCGTTCTGGTCCGTGGTCAAGAAGGGCGCCGAAGCCGCCGCCAGCGACGTTGGTGTTGAGCTTGTCTGGATGCCGGGCAACAACGACCCCGGCCAGATGGTGGTCGATATTGAGACTGCGATCAGTGAAGGCTCCGACGGTATTGCCGCATCGCTGCCCAGCCCTGATCAGTTGATTGGCCCACTGCAGGACGCGGTTGGCGCCGGTATCAACGTGTACACCCTCAACTCGGGTGCAAACGATTACGGCACCATCGGTGCCACCACCCACATTGGTCAGAGTGAAGACGTTGCCGGCCAGGGCGCCGGTCTCCGCTTCAACGAAGCGGGTGCAACCCACGTGCTCTGCGGTCGTCAGGAACAGTCCAACGTTGGTCTTGAAGAGCGCTGCGGCGGTCTTGCGGAGACCTTCAGCGGCACGGTGACCGATGAATTTGTGGGCCTCGACGCTGACCAGACCGAGCAGATCAACGGCATCAAGGCCGTCCTTGAAGCCAACCCTGAAATCGACGCCTTCCTCGGCGTTGGTCCGGTGATCGCCATGTCCGGCCTCCAGGCCGCCCAGGATCTGGGTCGTGACCTCACCATTGGTGGCTTCGACATGACGCCCGAACTTCTCGACGCCATTGAAGCCGGCGACATTGCCTTCACCGTGGATCAGCAGCAGTACCTGCAGGGTTACCTGCCGGTCGTGTTGATGTACCTGGAAGCAACCAACCAGAACACCGCTGGTGGTGGCCTGCCCATCCTTACCGGTCCGGGCTTCGTAACCCCCGCCAATGCCGGCGCCGTCAAGGCGCTGTCGGCCGAAGGCACCCGCTGATCCTTCGGGACTGACCGAACGTATCGCCCCTCAGTTCTGCTGAATGGGCGACACAGATCATGTGACGTGGGACGGGCCTTGGGGCCCGTCCCACTTCATTGAGCGAGAGTTTCGTTTCCGAGAGCAGGGGTGCTGCGAGAGCGGCGAATTGAGAGGGGATGCCTGAGCCATATGTCTGAGGCAGATGTAACAAAGGTGGCCGTTGCGGCCGCAGGGGCAACAGCGGGCGAGGCGGTCCAGGGCGACGAACGTCTTGCCTACCGGGGCGTGTTTCAGCGGCTGCTGGTTCGCCCCGAGATCGGCGCCGCCATTGCCGCGGTCGCCGTGTGGATATTCTTCTGGGCGGTTTCGGTGCCGTTTGGCAAGGCCGGCGGTGCGGCGTCCATACTCGATGTGGCTTCATCGCCGCTGGGGATCATGGCCGTCGCGGTTGCCATGCTGATGATCGGGGGCGAGTTTGACTTGTCGTCGGGTGCGGCCACCGGGGCGTTCGGCATCCTCATGATCCTGATGGTCCGGGACGTGGTTGGTGATGTCGCCGGCGGCAACTTGAGTTTGTGGCTGGCGCTTCCCGCATCGTTGCTGTTTGCCCTGGGTCTGGGGTGGTTCAACGGCACCATGGTCAACCGCACCTCACTACCAAGTTTCATTGTGACGCTGGGTTCGTTCTTCATTCTCAAGGGCGCCAAACTCGGGTTCTCCAAACTGATCGTCGATCAGATTCAGGTGGGCAAGCTCAACGATCTGCAGATCAACGCTGAAGCCACCGGCGAGAGCGACAAGGGCTACGGAATTCTGCGCAAGGTTTTTGCGGCGGAGTGGCAGCGCAACGATCACATCTGGCAAAACCGGGACTGGCTCTACAGCATTGGCATCTTTGTGGGTCTCACCCTGCTGGTGCTGGCCGTGTACGAGCTGCAGTTCGCCCGTAAGTCCAGGATGAACCCGGTGGGTATCGGGGTTCTCTTCGCCGGAATCCTCGGCGCCATCCTGGGCGTCTGGTGGCTCCACAATACCGACGACGTGACCGGCAACTGGATTGGCGCGGGCATCATCGGCGGGTCCATGCTGGTGGGTTTCTACGGATGGTGCCTGTGGCGCTATCGATTGTCGGGACGAAGCAGCAGCACCGTCACCGTCGTCGAAGAAGACCAGGCTGGCGATGGATCCTCCGGGCTGAGTGCCGGTGCGGTAGCCATGCTTGGTGCCGGCATCGTGTCGGTCGTGCTGGCGGTGGTTGCGGCTCTGGCCTTCGACCCCAACAACAGCGAGAACGTGAGCTGGCTGGTCATGGTGACCGAACAGGGCCTAAGAGCCATTCTGTTCATTGGTCTTGCGTCGGCCGGTGCGGTCTTCCTGTTGATCGCCGCCAGTCGGGCTCGCAAGTCCTCTCAGATGATGGGTTCGTCTCTACTGATGTTGACCGCCCTGGCCGTTGCCGGGATGGCATTCTTCATCCGGTCCGAATCGGGGACCCCCAAGTTCCGGACGCAGGCCTTCACCGTGATGCTGGCCATCGCCGGCGTGATGTTTGTCTGGTCCATCATGTCGATGTTGTTTGAGGAACGCCGCTATCCCGATGTAAAGGCGGACCGCCTGGGCCGCATGATCGCGCTGGCTGGAGTGGTTGGTCTGGTGACCGGACTCGTCGCCCGCCTGATGTTCATCATCCCCGAAGAGGCCGACGGACCGCTCACGAAGTTCAGCGTGCGCATCCTCTGGTTCATCGGATTCACCGCCGTCTGCACCTGGGTGTTGGGCCGGACCAAATTTGGCAGCTGGACCTTTGCCGTTGGCGGCAACAAGCAGGCGTCTCGCCAAGTGGGCGTGCCCGCCGCCCGAACAAAAACCCAGCTCTTCATGCTCGTCTCGTTTGCCGCCTGGCTGGTGGGCATGCTGCTGGCGTTTCGACTCAACACCATTCAGGCGTCAACGGGTGACGGTGAAGAGTTTGAGTACATCATCGCTGCGGTGGTTGGCGGCACGGCCCTCACCGGCGGTTACGGCTCAACGCTCGGTGCGGCCATCGGCGCCATCATCATGGCGATGGCGGTGCAGGGCATTCCCTCATCCCGCTGGAACTCAGACTGGCGGTTTGTGTTCGTGGGAGCCATCCTTCTCCTCGCCGTTATCGGCAACAACTTCATTCGTGCGAAAGCTGAGGCCTCCCGATGAGCACCCCCCTTCTTGAACTGGACGGCATCGGAAAGTTCTACGGCAACATCATTGCGCTCAAAGACGTCACCACCACCGTGGAAGCCGGTCAGGTCACCTGCGTCCTCGGTGACAACGGCGCGGGCAAGAGCACCTTCATCAAGATCCTTGCCGGGGTACACCAACACGACGCGGGCGTCATGCGCTTTGAAGGCGAAGAGCAGCGGTTCACGTCGCCCCGTGACGCGCTGGGCCTGGGCATCGCCGCGGTGTACCAGGACTTGGCCATGGTGCCGCTCATGTCGGTGTGGCGAAACTTCTTCCTGGGCAACGAGCCCACCAAAGGAGCCTTTCCGCTGCAGTGGATCGACACGCCAAAGGCCAAAGCCATCGCCAAAGAAGAGATGGCGAAGATGGGCATCGACATTCGTGACACCGAACAACCGGTGGGAACGCTGTCGGGCGGTGAGCGGCAGTCGGTCGCCATTGCCCGAGCCGTCTACTTCGGCGCCAAGGTGCTCATTCTGGATGAGCCCACCTCCGCCCTTGGCGTCAAGCAGTCCGGCGTGGTGCTGCGATACATCCTCGAAGCGGCCAAGCGCGGTCTGGGCGTGATCTTCATCACCCACAATCCCAACCATGCATGGCCGGTGGGCGATCGATTCCTGATCCTCAACCGCGGTCAGTCGATGGGAAACTTCGCCAAAGAGAACATCGACATTGGCGAGCTCACCAGCCTCATGGCGGGTGGTGCCGAACTCGAAGAGCTGCAGTCTGAGCTTGAGCGGGCCCGGTGAGCAGGCTTCAGCTGCTGGCCATCGGCCGCGTCAGCGTTGACCTGTACGCCGAGCAGGTCAACCAACCCATGCGCACCGTGGAGTCATTCAAGAAGTCGATTGGTGGGACGGCCACCAACGTCGCGGTGGCGGCAGCCCGACTGGGCGTGAATGCGGCGCTGGGTACTCGCGTGGGCGATGACCAGTTTGGCGACTACGTGCGCTATGCGCTGGACGAAACATTCAGCGTGGACACCCGGTTTGTGGGCGTTGATCCCACACTGCAAACGCCGCTGGCGTTTGCCGAACTGGATCCGCCCGAAGACCCGTCGATCATTTTCTATCGCTCACCCCGCGCCCCGGATTTGGATATGAGCGTCGATGACTTCGACCTGGATGTGGTGCGTGACGTGCCCATCCTGTGGTTCCCGGCCTCCCGGTTTTCCGACGCCACGGCCGCAGCCACGGTGACGTCGCTGCTCGAAGTTCGCCAGCGGGCTGCGCACACGGTGCTGGACCTGGACTGGCGTCCAATGTTCTGGGATTCCCCGGAGCAGGCGACCGAGGCGATTGCGCCCATGCTCGATCACTTCACCATTGCGATTGGTAATCGGGATGAATGTGAGATCGCCGTCGGCACTCGGGATCCCGATGAGGCCGCAGATCTGTTGCTGGAACGGGGCCTGGAGATGGCGGTGGTCAAGTTGGGTGGCGATGGCGTGATGGTCGCAACGCCGAACGGACCGCGCGTCACGGTCGCTCCTTATCTGGTCGATGTGATTTCGGGTCTGGGGTCCGGCGACGCTTTTGGCGGCGCGTTCTGCCATGGACTGCTGAGCGGCTGGAGCCCGGAGCGGATTGTCAAGTACGGCAACGCCGCCGGCGCCATCGTGGCGGGGCGACTGATGTGCGCGGATGACATGCCAACCCTGGCCGAAATCGAGGAGCTGTTGAAGGCTCGAGGTGAAACGTTCGTATGACGGGTTCAGCAAAGGCGCAACTGCATTGGCCCCATGGTTCTCTGGCCAACGGCGCTGATCCGCTGGTGCTCACGCCCGAGGCCGCGGGTTGGGCCTACTCCGGTCTCCGCGTTCTCAAGCTCAACGCTGGCGAAGCTCGCACCATCGATACCGGCGGTGACGAGTACGCCATCGTTCCGTTGAGTGGTAGCTGCCGGGTCGCTGTGGGCGAGACCACCTTTGAACTGGCCGGCCGGTCGTCGGTCTTTGCCGGAGTAACCGATTGGGCGTACGTTCCAATCGACTCGATCATGACGGTGCAGTCCGACGGCGGCGGCGAATTCGCTTTGAGCTCGGCGCGTGCCACCGAACGATGTGATCCGCATTACGGCGGCGCCGAATCGGTGGCGGTGGAACTGCGTGGTGGCGGACAGGCCAGCCGCCAAATCAACAACTTCGCCTCTCCGCAACAATTTGACGGCGCACACAAACTGATGTGCGTTGAGGTCTACACCCCCGACGGCAACTGGAGCTCGTACCCGCCGCACAAACACGACGACTCGCCCGAATGCGAAGTCAATATCGAAGAGATCTACTACTTCCGGATTGGAAAAGCGGGCACCGCCCAGTACGCGACTGATGGTTTTGGTCTGCATCGCACCTACACCGGGGAGTTGCCCAACGGTGATTTGGAAATCGATGAAAATGTCACCGTCGGCGACGGTGATGTGTTCCTGGTGCCGCGTGGCTATCACGGCCCGTGCGTGGCGGCTCCCGGCTACACCATGTACTACCTGAACGTTCTGGCTGGTCCCGGCCGTGAGCGAAGTATGGCGTTTTGTGACGACCCGGATCATTACTGGATGCGCGAAGTCCTTGACGACCAGCCAATGGACCCGCGGCTGCCGTTGTTCTGATCCGCCGGGCGCGCCTTTGATCTTGACCAACCGCGCCGACATATTCCTGTACCGACTCTTTTCTTTCACTTCTGGAGGTCGCATGTCTGCACCAGACCAAGCCAAACAACCGATTCGTATCGCCGTGGTGGGCCTCGGCTGGATGGGCCAGGCCCACAGCCGCAGTTATCGCCGCATCCCGATGTTGTGGTCTGACCGGGCCTATGACCCGGTGCTGGCTGTCTGTGCGGACACCACCGAGGAGCGGCGCACCGCAGCCATTGACGACTTTGGCTTTGAGACTGCGGTTGCTGATTGGCGAGAGATCATGGACCGCTCCGATGTGGACGTGGTCGTGTGCACCGCACCCAACATGCTGCACGAAGACATCTGCGTTGCCGCGGCCGAAACCGGCAAGCACGTCTTCTGCGAGAAGCCGGTGGGCGGCAAGCCGGAGCAAACAGTTCGGGTCGAGAAGGCATGCCGGGACGCCGGCGTGGTCACCGGGGTGGGTTACAACTACCGGTTTGCGCCTTTGGTGCAGTACCTCAAAGGTCTGGTGGAACAGGGCGCGCTGGGCGAGATCACCAACTATCGGGGCCGCTTTTTCTCCATGTACGGCAGCGACCCGATGGGTCTGCTCAGCTGGCGGTTCGAAGTGGATCAGGCCGGCTACGGCGTATCCACCGACATCCTCAGTCACTCCATGGATCTGGCCCACATGCTGGTGGGCCCCATCTCTCGGGTCATGGGTCTGCAGAAGACCTTTATCACCGAGCGGCCGCTCCCCAAGCAGGGCGGTACCCACTATGACCGGGGTGAACCCGGTGACCCCACCGGGCCGGTCACCAACGAGGACTACTTCGCTGCGATGGTCGAGTTTGAGAACGGTGCCATCGGCAACTTCGAAACGTCTCGGTCGATCATCGGACCTGAATCTCAGAACGCGTTTGATATCTACGGCACCAAAGGCGCCGCCAACTGGAACCTGGAGACGATGAACGAGATGGGCCTGTTCCTGGTGGAGGATGAGACTTCTCGGGGCTACACGACGGTCCGCGGCGGCGACCGTTACCCCTACCACGGGGCCTTCGTGCCCGGCGATGCCAACAGCATTGGCTTTGAGGACCTGGTGGCCATTGAGGACTACGAGTACCTCAACGCCGTGGTCACCGGCGGCAAACACTCCGCGTCGTTTGCCGAGGCCGTTGATTTTGTAAGCGTGCAGGACGCGTTGCTGCGTTCCACCGAAACCGGGCAATGGGAAGATGTGGTCTCACTCCGCCTGGATTGAGGCTCGATAGACGAAAAGGACAACCAATGGGTGCTGACAACACGGTGCGGCTGACAACGTCGCAGGCAATTGTGCGCTATCTGATTTCGCAGAAGTCGGTTCAGGCCGACGGCACAATCGCCCCCCTCTTTGGCGGGGTGTATGGCATCTTCGGTCACGGCAACGTGACATCACTCGGCCACGCGCTGGAGCGAGCCAAAGAGGACCTGCCGACCTTCCGCGGCCAGAACGAACAAGGCATGGCGCTGGCGGGAGTGGCCTATGCCAAAGCCAAACGCCGACGCCAGATCATGGTGGCCACATCCTCGGTTGGCCCTGGTGCCACCAACATGGTGACTGCGGCCGGCGTGGCTCACAGCAACCGGCTTCCGTTGCTGCTCATCTCCGGTGACACCTTCACCAGCCGGCTGCCGGACCCGGTTCTCCAACAGGTCGAACACTTCGGTGATCCCACCCACACCGTGAACGACGCGTTCCGATCGGTCAGCCGCTGGTGGGACCGCATCACCAAACCTGAGCAGCTCACCACCTCGTTGCCGCACGCGATTCAGACCATGCTGGATCCGGCGGATTGCGGACCGGCATTCATTGGACTTCCTCAGGACGTGGGCGCTGAAGCGTGGGACTTCCCGCTCCACTTCTTCGATGAGCGGATCCATGACATTGCGCGGCCCCGCCCGGACCGCTCCCAACTTCAGGATGCGGTGGCCGCGCTGATGAAGGCGAAGAAGCCACTGATCATCGCCGGCGGCGGTGTTCACTATTCGCTGGCCGAAGCCGAATTGGCACGTTTCGCCCATACCCACAACATTCCGGTGGTTGAGACTGTCGCGGGAAAGGCGTGCCTGGAATGGGATCACCCCAACTACGGCGGACCGATTGGTGTGACCGGCGGGACCTCGGCCAATGCCCTGGCCGGTGAGGCCGATGTGGTCTTGGCGGTCGGGACCCGACTGCTGGATTTCACCACCGGATCCTGGACCATCTTCAAGAACGAGAACGTGCGCATCATCGGGCTGAATGTCTGCCGCTTCGACGCCACCAAACATCACTCGCTGGCGGTGGTGGCGGATGCGAAGGAGGCCCTCACCGAGATGTCGGCCGCCATGGGGGAGTGGTCGGCGGGCGACGACTGGATGGCCACCGCCCACAGCGAGGTGGGCCAGCACAACGCATACATCGACAAGATTGCGAGCGCCACCGAAACCACCGATTCGGGCTTGCCGACCTATGCCCAGGTGGTGGGCGTCGTTGACCGGTTGGCCACCGAAGAGACCTATGCGCTGGCCGCGGCCGGCGGTTTCCCGGGTGAGGTGAACAACGGCTGGCGGGCCAGGTACCTCAACAGTTTCGACTGTGAGTACGGCTACTCCTGCATGGGCTACGAGACCAGTGGCGGGTGGGGAGCGGCTATGGCTCAGCCGGACAAAGAGGTGGTCGTGTTCTGCGGAGATGGCAGCTGGATGATGCTCAACAGCGACGTCTACAGCTCGGTGCTGCATGGCCACAAGATGATCGTCATCGTGTGCGACAACGGCGGATTCGCGGTCATCAACCGCCTGCAAACCGGCATGGGCGGCGAGCCATTCAACAACCTGATCAAAGACAACCCGACGGTGGTCAATCCGGTCCCGGTTGACTTTGCCGCCCACGCGGCGGCGATGGGGGCGCTCAGCGAAACCGCAACCACAATCGAAGAGTTGGAGGCGGCGTTTGGTCGGGCGCGGGACGCGGATCGAACCTATGTGATCGCCATGGTGACCGACGCCTACAGCTGGACCGAAGGCGGTTCGTATTGGGAGGTGGGAGTTCCCGAAGTGAGTGAGTTGGAATCGGTGGCCGACGCCCGGGCGGAGATTCAGGCCGGCAAACAGGATCAACGCATCGGCTGATCACCCTGCTTACGGCTCAGGCTCAAGGTCAGTTGGCCGCCTGCGCCTCAAGGAACGCCGTGATGGCGCCCTGGTTTTCCTCAACGAAATTCTCTTCAAGTTCAATCCGAACCGTCTTCATCACGTCGGCATGGCCGACCGAGCAGTCGAAGTCCGCAGTGGCCAGCGCAATCTCCCAGGCATTGAGTTCGTCCATCTCGGCCTGCGCCTCCGGACTGATTTGCAGCGCTTGCGGTTCGAATTGTTCAAAGTACTCTTCACGCTCCTCCTCGGTCATCGCCGCCAGCGCGTCTTCATCTATCGAGTCCATGGCGATGGTCGGTCTGGCCGAGAACATCGAGGTTTGCACGGTGCTCATTCGCTCGAAGACCTCGGTGAAGACATCTTCCTTCTGGTCGAGGGTGTAGGTCTTGTCGGCCATGCACCGAACCCACTCGTCGGTCAGCTTGACCATCCGGGGGTCGGCCTGGGCGCGCTCCCAGAGGTCCTCGTTGTAGTTCCCGAACTCCTCCTCGAACGCCTGGAGCAGCTCACCGTTTTCTCCGAGGAGAAAGGGATTGTCGCCCATGGCGGTGGTCTGGCAACCAGATGGCTCCATGAGCATGAACGCTTCGTCCAGTTCCTCATCGGTGAACGGCTCACCGGTTTCCGGATTCAATGGCTGGCCGGTTTCTTCGTCCATCTGGTCGAAGATGGAGGACTGGTCACCGTGCAACGCCTCGAAGTACGCGGTTCGTCCCGCCTCCGAGAGCGATTGAACGTAGGCATCGTTTGGATCTGGTTCTGCCGCATCCATCGCCGGTATTTCGTTCATCTGGTCGAACATGAATGTGCTGATGCCGTAGCCGTATTTCTCCGCGAACTCGCGGGTGCCGAACTCCACGTCGAGGCCAGATGACGGCCCGATGGTCATCATGCTGTTGCTGCCGCTGGTGCTGGGCGTGTACTCGAAGCCGAGGTCCTGCATGCATTGCTGGATTTCGAGCTCGATGTTCTGATTGGCGTCGTCGATGTCAAAGTCCTCAAACGGGGTGACGTCGATACCGAGAGCGTCGCTGATTGGAGAGGAGAAGCTTTCCTCCCGGTCATCGGTGACCGCAAGAACCGGGTCCTCGGAGTTGGCGTCGTTGACGGCTTCATCCGGGTTCGGGGTGGATGCCTCCACCGCTTCCGCGGTTTCCAGGGCGGCGTCGTTGCTGCCACATGAGGAAATGAAAAGGGCAGCCAAACCCACAACGATGACGAGAAGTTTGCGCATGAATTGCTTCCTTTTTGGGGCAGGAGTTCTGTCAGAGCTTCCTTGGATGTGGGTCCCGCTTCAAGTCGCCCTTCTCAGGTGGTCCTCAGAACTCAGTTGGCCCTCAGCGGGCACTCAGGTTCACGTTCAGAACCGTTGACGTCGACCTGTGGGCTGCTGGTTTGTGTGACCTGTCAGACTTGGGGGATGCAGCGGGATCCAGAATGACCGAAGTCCGCGACTACCGGGTTGGTGGTCCCGAGTCCACGCGTGCGGTCGCACGCGGCCTGGCCAACGGTGCATGGTTCCAAGCCGACATCGCACCGGAGCGGCTGCAGGCGCTCATGGTCCGAAGCAACCGTCGTGCGGCGTGGGACACACTCCTCTGGGTCGGTTTGTTGGTCATGACCGGATGGTTGGCCTGGCAGGTCCGATCCGGCTGGTTGGCGGTGCCGGCGTTTCTGCTCTACGGCGGCTTGCACGGCGGCTCGGCCGACCCTCGCTGGCATGAGTGCGGCCATGGCACCGCCTTTGCCAGCGGGTGGATGAACAACGCGGTGTACTACCCGGCGAGCTTCATGATTGCTCGACTGCCCACCCAGTGGAGATGGTCGCACTTCCGGCACCACACCGACACCATCATCGTCGGCCGCGACGCTGAAATCCTCTATCCCCGTCCGCCCAGCTGGCGCGGGGTCTTTCTCTCCTTCACCAACTGGGTGGCCGGCCCCGCGGCGATGGTTGGCATTGTGCAACAGGCCATCACCGGGACGCTCAGCGATGTCAACCAGGAGATTGTTCCGGAGTCAGATCATCGGCGGGTGATCACCGAAGCGCGAGTCTTCACTCTGGTTTGGGTGGCGGTGCTGATGGCCTGCGGGTTCACGCAGTCGTTGTGGCCGGTGCTCTATGTGGGAGGTCCCACCATCTATGGCGCCTGGCTCATGGTCTTCTTTGGGATCACTCAGCACGCCGGCCTGCAGGAGGATGTCCTGGACCATCGGTGGTCGACCCGGTCGGTTCGAGTGAATCCGATCTTCGGCTTCCTGTATCTCAACATGAATTGGCACGTGGAGCATCACATGTTTCCGGCGGTTCCGTATCACGCGTTGCCGGCACTGCATAAGGAGATCAAGGATCAGTTGGCGCCCCCGTCGACGTCGATGGTGCACGCATATCGGGAGATCTTTGGCGCCCTTCGACAGCAACGTCGTGACCCGAAGTGGGAGCTCCCGCGCCACGTGCCCGATGTTCCGGGTCGTCGGCGACGCGTTGAGCAGGCGTTCTCCTGGCCCGAAGTCGATTCGGTCGACACGTGGCACGATCTTGAGGTCCCGCCGCCCGTGCCGGGCCAGATGCGCGCCGTGGGCGATGTGCTTCTGGTGTGTGTCGACGATGGCTCGACTCACGGCGATCTGGTGGCGATCTCGCGTTGGTGCACGCACGGTGACGCGGATCTTGCCGAGGGTCTGCTGATGGGGACCGAGATCGAGTGCCCCAAACACAACGGTCGCTTCGACCTGGGATCTGGCCAGCCGGTTCGTCGGCCCGTCACCACGCCCATCGAGCGGTGGACGGTTGACCGAAGCGAGACCCGGGTGCGAATTCAGCGTTTGCGGAACCCTGACATTGCGTAGCCGAGTCATGCGGCGCAGCGGGCAAATCTTTCGTAGCATCGGGTTATGACAGAACAACGTGATTCACGCCCGACGATCGCAGTCCTGGGGGTGGGTCGGATTGGCCGAATGCACGCCGAACTGATTGCTCACCAGGTCCCCGGCTTGGCGTTGATGTCGGTCTTCGACGTGCATCAACCGGCGGCCGTTTCGGTGGCCGAAGATCTTGGCGTCATTGCGGCGTCATCGGTGGAGGAGGTTCTGGCCTCTGATGTGGATGCGGTAGCGGTCTGTTCCAGTACCGACACCCATGTCGACCTGGTGGTGGCGGCTGCCGAGGCGGGCAAGGCCATCTTTTTGGAGAAGCCGGTTTCGCTCAACCTGGCCGAAGTTGACCGGGCGGTGGCGGCGGTGGAAGCCAGCGGCGTTCTGGTCCAGGTGGGTTTCAATCGCCGCTTTGATGACTCCCACGCCGCCGTCCAACAGGCGGTGGCCAATGGTCAGGTCGGCGACGTTCACATGGTGCGCATCACCAGTCGTGACCCCGAACCACCGCCGGTCGAGTACGTGAAGGTCTCCGGCGGAATCTTCCTGGACATGACCATCCATGACTTTGACATGGCTCGCTTTGTCACCGGCAGTGAAGTCACCGAGGTCTACGCCAAAGCCGCCGTGCGGGTTGATCCCGCCATTGGCGAGGCGGGCGACGTGGACACCGCCGTCATCGTTCTCACCCATGAAAACGGCGCCATCACAACCATCGACAACAGTCGCCAGGCGGTCTACGGCTACGACCAGCGGGTGGAAGTGTTTGGGTCAGCGGGGGTGGCCCGGTCACAAAATCCGTTCTCGCACACCGCCGTGGTCCAGAACGCCGACGGCCTTTCCGGGGCCACCATTCCGTACTTCTTCCTGGACCGCTACATCCCGAGTTATCTGGCGGAATGGACCAGTTTCCTGGAAGGCCTGGAATCAGGAACGACGCCGGTCTCGATTGGTGACGGCCGAGCACCGCTGGTGATTGGACTTGCGGCGTGGAAGTCCTTCCGCGAGAACCGTCCGGTCGCAACCGCGGAGATCACCGCCGACGACCGAGGGCTGTAGTGGCGACCGATGGAGCGTCAAGTGGTGGCCCTCAGGTCCTGGACGTTGAGAACCCGCACGGTTACGCCTCCTTTGCGGGGCAGACCGCGGTCATAACCGGCGGGACTCAGGGGCTGGGCCTGGCCACGGCGCAATTGATGAAGGCTCGGGGCGCGTCCGGTCTGGTGTTGATTGGGCGAGACGAAGTCAAAGGGGAGGCGGCGGCCGCTCAGCTGGATGGCGGAGGCTGCCGGGCGCTGTTTGTGGGTGCGGACCTGGCAGAAGCGGACCGGGTGGACCACGTGGTCGAAACCACTCGCAAAGAATTCGGCTCGGTGAACGTGTTGGTCGCGGCTGCAGCAGCAACGTTCCGCGGGACAGTTTGGAACACCACCGCGGACATGTGGGATGAGATGCTCGACATCAATGTCCGCGCGCAAGGTCTGCTGATCAGCGGCATTGGTCGGCTGATGAGGGAACGTGGCCACGGCGGGTCGATGGTGGTCATCGGCAGCGTTGCGCATCACGGCGGTATTCCCGAACTGTTTCCGTACATTGTGGCCAAGCATGCGCTCGAAGCCATGGTGAAGTCGGCCGCGCACTCGCTGGTGGCTGAACGAATTCGCGTCAACATGCTGAATCCGGGATGGATGGACACCCCAGCCGAACACGTCGTGCAAAAGCGGTTTCACAACGCTGATGATTCGTGGCTGGAGACCGCGGAGGCCGCCCAGCCATTTGGCCGTCTGCTCAAGCCCCAGGAGGTGGCCCGCGGCATCTGTTTCCTGGCGTCGGCGGAGTCCGGCATGATGACGGGGTCCATTGTTGACTTTGACCAGACGATTGCGGCCCAAGGTGGGGCCACCCCCGCCAGCCTCGTTCCGCAGACCTACCCATGGGAGACCACATGACCAACCCGCACCTGGTTCCGGCGCAGCTGGACCAGCAGACAAAGATCTCGGTGACGCCCGCCAGCGCGGGCTGGACGTACCTGTCCTTTGCCGTGCAGAACCTGGGCGCCGGCGGCAGACATGAAACCCGCCTGGACGATCAGGAGCTGGCAATTGTGCCGTTGCGTGGAACCGGCACCGTCACCGCCAACGGTGAGAAGTTCTCGCTGCAGCGCACCAGCGTGTTTGAGCAGATGCCCGACGTTCTGTATGCCCCGCCGCGAACAGAGATTTCGGTGGCCGCGGGGTCCGATGGGTTTGAGTTTGCGATCGGTTCCGCACCTGCCGACGGCAGGTTTCCGGTGCGACTGTTTGCTGCGTCGGAGATGAAAAGCGAGGTGCGCGGCGGGGGAGCGGCCACCCGGCAGGTGAACCATATTCTTGCGCCGCCGCTCCCCGCCGAACGATTGATCCTCTATGAGGTCTATGTCCCACGCGGCACCTGGTCGGGCTGGGCGCCGCATCGCCATGACGGCATTGACGGGTCGCCGTACCTGGAAGAGACCTACCTCTTCTGTCTGGATCCGGCCGACGGCTTTGCCATGCACCGAAACTGGAGTCCCGAAAGCGGTTTCGACGAGATCCTGCTGGCCAACAATGGCGACTGCGCGCTGGTCACCCAGGGCTTTCACTCCAGCGTCGCCTGTCCAAGCTCCAACATGTTCTTTCTCAACTTCCTGGCCGGCGAACTGGTGGACGAGGCCCGAACCACGCCGCCATGTTTTCACCAGGCCTACACCTGGATCCAGGACGACTGGAACGCCGGCGCCTGGGAGCTTCCGGTTACCGCCCCCGAATGAGTCTCGACGCATTGTCAGAGGACGGTCGGTTTGCGGTCCTGGCCATCGACCACCGCGACTCCATGCGGCGCTTCCTTCGGCCGGACGCGCCCGATTCGCTCTCCGCCCAGGAGATCACCGACCTCAAGTCCGACATTGTCCGGCAGGTGGCGCCCCATGGTGCCACGGGTCTGATGCTCGAATCCGAGTACTCGATTCCGCAGCTGTTGGACAACGGATCGGTGCCCGACGGGATGGGCTTTCTGGCCGCATTGGAATCCCAGGGGTACTTCGGGACTTTGGGCACCGAACCGACAACGCTGCTGGCCAACTGGTCGCCGGCGCAGGCCGCAGCAGCCGGGGCGGCCGGGTGCAAGTTGTTACTGCCCTATCACCCGGACCGACCGCTGGCCGCCGACCAGGAACAGGTTGCGGCCCTTGCGCTAAAGTTGTGCGCCGCGGCCAACATGCCGCTGATTCTCGAACCGCTGTTCTATGACCTTGACGACCCGGTGGACCGACCCGACATTGTGCAACGGACTGCGGTGCGTTTTGCTGCGATGCAACCGCAACTCCTCAAGCTTCCGTTTCCGGTTGATCCACACGTGGAATCTGACCGGTCGGTCTGGGCTGACGCGTGCGCAGCCATCACCGACGTGAGTCCCATGCCGTGGGCGTTGTTGAGCGGCGGCGGCGACTTTGACGTGTTTCAGGAACAGGTGACCGTGGCGGTGGAGTTTGGAGCAGCCGGGTGCATGGCGGGGCGAGCTTTGTGGGGGGAGGCGGCGCAAGCGACGGGGGCCCAACGTCGCGAGATCATCGAATCGGTGGTCATTCCACGGATGGGGCTGCTGCGCGTCGCGGTTGGGCTGTAACACCGTGAGTTCCGCGGGTGGTCGCCTCCGAAGATCGAACAGCCGAGTCAGTAGCCAGGATCACCACGCCGCCTGCGCCGCGGCGGGCAGAGGTCTCGCTCCGAAGTTTGGGTGATTGGTCAACGGGCGGCGACAATGGCTGTCTTGGGGATCCTGCTCAGCCTGCTCACCGCAGTCACCTTTGGCGCCGCCGACTTTTCGGGCGGGCTGGCCACGCGCCGAGCCAACGTTGCTTCGGTGATCTTCTTCGCCCATCTGATCGGCCTGGTGGGGGTGGTGGTTGCTGCCCCGTTCATTGCGAGTTCGGTGGCGCCGTCGGACATTTTGCTGGGCGTCGCCGGCGGGATTGCCGCCCTGGCTGGTTTGGTGCTGCTGTATCGGCGATTGGCCGACGGTCCCATGTCGGTCGTCGCTCCGATCACCGCCATCACCAGTGCGCTCGTACCCGCTGCCTGGGCAATCGCCAGGGGCGAAGCGCTGTCGGCGCGGGTCGGACTGGGTCTGCTGACCGCATTGCTGGCGATGGGACTGATCTCGGCGTCGCCCGACGACAGACCTTCTGATGCGGACCCGCGCACCAATGCTCCGGTGACACCCATGGTCATCCTGGAGTCGTTGGGAGCCGGCACTGGATTTGGTGTCTTCTTCATTTTGATAAACGCCACCGACGTTGATGCCGCACCCTGGCCCATCGTCGGCGCCAGAATCGCCAGCGTGACGCTGGTTGGCTTGTGGGTCCTGACCCAGAAAGTCGAGGTGCCGGCGGGATCAACCACCTGGGCGTGGATAGTGGTTGCCGGGCTCCTCGATACCTCCTCCAACGTGCTGTTTATCTGGTCCGCGGACCTGGCCGGCCTGGGGGTGGCGTCGGTGCTGAGTTCGCTCTATCCGGCCAGCACCGTGGTGCTGGCGTTTCTGATTCTGGGCGAACGTATGCGCCGCATCCAGCTCCTGGGCTTTGTGCTGGCGATCACCGCCACGGTCCTCATCGCCAGCGGCTGATGCCCGACATGGACACCGAGTGGGTGAGCTCTGGAAATGCGATTACTTCCGCACCCGGTGGTGGTTGGCGGCCCTCGATGCACCGGGCGCCAAGCCGGTCAGCGACTGAGAACGATCTCGGTGATGGCGTCCCGAAGTTGGTCGACGCCACCGCCGTCCGGCAGAGGAATCAGCGATGCGGAGAACGCGTAGGCCACATCCATATCCGGCAGGTATCCCGCTTGGCTGCGGAACCCCGGCACGCCGCCGCCGTGGCTGTAGACAACCTCGCCGTTTGAGGTGCCGACGTCGATGCCCAGCCCGTAGTTGCTGGTGGACAAGGCGGGCGTAATCATGGCTTCGACCGATTCGGGCTTGAGCAGCGTGCCGTCGAACATTGCTCCGAAGATGGCGGCCACGTCCTGGACCTGGGCCTCGTTTCCACCTCCGGTCCACCCGGCTGATTGGAGAACGGCCTGTTCACCGCTGAGCACATCGATCACCGGTTCGCCATTGATCGTCTGACCGGCGTCATCCACTCCCGGCAGGAGAACCAGGGCGTCGTAGAGCTCGGCGCGGGCGTAGGCATTTACCACCGGCTCGGGCGGGAACTCCTGCGGGGTGAGGTAGATGTCCACTGCACCAGCGGGGTCGAAGATGCGCGATCGCATCTCCTCATTGGCCGGGTTGCCGGTGAGCAATTCAATCAGCAGGCCCGCAGCGACAAAGCCGCCCGTCTCGTACTGGTACTCGGTGCCCGGGGCAAACAACGGTTCCTGGCGGCTGAGAAACTCCAGGATCTCTTCCGGGGTGTATGGCTGGTCCTGACGCTGGGCGGCTTCGATGTAGAAGCCGATGTCAAAGGCATATTCGATGAGGCCGTTGGTGTGGTCCATCAGCTGACGAACCGTGATGTCATCTTCGTACTCGTAGTCGCCGAGCCAGTCGCCCAGATAGGTACTCACCGGCTCATCAAGTTCAATCAGACCTTCCTCCACCAACTGGAGGATCACGGCGGCGGTCATGGGTTTGGTGATGCTGGCGATCCGAAAGAAGTCGTCGGTGGTTACCGGTTCGTTGGTGTCAAGGTCGCGGACTCCGCTGGCCACCGCGATTGGCTCGAGCCCCGGCACCAGCACCGCGGCCGACACCGCAGGGGCGCCGTTTGACTCTCGCCAGGTGTTGACCGCATCCTGAATCCGGGATGTGAGGTCGTCATGGATGGCGGACACGAGCTCGGCGGCGGTTGCGGTTGGGGGTTCAGCGGTGGGGGTTGGCGCCGAGGTTGCTGTCGGCTCCGGAGGCATGGCGGTTGGCGTGGGCGACGCCATGGTCGATGGCTTCGGGGCGGCCGGGGCTTCGGTTGGAATTGGCTCGGTCGCCGCGTTGGGTGCGTCGCTGCTGGCGCATGCGGAGAGAAGGGCAATCGTGGCACAGAGTGCGGCGCCAAACATGACCAGACGACCAATGCCGTCAGAGGCTGCCCGCTCAGATCGCATGCCACGATCTTCTCACGTTGTACTGAGCTGGCGGTGCTGAAGGCCAAACCTTCAACGAACTGTCACAAAGCAGCAGGCCGGTTGCGGTAGGTGCCCGGCAAGTTCGGCGGATACGAACTACGTTCGGGACATGGTGACCGTTGGTGGATAACGAGGTCGAGGCAGATCGCTCAGGACGGCGCGTGCCCCTGACTCATTCGTGGGGCCTGCTTGTTCTTTCTCTTGGACTTTCGATCGGCTTGATGGCCGTTGGATGCGGTGATTCGGCGGCCGACGACCAGGCCACGACTGCGGCCACGGGCGCGAGTGTTCAACCGGCAGAAACCCCTCTGCCGCCCGCACCGCCAACATCGATGCCGCCTACCGAGACGGCCGTCGCCGTCGTGCTGACCGTCGGGCCGCGGTTGACACCCACCCCGTTGCCAACGCTGGTGCCAACTGCCACGGTGACCCCGGAGCCCACGGCGACTCCGGGTCCAACCCCAACCCCCAATCCGTATGCGTCCATCTCGTTGGTTCAATCGCCGGTGACCGACGCCGACCCGGCCATGTACCTGACCTTCGATGACGGTCCTCATCCCGAATGGACGATGCCGGTTCTTGACCTCTTGGACGAATTTGGGGTGACGGCCACCTTCTTTGTGGTGGGCCAGGAAGTGGCGCGCTACCCGGAGATCACCGCCGAGATTGACGCCCGCGGCCACTCACTGGCCAACCACACCTGGCGACATCGGGCGATCACGACTTTGAGCGACGAGCAACTGATTCGGTCGGTGTCCGACACCAGCGCGGTGATCGAGGATGTGACCGGACAGGTCGTCCGCTGTTTCCGGCCGCCATTCGCGGACATCAATGGTCGGACGCGATCGGTGGTTCAGGCTCAGGGTCTGGACGTGCACATCTGGGATGTGGGCTCGCTTGACTGGGAGTTCAACACGGCCGACCCCATCGTGCGGTCGGTGCTGCCGCTGGCGCCGCCCGGGTCCGACATCCTGATGCACGACGGCGGCGGCAATCGGTCAGCAACGGTGGAAGCGCTGCGCAACATCCTCGAAGTGTGGAGTCTGGTGAACATGTCATACGAGCCGCTTCCGGGCTGTGAAACCTCGTGACCATCGATGGTGTGCATCCCGCACCGGTCGGCCCAGGTCGGCGCAAATTTCGCGCATATTGCGCGCGAAAGCATCCCCGTACGATGTTCACTCGACCGGTACTCTGGCGTTTCATGCTCATTTCGTCGCGGGTTGCAGCATTACCGGTTGCGCTGGTTCTGCTGGCCGCCTGCTCGTCGGGCGACAGCGCCGCCGCGCGCACCTCTGACGTCGATGTCGCCGCTACCGCGGCCGTCACCGTGGAGTACACGGTGATTCCAACGGTTGCGGCGGCGACTGCGACCGCGGCCCCGCAGCCAACCCCCACGGTCACCCAGATTCCGACCGCCACGCCCGTCCCGCTGTTCACGTTGAGTGGCACCGTCATGTCCGAGGATGGCAAAGCGCTTCCGGGGACCCAGGTCAGCATCGAGGACACGGTTGTTGTTACCGACGAGGACGGCGCCTTTACTCTGGGACCGGTCGAGGCCGGCACCGTTCGGGTTTTCCGTCCGGCGTGGAACCAGAAGAACATCGCGCTGACGGCGGACGCCGACGTTGCGCTCACGCTTGACCCGGTGAGAGTTCGAGCGTTGCGGGTCAGTGCCTACAGCGAGCTGACCCCGGCGGTGTATGACCGGGTGCTCGAACTGGCCGAAACCTCATCGGTGAACGCATTGGTCTTTGATACCAAGGATGAGAGCGGGCACGTGCGGTACGAAACCCGCGTGCAGAAGGCCAATGACTATCGAGCCGTCGAAGCGGCCTATGACCCGGTCACCGCAATCGCCCGAGCCAAAGAAGCTGGGCTCTACACCATCACCCGCATCGTCTCCTTTGAAGATCCGATTCGAGCAAACGCTGACCCGGGGGCGCGCGCCGCCGGGTCGTGGATCGACGCCAACAATCGTGACAACTGGCAGTACATGTTTGACCTGGCCGAAGAGGCCTGCGAGCTGGGCTTCGACGAGATCCAGTTCGACTACGTGCGGTTCCCGACCGGCGTCAGCGGCTACGGACGTCCGGCCGAAGCTGACCGCGTGGCCGCCATTACCGAGTACCTGACCCAGGCCCGGGACCTGCTGCATCCCATGGGTTGCGCCTTGTCCGCAGACATCTTCGGCATTGTGTTGAACAGCGCCGACGATCAGGGCATTGGCCAGACCCCGGAGGCACTGTCCAAGGTGGTTGACGCAATCAGTCCCATGATCTACCCCAGTCACTACAACGATGGGTGGTTGGGCCTGGCCCGGCCCAACAACCATCCGGCGCTGGTTGTGGCTGACGCCCTGGACAACGGCCTGCCGAGGCTGGAGGGACCCGCCATTATGCGGCCATGGCTGCAGGCCTTCTACTACAACGCCGATCAGATTCAGGTCCAGATCCAGGAGTCCGAAGATCGAGGTCTTGGATGGATTCTCTGGGAGGCCGGCGGGTCGTATTCGCCGGCCGCGTTGCCCGATCCGATTCCTGAAGAGGCGTCCTCTGAAGACGATGTGCTGGCCATCCCGACCGTGACGCCGGTGCCAACATCAGACGCCGAAGAGCCGGAAGAGCCGGACGCGGCGGACGAGCCTGACGCGGCGGAAGAGGCGGACGAGCCGGACGAGCCGGACGAGTCCGAAGTCGTTGGCGGTACCTACACCGCCGAGCTCGAGGCGTCCTGGATGGACAAGTGCGTGGCTCTGGTCACCGACGCGTCCTTTGCTGACCTGCAACGGGCGAGTTGTGAATGCTCGTGGCAGGACATCAGCGCTCAAATTCCGTTCGCTGACTTCGTCGAGGTGGAGAGTGGCGCGGTGACCGACCCGGCCGACACCCGGCTGGCTGCGGTGGACGGGCTGATCCAGGACTGCTTTCAGCGTCTGCGCGAAGAATCCACCAATTCCGAGGCCCTCGGGAACTGACGCATCCCGAGGTCAAAGTCACCGCCGGTAAGCGCTGAGCCGGACTCGGACCCGATAGTTTGCCCGGGTGCCATCACCCCTCCGGGTCTTCGATCGTGGGTCGGGCCTCATCCTCCTGCTGGCCGCCCTCACCGGCGCACTCACCGGACCCGGCCAAACGATTGGCGTGTCGGTCTTCATTGACCACCTGGTCGACGACCTGTCGTTGAGCAGGACGGCGGTCAGCACGGCCTATTTGATCGGCACCATGTCAGGCGCCCTCCTTCTGCCGATCGTGGGACAGCTGATTGACCGTCGCGGGGTTCGGTTGGCGCAGGCTCTCCTCGGTGTCGCGTTTGCCGTTGCGCTGATCAACATGTCCCTGGTTCAGGGGTTTGTGTGGTTGGCGCTGGGTTTTGCTGGCATCAGGTGGATGGGGCAGGGGTCGCTGTCGTTGGTGTCGACGGTCACGGTGACCTTGGCCTTTACCGAACGCCGAGGGACTGCGTTGGGCATTCGGTCCGCCATGGTTGGCGCCGGGCTGGCGATCTCTCCGCTGCTTCTCGTTCTGGTGATCAACGGCTTTGGATGGCGGACTGCGTGGGTGGTGGCGGCGGTCGTGACGCTGGTCACGGTGGTACCCATTGGTTGGTTTGGTCTGCGAAGCCTGCCGACCGGGTCCGCGGGCGGGCGCGTTGATGACCGGGATCCGCAAGACAACTCGGTTACCCGAGCCGACGCCCTGCGGACTCGTGGGTTCTGGGTTCTGGCGGCGGTGTCGGGGTGTGCAGGGATGTTCTCGACCGCGTTGAACTTCCACCAGATTGACATGTTGACCTCGGCAGGTCTGAGCGAAACGGCGGCGGCAGCGCTGTTCCTGCCGCAGATTCTTGGCGCCACAACCGGGGGCCTGGTCACCGGTTGGCTCAGCGACCGGTGGGGGACGCGTCACCTGCCATCCATCGCCATGTTGGTCCTGGCCTGCGCCATGTGGCTGGCATCGGCGGTGAGCCCCGGCGTGGTCGTCTTTGTGTATGCCCTGACGCTCGGGATAGCGGGCGGAACCGTGGGAACGGCAACGTCACTTCTCATCCCCACCTGGTTCGGTACCCGGGCGCTCGGGTCAATTCAAGGAACGCTCACGCTGTTCAACTCCGCAGCGGCCGCGCTTGGACCTCTGGCTCTTGCGTTGGCCCAGCAGAGTTTTTCGGCCTACGCCCCGGCGGTGTTGCTCCTCAGCGCCGCGCCGGTTGCGGTGATCGCATTCACACTGGTATCCATGCCGTCTCTCGAACGAGCCCGTGTGGCCCGGTCCGGCTCCTGACAGCAACTCGGCCTCCTGACAGCAACTCGGCCTCCTGACAGCAACTCGGCGCGTCACCGGACGAGCGAACGAATGGTCGCGGCGGCGAAGCAGGTCAGGGATGCTCAGTTGCTCTGGTTCAACCCGTGACCGATAACGGTTGCGGCGGCCTCAAGCCCGGAGCCGCCGAGCGGGGCGTTCATCGAGCGAAGGACCGCTTCTATGGTGCCCAGCGCCCCCATCATCATCGTTGCGCTGAGATGTCCCATGTGCGCCAGACGGAAGCCGGAGAGACCGGCGATCCCAACGCCAAGGACCAGCCCCGCCTCATGCTCACAGCGGCGACGAAGTTCATCCGCATCGATGCTGTTGGTGAGCACGGTGGTTACGCAGTTGGAGCGATGGTCGGCGCTTGCGATGTTGAACTCGATGCCATCGGGATGCGCCCAGGAGTTGATTGCGGCCTTCACCGCATTGGAGAGCACGGTGTGGCGGTCCCAGACGTTTTGCCAGCCTCCCTCTTCGTCCACCATCTGCAAGGCGACCTGGAGGCCAAACAGGTGAGGCATCGGGGGAGTGCCGGCGTAGTAGTGGTACTGGGTTTCGGCGCCCAGACGGCGCTCCCAATCCACATAGCCAACGCGCATATCGGCCCGTTCGTGGGCGGCGATTGCTTTCTCGCTGGCCCAGACAAACGCAATGCCGGGTGGAACCATCAGTCCCTTCTGGCAACCGGCGACCGCCACATCTACGCCCCAGTCGTCGAAGCGGAACTCTTCGCACCCCATGGACGCAATGCAATCGACCATGAACAGCGCGGGATGGCCTGCGGCATCGATGGCGGCCCGCAGCGCGGGAACGTCATTGCGCACCGAGCTGGCGGTGTCCACGTGCGCACAGAGAATGGCCTTGATCTCATGACTGGTGTCGGCCGCCAGTCGGGCTTGGAGCGCAGCGGGATCAACCGGTGAGCGAAAGTCGCCGGGAAGGACGTCGATGTGAATGTCGGAGACGGCGGTGTAGTCGCCCCAGACGGTGGCGAACCGTCCGGACTCGAGCACCAGGACCTTGTCGTTGCGGGCCAGCGTGTTGGATGTGGCCATCTGCCAGGCGCCATGACCATTGGACGTGATGATGAATGGTGTGCCGCCGCCGGCGACCGCGGGGAGCTTCGGTCGAATCTCGGCTGACGCGGCCACAACGGGTCCTTCGTAGAGATCGGTCATGGGGCGCGCCATTGCTTCGAGCACGCGGTGCGGGATCACCGATGGCCCCGGCACCGCCGCGTGTTCTCGTCCAAACCGCAAATTTGTCATCGGCTCAGGCTAGTGCTGCCCGGTCTCCAGCAACCGGTCATCGGCAACTGGTTGTAACCCGCAAGCGCCGATCCACGTCCATGCAGGTAACGCCCACACCGGGCCACGCCCAAAAAGGGGGGAACCATGTTCAACGCCCAAACCCAACGCCGACCCACACCCGGACGAACGGTGCTGGGAGGATGTCTGGTGGGTCTTGCCGCGTCGTTGCTCAGCCTTGCTCTCCCCGCGGGTGACGATCCCGGACAGTTGTTCACCGACACCGATACCGGAATCGAGATTGGTTCGTTCGACCTGACCGAAGTTGCGCCGACTCGAGAATGGATGGCAGTGACTGGGACCGCATCTCCAGGTTCAGGCTTTCTTGACCTTGTCGGCCATGATCAAGATCGTGCGACCGTTGATCTTGCCCTGAATGGGATGGTCGCCGGCGATGAGGCGTATGGACTTGACCTTGGTGCCAACTTTGATGCCGCCGGACTTGCCGTTGAGCTTGAGGTCTTTGATGATCACCACGGCATCGCCGGGCGAGAGTAGCTTGCCGTTGATGTCGCGCACCTCGCCGCTCTCGTCGGACGGTTCGGCCAGCCACTCGTGCCCGCAGGTGATGCATTCGTAGCCGTCGTCAGAGGTGGCCAGATCAGTCATGGAACAGATCGGGCATGGTGTGGAGTCACTCATGGCCAGCTGTCTACCAGCGGTAGCGGGCCGTGCCACGCAACCAGAACAAACGAGGAGTTAGCCCATCTAATTCTTGGTGATAGACCCTAAATCCACTAGTTTGCCCGCCATGAGTCTTCCCGAACGCGTACGAGTGGTCATCATCGGCGGCGGCGTGCACGGAGCGTCCCTGCTCTGGCATCTGGCCGAGGAAGGATGGACCGACACTCTGCTGGTGGAAAAGGCCGAGCTGACCTCCGGGTCCACCTGGCATGCGGCCGGGCAGATCACCCGGTCGGTGGCCGACTACACCACCGCGGCCTTCCATCACTATGCGTTGGACCTGTACCAGGTGCTGGAGGACAAGACCGGTCAAGCGGTCTCGCTGCATCAACCCGGCGGGATCCGGGTGGCCTACACCAACGACGAGCTCGAGGCGCTGAAGACCCACCTTGGCGTGGGTGAGTACATCGGCTACCCCATCGAGCTGGTGGGGCCTGACCGGCTCAAAGAACTCAATCCGCACTATGACTTCACCGATGTCATCGCTGGCATCTGGACCGAGGGCGAAGGCCATGTGGACCCGTCAGGCGTGACCATGGCGTTTGCCAACGGCGCTCGGGCGGCTGGCGCACAGATCTCGCGCCGCAATCGCGTGGTCGAAGTCAACCTGCTGGACAACGGCGAGTGGCAAGTGGTGACCGAACAGGGAACCGTGGTCTGTGAACACGTTGTTGACGCAGCTGGCTGCTACGCCCATCAGGTGGCCGAGCTCAGCGGCTTCAGCGTCCCGCAGGCCAACATTCTCCACCACTATCTGGTCACCGAAGAGATCGAGGCGATGGCCAACAACCGGGACTGGGAGATGCCGGTCATGCGCGACAACCGCGCCGCGGGCTACATCCGTCAGGAGCAAACCGCCGGGCTGATCGGCATCTATGAACATTCCGGCGCCGAACAGATCTGGGCCGACGGCGTCCCATGGGAGGCCGAGAACCCGCTGTTCCCTGCGGACTACGACAAGATTGCGCCGTGGCTCGAAGAAGCCTTCAAGCGCGTGCCAATCATGGGCGAGGTTGGCATCAAGCGAGTGGTCCACGGGGCCATCACCCACACGACTGATGGGCACATGCTGTTGGGGCCCGCGCCCGGGGTGAAGAACTACTGGCTGAACACCGGTTCATCCATCGGCTTGGCGTGGGGCCCCGGTGCTGGTCGAGAACTGGCCCGATGGATGGTCCACGGCGCAACCGAGCTCAGCCTGCGCGGCTATGACCCTCGTCGTTTCGGTTGGACCGACCAGGACTACGTGGCCGCCAAGTGCCGCGAAGACTACGAGTGGATGTTCCGCGTGCACCCGCCGGGAGAGGAACGACTGGCCAACCGTCCGGTGCGCACCTCGGGCCTCTACGACACGCTCAAAGCCAAGCGCGCCATGTTTGGGCAGGCGTACGGCTGGGAGCAACCCAAGTGGTTTGTGCCGGAAGACCAGCCTTTGGAAGATGCCCACGGTTGGCGGCGTCCGGCGTGGTATCCGGCCGCCCGCGCGGAGTGCGCGGCCGTTCGGGAACGGGTGGGGCTCATGGACCTGACTGCGTTCGCCAAGTACGAAATCACGGGGGCGGATGCGGCCACCTTCCTGAACCGCATCACCACCGGCCGCGTACCCAACAAGACTGGACGTATCGCCCTCAACTATGTGCTCACCGAACAGGCCCGCATCGAGACCGAAATCACCATCACCAAGCTGGGCAGGAACCGCTACTACGTGATCTCTGGTCCCATGGGTGAGCAGCGCGATCTGGATTGGTTCGTACAACACGTTGCGGCTGGCGAAGATGTCGCCATCACCAACCGGACCACCGAGGTGGGCACCATTGTCATCGCCGGCCCCCACGCCCGATCAGTCCTGCAGGCCTGCACCGCCGCCGACGTCAGCAACGAGGCGTTCCCGTTCCTCAGCATGCAGGAGATCGATTGCGGAGGGATTGCCACCCGAGCCCTGCGCGTTGGTTTCACCGGGGCTCTGGGCTGGGAACTCCACGTTCGCCTGGACCAGATGGCGGCGCTGTACCAGCAGCTGTGGACGGCGGGCGCCAAGTTCGGTATCGCCGACTTTGGCGCCTATGCGCTCAACTCTCTGCGGATGGAAAAGGGCTACCTCACCCGATTTGAACTCACCCACGACATTGGTCCAAAGCAGGCCGGCGTCGAGTTCTTCGTCAAGCGGGACAAGGGTGACTTCATCGGTTCAGACCGGCTTGACGATCCTCCATCAGGCAATCCGTGGCAGCTTGTCTATCTGGACGTGGACGCTGACGACGCCGACTGTTTGGGCTGCGAAGGCATCTTCACCTCCGGCTCTGACTCGTCGGCCATTGGGCTCACCACCAGCGGCGGCTACGGCTTCACCGTGGAGAAGAGCCTGGCGTTTGGTTATGTGCCGCAGGCGCATGCCGCACCGGGCACCGAGATGCAAGTAATGATCCTTGGTGATCTTCGAGGCGCCACGGTCCTGGACGGTCCGGTGTTTGACCCCTCCAACACCCACCTTCGCGGCTGAGTATGGCCACCGAGAGAATTCCGCTCACCGCGGAAACCATCATTCAGACCGCCGCCGATCTGCTGGACTCCCATGGTGCGGACAAGCTCACGCTCACCCTGATTGCCAACACCATCGGCGTGACCCAGCCCGCCTTGTACAACCACGTAAATGGCATGGATCAGGTTTGGCGGGGCTTGGGCTTGCGGGAACGTTCCATCCTGGTTGCCAAGCTGGCCAATGCAACCGTTGGCTTGTCCGGCGATGATGCGGTGCGCGCCGTTGCTCGCAGCTGGCGCGAGTTTGCACGCGAACACACCGCGCTCTACGCAACCGCGGACCGGTACGCGGTCGAAGGCGACAGCGAACTGGAAGCGGCAGTGGGCGATGTGATCACCATCATCGTTGCCACCCTTCGGGGATTTGATCTCACCGAAGATCAACGGCTGCACGCGGCGGTTGCACTGCGCAGTTCGCTCCATGGTTTCTGCACCTTTGAGTTGGGCCACGGCAACCCCACGCCGCTGGCCATGGACGACATGTTCACCCACATCGTTGAGCTGTTCCTGGTGGGCCTTCGCGCGCTTGCCAAAGGCACAATCGACGAACTGGAAGAGAAAGACAACCAATGAGTGCTCTCCCCACCCGGGCCGAAGTGATTGTTGTCGGCGGCGGAGTCGTCGGCACGTCGATCGCCTACCACCTGACCAAAATTGGCGTGACCGACGTCCTGCTGTTGGAACGTCATGAACTGACTGGCGGCACCACCTGGCACGCCGCAGGTCTGGTCGCCCAACTGCGATCAACCGAGAACCTGACGCGCCTGGCCCAGTACACCCTTGAGCTTTACCAGAAGCTTGAAGCCGAAACCGGCCAGGCCACCGGCTTCCGTGCGCCGGGTGCCATCTCGCTGGCGCCCAGTGAGGCGCGCTGGGAGGAACTGCGTCGGACCGCGGCCATGGCCCGGTACCTGGGAGTGGACGCCACCGAAATCGGTCCCAACGAAATTCTCGAGAAGTGGCCGCTGTGCAACGTCTCCGACATTGTTGGTGGCATCTGGCTGCCCGATGACGGCGCCGTCGGGCCATCCGATGTCACCATGGCTCTTGCACGCGGAGCCCGCACCGGCGGGGCAACCATCAAAGAACACATGGGCGTCCATGACCTGATCGTGACCGACGGTCGGTGCACCGGCGTCATCACCGACACCGGCGAACGGATCGAAGCCGACACGGTGGTTCTCGCGTGTGGTTTGTGGACCCGTCACCTGGCGGCCAAGGCCGGGGTGGACGTTCCTCTCATGGCCGCGCACCACCACTACGTGGTGACCGAGCCGGTGGAAGGATGCGACGCTGAATGGCCCATCCTTCGGGACCCCGAACGCTGGGCCTATCTCAAGCCCGAAGCGGGTGGCGCCATGTTGGTTGGGTTGTTTGAACCGACCGGTATTCCGTGGCCGGACAGCGGTCCGCCCCCCATCGACAAACCGTTCATCACGATGGAACCCGATCCTGACCACCTCTCCCGCTGGCTGCCGGACGCCTTTGATCGCATCCCCAAGCTGCACGAGACCGGACTGCGGCTGCTCTTTGACGGCCCGGAGAGTTTCACGCCCGACGACGCGTACATCATCGGCGAAGCCCCAAGCCTGCCGCGGCTCTTCGTGGCCGCCGGTTTCAACTCGATTGGCATTCAGTCGGCGGGTGGAGTGGGGATGGCGCTCGCGCATTGGATCACCGAAGGTGAACCACACATGGACCTCAGCGACGTTGACATCCGCCGCTTTGAAGGCTTCCAGTCCACCGAAGCGTTCCTGCGCCATCGCACCGTCGAAGCGCTGGGGCTGCTCTACGCACCGCACTGGCCGCACTACCAGTACGAGACCGCTCGAGATGTTCGCCGCTCACCATTGCATGACCGGCTGACCGAAGCCGGCGCGTGCTTCGGTTCGTTGAACGGTTGGGAACGTCCCATGTTCTTTGCCCGCCCCGAGCTGGGCGTGGAACCGAAATACGAGTACTCATGGGGCCGCCAGAACTGGCACCCGGCCAACGAATACGAACACGTGGCCGTGCGCGAACGAGTGGGCTTGTTTGACCTGACTTCGTTTGCCAAGTTCCTTGTGCAGGGAGCCGACGCGGCGGCGGTACTCGATCGCATGTCGTCGGGACCGGTCGCCGGGGAGCCGGGCGGGTCCGTCTACACGCAGTGGCTCAATCGCCACGGGGGGATCGAAGCCGACCTGACGGTCAGTCGACTCTCCGAACGCGAGTTTCATGTCATTGGCGGCGCGGGAACGCGAGCCCGAGATCTGCATTCGATCCAGCAGGCGATTGCGGACCACCCCGGAGGGGAGGCGAACGCCACCGTTACCGATGTGACCTCGATGTATGCGGTCCTTGCGGTTATGGGGCCGCAGTCGCGAGACCTGCTTCAACCGCTCACCGACACCGACCTTTCTGACGCCGCGTTCCCGTTTGCAACCAACCAGTGGATTGATATTGGCTCGGCCCGAGTGTGGGCCAACCGGATGTCGTATGTGGGGGAGTTGGGCTGGGAACTCTACGTGTCTGCCGAGTTTGCGGTGCACGTCTTCGACCTGCTGCAGGACGCAGGCCAGGCGTTCACCATGGCCCTGTGCGGGTACCACACGCTCAACTCACTTCGGTTCGAAAAGGGCTATCGCCACTGGGGTCATGAAGTCAGTCCTGACGAGTCGCCCATCGAAGCCGGCCTGTCCTTTGCGGTGGGGTGGGACAAGGCCGCGGACTACACCGGCCGGGCCGCGCTCGAAGCGCAAAACGAAACCGGTGTCACCAAGCGGCTGGTCCAGATTGCGGTCCACGACGAGACGGTGCTGCTCCACCACAACGAACCGATCTGGCGCAACGGTGAAATGGTTGGCTACGTCACCGACGGCATGTGGGGACACACCGTCGGCGCCGCCGTTGGGATGGGTTGGGTCAGCCGTGATCGCAAGCTCACCGCCAAATGGATCAACGAGGGCGAGTGGGAGATCGAGCTGCCCGGGCGCAAAGCGCCCGCCAGAGTTCAGCTTCGCCCCTGGCTCTGAACATCGAGGACAGAGGTCAGTGGGTTCGGTTGCGACCGCATGTTGACGGAAGCTTGGCGCAGCGTGGATCCATTGGAGGGGCAAGGAGGTACCCCTGAGCCGCTTCGACCCCATGAATGTGGAGCCAGTCCAGCTCCTCGTCACGTTCCACGCCTTCGGCGATGATGGATCGTCCCTGCTCATGAATGAGCGCGATGATTCCCCGCACCAGCTCCTGGTGCCCGGGCTTGGTGTCAATGTGGCTGATCAGCGTCCGGTCCAGTTTCACCACATCAATCGGCAGGTCCTGCAAGAGTCCGAGGGGGGAGTAGCCGCTGCCGAAATCGTCGATGGCGATGCTCACCCCGGCCTCGCGAAGTTGGCTGGTTTGTGAGGCGAAGTGGACCGGGTCGGCGATGGCGGCCGTCTCGGTGATCTCCAGTCCGATCCGGCCCTGGAGACCCAGACGGTCGATGTCAGCCAGCAGTCGGTCGGCAAATTCGTGGGACTCAAGTTCAACTGGCGCGGCGTTGATCCAGACCGTGGTGTGATCGGGAATGAGACGCTCGCTGATGATGGCCGCAACCTCTTCAAGCACCGCGGTTGTCAGCAGCGCAGCCATGCCGAAGGTCTCCACCAGGTGAATGAACTTGCCCGGCATGATCATCTCTTCACCCGGGGGTTGCCATCGGGCCAGCGCTTCCGCGTGGACCAACTCGCCGGTGGCGATGTCATAGACCGGCTGCAGGTGACACCTGATCTCACGGTTGGCCATCGCATTCGGCAGTCGATTCAGCAGCTCGCTCGTCTGGGATATGTGCCGGTTGTACAGCAGCAAACTGCCACGGTGGGTGCGCTTGGCATCGATCAGTGACGTGTCGGCCTCCAGAATCAACGTGTGCGGGCTTGATGCTTCATTCGACACGGAGAGTCCCGCGGTGGCGGACAGGTTGTGGGCTCGACCGGCAAGTCGGACCGGCGGGCGAACCGCATCGATCAGCGCTTGGCCAAACTGGACGGCGTCGATGGTCTGCAGGCCATTGAGCTGGACAAAGCAGACAAACTCGTCGCCGCCAAAACGGACCACCTCCGGGCTCACCCCCCGGAAGGACACGCCGCTCAGCCGACGGGTCACAATCTTGAGGAGTTGGTCACCAACGCTGTGACCCCACACGTCATTCAGGGCTTTGAACCGGTCAAGGTCGAGGTACGCAAGGAGCACCTGACCGTCGGTGTTCTGGCGGTCCAATCGGTCCTGCAGGACCTGGTTGATGTGGCGTCGATTCCGTGCGCCGGTCAGAGGGTCGGTGCGCACCTGATCATCAAGCTTTTGGATGGCGTCAACGTGCAGCTGCTGCGCATGTTTGCGGGCCCCAACTTCGAGCCACGCCATCCGCAACAACGTCAACGTGAGCATCACCATGGTGGTGCCCACCAGCGCCGCCCGGGTCTGCTTCGTCTTCAGGTCCGTCCGCTTGGCTGCTATGGCATCGGCGGAGAGTCGATGGGCGTTGGCCACGTTGCCGGCCAACTCATCCAGAAGTCCCTGGGCCTGATCGGCGAACTGACGCTTGGAAGTCGAGGTGGCGACAAGGCTCCGCATGGGGTCCAGTTGCGACCCCAACCGAAGGGTGAACGTGTCGGGCTCCGGCAAGAACTCAATCCGGAACCGCGTGTCGGTCCACGGCGTTGACGTTATGTCGCTGGTGTCTTGGAGCAATTCGGCAAACTCCGCCTCCGGTACCACGGGATCGAGCGCCGCGGGTAACAGGGCGGACATGGTCTTGCCCACGTTGGTTTGGTAAGTCAGAAACCCAAACAGAACCTCCTTGGTGGCGTTGACCGCCGAATCGATGGAGCTGGTACCCGAAACAAATCGACCTTGGAGGTTGGTGGTGATGGTGGTGGATGCGTCACGCATTGGCTCGGACGCCGGCTCGCCAACGATCTGATCCGAAAGGGCGGCCGCCGAACTCTCAAAGACCGGAACCAGTGACCGTTCGAAGAACGCCGGGTCAACACCAAACTCGGTGGCAATCGCTCGCGCCAGAGGCTCGGTGTCGTTGGCGGCGATCTCGACGCTGGTCAGTGCTCGGTCGCGGCGGTCTTCGGCTCGTAGCTGGGCTTCGGCGTTCTGTGGGTTGGCCGCTGCGTCCTGGATGGCAAAGTACGCCGCTTGGAAGTCGTCGATGAAGGCCGCGGTATGAAACGAAATGTCAATCGTGTTGCTCTGCGACGCCAGACCATCAAGTTTGTCGCCGTCGGACTGCCAGAACGCCGCCGAACCAATCAGCGCCCCAAAGATCGGGACCAGTGCAAGGACGAGGAGGATCCACGATCGAACGTTTTTCCTCGGTGATGTCGGCAGGGGCACGGAAGGCGCGTCGGCCGAAATCAGGTCCAAGGTGAGGCCGATGAGGTGTTTTACCCACGTTCGCTGACGCCTTCGCCCTACCGCAGCCGGATGAAGGCCCCGATGCTGACCAGAACAACCAACATGCCAAGGACCTGCACCGCCCGTAGCCCCTGACCGAGAAAGAGAAAGGCCGCCAACGTCGCCAACGGGGGTATGAGCAGCGTCAGCGTGGAGGTGGTGGTCACGTGAAGGTGGCCCTGGGCCCAGTTGATCAATGCGTGACCGGTTCCCGGTCCGGCGACCAGGACCAACGCCCACCCAATCACATGCCACGGCGGCACGTCGAAGCCCGCGTCATCAAAGAGGAGAAACGGCGATGCAACGGCCGCGGCCGTGATCAACAGCGCAGCCTGATAGCGCCACACATCCAGCTTCTGCCGGGCCCGTTTTGTTGCCAGGAAGTACCCGGACCAGAGGAACGAGGACATAAGAGCAATCAGGTCACCGGTCAAACTCCAATCACCGCTGGAGCTGGCGCCCAGCACCACCAGGACGATCCCGGAGAAGGCGGCCGCAATGGCGATGATGGCTTTGGCGTTCAGCCGCTCACCGAAGAGACGAACGGCGACAAGCGCAACGATTGCCGGCTGGAGCGAACTGATGATGGTGGCATTGGCGACGGTGGTGCTGCGAAGAGCGAAGTAGCCGGTCATCAGATTCAAACCGAACGCGGCCCCACCCAACGCGCTGATTTTGATGGCGGCCATGTCCACCGGCTGGCTGATGGCCGCAGCGATGATCAGGTAGACGATGGCGCCAAGGACCAGTCGCCAGAACGCCAGGGGAGCGGCGGGGTAGTCGATCCAGGCGGCGAGGACCACGCCGGTGGCAAAGAATATGGTCGAGGCAACTGCGGCCTGAAGAGCGCCCCGTGAACCGGGCTGGCCGGGGTCCAGACGGAGATCGTCGGCGGATTGGGGTGTCAGCGCGCAGCCGGTTGGGCGCTGGCGGGCTTGGCTTTGGCTTTCACCTTGGGTTCGGGCAGACCGACTGCCGCGTCGCCCGCAGCCCAATCCGGCCACCGCTTGCGACTGTTGGCGGCCAGTCGATGCATCAATGCGATGGCGCCCGGGTCGTCGTCGCCGGGGCGGGTCTCAATCACACCGTCTTTGATCATGGCGTCGATGACGGCCCGTCCCAGATCAGTTCGCACAATTGTCAGGGTCCAGTCGGTTTCGTTGCCAATGCCGCCGGTGGATATGTCGGCATGTTCGGCCGCGAAGTCCGGGCAGTGTGTGCACCCCTCGCGCGTCCATGCGTGACATTCCTTGAGGTTTATCTCGTGGTAGTCACCGTTCTTCATCCACACTTGGAAGACGCCCTTGATATTCATCTTGACGATGTCTTCCTTGTTCAGGCCGTACTTGATGGCAAAGAGCTCATCGAACAGTGAGTCATCGAAGCTCTTGGAGCACAACAAACCAATGTTCAGCTTGATGGGTTTGGAAACCTTGCCCACCCGGCGGTGCCACATCACCGGGCCGATAGAGGTCTGGCAACTCATCCCGACCAGGGCCAGGCTCTTGAGGCCGCGTTCCACGGCTTCGGGGAATGCCATGGTGTTGGCCGAGTAGGTGTAGCGACTTCCGGCTCCTGCAAGAACCTCATCCCGGTTGGTGGCGACCGCAGGAATGGCTTTCCACCCACCGCCGTGTTCGTTGCTCTCCACATGGGAAGTCAGCGCACCATCGATGATGTTGTTCTCCAGGCACCAGATCAGGATGGCCGACACCAGGCCGCCGTCCTGGCCGATGTCGTACACAAAGTCCTCGCTGGCGCGGGTGAGCAGAATGTCCTTGTAGATGCCGGACATCTCTTCCGGTTCGCGGACTCGGCCAAAGAGATGCTCGTCGGCTTCGGGCTCCCAGCTGCGAAATCGTGGGCAGGATCGGGTGCAACTGGTGCATCCCTTCTCGCCGTGGACGCAGTTGTTGACGCCCAACTCTTCTTCGATGTGGAAGGGCTTGTAGTGGCCGGGCTCGTGCTTGTACCCAATCACGTCGTGAGGGCAGGAGATAACGCAGCCGGCACAACCCGTGCACAGGCCGGTGTCGATGACTTCCTCGTAAAGCTCTTTCCACTGGTGGGTCCAGCGAACCCGAGCAGGTTTTTCGGAGGCGGCGGGAGTTGCAGCGGCGGTGTCAGGCGGAGGAGTCACGCGCGAAGCTTACGGGAGTGGCTCGTCGTCGAAGTCCGAAGAACCGAACGAGAGGAGGATGCCGATGGCGGCCAACAACGCAATCCCCGCGCCCAGAAGCAGAAGGACCCGCTGGGTGGTGCCGCGGCCGGTCTCGATGGTGAGGCCCGGGGCCGCCCACTCGATGACTCGAGGATCAAGGTTCTGGGTGTCGGTCCAGACGGCGGTTGGTTGCCCGGCCTGGTTCTCCAGCTCTTCGGTGCCGTTGTGGCTGACAATGGTGCCGTTGACCGACACCAGGAGTTCGATGTTGCCCGGCGGCGTGAACGTGAACCGAGCCGTGCCATCGTCCGTTGTTTCCAGTTCAACAAAGTCAAAGTCCTCGGCCAGCGACGCCATGGGTACCGGGTCGGTGAGCGAGTACTCCAGGACAACACCGTCAGGGTCCGGGTCCGCGGTGACCAGAGGCTTGAGCAGTTCCTGAACGCCGATCGAAAGGTCTCCGGCGCCCCGGTCCATGAAGAACGCACCAGGATCGGCCAAGGCAAGCTCCTGAAGGGCTTCGGTGTCGGCGGCCAGGCCGGACTCGCTACCAACGAGGGAAACGACGGTGAACGACGCATCGTTGTTGGCATCCACGCTGACAAGAACGAACGCCGAATCGCACGCCGACGTCATAACGGCGACCGCCAGCAGGCAGCAGACCAGGAGTGTCCGTTGGTGACGGAAAAGGCGGCGGCGCACTCGTCAAGACTAGGGACCCAACGGTCCCTACCGTAGGCTTCGGCGGATGGACCCAGCATCCGATTCAGACTCTTCGACTGCCGTTGACCTTGACGTCGAATTTGTGCGTTCTCAGTTTGTGGCCTTTGGCGACCCCGAGGTTGCCCAGTGGGCCCATTTTGAGAATGCCGGCGGCTCGTACCTGCCCCGTCAGGTCACCGATCGGCTGCATCACCTCTTCACCAAAGCCAAAGTGCAGCCCTACTCCGGCTGGGGTCCGTCGAAGGATGCCGGCGAGGCCATGGACCGCTCCAAAGCCCGCATCGGCGCCACCGTCAACGCTGCCCCCGGCGAGATTCACCTCGGCCCGTCAACATCGCAGAACACCTACGTGCTCGCCCAGGCGCTCCGGGCCGAAATGGAAGACGGCGACGAGATCATCGTCACCAATCAGGACCACGAAGCCAACATTGGAGCATGGCGACGGTTGGCCGATACCGGCATCACCGTTCGAGAGTGGAGCGTGGAACCTGACACCGGCCTGCTGTTTGTTGATGACCTGGCGGGGCTGCTCAACGACCGCACCAAGCTGGTCTGTGTCACCCACTGCTCCAACATTGCGGCCACCATCAACCCGGCAGCTGACATTGTGGCCATGGCCCATGCCGCCGACGCTCGGGTTGTGCTCGACGGTGTGTCCTGGGCGCCCCATGCGTGGGTGGACACCAAGGCGCTGGACGTGGACTTCTATCTCACGTCGCTCTACAAGACCTACGGCCCCCACCTGGGACTGCTCTATACCCGCCCGGATCACCTGGAGCGCATCACCAACCAGGGCCACTTCTTCAATGCCAACAAGCCGACGTATCGGCTCACGCCGGCCGGACCCGCGCACGCAGAGGTGGGCGCCGTGGAGGGGATCCTCGAGTTCTACGACGCCCTTCACCAGCATCACTTCGGCCATCTCAACGGCACCGATGCGGAACGAACCGAACGAGTCTTCTCTTTGTTCCCGGCCCAGGAGGAAGCGGTCATGGCACCCGTCCTCGATGTGCTCAACGCCAAGGACGACGTTCGGGTGATCGGTGCGCCGGTGGCCGACCGATCGGTGCGCGCTCCGACAATCGCATTCCACTCGGAGTCGGTGGCTTCCTCGGCCATCGTGGAGAAGCTTCTGGATCACAAGGTCGGCGCCAGCCACGGCGACTTCTACGCCTGGCGCCTGATGGACGCACTGGGCCTGGACCAGGCCGAAGGCGTCGTCCGGGTTTCGATGCTGGCCTACAACACCCTCGAAGAATCCACCCGCGCGGCCCAGGCGTTGGACAAGTTGCTGTAGGTATTGCTCCGGCTTGCGTCCGCGGACGGATGTCGTCACAGAGGGTGGGGCCGTCAGCGTTCTCCGCTTCGTCAGCGCGGAGCGGTGACGAACAATGGATATCGCGGGGCTGCGTGGGATATCGCGGGGCTGCGTGCAACGCTTCGTCAGAGCGGAGCGATGACGAACAATGGATATCGCGGGGCTGCGTGCAACGCTTCGTCCGAGCGAAGCGGTGACGAACAATGGATATCGCGCCCCCTGCAGGATTCGAACCTGCGCTCACGGTTCCGGAAACCGATGCTCTATCCCCTGAGCTAAGGGGGCTCGGGTGAGCGCCTTACGCTAGCCCGGTTTTGTGGGAATGCTGAGCGCATTTGAGTATCGGAAGCCGATTCCCTGCGCCGCGGCGAGAAATTCTGATTTGTTGGGAAGAAACCAATCAGCGTTGCCGTCAGAGAGGTATGAGGAAGACCACGAATCGGTCATGCGATGATTGATACGGCCCCGAACCGCACCCACCGCACCCGCTCCGGTGGGCTGCAGAAGACCGCAACGCCGTCAATACAGGAGATGACAGGACCCCAGATGGCACGAGAACGGCGCCGACGCGAGGGTTCAGAAGCAGATCTGATACGTCGGGCTCAAGCCGGCGATCAGCAGGCCTTCACCGCCCTGATCAGGACTCACGACGACAGCATGCGGGGACTGGCCTGGCAGCTCCTCAAAGACCGGCACGCCATGGACGATGCGCTTCAGGATGCCTACATCAAGGCGTATCGCCAGATCGGAAGCTTCCGGGCCGATGCCCGTTTCAGCAGCTGGCTCTGCCGGGTGGTCCACAACAGCTGCATGGACTACCACCGCCGTCGGGCCCGTCAACCCCGCGTCTCCATTGACGAACCGGGTCAACCAATCGCCGTGTCGCCGGCGGACCATGCCAGCCAACTGGCCAGTCGTGATGCCCTGACCACCGCCCTGAGCACGCTCTCTCCTGACCACGCCGCCGTGGTGGCGCTGGTCGACGGCGAGGGCCTCTCCTATGACGACGTATCCGAAATGCTGGGGGTCGCCCCCGGCACCATTGCCAGCCGCCTCAACCGAGCCCGAGCAACGCTACGGCATGCCCTTGGTCAGGAAGGGATGATCCGATGACCGAGTTTCCGCCCAATGATCCCTCTGATCCGCGGCAGGGTGCCGTCGATCCGCCCCACCAAGCGATGAGCGCCATGAACTCTTCTGAACCGCCAGCCATGGATCGTGACCCGGCGCCCCAGCACCAGCCAGACTTCTGGAGTCGTCTTGACGGGGCGTTGGAGTCTGAGCCGGCTCCGGTTCGACCGCTGCCGATGATGCAGGACATGAAGGCCGAGCCCAGAGCGTGGCAGAGCCCCATGCTCGTTGCGGCGGCGCTTCTGATGGTCGGCCTGGTCGGCGCCATTGTGGTGCTGACCAATCGCGGCGAAGAGCCAAGCAGTGTGTTCACCGAGCCGCCGGAACCAACTGCGGTCGTGGTCGCCCCGTCGGCGTTGTCGGTGATCACGCCGGAGCCGTCGCTGCAAGGTCCAGACCAGGTTGTGGTGCCCCTTCCGATTCCCACCCCCGAGGTCCCGGTGTTCTTCACTCGTCAGGAGGTGCTTGGGGGAGAGCCGGGGCTCTGGCTCCAGGACACCCCCGATGGGTCCTACTACCTCAGCTTTTCTGACAACAACGAGGACCCGTGCCCGACCGATCTCCAGTCCGAGAAGTTCCGCGTGTTCTTTGTGCCTCTCGGGACGACGGTCGCCCAGCCCACCAACGTGGAGACCTTCCATCTCATGCCCGACATCTACCGGGCCATTTCTTCTGACCGTTATGTGAGCTACGAAATGACGCCGAGGGATTGTCGGGGATCCCGTCTGGTCATTGGTGAGCTCCTGGATGGCGTGCCTGTCGGCGTCGTAAACACGGTCAACCTCAACGACTCGGGCCGCGCGTCGATCACCGCACTGAGCGGCCTGGAAACCAACTACCCGCTGGTGACGCTGACGGTGACTGATCCCGAAACCGACTTGGCCAAGGTCGTCCAGGTCGATGTCGAGACCTTGGAGCAGACGATTCTTCGTGAGCAGGGAGTGACCCCGGTCGCCGACCCGGACCAGATCTCCGGGACCGGCGTCACGATGTGTCAGGCCGGTGATACCGCCCAGCAGATCTCCGGGGGCATTGGTTTCCGGTTTGAAGACCTTGGCGAGCGACTCACTGCCCAGTATGCGTTCGCCGGAGATGACAACTTTGACGGCGCCGTGCAGTGGACCGCAGGTGTTGTCCGAGACACCGATCCGGACATATCGGTGGAAAAACTTGCCGCCCGCTACCTGACGGACCCGGATACCGCCCTGTTCGATGGTCTGGTGCAGGGTCTCCCGGCGGCCCTGGCCGCCCGGCCGATGCTGGCCGAATCGCTCAACTGCTTCGTCCATCCAGAAGCGGACCGGGTCGAGCAGTCGCTGATGCCACAACGCACCTTTGATGCTGGTCCGTGGAAGTGCTTCTTTGACCCGAATCTTGGAGTCAACCCGTTGGGTATGCGCGCCTTCCTCACCCTGCAGACGACCGACGATGGGCAAGTGCAATGGCTCTATGAAAAGTTCGGCAATGCGGTTGGGGACGGGTCCGGCTACCAAACCGTCAACGTCGACCCGAATGATCCCCGTGTCATGCCGGGCCACGCGGTGACGTCGATACTGGCGGCCTCCGCGGAGTTGGGCTTCGACGCAGAAGTCATCATGGCGTTGCAGTCGGTCATGTCGTGCGAGCGCAATCCCGAGTTCCAGACCGATGGTGGTTGGTATGACCCCACCGGCGTGTTCCCGTTTGAACTTGAGACTGAAGCGTCCAAGGCGTTGACCTTCGACGTCGGCAACGAGGGGTACGTCAACTTCGAGACCCAGTCGTTCGACTGGCTTGCCTACCCCGACGTCGGAGATCAACGATGCGACGGTGGATTGTCGTACAGCATCGACGTGACGGACCGGGAGACGGGCGCCACGGCGACCGCACTCCAGAACATCCCGGCGGACCAGATTGTGAGCGTGACCGTTCGAGAACCGGACGCTGGCGTCCTGATCCTGTCAAAGTGCGGAACCACCTACACCCTGCGGATGGGCTGGTTGGACAATGTGGGACCAATGGGTCACGGTCCCGACAGCGACGCGGCCCCCGCCGTGATCGAAATGCCGCTGGTTACCGAAGCAACCAGCGCCACGATGGATTCGTCTGGCAACATCGTGATCACCTCTTCCATCGGAGAGTCGGCGATCCTGGCCGGCTCGTACATCGACACCACGGGAACGGAGCGAAACAACATTCCACTTCCGCTTGCACCGCGTCCGTCAACCTCGTCCTACACCAGTGACGATTTCCGCAACCGTCAGATCTACGCATTGGCGACGACGGTGTTGGAACCAGCGACCTGCACGTCTCCCGACGCACCGGATACCGGCGCCTTGTTCTACCTGGTCTCCGCAACGGTGGAGGCACCGACCGAGGTCGAGTTCCTGGCGCTGGCTGGTCAGGACCGCCCGCGGCCCGAGTACAGCTCGTTGAGCGCGGACGGATCTCTCCTGGCTGTGCCAACGGCGTTCTGCAGCGAGAGTCAGGCGATGGCCGTTGACGTCTACAACGTGTTTGAGTCCGGAGCGATCCTTCGGTCGCACTCCTTCGGCGGTGACACCTTTGCGCCGCTGTTCGGCGGTCCGACCGAAATTCTCGGTACTCGGTTCATTGATGCCGACACCGTCGAGGTCAACGGCACTCGACTGGCGGACGGCGTTTTCGTGTCCGCAACGGTGGACGTCCCCGCCAACTGACCGGGGCGCGAATTGCTGCGGCGCGGTGAAACCAAGGCCGTAGCCTTGCGGAATGATGAAAGACGAACTGGCCAACGCGGTCCGGAACGCATTGGTGGCGCTGGAGATCCTTCCCGTCGGCGACCCCCTGCTCGACCGCGTCGAGGTGAGTCAACCGCAAAGCCGTGAGCATGGCGACTGGGCGACCAACGCCGCGCTGGTGACGTCCAAAGCCGCCGGTCGCAACCCGCGGGAGGTCGCTGCGGATCTGGTTGCCCACATGGTGGCCAACCCACCCCGCCACCTGGCCACCATGGAGATTGCGGGCCCGGGTTTCATCAACTTTCGACTACAACCGGGTTGGCTGCACGACGTGCTGTCGGCCACCGTAACCTCCTCCCCGGACGACTTCGGCGCCCACCAATTTGGCGATGGCACCCACATCAACGTGGAGTTTGTGAGCGCCAACCCCAATGGCCCGCTGCACGGGGGTCACGCACGCGGGGCCATCTACGGCGATGCAATGGCCCGCCTTTTTGCGAAGTGCGGCTATCAGGTCACCCGTGAGGACTACCTCAACGACCGTGGCGTACAGATGAAGAACTACACCGACTCGTTGGTGGCCGCCCGAGCCGGGGAACCCACGCCCGAGGACGGCTACGCCGGTCAATACGTGACCGACTGGGCCAACGAGATTCCGGCCGAGATCACCGAGTGGCAGGACGTCTTTGAGTGGGGCTATGCCCGAGCGCTTCAATCCCACAGGGACACGCTGGCCGCAATCCGGGTTCACCACGACGTGTTCTTCAGCGAGCGGTCGCTCATGGAGTCCGGCGCAGTGGAAAGCGTGCTCGATCGGTTGGCTGAACTGGACAAGAGCTTCGAGGCTGATGGCGCCACCTGGTTGCGCAGCACGGACTTCGGCGATGACAAGGACCGGGTACTCATCAAGAGCGATGGGGACCTTACCTACCTCACGCCCGACGTGGCCTATCACGAGGACAAGTTCTCCCGGGCTGACAAGTTGTTCAACGTGTGGGGCGCCGACCACCACAGCTATGTGGTGCGGATGAAGGCCGCCATGCAGGCGCTGGGCCACCAGCCCGACGATCTGGAAATCGTGGTCACCCAGTTGGTCAAGCTGGAACGCGATGGCGTCGAGGAGAAGATGGCCAAGCGGACCGGCGAGTTCGTCACCATCGACGACATGGTGAGCGAAGTTGGCGCGGACGCGGTCCGGTTCACATTCCTGATGCAGTCCATGGACACCCGCCAGACCATCGACCTCACCGCGCTGTCCGAGAAGTCCATGGACAACCCGGTTTTCTACGTGCAATACGCCCACGCTCGCATCAAGCAACTGGGCAAGAACGCGGCGGAAGCGGGCGTTGAATGTCAACCGTTGGACCGCACGGACCTGTCGGTACTCACCCATGATCGGGAGCTCGAAGTGCTGCGGGTCCTCAACGAGTACCCCGAGCAGGTGGCCATTGCCTGTCGTGAACGGGCCCCCCACCGCATCACCACCTGGTCCCGGGAGTTGGCCAGCGCATTCCACGGCTTCTACCGCGACTGCTACGTGGTGGGCCATGACGTGACCCCCGAACAAACCCAGGCTCGCCTCTGGCTCATCGAAGCGGCGCGGGTTGGTCTGGTCTCAGCTCTGGAACTGGTCGGCGTATCCACGCCCGACCAGATGTAGTTCAAGGTGGCCGACCCACTTCCGCTTTCACTGCTGCCGGACACCGCCGAAGTCAGCCCTGATGGACACCTGTCCATTGGTGGGGTGGACCTGCAGGCTCTTGCCGAGGAGTTCGGCACCCCACTGTTTGTCTACGACGAAGCCCATCTGCGCGACCGCTGCCGCCAGGCCGTGGATGTGTTTGGCGACGGCGTGGCCTTCGCTTCCAAAGCGTTCATGTGCACCGCCATGGCGAAACTGGCGCACGAAGAGGGCATGCACATCGACGTTGCCACCGGAGGAGAGTTGCACGTGGCCCTCCATGCCGGAGTGCCCGCAACAAACCTGGTCATGCACGGCAACAACAAGTCGATGGTCGAGCTGGAAGCTGCCCTTGTGGCGGGCGTTGGTCGGATCGTGGTGGACAGCTTCGACGAGATGGACCGGCTGGATATGATCCACGCCCGAACCGGTCAGGTGGCATCGGTGCTTCTTCGGCTGACGCCGGGGGTTGAAGCTCACACTCATGAGTTCATCGCCACCGGTCAGGACGATTCGAAGTTCGGCTTCACGGTTTCGCTGGGCTATGCCGAGCAGGCGATTCAACGAGCCGTGGCGTCACCCGCCATGGACTTTCTGGGAATCCACGCCCACATTGGATCCCAGGTCTTCAGCCAGGATGCATTTCGCCAGGCGGTCGAAGTCATTGCTGGTATCGCCAACTCGTTCGAGGTCCGGGAAATGTCGGTTGGTGGCGGATTGGGCGTGCCGTACGTGGCGGGTGAAGAAGCCCCAACGGTCGGCCAGTGGGGTCGCATGGTTCTGCAAGCGTGCTCGGCGGCGGGCGTGACAGCCAAGGTTCTGGCTGAACCGGGCCGATCGATCGTGGCCGCGGCGGCGGTAACGCTCTATCAGGTTGGCACCATCAAGGCCCTTGAAGGTATTCGGACCTATGTGGCAGTCAATGGCGGAATGAGCGACAACCCTCGTCCGGTCTTGTATGGAAGCGGCTACGAGACGTTCCTCCCCCGGGCGACGACGGCCGAGCGACCCATGCCCATCCGGCTCGTTGGCAAGCACTGTGAGAGCGGCGACATTCTGGTGCGCGAAGGCTGGGTGCCCGACGATATTCGAGTCGGCGACCTTCTGGCCACGCCGGTCACCGGTGCCTACGGGTACTCGTTGGCTTCCAACTACAACATGGTGCCGCGTCCGCCGGTGGTGTTTGTGGCTGACGGCAAAGCCCGACTTGTCCGCCGTCGTGAGACCTTCGAAGATCTGTTGGCACTCGACGGCTGAGATAATCGGCCCGGTAATCGGCAACGGTGGTTGATGATGACATGCCCCGTCTGCACGAACCCGACCTTGCGGGGCGGTTCTCACGGGTCAGATGACTGCGGGTTCCGGCGAGGATGTAGCGGTCGCATTCCGCGGTCGCCCCCAGCACCCCCCAGCTTCGGCACATTTCGTCCATATGGCTCGACCGTCCCGCGCGTCGCCGCTACGCTGGAGGGTTCCGAATCAATGGTGCTTCGGCGCAAGAAACGCACGAGACCATGAGGAGTCGCCATGACCCGGCGCACAAAAATTGTTGCCACTATCGGCCCAGCTTCAGAGAGCCCTGAAATACTTGGCGGTCTGATCGACGCCGGCGTCGACGTCTTCCGCCTTGGCACTGCTCACGACAGCGTTGAGCGAGTCATCGAGCGCGTGCAGACCATTCGCGCCGTCCAAGCCGAGCGCAAGGCCGATGTCGGAATTCTCGTGGACCTCGCCGGTCCCAAGGTGCGCGCCGGGTTCGGCGAAGAACCCGTGGAGCTGGTTGGAGGCACCACGCTGACCATTCGCTCTGGTGAGCAACTCAGCAGCGCAACGGAGCTGTACGTCAACGTAGACAACATCGCCCGCAACCTCGTTCCCGGCGACCTGCTTCACATGGGCGACGGATCGGCCAGCCTGGTGGTAACCGCGGTGGCCGGCGACTCGGCCGAAGCCACTGTTGAGCGGGGCGGCACCATGCGCGGCCGGCCCGGCGTTCACATTCCGTCAGAGCGGTTGGCAACCTCATCCCCAACCAAAGAAGATCTGCAGTACTTTGACGCCCTGGTCGACACCGACATCGACATGGTCGCCATCTCGTTCGTCAAGACCGCGCATGACGTGCGCGGCCTGGGCGGCGAAGCTCCCCCCAAAGGGCCCTTGATCATCGCCAAGATCGAAACCCAGGCCGCCGTCGACAATCTTGAATCGATTCTTGAACACTGCGGCGGCGTCATGGTCGCACGCGGCGACCTCGGTCTGGAATGCAGCCTCCCCGGGCTCCCCGCTCTCCAGAAGCGAATCATTGCCGCAAGCGTGCAGGCTGGGAAGCCGGTCATCACGGCGACCCAGATGCTCGAAAGCATGACCACCAACTCCCAGCCAACCCGGGCCGAAGTCACCGACGTGGCCAACGCGGTGTTCGACGGCACCTCCGCGGTGATGCTGTCCGGTGAGACCGCGGTCGGTCACGACCCCGTCCTCGTTGTCCAGACCATGGCTCGCATTCTTCAGGAAGCCGACGACAACTTCGAGCACGACGCCTGGCGCCAACGAGTCGAAGGAATCACCGACGATACGCAACAAGCCACCGAGGCTCGGAGAGTGGCGCGCGCCATGCGAGACGCCGCCCAGCGCGCAGCCAGCCAGCTGGACAGCCGGGTCATCGTGACCATTACCGGCACCGGCGCCACCTCGCGAGCCATCTCCCGCTACCGGCCCCGAGCCGAAATCATTGCGGTTGCCCCATCCCAACGCGTGGTCAATCAGCTGTGTCTTTCGTGGGGCGTCACGCCGGTTATCGGCGACTCGCCCGGCAAAGGCCAGGAGCGCATCCATGGCGTTCTCGAACGGCTGCGGGAAACCGGCTACCTCAAGCAGGGCGAGCTCGTCCCGGTCGTGGCCGGTGCCGACAACTCCTCGCTGGTCAGCAACATCCTCCGCATCGACAACGTGCCCTAAATATTGTTCCTTCTCGCTGCGCTCGGCGGAAGCGTTGGCACGCAGCACGAGACGGCTGCAGTTGAGCGTGGATTCTCGCTGGCGCTCGGCGGAAGCGTTGGCACGCAGCACGAGTGTTGATTGTTCCTTCTCGCTGCGCTCGGCGGAAGCGTTGGCACGCAGCACGAGACGGCTGCAGTTTGAGCGTGGATTCTCGCTGCGCTCGGCGGAAGCGTTGGCACGCAGCACGAGTGTTGATTGTTCCTTCTCGCTGGCGCTCGGCGGAAGCGTTGGCGCGCAGCACGAGTGTTGATTGTTCCTTCTCGCTGGCGCTCGGCGGAAGCGTTGGCAGGCAGCAGGAGTGTTGATTGTTCCTTCTCGCTGGCGCTCGGCGGAAGCGTTGGCACGCAGCACGAGTGTTGAGCGTGGATTCTCGCTGGCGCTCGGCGGAAGCGTTGGCACGCAGCCGGAGGGCGACGGGCGGTAGGGGTTGAACCGGGGATACGGTTTTTGGGTGAAAAAGATTGCGGTTGCTCTCCTTGGTGTCCTCCTCGTCGGGACCGTCGCGTGTACTTCCGGCGCCGCCCCCGGTGAGGCGGCCGCCGATGGGCGGTGTGACTACTCGGGGGTCGACCAGTCCGCGGCCAGAGTCTGGAACGAGGTGGCATTGGATGCCATCCGGCGAGACTTCCCGGCCCCCACGGTGCACGCCCGCAACCTGTATCACCTGTCCGCGCTGAACTGGGATCTCTGGTCCACGTGGGACGAGTCCGGCACCGCGCTGTTCCCGCTACCCGATGCGGTTCCCGAAAGGGCAGGCAGCGACATCCAAGGCGCACGCCAGGAGTCCATATCGTTTGCCGCTCATCGTCTGCTGGCCCATCGCTACCAACAGGCGGTCGGAGCCACCGACACGCTGGCCGACCTCGATCGCACCTTGGCCGAGTTCTGCACCCTTCCTGCACTTGGCGAGAGCATCGCCACCAGCTCACCTGCGGGATATGGCATCCAAGTGGCCGACGCACTGATCGCCGCCACTCGTAACGACGGCAGCAGGGAAGCTTCCAACTACGACGACTTCAGCTACAGCTCGGTCAACCCTCCGCTGGTGGTCGACTCCGACACCATTGCCATGGTGGACCCGGCTCGCTGGCAGCCCCTTTCGCTGAGTTCATCGGTCAGTCAGAACGGCATCGCGCTGCCCGCCGGGGTGCAATCGTTCATCGGTCCAAGCTGGGGGTTCGTCACGCCCTTTGCGCTGACGCCCGCCGACAATGGGGTCCCCATTGACCCCGGCGCGCCCCCCACCTTGGAGACCGATCCCGATCTGTGGTTCGAAGGCATCGTTGAGACCATAACCCTCAGCTCGCAACTGGCCGTCGGACAGGCCCAGATGAACGTTGCACCCGACGGGATCAACCCGGAATCCGGCGAGCCCTATGCCGAACAGATGGTCGACCGGGCCGACTATCTCCGGGCGATCGCCGAATTCTGGGCCGACGGGCCGGACTCAGAAACGCCACCCGGGCACTGGAACACCATCGCCAACGAGGTCGGTGATCTGGTGGAAGCCGGTCCAAGCGGACTGCCGGCAACGTTCGAGGACCGACTGGAGTGGGACGTCAAACTGCATCTGGCGCTGAATGGCGCCACCCACGACGCAGCCATTGCCGGCTGGGGAACCAAAGCGTTCTACGACTACGTGCGCCCGATCTCCATGGTCCGATGGGCATCGTCATTGGGTCAGTCATCGGATGCAAGCCTGGACAGCTACAACCCGGCCGGTCTTCGGTTGATCGACGGGTTGACTCGCCTCAACGAAACCGGCGAAGTCGAGGTGCGCGCCTGGCTCGGCCCGCCCAATGACCCGATTGCTGAACCCGTTGGATCTGCTTGGGACCAGGAAAGTGTTGTGCGGGGCGTCGGATGGATAGCGGGGACCGAATGGACCCCGTACCAGCGGCCTGACTTTGTGAGCCCGGCCTTCGCAGCCTACGTGTCTGGCCACAGCATCTTCAGTTCGGCGGCCGCCGAAGTACTCACCCAGTTCACCGGTTCCGAGTACTTCCCCGGTGGTTTGCTCACCCAAGAGGTCCAAGCTGAATCGTTCAAGCATGAGCCGGGACCTTCGGCGCCCTTTGAACTCCGATGGGACACCTTCGTCAGCGCCGCCGATGAGGCAGGCTTCTCCCGTCGGGCTGGCGGCATCCATGTTCCCGCCGATGATCTTGCCGGCCGAGAGATGGGAGTCGAAGTCGGCCGCCTTGCCTGGGAGAAGGCCGAAAGCCTGTTCTGATTACCGGTGCTCCACCGAAAGCCTGACTCAATCCTCGATTCGGATCACAACATCGATTGCAGCTGCCCGTTCGGCCAGCTGCCCGATCGCGTTGCGGGGTGCTCCACAGTGGAAGTCCGACTCGAAGGCGATGCACGCCGCCAGGGTCTCAGCGAACATCAGACTGCTCGCTCCGGTCACGTTAAGCAGTTCTGCTGCCAACAAGATGTGATCCCGCGGATCCGGCACGTGCAATACGTCGGGATGAGGCCGCCGAATGAAGTCGACCGCGTCCGAACTGAGCGATTGCAATCGCTGACTGAGCTGACCCTGGCTCCGTGACGGAGCACCCAAGGCTGACAGCAAACGCCAGTGCCGAGAGTACGGAAGCACCAGGCGTTCATCGAGCAGGCTGCTCTCCCATTGCGGGTCGAGCAGACGTAGCACTATGTACTCGTCAACGACCTTCATGCACTAGTCGTCAGCGGGCACAAGGTTGTCCAATTCCCTGGCTAGCCCTGGGCCGGTGGTGACTTCGCGAATCGTGGCGATGTCTTCGGCAGTCAGCCTGAGTTTTCCAGCTTCGCGTAACTCGGCGAGCGCTTCTCTTGGCGACTTGACTTTCATGACCACATTGTAGCTGGGCGATAGGACAGGCTTCTCGCAGCAAATCCCCTCATCGAGCGCGGTGATCAGCTGCGAGTCATCTTCACGTGACCGACTGAGACTTCGAAACCATTGCTACGAAGCGCTTTGCCGAGAGGAGAGTGCCTACCTCGTGTGGGCGAGGGAGGCGCCGCGAGCGTCGACGACCAGCCGTCGTGCCCATGTGATGAGCTTTCTCGCGTCGCCGGCGGCGAGAGGCGTCAGGCGGTAGAATCCTTCCGCGAGCAGGACCTTGTGCGGTCAGCTTTCTTCGCGTTCATTGAGAAACCCTCCGGGACGTGATCACGTCATCGACAGACCCGATTACTGGGTCAAGTTCTGAGAGCCACTCGTTCACGATGGGTTCGCCAGCGCGCTTCATACGGCGTAACTCCGTTTCGGTCAGCGCCATGATCTGACACTCGTTTCCGGTCCACCGTCGAACGAGGTCACTCAGCTCCAACGCGAAGTCCTCAGCCGTCGGATCGTCCGAGACCAAGAGCACATCAATGTCACTGTCACTGTCGCCATCTCGGCGGGCGGCCGACCCGTACAATCCGACCGACGAGACTTTGCCACCCCAAGCCTCAACCGCCCCCCGCATCCGTTCACGGAGAAGTCCATACAGACCATCGAGGTGCTCAACCGCTGGGAATACAAGATGTTCGCGGTTGAGGATGTAACCGCCAGGCACGTTGAGGACAAGGCCGGATACGACAAGGCGACCCAGGGCCTTGCGAACGCCCATCTCTGACGCTGACGGGCAGGCTTTGGCAACCTGCGCACCAGTCAGCGGCCCGGACCTCCTCAGCAGCGCGGCCACGACGAGACCAGGGACACCGGGTATCGCAGTCGCAATCGGAGCCGAAACATCCATATCAACACTTTAGTGTGGAAACTAAACAATAGTGTGGACGTCTTTGTTGGAGTCCGAAAGGACAATTGACTATCTCGTGCGGGCGATGCATCCGCCGAAGGGGACAAGGTCGAAGCTGATGGTTGCGGCGGGTATCTGCGCAATCTCGTACTGCGCCGGATCAGACCAGGTCGCTGATGAGCCCGGCCGTCCTTCGAAGCCGGCGTTGTCGCAGATCTGGGTGACCTCCGCGTCATCGGCAATCCCGAGCTTCGCGGCGTCAACCCGGATGTTCGTCGGCTCGTCCTGACCGTTGATCGCCGCAATCCACCATGTGTCGCCATGGCGGCGGGCCAGGGCAACGTCGCGTCCGGGTCGGCCGTCAAGGAACACCGTCTCGTCCCAGACGACGGGCAGATCCCGGAGCATTCCAATGATCTCATCGGGCTGACTCTGATACGCCGTCGGCGTGTCAGCCAGGTGTTGAAGGCCACTCTCAAACAGCACGGCCAGCGCCAGTTCGTGGGTGTTGGTGGTCCGCCGTCGGACGGTGTCGCCCAACAGCAGCGGCGTGTAATCCATCGAGCCAACCACGTTCCGCGTGAACGGCAACATGGTGTTCTGCGCGGGGGCGATCGCCGCGAAGCGGGAGAAGAAGGTATAGATCTCGGCGCCGCGAACCGCCTCCATGGTCATCAGGTTTGGGAACTCGCGGGACCACCCCCGCGGCACCGTTGACCCGTGGAAGTTGGCCATGAGTTCGAAGTCTGCCGCGTCTTCCAGAATCTCGCGGTACTGACGGATCTGCGCCGGCTTGTCGGACTGAAAGAAGTCGACCTTGACCCCTTTCACGCCCAGCTCGGCCAGCCACCCAAATTCCTCTCGGCGGGTTTCCCGGTCAAACATGGCGTCTCGGGGCGCTTCGGTGACCACGTTGTTGGGGCCGCCGGAGTTGTACCAGAGTATGAGGCCAACGTTGCGGTCCGCCGCGTAGTCCACGAGCTCGGCCAGTCGCTCGTCGCTGAAGGTGTTCCAGTTGGCGTCGACCAGGGAGTACTCCCACCCCAGGTCAGCCGCCAGGTCGATGAATGGCTCCATGGCGTCGGCGTTGCGGGAGCTGTTGTGGTCAGACCACCAGCTCCAGGAAACTCGGCCCGGTGTCACCCATGACCAGTCTCTATCCTGGCCCGGCGGCGACAGGTGGCGTACGTGATCGGATTCGACAATGTCGCCAAGTTCGGGGCTGGTGACGATGATCCGCCACGGCGATGCCCATCCTGCAGTGACGATGGGTCGGGGATCGCCGAAGCCGTTGCCTTCGCCTCGGTCGGCAAATGACAGGAAGAACTCGCCATCCACGGTGCCGGGAGCGAAGTGGGAGCCGGCGTCGTCGGGGCCGAGGGCGCTTTCGGTAATGAGCGTCCAGCTGCGTTCGCCTTCGCCGAGCAGTGGAAACGTCCATCCAAACGCCGACGTGCCGGGACGCCCCGCGTTCGCCTCGGCATTGCGCGGCTGCTCGTAGGCGGGGGTGTAGGCCGATGGCCCGTCATGGGGTTGAAGCCACACCAGGTCTTCGGGGTTCATGGCGAAGCTGGTGCGTTCCCACTCGATGCGGACCGGCGCCTCGGCGTCGCTGTCCCCGAATGCTTCCGGGAGGGCGTACCGGAACGCAACGCCAGTATCGGTGGCCAGCAGGTCGACGGCAAACCTCTCGCCTTCGGCCCCCTCAAACAGGATGCGGCGACCGTTGATGGTCAGCAGCGAGCTCCTGGCTTTCCCGGTTGGCAACGTGAAACGACTGGTGGACTGGCGCTGCTCGACAACGGAGAGGACCGTCAGGTCGCGGGTGAGCGAGATGGCTTGACCTTCTCCATTGGTGACTTCCAGCCCCAGCGTGGAGTCAGCGATGACTTCCTCGATTGCCCCGTCGGCGTGGGTTCGTTCCACCCGGTAGCGGGCCCGCCCAAGCTCATCCAGTCCCACCGAAAGGGCGAGCGTTCCGTCGGGGCTGGTGGCTTGAGTCACGCTTTCAAAGCGGGCAACGTCGGTCGCCATCGCCGGGCCCCCGTTACCGGCATTACAGGCCGACACCAGCACCAGAATCAGCAGGATTGTAGAGAGAGTCGTCATGGTGCGATTCACGGTTCGATCCGCCCGTCCACCAGCGTGATCGACTTCTGGGCAAATCCAATCACCGCCGGATCGTGGGTGGCAATCAGCACAGTGCTCCCCGCCGCCTGCGCCGTGGAGCCGATGGCGTCCAGAACTCCCATGGCGGTGTCCAGATCCAGTTGGGCGGTCGGTTCATCCAGGATCATGAGGGCGGGTCGGGCCGCCAATGCCCGAGCCAGCGCCACGCGCTGGCGTTGACCGCCGGAAAGCTCGTCCGGGCGGTGATTCGGATACGCCTCCAGACCGACGGCCTCCACCGCCTCATCGATGTGGCGTCGGCGGTCGGGGCGCCCCACATCTCGAGCCCGCAAGACGATGTCAAGGTTCTCGGTGACGGTGAGGTGCGGCAGAAGTCCATCGGCCTGGAAGGCGATCGCAACATGCTGACGACGCCAGGTGACCGCTTCCTCGTACCCCAGCGCGCTGACGTTGACCCCAAGCACCGTGATGTTTCCGCTGGTGGGTTGATCGAGTGCCGCAATGCAGTTGAGCAGGGTTGTCTTTCCGCTGCCTGACGGGCCAACGAGGGCCACGATGTCGCCTTGTTCGACCCGAAGAGTCGCGCCGTCGAGTGCCGCGGTTGCTGAAGCCCCGTGGCCGAAAACGCGCGTCACGTCGCACGCCATGACCGCGGCGTCCCGGTCCAGGAGAGGGGGCCCGTCGGTGGTCATTTGCGCTGCCCGTCGTCGCCCGTTTCGGAATTGTCGGCGTGGGCGCTTCTCTGGGGGCGGATCTCGATGCCGGTGTCGGTCAGAGTGGCCCGCACTCGGGAGTCATGAAGCGCGGCCAGGTGTTCACTGGTCAGTTGTAGGCGACCGATGCTGTCAATCATCAGCACCTCGTCCAGCGAACCCTGCTCGTCATAGTGCTGTTCCGAAGCGACTCGACCGTCACGAATGGCGATGATGCGGTCGGCGTGACGAACCGCGTCCTGGTCGTGGGTGACCACGATCTGGGTGAGACCGGTCTCGTCGCTCAGTCTGCGCATCAATGAAAAGTGGGCGTCGGTCGATTCGGAGTCCAGGGAGCCCGTTGGTTCGTCAGCCAGCAGCACCTGGGGTTCTCGAGCCAACGCCGCGGCAAGGGCAACGCGTTGTTGTTCGCCTCCGGACAGTTGGGCCTGCCGGTGGCCGTCGCGACCCACCAGCCCCACGATCTCCAGCATCGCCGACGCCCGACCATTGGGGTTGGGCTGCCCGGCCAGTTGTGGCGACAAGGCCACGTTTTGGCGGGCGGTCAGATAAGGAAGAAGGTTCTCGCCGGAGTGCTGGGAGATGATGCCCAGTCGGTCGCGGCGAAGTCGCAGCCGATTGGCCTGCGAGACCCGGGCAAGATCCACGCCCGCAACCACAACCCGACCGGCCGTTGGCTGGAGTAGACCGGCCAGGATCTTCATGAGCGTCGACTTGCCCGAGCCGCTGGCGCCGATGACGACCACCATTTCGCCCGCTTCCACGCGCAGGTCGAGGCCTTGCAGAGCAATGACGTCGGTCAGGCCCACCCGGTAGATGTGGGTGAGTTGCTGGCAGTCGACAATGACGGCTCGCTCGGTTCTTTCCCTGGTCATTCGGTGGCTCCGACCTTGACGGCTTCGAAGAGGCGGAGTCGGCCAATGCTGGAAATCAGAATCGCGCTGAGAATCACGAACGCCACCAGCAACGCCGCGCCGATGGTTGCGGTGGCAAGCCAGTCGATGACCGGAAGCACCCGCGGCGCCGAGCCGGCTCGGGCTCCAATCATCTCCGGCAGTACGAAGGTCGACATGGCGATGCCGGTGAGCGTTGCCATGCCAACGCCGGCCACCGCAATCCCAAGAAGATCCATGCCCACGATGACCAGGAGATGGCGGCGCCGGAGCCCAAAGGCTCGCAACACACCCAGCTGCGTCCGCTGTCGGGCAAACCCAAAGACGGCGTACGCAATGAACCCGGCGGCGGTGAGGGTGCTGAACACAACGAAGCTGGCAGTGAGCACGCCGAAGACACCCTTGCGTTCTGGTCGGTTCTGGGCGCGTTCGATCAGCTCAGAGGCGGACGCAACGCGGGTGGCAGTGATACCAAGGCGACTCAGATCGGCGACAGTCTGTGCGTTGTCCACAATGGTGCCCGGACGCTCAAAGAGCACCTGGCTGGAGACCGTGCGGCCGATTCGCTGCTCGTAGTCGGGAAGCGACGCAACCAGCGGCCGAAGATCACTCGACGGTGACCACCCGGGAAACTGGTCGAAGTGGCCCACGATCACCATGGGAATGTTGATCCCGTCGGATCCGTCGCTCACCGCCACGGTGATCATGTCGCCAACGCGGAGACCGTTCGCTCGCAGAAGTGGGCGATGGGCCAGCACGCCGTCGGGCGTGGCGGAGAGCGTCGCCATGAGTTGGGTGAGCGACTGGGTCGAATAGTCCTCGCGCCAGAATGCGGCGTTGGCAAACGTCCGAGGGTCAACCACAGTGAACTCGATGGGAATCGGCGAGCCTCCGGCAATCCCGCTGGCCCTACCGGGAAGCTGAAGCATCCGGGTGGCTCCGTCGAGCGCCCACACCCGTTCGAACGAAGAGGGGTCGACGCTCGGCCCCGGCTCCGGACTCGGGAGGCCAAAACCAGAACCGGTCGGTGTCAGACCACCAACGTCGCGAATGGCATTTTCGGCTCCGACCAGATGGTGGGCCTGGTCGACGAGATGCAGATCGAGCGTGCGGGCCAGAGATGCGGTGTAGATGGTCAGCGATCCGGTCAGCACGATCAGGAGCACCGGTGCCAGTGCGTATCCGGACGCCCGGGCGCCGCGCCGCGCTGCGGCGAGCAACGCGGTGCTGGGGGTTCGCTGCAACGCCCGAGCCAGCAGGCTCATGCCAATCGGGTAGGCCCGCATGGTCAACAGGCCAGCCGCCAGGCCAAGGGCGGTCGGCAGCAGAACCACCACCGGGTCATCAAGGAGATCGCCGCTGACCGCGTCGCTTTGCAGGACGAACCACCCGAAGAAACCAATTGCCCCAACAATCACCAGATCGGCTCGGCTGCGGTGCCACCACGCCAACCGAGGACCGGAGGCATCCCGCCGGCGATCGAACCGGCTGACAATGGTGTTCCAGAGTGGCGGGGCAAAGTGCAGGATGAAAATGACGAGTGCGGCCAGCAGCAGGGCGCGCCAGGTGCGGCGGTTGTTCACCAGCGGAAGGTCAAGTCCGTCACCCAATCGAAGGAAGGTGTCGGTTCTGCCGATGATATTCGCAATGCCGCGGCCTATCAGGACGCCAAACGCAATGGCAACGATTGTTGTGAGAATCGATTCGATTGCGGCGGCAACAAGGAGTGGCCCTCGTCGGACGCCGTGGCGGTCCAGCAGCTCTCGTTCGGCGGCACTCCGGTTCCAACGCATGGACACCAGCACGGCGACCACAACGATGCTCAGAAGCACCGCTGGCAGGGAGAACATCCGTAGTCCGGATTCGAGTCGATTGGCCTGCAACTGAAATCCGCCCAGGGCGTCCTCAGGATCCATGAGCAGTCGGGTTCCGGGCAGCCGATCGTTCACCAGGCGGTTGATGCCCCGCGTGCGAGCGACCAGAGCGTCGACCTGGTCGGTGGTGATCCTGGCCGGGTCGAGAAGCACGAGCCATTGGGCCGCGCTGACCACCGCCGGGTCAAGGTTGTCAACGGTGGCGAGAAAGGTCTGCTCCGGGACCACGAGGCTGCGCACCATCTGTCCGGACTGCACAAATCGTGCCGCAGGAGCGGCGACGGTTGGCGGCTCCCACAGGCCCACAACGATGACGTCGGTTGCCCATTCCTGGGTGTCCGGACTGCGGCGGGAGTTGATGGCGGTCAGTGCTTCGCCCACGTCAACCCCCAGCGACTCTGCAAGGGTCGCACTGATCGCCACCTCGATGGGAATTCCGGGGTCCCTGGCCGGCTCCGGGGCGCGGCCCTGAATGAACGTCATCTCATTGAGGTTGTTGGACGTGGTGAAGGGAAGGGTTTCCAGCCGGTCGTTCGGGTCACCGGCGCCGACCGCAATCGTGCGGAAGATTTGGAAGCCGCGGGTCTCAACCAGACGCCGGGCATCGAGGATGGTTGCGCCAAAGTCGCTCTCGGCGCCGCCCAGAACGGCGCTGACTCCTTCCAGTTCCCCCATGGTTTTGGTTGATGACGAAAGGCGGTTGAAGCTGTAGAGGTAGCCGAACGGGGTGCGGTCATCACTGGCAATCTGTTCGGTCAGAAGTTGCGCAGCCGCCGGCTCGGAGAACAAGGGGACCGCCATCCACACGCCCGCCAGCCCCGCCATGGCGACAATGACCGCCGCGGTGAGTCCCAACGCAGCCCGGGTTCGGCGCAAGCTGAGTCGAAGGGCACCGAAGAAGGCGGCGAGCGCGCGGGTCACCGCTGTACCAAAACCGTTCCGGGGCCCAGCAGGGTTGACCCCGGGTTCGCATTGCTGCCAGCGGTGGCGTCGAGGACCTCAATATGGCTTGAGGTGCGTCGGCCAAGGCGAGGAGTAACCCGTTGCAGCGATCCGTCTGGGCGCTCAACAAGTAGGAATGATCGGCCGTCCTGGCGGTGCAACACCTCACGCGGAAGCCAGGTTCGCTGGCCCGGATCGATGGCGAATTCCACGTCGATGGCGGCCCCGGGCTGATCGAGCGCTTCGGTCATGGTCGCGACCGACGCGGCGTCGTCGGCTTCGATTCGGATCTCCACCACCGGGGGACTGCCCACGTCAGCCTCAATCGGTTCGATCGAACTGATGGTGGCGGTGGCGGCCGAGGCGGCGATCGCAAACGGCACCAGGCGAACCTGGTCGCCGGGCTCAAAGTCCGCGACGGTGGCGGCCGTGGTGCGAACGACGGCAACCAGGTCGCTGCCGGTGAGCACGGTGAAGACGGTCTCATCCGCATCTACGGGGAAGGTGAGGTCGGACCTGACACCGTGGACCACCCCGGACACCGGGGCAACAACCGAGGTGGCAAGATCGGCTCGTTCGGCGTCAAATCGGTTGACTGCGGCATCGAGTTCTGCCAGATCGTCATCGGAGACCCCGCGTTCGGCGCCAAGTTCTACATCAAGCTCAAGGATCTGGCGTTGCAGCTCTTTGGCCCGGGACAGGATGGGAATGAAGGTGGCGACCGTCTGCCCGGCAAGGACGGCGTCTCCGCTGGAGAACTGCACGTCAACGATGCGGCCATCGCCGGGCGCGGGGACATCGGCGCCATCTCGAGTTTCGACCCGACCTTTGATGGCGAGCGCGCCAATTTCCACCGACCTCGTCAGCTCCAGCGTCGCTCGGGGAGAATCGAATCGGTCCACGGCGGCGCTGTTGGCGTCGGCGGGGCTGGCGCCAACGGCGCGTCGTGGTTCGAGGTCCCGGGTGCATCCGGCCCCGCCCAGTACAACGGCCGCCATCAAGAAAAACAGACCGGCCACCTGCAGCCTTTTCGCTGACGAGACCTGCGGCAATGTGAGTCGCTCTCGCGGTCGGGTCACCGGATATGACACCGGTCGCAGCCGGTTGCACAAACCGGGCGCCGGGGTCCAAACATGTCGAGACTCTAGCCGCGGCGCTTTTGGCGGGATGTGCGCTCCTGTTTCTTCATGTGTCATAGTGTTCAGGTTGAGCGGGACGGTGGCGGTCCGGCGTCTGGAGAAGAGGGGATGGGGAACTGATGACAACATTCGGCGTCAGCGTGCTGGGGATGGAGTTTCCTGGTCTGTTGCTGGCAATTCTGGGCGTGGCTTTCGGCATCGGCGCGCTGGTTACCGTGCTGGGCAAACGGTCGCTCTACGGCGGCTGGCCCACCGCCTACTGGTTTTTGCTTCCGTCCCTCATTGGGTTCGTGGTCTTCTTCCTTTTCCCGACGATCCGAGGTATCTACCTCAGCTTCACCGATTGGAACCTGCTGGCCAACGAGGGTGAGTTCATCGGCACCGAGAACTACGCCATCTTGTGGACCGACGGTGATTTCTGGCGAGCCATGCGAGTCACCGCCTGGTACGTCATCATCAACATCGGCACCCAGACCCTGCTGGCCATCATCATCGCCGTGATGATGGATCGACTCACCAAGTCGGCGACCGTGCGAGGCATCCTGCTGTTGCCGTGGCTGATGCCAAATGTGGTGGTGGCCCTGCTCTTTGTCTGGCTGCTGGACAACAACCTGGGAGTCGCCAACCAGGTGCTCGGCTGGGTTGGTCTGGGGCCGTGGGGGTTTCTCACGAGCATCAACGGTGTGATCCCCACCATTGCGGCTATCAACACCTGGAAGTTCATGGGCTACACGGCGCTCCTCATCTTTGCCGGCCTCCAAACAATTCCTGGCAATCTCTATGAAGCTGCAGCGCTCGATGGGGCGACTGAGTTGGACATGATGCGCCGCATAACCATTCCGCTGATGCGCCCGGTACTCGCGCTGGTGATGGTCGTGACCGTCGTTGGTTCCTTCCAGGTTTTTGACACCGTGCAGGTGGCCACCGGTGGCTTCAGTGGAACGCCGGGCGGGCCGGTCAAAGCAAGTCAGGTCATCTATCTCTACATCTACCGCAATGCGTTTGTGTTCAATGATCTGGGCTACGCGGCGGCGCTTGCTGCGGTGCTCTTTGTGATCCTCATGGTGGTGACAGCCATCCAGCTTCGGCTGCTCCGCGCTGGCGAATCGGATCTGGCATGACGGCGGTTCAAGAGATGGTTGGGTACGGCAAGCCGACCACGGCATCGCGGATGGGTAAGCCATTGGCGTGGTTGCTGCTGTTCCTCCTGCTCGGGGTGACCCTCTTTCCGTTCTTCTGGACCCTGCGCTCCGCGCTCAGCACCAACAGCGCACTCTTTGCCAATGGTTTTGAGTTCACGTTCATCAACTTCAAGCGGGTTCTGGGCCTCGCTACTGACGAAGAGATCCTCTACGCGTCGGGCCGTGTCAACTCCGGCCAGTTCGACTTCCTCCTGGCGCTGCGCAACAGCGTGATCATTGCGGCGGTGATCGCTGTTGGGCAGGTCTTCTTCAGCGCCATGGCCGCGTACGCATTTGCCCGTATGAAGTTTGCCGGTCGGGACAAGCTGTTCTTCCTCTATCTGACGGGCATGATGATCCCGCCGATCATCACGTTGATCCCCAACCTCATTCTGATGAAGGAGTTGGGTTGGCTCAACAGTTTCAAAGGCATCGTCGCCCCGTTTGTATTGATGACGCCGTTTGCGGTCTTCTTCCTGCGCCAGTTTTACCTGAGCATCAACCGGTCCATTGAGGAGGCCGCGCTGATCGATGGGGCGTCGCACTTCCGGCTCTTCCGCTCAGTAATCCTGCCCATTGCCCGACCCCAGATGGTCACGCTGATGGTGCTGACCTACGTGACGGCGTGGAACGAGTTTCTCTGGCCGCTGGTTGTGGCGCCAGTCAACGACGAAGTGCAACCCCTGACCCTCGCCCTTGGGGTGTTCACCACCCAGCAGCCCGGCTCGGCCCCGGACTGGTCGGGCTTGTTGGCTGGCACGCTGCTGGCCGCGCTCCCGGTGATGCTGATCTTTCTGATCTTCGGTCGCCGCATCGTCGACAGCATCCGGTTCACCGGCATCAAGTAGCGGATTCAGTCAGCAAATTCATACCGCCACAACCGACACATCGTTTTCTTCAAGCTCTGATCGCGCTTCGGCACTCAGCGATGCATCAGTGATGAGCGTGTCAGCCATCTCCAAGGGAGCAATTCGGCTCAGGCCAGTGGTGCCCCACTTGGTGGCGTCGGCCATGACCACAATGTGGTCAGCCGCGCGGATGAAGGCCTGGTTGGTCATCGCTTCGGTCAGGTTGGGGGTGGTGAAACCGGCGCTGCCCATGCCATGTATCCCCATGAACAACTGATCGAGATGGAGCGCTCCCAGCGCCTGCTCGGCCAGCGGACCAACGATGGCGGCCGACGGGGTTGGGGTCCCGCCGCAGATCACCACGGTGAGGTCAGGGCGTGCCCCCTGGCTGAGAGCCAGAACCAGCGGCATGGAGTTGGTGACCACGGTGAGGTCGGCAATCGTGTCCAGATGCGACGCCATCTTGTAGGTGGTGGTGCCCGCGGTCACGCCGATGGCGCTGCCGGGAGCAATGAGCTCGGTGGCGGCGGCAGCGATGCGCTCTTTTTGCTTCTGCTGGAGCGCAGACTTGGCGCTGAAGCCGGGTTCCTCGGCGCTGCGGCTTCTCAGGTCATAGCCCAGAAGGGTCGCGCCGCCGTGCACCTTTTGGAGTTGGTCCTGCTCATCGAGCGCGTCGATGTCTCGGCGAATGGTCATGGCCGAAACCTTGAGCGTGGCCGCCAGGTCGGCGACCCGAACAGAACCGCGCTCGCGGATCAATCGAAGAATGATGTTGCGGCGTTCGCCCGCAAGCAGCCGTTTCGACTCAGGCGCTGGCAGAAAATCTTTGCCTCGTCGGGTAACCATTTTCTCCCACTTTGTTGGTCCGCTGGCCGCGTGGTTGTGCGAATACGGTACTTGTCCGGCCGAAATCGAACATTTGCGAACATAGCACGGTCAATGGACCGCGCGGTCCGCATGATCAGGCGAAGGCCGACCACCTATTGCGGGTTGGGGGCAACTACTCTGCCCATCAACAAACGAAACAATGGAGGGGTATCCATGACACTTCGTATGCGCAAACTGTTTGCGCTCTTTTTGGCCTTTGCACTCTTTGCGACCGCATGTGGCAGCGACGCTGCCGATGCGGTCGGCAGCGCAACCGACACCGTCACTGACGCCGCAGGCGACACGGCCGATGCAGTCGGCGACGCCGTAACCGGCGAAGAGGACGGTTCCATGGAAGAAGATGGCTCCATGGAAGAAGATGGCTCCATGGAAGAAGACGGCGCCATGACCGAAGAAGCCGTCACCATCGACTACTGGCTCTGGGACGGCAACCAGCAGCCGTTCTACGAAGAGTGCGCCACCGCATTCACCGCAGCCAACCCAAACATCAATGTGAACATTGAGCAGTTCGGTTGGGGCGACTACTGGGACGGCCTCACCGCCGCCTTCGCTTCGGACTCCGCTCCAGATGTCTTCACTGACCATCTCGCTCGTTACCCCGAGTTTGTTGAGTCCGGCGTGCTCGTGCCTCTCAACGACTTCGTCGCTCGCGACAACGTTGACACCGGCAACTACTTCCCTGGTCTGGCTGAGCTCTGGACTTCACCTGACGGCGAGCGCTTCGGCCTGCCCAAGGACTGGGACACCATCGCCGTTGTCATCAACGAAGACATGATGAACGAAGCTGGCATTACCAAGGCCGAGTTTGACTCCGCCACCTGGAACCCGCAGGACGGTGGCACCTTCGGTGAAATCATCCAGAAGCTGACGGTGGACGCCAACGGCAACCGCGGCGACTCCGCTGACTTCGATCCGTCCGACGTGGCCACCTACGGCTTCGGTCTCGAAGGCAACTTCGGCGCCTTCGGTCAGACCACCTTCTCGGCCTTCGCTGCCTCCAACGGCTGGGTTTCGACCGACGGCCCATGGGCCGAGTCGGCCAACTACGACGATCCGGCGCTTGCCGAGACCATCCAATGGTTCGCTGATTGGATCGAGGCGGGCTACATCACCCCGATCGAAGACGTCCAGTCTCTTGGCGGCACCACAATGTTCCAGTCCGGCGCAGCCGCAACCCAGACCAACGGTTCGTGGAATATCTCCACCCTGTCCGGCGAAGGCACCGATGTTCCGGTGATTTACGCTCCGACGCCAATTGGCCCAAGTGGTGCTCGTGCATCCATGTTCAATGGTCTTGCTGATTCGATCACCAAGTCTGCCGAACAACCCGAGCTTGCTTGGGAATGGGTCAAGTACATGGCCAGCCCTGAGTGCCAGGAAGTTGTTGGCAGCGGTGCCGTTGTCTTCCCCGCAATTCCAAGCGCAACCAAGATTGCTCAGGAAGCCCACGCCGCAAATGGTGTTGACGTTTCGGCTTTCACCAGTCACGTGGAAGACGGGACGACCTTCCTGTTCCCGATCACCGACAGCGCTTCTCGTATTGAGGACGCCGTTGGACCGGCAATGGAATCTGTCCTTCGTGGTCAGACCGATGCTGCTTCGGCTCTCTCCGCGGTGGCCGGGGACGTCAACGACATCCTGGCTCGCTGATCGGGCGCTGCGTCACCGCAGCCTTCCGAGCACGAGTTCAGTGATGCTCAATCCGTAATGTTGGGGCTGCCCGAGGTTCGTAGAGAACACCGGGCAGCCCTTTCGTCTTCGTGTGGGGCTCTTGTCATGATGGCGTTGCTATCGCAACTGCTCGGGTGCGGGTTGCCGGGCACTCAAGGGGCCACCTCCGGGTTGCTCCCGGTGACCGACATCACTCTGGAGGCGCAGGTCCAGACCTCACCGCACACGGCGCCGGTCTGTTCCGGCTCATTCGTGGCCGAAGATCTGAACCATGTGACCTCGGGACCTGGCAACACGGCCTCCACCTTTGACGGCACCGGGGCAGGGGTGGCAGCCGGCGACCTTGATGACGACGGTGACCTCGACCTGGTGCTGCCCAACCTTTCCGGTGCCACAACGGTGCTGGAAAACCCGGGCCTGGACCCCGGTCCCTGGCGGGTCCACGAACTCCAGGTCGGTCGGTTTCGGCAGGCCTCGGTGGTGGACACCGACGGCGACAACGATCTGGATATTGTTCTGACTACCGGCATCGGGCCTCCTGTGCTGTTCGAAAATGCGGGAACCGGATCTTTGACCGGCTTCGATCGGCAGTTGTTCCCGGATGTGCGCGCAAACACCTACGCCATGGCATGGGGGGACCTGCACGGCGACGGCGATCTGGATCTGGTTACCGGCTCGTACAACGCCGAACTCACTATGCTGCGCAACTCGCCGGTGCTGGGCAGCGACACGGGGGTGATCGTCCATGAGCGCGGGGCCGACGGCTCGTTCACCGCGGTTCGAGTCGCTCCCGATGCCCAGGCGCTCGCCGTGGTACTGGTGGACATCAACGCGGACGGCAAAGATGACATCGTGGTGGGCAATGATCTGGCCACCGCCGACGGCATCTGGCTGGACGCCGACGGTGGGTGGCGGCGGGTAACGCCGTTTGCCACCAGCTCCTACAGCACCATGTCTCTGGACGCGGCCGACATCGACAACGATGGAACGCTTGAGATCTACTCGACCGACATGGCTCCCATGGCGGACACAAACCTGGATGACTACCGAGAGGTTCTCCAGGACCTTGAGGCCGCACCCCGTCCCGACGAGGTCCAGATAGCCGAGAACGTCCTGATGAGTTTGGACGGCTCGGCCAATGACGCGCCACGCCTTGGCATCGACGCCACTGGCTGGAGCTGGTCGGGGATCTTTGGCGACCTGGACAATGACGGCCTGCAGGATCTTTATGTGGTCAATGGCATGCGAAGTGATCAGCTGTTCGCCTTCCTGCCCGATAGTCGACTCGTGGAGAAGAACCAGATCTTCCGTAACACCGGGGACACATTCGAATCGGTCCGTTGGGGTTTGGGTGACCCGGCCGGCGGCCGCGGCATGGTTCAGGAAGATTTGGATGGCGACGGTGATCTGGACATCGTGGTCAACAACCTGGATGCGCCGACTCGGCTCTACCGCAACGAGCTCTGCGTTGGCTCGTCGGTCACCCTCGAACTCCGCTGGCCGGGGTCGGCCAACACCCGGGCTCTTGGTACAACGGTGCAGGTTGCCGATGCCAACGATGTCCTGCGGACGAGGTTGGTCACGTCGTCCCGGGGTTATCTGTCGGGACAGTCGCCGCGGGTTCATGTGGGTGTCGGGTCACCGGCCCCTGACGACCAGTTGATCGTCCGCATCCTTTGGCCCGACGGCGAAATCTCCCAGCTGGTCGCAACCGCCGGTCAGCATCTGATCATCACCCGCTGAAGTACAACATTCATACAGAACAGGAGCCGATCATGGCCAAAATTTCATTCCTTGGTGCAGGAAGCACCGTGTTTGCCAAGAACCTCATGGGTGACATCCTCAGTTACCCCGAACTCGCCAACGCGACCATCTCGTTGCATGACATCGACCCGGAACGGCTTCGCACCTCCGAGATCGTGGCCCACAAAATCGCCGAAGCACTGGACGTGTCGCCGACCATCGAAGCGACCCTTGATCGCCGGGCGTCTCTGGACGGTGCCAACTACGCCATCACCATGTTCCAGGTGGGCGGGTATGAGCCCAGCACGGTCGTGGATTTCGAGATCCCCAAGAAGTACGGCCTGGAGCAGACGATTGCTGACACCCTCGGCGTGGGGGGCATCATGCGCGGTCTCCGAACAATCCCGGTCCTGCTGGACATGTGTCGGGACATGGAAGAGGTGTGCGGTGACGCCACGATGTTGCAGTACGTGAATCCCATGTCGATGAACTGCATGGCCATCGCCCGAGCCACCTCCATCAAGACCATCGGCCTGTGCCACAGCGTGCAGCACACTGCGGAGCAGTTGGCAGGCGACATTGGCGTACCTGTTGATGAGGTCGACTACGTCTGCGCCGGCATCAATCACATGGCGTTCTACACGCGGTTCGTGCAGAAGAATGCTGCGGGAACCCGGGACCTCTATCCCGAGATCGCCAAGGTTGCTGCGGGAACGACCATGCCGGACCGCGGCAGTCCTGAGCGAAGTGATGGTGCCGTCTCCGGTTTGAGTGACGCGGTCCGCTACGAGATGTTCAAACGGCTCGGCTACTTCGTGACCGAGTCAAGCGAGCACTTTGCCGAGTACGTGCCGTACTTCATCAAAGAAGGACGAGAGGACCTCATCGAAACGTTTGGGGTTCCCATTGACGAATATCCGCGTCGGTGCATTCGTCAGCTGGCCGGTTGGGAAGAGCTTCGAACCCAGCTGGAAGATCCCGACGCCACGCTCGAGGTCGTTCGGTCCAACGAGTATGGATCCGGCATCATTCACAGCATGGAGACCGGTCAGCCGCGGGTTGTGTACGGCAACGTTGCCAACACCGGCTTGATCGACAACCTGCCCGAGAGCTCCTGTGTGGAGGTGCCGTGCCTCGTGGATGGAAACGGTATCCAACCAACTGCGGTCGGCATGCTTCCGCCGCAGCTCACCGCGCTGATGCAGACCAACATCAACGTGCAGGAACTCACTGTCCAAGCCGCGCTCACCGGAAAGAGGGAACACGTTTACCATGCCGCGATGATGGACCCGCATACCGCCGCCGAGCTGGACCTGCAACAGATCTGGTCACTGGTTGACGACCTCTTGGAAGCCCACGGCGACTGGATTCCGGCGCTGCGCTGATTGTGCTGTGCTTATTGTTCCTTCTCGCTGGCGCTCGTCGGAAGCGTTGGGCACGCAGCGCTGATTGTTCTGTGCTTATTGTTCCTTCTCGCTGGCGCTGGTCGGAAGCGTTGGGCACGCAGCGCTGATAGTTGCGAGTAACTTGATTTCATGACTTCTGTAGCTGCTGAATTTCCCGCCGGCGTGATGACCGGAGACCAGGTTGACCAGGTCTTTGCCATGGCAAAGGCCAACAACTTCGCGCTGCCTGCGGCCAATGTGATTGGGACCAACACCATAAATGGCGTGATGGAAGCGGCGGCCGCCATGGACTCGCCCGCCATCATCCAGTTCTCCCACAGCGGAGCGGCGTTCGTCGCAGGCAAATCCGTCGATAACTCCAATCATGGCGCGTCCATTGCGGGCGCGATCGCCGGCGCCCGGCACGTCTGGAGCATGGCGGAGGCGTACGACGCTCGCGTGCTGGTTCACACCGACCATGCGGCCAAGAAGCTTCTGCCCTGGATCGACGGTCTGCTGACCGCCAGCGAAGCACATTTTGCTGCCACCGGCGAGCCCCTGTTCAGCTCCCACATGTTGGACCTGTCCGAAGAGTCGATGGAAGAGAACATTGATATCTGCGTCTCGCACCTGGAGCGCATGTCCAGGATGGGCATGACCTTGGAGATCGAGTTGGGTATCACCGGCGGCGAAGAAGACGGCGTGGACAACTCTGATGTTGACTCGGCCGATCTCTACACCAAGCCGGAAGAAGTTGCGTACGCCTATGAACGTCTGAGCGCCGTCAGCCCCCGGTTCACGATTGCGGCTGCGTTTGGCAACGTGCATGGCGTTTACAAGCCCGGCAATGTGGTGCTGACTCCAACGATTCTGCGGGACTCGCAAGCCCACATCGAAGAGAAGTTTGGGACTGGCTCCAAGCCGGTCAGCTTCGTCTTCCACGGTGGCTCGGGGTCCACCCCTGAAGAGATCACTGAGGCCATTTCCTACGGCGTGGTCAAGATGAACATCGACACCGACCTGCAGTGGGCCTACTGGGACGGCGTGCGTGAGTACGCCGCCAAGAATCACGACTTTCTGCAAGGTCAAATCGGCAACCCCAAAGGTGACGACCAGCCCAACAAGAAGTTCTACGACCCCCGCTCATGGCAGCGCGTCGCCGAGATATCGTTTGTTGAGCGTCTCACTCAGGCCTTCGAAGACCTGGGCAACGTGGCTCCCGAGGCCTAGCGATTTGGTGGTTTTCACCGTTTTCGCTCGGGGGGCGAAAACGCCCCGCCGAAAGCATCTTCCAACGGTAGGTTGAGCCGATGGCATCATCGGCTCCAAATCAAGTTCGAATCGGCCTTCTCGGGATGGGAACCGTTGGCGGTGCGCTGGTCGCACTGATTGACCAACAACACCCCACTATTGAGGAACGAACCGGTATCGAACTGATCGTCACTCGTATTGCGGTTCGAGACGTGAATCGGCCCCGTGAGGTGGAGGTTGCCGCCGGCATGCTGACCACCGATGCCATGTCGGTTGTGGAGTCAGAACACGTGGACGTGGTGGTCGAGCTGATGGGCGGAATCGACCCGGCCAGAGAGCTCATTACCCGGGCTCTTGAACTCGGCAAACCGGTGGTCACCGGCAACAAGGAACTGGTTGCCGCCCATGGCGCCGAGCTCTTTCAAGCTGCGGCGTCCGGCACCCCGGCGCCCCTTCTCTTTGAAGCGTCAGTAGCCGGCGGCATTCCCCTGATGCGAGCGCTGGAGCAGTCGCTCCGTGGCGAGCCTCTCACCCGCATTATCGGCATTGTCAACGGCACCACCAACTACATCCTCACGCAGATGACCGACTTTGGCCGCACCTATACCGACGTCCTGGCCGAAGCGCAGGAACTTGGCTACGCCGAAGCCGATCCCACCGCCGATGTTGATGGTCATGACGCGGCGGCCAAGGCCGCCATCATCGCAACCGCCAGCATGGGCGGCGCGGTTACCAGTGACGATGTGGCGGTCGAAGGCATCCGCAGCATCACCATCGGCGACATCGAGTCGGCCACCAACATGGGTTACGTCATCAAGCTGCTTGCCATCATCGAGCGCCTCGAAGGCGACGACGGTGACGAAGTCGCCGTTCGTGTGCACCCCACCATGGTTCCCAAAACCCATCCACTGGCCGCGGTCCGAGACAGCTTCAATGCGGTTTTCATCGAAGGCGATGCGGTCGGCGATCTCATGCTGTACGGCCGGGGTGCCGGTGGTGCGCCAACGGCAAGCGCCGTCCTTGGCGACGTGATCGAAGCGGCCTTGAGCACGCGAAGTGACGCCACCCCCACTCGAGCGGAAAGCGCTCCCGCCAAAGTGCGCTCCGTTACCGACCTGCAGTCGGCCTTCTACCTGGAGATCGAGGTCGGCGACCGCCCGGGGGTGCTGGCCGAAGTCGCCGGCATTTTCGGCGCCCACGCCGTCTCCATTCGATCCATGGAACAGAAGGGCATGGGCGCAGACGCCCGCCTCGTCTTCATCACCCACGAAGCGCTGGAATCAGACATGGATGCCACCGTCCAGAAGCTCAGCTCGCTGGAGGCGGTCAATCGGGTCGGCACCAAGCTGCGAGTGATCGGAGACTGAACCATGGAGTTCGTCTCCACCCGTGGGCGCGCGCCATCACTTGGGTTTGGTGATGTCCTGTTGACGGGTCTGGCCAACGATGGCGGGCTCTACGTCCCCGGCGCCTGGCCCCAATTACCCGAACCGCCAGCCGCCGGCTCATCACCTCGCAGCTATGCAGACATCGCCATTGAGGTCATGACCCCGTTTGTGGCGGGGTCGATTGATGCCGGTGCCTTTGCCGGCATGGTCGATGACGCGTATGCAACCTTCCTGGCCCCTGATGTCACGCCCCTCCTGGACCTTGGCGGCGACGTCCACCTCATGGAACTTTTCCACGGCCCGACCTTGGCGTTCAAAGACGTGGCCCTGCAATTGGTTGGCCGGCTCTTTGACCATGAGCTTGCGGCTCGGGGCGACCGGATGACCATCGTCGGTGCCACGTCGGGCGATACGGGGTCGGCGGCTATCGAAGCATGTCGCGATCGTGAGGCCGTGGACATTTTCGTGCTGCACCCCCACGGCCGGGTCTCCGATGTCCAACGTAAGCAGATGACCACGGTCACCTCCACCAATGTGCACAATGTTGCCATCGACGGAACCTTCGACGACTGCCAGGACCTGGTGAAAGCGATGTTCGCCGACGAAGGGTTCCGCAATCGGATCCGGCTGGGCGCGGTCAACTCCATCAACTGGGCTCGGGTCATGGCTCAGATCGTCTACTACGTGGTGGCCTCCGAACGACTGGTGGGCCGTCGTTCGCCGGTTTCGTTCTCCGTGCCCACCGGCAATTTCGGAAATGTTTTTGCGGGCTGGGGGGCTCGATCCATGGGCCTGCCCATCGACCGCCTCATCGTCGGTTCCAACAGCAATGACATCCTGACTCGCACCCTCGCCTCCGGGCGCATGGACATGAACGAAGTGACCCCCACGCTCTCGCCCAGCATGGACATCCAGATCTCCAGCAACTTCGAACGCCTGCTCTTTGAGCTCTACGGGCGCAACGGTCAGGCCATCGCCGATCTGATGACACAGTTCCGGGCCGAAGGATCGGTGACCCTGGGTGACGCCTATGTGGAATCGCTGGGCGAGGTGTGGCACGGCTACCGCGTGGACGACGATGGCGAGGGCGGAACCCGACACATCATCAAGCAGGTCTTCGATACCACGGGAATCGTTGTGGATCCCCACACCGCAGTGGGTATCGGTGCGGCCTGGCAGGCGGGACCCGGTGCCGGACCAACAGTCTGTTTGGGCACTGCGCACCCGGCCAAGTTTCCCGATGCGGTCGAATCCGCCATCGGCGATCGGCCCGCGCTTCCGGATCGAGTCGCTGACCTGTTTGAGCGCGAAGAGCATATGGACCGGCTCCCCAACAACCTGGCAGCAGTGCAGGCGTTCGTCGAAGGAAAGGCCCGCATAACCGCCGGTTGACAAGTCGTTGAAGTCGATTCAATCGGTGCCACACTGAACCCATATGTCTATTCAGCAGAGCGTCGTCACCCTTGATGTCGAAGGAGTGCTGATCCCGGAGATCTGGATCGCTGTGGCGGAGGCCACCGGTATTGACGGACTCACGCGGACGACCCGCGACGAACCGGACTACGACGTTCTCATGAAAGGGCGACTCGCACTGCTGGCGGACCACGGGGTCACCATGACCCAGATCTCTCAGGTGATCAGCGACCTCGGTCCGCTGGACGGCGCCAAGGGGTTTCTGGACGAACTCCGATCGAAGACTCAGGTGGTCCTGCTGTCGGACACTTTCGAGCAGTTTGGCATGCCCATGATGGCGCACCTTGGTTGGCCAACATTGTTCTGCCATCGACTGGAAATTGAGAACGACCAGATCACCAACTACAAGCTGCGGATGCCAGATCAGAAGAAGCACGCGGTCGCCGCCTTCAAAGGACTCAACTACTTTGTGGCCGCGGCGGGTGATTCATACAACGACACGTCGATGCTCATGCAAGCCGATGCCGGATTTCTGTTCCACGCGCCGGCGAATGTCATCTCGGAGTTCCCGCAGTTCCCTGCGCTCGATACCTACGACGAGTTGTTGACGCATTTGTTGGGTTCGCTGCCCACCTGAACGGCGCGGCGCCGGTTGCTCAGTCGGGTAGTTGTAAAGCGAAGACGTGCTGACTACAGTCTGTGGGGTTGCGAGTGGGGGCTCCGCCCCAACCCATTCTGTCCGGATCGCCTTTGACGCTCTCCGGGTCGCCAGAAGCAACATTGGCGTAGCGATCCCTCCGTCTCGTCCTTCAAGACCTTTCTCTGTATAACGGTCCTGATTTTCGAGACCGCGGTTCGCCACATTCTTGTGTTCCACTCTTCCATGGGTCATCACATGGATGTGCTCCCACGCCGCATGACAGGTGTTGAAATTGCATCATGTTGAAATTGCATCGTGTTGAAAATTGCGTCGTGTAGAAATCGCAAAGTGCGGTCTCTCTCCAGCTAAAAGCGAGGAAACAATTCGTGAGTACCGATACAGGTGCACTCGACCGGTCGAGCCTTGACGGCAAAGACAAAGCGGAACTGGCCACCATTGCCAGTGCCATGGGTGGCAAACCAACGTCTCGGACCCGCAAGGGCGACATGATCGACATGATCCTGGAGCTTGCCGGCGTCACCGAGTCCAAAAAGTCCAACAAAAACGGCTCGAAGAAGTCAAGGAAGCCCAGCGACGACGCCGATGCCGGTTCGTCAAAGGGTGCGGGTTCTGACTCGGGCGATGACTCCGGCAGCGATGACTCCGGCAGCGACGACTCCGGCAGCGATGACTCCGGCAGCGATGACTCCGGGTATGGCTTCAGTGCCGACCCGTTTGACGATGCTCGCGCCGAAGGTGCCTCACGGGCCCGCCGTCGCGCAGGCGAAACCGACGACCACAAAGACGACGACAGCACCAAAGACGCGGCGGGCGAAGACGCCGACAGCAACGATGCGGATGCCAAAGATGGCGGCCACCGCAACGACGATGATGCCAAAGATGGCCGGGACGCGGCATCACGCGGCGAATCCAGGCACTCCGGTGACCGCAAAGACGACCACAGAGACAGTGACCGCAAAGACGGTGGCCGAAACCGGGATAAGAACCGCGACACTGGCAAAGACAGAAACCGGGACAAGAACCGCGATGGCAAAGACAGCAACCGGGACGGTCGCAGCAGTCGCAATCGTGACGGCAGCAGCCGGGACAGTCGCAGCAGTCGCAATCGTGACGGCGGCAGCCGGGACGGCCGCGGCCGCAACAACGATCGCAACAACGATCGCAACAATGATCGCAACAGCAATCGGAGCAAGAACAACGATCCGCAGCCCGAAGCCGGCAACCGCAAACGCCGTCGCCGCGGCCGGGGTGGCGGTAGCGAGCCAGATCAGGACGTTGTTCAGTGGGATGGCGAGCCCATTCCGGTTGAGGGGTACCTCGACCTGCGGCCCGACGGCTATGGCTTCCTTCGGGTAAAGGGCGCGCTGCCATCCGATTCGGATGTGTATGTGCCCACCAAGGTTGCTCGCGAGCTTGGCTTGCGTCGCGGTGACCATCTGGTTGCCACCAGCCGACCCGCCAACCGCAACGAGAAGAACCCGGCCCTGCTTGAGCTTGGGTCGGTGAACGGTCTGGATCCCGCGGCCGCCAAGGCTCGGCCTCGGTTTGACGACCTGACGCCGCTGTTCCCGGATTCAAAGCTTGTTCTTGAACGCCTCGATGACCCCACCAACATGACGTGCCGGATCATCGACTTGATCTCACCAATCGGCAAAGGCCAACGTGGTCTGATCGTGTCGCCGCCCAAGGCGGGCAAGACCACGATCATGAAAGAGATCGCCCGCTCGATTGAGATCAACAGCCCAGACACCAAGGTGCTGGTCCTGCTGGTTGACGAACGTCCCGAAGAAGTGACCGACATGAAGCGGTGGCTGATGCGGGACTCCAGTGAGGTCATTGCGTCGACCTTCGACAAGCCCAGTGATCAGCACACGGCCGTGGCCGAAATGACCATCGAGCGCGCCAAGCGCATGGTCGAGGTCGGTGACGACGTTGTCATCATCCTCGACGGCATCACCCGTCTGGCCCGGGCCTACAACCTGGCTGCGCCTTCCACGGGCCGCATCATGTCCGGTGGTGTGGACTCCGGCGCCCTGTATCCGCCCAAGCGATTCTTCGGTGCCGCACGAAACATCGAAGAGGGTGGCTCTCTGACCATCCTGGCCACCGCTCTGGTGCAGACGGGATCGAAGATGGACGAGGTGATCTTCGAAGAGTTCAAAGGCACCGGCAACATGGAGTTGCGCCTGGACCGCAAGACCGCCGAGCGTCGGGTGTACCCGGCCATCGACGTTGATGCATCCTCCACTCGCCACGAGGAACTTCTGTTTGATCGCACTCAACTCAACCAGGTGTGGAAGTTGCGTCGGGTGTTGTCAGGCATGGCCAATGATGAGGACAACGGCCGCGGTAACGCCGCCGGCTTGGAGTTGCTCATCGACCGGCTCAAGACCTTCTCCAACAATGATGAGTTCCTGGCCGAGGTGGCGCGCGGCCCTGTCGGCTGACACCCGTTGGTTGACCTTGTTTGGACAACCCGGTGACCGATCAGCCGGCGCGTGATCAGACAGATCCCCGATGGTCCGCGGACGCGCTGCGACAGCGGGGGATTGACAGTTCCATGGCCGGGTCTGACGCGGACCTGGAAGCCGCAGTGCAACTGCTGGTCGACCTTGGTCACCAACCGGAGGCCCTGGTCGATGTCGACCTGGTGGGGCTGGCGGCCCAGACCCGGATTCGCCCGGCTGGCACCATCGAACCACGCGAGATCTACGGTGCCCAGACCGAGTTCGGTCGCCGACTGCGATTGGCTCTGGGCCTGGCGCCCACCGCCGATGACTTCCGGCTGACGCCCGACGAGTTGGCGGCCGGGAAATTCTTCCGCAACCTGGCGCTGATGATCGGCGAAGACGAGGTCATCGCGTTGTTGCGGGTCATTGGCGCATCGGCAACGCGAGTGGCGCGGGCGGTCATCTCGGTGCTCCGGGTCCGCTTGGAAGCCGCTGACGATGAGTCCGAAACCCGGTTGACCGATGGTTTGGAAGACTTCGCCTGGTTCATCGATCTGACGTTGGATCCGTTCCTTGCGGCCAACAGCACCATGCTGCGACATCACCTTGCCGAACTGGCCAGCGATGGCAGCGAGTGGCGAGTGGACGACGGCGGCAACGCCACCCTTGAACATCGGGTGATCGGTTTTGCCGACCTGGTGGGGTTCACCGCGTTCACCGAGCAGGCCAGCGCCCAGGAGTTTCTGGTTGCCATTCAAGGATTTGAAGAAGACGTTTACGCTGCGGTACTCGACAACGGCGGTTCAGTCATCAAGCTCATCGGCGACGAAGTGATGTTCACTGCGCCCGATGCTCGCAGTGCGTTGGATATCGCCCTGGAGCTCTCTGCGGTCGGCCGCCGGTCTGGTGATCTCGAAGGTATGCGAGTGAGCCTGGCCAGCGGTCAGGTGCTCTCAACCGGTGGTGACTACTTCGGAACGGTGGTTAATATCGCCGCCCGAATCGTGAACCTGGCCTTCACCCACGCCATTGTGGTGACTGCGGCGGTGGCCGAAGATCTGGCCGGAGTCGTCGAGCTTGAGTCGCTGGGTGCGCATGCCCTTCGCGGCATCAGTCAGCCAGTGGAACTGCTCCGACTGCGTCCCTGATCATGCGCCAACCGCTCACGGTCCTTGACGGCTTTCGCAACCGGGACGGCAATGAACAAGTTTGCGAAGCCGACGGTGCGGCCGGATGTTGGTACGTGGCGGTCCGCAACGACGGTGACTTCTCTGGTGTGAGCTTGAATACTCCGGCTGGCGGAGAGGGAGGATCTGACCGGGTACGCGGTTAGTCTGTCCGGGCTATGAAGGCTGACATTCACCCCGATTACCGCGAGGTCGTGTTCCAGGACACCAACTCCGGCACCATGTTCGTTACCCGGTCCACCATCGAGACGCAGGAGACTGTCGAATTCGAAGGATCCGAGTATCCATTGGCCAAGGTGGAGATCTCCGCCGCAAGCCACCCATTCTTCACCGGCACGATGACCATCGTCGATACCGCTGGACGCGTAGAGCGCTTCGAGCGTCGCTACGGCCGTCGCAAGACCAAGGGTGCGGCCCCCGAGGCTCCTGCAGCGGAAGCTCCCGAAGAGGAAGCTCCTGCAGCTGAAGCTCCCGCAGAGGAAGCCGCTGAAGCTCCGGCCCCCGAGGCTCCTGCAGCTGAAGCTCCCGCAGAGGAAGCTCCGGCTCCCGAAGCTCCCGCGGAGGAAGCTGCTTCTGAGGCGCCCGCAGAGGACGCCGCGGCAGACGCTTCAAGCGAAGAAGAGTAGATCGGTTGGCCCTTTCGGCCGAACAGAAGCAATCGTTGAATCGGACCAGGCTTTCGAGCCTGGTCCGTTCGCATTTCTCGGCGGACCCGGAGGCTCTTGTGCCAATTGAGCTGGGCGCAGGGGCCATGGTGGCGGGGGCCATCGATGATGTCCCGCACGCATGGGCTCTGCTGCCCGGCGAAAACCCGGGCGAGTTTGGCGGCGCCCTGGCTCGTACCCCGGCGGACGCCCAGCTGCACGTGATCTGCGTGGAGGCGGCGTCAGTTCCGAGTCCCGCGATGATCGCTCGGCGAGCGGCGGGGTTCACCAACGCTCCGAAGGTGTGGCAGCTTGCGGACGCAGCCGACAAGGTGCGCCTCGCCGAGGTTCAGCCTTTGGAAAGCCGTGCCCCGAACGCGGACGTGCCCGTTGGTGACCCCCATGTCGAACTGATGCGGCGCACCGGCGCTGAGGTGGTCGTCGATGACGGGGCCGTTGTTGGAGAAGTGCTCGGCCTTGAGGTCGCTCGCATTCGCACCGGCCATGACGGCCAGCAGCATCTTGACGTGGGAGTGGGGGCCTATGACCAGGAAGCGTTCGCAACGATCAATCCGGATTTGGCCAGCGACGATGCGCTGGCCGCAGTTGTGGCCGAAGTCCAGGCCAGTCGGCGAGCAGGCGCCGACCCCCATCCGCTCAACCGCCTGGTCCGGGAGCGGTGGATCAGAGCACAGCTGATTGCGCATCCGGGGATCATCGGGCTTCGCCGTGTTGCTCCCATTCCGTCGCTCCGCCCCCGCAACGGATTGCGGGACCTGGTGCCCGCAGCCGCGCTCGGCACATCGTCCGATGGCGAGATGGTTGGTGTGGTCTGTTCGGCCGGTATTGACTTTGATCTGGTGCCGACCGCCGCCGACATCGTCCAACTCTTCGATGTGACCGCGGTGCATCTGGTGCTACCGCGCCGAGATCAGTACCCGCACGTCCTCCGGTCGGCGGCCCTGCTTCGCGTCCCTGTGATCATCTCCGATGCGCCGGTACTGTGGGAATGAGGTTGACCGGTCAGGCGTTGGTTCAATTCTGATCGCCAACCGGGTGATCTCTGAAGACCAGACACGACCTCCAGAGGAGACAACATGAGCAACTCGAAAGAGAATTGGGAAGACGTTCTGTCCAAGATTGAGGGCATCGGCTTGAAGCTGAAAATGCACCTTGAGGCTGAGTTTGCGGACGACCCGGATGAGCCCAAAGAAGCCGACGTCGTCGAAGACGCCGCCGGTACGGCGGAGAAGGGCTCCGAAACCGACGCCCTCATGGCCGGGGTTGAGAAGTTCGTTGACATGATCGACGATGCATTTGATGCGATCGGGTCCGCCGCCAAGAACGACGCAGTTCGTTCGGACTTCCGCGACCTTGGAGAGCAACTGCGCAACGCACTCGCCGCCACCTGGAATGACGCCGGTGCTGATCTCCGCGAGATTCTCATGCGGCCAAAGCGTCCCGCCGACGACTCGGCCGTTGGCGAGATCATCGCTGGCGATCCCAACCCGGACGCCACCGACAGCTGACGGGCCTTTCTCCCGCTCTTTGCCCATAACCTGAGGCGGTGTCTGCGCTTCACGATGATTTCCTGATCGAGTTTGCCGACGTTGAGTCGCAACTCGCCGATCCGGCAATCACCGGTGATCAGGCACGCTATGCCGCGGTCGCTCGACGCTGGAAAGAGCTTCGCGAGATCGTCGACGCCATCGGGAACCTGCGCTCAGCCGGAGAGGATCTGGAAGCCGCCAAAGAAATGATGACGGCGTCGTCGGGCGACGACCGGATCATGATGGCCGAAGAGGCGGCGGATGCCGAGAAGCGGGTGGAGCAGTGGGACCACACGCTGGCCGAACTCCTGGTTCCGAAGGACCCGAATGATGACCGCAACGTCATTATGCAGATTCGTGGCGCCGAGGGCGGCGAGGAAGCCAACCTCTTCGCCCGAGAGCTGTTCTCGATGTACCAGTCGTTCGCTTCTTCCAAAGGCTGGAAGATGGATGTTCTCACTTCTCAGGAGTCGGATCGCGGGGGATTCACCGATGTCATTTTCTCGCTCGGCGGAGATCGGGCGTGGAGCCACCTCAAACATGAGGGTGGCCCGCATCGGGTGCAGCGGGTTCCGGTCACCGAGTCCCAAGGTCGAGTGCACACGTCCTCCGCAACGGTCTCGGTGACGCCGGAAGCCGATGAGGTCGAAGTCGACATCGACGACAGCGATCTGCAGATCGATTACTACCGCAGCTCGGGACCGGGTGGCCAGTCAGTCAACACCACCGACTCCGCGTGTCGGATCACCCACAAGCCCACGGGCATCACCGTGGCCATTCAGGATCAGAAGAGTCAGCTGCAGAACAAGGCCAAAGCCATGCAGGTTCTTCGGTCCCGCATGCTGCAGGCTGAGCAGGAACGCCACGCGGCGGAGCAGTCCGACATGCGCAAGAGCCAGATTGGCGGCGGCGGCCGATCCGAAAAGATCCGCACGTACAACTTCAAAGAAAACCGGGTCACCGACCACCGCATTGGGTTGACCATCTACAAACTGGACAAGATTCTCTCTGGGGCGCTCAATGAAGTCGTCGACCCGTTGATGGCCCATGAACGAGCCGAACAGCTCGGCGAAAACGATGGCGGCTGATCCGTCGTCGGACCGCTCCCAATCTGGAGTGCCCCAATCTGGAGTGCCCAAATCTGGAGTGCCCCAGTCTGGAGTAGGATGGCGCCAGTTCTATGACGAAGCCAAAGACCGCCTGACGGGGGCCGGTTTCGAGAATCCCTCGCTTGATGCCCGAAGGATCGTGGAGGAGGCCGCCGGATTCGAACCTGCGGAGTTTGCGATCCGTCTGGACGATCCAGCCACCCAGCGCGGCGTCGCCCGCTTCGACAAGATGTTGCCTCGCCGGCTCGCCGGCGAGCCGCTGCAGTACGTGGTGGGCCGATGGGGTTTTCGTACCTTGGACCTGATGGTGGATCTGCGAGCCCTCATCCCGCGACCGGAGACCGAGGTTGTGGCTGGCATTGGACTGGCCGAGCTGGAGCGCCAGGCTGGCACCGCGGAGGTGCTGCAGGTCGTCGACCTGGGGACCGGCACCGGTGCGATTGGCTTGAGTCTGCTGGCCGAGCGCCCCGACACCCGGGTGATCTGTACCGACGCATCTGCAGATGCGCTGGCGCTGGCCCGCGCCAATCTGGCTGGGCTTGGTCGGAGCGGCGCTCGCGGAACGATGCTGGAAGGGGAGTGGTTCGGGGCCCTTGATGCCGCGGAGCACGGACCGTTTCACCTGGTGATCGCCAACCCACCGTATGTGAAAAGCACCGATGATCTTGCCGGGGTGGTCCGAGACTGGGAACCACACTGCGCGTTGTTTGCCGGCGTCGATGGTATGGACGACGCTCGGATCATCATCGCCGAAGCTGGCCAATGGTTGCATTCGGGTGGGGCCCTGGTCCTGGAGCTCGACCCCCAACAGATGACCGAAGCCGCCGCCCTTGCCGACCACGCCGGCTTTGTCGAAACCGAAGTGATCGCTGACCTGGTCGGACGAGACCGGGTCTTCGTTGCCCGCCGCCGCTGATGAGCGCGAGCACCCCGATTCTTGCCGCCGACGACCCGCACGCGCTCGACCGGGCGGTTGCAGAGCTGGCGGCCGGTCGGCCGATCATTATTCCCACCGACACGGTCTACGGTCTGGCCGCCCCGGCCCATGATGCGGCGGCGGTGGCCCAGCTGTTTTCGGTCAAACGGCGGCCACCTGAGCTTTCCCTTGCGGCTTTGGTCTCGGGCTGCTCGCAGGCGGCCGAACATGTGGATATGACCGACGCCGCAGACCTGGTGGAGGCGTGGTGGCCGGGAGCTCTGACCGTTGTTGTTCCCAAGCTGACAGCCAGTGCCCTGGTGATTGGCGCCGATGATGGAACCGTTGGCGTTCGTTCACCCGCTTCGGCCTTCGCCCGTGCTCTTGCGGATCAGGTGGGTCCCATTGCGGCCACCAGCGCCAACCGGAGCGGGGAACCAACGTTGGAAACCGCCGCAGCCATGGCGTCAGAATTCGGCCGCGAGGTTGCGCTGATCATTGACGCGGGCCCGTTGACGTCACCTGCGTCCACGGTGGTGCGCGTCGGGCCTGACGGGGTCCAGGTTCTTCGTTCCGGCGGGGTGGATGTGAGCTCGGTGCGGGGGGACAACGATTAGCCGGGGAACGTTGGCACGGTGTTCTCAAACAGCCAGGCGTTGAAGAAGTCTCCAAGCTCCTGGCCGCTGATTTCTTCGGACAAGGCAATGAAGTCGTTGGTCGTCGCACTCCCGCCGCCAAATCGTGCGGTCCACTCTTTGAGAATCGTGAAGAAGGCATCGTCGCCAACGGTCAGCCGCAGCGCATGCAGTGTGTACCCACCACGGAAGTACACCGCGAGCTCAAAGATGTCGTCGGCGCTCGGACTGCCTGGTGGCTCTCCGAGCAGAATGCTGTACTGGTCCCGCTCGGCCCGAAGGGTGGCGTTGATGTCGAAGCTTGCATCGATGTGGTCTGCCCAGAGATGTTCGGCATAGGTGGCAAACCCCTCGTTGAGCCAAATGTCACGCCAGTCACTGAGTGACACGTAGTTGCCAAACCACTGGTGGGCGAGCTCATGAGCAACGACGCTTTCGCCCATGAACGAATTGCCAAAGACCGACAGCGACTGGGTCTCCAACGCAAAGCTCAGGGGCTCAGCGATCACGGCTGCGCCGTAGTTGTCGAAGGGGTAGGGGCCAAAGATCGTTTCGAAATAGTCAATCATTTCGTCGGTGTTCCGCATGGCGAAGCGGGCGTCGTCAGCCACAGCGGCTGCAAAGGCGTGCCTGACCGGCACACCTGACTGCGAAGGAGCAGCGTCTTCCAGCAGGATGTCCTGACCGATGAACATGGTGGTCAGGTAGCTGGCCTGGGGTTGGTTCATGCGGTAGTTCCAGGTGAGCGAGTCATTGGTTTGTTCACGGGAGACGAACACCCCGTTGGTCGCCACCTCCCACTCGCGCGGGACCGTGACCGCATAGCTGTAGGTGGCCTTGTCGGCCGGGTGGTCATTGACCGGGTACCAACCCGCAGCGCCTTCCGGCTCGCCGGCCACCAGAATTGCGTCGCCGTAGTCAACCCAACCCGTCGACCCCAGAGCCGATGCGGTGAAGGTGTGCGGCTTCCCGTTGTACTCAACGCGAACCGAGGTTGGTGTGCCTTTGGCAAGGGCAGCGGTCGGCGTGATGATCAGTTCCTGTCCGTTGCGTTCGAATGGAGCGTCCTGGCCGTCAACGGTGACCGTGTCAACGGCGAAGGCCACGAGATCCAGGTTGAACGACGAGAGATCCTCGGTGGGAGTCATGTCAATGATGGTGCGGCCATCGATCTCCCGGCTCACCGGATCAAACGTGAACGCGATGTCGTAGTTGGCGACGTCATAGCCGCCGTTGCCGTATTCGGGATACAGCGAGTCGCCAATGCCAGCCGCCCCCGCCTGGCCAGCTGCGGCCGGGGGGTCGGTCGGTTCCAGCGGCACCGTTGCTGCTACAGCAGTGGCTTCGGCCGCGGTTGCCGGAACCGCCGTTGGCTCGGCCGCACCGGGCGCGGTCGTTGGCAGGGGAGTAGAGGCGGCGGTCGAAGCAACGGTTGGAACGGCGGTGGAAGCCGGCGGAGTACTGGACTCGGCGGACCCGCAAGCCGCAGCCAGCAGCACAAAGGCTGCAGGGACGATGAAGATGCCGCGACGCAGCCGGACCGAAACAAGAGCCATTATTTGAGACTGTAAGCCGGTCGAAGCGGCAACAGGCCCCGCTAGCGTCTCTCAGATGCCTTGGCCCACCGAACGTGACACCGCCGTCTTCTCCATTCTCGATGCCGAACTGGAGCGCCAGAACACCACTCTGCAGCTGATTGCCAGCGAGAACTTTGCCTCGCCGGCGGTGCTTGAGGCCAGCGGATCAGTGGCCACCAACAAGTACAGCGAGGGCTACCCGGGCAAGCGGTACTACGGCGGCAATGTCCACGTGGACAGCTTCGAACAGCTTGCCATTGACCGGGTCAAAGAACTCTTCGGCGCCGATCACGCCAACGTCCAACCGCACTCCGGGGCCAACGCCAACATGGGTGTCTACCTGGCGTTGTTGGAGCCGGGCGACAAGGTGCTGGGCATGAGCCTGGACCACGGTGGACACCTCACCCACGGCTCGCCTGTGAACTTCAGCGGCAAGCTCTACAACTTTGTCCCGTACGGCGTGACCGCCAGCGATGAGCGGATTGACTACGACCAGATCCGCCAGATTGCCCTGGCCGAAAAGCCCAAGATGCTCCTGGCTGGTGCCACCGCCTATCCGCGCATCATCGAACCCGAACCGCTGCGGGCCATCGCAGACGAGGTGGGCGCGTTGTTGATGTTTGACGCGGCGCACATCGCCGGACTGATTGCCGGCGGGGTGCACCCCAACCCGGTTCCGTATTGCGACGTCGTGACCTTCACGACCCACAAGACTCTGCGTGGCCCTCGCGGTGGTTGCATTCTCAGCACCAGGACGCACGCCAAGAAAATCGACAGCGCAGTGTTCCCGGGGATGCAGGGTGGACCGTTGGAACACCACGTTGCGGCCAAAGCGGTGGCGTTCGGCGAAGCCATGCAGCCGTCGTTCAAGGACTACTCGGCCCAGATTGTCAAAAACGCCGCGGCGTTGGCCAAGGCCCTTGGCGAGAACGGCTTCCGCATCGTCAGCGGTGGTACCGACAACCATCTGTTGCTGGTTGACCTCCGCTCCTTTGACGAGGACCTCACGGGCAAGGTGGCCCAGGAAGTCCTGGATACGGCCGGCATCACGCTCAATCGCAACACCATTCCTGATGACCCCCGGTCGCCGTTTGTGACCAGCGGTATTCGGATTGGCACGCCGGCAGTTACCACCCAAGGTATGCAGGAAGCCGAAATGGCTGAGATCGCGGCGCTCATCACCCGGGTCCTGGGCGAGCACGACAGCGCCGACAACCTGGCCAACGTTCGCACCGACGTCAATTCCTTGTGCGCCCGGTTCACGCCCTACAGCTGAGCGGCACACCACGGGGCCGATCGGTTGATTGAGACCACGAGAAATTCACGCAAATATTTGCGTGCTGGGGAGCTTGTGTATAGATTCACAAGCGGAATCTCGTGCTGTCGGACCGCGGTGGTGCGGCCAGGTTGTGGTTAGATTCCCCAGTAATGCAGCATCATCGGAAGCTGCATCGACAGTTCAGCCCAGAGCCACCAGGCTCCAGAGTCCAAAGCGCGAGGTAAAAGTGACCGGTTCGCAGCGCGGCGAAATGGTGCACGAGTTGAATCAGGGGCTGCAACACAGCTCCGGTTCCTTCGAACTCGTTGCCGCCTCCGCCTTGTTTGCCGGCATTGGTTGGGCGTTCGAACAACTCTTCTTCGACACCTCCCCGCTACTCACCATCGCCGGCGCAATCTTCGGATTTGCCATCGGCGCCTCGTCTCTGGTCATCCAGTACACGGTGCGCATGAAATTCGAAGACGCGGACCGCGCCGCAAAGGCCCACCAATGACTTCCCCTCAGCCCGGCGGCAGCCCCGGCCAGCATTCACCCGGGACCGCCACCCCGGTCAACGCCATGCTCCAGAGCTATGACGGTCCATCACCGGTCACCGAAGTTGCCTTGGACATGCTCAAGCGAGGCGCACTGGTTGCCCCGGTCGCCATCATGATTTGCGCCGCCATCTGGGGAACCGACGGCGCGGCCTCGGTCAGCTACGGCATGGCCATCGTTCTGGTCAACCTCTGGCTGTCGGCCGCCATCATTGCGTGGAGCGCCAAAATCTCGTTTGCCATGGTGCAGGCCGGTGCTCTCTTCGGCTTCCTCATTCGTATGGGCCTCATCGCCGTGGCCGTACTGGTCGTCCGCAACCTTTCGTGGGTCAATCTCGTCGCCCTGGGGCTGACGCTGATCATTGGCCACCTCGGACTCCTGTTCTGGGAGCTCCGGTACATATCGGCATCGCTGGCATTCCCGGGCCTCAAGCCCAGCAAGACCAGCCAATCATCGGCCTCCGCATCGGCGGCCACTTCCAAGGAGACAGTTCTCTCGTGAGCTTTTTGACTTTCGCGGCTGAAGAAGGCGGGGGCGTTCAGTTCCCTCCCATCGAGAACATCATCGAGTGGCCGAACATGATCGAGTCGATCGCGTTCAACAAGATCTCGTTGATTGCGGTCATCGGTGTTGTTGTACCGACGCTCATCTTCATGCTGGCTCGTGGCAGCTCAGCGGAGAATCCGTCGAAGATCCGCACCGTCGCCGAAGGCATCGTGAACTTTGTTGAAGAACAGATTGCCAAGCCCGGCATCGGTCACGGTTTTGAGCCGTACGTGCCACTGCTCACCGCTTTGTTCCTCTTCATCGCCATTGGCAACCTGTTCGAGGTCATCCCGTTCTTCCAGATGCCGCTGAACGCTCGCATGGCCGCTCCCATCGTCATGGCGCTGGCCGTGTGGGCCATGTTCATCGCCGTGGGCATCAAGCACCACGGTTTCACCTACATCAAAGACATCATCTGGCCGCCCAATGTGCCAACCGCACTGAAGCCGCTGGTGGGTTTCATCGAGTTCTTCTCGGTCTTCATCGTCCGGCCTTTCAGTCACGCCGTTCGTCTCTTCGCCAACATGCTCGCCGGGCACATTCTGCTGATCACCTTCGGGGTGCTCACCATCACCACCGTTGGCGCCATCGGTGCCAGCCTCTCGGGCGGCATCAGCTTCGTCGCCGCCATCGGTTCATTCCTTGGCCTGATCGCCTTCACCGCCTTCGAAGTTGGCGTGAGTTTCATTCAGGCTTTCGTGTTCGCCATCCTTGCCGCCGTGTACATCGGCAGCTCTCTGCATCCGGCCCACTGAGCATCTCGCCCACTGAGCATCCCGCCCGCCGGGGCCACCAACCCCACCAACCCCACCAGATCTCGCTTCGATCGCAGCCACAACGCAGTCGAGGCACCAGCAATACCCGCAATACCAACCCCATAACCGGGCCGGGAAACCGGCTCATCAATAGGAGAAATCCAAATGAGTGCTCTCATGTCCACCGTCGAAGTGGCGGCTGAAGCAGTAACCAGTGGTGTCGACCAGGACGCCGCCGCCGCGGAAGGCGCCGGTTTCGCTTATGGCCTCGCCGCCATCGGCCCCGGCATCGGCATTGGCTACCTTGTTGGCCAGTCTGTTCAGGCCATGGCCCGCCAGCCAGAGTCCGCTGGTCAGGTACAGACCACCATGTTCCTCGGCATTGCCTTCACTGAGGCGCTCGCCCTCATTGGCTTCGTTGTGTTCATTCTTCTGAAGTTCGTCTGATACCAGCGAACCAGTCGATTCATTACTAGCTAGAGGAGCTGCCGTGAAGTTGACCTTCACAATAAATTCGGCAACCGGCTTCCTTGCGTTTACCGACGAGACCGAGACCGAAGAGGTCGATCTCGTCGAAAGCGTTGAGGTAGAGGCGGCAGACGATGCGCCACCAAATCCTGTGCTTCCGGTCATGCCGGAAATCATCTGGTCCGCAGCGTGTTTCTTCGCGTTGTGGGGCCTGCTGAAGTTTGTGCTTCTGCCACCCATCATCGCTGGACGCGATGAGCGGCGGGCCAAAGCTCAAGCCAGTAAGGATGCGGTCGCCAATACCGAAGCCAACCTGATGCGGATTCGTGCCGAGCACGACGCCGAGGTGGCTTCAGCCAAGACCGAAGCCGCCCAGATCATTGACGCCGCCAGAGCTGAAGCCGACGCCGAACGGGTCCAGGCCATGGCCGCCGTTGATGCCGAGATCGTGAAGCTCCGGTCCGGTGCCACCACCGAAATAGATCAGGCCCGAGCCGCGGCGATGTCCGGTGCCCGAGCAGACGTGGACAACCTGGCGGTTGCTGCGGCCTCGAAGGTGCTCGGCAAGAATCTTGACGTGTCCGCCAACAAGTCGATTCTCGACTCCATCATCGGATCCTGAGGAGAACAGGTATGTACGACATCATCACCGTCCTCGCCGCTGAAGGGCCAAATGGCTGGTTCATTCCGGCGGACCCCAAAGAGCTGTACTACGGAGGCGCCGCCTTCCTGATTGTGATGGCGCTTCTCAGCTGGAAAGTTCTTCCGGTCATCAAGAAGGGCCTCAACGACAGCCAGCAGGCCATGGTTGATGAAGGCGCCTCCGCCGACATCGCGCTGGCCGATGCGCAAAAAGAAGAAGGAGATCTGCGGGCCTCGCTTGGCGATCCGCAGGCCGAAGGAAAGCGCCTCGTTGCCGAAGCGCATGAAGCGGCCAACCAGCTTCGACTCGACTCGCATGCCAAGACCCAGCAGATGGTCAATGACGCCTGGGCCAAAGCCCAGGGCGATGTGGTTTCGCTCAAGACGTCGGTGACCTCAGACCTGTCCGGCGAAGTGTCCACCAAGGCGCTCACCGCGGCGGAAGCCATCGTGGCCAACAATCTTGATGGCCCGGCCCAGACGGACCTCATCGAGGACTACATCCAGAAGGTGGCCTCGGCATGAGTGACAATCGAGTCAAAGGTTACGCCCAGGCCATGTTGAACGTGGCTCAGGCTGAAGGCAACGTCACCGGCATCAGCAACGAAATGTTCTCGGTGGCCCAGGCCGTCTCGAGTAACGAAGAGTTGCGAAGCACGCTCACCGACAATCGGATTCCCACCAATCGCCGCCAGCAGATCGTTGAAGATCTTCTGGGCGGCAAAGCATCGAACGCCACCGTGGGGTTGGTTTCGATGGTGGTGGGGGCCGGTCGAGCCGGAGAGCTTCCCGACATCGCCAATGCCCTTGCGGCAATGGCGGCCAACCAGGACGGCCGTCAGGTGGCCACCGTTCGCTCAGCGGTCCCGCTGTCCGATGATCAACAGCAGCGCCTTGCCGCTGCCCTCAAGCAGAACACTGGCCAGGACATCGACCTCAAGGTCATCGTCGACGAGTCGGTCATGGGTGGTCTGGTGACCACCATTGGCGACACGGTTATTGACGGCAGTGTCCGCTCGCGGCTTTCCAAGCTGCGCGAGACGCTCTAGCCCGCCCCGACGACGCAGAAGAATCAAAGAGAGAAGAATCATGTCTGATCTGACGATCAACACCAGCGACATCACCGCCGCCCTTCAGGCGAACCTGGCCGATTTCGAACCGTCACTCGAAGCCGCCCAGGTGGGCCGCATCATGGAGGTTGGGGACGGCATTGCCCGAATTTCCGGTCTGCCAAACGCGGCGGTCAATGAGATGCTCGAATTCGAGGATGGCAAAATTGGTTTGGCCCTCAACCTCGACGAGGACTCGATCGGTGCGGTGGTCCTGGGTGAAGTGGACACCATCGAAGAAGGCCAGACGGTGCGTGCGACCGGCCAGATTCTCAACATGCCGGTGGGCGACGCTCTGGTTGGCCGTGTGGTCAACGCCCTGGGCGAACCCATCGACGGCAAAGGCCCCCTTGTGGGCGCGTCCAGCCGTCGCATGGAAGTTCAGGCGCCCGGCATCATGGGCCGCCAGCCTGTGCACGAGCCCATGCAGACCGGCATCAAAGCAATCGATTCGCTCATCCCGATTGGCCGTGGCCAGCGGGAGCTGATCATTGGTGACCGCAAGACCGGCAAGACCACCATTGCGCTCGACACGATCATCAACCAGGCCGGCCTGAATCTGAAGTGCATCTATGTGGCCATTGGGCAAAAAGCCTCCACAGTTGCGCAGTCGGTAGAGGTGCTCCGCGAATTCGGCGCCATGGAGTACACCACCGTGGTGGTCGCTCCGGCATCGGACCCGGCACCGTTCAAGTACCTGGCCCCCTTCGCCGGTTCGGCCATTGGCCAGCACTTCATGGACAACGGCGAACACGCTCTTGTGGTGTACGACGATCTCTCCAAGCAGGCCGAGGCGTATCGCCAGATGTCGCTGCTGCTTCGTCGCCCACCCGGTCGTGAGGCCTACCCCGGCGACGTGTTCTACCTGCACAGCCGCCTTCTGGAACGTGCGGCCAAGCTCAGCGACGAACTGGGTGCGGGTTCACTCACCGCCCTGCCGGTCATCGAGACCAAAGCCGGCGACGTGTCCGCATTCATCCCCACCAATGTGATCTCCATCACCGACGGACAGATCTTCCTTCAGGACGACATGTTCAAGTCCGGTGTACGTCCCGCTGTTGACGTGGGCGTTTCGGTATCGCGTGTGGGATCCGCCGCTCAGATCAAGGCCATGAAGAGTGCAGTGGGCACGCTCAAGTCGGACCTGCAGCAGTTCCGTGAGCTTGAAGCGTTCGCCGCATTCGGTTCGGACCTGGACGCCGTGTCCAAAGCGCAGCTGGAGCGCGGATACCGCCTCACTGAGTTGCTGAAGCAGGGAATCAACTCGCCCATGAAGGTCGAAGATCAGGTGGTCTCCATCTTCGCCGGCACCCGCGGTCACCTGGACAACGTTCCGGTTGAAGACGTCAAGCGCTTCGAAGAGGGGCTGCTCGAGTACGTGAAGAGCCGCCACCCCAACATTCAGCAGGACGTTCTCAGCAGCGGAAAGCTGGACGAGGATGCCCTCGAAGCCGCCGTCGCTGCTTACGCCGCCGGGTTTGAGCCCAGCGCTCAGGTTGGCATTGACACGCCTGACGCCGCCGCTCAGGGCGACGCAACCAGCACCATGGTCGACGCCGACAACACCCTCCCCGAGGCAGACCTGTCTCGCGACCTGGAGGGCTGAGCCATTCCCGGTGGTCAAGAGCGAATCCTTCGTCGTCGTATCGGATCGGTGCAGAGCACCAAGAAGATCACGAGGGCGATGGAGCTCATTGCGGCAACACGAGTGGTCAAGGCGCAGAAGCGCGCCAACGAAGCCCGCCCGTACTCAACAAAGATGACCAAGGTGATTCAGGACCTGGCCGCCACTGGCGCCAGCGTCTCTCATGAACTCCTGCGCCAGCCTGCGGCCGTGAAGAAGGTGGCCCTGGTGGTCATCACCTCGGACCGTGGCCTGGCCGGTGCCTACAACAGCACCGTCATCCGTGCTGCAGAGCGTCAGCTGTTGGACAACAAATCCAAAGGCATCGACTATTCGCTGGTCACTGTTGGCAAGAAGGCGCGGGACTACTTCGCCTTCCGCAACTACCGCATTGACGCGTCGTACCTGGGTATGACCGACACGCCCACCTATGACCACGCTCGGGAGGTGGCCGAAAAGGTTCGGGAGATGTTCACCGAAGGTGACATTGACCAGGTCCTGCTCGTCTACACCGAATTCGTCACCATGGGCACTCAGAAGCTGGCCATGCGTCAGTTCCTCCCCCTTGAACAGGTGACCACCGTTGGCTCTGCCGGCGACGCCTCAGCGCTCGGGGAATTCGAATTTGAACCTGGCCCCAACTCGGTCCTGGAGTCGCTGCTTCCGCGTTACGTCGAGAGCCGTCTGTATTCGGCGATGCTCGACGCATCGGCGTCCGAACACGCCAACCGGCAGCGAGCCATGAAGGCCGCCACCGACAACGCTGAAGACCTTCTCACCAAGCTTTCGCGCCAGCTGAGTCGAGCCCGTCAGGCCGCCATCACCACCGAGATCATGGAGATCGTCGGCGGTGCCGAGGCCATGGACGGCGGTGACGCAGAGCCGGCGATCAACAGCTACGGCGCAGCCGATGCGTTGGCCGCTACCAATGTCACCGTCGTCTAGTCACACCATCGTCCTCCCACCAACTCTCGTACATCACCGAATCACCCGGAGCATCCAATGACTGTTACCGAACCAACCACGCTCGCCGAAGGCCGCGTCATCTCCATCGCCGGACCGGTGATTGACGTGGAGTTCCCGCCAAGCTCACTGCCCGAAATCAACACGGCTCTTGAGTTTGACGTGGACCTCGACGGCGAGGTCATCAAGGTCGTGGCCGAAGTCGCCCAGCAGTTGGGCAACGGACGCGTTCGCGCAGTAGCCATGAAGGCCACTGACGGTCTCAAGCGAGGAACTGCGGTGCGCAACACCGGCCAGGGCATCACCGTGCCGGTTGGCGACGTGACGCTGGGCCACGTATGGAACGTGAACGGCGAACCGCTCGACGTCCCCGCAGAGACGCTGGACATCGGTGAAAGGTGGGAGATCCATCGTCCCGCCCCAAGCTTCGATTCGCTGGAGCCGTCATCGAAGATGTTCGAGACCGGCATCAAGGTCATCGACCTTCTCACCCCGTACAAAGAGGGCGGCAAGATTGGCCTCTTCGGTGGTGCCGGCGTGGGTAAGACCGTGCTCATCCAGGAGATGATCACCCGTGTGGCGTCCAACCACGGTGGTGTGTCGGTGTTCGCGGGCGTGGGGGAACGCACCCGTGAGGGAACCGACCTCTTCATCGAAATGGGCGAAGCCAAGATGGGCGCCGGTGAAGACGCCGCAACCGTACTCTCCAAAGCCGCCCTGGTCTTCGGCCAGATGGATGAGCCACCAGGAGTTCGCCTCCGCGTGGCGCTGGCCGGCGTGACCATGGCCGAATACTTCCGTGACGTACAGAACCAGGACGTGTTGCTCTTCATCGACAACATCTTCCGCTTTGTGCAGGCCGGCTCTGAGGTATCCACTCTGCTGGGTCGTATGCCCTCAGCAGTGGGTTACCAGCCCACCCTGGCGGACGAAATGGGCCAATTGCAGGAGCGCATCACCTCCACCAAGGGCAAGTCGATTACTTCGCTGCAGGCCGTGTACGTGCCGGCTGATGACTACACCGACCCGGCGCCGTTCACCTCCTTCACCCACTTCGACGGAACCACCGAGCTGAGCCGTGACATTGCGTCGCTCGGCATCTACCCGGCCGTGGACCCCCTCTCCTCCACCTCCACCATCCTCAGCCCTGAGGTTGTAGGTCAGCGTCACTACAACGTGGCCCGTTCGGTGCAGGAGATCCTCCAGCGCTACAAGGAGTTGCAGGACATCATCGCCATTCTCGGTTTGGATGAACTCTCCGAAGAAGACCGCATCACGGTGGACCGGGCCCGCAAGGTGCAGCGTTTCCTTTCCCAGCCCATGTTCGTGGCGGAGATCTTCACCGGCCAGGAGGGCATCTTCACCGGCGTCGAAGACACCATCAACTCCTTCGAGGCACTGGTCAACGGTGACCTCGACCACCTACCGGAGCAGGCCTTCTACATGGTTGGTGGCGCCGAAGACGTTGAACGCAAGGCGGCCGAGCTGGCCGCCAGCGCCTAAGGATCACAGCATGCCCATCGCGGTTGAACTCGTCTCTCCCGAACGTGTGGTCTTCGAGGCCGACGCCGACGTTGTCATCGTGCGCACCACCGACGGCGAGATCGGCTTCCAAGCCGGTCACGTACCTTTCGTTGGTGTCCTTGCTGTAGGTGAAGTTCGCGTGAAGCTCACCGACGGCAGCACCGTGCACATCGCGGTCCACAGAGGATTTGTCGAGATAGCAGACAACCAATGCGCCATCCTGTCCGACGTGGCCGAACTGGCCTCGGACATCGATGTGGCACGGGCGCAGACGGCGAAGGCAACCGCGGAGCAGGCCCTGTCGGCTGACTCTGATGATGCTGATGCGGCCTATGACCTGAGGAAGGCAAATACGCGCATCCTGGTGGCGGGCAGCGCGTAGTCAAACCTCAGCTGTCTTGTTACCCATCTCGCGCCCCTTTTCAAGACCGCGAGCCAGTCTCAGGGCTGGGTCTGGGTCTGGGTCAGCTGACTTTCAAGCACGGCGGGGAGCGGCTCCCGGTGGAGCAGGGTCAGGCGTGAGGTGCTGCGGGTCAGGACGACGAACAACAAGCTCAGACCGCTCGGCAACGCGGCGATGGCTGCGGGTTCAACGATGATGACCGAGTCGAACTCCAGACCTTTGGATTGACGAGCGGTCAGATCGGTCACGATGGGGTGGTGGTTGTCGGGATCGGCCGGAATGTCAGCGGCATGGCCCGCGACGGCTGATTCGGCTCGGATGACACCAATTCGCCCTCGGGGCACCGCTGCGATTTCCTCGGCGAGCACGGTGGCGAGGCCCTGAGCGAGGTCGGCCGTCGACACCGCTCTGGGGTCAACGCCCGCGTGGCGAATCGACACTGCGGACTGCAACTGTGGAGCGATCTGGGCCAACAGCGCCCCGGCCAGATCGTTGATCTCGCTGGGGGACCGGTAGTTGACGGACAGCTCCTGATAGTCGAAGTCCGACAGTGACGCCGGAAGCAGATCATGCCAGCTCACCTCGGTGGGTTCAGCAGACTGAGAGGCGTCAGCCGATGCCCGTTGCGCCAGGTCGCCCACGATGGTCATTGCCCCGCCCCGGGCGCGGCGGGCCACCATGCGCCATTGCATGGGGGTGAGATCCTGGGCCTCGTCCACGATGACATGGCCATAGCGCCAGGACCGCTGCGCCGCAGCCAGTTCGGCCAGGGTGGCGTCGGCCTGATGGATGTGGTCGGCTGAGTCGAGCGTCAGTTCGGCAATGGGTTGGCCGTCGTTGTCGAGAAGGGGCTCATTGTTGTCTTCGGCCCGAATGACGTACCGCGGCGTTTTGGTCGCGGCGGGGTCACGGGCCGTTGTCTCTGCGTCGGGGTCAGCCACGGGCCCACCCGTCAAAGGCCGGGGCATCGTCAACGGTCTGGGCTTCCCACGAGTATGTGACCCGGGCATCTTCGGGATCATCATCGTCGTCGACCGAGTCCAAGGCCGCGTCCAGAGCCTCGGCCATCTCAAACTCGGTCGCTTCGTCGCGCTCCCGAATTCGTTGATCGTCGGCGTCGTCACCCCGGATGGACCCCAGCAGCGCCAGCAGTTCATCCAGCAGCGGCAGATCGGCAGGGGAGAAGCGCATCTGGTCCAGATTGCGCTCCAAGGTTCGCGGCCGCTCCAAAGCCAACAGATCCCGTTGTGAGAAGCCGAGTTGACGGGCCGCGAGCCGAAGCAGCGCGGGAGAGCTGAGGAGATCATTGAGCATCTGCTCGGGGGTGAGCGTTGGCCAGTTGCGCGTCAGAAAGTGACGGATCGGACGCGACGCAGCAAAGGTGCGAAACGCGTCCTCGTAATTGGAGAACGAGGGATTGAAGACCTTGGCCGCAAACGCTTCAATAATGGAGAGCCGGTAGGCGTCGGCTCCGGCGTTGTGGGTATGGAATCGACGTGCCACTTCATACAACGGGTCGATCTCCTTTGCCGTCAACCTCACCCGGTCTGAGCCGTACCAGGCCACCAGGTCACCGGTTGGTGGGCGTTGACGGTCGCGCACCGCATTGGCCAGGAGATCTGCCATGCGGGCCTGGCCTTTGATTCCAGCCACGCGGGCTGGTTCCAAACCACCGGTGAGTACACCGGAGTAGAGCTCCGAGGCGGTGACCGAGACCACGCCGGTTTCGCCCAGGGACGGAAGCACGCCGCTGATGTAATTCAGAAACTCCGTCGATGGGCCAACGATCAGCACGCCGCTTTCAGCCAGCGCCGCCCGTTGGTTGTACAGCAGGTATGCGGCCCGGTGCAGCGCCACGACTGTTTTGCCGGTACCCGGACCCCCCTGCACCACCAGAGGTCGATTGGCGGGGGCGCGAATCACCTTGTCCTGTTCGGCTTGAATAGTTGCGACGACCGATCGCATTTGCGAGCCGGTGGGCGCTTCGATCGCCGCCAGGATGGCGGCCTCGCCGCGCAGGCCGGCTCGGGTGGTCGGATCGGTGATCGAGGCCATGTCGAACACCTCGTCTGACCATCCAATCAGTTCGGCGGTGGGGTCCGGGTCGGTGGCCGTATCCGCGGTTTCGGCACCCGGCGTCGTGCGGTAGTTGAGGTGACGGCGGTGCGAAACCCCCATGGGTTCCAGCGGGGTTGCCTGGTAGAAGGGCGCGGCCGCCGGTGCGCGCCAGTCCACGAGTAGTACCTCGTCGCCATCAATCACGCTGCGGCGACCGATACTCAGCTTCTTGCCCCCCGGATCCTCTTTTCTCCCAGCCCCTTCCGGCCAATGGCGGGTGAGGTGCCCAAAGGCGAGCGCGTCGCCGGCCGCCAGCAGATCCTGATAGCGGCGAATGGCCTGCAGGGCGCGGTTGGATGCTTGGCGCACGATGGCGGCCTGAATGGCCGCATCGGCCTCGGCATCCTCATCCATGAGATCGCGGATGCCATCCTCGGTGGCTTCGGCGGCATCATCGGAGAGTCGGGTGGCGTGCGCCAGCGCCCGCGCCAGCTGCCGGGCATGGACCATGCGCATGCGCTCCAAGGTGGCGCGTTCGGCAGCCAGTTCGTCCGCGGCCGGTTCGACGAAGGGGTCAGACATCTGGTCCCATGATCGCAGCGTCGGGGGCCAATTCCTGCTGTCCACCAGGAACTGATCAGCTGATGACACTCCCGCGTGAGATGCTTGCCCCATGGCCCGACCCACTGACATCGACAAACTCCGATCTTTCGCCGAGCTTCATCGATCCGGTGAACTGTTCGTTCTGGCCAACCCAACCACCGTTGGCACCGCCCGCACCCTCGAGGAGCTTGGCTACTCGGCGCTCGGAACCTCGAGCGCTGCGTTGGCTCGGTCCATGGGCCGTGAAGATGGGCGCCGGCAGATCACCCGGGACCAGGCCATTGCTCACGCAATGGAGATCAACGCGGCGGTGGACATTCCGGTCTCCGGAGACTTCGAGAACGGCTACGGGGACGATCCCGATGATGTGGCGCTGACGGTTCGGGATGCCATGGCTGCGGGTCTGGCCGGGTGCAGTGTTGAAGACGCCACTGGGCTTGCGTACCACCCCATCTATTCGCCGGTCGTTGCTCAGGAACGAATTCGCGCCGGTGCGCAAATTGCGTCAGGAAGTGACTTTGTTCTGGTGGCGCGAGCCGAGAACTACCTGCATGAGCGCCCGGATCTGGCGGACACCATCGCTCGGCTGCAGTCGTTCCAGGAGGCGGGAGCGGACGCGCTCTATGCCCCGGGTTTGGAGTCATTGCGTGAGATCGAGACGATCGTTGCCTCGGTGGATGTTCCGCTGAACGTGCTGATTGGGCTGCCGGGCCAGGACTGGACGCTTGCGGATCTGGCCGAGGTTGGAGTGGGTCGAGTGAGTGTGGGATCGGGGTTTGAGCGCATCGCCAACCGCGCATTGCATCGGGCTGCCAAGGCGTTGATCGAGGATCGGGCCTGGCCATCATCGGGATAGGTCCGGCTGATGACTTCTCCGCTGGCACGCCCACGTTCGATATCTGGTCGCTCGACCTTGACCCAGACGCTGAACCGCAGCTGTTCCTGCGGTATGCCAGTTCGCTCACTGTTGTCCGCTGAACGGCGGCCTTCCTGTTGAGCCGGAGGGCCCATATTTACGCTTCTTGAGACCTTCTTGAGGTTGGATTTCTAGACATGTTCTTGTCGTAATCCGCCAATGAAAGAGGTCCAGCGATGAGAAATCCCGATTCGATCCGGTACCTGTCCGCTCTGGTGTTGCGAGCGCTCGTAGCCGTGTGCGTTGCGGCTGCGGCCATGGTGGTGATGGCAAGCCCCGCCCAGGCACAGAACGACCGCTTTGCCTGTGATCCCGGTTTCGACCAGGTCATCAACGGTCAGTTGAGCGAGTTCGATCCCGCAACCGGTAGCTACGTGGCGCTCGGTGGGCAGCATAATTTGTACAACTCGATGGCTCACCGCTTCGCCAATGGCTACATGTACGCGGTTCGCAAGAGCAGCCTGCTGCGGGTAAAGAACGCTGGTGTCGTAACCAAGCGTGGAGTGACCCCGGACATCAGCGGGGCATACACCGGCGACTTCGGCGACGACGGACGGCTGCATGTGTCCCGCGGCGAATCCTGTGCCCTTGCCCCACCCCCGCCCGGAATCACCGATGTGGACGGCCCCGAACCCGAGACCCCGGCATCCACTCCCGAAGGTCGGGCCGCCGAGCAGAGCTACACCGAGTCTGCTGAGCCCGTTACCGAGCCGACAGAACCGGCGAGCGAATCCACCTACACCTTCGACGATGCTGGTCTGGGAACCGGCGCCTCCTGCCCGGCCAACGAGAATGTTGACCGACCACCCCGCCAGCTGGTACAGGCCATGGCCGTGGTCGCCCCGACGAGTGTTTACAGCAGCTCGTTTGCAATCGACGACGGCCAATGGGAAGTGCTGTCAGGCATGTGGACCACCGCCGATGGTGCCTTCCAGCAGCTGAACGATTGTGGCTTTGACTACACGGCGTTGCTCGATGCGCCGGCGCTTGAGAGCTTTGCGTTTCGTGCGGACTTTCGGGCCGTTGATGGGTTGAACCACGGCGGCATCGTGATCAATCAGTCATCGCCGGCCACCCGCAGCGGCGCGATGCTCGTCGACCTGACCGATGGAGGCGCCACGCTGCGGTGGGGAACCTATGACGATCGCGGGTACTACGAGTACATCGGCTCGGTGCCCGCGGCGGTAAGCGGCTCAGTCCAGCTCGGGGCGACAGTGCATGGAACCTCCGTGTCGATCGAACTGAACGGCCAAGTCGTCGCCAAGACCCAGAGCAGCTACTCCGGTGGGTATGTGGGTCTGGTCGCCTCCACGGCGCAAATTGCCTTCGATCAGGTTGAACTCACCGCCCTTCCGGCTCGATGACCATGTGGTCGGTACGATCTGTTTGGCCCGCGCCAGAGGACCCAATGCCTTCAAGCCCGTGTGATCGCTTGTCGATGCAGAGCCCGGTGAAAGAGCACTCTCATAGGCGATTTGAGCCTCGGGCCGCACTGGCGTTGGTCGCTGTCTGGGTTCTCCTGGCCACGGGATGTTCAACCATTCGGGGCGAACGAGTTGAGCTGGGCTTCGAAAGGTCCTCGGCCTCCGATCTTGCTTTCGTGGAGGACGAGACAATGGTTGGACCGCCGGAACTCGCCGAGTCCAAGGTGCACGTTGGGATTGACGAGCGAAGCGCGGCGCCGTTCGCCTTTGTGGCCGATGATTTGCTCAGCTCGGATCAGGTGCACGGGATCGACCTCTACGAGTCCCGGCCGACCATTGTCTCGTTCGTGACACCGACCTGTCCGATCTGCGAGGTCGAAGGCCCAATGATTGCCCAGGCGGCCGCCGAGTCGCCGGACGTTACGATCGTGGTCGTTCACTCACAGGGAACGGCGGCTGACCACCTTGCCTATGTGGAAAAACACCAGCTGAACCTGCCGAATCTGGTCCACATCAAAGATCCGGATATGGCGCTGTGGTTGCGCTTCAACGTTGTCAGCCAGCCCAGCAGCGTGCTCATCAACGCAGATGGGGCGACCAGCTTCTCCACCGGCGCCCTGGGCACCAACGGCTACCAGCGAGCGGTGGAGCTTGTTCAACAATGACTCTGGCTGGTGCGTCCGGAGTTCCGCCGTTGGCCCGGATCCTGATTGTGGAAGACTCACCGGTCTTCCAGGAGCTGATTGGTGCGGCACTCCGCGAGGCGAGATTTGTGCTCACCTTCGCTTCCAGCGGCGCCGAAGCCTACGCCGCTCTGGCTGCCCACGAGCCGGACGTCGCCGTGTTGGACTGGGTCCTGCCCGATATTGACGGCAGCGAATTGTGCGCATCCATTCGTGGCTCTACAAATGCCTCGGTCTTGATGTTGACCGGCCGAGACTCTGAGGAGGACGTGCTGACCGGATTTTCGTCAGGCGCCGACGACTACGTCACAAAGCCGTTTTCGCCTCGCCTGCTGGTGGCACGGGTCGACGCCATCCTGGCTCGCCGGGCTCCAGTCGCGAGGGTCCAAACCGTCGAATCTCCAGGCGAGGCGTGTGTGCAGGTCGATCGCAAATCACATCGGGCCCGAATTGATGGAGCTGAGGTCAACCTGACTGCGATTGAATTCAATCTTCTGGCGGCGCTGAGCGCCCGACCGACCATGGTCTTCTCCCGAAACCTGCTTCTTGATCTGGTCTGGGGTGCAGGGTCTTCCGGGGACACCCACCTGGTGGACGTACACATCGCCAATCTTCGAAAGAAGATCGATGCCCACGGTCACCGTCACATCGACACCGTTCGCGGCGTTGGCTATCGCATGGCGGTTTTTGAGATAACACCGGTGATGCGCTGAGACGTTGCGCGGTAGGTTGGGTCGATGGAACATAGAAACCTTGGCCGATCAGGCCTGCAGGTCAGCGTTCTCTCGCTGGGCAGCTGGGTGACATTCAAGAATCAGCTGGACACCGACGATGCGCTCGAAGCCATGCAGGTGGCTTGGGACGCGGGGGTCACCTTCTTTGACAACGCAGAGGCCTACGCCGGTGGCGAGTCAGAGCGGATCATGGGTGACGCGTTCCGCCGTTTGGGATGGGACCGGGACACCTACACCGTGTCGACCAAGTTCTACTGGGGCATCAAAGAGGGCCCGAACCTCAAAAACACGCTCAACCGCAAGTACCTCATGAGTGCCATGGACCAGTCGCTGGAGCGCTTTGGCATGGACTTTGTTGACATGGTGTTCTGCCACCGGGCCGACCCGGATACGCCCATCGAAGAAACCGTGTGGGCCATGCATGACCTCATCACCGCCGGCAAGACGCACTACTGGGGAACCTCGGAGTGGGCAGCCGACGAGATTCGGGCTGCTTGGGAGATTGCCGAACGTCACCATCTGCACAAGCCGGTCATGGAGCAGCCGCAGTACAACCTGTTGCATCGCACGCGGGTGGAGCAGGAATACGCCCGACTCTACGAGGACACGGGCCTGGGCTTGACGACATGGAGCCCGCTGGCTTCGGGGGCGCTCACCGGCAAGTACCTGGACGGTATTCCCGAAGGTAGCCGGGCCGCCATGCCAGGCTATGAGTGGCTGCGCGACCAGCTGACTGAACCCAACGATCAGGCGCGTGTCCGAGCGATGATGGGAATCGCCGAAGACATCGGCTGCTCACCGGCGCAACTGGCGATCGCCTGGGTGGCGTCCAACCCCAATGTGTCCACGGTGATCACCGGGGCAAGTTCGGCGGACCAGGTACGTCACAACATGGAGTCCATTGACGTGCTTGCGCAGATGGACATGGACATGCTCGACCGGATTGAAGGCGCGCTGGCCGGAGCCACCGCCGTCTGACGTTTCCCCTCAGTCCTTCGGGGTTCGCAGAATCTTCTCCATGGCCTTCCCGCGGGCCAGTTCGTCGACCAACTTGTCGAGGTAGCGGATTTCGCGCATGAGCGGTTCTTCAATCTCTTCGACCCGCACGCCACAGACCACCCCGGTGATACGGGCGCGGTCGGGGTTCATCTTCGGCCTTGGTTCGGCCCTTCTTCTCGGCCTTCTCGACATACATCGGGCACACGCTGGCAAAGGTCTGGGTGTAGATCCAGGGCTTCTTTCCCGGTTTGGTGGCAGGCATGATTCGAGACTGGACGAGCGACGGTTTGTGAGGCGTCGGGATCAAAGACCTCCGGTCAGCGGGGTGGCGGACCGACCTTTCGAAGGTGGGCGCAACTTTCACCACCGGGACCACCCGGACTCCGGTTGTCGATGCGTTGGTCGAGACGAACAAGGGGAGTCGGCTGCGTGCCGAACGCTTCGGCGAGGCGGGAGCCGAGACGAACAGGGGAAGCTGGCACAGTTGGGTGGAGCGGGTCAAAGGTGCGAGTCCGCGTCTTCGTTGGCACCTGGTATGGATGGGACTGTGGTCACTGGTCGGCGTGGTGGGGACGCTGGCATCGCCAGCGTTGTTGGATCAACCGGTGGCATTGATGGCGCTGTCGCCGCGGACCTTGTTCCTCCCGCTGGCGGCCACCGCATTGCCGTTGCCAGCATTTGTGCTCCTCGGAACGCTTCGCCTCGGCGTCACCGATGCCTCCTATTTCTTGGTTGGACGGGCCACGGTCCCCGCGGTCAGAGTCACTCGGTCGAAGTGGTCGATGCTCGGGATCTGCCAGCGGCTTATCCAGTTCATGGCGCGGTCTCGCGGATCTGCGGCGCTGATTCTGTTTCTTCGACCGAACAGCAAGTACCTGGCGGCGGCCGGAAGCCAGAAGGTCTCACCACTGCTGGCCGGCGCGGCCAGCGTGCTGGGCACCGTGTCATGGCTGGTCGCTGTCCACACCGGCATCACCGCCGTGTTTGAGCACTTCTGATGCGGCGGGACTCCTCAGAGGGACAGGAGAGTGTCAGTCGATGACGATGCCGTCGAGGTTCTCCGGTTCGGGCCAGGCCATGTTCAGGCCTTCCAAAGCATTGACCACAACCTGAGAGATCAACAGGTTACGGAACCACTTTCGGTCCGCCGGGATCACAAACCACGGCGCATCAGCGGTGCTGGTCCTGGCCAGCATGTCGGTGAACGCGGCCTGGTAGGCGTCCCAGTGCTTGCGCTCCTCAAGGTCACTCTGTGAGAACTTCCAGTTCTTGTCCGGCTCGTCCAACCGGGCCTGCAGTCGTTCCCTTTGCTCGTCTTTGGAGATGTGAAGGAACAGCTTGATGATGGTCGTGCCTTCATCGGCGAGCATCTGCTCAAAGTTCCTGATGTGGTTGTACCGGCGCGTCCAGCGTTCTTCGGGCACCAGATCATGGACTCGAACAACCAGTACGTCCTCGTAGTGGCTGCGGTTGAACAGCACCATCTCACCCGATGCCGGCACCTGCTGGTGGATGCGCCAGAGATAGTCGTGTCGAAGTTCCAACGATGACGGTTTCTTGAAACTTGCGACCTTGACGCCCTGCGGGTTCACTCCGTCGAAGACGTGGCGAATCGTGCCGTCCTTGCCGCCGGAGTCGGTGGCCTGGATGGCAATCAGGACCTTGTGCTGACCTTCAGCCCAGAGCAGCTCCTGCAGGGCCTCCAACCGCTCGTTCAGATCGGCGGTGAGCTTGCGGGCATTGTTCTTGTCGAAGCCGCCGTTGTCCCGGGTGTCCCAATCGGTGAGAACAACTTCGGCGCCTTCGGCAACACGGTAGGGGTCGGTTGAGATGATCTGATCTGAGCTCATGGCCCAAGTGTGGCCCGGATTTGGGTCAGGTGCTCCTTGTTCAGCAGTCATGTGCTGCCGTCATGGCGAGCGGTCATGCAGGCCTCGGCAAGAGGATTGCCACTATGGTCTGTCACACATGACTCAGGGAGTGAGAGAACCGACTGTCGCGGGCGTGTGGTACAGCTCTGATCCTCAGCAGCTGCGTTCTGACGTGGACGACATTCTGACCAGCGCCACCGTCGAAACGGGTTCGCCGAAGGTATTGGTTGTGCCCAGCGGACCCATGGAAGAGATTGGGTCGGCGGCGGCCGGTGCCTGGGGATTGTTGGCCGCCGAGCGCGGAAAGATCGAGCGGGTCATCATTCTGGGAACCAACCAGAATCAGGAGTTTGAGGGCATTGCCCTGCCTCGTTCGGTGGCGTTCCGGACACCGTTGGGTGATGTCCTTCTGGACCAGCCGGCGCTTCAGGAGTTGATGCAACAACCCGATGTTCAGATGTCGGATCGTCCGCACCAGCGGGCGACCTCCATCGAAGTCCAGCTGCCGTTTCTTCAACGCATGGTTGGTCGAGCCCGCATCGTTCCGGTCATCGTCGGTGCCATTGGCGCCAGCAGCCTGTCGAACCTGCTGGAACTGCTCTGGGGCGGACCAGAGACGTTGGTGGTTCTGTCCATGAACCTCAGCCGCGGTCAATCAGAACAAGAGATTGCCGCGGTGGACCGGGACACCGCCCAACGCATTACCGCACTGGACTCGTCGCAGCTGACCCATGATCAGACCAACGCCACCTCTGCGTTGAAGGGCCTGCTGGGCCTTGCGCGCCGTCGAGGCATGACCACATCTGTGCTGAACACCACTGTCGGCTCCTCGGGGGACCGGGACGGTGACCTGGTTGGGTATGGCTCGTTCGGTTTGTGGGAGTCACCGCTGTTCCAACTGGCGGAGCCGGACGTCAATCATCTGATGGCGCTGGCCACAACCTCCGCGCAGGCCACCGTGCTGGGCGGCGAGGTGTCGCCCGGTGACGGCAACCGTCTGCCTCCCGAACTCACGCGACGTCGAGCGGCCTTCGTCACCGCCTTTGTCGACAACCAGGTGCGCGGCTCGGCTGGAAGCCTTGAAGCTCAGCCAACACTGGGCGGCGCGGTGGCTCAATACGCCGGCCGGGCGGTGAGCGATGACCGGGAGGGAATCGTTCGGCCCGATGAGCTCGATCGCCTGCAGCTGGGAATCACGATTCTTGGACCTTTGGAACGGGTACGGCCCGAGAATCGACAACAGCTGGTGATGGGTCTGCAGCCGGGGGTTGACGGATTGTTGGCGCGCCGCGGCAAGAACCGGGCAACGTTTCTCCCGGCGGTGTGGGCCAGCATCCCCGACGCTGGCGAGTTTGTGGATCAGCTCTTTGCGCGAGCCCAGATTGGCGCTGACGTTCCGTTTGGCGAGATTGTGTTGCACCGCTACCACGGTCTGCAACTCGGCGCCAGCTGATCAGGGCACCATCCAGCTCAGCTGAAGACGCCGACCTTGCGGTTGCGGTGGGTGGCGTTGATAAGGCGAACCGTCCCGGACCGCGAACGCATGACCAGGCTCTGGGTGGTGGCATTGGTTGACCCGAAGCGCACGCCTTGCAACAAGTCGCCGTCGGTTATGCCGGTTGCTGCGAAGAAGGCATTGTCACCCGAGACCAGGTCATCGGTGCCCAGGACCTTCTCCATGTCATAACCCTGCTCGGTGGCTGCCTTGCGCTCCGCGTCGTCGCGGGCCCACAGCCGGCCCTGCAACGCGCCGCCCATGGACTTGAGCGCAGCCGCCGTGATCACACCCTCGGGCGTGCCGCCGATACCAAAGAGGATGTCAGCACCTGAATCGGGCCACGCAGTGGAAATGCCGCCGGCAACGTCACCGTCGGCGATGAGACGAATGCGGGCGCCGGTCTCGCGAATTTCGTTGACCAGATCTACGTGCCGAGGACGATCCAGAACGACTGCGGTGAGCTCCTGAACCTCTCTGCCTTTGGCTTTGGCAACCCGTCGAAGATTCTCGGTCGCCGACTGGGAAATGTCGATCACGTTCGCCCCTTCGGGACCGACGGCGATCTTCTCCATGTAGACAAACGGACCCGGGTCAAACATCGTGCCGCGCTCGCTTACCGCAATGACCGCAATGGCGTTCGCTCGGCCCTGCGCAGTCAAGGTGGTGCCATCAATCGGGTCGACGGCCACGTCCACCTGCGGACCGGTGCGATCGCCAACCTGTTCGCCGTTGAAGAGCATCGGAGCTTCGTCCTTTTCCCCTTCGCCAATAATGACCAGTCCATCCATCTGGACGGTGTCAAGCATCACCCGCATGGCGTCGACGGCCGCACCATCAGCCCCGAGCTTGTCGCCTCGGCCCATCCATCGGGCGGCGGCCAACGCCGCGGCCTCGGTGACCCGAACCATCTCCATGGCCAGGTTCCGGTTTGGGGTCTGGGATCCAAGCATTCAATCAAGGTACCGTGCGGTGACCGGACTGCTCTCGAAGAGCGCAATGAATCATGGGGATGGCATGGAACCGCTGCTAGGCAAGAGCAATTCAACCGAAGCTGCAGGGGAGCACGACGGCCCCGACGCCGATGGTCCCGAAGCAATGTGGTGCTTTCAATGTGGACTGGAGTTTTCCCCCGACGTTGCGGAATGTGTTGAGTGCGGAGTGCCCACCGTCGACACCCGGCCCGCCGCCGCGGACGAAGTTGGTGACGAAAGCGACGAGCAACTGGCCTACGAACTGCACTCGTGGGACGGGCGCATTCGCAAACACCTGGACAGCCTTCTGACCGGCGCCGGTGTCGATCATGCCTGGCAGGGGGCCACGCTCATTGTTCGAGAATCTGATGAAGAAGCCGTCGACGCCCTGGTTGCTGAGGCCGACGCCGCAGGTCGGCCGCAGCTGGATCGGGCGCAACCAACCATGGCCTACGAGATGGGCGACTACGACGATGAGCAGATTGCCCGCGTGTCCGAAGCACTGTCGAACGAAACAATTCCCCACGAGTTTGATCCTGGCGGAGATCTCGTGGTCCACGAGGCAGACGAGGACCGGGTCGACGCGGTTTTTGACAACCTGGCCGCCGGTGCCGCGTCGCAGTTTGGGCCTGGCGTTGACGGTGTCAAGCCGCACATGGTCATTGGTGAGCTCTTCCTGATTGCCGGCAAGCTCCGAAAGGCGTCAGGCGACGCCAAAGCAGTGCAAAACTTCCGGCAGACGTCGAACCTTGCGCACCAGCTGAAGTTGCCCTTCGGCGTGCAGTCCACCGACTGGCGGGCAATACTGGACGACTGCGCGGCGTTGTCCGACCTGCTCGACCCCACCGTTGGTGCTGGAGATCTCGATATCGCCGAAGCGGCCGAACAAGTCCACAACCGCCTCCGTCCTTTGGTCTGAGGCTCTGCTTATTGTTCGTCCTCGCTGACGCTCGGGCGAAGCGTTCGGCACGCAGCGTTGCTTATTGTTCGTCCTCGCTGACGCTCGGGCGAAGCGTTCGGCACGCAGCGTTGCTTATTGTTCGTCCTCGCTGACGCTCGGGCGAAGCGTTCGGCACGCAGCGTTGCTTATTGTTCGTCCTCGCTGACGCTCGGGCGAAGCGTTCGGCACGCAGCGTTGCTTATTGTTCGTCCTCGCTGACGCTCGGGCGAAGCCGGCGGGAGCGACGGCGTTTGGGGTTGTGGATCTGTAGAATTGCCGGGTGAAGATGTCGCCCGTTCTGGGCAATCGACGACTTGCGGGATTTCTGCTTTCGGTCGCTGGCATGTTGCTGGTCCACGAGTGGGCCTACGGAATTGCTCGCATGGCCAACCTGGCGGAGTCGCGCGTATCGCATTCACATTTGGCGGCCTTCTGGTCGACCATTGGACCACTGGTGGCGCTTTCGCTTGCCGCGTTGGCCCTGCGCGAGTCCCGAAACCTGCACCTCGCCACGCCGTTGCGTGCCCGATGGATGGTGGCGGGGATGGGGTCGATGTTCGTCACCATGGAGCTGGTCGAATTCGCTCGGGCCGGCCTGAGTGTTGGCGATGCGATCACTTCGCCCCAGGTAATCATCGGCCTCCTCGTTGTGGTGCCGATTGCTGCGTGCATGTCACGGCTGGCCACGGTGGCTCAAGAGGTCGTCCGCACGCTCTCCCTGGCCAAGCTCCATCGGGTTACCCGCCCCGGTCACACGGTCGTCGTGACAGCGGTATCTCTGACGGTTCCGGTAACCCGTCGTCTTGCCTTCTCCGTTTGTCGGCGGGGTCCTCCAGCGCACTGCCGCTGAAGTAACCCACCCGACAACATCAAGGAGAATCATGAAACCTCACCCCTTACGTTTTTTGCCACCTTCTGCCCGCCTGCTGGCCATCTGCGCCGGCGCCCTCCTACTGCTGTTCGCGTCTGCGTGCGGTAGCACTGCAGCAACCATCGACGCCTCCACCGCGGTCGAAGAAGCCGAACCCGCATCATCTGATTCCGATACCGACTCCGCCACCGCGGAGATCCCCATGGAAGATGAGCTGGCGCACGACGAAGAGCTGGCGCACGATGACGAAATGGCGCACGGCGATGAGATGGCCATGGGCGATGAAATGGCCATGAACGATGGCGAGGCCGACCACAGTCACGACCACAGCCACGGAGCCGGACGGGCGGTCCCTGAGGACATGGCGATGCCTCAAGTGGCGATCGACGTTGTGCCCGATGCGGTCAGCGGCGTCAACCTGTCAGTGGACCTGGCCGACTTCACCATTGCGCCCGAACGGGCGAGCACCGAGTCGCGTAACGGTGAAGGCCATATGCACCTGTATGTGGATGGCGAACGGGTCATGCGCTTTTACAACCAGGACGTGCACCTGAATCTCCCGCCCGGTGAGCGCACGGTCATGGTTGAACTGTCGGCCAACGACCACCAGCCGTGGACCGTCGACGGCGAAGCGATCACCGCATCGCAAACGGTGACGGTGCCCGAGCCTTCTGGGAACCACGCACACGGCGCCGAGGGCGTGGCGCTTCCGGCGCTCCCACTTCTGGGGATGAATGTGGTGCCTGATCCAATGTCGGGCTGGAATGTCGATGTGACCATCGATTGGCTGGATATCTCGGCCGCCGCCGTGAACACGGACCCGGTTGATGGACAAGGTCATATGCACCTCTATGTGAACGACCAGAAGGTCACCCGGCTGTACGGAACGTGGTGGCACCTGAAAGAACTGCCAGCGGGCAAGAACGAGATTCGCGTGACCGTGAACGGCAATGATCACGCTCCGCTGATGTTCAACGATGAACCGGTCGCGGCCAGCACGGTCATTGAGGTTCCCGAAGACGGCACTGCTGGGGACACCGCCATGGATGAGATGGCCATGAGCGAGGGCAAAGAGAACGGTGAGATGGACGCCGACTCGGCACTGCCGATTGTCGGTGAGTACATCAACGGCGAAGTGCTTATGTCCGACGACCGCTTCGACGTTGCCCGAGGAGATTTGGTGGCCATCATCATGACCTCCGATGTCGCCGAAGAAGTCCACGTCCACGGTTTTGATCTCCATCTGGACCTCACGCCCGGCGAAGAGGCCCGGTTGGAGTTTGTGGCTGACATTCCCGGCCTGTTTGAGGTCGAACTGGAAGAGTCCCATCGCTTCCTCTTTGAACTTGCGGTCAGCTGATGACCGGGCTCGGATCGGTGCTGGCCCACGGGGTTGGCTCGCGGGGCGATCTCCCGATTGCGTTCTGGCAGTTTGCCTGGGCCGCGGTGGCCGCGCTGGCCATCTCCTTCGTGGCGCTGGCCGTGCTCTGGAAGGAGCCTCGGCTCGCCCGTGCCGCGGTGGGTCGCTCCGTCGGCCCGCTCAACGGTGTTGCCCGATTGGCGGCGCCGGTCGCCCGGTTGATGGCGCTGGCGTTGTTTGCGCTGTGCCTGATCGCCGCCTTCTTCGGTCGGGACACCTCGTCGGCCAACATCACGCCGGTGACCATCTACGTGATCTTGTGGGTGGGGCTTCCGGTCCTTGCGGTGCTCTTTGGCAACGTGTGGAACACGCTGAGTCCCTTCGACACGATTGCGTCGCTCTGGAGCCGCACCCCGGTTGATCCGGTGGCGCCGAGCGCCGACGTCGACGCGCCGCCATGGTCATGGTGGCTGGCGCCGGCGGGCGTGCTGGGCTTCCTTGTTGTTGAGTTGGTGCACCCTCATGGATCCTCCCCACGGGTACTGGGCTGGGCCATGGCGATCTACACCGTCATCATGGTGGCGGCTGCGGCAGTGTGGGGTCGGCGATGGCTCCGCCGCGGCGAATCGTTCTCCGCATTGTTTTCCATGCTCGCAGCTTTGGCGCCGGTGGGTCGAACCACCAACGCCGCTGGTCGCTCATCGTTGTCGCTCAGGTCCCCGATGGTCGGCCTGGCCGAACTGCGCATGGACGGGCCGTGGATTGGGGTGGTCCTGATCATGATTGGCGGGACGAGTTTCGACGGGTTTGGCGAGAGCGAAGCCTGGCGGGACTTTGTGGGCCGCGAAGCCGGGTGGCCAATCAGCCTGGTGGGTCTGTTGCTGTCCATTTCCATTGTCTGGATGCTCTACGAATTCGGTATTCGATTCACTGCTCAGGTGACCCGCAGCAGCATCGATGAGGCGCGCCGAGCATTTGCGCCGTCGTTGGTTCCGATCATGTTCGGTTACACCCTGGCGCACTATGCCCAGCTGCTGGTCGACGAGACCCAGACCTTCTGGTTTCTGCTCTCTGACCCGCTTGGCGAAGGCTGGAACATCTTTGGCGCAGCCACCAACTCCATCAACTTCGACATCATCAGCGTTGATCTGATTGCCTGGGTGCAGGTGCTGAGCATCGTTGTTGGCCACATTGCTGCGGTGTTGGTGGCCCACGATCGGGCCATCGAACGGTTCACCAAACGACACGCCACCCAGAGTCAGTACGCCATGTTGTTTGTCATGGTCCTGTACAGCGTTGGGGGCCTGTGGCTGCTGCTCAACGCCTAACCCAGGTGCTGGCGGGTTGGCCCCGGCTCAACCCGCCCAACCCGCCGGTTCCCCGCTAGCTTTGCGGGGTGATTCTGGCCGAACTGGAGGTGTACCACTCCCGTCCAATAACGCCGACCAGGCGCGTGGCAATTGGGCGAACGGTGCTCCCGGCCGACGATCCACCGGGGTGGGGCGGTCTACTCCTGGGGGCGGTGGTCGCCCGTTACTCAAGCGCCGTCGACGCCGATCTCATGCCCGAACTGGTCAAGCTGACCTACATGGTTGAACGTGGGCAGAAGGTACCGCAACCCCGACTTCGACATCGCCTTCAGAATGACCGCATTGGACTGACCCGAAGCGTGCATCGAATCACCAGGTTCAAAGGGAGCGGAATTGGGTTCCAGTTTGAGGAACGGCACTCGGCGCCAGCCCAGTATGTGTTGGCCGCGGTGTATGCGGCTGGGTCCCTTGACTATGAGCTGCGTCCCGAAGTCATGCGAGTCATACGGCGGGCCATTGGCTGGCAGGGGTCAACCGAGAACCAGGAACAACTTCTTGGCCACCTGACCAATGCCAACCCTCGATTTTCGTTGTCGGCTTCGATCAAGAGCGACCCGGTTGAATGGGCGTTGGAGGTCCTGGGTATGGGTGAGCTGACCGACCCCGACGCCGACCTTGTGCAGAAGCACTTCCGACAACAGTTGCGTGAAGCTCATCCCGACCAGGGCGGCGAGGTCGATGACGCTGCTCGGCGTATTGCCGAATTGGGCGAAGCCCGCCGGATCTTGTTGTCCATCGCCTGAACCGTCGCCTCGGCGTTGGTCAGGTGAGGCGGTAGACCTTGCCGGCGCGGGTGTGGCGCAGTTCCTCAACAAACCCGAGGGGTCGGAAGCAGTAGGCGATTCGCTGGGCCATCGCCCGATCCACGTCAATGGCGGCCGCGATGTCCGCGGTCGTAAACTCCTCAGGAAGGTCACCGACCGGAAGCAGCGCCAGCAGGTCTTCGGCGCTGGTGAAGGTGTGGGTCTCAAGGACCTGCCGCAACTCCCGGTCCACGGTACGAAAGCCGCCCCGGCCGCGACGCGCTTTGGGGTCGGCGACCTGAATCTTGTCGACGTCCACCAGCGTCACGTCCAAGCTGAGATTTGGGTGGTCGAGCAGGGTCGGAACGCTGACCAGCTCATCAAAGAGTGAATAGATCGAACCTCGCTTGGGAGACTTTCGCGGTGCCTTGCCCGGTCGGCACAGCCAGGTGGCCACCGCCACCGGATACACGAGGTGGAGGGTGTGTTCTTCCAAAACCATGTCGAGCTTGCGGCCCATGGCACCGAACGCGCCCGTCTGAATCTCAATCAGGTGATCGCCGCGCATGATGTCGATCACAAATCGACCAAGCGGAACTTCAAACCGGTCGCCGGGCTTGGCGTACCGTTCTTTGAGTGCGGCGTGGAGTGATCCTTCGTTGAGCGTCCCAATGTGCGGCTGATCGGTCCGCTCAGACACGGGGGTTTTCCTGGAGATCGGTGTCCTGCTGGCGGTCTTCAGGATTGATGTCCTCCAGCGACTTCTTTGCCGTTTCCGGGAACACGAACAGCAACAGGCCAGCCACGATCAGCGGGCCGATCCCCAGAAACATGAAGGTATTGCCGTAGTCGGTTCGGTCCAGCAGCCAGCTGGCCGCCAACAGACCGCTCACACTTCCCACCACCCCGGCGAGGGTGACAATGGCGTTGTTCCGACCGCGACGCAGGGTGCCGAAGAGTTCGGGTCCATAGACCCCCAGAGTGGGCACAACGGCACCTCCGGCCACGGTGCCAATGATCGCGGTGATCCAGAGGACCGATCCCGATGTGTTGTATTCCACCACCGTGAACAAGGTGCCCAGCGTTATGCCAATGGCACCGATGATCTTGCGGCCTCGCCGGTCGGCCAGCCAGCCCGCGGCCACCACGCCAATGCCGATGGGGGTGCTGGTTACCAGCTTGAAGATCGTGACCCGGTCGGCGGAGAAGTCATGGACCTCACGGAGGTAGTCGGTGTTGAGCGTGGATCCGGGAGCGGCGAAGAGAGCAAACAGCATGGCGGTCCCGCCCAGGAGAAGCAGACGGTTACGTTGGCTGGCGAGGCCGGCAGCTGGCGCAACCTTGCGGTCGATGGGGATGCGGTCGATGGAGTTGTGGTCGACGGAGTTGTGGTCGATGGCTGGCGGGTCGGCTTCCTCCAATCGGAGCTGGGCCGATTGGAATCGACGGGTCTCGGGCAGGTGACGCCACATGATGACCAGCGGGATGATGCCCAGCATGGCGAGCGCCGGAATCCATCGCCAGCCGCCAATCCCGGTTCCGGCCAGCGGCACCGCCCAGACGACCATGCCGGATCCGAGGCCTCCGCACAGGCTCAGGATGGAGACCACAAAGGCCCTCGAGTGGTTGGGGCTCTCTTCGGCGGCGACCACGACCACCAGCAGACTGAGCGCGGTTGAAAGGCCCCGCGCCAGCGTCTGGGAGCTGGTGTAGGCCCACATCCCGGGCGAAATCGCCGTGGTTGCCGCCAGCAGGCATCCAACGACCCCGGTCGACAGCAGAAGCAGGCGTCGCCCCCGGCGGTCGGCCAGCCACATGACCCCGAAGGCGATCGGGGTGCCAATGCGGATGATGGCCGCGTTGGCCGCCTGCCCGGAGGAGTCAACCGAGAACTCCTCCCCGGCGAAACTCAAGGTCTGGCTCAGGATCGATCCCAGATAGCCGGCAATGATGGCAACGATCGCAAGATAGGCAATCACCCGGGCGGAGGTCGGATCGATCTGATCCGGGGGTGCCCACCACGCGGCGCGCTCGGGTCGGTGCTTCAGCCGACGCTTGACCAGCGGGTTGAAAGCGGGTCGCCAAATGGGGACGGCGAGGCGAAAGTCGATGGACTCAATCACCGCAAATTGGTCCCCGGCTTCAGTAACAGTGAGACGACGCTCATACCGCTCGACGGGTCCGGCGGCCGCCACAAACAGGTCAGGTGACTCGCTCTTCTCCAGGATGACGTCGTCGATGGGTTGGCGAAGGCGCTCGAGTCCTTCCGCGTCGACGGTGCGGTGCACCGTCAGGCGAGCCATCAGCGACGGCGGTTGGCGCAGGGGTCAGGTCGCCCGGGCGTGGTCATGATCGGCTGGTGGAGGGCGGACTGGGTGCGGTGTCGTCTTCGTCGTTCATACGCGCCGCCCGGCGGTTGGCCAGCGCCAACAATCCGCCGATCAACAGGATGGGTCCGCCAACCAGAAGCATCTCGTCCCAACCACCCTGGTGGGCAAACACCGAAACGACGCCGGGTGGGGGGAGGGCAGGAATCATGCGCTCCCATCGTAGGCAGTGCGGCCCGGCCAATGGGGACTGCGACGCGGATTATTGGAGTGATGCCAGTGACCTTTGCAGGGTCAGTACCCTCAACAACACCATGACCAACGACACTCCGTGGCCGTCTGAGCCACCTCTGCAACCGGAGCCTCTCCAACCGCTGGTTCAACACTGCTACCGCCACAACAACGTGGAGGCGGGCGTGACATGTCAGCGATGTGGTCGCGTCATCTGCTCGGCGTGCATGACCACTGCGTCGGTGGGGCACCACTGTCCGGAATGTGTGTCGCAAGCTGCCCAACGCGTCATCCCCGCTCGGGAACTCTTTGCGGGCACCTCGGGGGATTACTCGGTCACCAAGGTGCTCATTGCGCTCAACGTGCTGATGTACGGGCTCGACCAGGGCGTACCTGGGCTCTTTGATCGCGGCAACACGTGGGGCCCAGCCATCGGTATCAACGATGAGTGGTGGCGCTTGATCAGTGGCGGGTTTCTCCACGTCAGCCCCATGCATCTGTTGATGAACATGGTTGGCTTGTACATCTTTGGCCGCCAACTGGAACCGGTCTTTGGACGGGTGCGGTACCTGATTCTGTACGTCGGATCGCTGTTGGCGGGCTCGGCTGGAGTCATGTTGCTGGGTCCTTTTGAGCCGACCCGCGGAGCGTCGGGCGCCATATACGGATTGGTCGGGGCCTACGCCATGTTGGCGCTGGCGCAGAAGAAGAACCTCTGGGAAGAGGGCATCATCTCGCTGATTGGTATCTACGTCCTTTTCAGCTTCTTCGGCAACGTGTCGCTCGGTGGACACATCGGCGGGCTCGTTGGTGGTTTCTTGTTTGGCGGTCTGTTCCTTCTGGTGGACAAAGACGCCACGATCGGGCGTCGGCTCTCGTCCGATGGCGGCATCAGCAGTGCGTTGATCATTGGCGTGGGGGTCGCTCTTGCGATTGGCATTTTTGTGATGGGTATCGCGCTGGCCCCGACCAGCTTTTAGTCTCAGCAGATATCTGGCGAATCAGATCCGCAGTTGCCAGGTGGAAACGTGGCGTTCTGCGCCAAGGCCAAATTCGGACCCCGTCCAATCCGCAAACCTGGAAATCAACGTGAGCCCCGCGCTGCCCGCCATCTGGTCCAGTTCTTCGAGGTCGCACCAGCGAATCCTCCACGGCCGAACCCGGAGCCCGTGAGGACCGAAGTCCAGGTGGGCGCCGGTCATGGTTTGCCCAGATGGTTCCTCACACGTGGCGATCAGGACCGCGGCGTCAGCTGAGGTTCGACTCCGACTGATGGCGTACTCCGGTCGGTCGAGGGTTGGCGGCGGCACAAACGCCTCCAGCACCAGCACGCCACCGGGCTGAAGGACGCGAGAGCATTCGTGCATGCACTGCTGCTGAGCTTCGGCGGTGATGACGTTGAAGAAGGTGTTGTAGGCAACGAACACCCCGGCCAGGCTCTGCGCGGCGAATGGTAGGGATGCCATGTTGGCGCGCGCGGCGATCGCTCCCGGATCACCGGCGGTCCAGTGGTTCAGCATGGACGACGATGTATCGATGCCGATCAAGGTCCGACCATGATCCCGGAAGCCGGTGCTCAAGCGGCCGGTGCCCACCCCCAATTCCAGCAGCGGACCGGCCGGCGCCGCCGATGCGACATGGTTGGCCACCGCCGCCGGGTCCGACAGGTCGGCGTACCACGCGTCGTACACATCGGCAAACGCCCGGCCGTAGGCATCGGGGTCAATGGGGCGGTCGTGGGGCCCGGGATCATGCACGGCAACATTGTGGACTGGTTGGGTCCGATAGGGCCAAAATTGAGCAGTGGTACGGTTGGGCAGCCCGGGTCTTTGGGGACGGGGACCCCGGAGACCACGGAGAAGCGGGGAAACCGGGGAAACACGGCGAACGGGAAATACGGGGAAAACATGTCTGGACCACTCAGTGAGTCATACACCAGAGGGCCGAGCGAACCGGCGCTGCTGGAGCAGACCATTGGACAGAACCTTGAGGCAACGGTCGCCCGGTTTGGGGATCGGGAGGCCCTGGTGGTTCCGCACCAGGACATACGACAAACCTGGTCGGAATTCAACACCACGGTCGACCGGGTGGCCCGGGGCCTGATGGGTATGGGTATCGATGTCGGAGACCGGGTGGGTATGTGGAGTCCCAACTTTGCGGAGTGGGTGTACATCCAGTTTGCGACCGCCAAGATCGGTGCAATCCAGGTCAACATCAACCCCGCCTATCGCACCAGCGAACTTGAGTATGCGCTGACCCAGTCCGGCTGCCGGATGATCGTGACGTGCACCTCCTATCTGACATCGGAGTACCGATCGATGGTGCACGATGTTCGGCCAGGGACCCCGGATTTGGAACACGTCATCTGCTTTGACACCGATGACTGGGATCAGCTGCTGGCCGCGGGAGAAATCGTTTCGCCCGAGCAACTACAGGAGCGGAGTTCCCGTCTCAATCCCGCCGACCCCATCAACATTCAGTACACGTCGGGGACAACCGGTTATCCCAAAGGCGCGACGCTGAGCCACCGGGCAATCCTCAACAACGCCCGCATGGTCGGCGATGCCTGCGCCTACGACGAGAACGATCGGGTGGCCATTCCGGTGCCCTTCTACCACTGCTTCGGCATGGTGATGGGCAACCTGGCGTGCGCAGTTTTCGGCGCCACGATGGTTGTCCCGTGTCCGTCATTTGACCCGGACGCCGTGCTTCGGACCGTCGCTGCCGAGCGCTGCACCTCGCTGTATGGCGTGCCAACCATGTTCGTGGCCGAATTGGCTCATCCCGAGTTGAACAGCTTCGATCTGAGCTCCATGCGCACCGGGATCATGGCCGGATCACCCTGCCCCATCGACACCATGCGTCAAGTCCTGGACACGATGCACATGCCCGAGGTCACCATTGCCTACGGCCAGACCGAGACGTCGCCGGTGTCCACCCAGACCAGCGTTGATGATTCGGTCGAGCATCGGGTGACCACCGTGGGTCGGGTCCTTCCGCACGTGGAGGCAAAGATTGTCGATCCCGAAACCGGTGAGACGGTCCCGGTAGGGACGCCGGGGGAGTACTGCACCCGTGGCTTCCACGTGATGAACGGCTATTGGAACGACCCGGACAAGACCGAAGCCGCCATCGACGCTGACGGGTGGATGCACTCTGGCGACCTGGCGACCATGGACCAGGATGGGTACGTGAACATCGTCGGCCGGATCAAGGACCTGGTCATTCGAGGCGGCGAGAACATCTACCCGCGGGAGATTGAGGAGTACCTGACCGGCCATCCCGAGATTGCGGGTGCACAGGTCATTGGCGTGCCGGATCAGAAGTACGGCGAAGAGCTGATGGCCTGGGTGCAGGTGACCGCGGGCAGCACTTTGGACGAGGCCGGCATTCGTGCGTTCTGCGATGGCAAAATCGCCCGATTCAAAGTGCCCCGCTACTTCGCATTTGTCAGCGAGTTCCCGATGACGGTCACCGGCAAAGTGCGCAAGGTGGAAATGCGGGAGAAGTCAATTGCAGATTTGGGGCTCGACCCCGCCGCCACGACGGCGTAGGCCCTAAGTCCCACCTGCGGCATACAGCCAGAGGCGGTCTTCACAGACTCGGCATGAGCATTGGTGGCATCGTCGGCGCTCGGGAACGCTCCCTGGCTGCTGCCGAACGGTGAGCGCGCCGCGCGCTTCGGAACCGGTAACACCCGAAGCGGCAGGGTCCCAATAGTCTGAAGCGGTGAGCACAAGCGAATCGCCGTCAATTGAGGCGTATCTGGACTGGGCCGCCAGCGCGCCCATTCGGCCGGCGGCGTTGGACGCCATGGTTCAGGCGGCGCAGACGTGTTACGCCAACCCCACCGGGGCTCACAAGCAGGCCCGCAAAGCTCGACGGGTGGTGGACGAAGCCCGAGAGATCGTTGCCGATGCGCTGGGCGGCCAGCCGGCCGAGGTGGTCTTCTGCAGCGGTGGTACCGAGTCCGACAACCTGGCAGTTTTCGGCGCTCAACGAGCCCACGGTGGCGTGCCCATGTGCTCGGCCATTGAGCACCATGCGGTGCTGCACCCGGTTGAGGCCCTGGAGGGCGTGGTGCTTCCGGTCGATGCCGCCGGCGTCCTGGATCTTGATGCCTTCAGCGCCGCGCTCACCGCAAACGCAGACGGCGCCGGAGTGAGCGTTGTATCGGTGATGTTGGCCAACAACGAAACCGGCATGATCCAGCCGCTCGGTGCGGTCGCCGAGCTGATGGACACCCACGCGCCGACCGCGGCCCTGCACACCGACGCCGTTCAGGGTTTCGTCTGGCTCGACGTCGCCGATCACGCCCAGCGAGCCCATCTGGTGTCGATTACCGGCCACAAATTTGGCGGACCGAACGGCGTGGGCGCCCTGCTGATTCGCCGGGGCACCACCATCAGCCCCCAGACCATTGGTGGCGGTCAGGAGTTTGAGGTCCGCGCGGGGACCCAGAACGTGGCTGGGATCGCCGGATTTGCTGCGGCGGTTCAGGAGACAGTGAAAGAGCGGGAGCAGACCAATGCTCGAGTGGCGCAGCTGCGTGACCACCTGGTCGACGGACTGCTGGAACTCGTACCGGGTGCGGTTGAAACCGGAGACCGGGAGCGCAAGGTTGCCGGGTCGGCCCACCTGATCTTCGCCGGCATTGAAAGCGAAGCGCTCCTGTTTCTGTTGGAGCGCAAAGGGGTGTACGCCAGCGCGGCATCGTCGTGCGCCAGCGGCGCACAGGAGCCAAGCCACGTGCTGGCCGCCATGGGTGTTCACCGCGATGATGCCCAAGGTTCACTCCGGCTGTCGTTGGGGCGAGACACAACCGCCGAAGAAGTTGATCACGCCCTTGCGGTCATTCCGCCGGCGGTCAACCAGCTCCTGACCCGAACCGCAGGTGGACGCTGATGGAGATCATGGTTGCCATGTCGGGCGGTGTGGACTCGGCGGTGGCTGCGGCGTTACTCAAGGCCCAGGGCCATGAGGTCGTGGGCGTCACCATGAAGCTCTGGGGTGGGGACTCCGACACCGGCTGCTGCTCGGTTTCTGATGTCCTTGATGCGCGTCGCGCCGCGGACGTGGTGGGCGTTGAGCACCACGTCTTCAACTTTGGTGACGCCTTTGATGAGCATGTGGTGCACCACTACGTCGACGCTCACGAGGCCGGATTGACGCCCAATCCATGTATCGAGTGCAACCGCTCGATCAAGTTTGACAAGCTGCTCGAACGAGCCGATTCACTGGGATTCGAGATGATTGCCACCGGGCATCACGCACAAATTGTGCAGGAGGTTGATGCCTTGGGGAAAGTCCAACGCTTTATCAAACGAGGCGCCGACGGGGCAAAGGATCAGTCCTATGTGTTGCACATGCTTGGTCAAGCCGAGTTGGCCCGCACGATGTTGCCCATCGGCCACATGAGCAAGGACGAGGTTCGCAGGTATGCGGCCGATATCGGGATGCGGGTGGCCAACAAGCCGGACAGCCAGGACGTGTGCTTCATCACCCGAGCCGAAGGCCGTCCGTCATTTCTGCGGTCCCGCATGGACTTCACGCCCGGGGTGGTCGTTGACGCCGCAGGCGAACGGGTCGGGGCCGTGGAGTCCGTTCAACTGGTGACCATTGGTCAGCGCAAAGGTTTGGGTCTGGCCGGCGGTGACCGCGAACCCCGGTATGTGGTGGATGTTGATGTCCCGAGCGCCACCGTCACCGTTGGCCGCAAAGAGGAGCTGTTGACCTTGGAAACTCCGGTGCGTGATCTGCTGTGGGTTGCCGAGCCGGTGGATGGCCCGGTTGAGGTGCAAACGAGCGCGCATGGTCATCCGACTGCCGCGACTTTGAGTCTTGGCTCCGAGGCCGGCGAGGCGATGGTGACGTGGCACCAGGCCCGACCGCGGGTGGCTCCGGGCCAGAGCGTGGTTCTGTACTGGAACGACCGAGTTGTCGGCGGGGCATTGGCCCGGTAGGTGCCGCTCAGCTGGCGGTGGTTGTCCGAGTCGCCGAAGATCTGGTCGGCCCAGCGGGCGACCGGCTCGAAGCCAACTTCAAACCAACGGCATCGACGGCCGCAAGCACCCAGAAGATTTTGGCATCGCTGGCTCCCGCCAAGTCATCCAACTTCAGAAGTTCGATGGCCTGTTGGCCGCTGGCCATGGGCCCACGATCTGATCTCAGTTGGCTGAGCTTGAGCCTTGGAGTTGGCGACGCTTTGACAAGGCGATGAGGGCGCTGCCAATGGAGATGAAGAGCAGGCCGTAGGCCAGACGGTCGGTGGACTCGGTTCCGGTGATGGCCAGCGGTGTCACGGTCCGTCCGGCCGGCAGCGGGGTGAAGGTGGTGGCGATGGGAATAGTGGTGGGTGCGGTGGTCAGAACGGGATTGGGTGTGGGGGTGAGCGTAACCACGGTGGCGGTAGCCGGCGTCGACGTTCCTTGGCCGCCGGTGCCTGATCCTGATCCGGTGCCGGTCGTGCTTGTTGGTTCGGCCGTTGGCTCGGTTGTGGGTTCGGTTGTTGGTTCGGCCGTTGGCTCGGTTGTTGGTTCGGCCGTTGGCTCCGTGGTGGGCTCGGTTGTTGGCTCGGTTGTTGGCTCCGTGGTGGGTTCGGCGGTTGGGCCGGTTGTTGGCTCCGTGGAAGGTTCGGTTGTTGGCTCGGGTCGGACGCTCTGGTCTACGCGGTTGATGAAGGGGATAGCGGTGGTCAGGGCGCTGATGTCCTCGACTTCGAAACTCACCTGGTTGACCCATCCTGCAACGGTCTCTTCGGCCACCGAATAGCTGCAGAGGCCGTCCTGGTTGGCGACCGGAAGGTCGAAGGCCGCCGATCCAGAACCCGGAAAGGTGTCCCCGGTGGAAACAGTGACGGTCAGCGGCTGGTCCAGGCAGGCACTGGTGATGGTGAAGGTCCACTCCGATGGCAGTTCCAGAACGCCATCGATGGCGTCGGCGGCGGGCCACGTCTTGTCAATGGTCACTTCCACGATCTGGGTGTTGGTGAAGTTTGCGGCCATGGGCGCATTGCCCATCGGCGACACCGTGACGGGTCCGCTGCCGCTGAACGGCGCGGCATCGGCTTCGGTCACCGTGTACTCGCAGTCGCTTCCGGCAAACGGGATGGCGACTGCGGTCGATGACCCTTCGAATGTGGCTGCGCCAGGCACGCTGACCACCAAGTCCTCAGCCAAACAATCACTGGACACGGTGAAGTCGAAAGTCGCCGGCGCATCGGCGGCAATGCCGAACGTCGTTTTGTTCAGCACCAACTCCAGGTCAACCGCCATGTTGGTCACCTGCACGAACTTTCCAAATCGGGGGTTGAGCACGACCGGCTCGGCTGGTGAGACTTCTGCCACCCAACCGGGTGTTGGTACTTCCAGGATCTCATAGGAACAGAACTCACCGTCAAGCTGCACGGGCAGTCCGGGAAAGGTGTGGACCGGTGTTGCGCTCAGGAAGGTGTCGGCGGCCGGGAACTCGTGGGTCACCGGCGATGGGAGGCAGCTGGAGGTGACCTCGATGGTGAAGCTCTCCGGTGCCAACGCCGGGTCGCCGATTGAGGTCTTCCCGACGGTCAGGTTGGAGATCGACTGGCTGTCATTTGGCAGGTTGAGGAATGTGACGAAGGCAAATGGTCGACTGAGTTCAATCGTTTGGGGCGGAGCGGTGGCGTACCCCGGCGCCGGAGTTTCGGTGATGGTGAGACTGCAGCTCTCGCCTCCCTGAGTGAACGGCAGTCCTGTTGCGCTGACAAAGGTGCCGGGAAAGGCGGTGGCGGCGCTGTCAACGGTCACGACCACCGAACCGTTGGGGAGATCACAGTTTGGAGATGTGATGGTGAACTCAAACTCGTCTGGGGCGCCGCTGAGGTCACCTTCGGTCTGCTTCTGAATGTTCACCTCGGTGGTGGAGAGGTCATCAGCCGCGTTGGAGAAGAACACCGCATTGAAAAAGACATCGGAGCCGAAAGAAAGCGTTTGCGGTGGAACCAGCGGCACGAAGCCCTGGGTGTTCGTCTCGGCAACCGTGTACTCACAAATCTCGCCTGCGGGGCCGAAAGCTGGCACCGAAACAACTTCGCTGGCGCCAACGAGGGTGCCGGCAATGGCGATCTCGACAACCAGCGGCGCGAAACCGGGACAGCTCGACGTGACGGTGAACTCAAAGGCGCCGCCGGGAACGGGTTCGTTTCCGTTTACGTAGCTGAACTTGAAGATATCGAACTCGAATTCGGCGTCCTCCGGCACGTTGTTGAAGAAGATTCTCGTGGTGAAGAAGCTCGGATCTGCGCCCGGCGCAAAGGTGACGACCTCCGGAGTGATATAGCCGTCCACAGGGGTTTCGGCAGCCGTGTAGCTGCAGAGCGCGCCGTCATTGGCGAATACGGCCAACGGCCCAAAGTCCTGTTCGGCGACGCCGCCGAAGGTTGGGCCGGTCGGGATCGTCACCACGGTCGGCGTGGTGCAGCCCGGCTGCGAAGAGGTGATGGTGAACTCCCAGTTGTCGGGCGCTTCCAGCCCATCACCTTGCGCGGTCTTGCCCAGTATGACGATTCGTTTGGTGGTTATCTCGTTTTGGAAGACCACGGTGTTCTGTCCGCCGCCGGGGAACGCAGACTGGGTAGTGCCATCACGGGGGAGCCATGGAGCAACGATGACCTCGGTGACTTCATAGAAGCACTCGCTGCCGAACTCATCGAACCGGTCGACATTGACGCTGGTGGATCCCTGCGTGCCGTCGGCGTCGCTGGCAGGTATGGAGACAATCGGCGGCGCGGCCAGACAGCCGGACTGCGGCGACGTGATCTCAAAGTCCCAACTTGGTGGCAGCAGAGCGGCGTCGCCGAAGGCCTCCTTGATGATCGTGATGCTGGTTGGCGCGGTTGGGTCCGTGTTCGAGAAGAACACGGTGGCCTGCGGCGACGGCCCGCCGGGGAAGAACTGCAACGTTGAACTGCTCGGGCTGGCGACAAACGGCGGAGATGGGGTCTCGGTGACGGTGTATGTGCAGTTGTTGCCGTTGGCGTCGGCGGCGGGAATGAGTCCGCTGGTTGATCCTCCACCCAGCGGGTCAAAGGTCGGCGCGGACGGCATGGTCACCACCAATGGAGCGGACAAGCACGGTCCGGTGATCACAAACTCCCAGTCCGCCGGGGCGGTGGCGGGATCACCAAAGGACTGCTTGATGATGGTGAAGAGCCCTTCGCCCTCAACGAATTCGAACAGGTTTTCAAACGCGACCCGGGTCGGGAAACCCTGCTCCAAAAAGACCGGACCGAACGTGGATTGGGTGGGGGTGAAGCCATCGGTCGGATCATCGATTTCGGTGACGAAATATTCACACGAAACCGGGAACGGACCCGTGAGATCAAACGGCGGGAGGGTGACGCTGACCGATCCAGAGTTGAAGAAGGTGGCGGCGGACGGAATGGTCACGGTCTGCGGGGCTCCCAGGCACGGGCCCGTGATTTCGAAGACCCAGTCGGTTGGCGCTTCCGCAGCCGGTCCCGCAGCGGTCTTTTCGATCACGAGTTCGCTGTCGCCAACGGCCACGTTGGCGAACTGGATAAACGCTCCAGCACCGACATTCAGGGTGCCGGGGACCGATATCCACGCCGGGTCCGGTGTCTCGGTGACGGTGTACACACACGCGGCACCCGTCGCGTCGTTGGTGGGGAGCGGATCAGTGGTGGCCTGCCCGGCACCGAATTCGAGGGTAACGGTGACCACAAGGGGCGAGGCCAGACAGGCGCTGGTGATGGTGAATTCGAACTGCGTGGATTCATCGATGAAGCCGCCCAAAGTTTCTTTGAAGATATCGATGGGTGCCTGGCCGATGTTGTTCGGATCAAATCTGGTGTTGTCGAAGAAGGGGAAAATGCCGACGGAGTCGATCGTGAACTCAAATGGTTGGGGCTGGGTCCAACCCGCAACCGGCGTCTCGGTGATGGTGTAGAGGCAGAACAGTCCGCTGGCATCGCGGATGGGAAGTGGCGGCAACGCTGCTGTTTCGAACTCCGCTGTCAGCGGCAGTGCAAATGGCAGCGGCGCAGCCAGACAGTCGGGATTGTCGGCGGTGATCACAAAGTCCCATTGCGCCGGCCAATCTGGATCACCGGGGTTGCCTTCGGTGAATTTCTCGAGGGTCGCCTCGGCCGTGGCCCCCACCTCAAAGTTGACGAACTCAACGGTATCCGACGCAAAGAAGTCCACGCTTTCCCGCTCGGCCTGCCACGGTGGGGACGCTATTTCGGTTGCCGTGTACCTGCAAGATGCGCCGTTGTCGTCGAGGAGGCGCAGATCAACACTGATCGACTCGAAGCCAATGACGGCCGGGATCAGCTCCACCTGCGGTTGTGAGGACAGGCAGCCGGGGCCGGTTGAGGTGATGTGAATCTCCCACGTGGGAGGCAGGTTTGCCGGGTCGCCTTCGGTGAACTTGAAGATTGTGGCCGGCGAGGTCTGGACGACATTGACGTTGGTGAAATCGACGAAACCGGGCCCGAAGGCTGGCTGAAAGATCTGCGGGTTGGGCGAGACGACCTGCCAACCGGGCGGGACGGTTTCGGTGACCTCGTAGATGCAGAGGATGATCTGGTCATCGATCGGACGCTCGGTGGGGAAGCCCGACATATCGACTTGCGCCGTGCCGCTGAGATTGGTCGAATCGGTGATCGGAACGGTGACGGTAAAGGGCGCCACATCGCAGTCCGGACTGGAAACGGTGAAGGTCCATTCGTCGCCCGGGACCGGACTGGTGCCTTCTGCGTTCTTGGTGATCGTGAGAACTGGCGGTGGATCGTCCTGCAGGTTGTCCACAACGTAGACGGCCACATCGCCGAAATCGCTGGCCACAAAGGACTCGGTGGGATTGGTGCTGGTCCACCCGGGTACCGGCGTCTCGGTCACGGTGTAGGTGCAGAACGCTCCGGCCGGATCGAAGATCGGCAGCTGAGTGGCAAGGTCCAGCGGCACTGCGCCAATGGGCGAGAACGTGGGCGCCGAGGGAATCGCAACGACAAGTGGCGCCGCCAGGCAGGGGCTGGTGACGGTGAATTCCCACGTCGGCGGTGCGTCCGCGGCGAAGCCCGAAGAGAACTTCACCAGTTCGATCGATTGGAATGGGAGCGCCTCGTTGAAGAAGAAGACCTCGCCGGGAAGAAGGTCGTCGGGAACAAAGGTGAAGTCCTGGCTTGGTGGATTGGGCGTCCACAGGGCGGTGTCGACCACTTCGGTGAACGTGTAGGAGCACTCGTTGCCAACGGGATCGAACACCGGAAGATCCACATCGGCGGAGTTGTCGGCGAAGGGAATCGTCACCGCAAGGTCGGCGCTGAGACATGAACCCGAAACGATGAACTCCCAGTCATCGGTGCTGGGTGGCGGGCCGGGAGCAAACCAGTCTTTGAAGATGGTCACGGTGTCAGTGAGCTGATTGGGCGAGTTGGTCACCAGGAAGAAGGGCAGATCATCGGCGCCGAAGGTGCCGTCTACCGGTTCTCCCGTTGAGCCATTGGCGATGAAGCCAGTCCATCCTGCAACCGGGGTTTCGGCAAGTTGATACTGGCAGGTGGTGCCATCGTCGGCGGTGACAACCACGAGCTCGAAGGTGCCGAAGTTTGGCTGGTTGGCCGGGGTGGTGAACATCAGGTTGCTGCATCCGGGCTGCGCGCTGGAAATGGTGAACTCCCAGTCAGTGATGTCATCGACCGCCGGGTCTCCAAGGGTGATCTTGGAGATTTCAACGGGCTCCTCGTCCACAATGTCCCTGGTGTTGGTTACGTCGAGGACCGGAATGTCCTTGGTGGAGAAGGTGATGCCGGCGGGATCGAGGGTGCTGGTCTAACCAGATTCTGGGGTTTCGATCACGGTGTACGTGCACGGCGTGCCGTCGGTCGCCGTGGCGGAAAGTGGTACGAGTTCCGACACTTCTCCGGTTGCGGCCGGGATGGGAACGGTGAGATTGCTGCATCCGGGCTGCGCGCTGGAGATGGTGAACTCCCAGTCAGTTATGCCATCGACCGCCGGGTCGCCAACGGTGACTTTCTCGATTTCAAAGGGAAGGTCGTCGCGTATGTCCTGTGCCGCGGACGGTTGTGCAAACAAGAGCAGCGATGACAGCAGAGACACCGCAGAAAGAGCAGTGAAGATTTTTTTCATTGTCCGGTACTCCAGTGTCACGATTTTCCAAGTTGTGCTCAGAGAGACAGTAATCGATGACCGAGGTTGGGTATGGACGTGATTCAACCAACGTTGATTTGGCGTCGCTTTGCTTCGGCCAGAACTTCACCCGGTTGAGTCGGGGAAAACAGCAGAGACCGAAGCGGCTTCATCTCGGCGCCGTTTCCACCGCGCCGAACCGGTATGTCCATCGGGTGTTCGAACCGGACTTCAACCGCCAGCCCGGAGCTCCCAAGCGTGAGGTCATGGGCAATCGAGTCGGCAAATGCCGGGCCAACAACGTCGATATCTTCGCGACGGAGCAAAACGGGGTCGGTCAGGGCCGTGAAGTCATGGAGTACAAAGCCGGCGGGAACGAACACAATCCATCGACGGGCCAAGGTGTGCAGACTTCGGAAACCCAGCGCTGCGACAGCCAGGCCAACCACGGTGAGAATGGCGCCGATGAGCCAACGACCCGTAAAGAGCAGCAGGGGCCCTGCGGTGGCCCCCAGCAGTGTGAGCACCACGGTGAGCTGCAGCGGGCCAACCAGTACTCCGGCCGGCGGCTTGAGTGGGAGGCGGCGTTCGGGCCCGTAGGAAGCGCCATCGACGAATCGGGCCGCTATCTGGGGCAGCAGGGTCATGCCGGAGGCGAGCGCGGTGGCGCCCAGACCCAGAACGAGCGCGGCACCGATCTGGCTGGACGTTGATGCCCAGACTGCCGCCGCAAACGCCCCGACCCCCAGCAGCCGAATGCCAGTCAAAGTCAGCGGGTGCGGCACCAGAGTCAAAACCAGACCAACAAACCACAGCACCCACAACGACAGGCTGGTTGCGGTGCGAAATCCGGACTCGGTGTCGTGCAGGGCATCACCAAAAAACGGGGCGCCAAGAATCCCCAGGAGCAGCCACGCCAACCGCAGCCCAATCAGATACTTCTTGTCGAAGAGCCGGGCTACCCGTTGGTCTGTTGTTCCAGCCATCGCAACAGAGTGGCCCACTGGCCATGGTTGAGGCCAATCGGCTGGCGTGCGGATGAACCGAAGGGGTTGGGTCCAATGATCTTTGGGGCGATAGCTTCGCAGCGTGGCTTCGAAATCGACCAACGGCGACTCACCTTCGGCGGCGCAGGTACTCCGGGCCGAGCAGCTGCAGGCCGCCATCGCACATCACAACCAGCTGTACTTCGAACAGGACGCCCCGGAGATCCCCGATGCGGACTATGACGCGCTCCTCAAGGAGCTGCAGGACATCGAATCGGCCTACCCGCAACTGGCTTTCCCCGATTCACCCGCCCAGGTCATTGGCGGTTCGGCCACGTTTGCGCCGGTGGAACATCAACAACGAATGATGTCACTCGACAAGGCATTCTCCCTGGAAGAGTTTGATGACTGGGTCGGGCGGTTGGAACGTCGACTTGGCGAAGGGGTCGAGGCCGGCCCGTATGTCTGCGAACTCAAGTTTGACGGACTGGCCATCTCGTGCCGCTACGAGGACGGGGTCCTGGTGCAGGCGGCCACGCGTGGCGACGGCCGAGTGGGTGAGGATGTGACCGCCAATGTGCGCGGCATATCCGAAGTGCCACAGAAGCTGGGCAAAGACGCGCCGGCGGTTCTGGAGGTCCGCGGCGAGATCTACCTGTCGCTGAGCGAGTTTGAGAAACTCAATGCCGCGCGGAGCGTTGCGGGCGAGGCGCTGTACGCCAACCCGAGGAACACCGCCGCTGGGTCATTGCGCCAAAAGGATGCATCGGTCACCGCAAGCCGGAACCTGCAGTGGTTTGCGTACCAGCTGGGCGTTCTGGAGGGCGGGCCTGACTTCACGTCGCACCACGACACATTTGACTATCTCCGGTCGTTGGGGTTCCCGGTCAACGACCAGGTGAAGCTGGTCCAGACCCCGGCGCAGGTGCGTGACTACTTCACTGATGCCGAAGCCAGCCGGCACGCCTTCGACTACGAAACCGACGGTGCGGTCGTCAAGCTGGATTCACTCGCCCGCCAACGCGACCTGGGGGTGACGAGCCATCATCCTCGGTGGTCGATTGCGTTCAAGTTTGCGCCCGAAGAGAAGACGACCCTGCTGCGCGACATTATGGTCTCAATTGGCAGCAAGGGGAAAGCGACCCCGTTTGCGGTGCTCGAACCGGTGTTTGTTGGGGGCTCCACAGTGGGCATGGCGACCTTGCACAACGAGGATCAGGTGATCGCCAAAGACGTGCGCCCCGGGGACACCGTGATCGTCCGCAAGGCAGGCGACGTCATCCCCGAAGTGCTCGGACCGGTGCTGTCCGAACGGCCCAGCCACGCTGCGGCCTGGGAGTTCCCGGCGGAGTGCCGCTGCGGGCACGCCATTACCCGCGACGAAGGGGAGGCCGCCCACTACTGCCACAACCCGGAGTGTTTCCTGCGCCTCGACGGTTGGATCGAACACTTTGCGGCGCGCAACGCCATGGATATTGAAGGCTTTGGCGAGCAGACCGTGCGGACCTTCACCAAAGAGGGGATCATCAGCAGCGTTGCTGACATCTACTCGCTTGACTATGACCGCATTCGCCAGCTTGAGGGCTTTGGCGAGATCTCGGTGCGCAACCTTCAGACCGCCATCGAGGTGTCAAAGCAGCGGTCACTGGCCAACCTGTTGATTGCGCTGAACATCCGCCATGTGGGAAACACCGTGGCAGAACTGGTGGCCGCGGCGTTTGGCCACATGGACGCAATTCTGGCCGCCGACCAGGAGGCATTTGCCGCAGTCGACGGCTGCGGGCCCACCATTGCGAAGAGCCTTCATCACTTCTTCTCGCTCGAAAGCAATCGGGACATCATTGAGCGCTTGCGGGCAGCGGGCGTGAACTTCGAGGGCCCCGAAATGGTCGACGTGCCCCAGACCCTCGACGGGATGTCGGTGGTGATTACCGGGTCGTTGGCGGCCTACGGCCGAGATGACGCGAAAGTGGCCGTCACCTCCCGCGGCGGCAAGTCGCCGGGCAGCGTGTCCAAAAAGACCACCGCAGTCGTGGTGGGCGAGTCGCCGGGGGCATCGAAGCTGAACAAAGCGGAGGAGCTCGGGATCCCAATCCTGGACGAGGCAGGCTTTGTTGCCCTGCTAAACACGGGCGAGTTGCCCACCTGACTCAGTCGGCCCGACATTCCGACCGACCGCTGGTCAGCTGGCAGTGAAGCACCATTGGTAGCTGCTGGCCGCCTGTCGGCCTTGGGACAGGGGCCAATACAGAATCCGAGCGCAGTTGGTTTCGGGCCGAAGCGACTCGATTACCTTGCCTTCGTCAGGTCGGAAGTAGATCTGACCCAACCCGTCAACTCGACGGAGCTCGTCTTCGGGGATGCTCACACCATTGATGCTCAGCTCGGCGGTGTACCCCTCGATCAGGTCCACGCCGACGTCCACTTGAGAGAGGACCTCGTCGCCGTTGGCCGGCACCACCGCTTCGATCACCTGGTTTGGTGAAGCGGGGTCGTCGCCTTTGGGAATGAGAATGGCAATGGCGAGGATGCCGGCAGCGCCAACGACCAGCAGCGGGGCCAGCCACTTCTTTACGAACCAATGTTCGAACACGCCCCGATACTACCGGCGCGGGTGGGCTGCCATCCAGCCGAGGACTGCCGCGTCTGCGCCGGACACCAGCGCTAATCTCACCAGTGGTGTCAACACGACTGTCAGATCATGTGGGGCGAGTGCTCGGCGACCGCTATCGGCTGGTTGCTCCAATTGGCGCGGGTGCGTCCGCCATGGTGTTCCTGGCCGAAGATGTGACGTTGAAGCGTCAGGTGGCAGTCAAGCTCCTTCACGAAGGCCTCACCGACGACCAGCGTTTCCTTGAGCGATTTCGGTCCGAAGCCCAGACCGCAGCGTCGCTCAATCACCCCCACGTCATGGCGGTCCACGACTGGGGGTTCGATGGCGTTCCCTACCTGGTCACCGAATATCTGGCGGGCGGCAGTCTCCAAGCCATGTTGGAACACGGTCACCGACTGACGCCCAGTCAGGCGCTCATGGTGGGTCTGGAAGCCAGCCGGGCCCTGGAGTACACCCATCGCCGAGGGCTGGTGCATCGCGACATCAAGCCGTCCAACCTGCTCTTTGACGAAGACGGTCGGATGCGCATAGCGGACTTCGGCCTCGCTCGCGCCTTGGCGGAGGCATCGGTCACCGAACCGACCGGTGCGGTGCTGGGATCAGTTCGTTATGCGTCACCGGAACAAGCCCGGGGTGAGTCGGTGGGCGAACGGGCCGATCTGTACGCCTTGGGACTGGTGTTGATCGAAGCGGTGACCGGGCGAGTCCCCTTCGCCACCGACACGGCATTGGGAACGCTGATGGCGCGCCTCGATGATGCGGTCGAGGTCCCCGAGGAATTGGCGGGGCTCACCGCACCGGTCGCCCGTCTGGGGAAGGTGTTGCCGCTGGAACGTCCCGACGCTGAACAGTTCTCTGCGATGTTGTTGGAAGCTGCGCCCACGATGACCCGACCCGAACCGTTGCCGCTGGTTGGCGCAACCGCCGGGTTGGTGGCGGATCCGAGCCCAACCGACCTGGGCGGTCCGGCCAAAGCCCCGCCGAGGAGCGCAGACGGCCTGATGGATGCCCCGCGCGGGCTCTTTGATCCGCCCGAGGCGCTCGAGGCGCCCGGCACGGTCGGCGCCGGCACCGAAGCTTCCCAGGAACCGATCGGTGATGATGCCGATTCGGCCCGGGTGGTTGCGGCAAGCTCGGCGGCCGCCGACACGACCGTGGGGGAAGCGGTTTCGGACCAGCGCGACTTTGCCCCAACCCAATCCTTCCCGCTGGACCAGGGCTCCGCATCCCCTGATACCGGTCGCCGGCAGCCGCTCGAATTTGCGCCCGAAGATCGGGCGGGCGAAGCGGGTGGCGTTCTCTGGATCCTGGCTGGCCTTGCCATCGTGGTGGCGTTGGCCGGCGGCATGTTTCTGCTCTGGCGGAACTCCGACACACCGTTGAACACCGTGCCCGACGTGGTCGGGGAGCCGTTTGCATCGGTGGAAAACCTGATCGCCGGCAATGACTGGGAGGTTGTCCGCCTTGACGGCCGTCAAACCGATGCCGCGGTCGGCAGCGTCATCCGCCAGAGTCCCGAAGCGGGCCGGACCCTGGCCGGGGGCGGCGAGTTTCGCGTGACCGTCTCGATCGGCAATGAGATGGTGGAGATTCCACCCCAGTTAACGGGAGCGACCGAGGAGGAAGCGGCGTTCCGTCTGGCTGCGGTGGGCCTCGAGGTCGGACAGACCACCGTTGTCGCTGACGAGGACGCTCCGTCAGGCACCGTTATCTCGGTGCTCGAACCACTCTTTGAGGTGCCAATGGGTGACGCCATCAACCTGGAGATCTCTGGCGGGCCGGTGCCACGCACCGTCCCCACCGGGTTGGTGGGGAAGTCGATTGGTGATGTGACGACCCAGCTTGAAGACCTGCGCCTGGTCCCCGAAGTCACCCGGGTGTTCAACGAGGAATCAGAGGTGGACCAGGTCCTCGAAGTATCGATCGAAGGTGGCACCGAGGTACCAGTGGGAACCGTTGTCGCCGTTGTGGTTTCGGACGGACCGGAGCCCATCGAGGTGCCGGACGTGGTCGGTCTGCCGCTGGTTGAGGCCCAAAGCGAGCTCGGCGCCGTTGACCTGTGCCTCGGTGAGACCTTTGGCAGCAGCGAGGAGGACGCCGAAGTCCTGGACCAGTCACCGGTGGCGGGCGCCATCGTGCTGGACAAGACCGAGTGCGTTGACCTGGTGACCAGCATCAGCGATGCGGCCGAATCGGGCTGACTCAGTCGTCGGTGATGGCCATCAGTCGGTCGGCGACCTCCTGGCCCAGGACCATTTCTTCTTCACTCGGCTCCAGGTCCTGGAGGTAGAGCAGACGGGTCACGTCGCCCTCAATCTCCATCTGGCCGGTCATGAACGCCATCATGACCGCTTCGAAATCCTGGGTGACAAAGAGATTGCGAGCGATGCCGTAAGGAATCGTGACCGTGGCTTCGGGATCTTCGAGAAGATTCCAGTCAGGCCGACTGTTTCCCGATGACGTGTCGATGTGGCCATACATCACCCCGTCACCAAAGGGCACTTCGGTAACCACCACGTTGACCCGAACCTGTTCATCCGAGGTCTCAAAACGTCCCGAGTACTCGGCGTGGATCTGTTCGGCGGCCGCCACCCAGGCATCGGAGAGAAAGGGAAAGGTTGTCACGGTGTCCTTCGGTGGGCGACGCATCGTGGGGCTGAGCGTAGGGGATCGGTAGCATGCGGCTCCATGCAAGCAGCACAGAAATTCCGCTCATGAGCGCCGAACTGACCCGTGACGATGTGACCCATGTGGCTCGATTGGCTCGCCTCAGTCTGACCGAAGCGGAGCTGGACACCTTCACCGCCCAACTGGCCGACATTTTGTCCCATGTCGCTGACTTGCAGAACCTGGATCTGGAAGGTGTGGAACCAATGGTCCACCCCCTTCCGCTGACCAACGTGATGCGGGCCGATGTGGTGACGCCCAGCCTGGACCGCGATGAGGTTCTGTCTCAGGCGCCGCTGGCCGAAGATGGCCGGTTCCGGGTTCCGCCGGTACTGGGTGAAGACCGATGACCGCTCGAACGGCGGTGGCGCTGGCCGCGGAGATTGCATCCGGCAGGCGTTCGGCCCGGGAGGTCGTCAACGAGCACCTGGCTCGCATTGATGATCGCGAAGAGGAACTGCACGCCTTCAACCTCGTTCTGGCGGATTCGGCCCGGAAGCAGGCCGATGCGGTGGACGCGGCAGTTGCGGCCGGGGAAACTCTGGGACCGTTGGCTGGCGTCCCGGTGGCACTCAAAGACAATATGTGTACCCGCGGAGTGCCAACCACCTGTTCGTCAAAGATCCTCGACGGCTGGTGCCCGCCGTACGACGCGACCGCAGTTACTCGACTGACCGAGGCCGGCGCCATCGCCATTGGCAAGACCAACATGGACGAGTTCGCCATGGGGTCCTCCACCGAGAACTCGGCCTTCGGCCCGACCCGCAATCCCGTGAATCCCCGCCTGGTGCCCGGTGGTTCCAGTGGCGGTTCGGCGGCCGCGGTGGCCGCCGACTTTGCTCCCATCTCGCTGGGCTCAGACACCGGCGGGTCCATCCGTCAGCCCGCAGCCTTCTGCGGTCTGGTGGGCGTGAAGCCCACCTACGGGGCCGTGTCCCGATACGGACTCATCGCCTTTGGTTCCTCGCTCGACCAAATTGGCCCATTTGCGCACTCGGTGGAGGACGCAGCGCTGGTTACTGAGATCATCGGCGGCCACGACCCGCTGGATTCAACGTCCATTGCTCAGCCAGCCATGGACCTCTGTGCTGTTCTGGAGACCGGCGTGGACGGTCTGCGGGTTGGCATCATCACCGACCTCATGGGTGATGAACTCGACGCCGAGGTGGTCGCCGCCACCAACGCTGCCGCTACCGCACTGGAAGCAGCGGGCGCATCCATTGGCCACGTCACGGTGCCGGCGGCCCTCAGCGGCATTGGTGCGTACTACGTGGTTGCACCGGCCGAGGCGTCGTCCAACCTGGCCCGCTACGACGGGGTGCGATATGGCCTGCGAGTAGATGCGGCCAACACCGGAACCATGAATGAGCTCACCCGTAGCGCCGGATTCGGCGACGAAGTGAAACGTCGAATCATGTTGGGCACCTACGCGCTGAGTGCCGGCTACTACGACGCGTACTACGGCACCGCCCAGAAGGTCCGCACCCTGATTGCCCGGGAATTTGCGGCCGCCTACGAGAACTTCGACGTGTTGCTCTGTCCAACCACACCCACAACCGCCTTTGAGTTTGGCGCCAAGGCCGACCCGATGTCCATGTACATGAATGACCTCTGCACCATCCCGTCCAATCTGGCTGGCCATCCGGCCATCTCGGTTCCCTTCGGCGTCGACGGTGACCAGCGGCCGATTGGCGTGCAGGTCCTGGCCCCCGCCATGGGCGAACCGGTGATGTTCCAGGTCGCCGCGGAGCTTGAAAGGAACCAACCCGCATGAGTCCTGCTCCAACCGAAACGTCCTCCACTGACATGTCCTCCACCGACACGTCCTCCACCGGCACGTCCTCCACCGACACGGACGTGCTTCCCGATGGTTGGGAGATGGTCATTGGTCTTGAAGTCCACGTTGAGCTGCACACGAACACCAAGTTGTTCTGCGGGTGCGCCAACAGCTTCGGCGATGAACCCAACACCAACGTCTGTGCCACGTGTCTGGGCCTACCCGGTTCATTGCCGGTGATCAACGCAACCGCCGTTGATTACGCCATGCAGCTGGGCCGGGCGCTGAACTGCACCGTCAACTCCTCGATCTTCGCTCGGAAGAACTACTTCTATCCGGACATGCCCAAGGATTATCAGGTCAGTCAGTACGACCAGCCGACCAACAGTGAGGGATACATCACGCTGCCCAGCGGGGTTGTGATCGGCATCGAGCGGGCCCACATCGAAGAGGACACCGGCAAGTCCACCCACATTGGGGGCGGAGGGCGCATCAGCGATGCCACCTACACCCTGGTGGACTACAACCGCGCCGGTGTGCCGCTGGTTGAAGTCGTCAGCCACCCGGTCATGCACAACCCCGAAGATGCGAAGGCCTACGTCACCGAGCTGCGAGACATCCTCCTGGCCACCGGGGTATCCGACGCCAAGATGGAGGAAGGCTCCATGCGCGTGGACGCCAACGTATCGGTGCGACCCTCTGGCGCCGAAGAACTTCGCACCCGCTGCGAGATCAAGAACATCAACTCCATTCGTTCGCTGGGCCGGGCCATCGAGTACGAAGCCAAGCGGCACGTTGATCTCTATGAGAACCGCGAGGCACCGCGCCAGGAAACCCGGCACTGGGATGAGGCTGCGGGCCGGAGCCGTCCGGGTCGATCCAAAGAAGACGCCGATGACTACCGCTACTTCGCCGAGCCGGACCTGGTCCCGCTGGCCCCCGATGCCCAAACCATCTTGGCCATCGATGCCAACATGGCGGTCCTGCCGTCGCAGCGACGGCAGGCGCTGGCAACGGCGGCGGGGGTTCCCGAAGCGGACACCGCGTTGGTCATCGAACGGGGCATGGACGCACTGGCGCTCGACGCCATCGCCGCAGGCGCCGACGCTCCAACAGTGATCAAGCACATCGAAAATAACCTGGCCCACGGTCCGGGCCACTTGAGCGCTGCGGCGTTCGCCGAGCTCGTCACCATGGAGACCGGGGGCGAGCTCAGTTCAACCCAGGTCAAAGACGTCCTGGCGGAGCTGGTCTCCTCCGGGGGTTCTCCCGCGGCGGTGGCCGCCGCCAAAGGTTTCGAAGCCATGGATTCCAGCGAACTGGAGACCCTGCTGGACGGCCTGATTGCGGACAGTCCTGATGAGTGGGCCCGATTCGTGCAAGGTGAGAAGAAGGTCCAGGGATTTTTCGTTGGTCAGATCATGAAGGCCACCAAAGGTCAGGCTGACGGCAAGATCGTCAACCAGCTGATGCAGTCCCGTGCCCAGCAATAGACCAGCCATCTGAACGATCTGGGGGTAATCCCCGATACCAACCTTCACATCATTTCTGTCACACTCAGCGTCGGTCACATTCAACAATGGCTGAACGCAGGACAAACGAGGATTTGATGACAGGCACAGCGGTAATGGAAGTTCGGGGACTCCGAAAGGAGTTTCGCGGCCGCAAGGGAACCGAGATTGTCGCCGTCGACAATCTCGACATTGCGATTCCTGGCGGTGGGGTCTACGGCTTCCTGGGGCCGAATGGTTCCGGCAAGACCACAACCATCCGTTGCCTGTTGGGTCTGATCCGTCCGACCTCGGGGAGTGTGAAGATCCTGGGTGCTGACACCACCACGTCGCTTCATCAGGTCATTGATCGCATTGGGGCGCTGGTGGAGACACCAAAGTTCTTCCCAAACTTCAGCGGTCGTAAGAATTTGCGGATGTTTGCCCGGGTGGCCGGGGTTGGCAAAGATGCGGTCGACCGGTCACTGGAGACAGTTGGTCTGGCCGATCGGGGCCACGACTCTTTCGACTCCTACTCACTGGGTATGAAGCAGCGCCTGGCTGTGGCCGGAACCCTGCTCAAAGATCCGGAGCTGATCATCCTGGACGAACCGGCGAACGGGCTTGACCCGGCCGGCATCGTTGACATCCGTCGTTTGATCCGTTCACTGGGAGAACAGGGCAAGACCATTTTCGTTTCCAGCCACCAGCTGGCCGAAGTTCAACAGACCTGCGATGACGTGATGATCATTTCAAAGGGCCGCCTTGTCCGAAGCGGTTCGGTCAATGATCTGGTGGCGGTCGGCTCGGCGGCAATATTGGTCGAGATCGACAATGCGGCGCAGGCCCGCGAGATTCTGGAAGCGGCGGGCTATGCGGTGCAGCCCGGAGCCGATGACCGTTCGCTTTCGGTCGAAACCATTCCTGAGAACGCCCAGCACATCAATCATGTGCTGGCGTACAACAACATGTTCCTGTCCGGGTTGCGTCATCGCGAGGCGTCGCTTGAGTCGATCTTTCTGGAGCTGACCGGTGGGGAGGGCGAGCTGTGAGACTCTTTCAAACCGAAATGATTCGATTCTGGAGCCGGCGCATCACCTGGGTCACACTCGCGGCGGCAGCGATTGTGATGCTGTTGTCGGTGGCCTACGCCTTCACCAAGTCCAGCGCCGAAGGGCCGCCGGCGGACGCCGTGTCGTTTGATGCGCAGTGTGTCGACCAGATGTTGGGGGACTATCGCAACAACGAAGATGTCTTCTTCGGGCCGGACGGCCCCGAGTTTGAGAACGAGGCCGACTTCGTCCGCTTCGCTCAGGACGAAATGTGCAGCAATCGTTGGGAGGACAACGACGATCGCTTCCATGCGGTTTCGCTGCTGGGTTCGGAGACCGATGACTGGAGCGAGAACCGCCGTCCATACGGTTTCAACACGACAACGACCGCGTCGGACGGAACCAAAGTTCGGGAAGCCAACGGTCCGCTCGAAGGGCTCATTCCCGGGATCGCCATTGCGTTCCTCATCATCTCGGTGGTCCTTGGTTCTTCTTTCATGGGCGCCGAATACAAGTCGGGAACCGTGGAAAACCTGCTGTTGTGGGAACCCCGGCGAATCCGAGTGCTGCTCACCAAGTACGCGGCCGGGTTCGTCTCCTCGTTCCTCGCCACCGTATTGGCCATGGGCTTGCTCAGCGGCCTCCTGCTCCTGCTGGCGACCTTTCGCGGCACCTTTGAGGGCGTGGACGGCCGATTCTGGATCGATCTGGTTTCGGTCATTGCCCGAGCCGGTCTGGTGGGCGGTGCCTTCTTTGTGCTGGCCATGGCGATTGCCACGATCTCCAGGAACACCACGGCGGCGGTGGGGGCAATCCTCGGCTGGTTCGTGTTGACCAACGTCTTCATCGAACTGTTCTTCAAGCCGGTCCGACAGTATGAACTGTTCATCAACGCGGTGGCCTTCATTGGTGAGGCGGAGACGCCCAAGATCATCAAAGGCGGCGAGGCACCGAACCATTTCGACATCTGGGCCTATTCCCACAGCTACCTGACCGCTGGGCTGTTGGTGGCGATCTGGGCGGGGGTGATCGCATCGATTGCGCTGGTGTTGTTCGGTCGCCGGGACCTGACCTGACCCGACCTGAACTGACTTGACCTGACCTGAGTTGAGGTCCGGGAGGCTACGTTGCCCGAGTGCATATCGATGGCGGGGTAGCGCCGACCCCAGACCCCCAAACTCCGGATCCCCATACTCCTGACCCCCAAACTCCTGACCCGCTGTGGTTCATGGTCGGCGGGCACCTGATGTTGATCTCGGGGATCATTGCGATCTTCACGCTGTTGGCCGAGCTGCAGGATCGGGCCCGGGTGGCGGATTGGCAGTTGGGCTTCATTGCCTTTGTCTCGTTTGTCACCGCGGTGATCGCGCAGTTTGGCCTGGCCCGATTTGCCGATGTTGGATACAGCCGCATCATGATGATCGTCGGAGTGCTGTTGGTGGCGGTCGGCCTGGTGTGGTTTGCGTTTGCGGACACCCTCTGGCAGCTGATTGCGGCCCGGGCAATCAGCGGCTTTGGCATTGGTACCTGGGAGCCAGCCGCCAAGGGCGAGATTCTGTCGCAGAAACGCGAGGACGTGGGACGCCGACTTGGCCTCTTTGCCAGCGCCACCACCGCCGGCATCGTGGTGGGACCGTTGATTGCCGCTGCAGTGTTTGAGATCACGGGCTCGCTCGCGGCGCCGTTCCTGGCGTTCGCCGTCCTGTGCCTGACGATGATTCCGGTGTTGCTGCGGATGCCGCTGGCCAACCGGGTTTCGGAAAATCGCGAGCGCCCCCGCATGTTTGCCTTGTTGCGGCGTCGGAACGTGCTTCGGTCCGCGGCGTTGGCCGCGGCGGTGATTCTCCCGGTTGGCATGTACGAGGTGGTGTGGTCTCCGTTGATGAAGGATCTGGGGGCGTCCACGTGGTTGATTGGGGTGTCGTTGGCGGCGTATGGCATCCCGTTTCTGGTGGTGGCGCCGTTTGGCGGGGCGATCGGCGATCGGTTTGGTGCCACGACGGTTGCGTTCCGCTCCGCGGCGGGGATGGTTGTGGTGGTTGCGGTTATGGGTTTCATGAAGACCCCGCTGATGCTCATGATCGTTGGCGTGGGGGAGGCGATCTTCAATGCGATTGCCCAACCCAATGCGCATGCGGCAATGTCCCAAGCCACATCCCCCGAAGAACAAGCCAGCGGCCAGGGTTTGGCGTCGGGGGCCGGACAGATCACGGCTGGGGCAATGACGATGCTGGCGGCCGCCCTCTATGACCAGGGCGGCCAGACGGTGGTATTTGTGTCCACGGCGGCCTTGACCGCACTGGTACTGGGGCTTGCATGGATGATCGCCCCGGTCAGTGAAGCTGCTCTGACCGATTGACCGCTGGCCAAAGGCTCAGAGGTGTGTGCGACGCTTTCGAACCCCCGGCGGCTCCCAGGTCACGAAGGTGTCCGCCACCCGGTCCATGGGTGACTGACGCCCGTCCTTGTCTGCCAGGATGACCATCAGATAGGCGATCGCCACCAGTAGCGGCACCCACCCGAACAACAGCGCGGTAAGGCACCACACAAAGAATTGATCGGCGGACCGGATGGCGGAGGTCCGTGCATCGGGGGCTTCGCCGGTCTCTGCGCTGCGAACCCGCAGGTTCAGTATGTGTTTGCCGGGGGTGGCCGAACTTCTGGCCAGCCATCCAAACTCCCAGAGCCAGACCACCGCAGCGGCGGACACGAGCCCGGGCCCTCCGTCATTGCCGAAGCCAAAGATCACGCTGACAACGAGCCCGATGATGATGTTGTCGATCCAGCGGGCGATGGCCCGCTTTCGGATCGGGGCCAGCCGACCTCGGGGAACCGCCGCCGCCAGCGGCTCGAGTGGTGACCCGGGTTCCTGCGGGTCAACGGGCGCGGGTGGGTGGGCGCCGATGATCGGGAACTCCTCTTTGGCCGCCTCCGGCGTCAACGTTGGATGGGAGCTCTCCAACGCCTCACGCAGGCGGCGATAGATCCGCGGCGAGTGATCTGTTTCGATCTGAACGATCGACCCGTATTGGGCCGAGGTCACCGACAGAACAAAGGGCGGTATTCGCTGCTCCTGGCCAGCGGGCCAGAGCTGCAACCGATGTTGTTGGTCGACGGCGTCCACGTGGTGGGTGGTCCACCCGCGACGTTTCAACGCCCGGACCAGGTAGTCCACGGTTTGGGCGGGAGGTTCCGGAAATTCGAGCGCAAAGGCCGCCATACGGTGGGCTATGCCGGCGGCGGGACGGGAGCAAACGATGCGAGCGCGCTGACCACTGCATCACCCCGAACTGCATCATGGTTGCGGCGGGGCTCGTCACATTCGGACGGGAGTCCGTCGACGAAGGTGATTTTGCGATCACCGGCGGCCGGGATGCGCGGTCCGGGCAGAATCACGCCGGTGATGTTGCACGGGTCTACGGCCCGCACGGTGACGCGGGTTCCGGTACGTGGTTCTTTGCGCACGGCGTTGAGCATCTTGACCGCTTCGGGCATGGCGTACTGCTCACCGGAGAACCCGGTGACGAAGCGGCCGCCCCGAACCAGTCCGCGGGCCTCCAGTCGGCGCAGGGCCCACAGGATCTCACGCCACGGGATGGAGAGGGCTTCGGTGGCCACCAGATCATAGAAGACCACACCCCACCGGGCCAGCAACTGCTCGGCCACCGCTTCGGCAAGTTCGTCGGGTTCGTCGATCTGGGCGGGTGGCGGGAGGAGCGACCATCGTCCTTCGGCTCGCTGATGGCCCGCGGCGCCCCGCCGCAAGCCGCCTCGACGACGCAGCTGCCGTTTGTGCTGGGCCTTCGTTCGGGCGTTCAACAAGGTGCGGATGGCGCTGAAACTGTCGGCGGTGACCAAACTGCGCGCCACCGCTTCCCACAAGCCGGTTTCCACGTCGGATGCCAGGCGACCGGTGGTGTCCGCCAGTTCGGTATGGAACAGTGCGCCTCGGGACTTCAGGGCTTCGTGCACTTCGGCGGCGGCGCCCGCGGCCGGAACGTGGGGCACCGTTGTCCCGCGGGCAGCGGCCATGAGCCAGCCCATGTCGCTCCGAGTCGCCAGACTGATGGGGGTGGCCCGCGATGGGGCAGCCGCCCGCGACGCCTGCTCAGCACCCGCATCATCGGCGTTTGGACCTTCGCCGTCCGCTTCGCCGTCCGCGCTCTGGTCGGCGTTGCGGACCGACAGCCGGCCCCAGACGACCTCGCCGCCCAGGCACAGTTCGTCCAGCATCTCCGGTCGGTAATCGGTGACCCGGTCGGCCAGGATCGCCTCCCAACCACCGGCGGCAACCTCGTACCCCTGCAGCTGCTCGATGACCGCTCGAACCCCGGGCTTGCCCCGACGGTGGGTATCAGCGGTGAGATGGTGCCAGCGCATCAGGAACCGACTGAAATCCTGGGCGGTGACGGGCTCGATCTCTCGGCGGCGACGTTTCTGCGAGTACACATGGATCCGCGTCAACAAGCGTCGGCTGCACCATTGCGTGTCGGCCACGGCTTCCCAGCGGCCCTGCAGCGCAAACCCCTCGGCCTCCAGCGCCGCCACAGCGATGTGGACTTTGGTGGAGGGCAGACCACAGAAGCGGGCCAGCTGCCCCACGGTCACCGGTCCGGTCACGTCCAGGTGGCCACGTACCGAGCGGATGCGGGCAGTCTCAGCTTCGGTGGTGTCGGCCAACAACTCGGCGGCCAGATGTGCGTTTTCACTGGTGGCCCAGAGGATCTGCCCGTCCTCGCCCCGGACTTCGCTGGCCCGGTTCTTCTCCACCAATTGCCCAAACAATGGCTGCCATTGGTCTTGGGCGGGGGTACGGATCAGGTCGGCCAGCAGGTCGTGCAGCTCGTCCGCGGTGCGGACATCAGGTGCGGCTTCAGCCCGCACCCGATCAATGGCGGTATCGGCCACCGAACCAATCTGGGTCAGGTCAACGGCCAATCCGCGCCGCAGCGGCACGGTGCGCGACCGGCGATCGATGGCCTCCGCATCATCAAGGAAGGTGAACGGTTTCCCCACCAACAGCTCATGACTCAACGGTGACGGCTCCACGCTGTCTGACACGACCACTTCCATGTCGCCGGACTCGATCCGCTCGACCAGGGCGACCAGGCCGTCGACGTCCATGGCCTCGTTCATGGTGTCGTGCATGGTCTGGCGCACCAGAATGTGGTCGGGCAGCTCGATGGGGCCGGACACGTTTTCCTGACAGCCGGCGGCCACCGGGAAGACGGCGGCCATGACGTCGTCGGCCTCCATCCGCTGAATGGGCGGCGGGTTCTTTCGGCCGCCCCGGAAGCGCAACACCGTGAGTGACCGGTTGAGGTTCCAGCGCCACCGGCTCAGGAACATGGGCGATGGCGGAACCAGCACCGCCTGCACCAAGGTCTGCGGAACCGCTTCGGACTTCAGGTACTTCTGAACATCGGACAACGGGAAGCTGTGCTGCGGTCCCAACGAGAGGACCACCGCATCATCATTGGCCGCGGCTTGCAGCTCGAAATCGAAGTTCACACAGAATTTCTTGCGCAGCGCAAGCCCGAAGCCCCGATTGATGCGTCCGCCGTGTGGTGAGTGCACCACCAGCTGCATGCCGCCGGTCTCGTCGAAGAATCGCTCGATGACCAACCGGTCGGTGGTGGGCAGCGAACCGAGAATCGCCAGAGACGCCGCCAGATACGAGATGATCATGTCCGCCGGAACGTCGTGGATGCCGCAATGTTGTTTCACCCAGGCCCGGGCTCCGTCGGCATCGTTGTTCTTGAGCCGCTGCTCAACTCCCAGCCGCAGCGCCGAGATCTCTTGGGACAGCTCCTGGGTCCTGGCTGGTGCTTCGCCCAGCCAGAACGGAACCGTGGGCGACCGGCCACCGGCGTCGGTTACCCGAACAATGCCCGGCTCAATGCGGCGAATCCGCCAGGAATGGGTGCCGAGCAGGAAAATATCACCGGGCGTCGAATCGGTGGCCCAGTCTTCGTTGACGCTGCCCACGTAGGTGTCATCAGGGTCGGCGATCACCCGGTAGTCGGCAATCTCAGGGATGGCGCCGCCTGAGGTCAACGCCGCCAGGCGAGCGCCGCGACGGCCTTCGATCTCATCGTTGACGGTGTCGTGGTGGACGTAGCGGGCTTTGGGGCCGCGACCAGTCATCACGCCGGTACTGGCGAAGGCGAGCGTCTCGTCAAAGTCGCTGCGGGTCAGCGTTTCATAGGATCCGGACTGCTTGAACAGGGCGTACAGATCGGTGGCGGTCCATCGCTCGGCGGCAGTTTCGGCCACGATCTGTTGGGCGAGAATGTCCAGCGGTGCCACCGGCGGATGCACCGCGTCCAGCCGCCCGGCCCGCACCCCGGCCATCAACGCTGCGCACTCGACCAGCTCGTCCCGGGTGGTGGGGAACAGCCGCCCTTTGGGGGTGCCGTGGCGGCTGTGACCCGAACGGCCGACCCGCTGGAGGAACGTGGCCAGACTGCGCGGGGAGCCGATCTGGCAGACCAGCTCCACCGGTCCGACGTCGATGCCGAGTTCAAGCGACGCGGTGGCGACCAGCACCCGAAGGTCGCCGGCTCGCAACCGTCGCTCAATGCGATAGCGGCGATCTTTTGACAGCGAACCATGATGGGCTGCCACCTGATCGTCATCCAGCCGCTCAGCCAGTTGGTGCGCCACCCGCTCCGCCATGCGGCGGGCATTGACAAACACGAGTGTGGTGTGGTGCTCATCAACCAGTTCCGCAATGCGGTCCAGCATCTCGCTGGTCTGTTCGGCCGGGGCCAGAGCTTCGAGCTCACTGGCCGGTATCTCCAATGCCAGGTCCAGGTCCCGTTGGTGTCCCGAATCCACAATGGTGCACTGCGCGGGCTTGTCATCCGGGCCGGTGCCGGTGAGCAGGCGGGAAATGACCGAGATGGGACGTTGGGTGGCTGAGAGCCCAATCCGCACCGGTGGCGTCTCACAGACGTGGGCCAGCCGTTCCAACGACAGTGACAGGTGCGACCCCCGCTTGTCCCGGGCCACTGCGTGGATCTCGTCGACGATCACCGTGCTCACGGTGCGCAGGACTTCACGGCTCTTTCCCGCGGTGAGCAGCAGGTACAGCGATTCCGGGGTGGTGACGATCATTTGGGGAGGACGGCGGATCATGGACGCCCGAGCGGAGCTGGTGGTGTCGCCGGACCGCACACCGACCCGAAGCTCGGGGGCATCATGGCCCATGGCCCGGGCCAGTTCGGCAATCTCGGTGAGTGGGCCTTCGAGGTTCTCGAAGATGTCCACGGCCAGCGCCTTCAACGGCGATATGTAGAGGACATGGGTGGTGTTGGGCAGGAGCTGATTGGCGGCGTGGCGTTTATACAGCTGATCGATGGCGACCAGGAAGGCCGACAACGTCTTGCCCGAACCGGTGGGTGCCGCCACGAGGGTGTTCTCCCCCCGGGCGATGGCGGGCCAGGCGTCGACCTGAGGTGGGGTGGGTCCGAGCGGGAACGTTCGGGTGAACCACTCCCGGACTGCGGGATGGAACGTGGCCATGCAGGGGTGGCTGAAGAGGTCGATCTGATCTGGGGTTGGTGACGTGAGCTCGCCGGAATGGCCGGTGTTGGTGCTGGAATGACGGCTGGAGTTGGTGATCGGATCGAGGATTGCCATGCAGGATCAACCTAGCCAGCGGTGGTGACAGTTTCGGTACGGGGAGGCGCGATTTTGCCACCAGACCGTTTCGGCCCAGGTCGAAGTGCATTTTTGGCGCAGAAGCGCGAAGCTGTCGGGATGCGCGCGGCAGTAGGGGCCTTTTTGGCCTTCGCTTTGGTAATCCTGACCACGGTGTCGGCGCGCGCCCTCAACAGTGCTCAGCCGATTACCTCCGATGTGGAGCTCTTTGAGGTCCTCGACAGCGCGGGGCTGGTGGACGCGTGGAACGAGGCGTCGCTGACCCGTCCCGAGTTCAACTTTGTGCCGGTCCAGAGCGATGCCTATGACCTGGAACGGGAGACGTTGATTGAGCTGATTCGGTTGCAGCAGGGAACCGAAGCCGACTGGGCGGCGGTTGCGGCCCGGCAACAGCGAGCGCTGCAGGAGCAGGATCAGCTCCAAATGGCGAACGACGAGAACGACCTGCTGTTGCGCGAGATTGCAAAACGCACGGCGGCGATCGAAGCCGAACTGGACCGCTTGCGCCTGGAGATTCCAGAGATTGAGGGCACGCTCATCGAGATCGCCGTCGCCCGATACATGGGCGGCCGTCTCAATACCGGCCTGCAGACGCTCCAAGGCGTGTCCGAACCGGTCAAGGACGAGGCGACGGCGGCGGCGGTGCTCTTTGCGACCGAGGATGCCTATATCACGCTGCGCCGAAGCACCTACGACCGTATTGCGACATTGGAACGCGAGCTGGAGGTCTTTGCCCTGGAGCGAGCGACCGCGCTTGACCGCGTCGCCGGTATCAATCAGCAACAGATCGTCGCGCAACAGCAGTTCACCGCGGTCGATGCTCGAATGGCCGGCCTGGCGATCAACGGCGAGACGATTCTGGAGCAGTTGGAGGTCCTCATTCCCCAAGTCCATCAAGCCCGGGCCCAGGCGATGGTGCCGGACGGTGATGGGATGTCGCTGCTGGCGCTGGATGCCTACATTGCCGGTGCGGAATCGATGACTGATCTGGCCGCTGAGTGTGTGATTTCGTGGGAGATCCTGGCCGCAATCGGTGAGATTGAATCCAAGCATGGGACGTTGGGAAATCGCTGGATCGCCCCCAATGGCAACCTCTCTTCGGGGTTGCTGGGACCGCTGCTTGATGGGTCCGCATTCGCACTCGTGAAGGACTCGGACAATGGTTCCTATGACGGCTCCCATGAGTTTGACCGGGCGCTGGGGCCGATGCAGTTCCTGCCATCGACCTGGCTTCGTCACGGGGTTGATGGCAATGCCGACGGGTTCAACGATCCGCAGAACATCTATGACGCCGCTGCGGGTGCGGCCAACTATTTGTGTGAGCTGGGCAAAGAGCGCAAGACGGCGAACATCGAGGTCCGGTTGCGGGGTTACAACGACTCGACGTCCTACATCATCAAGGTCATGGACACCGCAGACCGGTACCGAAACCAGGGTTTGCCTGGCGCTCCGGTGATTGAGATACCCGCCGATTAGGCGCAGTCCTACTCTGACGAGAGCTCAGGTACGGGTGGCGGGTTGGACCGGGAAGACGAAGATGTCTTCGGCGCCGGTCAACGAGAATCGGCGCTGCACAAACTGAAGGAATGCCACGGCGGCATCAAAGTGGTCGGCCAGGTCGTTCAACAGGCCGGCCAAGGTCGGGTCCTTGATGCCACCGGCTGCCATGCGGTACCAGATTGGTCCCAACTCCGAGAGCATGTCGGCTTCGGACCAGGACCGCAACAGTTCGTCCAGTTCGTCCCGGAACACATCGGAACGAAACGACTCCGGCAACGTGCCCGGGACCGCGACGATCGCGGACGCCGGTACTGACGCATGCCCGACGGCGGCGGTCCGAGTGCCAATCCGGAACAGCGCCAGATCGCCAAGGCGACGAAGAATGCCCGGAGCGAGTTCACGGTCCGACTGCAGCACCTCGACCAGATGACTGATCTGTCGCTCGTCGGTGCGTCCCGCCCGTTGCGGTCGCGGCGTGCCATCGGTGCCGGTCAGGTTGGTCAACATCGACGAGGCCCGCACCGTGGACCATGAGTCCAGCAACTCGATGAAGAGGCCGGTCAAGTGGCGGCGATTCGCGATCTCAAACTCCGGCCGGTCCACCTCCAACCTTCGGAACGGTTGATCACCAATGCGCTCCGCCCGAAGACTGTCCGCGGTCAGTTCGTGCATGCTCCGTTGTACGGCTGCGGCGAAGCGAAGAGTGAGCGAAGGCTCAACCTGCAATCCGTCAGCGGGCACGACTGGTCCGCTGTCCCACTTCACGGTCGGCCACGTGGGAAACAACAGATGGGCGGTTGACATCCGGGCCAGCACGCCCGCCAGCCGTTCAGGGTCGCTGCGCAGTGTTGCATGGTCGGTGGGGTCTGAAGCGTCGCCCGAACCCCGAGTTGGTGCCTTCGCCAGAATGTGAAAATCCAGGTCGCTGAGCAGCTCGGTCCACCGGTGCGCGGCGCGTTCACTCATGTCATACATATGAGGAAAAGACTACGGATGCAGCGGATTGGGGGAAAGGGGCCATTCGGCCCTTCGCCGCCACCACTCGGCTCCCGCCAGCCAGTACCGTCGATCCTCAGATGACTCCTCGGGCCGCTTCGGATTTTGGCAGATTTCTCTCCCTTTTTTGCATGCTGATGCTGATGCTGGTGGCGGTGTCATGCAGTAGCTCCGACGGTGGCGCTAATGCTGACCGCTCAACCCCAGACAGTGACACCCCCAGTAACGCCAACGATGAAGCTCAAGATGTCGGTGCCGTCGTGTCCACCGTGGTGGCGGTGACCGAGGTGGACGTCCCGGAGCTCGGAGCGGTGCTGGAACAGCGCAAGATTCCTGCTGGCAATGCCATCAGCGATCACGAGGGCAACCAACTGACCATTCACCAATGGTCGCCCTGGCCCGAGACGCTGAACGCACTGGATCCGTTTGCCAATCCCGACATCGCATTGTTTGGCGATCTGGCGTTTTCGCAACCCAACGCATCTCTGGTCGCCCTGGATGTGGAGGTCTGTGCATCGGACGATCAGCCCGACGACCAGGAACTCTTCCGCTCGCGTTTCCAGGCGCTCAGCGCCGACGCCGCCACCGCAAGTCTGAGCCAATCCGTTGCTGACCCTCGCGCCGGCATGGTGTTTCAGCAGGTCGTATCTCCGCAGTTTGTCTGGCCGAACGCGGGCGAATGTGCCCGCGGTTGGCAGGCAATCGTCTGGGGCGGCGAGGCGCCACCGGACGTCATCCGCTACACCGGGGTTTCAACCGATGCCGCCAACTTCGGTGGCCGCCACCTCTATGACTGGGAGGCCGGCTCAGCGGTGGACACCATCGATCCCGAGGGCGTTGCGGTCCCACCCGGTGTCGTTGCGACCTTCGGTTCCGGCGCGCTGAATGGGTGGGCCGTCAACTACCTGGGCTGGGCCCGAGTTCCAGATACCGAAGATGGGGTGGCGGCCAACGGTGTGCCTTACACCCAGACCTTTGCCGGTACCGAACTGGTCGCCGTCAAAGCCGAGATCTGTGCCGGAGAACGGTCGGTCATTCCGAGCATTGGTCTTCAGATCGACGGGTGGAATCTTGTGCAGCCGTTCCGCCGCGGGGCCCCATGGGGCCCGGGCTTTGCTGAATTGGCGATGCCGACCACTGGCGAGTGCGCCGAAGGTTGGGTGCCGTTTGCCATCCCGGTCGGTTCAACCCCCACCGGGTTCTTTGTCACCGACTCCTTCGATCCGGTATCGCCCTGGTTTGAGTGGCGGCTCAGCGAGGTGGAGGCGCCCCAACCGGTGCTCGAAGGTTTCCCGGGACCGCAGCAGCTGAGCGACGTGAGGTTGGTGTGCGGGGTCGAAGCCAACATGCAGCTCGACCTGGGCGACACGACCGCGTTCATGACCGACGGCGAGTTTGATGTGCAGTCCGCAGTTGGCGTGCGGTCCGGGGTCTCGCAGGCGACGCTCTACTTCTCCACTGAGGTGCTGACGCCCAGCGACCTTCCCACGCCGGAGTCGACCGAAACCGAGGTGGTGGCCGTCGAGCTGTTCATGGCCGACGGCAGTGAGGTCGTTCCCGGACTGTTCAGTGCCGATCTGACCGAGAACCAGTTTGGCGAAGCCCGCATTCTCCGCGGTGACGGCGGCACTTTGTTCTTCTCCGGCACCGAAGTGGCCATCACCGCGGTCACCGACGACATCATTTGCGGTGAGATCTTCGCGGGCGAAGAGGTCCCTCAGTTGGCCGGGCCGTTCGGCGCGGTCTTCTGGGAGCCGCCGGGCGGATGAGTGCTCGGGTGCCGGCCACGATTTCGGCGGTGTTCGTGCTGGCCACGGTCGTGTTGCTGGCGGTCACTTCGGGCGGGGACGAAGGTAACGAGGGTGCGTCGGTTCCCGCCGCAGTTGAGGTCGCGGCGAGCGGGGCGGTGACGGGGTTGGCGACCACCACGGCAGTCCCGTCTCCCACGCCCATCCCAAGCCCCACGCCCATTCCGTATGCCGGGTGGGCGGATCCTGCCCAGGAGGGTCAGCCATACCCGGGAGTGGTGCGCGGCCTGTTGACCTTTCGGGGGAACCCAACCCGAACCTTCTATGGCGAAGGTCCGGTCCCGCTGAACCCAAGCGCTCGGTGGATCTTTGGCGGCGACAAGGAACTCTGCAGCGACACCACCGTGGGCAACACCACCTCTGAGTGGTGCGGAACCGGGTGGACGGGCCAGCCCGCGGTTTTTGAGCGCGATGGGCGGGAGTGGGTGGTGTTCGGTTCGTACGCGCCAGCCGTTCACTTTCTGGACAGCGAAACGGGGGAGCGGATCATTCCGGACTTCCCGGTTGGTGACCTGATCAAGGGCTCGGTCACCATCGATGCTGACGGCTATCCGCTGGTCTACGTGGGGTCCCGCGATGACAAGTTTCGGGTCATCTCCTTCGAAGCCGATGTCCCGCAGGAGCTGTGGTCGTTGCATGCAGACGACGTGGAACCGGTCCTGTGGAATGACGACTGGGACAGCACGGCATTGATGCTCGATGACCATCTGTTCATTGGTGGGGAGAACAGTCAGTGGTTTGCGGTGAAGTTGAACCGAACGTGGGCGCAACCCAATGGGGCCAGCGGTGGGACCGGCGTGCAGGTCAACCCCGAGATTGTGTTCAATGCGCCCGGGTGGGACGACCAACTCCTGGAGGATCTGGGCGACGAGAACGTGTCGATCGAAACGTCCATGACCGTCAGTGGCGACCTGCTCTGGTTTGCCAACTCCGGCGGTCTGGTGCAGGCGTGGGACATTGCGCCGCTCCGTACCGGGGTTGGGATTCCAGAACGGGTCTTTCGGTTCTGGACCGGCGATGACACCGATGCGACGGTGGTGCTTGATGCGGACGGTTTTGCCTATGTGGGAGCCGAACTTGAGCGGGCGTATTCCCATGGCGTGGAGCTGGGCCAGATCATGAAGTTGGACCCGCGCCAACCGGATGACCCGGTGGTGTGGTCGCGTGATATTCATGTGCCCGGGGTGGTGCCCGAAGGAGTGTGGGGAACGCCGGCCTTGCACCGGGACCTGCTCTATGTGCCAACCAATGAAGGTTGGCTCTACGCGCTGGAACGCGAGACGGGGCGGACTCGCTGGCGCAAGAAGCTGCAAGGTCCGGTGTGGTCATCGCCGGTGGTGGTGGACGATGTGTTGATCCAGGCCGATTGCGCCGGAGTCATTCGGGCGTGGGACGTGAGCGACACCCTGGTGGAGCCCACAGCGGAATTGTGGAGTGTTCAACTGCCGTGGTGCATTGAATCCACGCCCGCGGTCTGGAACGGCGGCGTCTATGTGGGCCATCGCCGCGGCGAAGTTTGGGCGCTGGCCGACAGCTGATGGTGGGGTGACCAGCCGTGGTCGTCACCTGGCCATGGCGAGGTGGCGGTGTCGGGCGCGGTGACAGGGGGCGCACCGAGGTGTGAGTTCGGTGGTGATGGTGTGCTGGGTTTGGGCCCAGGGCGGGGTGTGGTCGAGTTCGAGCAGATCGGTGGTTTGGCAGTCAACGCATTCGTGGTTGTGGGTTTCAAGCGCGACGCGTTTTGGGCGGGCGGTGGGGTGGCGTCTGCGGTTGGTTGCGTCGATGGGTTGACGGTGGCGGTCGTGGATCATGGCGCGGATGAAGGATTGGTCAAGGCGCTGGCAGACGGCGTTGTTGGTGATGGGTGTTCCGTCGTCGAAGGTGGTGCCGTTGCCGCGGACGTGGATCACGATTTCGGTGGTCAGTGCGATGTTCTGAGCCAGGAAGAGCAGGGCCATGGCGTCGGCTCGTTGCTGGGATAGCGAGGGGAAACAGAAGTCATTGGCTGAGGCCGGCTGCCATTGGCGTTTCAACTCCCGCAACCGCGACCGCATTGATCCGTTTCGTGGGTCCGCTGACGCGCCCGGGTCACGGTGAGCAGTTGATGTCGCCACCGCGTGCGGCGCCCGAGCGTCCGCGGACGCACCCGATGGTGTCACTGGTGTCACTGGCATCACTGGTGTCACTGGTGTCACTGGTGTCACAGGCATCACTGGCGGTACTGGTGTCACGGTGTCGGTGGCGGCTGGTGCTTCGTCGTCGGGGGTTGCGGCGACGTGTTTGATGATGGTGTTGAGGGATGCGGCGATGGCTTTGCCGATGTTCGGGGGCAGGACGGCGCGGATGATGATCATCCCTTCGGCGTTGGTGTGCACGGTGACGCTCCGGGTGTCGTGGTGGCGCTGGTCCCGGTCGTGGTCGGTTTCGTTACCGGCCAGGTGGTTGGCGACCGCAGTGGTGAGCCGATTGGCACTGCGGTGGTGGGCGAGTTGGATCAGGTCTCGCTCGTTGTCCTCGTCGGCCCATCGGGTGAGAATGCGGGTCTTGGCGTAGGACAGTTGGTTGGTCGAGAACGCCTGATCGATGGCGGGAAGGCACGCGAGGGCGTGGCCGACGCGGATCCATTCGCGGGCGGTGGAGGTGTGGATGTCGAGTGCGTGGGCGATGGCGATCGAGGGGCTGGCGAAGCCCCGGTCCAACCATTCACGGTGATGGTCGTATCGCGCGCACAGGCGGACCATTCGGTAGTGGTTGGCGTTGAGTTCACGCCCCAACGCAGCGATTTGGTTGACGATCGATGTCGACATGGCTGGTCCTCGCAATCGATGAAACAACCCAGAAGACGGGACGGGTTGTGACGGTCTCGGTTGTTCGGACAGCTGGAGAAATCCCCTCAGGACGAGCTGTCAATCCACCCGCCAGAGCCACACCCGCTCCGACAACCACCACAGTACGCATCGGCTCTGACAGTCTGGTCCGACAATCGGCTTTGACAATCGGCTCTGACAGTCTGGTCTGACGGCCTGGTCCGACAATCGGCTCTGACAATCGGCTCTGACAATCGGCTCGGACAATCGGCTTTGACAATCGGCTCTGACACTGGGTCGCCGGTGCGTCCGCGGACGCACCGGATTGCGTTGGAGCGTCAGAGGGGCAGGGAACCAGTCCGGTTCACACCGATTCAGGGGGCCGAGATCTCGCCGGAGCCGCGGGGAATGAGGGCCACGTCCACAACGTGACGCTTGGCTTGGCGGCGATCGTCGATCAGTCGTTCAAACAACAGGCGGGCGGCGCTGCGGCCGAGTTCGGCCGGGTCCTGGGCCACCACCGTGATGCCCGGTTCGATGACGTCGGCCATCTCAATGTCGTCAAAGCCCACCAGGGCAACGTCATGATGTTTGCCGGCCAGGTGCAGGGCTTTGATCGCGCCTTTGGTCAACTGGTTCTGGCTGGAGAAAATGGCGGTGGGTCGGACGTCGGCCGGTTGGTCCAGGAACCGACGCACCAGGTCCTCAGCCTCGGCGGACTCGACGTCCAGGCGGGTGAGGCGCTTGATCTCGGTTTGGTCCACGCCCGCAGATTCCATGGCCTCACCAAAGCCGGTCTGACGTTCGATCGTCGACTGAAGACTTGATCCACGCCCCAGGAACACAATGCGACGATGGCCGGCAGCCAGAAGATGTTCGGTTGCCTGTCGGCCCCCGCCGCGGTTGTCGCTGACCACCGCATCCACTTCGGTGTCACCTTCACGGTCCACCAGCACCATGGGTGTTCCCCGGGTGATCTCGCGCTGAAGGAGCGCCTGGAGTGGCTTGCTGCCTTCGAGCGATGGCACCACCACCAACCCATCGACGCGCCGTCCGAGCATGGCATCAATCAGCTTTGCCTCGATCATGGCGTCGGCTTGGGAGGTGCCGCTGAGGATCAGACAGCCATGCTCTGCGGCAGCGGTCTCCAGAGACTCGCGGATGGCGGAGAAGAACGGGTTGGCGCTGTTGGTCTGGATGAAGCCGATGGTGGTCGGCGCGCCTTGTTTGCCTCGAAGGTTTCGAGCCCGGAGGTCGGGCTGGTAACCCAACGTCTCCACCGCGTTGTTGACCCGGGTCACCAGCGTCTCGCTCACGCCCGGCTCATCGTTGACCACCCGCGAGACGGTCTTCAGACTCACATCGGCCAGACGAGCAACGTCATGCATCGTCGGTCGGGCCGCAGGAGTCATGGTTCAGATGATGTCAGACCGACTGGAGCCGGTTGGCGGCGCCAACCAGTTGGGCCAGATCGACCAGGCGGTTGGAGTAGCCCCACTCGTTGTCGTACCAGCCGGCGATCTTGACCAGGTTGCCCATCGCCATGGTCAGGCCGGAATCGAAGGTGCAGGACGCGGCGGTGCCAACAATGTCAGAGGACACGAGTGGATCGGTGCTGTAGTCGAGCACCTTGGCCAGGGAACCTTCGGCCGACGCGGCACCGAATGCGGCGTTGACCTCTTCGGTGCTCACGTCTTTGCCGACGACGCCCACAAAGTCGGTGATCGATCCTGAGGGGACCGGGACTCGCATGGCCATGCCGTCGAGCTTGCCGATCATCTGTTCAAGGACCAGGCCGGTGGCACGGGCGGCGCCGGTGCTGGTGGGGATGACGTTGACGGCCGCGGCGCGGGCCCGGCGAAGGTCGCGGTGGGGACCATCAACAATCTGCTGGTCACCGGTGTAGGCGTGCACCGTGGTGATGAATCCCTTTTCCACACCGAACGCATCGTCGAGGACCTTGATCATGGGCGCAAGGCAGTTGGTGGTGCAGGAGGCGTTGGAGATGACGATGTCGGTGGCCGGGTTGAAGTCCTGGTCGTTGACGCCCATCACGAAGGTGGCGTCGCAGTCACCGCTGGGAGCGGAAATGATGACTCGGGGTGCGCCGGCCGCCAGGTGCTGGGCGGCGGCCTCGCGCTTGGTGAAGATGCCGGTGGATTCGATGACCACGTCAACGCCGAGGTCGGCCCAGGGGAGGGCGCTGGGGTCACGTTCGCTGAAGAGTTTGATTTCGTCGCCGTCAATAGAGACGCCATCGGCAGTGGTTTCGATCGGCCACGGGGCAGTGCCGTGGACCGAGTCGTACTTGAGCAGGTGGGCTGACGTGGCGGCATCGCCGAGGTCATTGGCGGCCACGAGGTCGATGTCGGCACCGCCAGCGGCCGAAGCGATTTTGGCGGCTCGGGCGAAGTTGCGGCCGATACGGCCAAAACCGTTGATTCCTACACGAATAGTCATTGGGTGATACTCCACTTGAGGGATGGCATTCGGGGCAAATGACAACGTTGTCTATGCCAAGGCTAGTCCTCCGGGCCTCGTTGACAACGTTGTCAAGCTCAGGCGCCGGGGTTGAGCCGGGCCAGCGTGAATCCCAAGGTTGTTGCCACCGTCATCCACACAATCGTCGGAGCAATCAGCAGACCCGCCAACCGGTCCACCCGCGCGGCCGCAACGGTGGCCGCAACGACGAGCACGAGAACCGCCACCAGCCACCACGCGGCGAAGTTGAGGCGGCCCGGACCGAAAATGACGGCTTGCCACGCCACCGCAGTCACGAACTGCGCGGCAAGAAGGCCGAAGGCGATCCGCCGAGCCGATCCCGCAGGCTCGGTCGCCAATACAGCCAGCGCGCCGAGTTGCAGCGCCCACAACGTGAACCACGTCACCGGGAACGCCCAGTCCGGCGGAATCCACCCCGGCTTCGCCAGCGATTCAAAGAACGTCACGCCGCCATCATGCCGGTGGTGGTCAGCGTTGGGCGACGGTAGCCCACGCATCGGCCACCAGGTGAACGGACCGAACCCGACCTTCCGCGCTGAGGGCGTTGTGGGAAACAATCAGTTCGTCCGCGTCCGCGAAGGTCTTGAACTGGTCAAGCTGGGTTCGCACTTCTGACGGAGTGCCGATGGCGGTGTGTTCCATCATCGCGATGATCTGTCGACCTTGAGGGGAGGCAACCAGATCGTCCAGCTCGCGTTCGGTGAACGTGCGGCCCCGCCCGATGAAGCGGCCAACCCGCTGGCGTTTCACTTCGGCCGCAGTGGCTTCGGCTTCTTCGGTGGTCTCGCCGACAACCACGTTGATGGCGGCCAGGCACCGGGGCTCGCTCAGCTGCGCCGAGGGCGTGAAGCGACTCCGATAGACGGCGATTGCTTCCTGGAGATGGGTCGGCGCAAAGTGGGACGCAAATCCATAGGGCAGTCCGAGCTGCGCCGCCAACTGCGCGCCGAACAGCGACGATCCAAGGATCGTGATGGGAACGTTGGTGCCCGCGCCGGGGACGGCTTCCACGCCGTGGACCAGACTGTTCCCGGACAGAAACCCCTGCAGTTCAACAACGTCTCGCGGGAACTCGGTGCCGACAGTGTGGTCACGGCGCATGGCGTAGGCGGTGGCCTGGTCGCTGCCCGGGGCTCGACCCAGGCCCAGTTCAATTCTTCCCGGATGGAGGCTGGCCAACGTGCCGAACTGTTCGGCGATGACCAGCGGCGAATGGTTGGGCAACATGATGCCGCCCGACCCCAGCAGGATGCGTTCGGTGTTGGCCGCAATGTGGGCAATAAGTACCGACGTGGCCGCGGAAGCGATGGCTTTCATGTTGTGGTGCTCGGCGTACCAGATGCGTTTGTAGCCGCGCTCTTCGGCGGCGTGAGCCAGCGCAACGCTGGCGGACAACGCGTCGGCCACCGAGTCGCCGGGGCCGATCATCGCCAAGTCCAGGATCGACAAGGGGACCTGCGGATTGCTCATGGACCCATCGTAGATCTGTTGGGGTAGATGTGTCGGGCTGCGCAGGTCTGTCTCAACGATTTACAGGTGAGCTGGGAGACCGACGGTTCCGTTCGCATGATGGTGGGCCCGGACAACCCGGGACATGGCAACTGGCTTGACACCAAAGGTCGGACCGAGGTGATTCTGTTGGCGCGATACCTCCTGCCTGAAGGCGCGCTTGCACCGATTGTCACCCGGGTGATCAGCGTCTGAAGCTGTCTCCGGTTACCTCAAAGAGATGACATCGGACCGCTGCTGCAGCTCGCGAGTGCAAGAGCACCCGGCCAAAGATTGACCCTCTTGGGTGAAATTCCCCTTGGTAAGGCGGTGCCGGAACTGTCAGAGTTGAGCCGCATCAGGCCAATACGGTCTGGGATCAACGGGCTCACAGTGCAGGGGTGGGTGCTCAACCGACACGAACAAGGCGCCCATGCTTCATCTCCCTGTCCAAAATTCATCCGCCGAAACTGAGTCAGCTGCGGCTGCAGCTGGCATCGACCCCTTCCGACGCAACTTTATTCGGGCGGCGCTGGCAGCCACCGCCGGCGCGGCTGCCATCCCGATATCGGCCGTCACTGCTTCGGCGCAATCCATCAGCGCGTCCCAGGGATCACCCCCGGCCGGCTACGGCACGTTGCAGCCGGTGACCGGAGTTTCCGGCGTGAACCGCATGTTGTTGCTGAGCAGCTTCACCGTGCAGGTGCTCGCTGCAGCGGGCCAGACGATCCCCGGAACGGGGCTGACCTACCGCTCCGCTCCTGACGGCGCCGCCACGTTTCCTGACGGGGCTGGCGGCTGGTACTACACGGTCAATCACGAAATCAGCAACGGCGGCGGCGGCGTCACCAGCTTCCACTTCAACAGCTCGGGCGGTCTCATCGACGCGCAATCCATCTTGTCGGGCACCAACCGAAACTGCGCTGGCGGGCCCACCCCGTGGGGGACATGGCTGTCGTGCGAGGAGAACATCGGTGGTGCCAACAACTCTGGTCAGACGTCGCTGGTGTGGGAGTGCTGGCCGGACAACTCCCAGCCCGGCATCTCCCGCCCGGCCATGGGCACCCGAAATCACGAAGCGGTGGCCGCTGACCCCATCAACCGGGTGCTCTACATCACCGAAGACACCGGAATCGGCAAGCTCTGGCGGTTCACCCCAACGGTCTGGGGAGATCTGTCTTCCGGCACGTTGGAGGAGGCCCAAACCAGCAACTCCAACGGCACCGGTTCGGTCACCTGGGTCAGTAGCGGCGGACGCAAGTACAACGGCGGCGAAGGCATTTGGTATCACCAGCCCGCGCGCAAGGTGTACATGGCTACCAAAGGCGACGACACCGTCTGGGAGCTGGACACCGCGAACAACCAGATGCGGCGGGTGTGGCAGGGAAGTAACAGTTCGTCCAGTCCGCTGTATGAACCCGACAACCTGACCGTCGCCGAGTCCGGCGACCTGTATGTGGCCGAGGATGACGGCGAACTCCGGGTCGTCCTGATAACCGCATCCGGCGAGCTTTCGACCTTCCTCCAGTTCACGGGCGGCGAGCACGGCAACTCGGAGGTGACCGGACCGGTCTTCAACCCGGCCGGGGACACCATGTATGTGAGCTCCCAGCGTGGCGGCCCGAACGGCTCCGGTATCACCTACGCCATCACCGGTCCGTTCCGATCAACCGCATCGCCCACCCCGACGGCGACGGCGATTCCGCCGACGGTCACTCCGACGGCGACGGCCATACCGACGGCGACGGCGATTCCGACGGCGACGGCGATTCCTCCGACGGCCATACCGACTGCGGCGGCGGCGGCGATTCCGCCGACGGTCACTCCTACTGCGACGGAGACGGCGATTCCTCCGACGGCCATACCGACTGCGACGGCGACGGCGATTCCTCCGACGGCCATACCGACGGCGGCGGCGACGCCGCGGCCGGGAGGTCCGCTGAGTGGGGCCTTCACCTTGTTCAACCGCGGGTACCGAACCTGGCTCACCGAACCGAGTGCCGGCTCGGTCCGCCACCAACAAAGCCAGAACCGCAACGGCCAATGGCGCATTGTCCCGCTGAGCAACGGAAACGTTCACATCATCAACGCGGTGACCGGCCGCTGGCTCGATACCGACGGAACCGGGGGCCAGGTCATCGACACCTCCAGCAGTCCGTCGGTCGACGACGAATGGAAGCCCACCCAACTTGCCAACGGCGCGTGGGTCTTCGAGTCTGTCGCCTACCCCGGACGCTGGCTCGACGCCGACTACAACGGCTACCTCCGCCTCTGGCGCGACAACGATCCTGACGCCCAGTGGACCCTCACCCCCGTCGGCGTCAACCCCGGGTCTACATCGATTCCGCCGACGGTCACTCCTACTGCGACGGAGACGGCGATTCCTCCGACGGCCATACCGACTGCGACGGCGACGGCGATTCCTCCGACGGCCATACCGACGGCGGCGGCGACGCCGCGGCCGGGAGGTCCGCTGAGTGGGGCCTTCACCTTGTTCAACCGCGGGTACCGAACCTGGCTCACCGAACCGAGTGCCGGCTCGGTCCGCCACCAACAAAGCCAGAACCGCAACGGCCAATGGCGCATTGTCCCGCTGAGCAACGGAAACGTTCACATCATCAACGCGGTGACCGGCCGCTGGCTCGATACCGACGGAACCGGGGGCCAGGTCATCGACACCTCCAGCAGTCCGTCGGTCGACGACGAATGGAAGCCCACCCAACTTGCCAACGGCGCGTGGGTCTTCGAGTCTGTCGCCTACCCCGGACGCTGGCTCGACGCCGACTACAACGGCTACCTCCGCCTCTGGCGCGACAACGATCCTGACGCCCAGTGGACCCTCACCCCCGTCGGCGTCAACCCCGGGTCTACATCGATTCCGCCGACGGTCACTCCTACTGCGACGGAGACGGCGATTCCTCCGACGGTCACTCCGACTGCGACGGCGACGGCGATTCCTCCGACGGCCATACCGACGGCGGCGGCGACGCCGCGGCCGGGAGGTCCGCTGAGTGGGACCTTCACCTTGTTCAACCGCGGGTACCGAACCTGGCTCACCGAACCGAGTGCCGGCTCGGTCCGCCACCAACAAAGCCAGAACCGCAACGGCCAATGGCGCATTGTCCCGTTGAGCAACGGAAACGTCCACATCATCAACGCGGTGACCGGCCGCTGGCTCGATACCGACGGAACCGGTGGCCAGGTCATCGACACCTCCAGCAGTCCGTCGGTCGACGACGAATGGAAACCCACCCAACTTGCCAACGGCGCGTGGGTCTTCGAGTCTGTCGCCTACCCCGGCCGCTGGCTCGACGCCGACTACAACGGCTACCTCCGCCTCTGGCGCGACAACGATCCTGACGCCCAGTGGACCCTCACCCCCGTCGCTGTCACGGTGGGAGTCTCGACCACCAATCCCGCTGAAGCAGATCCGGGTGAAGCACTGCGAACCGCGTCGCTGACCGCCGCCGAGCAGGCCCGGACCGTCACCGAAGCCGATACCGGCGCGCTGCTCCCCGGCATGGTTGCCGGCGCGGCCATCGGCGGCGCAATGGTCAACTTTCGCAACCGACGGAGAGAAGACAACCGACGCCCATGACTCCGCGGTCGGCGCGTCGTTCGGAGGAGGAACTCAGGCTGAGGCGAGGAATCCCTGGATGGCGGTTGCGATCGTGGCGGCGTGCGCCGGGTCTTCGTGCATGAGGTGGTCGCCGCCTTCGATGGTGACGAGCCGGGCGTCGGGCAACTTGGCCGCCAGGTAACCGCAACCACCTTGAATGTCGGCCCGGTCTTCGGAACCGACGACGACCAGAACCGGCAGATCCATCTCCGGCACCTTCTGAATCACCACGCCGTCTTCCTGCAGGTTCAGTTCCGCCGCTTGCAGGGGAACACCAAACCGGTGGGCGTTGCGGCGGGAGCGGTCATTCCATGCCTCGCGTTTAGCGTCGTCCCGGAAGCCGGGTCCGGTGGCCATGACCACCATCGCCGCCAGCGGGGGATGGGGAAGCGTGCTTCGCGTGGCCCGCCAAGCCAAGGTCAGGTAGCCGCCCAGAGAGTGGCCCAGAAGGACCAGCGGGGCCGAGGAGTCGGGCGTCAATGCGGCGGTGATCACGTCGTCCAGATCGTCGAGTGCGCGGTCCCGGGTGTATTCAGACGGCTCTTCGGGCACCGGCGATTTGCCGTGGCCCAGCAGGTCCCAGGTGACGACGGTGTGCTGGCCGGCAAGCTCCGCACTGAGCACCGCCCAGTCGTCCGCCGTCTTGCCGATCCCGGGGGTGCAGACGATGGGCGGCCCGCTGCCAGCGGTCTGCATGTGCACGCGCATCAGGCGTTCACGTCCACCACGACTCGGCCGCGGATCTGACCGTCCAGGATCTTGGCGGCTACCTCGGGCGTGTCACCAAGACCAACCACCGTGCTCATCGAATCCAGCTTCGCCATATCCAGGTCGGAGGCCAGCCGGTCCCAGGCCTGGGCCCGGCGTTGCTGGGATTCATGCACACAGTTGATGCCCTTGAGCGTCACGCCACGAAGAATGAACGGCAACACCGTGGCCGGAAGGTCCGGACCCTGCACCAGCCCGCACGCGGTGACCACGCCGTTGGGTTGAGTTGCGGCAATCACGTTGGCCAGCGTGTGGGATCCCACTGCGTCGATGGCGCCAGCCCAGCGAGGTTTGGCGAAGGGCCGGCCCGGTTCGGTCAGTTCGGAACGGTCGATGATTTCACTGGCCCCGAGGCCCCGGAGGTAGTCGCCGGCGGTGTCAACCCGGCCGGTGGAGGCAATAACTTCGTAGCCCAATTTGGCCGCTACGGCAACGGCAACACTGCCCACGCCGCCGGCGGCGCCGGTGACGATGATGGGGCCTTTGTCCGGCGTCTGGCCCAGCTCTTCAAGGCCCATGACCGAGAGCATGGCGGTGTACCCGGCGGTCCCAATGGCGGCGGCCTGTTGGTTGGAGATGCCATCGGGCAGGGGAGTGATCCATTCGGGTTTCATGCTGGCTTTCTGGGCCATGCCGCCCCAGTGCGCCTCGCCAACGTCCCAGCCGTTCACCGAGACCCGTTGGCCTTCGGTAAAGGTGCCGGACCCGTCCGATGCCACGGTGCCCACCACGTCCACACCGGGAATCATGGGATAGGAACGAACAATGCCGGGTTTGCCCATGAGGGCCATGCCGTCCTTGTAGTTCATGGTCGTGTATTCGGTGTTGAGCAGCACACCGTTGTCGGGTAGCTCGCTCTCTTCCATGTCACGAATTTCATGAGTCACGGTCTTGTCTTCGGACTGGTTCAGTACAAGGGCACGAAAGGTCATGGAGCCAACCTAGTTCTTGGCCATTGGCCTGCGAGCTGTCCCCGTTTGTGGGGATATCAACCAAGGGGGGAACCAGACCGCCGGTAGCGTCGTCCAAGTGATCATGAGTCGTTCAAATGTTGTGAACCTGGTGATTTCCCCGGTGTTCTGGTTGCTGGTGGTGGGCACGGTGGTCCTGGGCATGGTGGTTGCCGCGTGCGGTTCCGCCGGTGTTGACAGTGCCAGTGTTGACAATGCTGGTGTTGACAATGCGGCCTCCATCGAGACCGAACCAACGGTGGCCACTGCGCCCGCAGAGCCCACTGCGCCCGTAGAGCCCACTGCGCCCGTAGAGCCCACTGCCCCCGCAGAGCCTGAGGTCGACGTCGGAGAACTTGGCGCCGGAGAGCTCGCATTCGGATTGCAGCGTTGTGTCAGCGGTGCGCCATTCCTGGCGGCGGACCCGGCGTTCTATCGGGATGAACCGATCTATGTGGGGAACGAGCAGCCGACCGAAGAGGTGCGTAACTGGGCCACCAGTCGACCCGGCTATGAAGACATTTGGGTGGACCGCGACAACAACGGATGGATTGCGGTTGGCTTCAGTGAAGATGCTGCCGCCCGGCAGGCCGAACTGGAGGCCGAGTTCCCCGGCGTCGGTGTGGTTGCGGTCGCCGTTGCGGCGACCGATGCCGAATTGATGGCCCTTCGCTCCGAGGTGGAGGTCGCACTTGATGGCCTTTCCAGTTGGGCCCTGGGGCACAGCGTGGCCCGCGGCTTTGTGGAGGTCTCGGTCCCCGTGCTGGATGAGCAGACGTTGTCCCGGCTGGCGCCGCTGGCTGGTCCACGGTTGTGTGTGCAGGGGGCGGACCCCGCCGCTGCCATTCCCGATGGGCCGCAACCAACCGAAGGTGAGAGCTGGCGGCTCCTGGGAACCGACCGCACCGGACCCCCGTACCGGACCGGGGTGGCCACCACCGGTGCGCAGTATGACGCGCTGTGGCAGGAAGCCGGCCTGACGTCAACCCAGCCATCGGTGGACTTTCGCAATGCAATCGTGATCTGGTTTGGGGCCGTTTATGGCTCCAACTGCCCGGTTCGCATGGACGATGTGATCATCGATCTCGAGCGCAATGTGATCCACGGCGATTTCGTCATCCCGGGGAACCCCACGGTCTGCAACAGCGACGCCAACGGCGAGGCGTACGTGGTGAGCGTGGCGCGCCGGGACCTGCCCGAGGGCGGGTTTGCGGTGCAACTCAACGCCACCGATCCGCCCGCCGGCGTCCCTGAGGAACGGACCACGGTCACCGTTGACCTGCGCACCGAGGCCACGGTGGCAACGCCCGACGATCTGGTTGTGGGCACCCTCGACAACCGCAACGTCACGCCCCGCCAAAACGTTTTTGTCCCCGGCATGGTCATGGAGGACGGTTTCCCCATGGACATCGGCCTGGACCTGGCTTGCATTCTTGAGGTGATTGGTCCGCTGAACGGCTTCATGTGGCAGGCCCAGGACTGGACCGAACGTCCGGTGGAGTGGGCTCAAAATGCCACGGACGGCCTGGCCCAGGCTGAGTTGCTGCTCACCACCAACCCGGCCGGGCTGGCCGTGAGCATCAATGGGGTCTCGGTTGATTACACGCCGCTCCCATCCACCTCCACCGAGGTGATGGAGTGTTGATGGTCCGCCGGCGCTGAAATGTCGTTGGCACGGGCGCGGTATGTAGAGTGCTCGGCTCGTGTCCTATCAATTCGCTGCGCTGTTGGCGGCCGCCTTGTGGGCGTTCGGCGGGTTGATCGCTGCGGAACCGGCCCGCCAACTTGGGGGACCCCGGTTCACCCGCATTCGGATGCTGTTTGTCACGGCGATCCTTGCGGTGATCACCACGGTGCTTGGCGACTGGAGCTTCGGCGGTGCCGACATCGCGTTGCTGGGACTGTCAGGCATGGTCGGACTGTTGATTGGCGACGCCGCTTTGTTCACCGCGTTTGCCCGCATTGGACCCCGGCGAACATCCATCATGTTCACCACCAATGCGCCAATGGCCGCCGTCCTGGGCATGGTCGTGTTTGGCGAACGGTTCACCTGGTGGAGCGGCCTTGGAGCAGTCCTTACCGTTGGTGGGGTGGCCATGGCGGTTGCGTTCGGGACCGCTGCTGAAGATCGCAGTGAGCTGGAACGGGTCGAAGGCTCCATGCGGTCCGGCATCGCATGGGCTGCGATTGGTGCGCTGGGTCAGGCCGTTGGCGCCATCCTGGCCAAGCCGGTCGTGGAAGAGGCAAGCGCATTCGGCGCAGCGACCTGGCGAGCACTCATCGCCACGGTGGCGCTGTGGCTGTTGGCTCCGCAGTTGGACCGTATTGCCAACTCGCCGCATCGGGCACCGTGGACCTGGCGGTACTTCTGGATCCTGCTGGTGAGTGCGACAATTGCAATGGTGATTGGGATGACCCTGGTGCTTTACGCGCTGGGGAAGGGGGACGCAGGCGTGGTGACGATCCTGTCCGCCACCACCCCGGTGCTGATGCTGCCCATGCTCTGGGCACGGACTCGGGTTCGGCCGCCCAGCGGGGCGTGGGTCGGTGCCGCATTGACCGTCATCGGCGCGGTCCTGCTCGTTGCATAGACAACGCGGTCTAAGGTCGCTTCGCCAGCCACCGACAGGGGATCGTCATGCCAGTTGCAACCATCAACGGACAGTCCGTTTTCTACACGGAGAGCGGGCCCGCTGATGCGCCGGTCCTGCTGTTCAGCCACGGGTTCCTGATGGACCACACCATGTTTGATCACCAGGTGGCCGCGTTCTCCGGGGACTACCGGTGTGTGGCGTGGGACGAACGAGGCTTTGGCGCCACGGCGGCCACCGCTGCATTCAGCTACTGGGATTCGGCTGACGACGCGGTCGGCCTGTTGGATCACTTGGACATTGCGTCTGCGGTTTTCGTTGGAATGTCCCAAGGCGGGTTCCTGTCGCTTCGCGCCGCGCTGGCCCACCCTGAACGGGTGCGGGCATTGGTGCTGATTGACAGCGAACCCGGCGTGGACCCTCCGGAGACGCTGGAGGGGTACAAGGGGATGGTGGGCCACTGGGACAGCGACGCACCGTTGGGCGATGTTGGCGTATTCGTGGCCGGGTTGATTCTTGGTGAGCCGACTCTGTCCAAAGAGTGGATCGCCAAGTGGGAGGCGCGCCGAGCTGACGGAATCAAGATGGGCCTGCAGGCCGGTGCATTGTTGGAGCGCGATGACATCACCGCTCGGATGAGCGAGATTGCCTGCCCGGTGTTATCGGTCCATGGCGAAGAGGATCAGTCGATCACCATCGACAAGGCCCAAGCGCTGCAGGCGTTGGTGAGCGACGGCCGGGGACTGGTTCGAGTGCCCGGTGCCGCGCATGCTCCCAACATGACCCACCCCGAGATTGTCAATGCCGCGATTGCCGAGTTTCTGAACGGGCTGTAGCGGGGTGGCACCAGCATTCGTGGAGCCCAGGTCGTTCAGGTGCTCCAGGCGAGATAGCGCTGGAGTTGGAGCGTGGGACTCTCGCCAGGCAGGTGATGAGGTGCAGCGAAGGCTCCGAATTTGAGCGGTATCACCTTCTGGTCATCGCTCTTCAGAAACCTTCGAGAACGAGCTTCCCGCGGGCTTTGCCACTCTCCATCAAGGTGTGGACCGCCCGGAGATTGGCGGCATTGATGGTGCCCACAACTTCGGTGGCGGTGGACCGGAGCGTGCCGGCATCGATCATCGCCGAGACCTCGTTGAGGATGGTCCGCTGACTCTCGATGTCCTCGGTGCCGAAGAGCGACCGCGTGTACATGAACTCCCAGTGGGTTGAAATGCTCTTCTGCTTGAACGGCTTGATGTTCAACTCGGCGGGGTCGTCAATCAACCCAAACCGTCCCTGCGGGGCAATGAACTCCGCTATCTGGTCCATGTACTCACCGGTGTGGGTGGTGGAGAAGACGAACCCTGGCTTGCCCATGTGGATGTCATCGATTTGTTCGGTCAACGAGAGCTGGTGATTGATCACATGGTCCGCCCCCATTTCGGTGCACCACGCCTGGGTTGCAGGCCGGGAGGCGGTGGCGATCACGGTGAGGTCGGTGCGGGCTTTGAGCAGTTGGATGGCGATGGAGCCAACGCCACCCGCCCCGCCGATGATGACCACGGCGGGCGCTGCGCCCGGAACCGGATCCCTGACCTTCAGCCGATCAAACAACATTTCCCACGCGGTCAGGGTGGTCAGCGGCATGGCGGCGGCATCGGCAAAACTCAAGCTGGCGGGCTTGCGACCAACAATACGTTCGTCCACCAGATGGAACTCGGCATTGGTTCCGGGTCGGTTGATGGCGCCTGCGTACCAGACCGCATCACCAACGGAGTACTCGGTGACGTCCGGGCCGACCTCCACCACCTCGCCGGCCGCGTCCCAGCCGAGCACCGCCATCGGAACGTCGACCGGTCGATTGGCGCGCACCTTGGTGTCCACCGGGTTCACCGACACCGCGCGGACCTGGACCAGCAGGTCTTGTCCGGTGGCCGTCGGCTTGTCGATCTCAACATCGGTCAGACCAGTGATTGGTCCCGGTGCGGTGTAACCAACGGCCTTCATGTGATCTCCCTGGGTGGCGGTTCGGTCGTGAACCGTAATCCATAATCTGCTGGTGAAACTCGGTGAGGACGTTGACGGCGTGCGTGGCGCGGGCTACACCGGGGGCTGCACGGCTGCGATGGATGACCTGCATCAATTCGAGCTCAACAACAAACCCGGAGGTCTGATGACCACAACGGCGACCATCACCGGCAGCGGCATCCCGCTGTTGGTGCCAGATTGGGCCGGTCCTGTACTGAACGACGTCACCGCATGAGCACGTCGGTCACCATCACCGGCACGGGGTGTCCGATTCCCGATGGCAACCGGGCGGGACCCGGAGCGCTGGTGCGCTATGACGACCTCACCCTCCAGTTCGACGCCGGTCGATCCACGGTCCAGCGACTGGCGGGCGCCAACGTGTGGATTCCCAGCCTCGGTGCCTGTTTCATCACCCATCATCACAGCGATCATCTGACCGGTCTGACCGATCTGGTCCTGACGCGCTGGACCATGGACCGCGCCGAGGATTCTCCACCGCTCCCGGTCATCGCAGCGGATGGTCCGGCATCGAAGTACATCCAGACTCTGCTGGACGGATGGGAGGACGACATCGATGTTCGCGTTGGTCACGCCATGCGAAACACCCGCCCGGCCATCGATCTGATCACCTTCGCGCTGCCGGACCAGCCGGCCGAGGTTTGGCGTCACGGTGACGTGGTTGTTTCGGCCATGCAGGTGCGGCACGAACCGGTGGAGGCCGCCGTCGGCTACCGGGTGGACACCCCCGATGGGTCGGTGTGCATCACTGGCGATACCAAGGTGTGTGACGAGGTGGCCGCGCTGGCCGACGGGGTCGACGTCCTGGTCTACGAAGCCATGCAGTACTCGTTCTTTGAACAGATGCCCGAGCGGCGCCGATACGTCACCGACTACCACGCCGACACGGTGGCCATCGGCGCTCAGGCCGCCGCACTGCGCATCCCGAAGCTGATACTGACGCATCTGATCCCGGCCCCCACCACCGACGCCGAGAAGCAGTCATTTGTGGACGAGGTTCGCTCCGGTGGCTACCAGGGTGAGCTCATCGTGGCCGACGATCTGTACACATCTGTGGTTGGGACCGGTGGTCTTCCTCACGTCAAACAGGTGATTCACACCGCCGAACAGGACTGAGGCGTCCCGCTCGAGTTCTCACGGGTGGCCGGGTCCGGCCGATCAGCCCGTAAGCGCCGCGGCGCGGCCGGTGGCAGCCGCCACTGCTGGTCAGATCAGGAACCATCGGTCAGGCGGGCGCGAGTCGGTGGTCATCGATCTTCGACGGTGAACGGAATGTCGGTCAGCTTGGCGCCGACGGTCTCCCCATCGAGTTGCACGTCGACCTCCTGGCCGATCTGAGCGTCCACTGAGAGCAGGCCAAAGCCAATGTTGCGTTCAAGCTTGTAGCTCCAGGTACCGCAGGTCATATCACCGACTTTGTCACCATTGATGGCGACGTCGTGCCACTTCATGTGGCCGGGCCGGGGCTGATCGCCTTCGAGGACGATGCCAAGCTGGTGCCGCTTTGGTCCTTCGGCCGCAATCCTGCGCAAGGCCGCAATGCCAATGACATCGTCGGGAACGTCGAGATCCACGTAGTCGCCCAGACGCACCTCAAACGGGTTGGTTTGGCGGTCACAGTCGCCGCCCCACGAGAGCAGGCCACTCTCCATGCGTTCGCTCGGGTTGGGATAACCAATGCCAATGTCCCATGGTTCTCCGGCTTCTCGCACGATGTTCCAAAGATCGCTGCCGCGGGAGCCGTCCATCAGGTAGAGCTCGAAGCCTCCCTGCTTCGACCAGCCGGAGCGGGCGATCTTGAGCGGTATGCCGGCGATCTCCGCGTCGCTGAACCAGAAGAAGCGAAGCTTGCGGATCCAGTCGCCGAAGATCGATGCGACCACATCTTCGGCGTTGGGGCCCTGCACCGCCAGCGGTGAGACATCAGGCTCCGATACCTCCACGTTCATGCCGCGTTCTGCGGCCACACATCGGGCCCACATGCCAACGTCAGAGTCGGCGATCGACAGCCAGAAGCAATCATCGGCAATCTTCAGCGCAATTGGATCATTGATGACGCTGCCGCCGTGGTCACACACTGGCACGTACTTGCCCTGACCCACCTTGGCTTTGGAGAGATCGCGGGCAGACAGCACCTGAGCCAGGTCGGCCGCGTCGGGGCCCAGCAGCTGAATCTGACGTTCGCCGGCCACGTCCCACATGGACACGTTGTCCACCAGATTGCGATACTCGGCTTCGGGGTTGCCGTATCCCAAGGGCAACAACATGTCGTTGTAGGGAATGAACGATGTGACGCCTTCGGCCACCGTCGCTTCGTAGTACGGCGACCGGCGCAGCCGGCTGTGGATGGCGATATCAGCCATGGGTGACCCTCTCGTTCTGCGTCCCAGTCGCCTCTCGACCGAGCACCGGTCTCCATGAAGGAGAAACAAACTTCTCAGGAGGCTAGGCCGTAACGTGCAGGGGACAACAGATACGGCGAGAGCGGCCCGTGGAGCCGCAGTACTCCTTGATCGAACGACTCTTGCGAACGTGGGGACCTATCGGCGCGTGAGCTTGACTGGCAGGTTGAGATAGCCGTTGACAAACGACGAGAAAGCTCGTTCCGGTTCGTCCTGAACTTCGATGCGCTCAAAGAGTCGCAGGGCCTCTTCCCACAGGATGCGGAGCTGCAACTCCGCAATGCGGGCGCCCATGCAGAAGTGAACCCCGTAGCCAAACGAGAGGTGGCGGTCGGCGTTGGGCCGTTCGATGTCCAACCGGTCGGCGGTGTCACCAAAGACTTCTTCGTCCCGGTTGGCTGAGCAGTACCACATGAGTACCTGGTCATCTTTGCGGATCTGTTTGCCCCCCAGCTCAACATCGGTGGTCGCGGTGCGGCGCATGTAGGAGAGCGGGGTCTGCCACCGAATGATCTCAGGCACCAGATTTTTTACCAGATCCGGGTTGGCGATCAGCTTGTCGTACTGGTCGGGCCACTTGTTCAGTGCGTAGACGCTGCCCGACATGGTGTTGCGGGTGGTGTCGTTCCCGCCGACGATAAGAAGGATCAGGTTGCCCAGATGATCCATGGCGGACATGTCTTTGGTGTGCTCGCCGTGGGCCAGCAGTGAGACCAGGTCATTGCCCGGATTCTCCCGGCGTTCCTCCCAGAGGCGACCGAAGTATTCGGCGCATTCAAACATCTCCTCCTGGCGCTGCTGGAAGGACTCAAAGCCGCTGCCCGGTTGCGGGAGGGTGGTGACCACGTCGGACCACCGGGTGAGTTTGCGGCGGTCCTCCAACGGGAAGTCAAACAAGGTGGCCAACATCAAGGTGGTCAATTCGACCGAGACGGTGTCCACCCAGTCGAAGGTCTCGCCCTCAGGGAGCGATTCCAGCACCTTGACCGTGCGCTCGCGAATGAACTCATCGATGTTACGCAGACTGCTGGGGGCCGAGATGCCCCGCACGGTCTTGCGCTGGTCGGTCTGTTGCGGCGGATCCATGGCAATGAAGGCATTGAATGGAACCACGTACTCCGGCCGGGGAGTGCCCACCGGTGGTGCCAGGGTGATGCCATTGTCAGACGAATAGTTCTTCCAGTCGCCGTCAACGGCTCGGACGTCTTCCCAACGGGTCACCGACCAGTAGCGACCAGCCGATCCCAGCTCGTTGAAGTGCACCGGGTCTTCTTTGCGCAACCGAGCGAAGTGGTCATGCCATCGGTTTTCCCGAAACAGGTGCGCGTTGAACGGGTTGATGTCCTCCAGCGCCATTTCGGCGGCGGCCGGCACATCACCGGAGTAGAGCGCCTGCTCGAGTTCGGGACTGCGGAACACCTCAGCGGCCAACCACTCTTCCCGTGAGGTCTGTACGTCAGTCATGCGGGAGCTCCCCCTTGTGGACCCGTTGCTGGTGGCCCAGCGTAGATGGCTTCGACGGGGTGAAAGGACGGCGAGCTCTACGCCGGAGTGAACTCGGTGGTCATGTGTTTGATGCCGTTGATGAAGTGGGACCGCAAATAGTCGGGCTCACCGACCACAGTGATGTCGGGAATGCGGTGCAGCAGCTCGCGGAAGATGGTTGCCAGTTGTCGCCGGGCGAAGTGGGCGCCCAGACAGAAGTGTGGTCCGGGGCCACCAAACCCAACCTGAGCTGAGTTGTCTCGGGTGATGTCCATCTCGTGCGGTCGGTCAAAGACCCGCTCGTCGCGGTTGGCTGATCCATACCAGAGCACAACCTTGTCTCCTTCGTGGAACGTGTGGTTGCCAAGCTGCACCCCGTCCTGGGTGACCGTCCGACGGAAGTGGAGAACAGGGGAGGAGAGCCGAACGATCTCTTCGACGGCGCCGGCGATGCGCCCCTCAAAGTCCTCCATCAGCAGGGCGCGCTGTTCTGGGTTGTCGGTGAGGAGCACCATGCCGTGACTGGTGGCGTTGCGCGTGGTCTCATTGCCCGCCGCACACAACAGGACGAAGAACGATGCCAGCTCGTCATCGTTGAGGCTTTCTCCGTCGATCTCTGCATTGATCAGCGCCGAGGTGAGGTCATCGGTGGGGTTGTCCCGTCGATCGGCGGCAATGTTGTTCATCAGCTCTGCAAGTCGGGCGCCGGCGGTCAGAAACGCTTCAAGCGGGTTGGCGCCTTCGGGGATGAACTCCGGGTCGCCGTTCGACAAAATGATGTTGGTCATGTCGAACACGAACTCGTTCTGGGACTCGGGAATGCCCATCAGGTCGCAGATCAACGCCAACGGCAGCTTGGCCGATACCTCGGTGACGAAGTCGATCGACCCTTTGTGGGCCACCGAGTCGATGACCGTGCGGGCCTTGGTGACGATGGAATCGTTGAGCTGTTCCAACATGCGGGGCGTGAAGCCTCGGGACACGATGCGGCGGAGCCGGGCGTGGCGCGGGTCGTCCATGTTGATCATCGAGCCATAGAACTCGAGCATCTCCGGCGGCAGGTCCGCAATGTTTGAGCCCTGACCGGAGCAGAACAGCTTTGGCTGCTTGCTGGCGGCTACGACGTCTTCGTGTCGCACCAATGACCAGAATCCGGGTCCGGCGGGGAGGGCAACCTCATCGCCGGCCATCAGGTCCCGCTCTTCGCTGAAGAACAGGTCATCCCGAGCGCGGAGTTTGGCGAACACGCCCTCGCGCGTGGTCCGCGGACCAGTCCAGAACCCTTCCAGATCCGAGAGGGTGGTGGCGTCGAAAGTCACGTTCGTATCAGGCTGCATCGTTCGGACAATAATCGACACCGGGAATCCCGCTATTCAGGTACCGGTTCGGTCACCAGACCATCCATGATCTCAGCCACCGGGCGAACGATTGCTGCGTACCCGATGCCCGTCGATCTGGTTATCCCATAGGGGAGATGGTAGGTCTGGTGATCGCATCACCGCATCAGGAGGCCGACATGCCACGAATCGAACCACTGCCCCGTGAGGCGCTGGTCCAACATAAAGACCGGCTGGCGCTGGTGGAGAAGAGCATGGGTTTCGTCCCCAACTCCATGTCCACCATGGCTCGGGTGCCGGGGCTGTTTGAGAGCTTTGCCGATCTGGGCGCCAGGGTGCTGTGGAACGACGTGATCCCGCACGACCTCAAACAACTGGTGGGCCTGCTGGCGAGTGCCGGTGGCGGCTGTCGCTATTGCCAAGCCCATACCGGCCACACCGCAGAACGGCTGGGGGTGTCGCTGGAAAAGCTGCAGGACGTCTGGTCGTTCGAAACCAGTGAGCATTTCTCTGAAGCCGAACGGAGTGCGCTTCGCGTTGGCTTCCATGCCGGACAGGTGCCCAATGCGGTGACCGACACCCACTTTGAAGAACTCAAAGAACACTGGACCGATGAACAGGCCACCGCCATCGTCGCGGTGATTGCGCTGTTCGGCTTTCTCAACCGGTGGAACGACACCATGGCGACCACCCTCGAAGATCATCCGAACGACTTTGGCGAACGGGCGCTCGGCCCTCAGGGTTGGGAACGCGGAAAACACAAATAGGAGGAGCCCCTCAGTTGACCCATGCGAGCCCACGCTCCGTTACTGGCGAAGTCCTGCTCAAAGTCCACAGTGCGGGTCTGTGCGACCAGTGATGTTGCCTGCTGGAAGGTCTAGTGCTTGACCTCGTGCTCATCGTCATAATGATCGTGCGCGTCGAATTTCATCGGCAGCGCTCGCAGGTCGGGCTCGATGTAGATGTGGGTGGCGTTGGGGACCAGGTCATGAATGCGACTCTGGAGATCGTCAATCTCGGCGGCCAGCGCGGCTGAGTCCAAGCCGTCGCGGAATCGCAGGCGGGCAACCACCAGAATGTCCTCAGGGCCAACGTGCTGGGTGCGGACCTCGATGGCTTCGGTGATCGCATCGTCGTTGTTGATGGCGGACACGATCTTCTGCTGATCCTCCGAGCCTGCCCCTTCGCCGATAAGGAGGCTCTTCATTTCGATACCGAGCACGACGGCGATCGTCGCCAGGATCAAACCAATCATCAACGTGGCGACGCCGTCCCACACGGGGTTGTCTGTTGCCACGGTCAGCCCGATACCGGTCAGGGCTATGAGGAGGCCCGCCATGGCGCCCGAGTCCTCAAGGAGCACCACCGGCAGTTCAGGGTTGCGGCTCTTTCGAATGAAGTCCCACCAGGAGTCGGTGGGCGCCTTGATGGCCTTGGCCAATTTGAAGGCCGTGAAGAAGGCGTAGGACTCAAGGATGATGCCGAATGCCAGAATGCCGACCGCAACCTCGGGTCGGGTGATGTCGTGCGGGTGGCGAATCTTCTCGATGCCCTCATAGATGGCAAACCCGGCGCCTACCGAGAACAGCAGCAGCGCAACCACGAACGACCAGAAATAGCGCTCCCGGCCGTAGCCAAATTGGTGCACATCGTTGGCGTCCTTGCGGGCGCGCTTGCCGCCCAACAAGAGCAATGCCTGATTGGAGGTATCGGCAACCGAGTGGATGGACTCGGCCAACATCGATGATGATCGGGTGATCAGGAAGCCAATGAACTTCGCAATGGCAATGCCAAGATTGGCAAAGAGTGCGGTGACGACCGCCCGAGTGCTTCCACCTGCTGCCATGAACGTGTGCTCCTGTGGTTAGTGGGTACCGAACGAATCTACCGGTGACGGCTGGATGTAGGGCGATTGGTAATGTCGTGCGCCATGACCCAGTTTGAAACCGTAGACGACCTGCTCGCTGCTGAGCCTGGCCCGTTGGGGGCGGGGGAGTGGTTTGAGGTCACCCAGGATCGCATCAACACCTTCGCGGACGCCACCGGTGACCATCAGTGGATCCATATCGATGCTGAGCGGGCAGCCGCGGGACCGTTCGGGTGCACAATCGCTCACGGCTACCTGACCTTGTCCCTGATTTCCAAAGACATGCCCCGCATCATCAGCGTGCACCAGATGTCCATGGGTATCAACTACGGCGCAAACAAGGTGCGGTTTCCGTCTCCGGTGCCGGTTGGCTCGCGGCTGCGCATGGTGGGCGCACTCAGCGAGGTGACCGAGGTCTCCGGCGGTGCGCAAGCCGTCATCACGGTGACCGCGGAGATCGAAGGCTCCGACAAGCCGGCATGTGTGGCCGAGACGATCAGTCGCTTCTACCGCTGACGGGTACGATTGAGCCATGGCGAAGCGCAAAAAGAAACGCGGTGGCACGCTGGTCGCGCCGCCCGAGCATCCGATTCTTCCCGGATTGATCAGCCCTCGCCGTCCGGTGCCGGCGTCGATTCCCCGACCCCTCTACGCGGTTTCCGGTGACCCCGGCCCCACAATCTCCAGTCCGGTGCGCACCGAAGAAGAGATTGCGCGCATGCGGACCACCGGTACCGCCGCCGCCGAGATTCTGATGAAGGCCGGCGAGATGGTGGCGCCCGGTGTTTCCACCGACGCCATCGATGCGTTGGTCCATGAAGAAATCCTGAAGCGAGGCGGGTACCCCAGCCCCCTCAATTATCGGGGCTTCCCCAAGTCGGTGTGCACCTCGGTCAACGAAGTGATCTGCCACGGCATCCCGGACAGTCGCCAACTTCGCGACGGTGACATCATCAACATCGACGTCACCATTTTTCTGGACGGGGTGCACGGCGACACATCGACGACCTTTCTGGTGGGCGATGTGGAACCCGATTCGATCAAGCTCGTGCGCGAAACCCACAAAGCCATGTATCTGGGCATCGCAAGCGTGCACCACGGCTCCAAGGTCAACGAGATTGGGCGGGCGATCGAAAACCACGCCAATACGCACAACCTCGGGGTCGTTCGAGAGTTCATCGGCCACGGCGTTGGCACCGAGTTTCACACCTCGTTGCAGATCCCGCACTATTACGAACCTCGCCTCAACGTGATCATCGAAAGGGGCATGAGCTTCACCGTCGAACCGATGCTGTGTCTGGGGCGCCCCGAGATGTTCATCTGGGACGACGACTGGACCGCGCTCACTCGAGACGGCAGCCGCACCGCGCAGTTTGAGCACACCATGATCTGCACCGACGATGGTGTGGAACTGATGACGGTCACCGACGACGGTTCCTGCGCCCACCAGATCTACGACTGACGTGTGACACACTGTCCACCTGTCTGATCAGGGGGACTGGACATGGGAACACCATGGATCATTGAAGGGACGATGGACCCGCGATGGCCCATCTACACACGCGGCAACATCGGCGAGGTTTTTCCCGAAGTGATCACCGCGCTGGCCTACGAACTCGGGGTCAAGTCGGCCGAGCGGGCCTGGCGCGAGGCCTACCTGGAAATGGGAATCGGTGCGCCCGGCGACTTCTCCAATGATGATCCGGTCATCATTGGTCTCTTCGGTGGCTACAGCTATCTCAACCTGTCCTACCTGCGGATGCTGGGGGTGCGGGCGCCGGGATCGTCGGCTGAAGCGATCGATGTGGCGTTCTTCGGCGAGGGTGATCCGCCCCCGTACGCGGCGCACCCGAACGACAAGAATCTCAAGTCCAGTGTCCGCATCCTGACCAACCTGCTGAAAGCGCTCGGAGTCAAAGCTGTGCCGGAGATGGTGCAGGACAGTTTCGACCGTGCGGCGAAGTATGAGGCACTGCGTCCATCACTCGATGCCAGCGATGAGGAGCTCTACGAGTTCCTTTTGTCGCTGGACAATCACTTTCCGGCGCTGTTCAAAAACCACATGTTGTCCACCGGCTACAGCGCCATCGTGTCCGGCATCCTTTCCGATGCCTGCGACGCGGCCGGTGAACCGGGTCTGGTCACGCACCTGATCGGTGCCGCTGGTGATGTGCGCTCGGCGCAATATTCGCAGGATCTCTACTCGCTCTCCAAGGTCGTGCACGGGTCGCCGTCGTTGGCCGCTCATTTCGACAGCGGAGTCGACGGTTTGCTGCATCGTCTGGAGGCCGACCCGTCGGCCGCGGAGTTTGTGTCCCGGTTTCGCGCGTTCCTGGCGGAGCACGGTCATCGCGGTCCCAACGACTGGGAGACCTCAAGCAGGACCTGGGACAACACGCCGGAATTGGCGCTTGTCGCCATCGACCGCATGCGCCTGACCGACCGTGACTTGTCACCCTCGACCCGTCTTGGCGATGACGACGCCAAGCGGCAGGCCGCCATCGCCAAAGTCCGGCCGGCCCTCAACTTCCTGGACAAGCTGAACTTCGACAAGGCCGTGAAGGTCATGCCCTACTGGGCGCAGGCCCGCGAGGCCACCCGGGACCGGGCTGTCCGGGTGATCATGCCGGCCAAGCAGGTGTTCCGAGAGCTGGTGCGCAGAGGCCATGAACGGGGCGGCACCAGCAACCCGACCCACGTCGCATTGCTCTATCCGCTCACCGAACTGTTGCGCTATGTCAAAGAGCCGGCATCGATGATGGATGTGGTTACCGAACGGGCGGCGCTGCATGAACGCTTCAGCGCGGTGGAGCCAAAGTTCTTCCTGACGTCGATGACTGACGTTCCGACCATCGAAGAACTCGAAGCCGAACAGACAGCAGTTGTTCCTTCTGCTGGTGTGGGCGAGGTGCTGGAAGGCAACGCGGGCTCCTCGGGTGTGGCTCGGGGCCGAGCCCGGGTGGTGTTGGATCCGGCCGAGGCAACACATCTTGAGCCGGGAGAGGTCCTGGTGGCGCCGCTGACCGATCCGTCATGGACGCCGCTGTTTCTGCCGGCATCGGCGGTTGTGGTGAATGTGGGGGCGTTGATGAGTCATGCGGTGATCGTGGCTCGCGAGTTGGCGATCCCGTGTGTGGTTGCGGTGGAAGACGCAACGTCGCGGATCACCGACGGGGTGATGATCGAAGTGGACGGCACCCTTGGCACGGTCACGATTATCGAGGATTAGTTCCCGGAGCTGCAGGCGGGGCGATCACGTCAACGTCGAAGGGTTTGGGAACAACCCGAACTCCCCACGTTGTCAGCTCATCCAGCACCTCGCCGTTGACTGGCGCGCTGTGCGGGTCCCACTCCCAGCCCCACGGTTGGTGCTCGCCGGTTCGGTCCCACATGGTGAAGGTTCGGTGCCGACCGGTGACGTCGTGGCGGGGGATGGCCAGCACGGATCCGAAGCCCGCCGCATAGAGGGCGACGGCCCACGCCTTGGTCAACGGTCGATGAGCGGTGGTGTGAATCTCAGCTGTCAGACCGAATTTGTTGGCCGCTTTGACCGGCATGTTGGCCGCTTCGACATCCTGGGGTAGCGGAGCGCTGGTCATGGCAAACCGGTCGACGACTTCGGCTGGGATCAAACGAATGGGTCGCCGGGCCAGGGTTTCGAGAAGGGCGACCACCGGATCCAGTGACCAGTAGGACGCACCGTCTGGGGCCGGAAGGTCGAAGCGGCTGCCACCTGGGTCCTCAGGGGCGGATTGGGCAAACCAGAACGGCCCCAGGTCGCGGTGATGAAGCCGGTAGATGGTGCGTCCGGAGCGAAGTGTTCTGCGGGGAAAGCCGGTCAGGCTGTCTGAGGGGGGTGGCCAGGCGACATCAGTATCGTGCGCCTGCGAATCCCCGCTCACCCGCGGAGGCTCATAGCCACATCCCGCGCCGCATGAAGTACGGCCTCGGCATCGCCATCACGCAGGGCTTGCATGGGGGTGCGATTGCCCAGGTTGGGATCAGCGGTCGTGAGCCATGACGCCACATACCAGGACTCGGTGTCATCGGGAGCGACAACGGCCAGGACATCTCCCAAGCCGTCGATCACGGCTCGGCCGCTGAATTGGAAGGCGGGGTAGACGAGTCGGCCGGAGCCGGTGCGGAGCGCCAGGAGCCGGTGGCGGCGCACCCGGTCACTCACGGCTTGTTTGGTGACGTTGCCCAGAAGGGACCGCACGCCTTCGGAGTCATAGAACGGGCCGAGCTCATCAGTCCATATGGAACCGGCAACCGCACCCAACGCTGCGCTGCGGCCCAGGTTCTGCGGGTCGGTGCCCGGCTCTGCCTGTCCGACCAATTCGGCGAGGGCGGTTTCAAACGCTGATGTGGCGGTATCAATCCACGAAGTCATACAGTCAAGATAGTCAAGGTCCAAGGGGTTGGCAACCATGAGGTCAAGGTAGTCAAGGCCTCTGACAGTCTCGACTCAGACCCGAATTCGGCCCGCCTGGTCCGCAGTCGGAGTCACGGTGCCAACCGCGGCAGCGGTATGGCCGGTTGCGGCCAACTTGGCGAGGGCCTCATCGACCACGGTGGGGTCGCAGCCAAAGAGCAGTCCGCCCGAGGTCTGCGCATCGGCCAGCAAAATCAGATCGTCGTCGTCCGGGTCTCCACCCACGTGCGGGCGGACGTATTCGAGGTTCCGCATGGTCCCGCCCGGTACAAAGCCGTCTTCCAGCAGTTGGCGAGCGCCGGGCAGCAGTGGCATGGCCGTCGCATCCAACTCGGCGTTTGCGCCGCTGGCGACCAGCATCTTGTGCAGGTGGCCCAGCAGGCCAAAGCCGGTGACGTCGGTGGCCCCCCTGGCGCCGACATCAACGGCCACCCGAGCTGCCGCGGCGTTCAAACGGGTCATTTCGGTGATCCCCGCGGTGTAAACCTCATGGAGTTCACCGCCGCGGGCAATCAACTCCGGCTCGCTGCGCTTCACTGCGGTGGCCAGCAGGCCGGTACCCAGGGGCTTCGTCAGTATGAGCGTTTCGCCGGCGCTCAATCCGGCATTGGTCAACATGATGCCGGGGTCAACTTCGCCGACCATGGACATCCCATACATCGGCTCAGGTCCATCAACAGTGTGTCCACCGGCGACCACCCATCCGCCTTCGGCGGCCATCGCAGAGCCGCCGTCGAGCACCTGCGCCAGCTGTTCCAGATCCAGGACGTCGCGGGGCCAGGCCACCAGGTTCAAGCCAAACAGCGGCGTGCCGCCCATGGCGTACACATCGCTGACGGCGTTGGCTGCGGCAATTCGACCCCACGTGAACGGGTCGTCGACGATTGGGGTGAAGAAGTCTGCGGTCGCCACCAGCGCGCGCCCATCGGGTCGTTGCCAGACCGCAGCATCATCGCCGGTGTCATGGCCAACGAGCAGATTGGGGTTGGCGTCAGTAGCTGGTTGATCAAGAGAGCGCAGAACCTGCGCCAGCTCGGACGGGCCGAGCTTGCACGCTCAACCCGCGCCGTGGGAATAGGCGGTCAGTCGGCTGGGGGTTTCGGACACGCTGACAACTCTAGTGAGCGGCTGTTGCCAGTGGGGGGTGCAGGAGGTTCAGCCCAGTACGTTGCGGCCGGTCCAACCGGCAATCTGGTCCAGGACTGACGCGCCGGGGAGCGGGACAACAACCTCGCTGAACGGCACCTCTTCGGTGCCGCGACCTTCGGCGGGGATGAACTGCACGGCGGTCAGTGCGTTGCCCAGAAGGTCATCGTCAACGGTGAAAGGTCGGCTGGTGGCCTGACCCAGGTCCCATCCGTGGGTGGCCAGTTCGGCGGTGTAGGTCATGAGAATCGGCGCTCCGGGAAGTGTTCCCCATGGCACGTCAAACATCTGGCCGAGTTTGGCCGGGTCGGTCCAGGCCTGCATCACGTCATGGGCGGCCGATCGGTAGGACTCGGCCCACCCACTGTCCTGTGCTTCCTGTTCCACCGAACTCCAATGGCTGCCGGCGCCGATGGCGGCGGCTCGCCGCATAACCAGAACGATGTGTTCCATCAGTTCTTTCACGGTGAACTCGGGGCAGGGGGTGGCGTTGGCCAATTCGGAATCCGAGACCGATTCCATGAGGTTGCCCACCCGGTCAGTGACCGCGGCGAAGGCGAATCGGGGGTCGTCGGCTGATGGTTGGTTGTCCTGATTTTCTGTCATGGATGCATGATGACGGTTAAAGTGGCCATCTTCTGGCCACTTTGTTGAATACTCTGCAACAAGAGAAAGCTGCGTGCCGAACAGGAGAAACTGGCCATGCGAGCAGATCGGTTGATTGCGGCGTTGATGGTGCTGCAAACGCGCGGTCGGACAACGGCGCGACAACTGGCGGAGGAGTTGGAGGTTTCGGAGCGAACGGCGCGTCGGGATCTTGAGGCGTTGGCCATGAGTGGCGTTCCGGTCTTCTCAACCCATGGTCGCGGCGGTGGCTGGGAGTTGGTGGGCGGCGCTCGAACGGATCTGACCGGCTTGACCGCCGATGAGGCCCAGGCCCTCTTTCTGGCTGTGGGCCCGCAGTTGGGCACCGCGCTGGCGTTGGACTCGGCTCTGGCGTCGGCGCTGCGCAAACTCACGTCGGCTTTGCCGGAGACCTTTCGCCCCGATGCATCAACGGCTCAGGCCGCCATCAAGATTGATCCCACAGGATGGGGTCAGGTTGGTGAGCCGGCCCAACCCGACACCGTGCCGATGTTGATTCGGTCGGTACTCGCGGGCAAACAGGTCCGGATGCAATACGTGCGGGCCGACGGCAAGCGATCCAACCGAGTGGTTCACCCGCTGGGCATGGTGACCAAGCGCGAGGTCTGGTACCTGGTGGCCAATACCAGCAAAGGCGTGCGCACGTTCCGGGCTGATCGGGTGGGCTCGACCACCCAGCTCACTGAAGACGTGCGGCGGCCGGGCGATTTCGATCTTGACGAAGCGTGGGATTCGATTGTGACTGCTGTCGAGTCTGAGCGGGCCGGCATCCGGGCCCGGGCGATGGCCGCACCGTCGGCCATCAAAACTCTGCGGTATCAATTCGGTACCCGATTGGAAATCGGCCAGACCGGAGACGATGGGCGAGTGGAGATCACGCTGACCGAAGTTGAGGCGGCACCGCTGGCCGCGCAGATTGCCGGTTATGGGAGCCAGATTGAGCTCATGGACCCGTCGCCGGAGCTTGTGGCCGAGTTCACCCGAATCGCTTCCGAACTCACGGGACTCTACTCAGGTGAACCGGCCGGTCTTTGAGGCCGCTGTTCAGCTCGGACCAGACCGCTCATGGCGCCCGCACGATAATCGGTGCGGATTTACAGCAGGTCGTCCCGCAATGCGGCGTAGCGAGGCTTGATGATCTGGTTGATGATGCGCATGCGTTCATCGAAAGGCCAGAAGGCACTCTTCATCGCGTTGAGGGTCAGCCATTCAATGTCGGCGAGGTCGTAGCCGAATGCGTCGTGCAACTTGGCCAACTCCTGGCTGAGGACCACGTTGCTCATCAGGCGATTGTCGGTGTTGACCGTGACCCGGAATCGAAGCCGCTTGAGCAGGTCGATGGGATGTTCAGCAATCGAGGGGGCGGCCCCGGTATGCACGTTGGACGACGGGCACATCTCCAGCGGGACTCGTCGGTCTCGAACGAAGGACGCAATGCGGCCGAGAGACGCATGCCCGTCGGGGTCCACGGTGATGTCATCGGTGATCCGAACGCCATGGCCCAACCGTTCGGCTCCGCAATAGGCGAGTGCTTCTTTGATGGATGGCAAGCCGAAGGCCTCGCCGGCGTGGATGGTGATGTGGAAGTTCTCTCGCAGGCAGTACTGGAAGGCATCCAGATGGCGAGCGGGAGGAAACCCGGCTTCGGGGCCGGCGATATCGAAGCCGACAACGCCCGCATCCCGATGTTTGACTGCCAGCTCGGCAATGGCCTGGGACCGGGCGAATTGACGCATGGCTGAGCACAACACGCCAACGGTGAGATCGGTTTCGGCGGAGCCGGACTGGAATCCTCGAAGGACCGCCTCGACCACTTCATCCAAGGTCAGACCGGCTTCCATATGGAGCTCGGGAGCAAATCGGATTTCCGCGTAGACCACACCGTCGGCGGCGAGGTCGACGGCGCATTCATGGGCCACCCGCTCCAGCGCGTCGGCGTGCTGGCAAACGCCAACCGTGTGCGCAAAGGTCTCGAGGTAGAGCTCAAGTTTGTTGCGATCCGCTCCTCGCCTGACCCAGGTGGCGAGCTCGTCGGGGTCGGTGGACGGCAGGTCGGCGTACCCAAATTCCGCAGCCAGTTCGACCATGGTGGTGGGCCGGAGTCCGCCGTCGAGATGGTCGTGAAGCAGGACTTTGGGAGCGGTGCGAATCCACTTGGGTGTTGGTTCGTCCTGAGGTGCCCTTGCACCCGTTTCGTTTGTTGTTTCCATACCCCATGTTAGACGGTCGCTCGGCGTTCGATCATGTGCCAGAGGTCTCCCAACGCAGCCGTTCGCCCAAAATGTGGTGCGTGTTCAGCGATTTGTCGGTCCGCCTCGCCGCGCCTTTGCTAAGTTCGCCCCACGGGAAACTCACCAAAACGGGGGACGCCATGAGCGTTGCAAACACACAGGACAACAACCAACCAGAAGAAGAACGCGAAGACAACGAGATCACCAATCAGTCGGGCAATCGCCCGTTCGAGGAAGTGCTCAGCGCCACGCTGGATCGACGCAAGGTCGTGGTCGGCGGCGCGGTGGGGGCCGCAGCATTTCTCGCCGGCTCGGGCGGATTGGCAACACCCGCGGCGGCCACATGGGGCAAAGGTCGGGGGCGTGGTCATGGGCTCGGACGGTCTGGTCGCTATGGCGGGTGGACCCGCCCGTGGCAATACCGCGGTCTCATTGGCGGGGTTGAGGCAATCCCCACGTCAATCGCCGACACCGTGGAGGTCCCACCGGGATACACCGCTTCGGTCATTGCGCCCTGGGGGGATCCCATCAACCCCGGCGGTCCGGCCTTCCGCCAGGACGCATCCAACTCCGGCTTTGAGCAGGAACAACAGATCGGCATGGGGCACGACGGGATTCACTTCTTCCCCCTCGGGTGGGGATGGTGGGCCAACCGCGTTGGCCTGCTGGCCATCAACCATGAGTACACGGTCGGCAAGCAGTTGTTTCCCGATGGGACCGACAACTGGGACGCGGAAAAGACTCGCAAGGAGCAGGCGGCCCACGGTGTCTCGGTCATCAAGGTTGTTCGCAACTGGAACGGGGAATGGGAGCAGTCGTGGGACTGGCGCGCCCGGCGTATCACCGCCAACACGCCGACCCGTTTCACCGGGCCGGCGGCCGGGCATCGGCTGATGACCACCGCTGCGGATCCCAAAGGTGCCGGTGGCCTTGGAATCCTGAACCAGTGTGGCAATGGGTACACGCCGTGGGGCACCTATCTCACCACCGAGGAGAACTTCAACGGTTACTTCTGGGAAGAGACCGACGGAGCGGCTCCGGGAATCAGCGACGAACAGTTCCTCATCAACGAGCGGTATGGCGTTGGCGGGCAGGGGTTTGGCTACCAATGGGCCACGACCGACGATCGATTCCGAGCCGACCTGAATCCGCAGGAACCCAACCGCTTTGGCTGGATGGTCGAGATCGATCCCCACCAGCCCAACAGCGCGCCGCTCAAGCACACCGCCATGGGGCGCTTCAAGCATGAAGGTGCCGCCTTCGCCACCGGCCGAAACGGCGAAGCCGTGGTCTACATGGGCGATGACCAGCGCTTTGACTACATCTACAAGTTTGTGGGCAAGGAGAGCTGGCGTCACGCTCGTTGGTATGGCCGCAGTCCGCTGGCCGAAGGAACGTTGTACGTGGCCCGCTTTGACGAAGGGGGCGTTGGACAATGGCTGCCGCTCGTTCACGGCCAGGGGCCGTTGGTGGAGGCCAACGGGTTTGCCGACCAGGGCGATGTCATGGTCAAAGCCCGCATCGCCGCCGACCTTCTGGGCGCCACGCCCATGGACCGGCCGGAGTGGACCACGGTCAACCAGCGGACCCGCGAAGTGTTTGTCACCCTCACCAACAACAGTCGCCGGACAGAAGCCAACGTCGCCAATCCCCGGGTTCCCAACACGTGGGGACACATCATCAAGTGGGTCGAGACGGACTACACCGCCGACCGGTTCCGGTGGGACATCTTCCTGCTGGCCGGACCCGGCGACGGCGTGGACGGTTCCACCATCAGCAGCGAAGACCAGTTCGGTTCGCCTGATGGTCTGTGGATTGATGACTACGGCCGCATGTGGATTCAGACCGATGGCACCCAGCCCGATGGCTCCAACAACCAGATGTTGGTGGCCGATCCGAGCACCAGGGAGATCAAGCGGTTCCTGACCGGACCGGTTGATTGCGAGGTGACCGGCGTGACCATGACGCCAGACCATCGCACGATGTTTGTGAACATCCAGCACCCCGGTGACGGCGGCCCCGCGGACAATCCGACCCTGACCAGCAGCTGGCCCGATGGGCCCGGGGTTGCCGGTCGCCCTCGTCCGGCCACCGTGGTCATCACCCGTGACGATGGGGGCATCATCGGCGCCTGACTCTTTCACAGCGACCATCGGCCGATCCGGGGCTTGTGCTCCGATCGGCCGGTTGGCGTTTTCCCCAAGGTTTCCAGGCGAGTTCAAGTGGTCATCGCGACATTTTGATCGTAGATGGTTTGGGCGCTGTCCCAGTTGTGAATGCGTCGAGGCATGGTGTTGATGCGGGTCTCGATTGCGCGTAGGTCGGCATTGGTGAACTTGGATAGATCGGTGCCTTTGCCGACGTAGCGGCGGATGAGACCGTTGCCGTTCTCGTTCGTCGGCC
>Ga0209187_1000067_pt1 | contig 235984 bp, 194 predicted proteins | sample BantaG_FD_187430 | JGI IMG/M metagenome (GOLD analysis project Ga0209187, IMG submission 187430) | Marine algal microbial communities from Bantry Bay, Ireland - BantryBay_4 metaG (SPAdes) (version 2) | ecosystem: Host-associated > Algae > Red algae > Unclassified | place: Bantry Bay, Ireland... | reverse complement strand
GTAAGCCTAATATTATTCCTTGAGAATCTGTCACAACCCACTGAGTATTAGAAAGACTATCGGCCATGAGCACAATAGATCCGGCAGGGATATTATCTGCTATACTATCGCCTACACAAAAAGTGAACGGTCCACCAGTAATTGTGCCCGCAGTAATCTCGCATGGATCTATACAATCATCACCTGAATTTCTAGTTACTGTGATCGGATTTGATAAGGACAGACATCCTACTAAATCTGATGCGCTTGATCCTACAACTAATCCTTCCACTGATCCCGTATAACTTAAGTGCCATAGAAGACAGGCACCCGCTGGAGCATCTTCAAAATCAACCTCTGATGGCAGGTCTGGTAATCCTAGAATCACTCCTAATGTATCTGTCACTAACCACTGCGAACTATCTCCAGCATTCCCTGCTAAACTTATCGCTCCAATAGGAATATTATCTGCTATACTATCACCTACACAAAAGGTGAATGGCCCGCCTGATAGCATTCCTCCTAGAGGCTGATTTCTATTTACAGTGATTGGATTTGATAACTCAAAACAACCTACAATATTACTTGCATTCTGGCCTACTACTGCTCCAGATAAGCTATCTACAAAACTGAGATTCCATACCAAACATACTCCCACTCCAGCATCATCAAAATCTACATCTGATGGACTCGCCGGTAAACCTAAAATATTTCCAAGGGTATCCGTAACTACCCATTGCGAACTACCAGTATTTCCTGTCAAAGTAATCCCGTCAACAGGAATATTATCTGCTATACTATCCCCTACACAGAAGGTAAACGGCCCGCCAACTAGAGTTCCTCCAAGTGGTTGATTGCGAGTGACTGATATAGAGTTAGATAAAGCGTAACAGCCTCCTAGATTACTAAAATTAGCACCATCAACAAAGATGGTTGTACTATCCTTGAAACTTACATTCCAAATCAAACATGTACCTATCCCTGCATTATCAAAATTTACATCAGATGGATCACTTGGCAATCCTAAAATATTTCCTTGTTCATCTGTAATTGCCCATTGTGTGTTTGATAGACTATCAGTCACTAATGAAATAGCTCCTGCAGGAATATTATCTGCTATACTATCGCCTACACAAAAGGTGAATGGACCTCCGGCAATCGTACTTGCAGAGATTTCACAAGGCTCTAAGCAGTCATCTCCAGACTTCCTATCGACCCTTATGGAATTGGATAAAGCTGTACAACCTATGAGCTCACTTGCACTTTCGCCCACACTCAATCCACTTATCTCTCCGTAGTAACTTAAGTGCCACACTAAACAAGCACCAGCTGGAGCATCTTCAAAATCAACCTCTGATGGCAGGTCTGGTAATCCTAGAATCACTCCTAATGTATCTGTCACTAACCACTGCGAACTATCTCCAGCATTCCCTGCTATACTTATCGCTCCCATAGGAATATTATCTACTATACTATCCCCTACACAGAAAGTGAATGGACCGCCTGATAGCATTCCTCCTTCAGGACTGTTTCTTGTTACCGTTATCGGGTTTGATAAGGAGAAACAGCCATTAAGATCATTTGCATTACTCCCAATAGTTGCCCCTATCAGCCCATCCTCAAAACTAAGATTCCAAATTAAACACTGGCCTGCTGGAGCATCATCAAAATTGACATCAGAAATATTAGCAGGTAGGCTTAATATTGATCCTGCAATATCCGTAACAACCCATTGAAAATTTGATCCTACTGTATCTTGCAAAGTGATCGCACCTACTGCAACTGTATCAGCTATCCCATCGCCAACACAAAATGAAAGAGCGTTAGGTGTTAATACTCCTCCATTTGGACTAAGTCTTGTTACACTTATAGAATTGGAAAGTGCAAAACACCCTTCTAATTGACTAACATTATTACCAACTTGAGCCCCTGAGAGACCATCTTCAAAACTAAGATTCCATATCAAACACTCTCCGAGCCCTGCATCATCAAAGTCTACATCAGAAATCATAAATGGTAATCCTAAAATATTTCCTTGGCTGTCTGTGACTACCCATTGCATATTAGGGCCCATGGCACTATCTAACTCAATGGCTCCAGTTGCAATAGTATCACGCATCTGATCTCCTACACAAAAAGTGAATGGTCCCCCTAATAACTGCCCCCCTACAACCTCACATGGTGGAAGACAATCAATTCCCGTTTTTCTAATTACACTTATAGAATTTGATAAATCAAAACAACCGGACAAATCACTAGCATTATTTCCAACTTCAAGATTGGCTATATCCCCTTCAAATGTGATTAGCCAAACTAAGCATTCACCTGCTGGTGCATCGTTAAAATTAACATCTGATATATTATCAGGTATTCCTATGATTTCGCCTGAATCATCAGTTACAATCCACTGAGTATTAGATCCGACATTGCCACTGATTGATATGGCTTGATCATCGATATTATCTGCTTCATCATCTCCTACGCAAAACTCAAATGGACCTCCCGCTATAGTTCCTCCCTCAGGATCAATTCTAAATACTGTAATCGGGTTAGAGAGCCCAAAACAACCGCTTAGATCAAATGCGCTCTGTCCTACTTCTAATCCTTCTAAATCTCCAGAAAATCCTAAGTGCCATATAAGACGAAGTCCTGGCTCTCCCTCTTCGAAGTTGACCAATGATGGTCTCACAGGTATATCCAAGATAATCCCTAATGGGTCTGTAATTAACCATCTTCTACTCTCTCCTTCTCTACCCACTAAAACAAGCTCATCATCACTTATAAAATCTGCCAGACCATCTCCAATACAGAAATTAAATGGTCCTCCAGTTAATTCTCCTCCACTTGCAGAACTCCTATTAACTGTAACTCCATTTGACAAACTATAGCACCCTTCTAAATCTGTATTCACATTGTTATTTAATTCTAAACCTGAAATATCTCCTGCATAGTTTATATAATAGATTAAGCAATTGCCTTCCGCTACCTCATCAAAATCTACATCACTCGGCCTATTTGGTAATCCAAGTATATTACCGTCTGCATCAGTAATCACCCACTGAGCTCCAGGTCCTGAAGGGGTTGTGACTGATAAATCTTCATCAGTAATCATATCAGCTTCTCCATTACCTACACAGAAAGTAAATGGACCACCTTCGAGACTTATATCACTTGTTCCTGCTCTTACTATCCTTACAGGATTAGAAAGGTCAAAGCAGCCATTCAGATCATTTGCATTTGCATCAATAGTTAAGCCTGTGATACTTCCAGAGTAACTTAGGTGCCATAATAAACAGACACCGACTGGAGATTCATCAAAATTTACATCACTTGGTTGTTCTGGAATAGCTAAGATAACTCCTGACTCATCTGTTACTAACCAGCTCCTACTATCTCCGTCTGTACCAAATAAATTTATATCATCATCAGATATTATATCCTCTATACCATCTCCTACACAGAAGTTGAAAGGACCGCCTTGCAACTCTCCTCCATCAGCGACAGAACGATTAACGGTTAAGGCATTTGAAATGCTGAAGCATCCATCTAATCGAGAAACATTCTCTCCCTGTGCTAAGCCTACAATATCTCCTGAGTAGTTTACAAGGTATATCAAACATGTTCCCTCTGTTACCTCATCAAAGTCCACTTCAGTAGGACTATTTGGTAAACTAACTATCTCCCCATTAGCATCAGTAAGGATCCACTGAGCACCTGGACCTGAAACACTATTATTAGAGATCTCACTAGCTGATATCATATCAGGCTCACCATTACCAACACAAAAGCTGTATGGTCCCCCTTCTAATACTGTGTCTCCAGCTCCTCCTCTATTAATTACTACAGAATTAGATAAATCAAAACAACCAGTGATTTCATTTATATTATTTCCTATATCTATTCCTTCAATATCGCCTTCATAACTTGCATGCCATACCAAACAAGTACCGGCTGGTGCATCATCAAAATTGACCAAAGATGGCCTTACAGGAGTACTTAAAATATTTCCATCCGTATCAGTAATAAACCATATTCTGTTGGCCCCTTTCCATCTGAAAAGTTGTAGCTCATTTCTTACGATAGTGTCTATAATTCCGTCTCCTACACAAAAGCTAAATGGCCCTCCTTCTAAGTCCCCTCCGATTACAGATGTTCTTGTTACTTCTATAGAATTTGATAAACCAAAACAACCTTGAAGATCTCTGCTAGCATTATTACCTATCTCTAATCCTTCTATACCATCCTCATAACTCAAATGCCAAACCAAACACGTGCCCTCAGGCGCATCATCAAAATTTACATCAGAAGGCCTATCCGGCAACCCTAAAATCTCTCCTCTATCATCTGTAATTAACCATTGGGAATTAGAACCAGATGCACCTCCAAGTGCTATATCTCCTGTAGGAATGAAATTATCATCTCCGTCTCCTACACAAAATAAGTAAGGACCACCAGTAATCATACCACCTACAGATTTACCGATGTTAACTCTTATAGGGTCCGATAAATCGAAACAACCTTGTAAATCATTAGCACTTTCACCTATCTCTAATCCTGAAATATCTGCATAACTAAGATGCCATATAAGTTGTACTCCACCCTCTGCATTACTGAAATCAAATGGTGGTCTACTAGGTAAATCTAAAATTGTTCCAGCTGCAGTAGTTATCAACCAAGCGCTATTTGCTCTTATATCTCTATTGTCGTCAAGGTCTACATCTATCAAGTTAGACTGACCTGCTTCTATACAAATTCCAGTTTCTGTAAGTCCGTTAGCAGTAGTAATCGACCCAGCATCTACTCTATTCCTAACCACAGTTAGAGTATTAGATAAGTTAAAGCAGCCTACTACATCATCAAGATTATTATCTACGGTTAAGCCTTGTAAATCCTCATAGGCACTTAGATGTCTAACTCTATAAGTTACTAGATCTCCCTCTTCAAAATCATACTCCGGATCATTAGAAACTGAAATAATCCTATCTCTTGTAGAAGTAATAATCCAAAGGGACTCATCACCTACATTTCCAGATAATCTAAATCTAATCTCATCTGATAAACCATCACCTGCACATATCTCGAGTTCATCATCCCTAGTTGTTGCGAACTCAATTACTCCTGCCAATGGTTGATTTCTAATCACGGTCAGGCTATTAGATATTACAAAACAGCCAGTAAGGTCTGCGATATTCTCGCCGGGCTGATTGCCAAGCAATCCATCTCTGTAATTAATCTGCCAGATTAGACAAGTCCCTTCATTTACCCCTTCAAAATTAAATGGTGGTCTAGCGTCCGACTCTAAAATAGTTCCACTCTGATCTGTTATTACCCAATTCTTATTTGCAGTTGTACTTACCTCACTGCGAGATCCCACCATTACAAGATCATCAATACCATCATTTGTACATAAGGTTATATCTGTTACTTCCCCGCTTCCGTCATTTATGAATATTGTGGAATTACTCACCCCTTCCCTATTTACAGTAATAGGATTAGATAAGTCATAACATCCTGTTATATTATTTGCATTAGCTCCTACTGTTAGTCCATTTATATTTCCTGTGTAACTGATATTCCAGATTAAGCATACCCCTTCTCCTGCATTCTCAAAACCAAACGGCGGACTTGTAGGAAGTTCTAGTATCATACCATCTGCGTCAGTTATTAGCCATCTTCTTTGATCTCCTTTACTGAACTTCAGAGATGGATCTACTTCGTCAACGATGCCATCACCCGTGCAAGTAGTAACATTGAACCCACCATCTTCTACAGTCAGCATACCCCCGTTAATCCCACTGAGACATCCTGCATATAAGCGGATGTGATCGATATCCCAAAGGCTTAACTGTGCACCATTATCGACTGGGCAGTAAGCAAGCAGTTCAAATGAAAATATGGTAGGTTGATCCACCACTAATCCAGAAAAAAACGAAAGGTCAATCGACTGTAAAGACCAATCTGGACCAGTAGGTAGATCCTCGCTTCTAAACACCTCTCTGTCTTCTATTGTTATTCTTATTCCATACTTTGTTGGATAATTATTCTTTCCTTTATCTCCATTAATCCAATCGTAGTTAACTGGTGCCATTTCGTAAAATGTCAAGGTCTTTAGTTGCGCTGGATCCGTACCTGGCACAACTTCTACGTCAAATCGAATGGCCAAGTCGCTATCTCTTTGAAAGTTACATGATGTTTCGCTGCTTACACACATGCCAGCGGTACCATCCACACCTGGCGTACAGGAATGAATATTAACAGATGGAGCGTTTCGATATAATGCTCCTCCATTACCCACAACTGTCATAGTAGCACAGTCCGACTTATTTGCACTCAGCCCTTTAAACTCTTTATAGTCTTCAAATGATCCGTTATCATTCGCATTACAACTATTGAGATTAAACTGAATAATACTTAGATCTAATCCTTCATCAGGACAATCTTGTGCAAGTAAAGTGCTAGAAAATAGTACAAAAAAAGGTAGATAACACTTAAATAATTTTCGTAATAGCATCGCGATTAGTTTGTCAATTAATTTGGTTTGTTCTTTAGGGAAAAAGGCAGGTCCATACATTACTAGCGATCCTGAAGAACCACATTATAATACTACACAAAGAACTCGTGAATAAAGGTCTTGACCAAATAGCTTTTTAAAACTTTATTTCGATTATATGCGATTAGATAAATAGACGACAGTACAAATATTTATGGCTTTAATGTGTCTAGTAAAGTTTGTATAAATCGCGTATTATATTGCAAGTCTCGCTATATAGAAATAGTCATAATGCGATCTGCAATTTGTTTAAAATGAGTGAACAAATAGTAAATTTTGAATAGTAGAAAGACATATATTTGCAGTCCATTTTAAAATCCTCTTTTAGAGGTTGAATATGGACAAATGGCGTGGTAGCTCAGCTGGTTAGAGCGCAGGATTCATAATCCTGAGGTCGGCGGATCATGCCCGCCTCACGCTACTTTGATAGTAACCCTTAGCAATGTAAAAGTAGCTAAGGGTTTTGTCTTTCAACACTTTACGTATAAACACCATCATTATATTATTAAGAAGTGTTAAGAAATACCACTTTATATGACCCTTATATGACCCCAACCCATTATCTTGGGGTATGGATATTAAATTAAAGCAGTCTAGGAATAAGAAGAGCAAACCAAGATTCAACCTTGAATGGAAGGAAGACAAGAAAAAAGCTAGATTAATCTACCTTATTTATAGATACATGAAAGACCAAGACGGGAATCATGTGAAACTTAAGTACTGCACCAGTGAAAAGGTTTATCCTAAAAACTTTGATAAGCAGCTACAGAGAGTCAAGTCTGGAAATCACCTAAATGAAAAAGAAGCAGATCGGATAAATGATAAATTATCACTCATTGCCTCCACTTGCTTATCAGTAGTTAAAAAGAATCCTAGAATAACAGTTGATAAATTTAAAAATGAACTGGATTACGAAACTGGAGAAAAAAAGAGACCTAGAAGCAAAGCAGATTATACACTACTAGAATATTTCCAACTATTCATTAATCGAAGTACTAAACATCAACGCACTATTCAAAAGTACGAATCGATTAAAAATTATGTAAAGGACTATGAAGCATTCAAAAACAATGGAGCAATCACATTTGATCTTATCAACGCTGAGTTTTCGGAACAACTAGCAAAGTTCTTATATAAAACAAAAGAGCATTCTCAGAATACAATGAATAAAACACTTCGTGTGCTAAAGCAAGTGGTAAGAGATGCGCACGAAAACGGGTACCATGCAAATACAATGTACCAAAGTAGAAAATTTGGTGTTTCTAGAATACTAACAAGTAAACATTTCTTAGAGCTTGAAGAACTAGATGTACTTAGAAATTCAGACAAGATCATAAAGGGTAAGCATAAACTTACACGTGACCTTTGGCTTATTGGAGCTTATACAGGTTTACGAATTAGCGACTTACATAGATTAGACCATAAGAAGCACTTTAGCAAAATTGACGAAGTCGAAGTAATTGAACTGAATACATTCAAAGGACGTACAACAAAAGGTAATACTAGAGTAGTAATTCCAGTACTGCCACAACTAAAGAGTATTCTCAAAAGGCTTAAACACAAAATACCCAAAGCATATACAGAACAAAAAATGAATGTTTATATAAAAGAAGTTTTAGAACTAGCTGAAATTAATAGAATGGTTGAAGTAAAGAAATCTAAATCTGGCAAAATAGAAATAAGCGAAAAACCTATCCATACACAAATCACTAATCATTCATCGAGATATACTTTCATTAACATAATGCTTAACAACTATGACATACCACCTATGGAGCTTAAAAAAATAACTGGTCAGACATTATCTACGCTAGATGGTTATGAACGTGGAGATAAAAAGAAAAACGCTATCAAGGTATACGCTAAGACTATTGAAGCAATGAATAAAGGAAAACTTAAAATAGTATCATGATACTAGAGAGAAAAATATCTATAGAGCAGTTTGAAGAAGTAAATCTTTACAATTTTGAGTCTTTCAAAAAAAAGAAACTGGAAGACTATTTTGATTTAGTCAATCCAATCCAAGATGAACATTGTGACGTTGAAGAAAATTATGGTTACGAATGGAATAGAGATCTTAGAAAGAGAGTGTATAAAGCTTTTAAAGATTATTGGTCATGGAAGCCAAAAAGGATTGCTGAAGATTATATGAATTCACTCAAGCGCAGACCAGACTCGAAACTTGCGATTCAAAAAGCTCACGAAAAATTGAATGAAGATTACGGAACATGGGTAGACAAGTTGCATTCTAATAATTCAATCAATTTTCATTTAGAAAATCTAAGACATGGAAATTATTGCGAGTTCTATTTCATACTAATAAACCAGTATCCAAAAGAATTTTGGTTGAAAGTATCTAAAATCAAGGACATAGACTTAGAATTGCTTATTTATAATTCAAGAAGTATTAGAAATATACGCATATACAACAATGAGAACTTTTATATTAATCAAGTCGAAGAAGGGATTAATCAGGAAGCAAACAGGCTATTTGTTTCCGAACACTTGGGTAATCTAAATCAAAAGAATGAACCCAATAATACGTTAATAGAAAATATAATAATATCCGATAAGTCAGAGCACAAAATTATCACAGCCAATCAACAATTCAACCCAAAGAATCCAAGTAAAAACGAAAATAAACCACTGCAAAAAGAAGTCAGTGATATAAGTAAAGTTTTAGCCGTTTGGCTAAGAGTAAAGTATGGCAAAAACGTCAATCCAAAATTGATTGAACCAATTACTAAGAAAGATATAAAAGCCTATTGGGATAAAAATAAAATTGGAACTGTAGGATCTTTCTGTAAGAATTGGTTTAGCATCAATGGCAAAAAACATAATCTTAAACACCTCAATGTCATAGTTAAGTACAGCTTACTCAGAGACGACAAGAAAGCTCTAAAAAAGGTAGAAGAACTTATAAAAAAAGCCAAGTCTTAATAAGTTACCTTTTTTATTTTAGGTGACTTTTAGGTAACTTTTTGGTAACAGCCAACCTCGCATTCTAACTTTGGATTTCAGAAAAAGCATTTCCAAATGGCAGTATCATTAATCACAACAGAAGAGTTTAAAATATTTCAAGAGAGCACAAATTCTAAGCTCGATACAATTACTAGTCTACTAGAAACACAGTCAAACTTTAATCGATTAGTCTCAAAGTATGAGCTTTCAGAAATTATCGGTTGTGCAGAATCCACTATTGACAATATGCGTAGAGGAGGCCTCATAGAGGCTATCTATGTAGGATCAGGTGAACACGGTCGTCCTCGGTTCAATCCTGCAGACGTCATCAAAAGTTTAAAAAACAGAAAGTCTTAAAAGTAAAAACCCAAGTTTTAGAACAACGAGGGTATTTAATAATTCTAAAGTCAATGCATGTCAGAATTGAGCAGAAGACCTCATCAACAAAAAGTCGGTTATAAAAAAGATTTCAACATAAACAGTTCAGAAAGCATCGCAGATATTAGGGCTAGAGGTTTTGATATAAGTCTTGCTAAAGCAATTTATCATGAACTACGATTACGTCCGTTGCAATCTTGTTATGATATAGCGACACGATTCGACATAAAAGAAGGAACTAGTAGTGCACGTCTTAGAGAGCTTGTCATTGACAAAAAGATTTACAAAGCTGAAGATCGACTTAGTAAAGATCCACGAAGTAAAAAATATGTCGCACACTATAAATTGGTCGAAAAGTTTCCAACAGCTATTATACAAGAAACTCTATTTGAAGTGTCTAAGCCAAGTCCAAAACATTGGTAAAATGAAACTGATAAGAAAATCATTATTAGTACCAGATGGCTTGTGCATCATAGTATTACAAAACAAACTATGGAAACCGTTTATGGTATATCTATTTCTTAAAGCTTACAGCAATGGTCATCTCAAACTTAATACTACAACTTTAACATTCATTTGTAATAAGTTTAAAATCTCAGAGTCTACTTGCAGACGATCTGTTAGAGCACTAATAGCGATGAATTGGATAGGTAGAAATAGAAATACAGGAATCTATATCATTAACGGTTTTGATGTAGTTAGAAGGATTGAAAACATAAAGAGAAAGCAAGCAACTTGGATTAGAACACAAGACTTAATTCAGGCTAAAGAATTTGTTATTTGTGTAGCCATTAATAATTTAATCCAGAATCAGATAACTAAGAAAATTAGGTGCGCAATGGATGATCGAAAAAAGATGGGATCATATAAATCCTTGCGCACCGACTTTTATCCTATTTCAAAAGAATCACTTAAACAAATTTACGGTTTATCGCTCACTAATGCTTCCGTATTCAGAAGGTTAGCTGCTTCCACAGATTGGATTGTAATGAAACAAAATTTTGAACCAATACAAAGATCTTATCCCAAATCATTATCAGTTAGTAACATTAGTTTGATCAGAAAAGCCTATGATGAACATATTTCAAAAAGAATCGTAATACATAAAGGCATAGTTTCTATTCAAATGCCAAACTTGATGAAGTCTAACTTACTAACTAAAAAAAGAAGGATGTCAATCTGAATATTTGAATTACCAATGACATCTGTTTCCTACACTATCCATCTTTACAGATGGGACTGTTTTTGACAGTAACCTTAATACAATTCTAACAACTTAATATTATGACTAATCCTAAAATTGAAACCAATACTTTAAAATCAATTACACTTTCACTGCATGAAAGAATATTCCTTGAAAGCATTCTAATGAAGATATATACAAATTGTGATAGAAGTGATTTAGACTTTATTACAGATGATGAGATAGTGCAAGGCTGGGTAGTTTCAATTCTTTCAAAAATAAGTACGGAACAGAAGCATTGTAATAATTAAAGCCAACCGAAAAGCAACCGAAATCTTATGAAAGGAAAAATAAATTCCCACCCAAAAGCTAATACTAATGGGTTTAGGCAAAATCCGCAGAATATTAACAAGGTTGGTTTAAATAGGTCATTGCTGAAAACTATAAAAAAGTATTTGTATGATAACGATGGGTATCTTGTCATTGAAGATGCTGAGTTGCTCAATAACAAAGGAGATGTTCTTAAATCAAATTGTACAGTTAGAGTGGCACTTCCTAATAATGAAAAAGTTGCACTTCATTATTTAAAACGATCAACTAAGTCAGACAGGGTTTTAATAGACTTACTTGATAGAACTGATGGCAAGTCGATACCAACTGTTATTGAGCATGAAAGATTAGATAAACTAGATAATAAGCTTAAAGCTTCTTTATCAAAAATTGAAACATCTATACTCAGCAGTCTAGCTAAAAAATATGCAAACATTGTAGAATCAGAATATATAAACTTAGGAAAGATCTTAAGTAAGTATCCAGATTTAGCAATAAAACATGGCATACCTAACAAGGCTATGAGGTCAATTCTAAAGGCGCTTAAACCACGAGACTAAAAAAACTATACAATTGTATTTTAATGCTATTAGGGCTTAGGTTTTGGGGCGCTAAACTCATTCTAAGATAGTTGCGTATAATGTAATGATGGATTAATAATTTGAACTTGCAAAAAGTATTTCTTTGTCTCTTATATTAGTCAACATGTCGAAGTATTTTTAAATCATTCAAGATTTTTGTTAAAATATATTAAGGAGATCGATTGAAGCATTTCATAATCGTAAATAGAATGTAAAGAATCAGTTACGGAAAGACTGTCGAGCAGAAGAGAGTAAGATTTGAAGGTGTTTTTTCAATCACTTTGTGTATTTATTATGATGGGTAAACTAGAACTAAATGGGAAATTTTGAATATGTAGAATATAGAGTTGAGCCTGATAAAATGAGTCCTGCAATTGAGAGAGTTTTCGATATAGTTTTTTCCGTTGTAGATCAAAAAGATGTTCCAAATAGTATTAAGATGAAAGGTCTATTACCGGAGTATATTTTGAGATCTAATTTAAATGCAGGTAGAAAGAAATTTATTAAGTCATTCTATTTTCCAATATCAAAAGTAAAATGGCAAAGTGTGTATAACCTTAAGTCATTAGGGTATGCAAGAAATTTTTATTATGGTTATAAAACAGAATACCATGATAATTTTGAAAAATTCTATAAGCATCATATATTCTTTCCTTGGGTAGAATTGACCGAAGAAACTAAGAAGTCGATGCAAGAAGAATTCTTTTTGATAATTGAGTCTATTAAAAGGAATAGTAACATTGGTAAGTTGTTCGTATCGGTAATACTGTTGTTGGTTTCATTAGCTGGTTTTGTAGTATCTCCAATTTTGGGTTTGATTTGTATGATTACATTGGCTTTCGCTTTGGTTAGATACTCCTTAAGCAAAAAGAAAATTGAAAATTCTTCATTTGATTTATGTAGCAGTATTCATAATGCATATTTGAGTCAAGATGCCCCACTTTCTGAAAAATTCATGCCTTACTCTCAAGTCCGTTATGGTGACTTAGAAAATGTATGGATATAAGATGTTGGAAATTGCCAAATACTATACGTCACATTTCGGTAATCAAAAGAGGCATGATAAACCAAGTAAAGATTTTGAGGTTTTATATTCAAATTGAATTTTAAACTAGATTAATAATCTAGGAATAGCTATTTTCAAAAAAATGAAATATCAATTATCAAAAGTTGTATTAAATAATGCTGTGGAATAATAAAGAGAACTATAGACTGTCTGCCTATCAAAAAGAAAGTGAATTAGAAGATACAGTAAACATTGTAAAGGACCAGCTATTTGGTCCTAACCGTATTTACTTAGATGATAAAAAAAAGATAGGCTCTAAAGGAAAAACAAATAATTTACCAGATGGATATTTGATAGACTTAGTTAATCCAAATGACCCCAAAATATTTGTAGTTGAAAATGACCTAGCTAGTCATCAACATTTAAAACATATCGCTGTACAGATATTAGAGTTCTCTTTATCCTATGAATCTTCAAAGACCAAAGTAAAGAATGTAATAAAAGAGTCATTGCAAAAAAGAAAAGATGATTGGTCCAAATGTGAGAAATTTGCTAAGAAACATGGATATGAAAATGTAGATTATCTATTGGAATCAATTATACAAAAGAAAGATTCCTTCAATGCAATGCTTATCATAGATGAAGTAAATGAAGAGTTAGAAACTGTATTGATAAGTAAGTTTAATTTCCCAGTAGAGATTATCACTCTAAGACGTTTTAAATCCTCTTCAGAAGGCTTTCTATATGAGTTTGAACCTTTCCTCTATGAAGCAGATTCGAAGATCACTAAGGTTGACATATCAGATATAGATACTATTGTTGTGCCTGCAAGAGAAGAGGGTTTTAAGAATGAGTTCTTAGCAAATAGTAATTGGTTTGCTATTAGACTTAATTCATCAATGATTCCAAAGATCAAGTACTTAGCTACTTATCAAGTAGCTCCTATTTCAGCAATCACATACATAGCAGAAGTAAAGTCTATTGAGCAATGGAAAGACACGAATAAATACATTCTATACTTTACAGAGAAGCCTAAGAAAATTAAAGCTGTACAACTTGGTAAGAAGAAAGGTAAAGCTCCTCAGAATAGTAGGTATACTTCTAAAGAGCGATTATTGAAAGCAAAAACTTTGGATGAGGTTTTTTGATTAAAGTATTTAGGAACTCATTATTTCTATTGTTCAACTGCGACAGGTACTACATCTACTTGTGGTTCTTGATTGCTGCCAATTAATTTTCTAAAATCTTTTCTTAGACTATAAACTTCATCCATAAGCACATCATACAATTTTCCTAATTCTGTACTATGTTCAGTTAATTTTTTATCATATTCTGCTAACGATTCTTCAGTTTTGGGATTTATGTCTATTAGTTTCCCTAAATCTAGAACGGCTTTATTTGCTTTGGTATGAATGCCAGTAGTGATTTTTCCCCTTAAATTAATGGCTTTGAGCATTACTTTTTTATCCGTAATGAAAAGTTCAAGGTTTGCCATTGATCTAAATACTTTAGAATGTAATTCATTCAGTTTCTGCCTTTCTTTATAGTACTCATCAAAATTCGAACCGTTGTATAAGGAGTTCATTGAAGAATCGATCCAAACTGTAATGTCTTCATTGACTTGGATTAGGTACTTTCTTTCTTGATTTTCTAGACTTAGTTTTTTTTGTGCAGTACTTGCAAGGCTTGATTTAATACTCTCTAATTTTTCATTTAAAGCACTATTATGAGTTAACAACTTATTTCCTACGTCATTCACAAGAGTAGACTTGAACGTTTCTAGTTCCTGATTAAATGAAACCTTAGCAGCCTCGGTAAATTTTGATACTAAATATTTTGTTATTAGAAAACCGTAAATCAAAATAAGGAGCAAAAGAGCAAGAGAGATTAGGTTCAGATTTTGGGTTATGCTCTTTATAAATTCAAAGTTTGGTTCTAATTGTGAAACTTGCATAGGAAAAAAGTTATTTAGTATTTATGGTTTTATCATTGCCAGCTTTCTATGCTTTTTTGCAACTTATAATCAATAATCTGTTCTTCGAGGAAAGCTTGAAGATCTTCCATGTTTTCAATAAAATTCTCTTCAATAATAAAATTGTCGATGGTCTCAATAATTTTTGACTCAGGCACATCTAAGCCCATTTCAAAAATCACTTTTCTATCATCTTGAAATATTGATTCGCCTCTAATGTCAATATTATTGTTCATTCTCATAATATTCTTGAATTCGCCAGCCAGTAAAGGACCAAAAAAATAGCGTCTATCTTTGTAAAGTTGTTCGCCTTTGAATAATGGAATTTGGTCTTCCAAAATAAATTCGTAGCTAATGTAATTTTCGTTGTAGCTGTTACGGTCAACAGTATAAAAGTCAATGTGGTCCGTGTTACTTAGCCCTAGTTCCTTCGAAAGAGAGCTATTTGTAATTACAACCATTTTTAAAGCATCATCGTGTTCAAAGAAGTAAGACAAAAACCAAGTTTTGTTTTCATTTTCAAAAGCATAATAACCAACCCAATATTTATCTTTCAGCATTGGCAATGTCGGGTTACCTTGACTTAACCATAAATAAGCATTGTACAATAGAATAAATCCAACTATTAATACAATTCCACTTACGATGCTTTTTATATTCGATAGCATAACATTATTGATATAGATTAATAAAGTACAGCTTTATTAGACGAATTACTCTAATGACAAATCAAGACTTTCAAGTAAATGTTATGCGTGTGTAGGTATGTGAAGTTATAAAAATATGTATCAATTTTTGTTATATAATTAGTGCTTGAGAATAAAAATAGAATTTAAACTATCGTATATTTTGACTAAATTTTAATAAGTGAAAGAAAAAATCACGGGAATCATAAGTCTGCTAGGGTCTGTTCTATTTATTTTTTTAACAATTGAGGAAATGACAAGTGGTACATATTACCTAAATGTAGTCCATCTATTAACTCTGATTTCTTGTGTTTCTGTTATACTATATGTTCTTTGGACTAAATTTGGAAAACTTGGCAATTCAGATCTCCATAAAATTGAATATGACAATAAGGTGCTTCAGAAAAAGATTGAACAGAAAGAACTAATGAAAAAATTAGAACAGTGATTAAAGAGTCTGGCGTAAATCATTTTTTAAAAGTTTACTCTTTTTAGTATAACATAAAACTATTGGAACAATGAAGCTATCTCAAAGATGTTGAGAATTTAAAGGCATTGAATAAATAATCAAATCGTGATTGTTTTATGATTTGGTTAGGAAAAATTAAGACGCCATTAATGTGATTCATGAGGTTACTTTTATGCAACCTTCTTTTAAAATATTTCTATTTCTGTATTCTTAAATATATTCACTAATGAAGATTTTATTATTCATTTTACCACTTGCCTTTTTAATAAGTTGTTCAAGTGGTGTTGACCATAAAGGAGATAAATACAGTAAGTTGTTTTACGAAACTTACAAGGATCAGATGCATGACCCTAGCGTATTTGAGTTTATCAGTTCTGAGGCGTTACAAGGAGGTAACCTGAAAGATGAAACTGTAAATGTCTATATTAAGTTTAGAGGCCTGAACGCTTTAGGTGCAAAAATAATTAGCGAAAGGTATTTAGTTATTGAAGATGGTAAGTTGGTCAACCATTCAGAAGATAGAAGTGCCATACTTGCAGATGGTAAAGCATTGGAGAGAATGAAGCAAGCAACAAAGGATTTATTGGAGAAAGCAAAAGGATAATTATTTTATTCACTTTGCATATAGGGGAATAAGCATGTAAACCTAAACTTATAGTAATTGTTTCTTTCCTTTACGGTTTTCAAACCAATTTTTTATTAACAAGAAAGGTACTGTTAGAAGCTAAAGTTTCATTGCTGTTCCTTTGAAAGTTGTACTAACTGTTTCATTTATTATCTCAAATGAAATTTGCCCATAAGGTTTGGCATTGACTCTTTTCATTTTAACACCACTCTTCTTTAATTTACCCTTCATTCTAGAGTTATACCTCTTGAATGATCCAATTCCTGAACTAGTAATAAAGACATTTTCCGAGTGCGATTTTATATTTTCTATCATCGGTTGTCGAGGCAAACTATGCGATCGAAAAGGAGCTATTTTTAAATACGGATCTGGGTCAAGTATTGTTTGCCAATCATTTCTGTTATAGCCATTTTCTGAACCATGATGTGGTATTTTAAATACCTTATAATTCCTATCCTCCCAATTAAATTTTGATATTATTGGATCCCATCCTATTGCAGGATTACTATCACAGTATTCTAAATCAGCTCCAAGAAGAATCATAATATTCTTAGTTTCAATCGTCAAGACTATAGATTGAAGATTAAAATCTTTCTTTGGTGGTATATATGCACTCTCGTTTGAGCTTATGAGCTTTTTGAGGTGATATTTATAAATAGAATCCATATGGCTTGAAGTCCTCTCATTTGGAGATTCAGCCTTAATAGTAACATAATCACAAGTTAATATAGGCTTACTAGTGTTTGATATAGAATAGATTTTTCTGTTTGTTCCTTTTAAAACCTCTACTATTTTCTCAAATTCTGTATAGGGATTGCTCCGACTATTTATCTCAAGTAGCGCGTGAAAAAGAAAATTAAAATTTGAAGTATTTAATGCTGAAGATGTAAAGAACCTTGCATTCACGCAATTTTCTAAAATTTTTGAAATACCTGTTAAATGATCTTGATGATAATGAGTAAGGATTACAAAATCAACTAAGTCAAATGAAAGTCCATTCTTTTTTAGGTAGTCTAATGCTATTGGTTCCGACCTTTCATTTACACAACTATCAATTATTCCAATTCTGCCATCAGGAATTGTTATGACGATTGACTCACCGAAGCCACTTCCTTTCCCTAATAAAATTGTTTTGATCATTCAATTAATATGTTTCAAACATATTCTGAAGATCAGTTTTTTTCAATGAATCTAAAATAGAATCAATCCTATTTTTCAAGATTATTCTTCTAAACTTAATAATTTTTTTATTTTTCCTAGTTCGGTTCACTAAGGTATATCCTAATAGAAGGTTAAATAATGCACCTTCCTTAATAAGTTCTAAGTCATCTTGATGAACATCTTTAATATCAATTTCAACCTCATCCCAAGCATCATCATTTACACTATACATCTGAGAATAAATCTTATCACTGTCAAAAGAATCTATTTTGCCTTCCCACTTAAATTCCGTAAAAAAAGGCGCATCAGCTTTATCGTTAAGAATATTTTTCTCTGATGTATGACTTTCACCTGAATAACCCTCTTCATATTGAAGGCATGTTTCCAAAGTGTTTTCAAGATAATCCATCAGAATCGAATTTTTCGAAAAATTTATTAATATTCAAAATAGAGCTATTTAGTGTTTCTAATACTAAATCATGTGTTAAAATATCTCCGATTTGTTTTTTCCCCTTTATTTGGAACTGGTTAAATGTATGAACATGAATTGGGTTTCCTAAATCAGGTCTGAAGCATTTAGTCACTGAAAGAATCTTTTCCGTGTCATAATTATCATATGAAGCTGGTTCAGCTATTCTAATTCCAAATGCCTCACTTTTTTCTCCTTCAACAAAATCACTCCATTTCTCATTTATTAAACTATTGAGAAAGGATACTTTCTCTGAATTTTTATTAAAGACATAATGCAATCTGAGATTTATTCTAAAAAAATCATTTAGCGAGTTTTTAAACTTTTCCATGATTCCAAGCAAAAAATCAGTTTGTAAATCATAATGGTTGAAATCTACAATACCAATAGTAAATGTTTCCTTATTTATTTCTACTTCAATAAACTGAGTTGAAAATTTTCTTTGCTCTCCTTTCTTAAATTCTTTATGATTTATATCTGCACTTTCCTTCTCACCTAAAAGACCTTCTTTAAATAACCAAAAAGAGTCAAAAAGATCAGGATTGAAATTACCCGCAATTACAATCTCAAACTCAGCCTCCTTCGGCTGCTTAATCAAATTTGCCACGTTAGTCATCTATATAAGGTCGCTAAAATCAAGCCAAAATCCATATTAATAAATCTATATTTTATTTAATCAATTTTGATAAACCTTTCAAGTCGTTTCTCTTTGAAACAGCTCCTATATTAGTAACTTCTCATTATGCCTAATTAATTGCAAAGATCGCTCTAACAAAGACGCATTTTTAGCTATTCAACCCTTATATGACCCTTTTGAAACATAAATCATTGATTATCAATATATAAATTAGCGCGCCTCACGCTACGAAGCTCACGATCTTGGATTGTGGGCTTTTTTTATCCTTGTGAAATAGATTTGTAACTTATCTTTTTATACCAACAACAATACGCTCCACAATTTGATTAGCGGTTGTAAGCTTTGACATATCTGCAAACAGCTCACCGGTCTGCCCCGAATGATGCCCATTACCAACCAAGTTCATCAGGTAGTACTTAGATCCTTGGCTTCCATCAATTAGCACATCATAGACTATAGATGGTTGGCCTAACTGACCTGTTCCATTATGAAAGGTTTCGTCATCAGGAAAGTCGTACTCAGAGTAAAATTCATTGTCATCGAATGCTACATTGAGTTCTACTTTAAGCCGAAAATTCTTAATAGAGTCAATTGAAGATAACAAGGTAAAATTATCTTTTAGCGTCGCACCTGTAATGGCGTCAGGCATTGGTTTATCTCTAGTGGGCACATACATGCCATCATTGTATTTGACTCCTCGCTGATGGGACCATACGGGTAAGGCATTGACTCTTCTATAGTCTGTTGAGTTAGACTTTTTAGCGTCAAACTCCTTGAAGTTATTTTTGCTTCTGCCTCCAAAAAAGAGTCCTTGTGCTGTAGCTTTTGAAATAAAAATTGTTTCCAAAAAATTACCCTCGATATCTTCTGTCCAGATTGCCATTTGCGGATGCCAGTAATGCTCACCTCTTACTAGATCAATACTTAGCTGCATCTCTTTGTTAAGATTCATCTCAAAAACCTCATGACTAGACAGATCTACTGCGCTACCTGTGTTAGCTTTAAATCTTGCTCCAAAATCCATAAGGGACGGCAATGGCTCTATTTGAAAATAAGAGGCGGAAAAAACAAAAACTAAAACAAAAACTATTGGAACAATTACTTTCCCTTTGAAATAATTAGATATTGGCTTCCAATTATTTAGTAAGTGAAGAACAATCCCTACAGAAAATATAAACCCAAATACGGTATGTATGGTGGCTAGAGTTCTGGAATAATCAATGAAATAAGATAATACACCAGAACCGCTTAAAACTAAGAAGCTAACTGCAATGGATAGACTTACAACTTTACGATACATATTGTACAGCCTTATATATTGACAAAATATTTAGGAATTATGATCCCTAAGAACGTAATACCAGTGCTTTATGGAGAGAGGTGATTCTGCCGTTCAAGTATTGGATTTGCTTAGCTTTATTATCAGGAAGTTCAAAGGAAGCTATTTTTTGATCTAATTTCTCCGTGATTTCTTCTTCTATTATTTTGACTTCATTGACAATGATCTCTATACTCTGTTCGTCTGTATCACCTATGATATCATGTATATCATATGACCTAGGATTAAATGAGTGGTTATCAGATTTTTCTAAATCCGCTTTGAGATCAATAAGGTTTAATCTCAGATCACTAATAATCTTTGCTTCTCCAAACTTAGTCTGAGCTCCTCTACAATTTGATGGAGTACATCCAGAAGTAGTTTCTGCAGTAACAGCGCAGCATGAAGAAAAGAAAAACTTCTTTATCCCAAATCCTGAGGCAAGAATAACTGCTCCAGCGAGTGCTAATACTTTTATATTGATTTTCATGATTTACTTTTAGTGTTTTCTATTGATAATTCTAAAACTTGTGAAGGCTAATAAATATTTTCTAGTTCTTATCAAAAGATTTTCCACTATAAAGTTATCGATATTTTCTGAATCAAATTAACGGTTATAACTCAAATCAACTTTCTTAATCCGATTGAGGCCTGCTTTAGCTTTGTTATGAAGTTGTGATTTGTAAATGGCAGGTTTTAATTTCAGGCATACCTCAAAATACTTAACCGCCTCTTCATAGTATTCTTGGTTTTCTGATATGAGACCTAATTGCAAGGCCGAGTTGCAGGCAAAAAATGAATTAGCCTTCATCCCAGCACCTATCGAGTATAAATAATACTGTTTAGCTTCATCATATTTTAAAAGGGCATGGGCGATCCTACCCATCCTATAATGATACTCCAGTCGTTTGTCTTTAGATTTTTTATAGCTTACTTCATGTTGTTTAAGCTCGTCATATGCCCTATCAAAATAGCCCCCATCATATAGTAGTCTCGCGCGCAGCAATACTATATCCGGTATATTTTTTTGCTTCGCTTCCTTGATTGCTTGTAAGTCATCTTCTAACAAGTCATGTCCATGATCAAGACTCATCCTGAGGTATTGTTTATATTGGTCTTCGTCTTTGTCGATCGCTAATGCTGCCCAACCTAATTTTTGATAGGCTTCTTTGACGAAGTGCCTTCCTTTATGTTCTGTAATAAAAGAATTGATATCCTTTGCTGCATGCTTATCAAGCATATAAAGTTTCCCCTTGCCTAATACAAAATCTAAATACGGAAAATGGAAGTACTCCTTACCTCTATTCCTTTGAGACAAAATATCTACTACCTCAGCATTCCGACCTGCCTGCAGGCCTATCGTCCCAAGTAAAAAAGCTGCAAGAGGGCTTTCTTTAGGATCGAGATTACTGGCCATCAATACATCCCATGCTTCATCAGACTGGTTAAATAAATGAGCAAGCATGTAGGCATGTATTGCATCAGCTTCTTTGGCAAACAAAAAATCATTGTTTTTCCCATAGGCAACTACCTCTTCTATTTCTTCTAACCCAAGCTTTAGGGATCCTCTGATACTAAACAGTTTCTTTAATGCACCTGGCAAATATTCCGCAAGAGCATGTATGACACTAAGACTTTTTTTATTTGCTATAAATTCCGGAAACTCTCTATTATTTGCTTCTAGTAATCTATATGCTTTGTTAATATCATTTAATAGTATCCTATCAACATTCAAGAAAGCATCATCATAAAATTTTGATCTTGCTAATGCCCACTGAAGTAGCACTTCTGCCTGAGTAAATTTATAGTATGGTGATGACGGATCACCTTCCTTTAATTTCTCTAGTCTTACTGATTTATTGCTCGCCTCTAATTTCTCCAGCTCTGCTTTGTCTTCATTGATAAACACGGTGAGAAAATCTATATAATTTTCTACATGGTATACCATCAGATTTTCTGGATCATTAGTTTTGATATCTTCAATAAGTGCCTGAGCTTCCCCAAATCTTAAGCTCATCACTGCGTCATACGCCTGCGTGACCTTAGGTGTGATCTCATAGTTTGACTGTGCAACACATAGTTGTGCGCTTACCAAAAACAAAATTATCAGACTTAAAAACCAGTGTTTTTTCTTCATTACTTATAAGTGCCTAACAATAGGACACAAGTTTACATAACAATGCCCCGAGAAAATGTCATTTCTCAGGGCATTTAAGTATACTTTATTGATTTTTTGGCTTTTTTAACTTCTTTATGCCGGTTCTGCTTCCTTTTTGCCTGCTATTATCTCATCTATTAATACTCTTCCACAATGCTCACACGCCATGATATTCTTTCTCATCCCTATCTCGATCTGCATTTGAGGTGGTAACCTATTATAACAACCTCCACAAGCATCTCTCTCGATAGTAACTACTGATAAGCCGTTTCTGTATCTACTTCTGATCCTGTCGTAAGACTTCAATAGCCTTTCATCTATAGCTTTTCTTGCTGATACGGATTTCTTATTTAACGACGCTTCTTCTTTATCTGTTTTAGCAATGATCTTATCTAGAGCTACTTTTTTAGTGTCTAACTCTGCTTGCTTGTCTTTGTGCTTTTCTTGTGCTTCTGCTAGCGTCTCATCCTTAGCAACCTTAGATCCTTCTACTTCTCCGATCTTCTTTTCTGAAAGTTGGATATCTAATTTCTGTAGTTCAATCTCCTTGGTCAATGCGTCAAACTCTCTATTGTTCTTTACATCATCCAGTTGTTTATTATATCGCTCTATGAGCGCTTCGGAGTTTTTTATGTTCGCTTTATGATTGCTTATTTCTGTAGAGCTATTACCTACTGCTTCCTCAAGCTTTGTAATTCTCTTTTCAAGTCCAGCGATCTCATCTTCTAGATCTTCCACTTCAATCGGCAATTCCCCCTTAAGTACCTGTATTTCATCGATCTTTGAATCAATTTGCTGAAGAGCGAATAGCTGCTCCAATTTTTCCTTTACCGTTAAAACTTTATCTGCCATGAGTACTTATTAATAGTATTTAATAGGATTAGTATCCACTTTCGTTGAATGGATCGCAAAATTACTAAATTTCTGAGTTATAAGTTCGTATAATAGATCGATGGTAAAACGCTCGCTTTCATAGTGGCCGATATCTACGATCATGATCTCACTATTAGCATCAAAAAACTCATGATACTTATAATCCGCTGTGATAAACACATCAGCTGCTAATTTGATAGCATTAGGTAACAAAAAACCACCAGAGCCGCCGCAGACTGCTACTGTTTTGACTGATTTAGCTAACATTTCTGTATGTTTTACCACTTTTAGGTCCATTTTTGCTTTCAGATAATCTAGAAATTCTGGCTCAGACATCTCTCCTTCTAGCTCTCCAATCATGCCTGACCCGACCCCTCCCTCCGGATCAAAATCAAGTTTAGGAGCTAAAATGGCAGTATTTATTAGACCTAGCTTTTTTGATATTTTAGCATTTACTCCATTATTATATACGTTATCTAGATTAGTATGGATGGCATAAATAGCAATGTCATGCTTAATGGCTTCAATGATAGTTTGTTCTATGTACGTTTTACCGTTAATTTTCTTTAACCCTTTGAAAATGATTGGATGGTGAGCTATAACAACATTAGCTCCTATATCTATAGCTTCTTGAATTACTGCCGGTGTGGTATCTAACGCAATCAATACACCATTAATCTCTTGATTATATGAGCCTACTATTAATCCCGCATTATCATAAGATTCTTGATAGTGGAGTGGTGCTATGCCTTCTAAGTAGTTTGTAAGTTCTTTTAGCTGCATGAAAAATATTACGATAGTGATTCAATAATTTTTGTTGATGAGTATCCTTTTTTCTCCGGCATCACCAAGACTTTGTTACCTCTACTATGCACATAGTCGGCACCTACTATATCTTCTAGCTTATAATCTCCTCCCTTCACGAGGTAGTCGGGATCTATATGCTTTATAAGATGTAATGGCGTATCTCCATTAAAAACTATAACCATATCAACCATACAGAGAGAAGAAAGCAGACAACTTCTGTCTACGCTATTATTTATTGGTCTATTACTTCCTTTTAATTTGCTAACTGACGCATCATCATTTAAACCGACTATTAGACGATCACCTAATTTAGCTGCTGCTTCTAGATATTCTATATGGCCTGCATGCAGTATGTCAAAACATCCATTCGTAAACACTATAGAGTCACCGTGCTGCCTCCAATCAATTATGATTTTAAAATAATCATCAGCATCAAAAAATATAACTGCCTTGTCCTTAAGCTTTGACATTGCGTGTATTGTTTCTATTGGTTAATGGTAAGATTATTAATGCGAGTATTCCAAAGAACACATTACACATTATCTGGATCGAAAAAAATATGATGTTAGCAAATGAAAAAGCATCTGTAGAACTGACATCATATAACTGTAAAGCTTCTCCTACAGCAAAATGATAACTGCCCATCCCTCCCTGCGAAGGAAACACCATCCCTAAAGTACCAAACAAAAATGTAAGTAATCCCTCACCAAGCCCAAGATGGGAGGTAGGCTGATAGGCAAAAAAGCATAGGTAGGTCATCAAGTAATAGCATATCCAAATACCAAGACTATAGAAAACATACAGCCATGGGTTTTTAAGCCCTTTGATAGAAATGATACCTTGCCAAAACCCTTGGATCATGTCTGCTACTTTAGCATAGATTCTTGAATTTTTAACAAAAGGTCTAGATATAATAAAGTATCCCAGTAGAGGCAACAACAATAACACAACCAAGATTAAAATAGGATTATCAATAATACCTCCTAGATTATCACTTAAAAAATCGCTGCTACTAAATAGCCTAATTAAAGCTTCATACTCAAATAAAAGTGAAAATAATATTACCGTAATTAACCCGATCACATCTACTACTCGCTCTGTCACGACTGTCCCAAAGACTTTTTCAAACTCTATATTTTCATATTTCGCAAGAGAGGCTGGTCTTGCGGCTTCTCCTATTCTCGGAAAACCTAGATTAGCAAAATATCCCAGCATCAAGGTAAAATACGAATTGGCTGTACTCACCTCATAGCCCATCGGTTCAAGAGCCTGCTTCCACCGCCATGCTCTAAACATATTGCTCAGCGTATAAACACCTAAGACAAGTATAAGCCATACAGGACTAATAGATTTAAAATCATCTACTAACTTTCCTAATAGGGTATGCTCATCAGGATCGAGACCCTTAAGGATCATCTCTTCAGCATAAAGAGTAGACTGATTACTATACATCTTAAACAAGATGTATCCACCAAGAAATGTAAAGACTAGTAAAAATATTAGTTGCTTAGGAGTTACTCTCAATCTGGTTAATCCAATTGATTCTTTTCGTTAGGGAAGATAGTGATTGGCTTATGTGCCTTTGCTTCTTCTATGGTCATATATCCATAAGAAATGATGATCACGATATCACCTACTTCTACCTTCCTTGCTGCGGCCCCGTTTAGACAGATGGTACCTGATCCTCTTTCGCCTGGTATCACGTAGGTTTCTAATCGCTCTCCATTATTATTATTGACGATCTGTACTCTCTCTCCTTCGTAAATACTAGCTGCATCTAACAGGTCTTCATCGATTGTGATAGAGCCTACGTAGTTAAGCTTTGCTTCAGTAACTACTGCTCTATGAATTTTTGACTTGTGTATTTTAAGTAACATAGGTTACAAATTTATGATTATTTATATATGTATGAATAAATGAATTATCGGCAAACAAAATTTCAGGTCTTAGGACTTTTTAATATGAGGTTGTCTATTAACCTAACATCCCCAGCCCAGACTGCTGCGCATGCCACTATATAGTCGATTCTTGACGTGTCTTTTATTGCTTGTAGGTCATAACCACTGACTACTCTAAAATATTCTGGCTTAAAATCAGGAGCCTCAAATGCCTTCATAGCGTAGGCCTCTATTTTTCTTGGAGCATATCCTAAATTCAATAGCTCCTTAGATTCTAGTAAGGTCTTATAAAGAATATCTGCCTTAGACTTTATAACCTTATCTAGTCTTACATTACGGGAGCTCATCGCCAAGCCAGATTTTTCTCTTTTGATTGGGCAAACGACTAGCTGCGTAGGAATCCTAAGTTGATCGATCATATGTTGTATGATGGTGAACTGCTGAAAATCCTTCTGACCCATAAATAACATAGTCGGCTTTACTATATCTAACAAGCGCTTTACGACCTGTGCCACTCCCTTAAAATGCCCCGGTCTAAACTCCCCTTCAAGCACCTTGTCTAATTTTCCTAATCGCAACTTAAGTTTTGACTTAGTTCCAGATGGGTAGATATCCTTTACTCCTGGAGTGAAAACGATATCACAATTTGCCGCCTTTAACAGTTTGGCGTCTGCGGCTAGTGTCCTAGGATATTTTTCTAGATCTGACGCATCGTTAAACTGTGTAGGATTAACAAAAATACTACAGACGGTAATATCACATTTTGATACACTCTGCTTGATAAGACTTGCATGCCCATCATGTAATGCACCCATCGTAGGTACATACCCTATTTTCTTATTCCCATAGGCACTTGCCAATAGCTTTTCTAACTCTTCAACTGTTTTTGCTATTTTGATCTTTTTTGCCATTATTGTTTTTTATACCACTTAGCCAATGTCTTTTCTGATAATTTATTTTGGGGAGTGTAATCCTTATCAGGGTACCCTTCATGTCCCATACCATTAGGAAACCATTTCCATAAGAATCCCCCAGCCCAAAAATCTTGCTGCCAAAATGAAGACAGTATTCCATCTATCGCATTTGCTTGGGCTTGCTCGTTTATAGATAGTTGATTTACTTTTTTCTCAAGCTCCCAAGCTTTATCAGCACAACCATCTACAGATAAGTACCCGTACTCTGTGAATAATATTTGCTTCCCTTGCTTTTCACTGTATCGTTTTAGGCTCTTTACTATTGGTCTCCATTTTTTTAGTAGCTCAGTTTTCTGTGGCGTCTTAGTATCTGTTAGCGGAAAGTAGGCACTGATTCCTATATAGTCTAGCACATCCCAGAACGGTACTTCTTTGTATGAATCCCAATTCGCAGAATAGGTTAGCTTACCTCCGTATACCTTTCTGATCTCTTCTATTAGTTGCCTCCAAAATTTCTCTCTCTTCTTAACTGCCTGTTTAAATTCTGTGCCTATACAAAGCATCTCTATATCCTGCTCTATAGCTATAGTCACAAAATGCATTATATAATCCCTATAAGAGTCCTCCCATATTGCCCAATCATTTTTGCTACTAAAATCTAAATCTCCTACCCATCCTCCAGGAATATAGATTTGAGGTTTGAGCATGACCTTTATTCCTTTCTCATGTGCTAGTTTAGTCGACTCTACTATACCTTCTTTGGTCTCTCCCCACCATTGCCATGGCGAGTTATGTTGTACTGTATTACTTCCCTTGCGGGTAAACCCAAATGGTACTACGGCAATCCAAGAAGCATTGACAGATTCAACATTGGGCATTGGATTACTAGTGAATGGTTTTGGAGGCGCTACCAAAGTGATCCCTTTTATCTTTGCTTCATCCCCTACTGTAGTCCAAGGATTAAAAGAAATCGAATAGGCACATAGAAAGAAAAATGTAATCAGAAATTTTATCATTGCTACACGCTTATCCTTTATTAAAAATTATTCTCTCTGGATTAGGACAATTGCTTAAATAGAACTCCATTTTCTCTTTTGTACATACACCTGGATAATCACCGAAATTCCCTTCTAAGTCTTTGATGATTTGTAAATGTAGATGTGGAGCCCATCCACCGTTTGTATCTGGATGACCGATGTAGGCAAATATTTCACCTTGGGCAATCAGCTGTCCCACTTCTAGTTTCTCCATACCCTTGTCTGACAAATGTCCATACAGAGCATAGAACGTTAAATCGCCTACAGAATGTTTCAATAAAACAGTATATCCATAATCTAGTGGAAGATTATTATACTTCATACTGTGTACAACCCCATCTACGGGAGCATAGATACTCTGCATCGGATTTGTCCACAGGTCTAGACCTAAGTGTATGGTTCTTTTTTCTTGTTCAGATTTAAATAATGGACTTGACCAATAAAAATCGCGTTCCTCTCCATATCCTCCAATGGCTATAGCCTTTCCTGCTAATCCTAATTTGGAATTGATATACCCTTGAAGTCCTTTGACAACATCTAGTGTCCTTATTTCATCATTACAAATACTTAAGTCTAGTTCCATATAGTCATCTTCACTAAAATTAGGGCCTAAAACAGGATGTATATTTTGGTTTAATTGTTCAATTGAGTCCATTATTAATATGATACGGTTTCATTATTAAATAAAATCTAAAAAGTACTTGGATAACACTTTACATATTGGATTTTGTTCATTATTTAGTCTCTATATTAAATGTTTTATAAATAATTGATGTTTTAATTAAAACATTTGCATCGTTTAGTGGTTTAGCCCTAAATTTGAGTCATCATATAAAGCAATTAAAAGTAATTGTATAAATACTGTGAGGTGATGAAACTGGCAGCCATGCCCTCTTGTCTCGGGGGTGAGGATAATACGATAAACGAAAGATATGGGTTGACCACAAATTAGTTCTTGTCTTTTGGCTAAGTACCTCGTGGAGGTTCGACTCCTTCTCTCACAGCTACACAATTAAAATTAAGGTTTATACAAAGGCAAATGGTTATTATCATTTGCCTTTGTTATTTATGGATCAGAATTTGGCTTATCTTATCTTCAAAATTTAATTGTAGTCGTAGAAGCAATTTAAAATCATAATATTATTTAATGAGCAACTTGCTGTAGCAGTTGCCTTTTATATTAACCTACGCTTTAGATCACATCTTAACCTTTCTGAGTACTCATGAAAAAATATAGAAACATATATGTAGCTGCTACTAGCCAACATGTAGGCAAGACTACTTCTACCTTAGGCTTAGTCTCTGCTTATATGAATCGAGGTCTTAATGTAGGCTACTGCAAACCGGTAGGACAAAAATTCCTTGAGCTCCCAAATATGAGAGTAGACAAGGATACCATCTTGTTTTCAGATCTTATCAATTTTGAGCTAGACCCGTCTATGCACAGTCCAGTAATACTAGGTCCTGGTGCTACGACGGATTACTTAGATAATCCATCTGCCTTTCAGTATGAAGAAGGTATCACTAATGCTGAAAAAAAATTAGACGAAGTACATGATATTGTCATCTATGAAGGAACGGGCCATCCCGGCGTAGGGAGTATTACAGGATTGTCCAATGCTAAAGTGGCCTCCATGCTAGATGCAGGTGTAATCATGATTGCTGAGGGTGGTATAGGAAGTACTGTAGATATGCTTAATATGTGCAATGCCCTGTTTAGAGAACACAAGGTAGATATCATAGGTGTCATAATTAATAAAGTATTACCAGAGAAAAAAGAGAAAATAAAGACCTATTTAGAAAAATGGTTAACTCAACAAGGAATTCCTTTACTAGGTGTGATTCCTTATGATAAAACACTAGCCTACCCGCTGGTATCCACTGTAACTAATGCAATCAAAGGCACCGTACTTAAGTTTGAAGAAAACCTCTCTAACAAAGTCCAAGATATTTTAGCTGGGTCACTCGTAGACTTAAAAGAACTTAAGGATTTTGAGAATTTGCTTCTGGTCGCAAGTACAAGGATGGTAGATAGAGCTATCAAAAAAGTGAAATCTTTTAGCTCACTTAAAAATGTTACTAAGTCTCCCTTATCAGGTGTAGTGATTACTGGAGAGGGCTATCTGGCAGATGAAGCCTTAGAATATATCGAAAAGCACAAGTTACCACTCATCCAGACAAACTTTGACACCTATGGTGTGACGCTTAAGATTAGCAGGATCGAGGTCAAAATAAATAGGAATACCGCCTGGAAAGTAGAGAGAGCTATTGAACTTATCGAAGAAAACATTGATCTGGATAAGATCCTAGAATTATCAAAACTATCTTGAAGTGTTAAAATTTAAACTTTTGTCACTTATTGTGTGACCGAGGTATCACTGGTCGTCTTAAGTGCGGAAGTTGTTCTTAAAGTGGCCAGCGTGTAAAAATTAAGTTTATAATTTAAGTTTTGCACCCAAAAGATTTAATCTTTGCTGGCCCTTTTTTTTATTCTAACAGCGCTACTCCAGAAGCCATAAATTTAATATCTTCTCTAGGTTCAGTAATAGCTGAGATTTCATCTTTACTTAATCCTTCGTCTTCAGCATAGTGTCTCAACTCATCTACTGGTGTAACTTCTTTATACCCTCTCCCCTCTACAATTACATATCGGCCACTAATATCTTTTGGCATAAAAAATCCGTAATCCTCAAATTTCACAAACACTTCACCATCACGCTGCTTGTCTGATACAAGATTCATCCAACATCCTTTTGTTTGACATACTGATGCTACTTTCGCTTTTAGCTTTACATTGATTTCCTCTTCAGTATTGAGTTTAGAAATAAACTCGTCAAAGCCAATATAGCTATCAGCAACTATCTTTTCTCCAAAGTACTGAATACCATTCTCGGTGACTGGTGCCGGGGCCTGCTTGCAAGCAAATGAAGAAATCATAAATAGTATTAACAAAAGATTAATGGTCGTTTTCATAGTTTGATATATTAATTAAGCAATAATAAGATATGCAATTTGTTTAATATCTACACTTCAAGAATATGTAAAAATTTTACTACTCGCATTATTGATTGATCTTCTAAAAACTGATTTATGAGTAGGCTTATTTGCGTATCCCTATGTTCTCTTTTATCTTTTTCTCTTCAAGCTAATTGTCTCAGAGGCAATTGCAATACTGGAAATGGCACCACAAAACTTAAAAATGGGTCTAAGTACTCTGGAGAATTTAAAGCTGGTAAACCGCACGGTAAGGGTATTATGTATTACCTCAATGGCAATAAATATCTAGGCACATGGCAGTCTGGTAATCGACATGGTAAGGGTAAACTGATCATCAAAGGCCAAGGCTCATATGTGGGGTCATTTAAGAGTGATCTTGTCGAAGGTTATGGTGAATTCTCTTATCAAAATGGTGATATCTACAAGGGCTATTTTAAGAACGGTAAATATCATGGTACTGGCACCTATACTTACTCTAAAGGTAAAGTCATCACCGGAAGCTGGCACGAAAACGAATTAATAAACAATACGGGTACTAATAAACCCACATCTACTCTTACGCAATCGAGCCCTGCACCTAACAAAGAAAGCAATAGCCCTAAGCTAAAAGATTGCAATAATGTATACTGTCATGATTGCTCAGGCAACTTAGTCTATAATAGTGGAAATGTATATACCGGACAATTCCGTAACGGAAAGCCAAATGGATCTGGCAAAGTGACTCAAACTGATGGAACAATCATCCATGGCGTCTGGAAGAACAATAAATTAATAAAGAAAATAAGGACGACTAAACCAACCCATATAGCAACTGCTCCCCCCAAAAAGAACTCTGCAAGACCAACATCATATAGACCATCAGTTGATCAACAAGAAAGCTATCCAGCTCCGGCATATTCAAAAGAGGTCAAAATATATGCAGTAATTGTAGGTGTAGCCGCCTACAATAGCATGCCTTCTCTCAGATATACAGATGATGATGCCTATAAGATCTATGCTTTCCTGAAGAGCCCAGAAGGCGGAGCTTTACCAGATAGTCAAATCAAAGTGCTCATAGATGACTCTGCAACAAAGAAAGGCATCCTAGATAGCATGGAGGAGCTTTTCGCAAAAGCAGATAAAAATGATATGGTTATGTTATACTTTTCTGGACATGGGCTAGCGGGATCTTTTATCCCACATGATTTTGACGGAGTAAGAAATAGGATCAACCACACAGACATAGAAGCTATCTTCCAAAAAAGTAACGCTAAACACAAAGTTGTGTACGCAGATGCTTGCTACTCTGGAAGCTATGAAGTGGGTGAGAAAAGTATTTCAAATATTAAAATGAAAGATTTCTACACGAAGCTAGATAATACCTCATCAAGTACTGCACTGATGATGTCTAGCAGAAAGCACGAGATATCTTTAGAGTTCTTAGGACTTAAGCAAGGTGTATTCAGTCATTTCTTAATAAAAGGATTAGGAGGAGAAGCGGATGAGGATAAAAACAAGATAGTTTCCATGGACGAGCTATTTAGCTACGTTAAAAATGGGGTCAGAGAGTATACAGGGTATACTCAAACTCCAGTAATAATGGGTAATTATAGTCAAAACATGCCCGTTTCGATAGTCAGGTAATTTTCCTGATTTTCTCGCTTTGAGGAAACGAAATAAAAATCTATCTTTGCAGCCCTTAATTATTTGATACGTCAAATATTAAATTTAACAACATAGATGAGACAATACGAAGTCACTTTCATCGTAGATCCAGTGCTGTCTGGCGATGAAATCAAAAAGACAGCTAAGACCTATTCTGATATGATCTCCAAAGAGGGAGGTAAAATCATAAATGAAGACAATCTAGGTCTCAAGCAATTAGCCTATCCTATCAATAAGCGTTCTTCAGGTATCTACTACTGTGTAGAGTATCAAGTGGAGACCGGTGAGATGATAGAAAGAATGGAATTAGCCTTCAGAAGAGATGAGCGAATCATGAGATTCCTCACAGTACACCTCGATAAGTATGGTGTGAAGTATAATGAGGATAAAAGAAACGGTCTAATCGGCACTAAGAAGAAGAACGATAAAGATGAAGTAAAGCCTGATCCGTCTAAGAAGCCTCCTTACAAGGATAAGAAAGCAAAACCTAGAGCTGCGGCTCCTGTTGCACCAGCAACTCCACCGACACCTGCTCCAGTAGCAGCGGCGGCACCTGCAGTTGCAGCAACTGAAACAGTTAAAGCTCCTGAGCCTACGCCGGTTGCAAATGTTTCATCAGAAGAAGAATAAAATTTAATAAACTAAAAGCTTGAAAAATGGCTACTAGAGACGAGATAAAATTTTTAAGTAATCCTAAGATTGGCGGGCAGAGAAAGAAGTACTGTAGATTTAAGAAGTTTGGGATTAGACATATAGATTACAAGGATCCTGATTTTCTTTTGCAGTTTATCAATGACCAAGGAAAAATACTTCCTAGAAGAATAACAGGAAATTCTCTCAAATACCAGAAAAAGGTAGCTATTGCAATCAAAAGAGCTAGACACTTATCGCTACTGCCTTACGTAGCAGATCTACTCAAGTAAAAAGATATAGACCATGGAGATTATATTATTAAAAGATCTAGGTAAAGTCGGTGACAAGCATGAAGTAGTCACTGTAAAAAATGGGTATGGAAGGAATTTCCTTATCCCTAAAGGATTAGGTCTGATTGCCAACAAAACAAATCTAACAAAACTAGATAAGATCAAATCTGATGCGGCTGCAATAGAGGAAGCGAAGTTAGACGAGTACAAGCAAATGGCTACTCAACTCGAAGGTAAGAAGCTTAATATCGGGGTTAAATCTGGTACTTCTGGTAAAATCTTTGGTAGTGTTTCTAATATTCAGATCGCTGCTGCGCTTAAGGATCAATTAGGTGTGGAGATTGAAAGAAAGAAAATATCTCTACCTGAAGAGATCAAAGAGTTAGGCACTTATAAAGCGACTCTAAATCTTCACAGTCAAGTTACTTCTGTGATAGATTTCGAATTAATCAAGGAGTAAGCTAAAAATCACACAAGTGATTATTTTCTTTTAGCCACTTTTCTTTGGTTTTATAATCGGGCATTACGTCTCTTACTAGTTTCCAGTACCTATTAGAGTGATTCAGTTCTATAAGGTGGGCAAGTTCATGTACAAAGACGTAGTCCTGAACATCTGGAGGAGCAAATAAAGTACGTGTCGAAATATTAAGATTACCGCTAGACGAGCAGCTGCCCCAATTGCTTGAATTGTTCTTTAACCTTACACTCTTAATATCTTGCTGAAAGTATAGCTTATTTAGCTCATGGATTCTATCTGTGACATACTTGAGATTATCTTCGCCAACTATTCTGCTCATGAGCTTCTGTATTACATCTGCTCTTTGGAAGTCCGTGAGTTTATCATTTAGCTTTATATCTACAAGACCATTTTTAAGCCTACCCGCATTCGTCTTTCTATTGCTAGCTAATATCTTTAGGTAGTAATTTTTTCCATTGATCCGGTAATGATCTCCCGTTATAAAGTCTTTACCCAGAAACTTAGCTCTTAGTGTATCATCCTTTGCGATCTGAGCCCTGATCCAGTCTTTAGCCCAGTCGATCTGAGTATAAATCTGATCTCCAAAATAGTAGTTAGGTAAACGGAGGATAACATACTTTTTGCCAATAGAAACTCGTACGCTACTCCTAGTCTCCTTAATGATCCGGAGAGGAACTTGCAGATCGTCTATGGATAAATTTATAATACTAGGCATGTGCACTTTCGAAGCTCTTCATCACTTCTACTAATGTCTCAACTCCTTCTTTAGGCATCGCATTATATATACTGGCTCTAAATCCTCCTACAGACCTATGGCCCTTGACCCCTACACAACCTGCTTCTGCGCATTTCTCAATAAAAGCGGCTGTATGATCTTCGTTTACTGGCAAGAAGCATACATTCATTAAACTCCTATCTTCTGCTGCTGCAGTCCCTTTAAACATACTATTTCGGTCTATTTCATCATAAAGGATCTTTGCTTTTTCAGCATTTCTTTGAGCCATACCTGATAGACCACCATTAGCCTTAATCCACTCTAAGGTTAGCATACTTACATAAATAGGGAATACAGGAGGTGTATTAAAAGCACTTGCTTTTTTTACATGGGTGTTGTAGTCCAACATCGTCGGCGTTTCTCTTGCCTGTTTCTTGAGAAACTCTTTATTCACAATTGCTAAAGTAACTCCTGCAGGACCTAGATTTTTTTGTGCTCCGGCATATAAAATTCCAAACTTGGACATATCTAAAGGTCGACTAAATATATCTGATGATGCATCACATATTAGCGGCACTTGGCTATCAGGAAAATCCTGGAATTGAGTTCCAAAAATAGTATTGTTACTGGTAACGTGTAAGTACTTTAGATCTGAAGGAATATCATAACCCTTAGGTATATAACTAAAATTCTTATCGCTACTTGATGATAAAACCTGCACATTTCCAAATGCATTTGCTTCCTTGATGGCTTTAGTAGACCATGCTCCTGTATCTACATAACCAGCAGTCTCATTCTCGCCGAGCATATTCATCGCAGACATATAAAACTGCGAACTCGCTCCGCCCGATAGAAATAACACCTCGAAATCATCTCCGATACCAAGCAACTCTTTAGTCAGACTCACTGCATTCTCCATGATCTCAACTACTTCTTTTGATCTATGAGATATCTCTAATATAGATAAGCCCATATCTCCCATCTCTATTACACTTTCAGCAGCTTTAGCCATGACCTGTTTTGGTAAGATTGCTGGTCCTGCAAAAAAATTATATTTAGTCATTATTAGTCGTTTAATTGATTACAAAAATAGGCTTATCAATCTAATTATGTTTAGTTGATATCTTAAATTTTCTGAATATGTTTTACGGGCAATTCGATCTTACTGCACTAAATTTTCTCCAGTCATTTCCCTTGGTATTTCTATACCCATCAACCCTAAAAGCGTAGGTGCGATGTCTCCTAATTTTCCATTTTTTACCGCTCGACTCTTATCATTAGACACTAAGATTATAGGCACTGGATTAGTCGTATGCGCAGTATGTGGCGAGCCATCTTCATTAATCATATAGTCTGAGTTACCATGGTCTGCTATAATGATAATATCATAACCATTCTCTAAACCCAGTGGTACTAATTCCGACAAACATGAATCTACACACTCAGCAGCCAAAAGCGCTGCATCCCATACTCCAGTATGTCCTACCATATCAGTATTAGCATAGTTAAGGCAGACAAAATCAGGTTTTTTACTTTTGATATGCTGTGATATTGATTTAGTTATTTCTAGAGCACCCATTTCTGGTTTTAAATCATAGGTAGCCACTTTGGGCGACGGTATCATCAATCGCTCTTCACCCTCAAATGGCTCTTCTCTACCTCCATTAAAGAAGAAAGTTACATGAGGATATTTTTCTGTTTCCGCAATTCTTGTTTGCGTTTTTCCCGCCTTCGATATCACTTCACCTATTGTATTGACAAGATTATCTTTATTAAACAAGGCTTTCAGATTACGAAAATTATTATCATACTGAGTCATGGTATAAAAATGAACATCTAACATTTTCATATCATACTCTGGGTGGTCCTCTTGCGTCAGTGCAGCAGTAATCTGTCTAGGACGATCAGTTCTAAAGTTAATAAACAAAACTACATCACCTTCCTTAATAGCCCCAGTTGGCTTGACTACAATTGGTTCTAAAAATTCATCAGTTGTAGATTGATCGTACTGCTCTTGGATCGACTGAAGAATATCAGTTGTGTATTCTCCATTACCATATACCAAAAGGTCATAAGCCTTCTTAATCCTATCCCATCTATTATCCCGATCCATAGCCCAGTATCTTCCAACTAAAGTCGCTAGGTTTGCCTTTTTATTTTTGATATTATCCATCAGCTTCCTTACATACTCTTTGCCACCATTAGGTGATGTATCTCTACCATCTGTAAATGCATGAATATTTATTTCCTCCACTGCACTTGCTTCTAGAATATCGCACAAGGCGATCATATGATCAATGTGAGCGTGTACTCCTCCATCAGATAGCAAACCAAGGAGGTGAAAAGAAACACCGTTTTCTACAGCCACATCAATCGCTTGCTTTAGCATTACATTCTCTTCTAAGGTGCCATCTTCTATCTCTTTATTAATCCTAGCTAGCTCTTGATAGACTACTCTTCCTGCGCCTATATTTAGGTGTCCTACTTCAGAATTACCCATCTGACCCTCAGGCAGCCCTACTTCCGATCCATATGTCACTAATTCGGCATTTGTATATTTTGACATCAAACTATCCATATATGGCGTATTTGCTTCATTTAAAGCATCTGATGAGGGTACTTTGCCTTTTCCCCAGCCATCTAGTATCAGTAACATTGTTCTTTTTGATCCGTCTTCCATATGTAGTTATAATATTAATAATCGAACTAATAATCCTATAATGGGCGTTAATTAACCGATTGTTTAAAACAAAGCCGAAAATACTAACAATGAAATATTTATACACTGTTTTAGTTTTAATGCTTCCTTTATTGGGCATAAGTCAAGTTTTTGATAAAACTGTTGAAGCAATTAATACTAATAATGTGGAACTACTTGATCCATTCCTTGATAGCTCAGTAGATATCACTTTTGTAGATGACCATAAAGTATTGGCTAAGAAAAAAGCAATACAAGAAATAAAACAATTTTTGCTTGGTCAAGGAAGTATAAGTGCCCGAAAGAGACATTCTGGAAGTTCTAGAGAAAATAGCTCTAACTACAAGGTGCTTGAGCTGACCACTACCATCGCTAAATACAGGGTATTTGTGTACACAGAAATGGTAAGAGAAAAACGTCTTATTAAAGAATTAAGATTTGATAAAATCTGATTCCTCCTTTAATGCACTTAGACCAAATAAAGCATAGTCGTATTTGATAGGATCCTTTGGATCAAAAGCCCTAAGCTTCTCAGTAAGCTCAACTACTGTTTGCCAATCACGTTGCTTCCTCGTTATCAAGCCATATCGCCTTGCCACTTTATCTACATGTACATCCAATGGCACCATCAACTGAGAACTACTTATCTTCTTCCAGATTCCAAAATCTACACTGCTTTTATCTTTTCGTACCATCCACCTCAAGTACATATTAAGGCGCTTGCATGTAGATTTTCGTTTGGGGGTGGAGACATGTTTTTTTGTACGATGCGGGGCGGTTGGCAGTGAGAAAAATACATCATGAAAATTTATTAACCCCTGTTCTATTGTTAGACTTGTTTTACTTACTCCCTTTGCAAATAATAATTCCATGGAATCTTCTTGCCGATAATAATATTGAAAAAACTCTAAGAAATATAGTGTATCTGTAAAATTGAAAGTGCGGTGTTTAAAATTCTCAAATCGCTTACGATCGATCTCTTTATGATTTAAAATGAAATCATATGGAGCCCCATCCATTAATTCGATTAGCTCATTAGCCTTATTGATGATGGTAACTCTCTGTCCCCAGGCTAGCATAGCTACCCAGAAACCTACGATCTCAATATCTTGCTTCTTTGAAAACTTATGTACTACACTGATCGGATCAGTAGGAATGAACTTGGAAGTATTAAATCTCTTGACTTGCTGATCTAGAAATGACTTCAAGTCATCATCATTCATCTACCTCTTTTTCTTAGATTCTAGTGTCTGTTTAACTTCTACTATTTCATATCCTTCTATGATATCTCCTTCTTTGATATCATTGTAGTTTTTGATAGTAAGACCACATTCTAATCCGTTTTTGACTTCCTTAGCATCATCTTTAAATCGCTTAAGTGATGATAGCTCTCCTTTGACTCCTTCTTTAATAGGATAGACTACTATTCCATCTCTAACCAATCTGATGTATGTATTACGAGTAATTGTCCCTTCTTGCACATAGCAACCCGCTATGGTTCCGATACGGCTGATTTTATAGGTCTCTCTTACTTCTACTTGACAAGTCACCTTCTCTTCTTTAGTAGGCTCTAGCATACCTTCCATCGCCAACTTGATCTCATCAATGGCTTCGTAAATGATCGAGTAGGTTTTAACTTGAACGCCCTCTTTCTCCGCTAAGTTTCTAGCCCCACCGGTAGGTCTTACTTGGAAGCCTATAATAATCGCGTCGGAGGCAGAAGCTAATAGTACATCAGATTCTGCAATGGGTCCTACCGCCTTATGGATCACATTGACCTGTATGGTTTCAACTGATAGTTTGATTAATGAATCTGATAGTGCCTCAATAGAACCATCCACATCACCTTTTACAATCAGATTAAGCTCCTTAAATGTACCTAAGGCTAGTCGTCTACCGATCTCATCTAAACTAATTCGCTTGCTTGCTCTATTAGTCTGCTCTCTTGATATCTGAGATCGCTTAGTAGCTATCTGCCTTGCTTCTTGTTCTGTATCTACTATTTTAAATTTCTCCCCTGCTTGCGGTGCTCCACTTAATCCAAGGATTAATACAGGTGTAGACGGACCTGCTACTTTTACTTTCTTCCCTTTCTCATTAAACATCGCTTTCACCTTCCCTGAGTGTCCTCCTGCTACTATGGAGTCTCCTATCTTAAGTGACCCATTCTGTACTAGTAGCTTAGTCACATACCCTCTGCCTTTATCTAATGAAGCTTCCACAACAGTCCCTAATGCTTGTCTGCTTGGATTAGCCTTGAGATCTAGTACCTCTGCTTCTAAGACTATTTTTTCTAGTAGTTTGTCAATGTTAGTTCCTGCCTTAGCAGATATATCTTGTGATTGATACTTACCACCCCAGTCTTCTACGAGTAGGTTCATGGTTGCAAGTTCTTCTTTTATCTTTTCGGGGTTAGCGCCGTCTTTATCAATCTTGTTGATGGCAAAGACCATAGGAACACCGGCGGCCTGAGCATGACTGATCGCCTCCTTGGTCTGTGGCATCAGCCTATCATCAGCAGATATGATTATGATAGCTATATCTGTGACCTTCGCTCCCCTAGCTCTCATCGCCGTAAAGGCTTCGTGACCAGGAGTATCTAAGAAAGTAATCTTCTTACCTTTTACCTCTACCTCATAGGCTCCAATGTGCTGGGTGATACCCCCTGCCTCACCATCAGCTACGTTTGCTTTTCTAATAAAATCCAATAAGGATGTCTTACCATGATCTACGTGACCCATTACTGTGACAATAGGTGCTCTAGGTTCTAGATCTTTAGGATCATCCACAATTTCCTCTTCGTCTTCTCCTTGATCTTCTGCATTGATAAATTCTGTCTCAAAATCAAACTCTCCAGCGACAAGCTCAATAATCTCAGCATCTAATCTCTGATTGATTGAAACAATTACACCTAGATTCATACAGGTAGTAATCACTTGGGTTGCAGATACATTCATCAAACTAGCAAGCTCAGACACAGAGATAAATTCTGTCAGCTGTAGTTTACCTGTTTCTGTTTGTTCTTCTCTTGCTTCTTGCTTTTCTCTTTTTTCTTCTCTACTTCCTCTCCTTATCTTTTGTCTCTTGGACTTTCCTCCACCAGAGATTTTTGCCATCGTCTGCTTGATCTTATCTTCTATCTCTTGCTTAGACACTTCTTTGACCACATCCATCCTTCTACCTCCTGATGAGGATCTTTGGTTTCGGCCTCCTTTTTTGGCCTGCTCCTTCATATAGGTTTCGGCAGTAATCTTTTTACGCTTCCTCTTTTTCTTAGGGCCATCGTTTGCAGTCTTTTTGACTGATGGTTTTTTCTCAGGCTCTTTAAGTTTATCTGCATCTACCTTACCCATGATCTTTAGACCCTGCAGTTGAGGTGTTGCAGCTCTATGCACTTCATTTACTTGAGGTGGTGCTACTTCTGCTGCTGCTTCTTTGGCCGGCTCAGGAGTTTTTTCTGCTTTTTCTGCCTTTTCTACTTTTTCTACTTCTATTTTCGCTGTCTTAGCTTCTGCTTTTTTCTTTTTCTCTTTGTCTAGATCAATCTTGCCTACGATTTTTACTTCTAGCTGTGGTGCTTTGATTACCTCTTCTTCTTTAGGCACTTCTTTTTCTTGGACAGGCTCCGGAGTAGGCTCTGGTTTTGGCTCTGGCTCTGGAATAACAACGGGAGGCGGCGGTGGTGGCGGAGGCGGTGGCGCTACTGGTACTTCCTCATTAGCTGTTCTGCCACCGAGTATAAGTTGATCTGCTTTTTCTTTCTCAGCCATAGAATCACCAAACTCCTTTAAGAGTTCCGCGTGCATTTCTTCAGATACTTTGGCTGTTGGTTTATTCTCTAGCTCATACCCATTATCCCTCAGGTAATCTACGATAGTAGAAGTTCCAACATTAAGTTCTTTAGCTAATTTGATTAAGCGTTTCGCCATCTATAATAATTATTTTAAAATCTCCCTTACTCTAAACCCCTTTCTTATTTTCTAAATCAGTAAACTCCGCTGCTAATATTTTAAGCACATCATCTACTGTTTCATCTTCAAGATCTGTTCTTCTAGTTAATTCTTCTTTACTCAAATTAAGAACACTCCTTGCAGTATCACAACCTATGTTCTTAAATTCATCGATGATCCAGTCTTCGATCTCATCTGAGAATTCGTCCAATTCTACATCATCTATCTCATCATCTGTATCCCTGTATACATCTATCTCATAACCTGTTAACCTACTGGCCAACTTAATGTTCGTACCACCTTTACCAATAGCTAATGATACCTGGTCAGGTTTCAAAAATACTGATGCCGTACCCTTCTCATCATTTAACTTAATACTAGTCACTTTCGCTGGTGTTAGCGATCTTTGAATGAATAGGATATTATTATTCGTAAAGTTTACGATATCAATGTTCTCATTCTTTAGTTCTCTTACAATTCCATGAATCCTTGACCCCTTCATCCCTACACATGCTCCCACTGGATCAATACGATCATCATATGATTCTACCGCCACTTTTGCTCTTTCGCCAGGTATTCTTTCGATCTTCTTAATAGTGATAAGCCCATCTTCTATCTCTGGCACTTCTTGCTCCATTAGTTTCTCTAAAAACTGACTATCAGTCCTAGATACTACTACTACTGGGTTATTATTCTTCATATCTACCCTCTTGATCACACCTTTCACCATATCTCCCTTCCTGAAGAAATCGCCTCTGATCATTTCATTTCTTGGCAAGATCAATTCATTGCCTGTTACATCATCAAGTACAAGTATTTCTCTTTTCAAAATCTGATGAACCTCACCTAATACAATATCTCCGATTCGAGCTGTATATTGTTTAAACACCTCATCTTTTTCGAGTTCGTTGATTCTTGATATCAGTGTCTGTCTTGCTGCCATCACAGCCCTTCTTCCAAACTCCTCTAGCTCTAACTGCTGATAGCACTCATCACCTATCTCATACTCATCATCTATGCTAGATGCCTCTGATATAGATATCTGCGCTCTTTCATCAGTTACCTCACCATCAAATACTATTTCTCTTACTCTCCAGATCTCAAGGTCACCATTAGTAGTATTGACGATGACATCAAAATTTTCATCTGTTCCATACTTCTTCTTTATCAGCGTCCTAAATACGTCTTCGAGTACACGAACCATCGTAGGTCTGTCAAGGCTCTTGCCCGTCTTAAACTCACTAAACGTTTCAACTAAATTCATGATTCAAGTTTTAAAAACTGATTTTAATTTTTGCCTTCTTTATTTTTTCAAAAAGAAATGATTCTACTTTTCCTGATTTCATTTCTAACTTAATTTCATTATCACTTACCTCTTTTATTACACCTGTAAACTTTTGATTACTGGCATTGGTCAAGTCTACCTTCCGGCCAAGATTCAATCTGTACTGTCTTATATTTTTTAAAGGTCTATCCAACCCTGGGGAGGAAACTTCCAGAATATAATTTTCTGGAACAGATGTATCATCATCTAAGTAGCTCTCGAGGTACCTACTGATGGTACCACACTGCTCATATGTAATTCTATTGTCGCTTTCGACAAAGACTTCGATTTTTCTATTAGACTTTCCTTCTTTGATATCCACAAGGAAACATTCCTTCAGATCATCTTTTTCAAATCTCTCTGCTAATAGCTTTTCTACCTTATTTTTAATCAAAGTCGAGATACTTGTAATAAAAAAAGGGAACATCTTGTTCCCTCTAATCTCTCTAAGTGATGCAAATATATACTTTTTTAACTCTCAATACCCAACTAAATACCTATTATCAAAGGATTTTTCAGGGTTTTAGTGTACAACTTTGATGGATTACTTTTGTTTCTTTGGTAAATAAAGTCATATCAATTGAAAACTACCGATTTCTCAACTCATGATCTACTAGACAAAGGTCTTCATTTAGAATCTCTAAGTGCACAAGAAGGAGTTCATTTATTTGAGCGAGCTACTACCGCCGATCTTATGTTTGTGGCCAACAGACTTAGGCAAAAACAACGTCCAGGAAATAATGTATCATGGATTATTGATAGAAACTCTAACACTACAAATGTCTGCATTGCCAATTGTAAATTTTGTAATTTCTATAGACGACCAGGGCATGATGAATCTTATATCACAACAATAGAAGAATACAAGAAAAAAATAGAAGAGACTTTTGAATATGGAGGTAGACAGTTGTTATTACAAGGAGGACACCACCCTGATTTAGGCCTTAAGTATTACTGTGATTTATTTGTTGAACTTAAGTCTCTTTATCCACAATTAAAGTTGCATGCTCTTGGCCCACCAGAAATTGCTCATATCACAAAGTTAGAAGGCACTTCACATACAGAAGTTCTATCTGCACTTAAGGACGCAGGTCTTGATTCCTTACCTGGTGCTGGTGCAGAGATACTGAGCGATAGGGTAAGGCGATTAGTGTCCAAGGGAAAGTGTGGATCTAAGGAATGGCTTGATATAATGAGAGCTGCTCACCAGCTGCATCTAACCACCTCAGCGACGATGATGTTTGGACATGTAGAAACTAATCTTGAGCGCATGCAGCACTTGGTTGATATAAGACAAGTCCAAAGTGAAAAACCTGAAGATGCGAATGGTTTTTTAGCTTTCATCCCATGGCCATTCATGGATGAGGGTACCATTCTTAAAAAACTGAAACGTGCTAGAAACACCTGTACTGGCGATGAATATGTAAGAATGATTGCAATGAGTAGGCTTATGTTACCTAATATTAAAAATATACAAGCATCATGGTTAACCGTTGGTAAGAAAACTGCGCAGATATGTCTTCATGCTGGTGCAAATGACTTCGGCAGTATCATGATAGAGGAAAATGTAGTCTCTGCGGCTGGAGCGGCGTTTAGATTTACTTCTCAAGGGATTCAAGATGCCATAAAAGAAGCTGGTTTTATACCTAAGCTGAGAGATCAAGAATATCAATATCGAGATCTGCCAGAAAATATTAAGCAACAAGAGTTAGATAGAGAATTACTCGTAGTAGATTGATGGAGCTGTACGATAAAATAACTGAGGCAAGTACCTCTATACAAAGTCAACTTAAATCTCTCCCTAAGAAAGCTATCATATTGGGCACAGGACTAGGAAGCCTTGCCGGCAAACTAGTTAATCCTATATCAATCAGTTATACCGATATTCCGCATTTTGTCAAGAACACGGTCGATAGCCACGAAGGTAAGTTGCACTGTGGAGAATTAAATGGATGCCCCGTAATCATATTGCAAGGTAGATTTCACTACTACGAAGGTTATGATATGCAAGAGGTAACTTTCCCCGTACGTGTCCTTGCCCGACTTGGTGTAGAACAATTAATTATTACAAATGCATCAGGAAGTTTAAATCCAGCAATAAATACCGGCGATATCATTGCTGTCAGTGATCATATAAGCACCTTTGTTCCAAACCCCCTAAGAGGCATTACAGATCCTCGCTTAGGCGAACGATTTCCAGATATGACTCATACTTACGATGGTTCAATCTTGGCTAAAGTGATTAAAATTGGAAAAGAAAATAATATTTCTGTAACGAAAGGCATCTACGTTTTTGTAGAAGGCCCAAGCTTAGAAACTCCTGCGGAGCATAAGTTACTAAGGACTGCTGGTGCAGATGTTGTGGGTATGTCGACTGTACCTGAGGTCATTGTAGCAAGACAATGCGGAATGCAAGTATGTGTAATGTCCTGTGTAACCAATGAATGTTTGTCTATAGAAGGGCCTAAAGAAACTTCTCTTGAGGAGGTGATAGCAGCAGCAGAATTAGCTTCTCCAAAATTACTAGCATTGATTTCAAAACTTGTTGCTACAACGTAGCATATATCTGAAGTCTACTTCTCTACCTCTACCAAAGAACTTTTACCAAAATTATTATCTGAGATAACCGAAGGGATAATTAAAACACCCCAAATAAAAAGAGCAACAACATAGATTGGATCCGTTGTACCTCCTAAACCAAATAACCATATAAAAACATGCCACAAAGAATCAAATGCGAGTGTACCTCCATTGACAGTTTGCTCAAATCTAAAACTTAGATATAGAGTCATGAAAACATAAAATACTAACATGGCTAAAGGAAATCTGAGAAGTTTCTTCCGCCAACCTACAGGTGACGAAATGAACAAAGCAATTAAAAATAAAGTCGGAACTAGTACAAGGTCATGTACATTTTGAAAAAGGACAGTATCTGGTTTAGTTACTCTTCTTATTTTTTCGTCAGACAGATTTACTGTATGCCTGCTCTCATCATAAATTAGAAAACTGATATTCCAGCCATTATTATTTTCTGGAGCTGCTGGTAGGAATAAGGTATAAATATGTGGATTGACAATATTAAAAATTGGTTTCGCAATTGTGCAGTAGTATGCTCTATGACCATCTCTGATAGATTGATTCATACATATTACTGATAGGGAGACAAAGACCAAAACAAATAACCCAAACCGCTTAAGAATAAAATTAAGAGGTGGCATGTGCTGCTTCTTTGGTGAATGCCCATCTCATCCAGTATAACCACAAGAATACTGTAAAGGCAATAAAAAGAATCTGCCACACATCTACATGCATGATATCAAAAAGTGCCTCAGAAGTATACCTTCCAAAAAAGTACAAACTGACTATCCTTATGATATTCATTATTACTAGAGCAGCTATCCCATACAAAACACCCTTCCACTTCCATTTCATGGCAATAGGAAATGCTAAAATAGAGACCATATATAAGATCATAGGGGCGATCGCATCACAACCTTTTTTGATTTGTAGGGAATACGCTCCTGAGTTAATATTCTCAGCAGTCGTAGTAGTACCCATACCAAACACATTTAAAATCATGCTTGAGATTGATGCATAAGCTGCAAGGATTGGGGCAGACATGGTTTCGAACCATGTCTGATTAGTAAGTACGAGAAAAAAGATCGTAAAACCAATCACGAATGCAGTATAAAGAATCATTGCTTTTTTCTCCTTATACGTTTCCTTCCAGTTAGAACCCGATTTCTTATCAGATGATACTTTTTTCTTTTTATGTTTCTTTTTATTGCTAGTCAAAATTCTATTTTACTCTATAATAATATGTAAGAGATAAGCAAATAATGCCCCTGCAATAAATCCTCCCGGGATATCTGCACTTGTCATTTCATAGCTAAAGCCTAACACGCTGACTAATAGTACTACGCACATAATCAACCACACTTTCATAACTAACGCAAAATACCTCTTTTTGTGAAGGGTGAAGTTTAGTCCGAATATTGTGAAATGTAAGGTTTCTTTATCTTCCATATAAACACTAAAAGTAAGTATCAGAAAGGAGTTGAAAAAACCCTTTGAATATTATTTGATTATTTATCTACTTCGCCTCCGTCTTTCCCATAAATACATTTACCCCTGGATGCATAGGATTACCTGATGCCCTTCTGAATACTACTATCTGCCCTACATGGTATATTGCATCGGCTAGTGGCCCATTCATGATATGCCAAAACTGCATATCTGAGGTGTTTTCTCCTCTTTGAAAAGTAATTTTTAGCCCTTCGAGATTATTCATTGATTTTAAGAGATCACTTGCGCTCTTGATCTTATCTAGTGTAGCCTTTCTTTTTACATCCCAATTTGTCGGAGAAGCAGGTGCAGGTCTAACATTAGGTTTTCCAGCAATTGTGTTTTCTATCATACTTGCTAAGCCATATAGATGATCAAGCGTCTCTGCCGCAGACCGCCCATCTTCACTTGGCTTGTAAGCAAGGTCTGTATCTGATAGCCCTTTGGTAGCCCAGTGATATCTATATCCTAGTCCATCGATTGTTCTTGCCAGTACATTTGGTGCTGAGTAACTTTCTGGATATGCTGGTATCTCATAGAAAGGTAAATGTCTGGGCATCACGGTACTCATCTCCGGCTTGTTAGCCTCAGCTTTAGAAGCATCCATTGTTTTTTGATCAGTTGGTTTGTCTTCCTTAATAACTTTTGTGGTCGACTGTGCACAAGAACTAATCACGATCATAATTGATAACATTACAAACATTAAAACTTTCATCTGGTGTTATTTTAATTTCTCTTTTAAATATCCCGCAGTATAGGATTTTTTATTCTTTATCATACTTTCTGGAGTCCCTTGATAGACTAGATGTCCTCCAGCTTTCCCCCCATCTGGGCCTAGATCTATAATCCAATCTGCACACTTGATGACTTCCATATTATGCTCTACGATTAATACTGTGTGGCCCTGCTCTACTAGTGCATTGATGGCATCCATGAGTTTCTGGATATCATGAAAGTGCAAGCCCGTCGTCGGCTCATCGAAAATAAAAAAGATCTGCTCAGAAACTCTAGTCTTACCTAAGAACGATGCTAACTTCACTCGCTGGGCTTCACCACCTGACAGGGTACTCGATGGCTGCCCTAGCTTAACATAAGAGAGTCCCACATCATCTAGTGGTTGTAGTTTGTTAACGATCTCAGGAGCATCAGCGAAAAACTCGATAGCCTCCGAAACCTCCATCTGTAAGATATCATAGATGTTTTTGTCCTTATATTTTACTTCTAGTATCTCTGGCTTGAATCGCTGCCCATTACAATCTTCGCAAGTCAGTTTTACATCTGATAGGAATTGCATTTCTATCGTTATCTCTCCATCCCCCTTACAATTTTCACACCTTCCACCTTCTACATTGAAGGAAAAGTGCTTGGGTTTATATCCCCTGATCTTTGACAATTGTTGATCGGTCATGATCTTTCTGATAACGTCATAAGCTTTTACGTAAGTGACAGGATTAGACCTAGATGATTTACCGATTGGATTTTGATTGACTAGCTCTACTTGCGTAATCGCAGATAGGTCACCGCTGATTGTCTTATGTGTCCCGGGTCGCATTGTTGTGGACTCTCCTATCTCCCGCTTTAATACTGGATACAAGATGTGCTTGACCAAGGAGGTCTTGCCAGAACCTGACACACCCGTCAATACCGTCAAGGAGTTTAGCGGTATGGTGACATCAATATTCTTCAAGTTGTGCTGAGCCGCCCCTTCTATGATAATTTTATTGATCGTCTTACGTCGTTGCTTTGGTGTTTCTATCTGCATTTTACCAGTTAGATACTTTGAGGTAAGCCCACCATTTTTTATCTTTTTAAATTTTGCTATTGGGCCATCAAAAACTACCTCCCCACCATAGATACCAGCCTTGGGGCCAATGTCTATAATGTAATCTGCATTTTTTATAACCTCTTCCTCATGTTCTACGACTACTACCGTATTGCCCAAGTCTCGCAACCGCTCTAAAACCGTGACAAGCTTTAGTGTATCCTTTGGGTGTAGACCTATACTGGGTTCGTCTAGAATGTAGAGAGAGTTAGTGAGGTTACTGCCTAGTGTCCTTGTGAGATTTATTCTTTGTGTTTCTCCTCCGCTTAATGTTGAAGACAATCTATCTAAGGTTAAATACCCGAGACCGATATCCTGCATCACATTAAGTCGATTATCAACTTCTAGGAAAATCCTTTTAGCAATAGCTTTATCATGAGCTGATAATTTTACAGCCTTAAAAAAATCATGCAACTCATCAATAGGGATATTGATCAATTCAGAAATACTCTTATCGCCTACTTTGATGTATCCTGCCTCTTTTCTTAACCGTCCACCATCACAAGTACTGCAGGTTGTCCGTCCACGATATCGAGCTAACATCACCCGATTCTGGATTTTATACGTCTTTGATTCTAGCTCTGAGAAGAAATCATTTATGGCAAATATATTCTCATCCCCATTCCATAATAACTCAAGTTGTTTTTTAGTCAACTCATTGTAAGGCCTATGTACTGGAAAATCCTTTTTATAGACATCATCAATAAACCGGTCTAGTAAGCGTCCATTTTTTTCACCTTTCCAACATGCAACGGCACCATCATACACAGACTTAGTCTCATCAGGGATTACTTTCTTAGGATCTATACCGATCACTCTACCATATCCCTCACATGATGGACACGCACCATAAGGATTATTGTAGTTAAACAACTGATGAGTAGGTTCTAAAAATGTGATGCCGTCTAACTCAAATCTATTATTGAAAGAAGCTTGCTTCCCTTCTATAATATCAATGATACAATCTCCCTCACTTTCGCTAAATGCTGTCAATACAGAATCACTAATCCGATTCACATTATCTTCATCGTCATTGACAACGAATCTATCTATGAGGATAGAGATCTTTTGCTTACTCTTTCCTACTGTGGTTCCTAGTTTCAGCTTTTTAGATTCTAGAACATCTTCTATATTAAGAAGCTCTTTTTTCAGAAGGATTCTCGTGTACCCTTTTTGGAGTAAAAATTTTAATTCCTGCTTCAGTGTTCGGTCCTTGTACTTTTTTTGTAATGGGATCAGCAATTGAATCTTAGTACCCTCTTTTTGCTTAAGTATAAAATCAACAACATCTGATACTTCATGCTTTTTGACAACTTTGCCCGATATAGGAGAATAAGTTTTTCCTATCCTAGCATATAATAATCTCAGGTAATCGTATATCTCTGTGAGCGATCCTACCGTAGACCTTGCATTGGACGTACTTACTTTTTGCTCTATAGCAATTGCTGGGCAAATCCCTTTAATAAAATCTACATCAGGCTTTTTCATACGATTGAGAAACTGCCTGGCGTAAGAGGAAAGACTCTCCACATATCTACGTTGCCCTTCCGCATAGAGCGTATCCATAATTAATGATGATTTACCCGACCCTGATAGGCCCGTAACCACCACTAATTTGTTCTTAGGGATCTTGAGCTCTATATCTTTTAGATTGTTAGAACGAGCTCCTTTGATGTGTATATGATCTATTAATGGTACTAAACCTTCTGGTTTTGTTGTTTTCTTTGCTTTTTTAGCCTTTATCATCTCTCTCTTTAGGGGTATTGTGATATACACTTGTCTATTATGTGTACAGCCACTTGAAGTTAAATTTTCACGTATAAGTATAAAGGTAAAATATCAGTTAATTGTTTGTTAACAATCTTTAATAACTGGATTTTAGTTAAAACATGGCTTTACTTTATATTAAGGTTATCATATTAAAATTTTATTTAATATATTAGCGCAACGAAATCAAATTCACTAAATAAATCTCTTCTATAAGGCAAGAACATTTACACTAAAAATAATTTTTAAGTCAATCTTTAAAAATCGTATAGTATGAATGTTGCAAAGCTTAGTGATAAGGAGCTAATCCTCAAGTATCTAGAATCTGGTCACGACAAATCTTTCGAAGAACTTTTAACTAGACACAAGAGTAAGATCTATACGTCTATATATCTATTCGTCAAAGATCATGATCTTGCCGAAGATATCTTCCAAGAAGTTTTTATTAAAATCATAGATACCCTCAGAAAAGGTAAATATAACCATGAGGGTAAATTCCTACAGTGGGCGATGCGTATATCGTATAACTTATGTGTAGATCATTTCCGTAGATCTAAGAGAAGAACTAAAGTATCTCCATCTGAGACATTCGACATATTCGATGTACTAGAAGTAAAGGATGATAATATGGAGACTTCTATGATCAAAAATCAGACTTATACCAAGGTTAGAGAATTAGTAGACCTGCTACCTCCTGAGCAAAGAGAAGTAGTCATCCTAAGACACTATGCCGATATGAGCTTCAAAGAAATCGCATCTTTAACAAAAGTAAGCATCAATACTGCTCTAGGCAGAATGAGATATGCACTGATTAACATCAGAAAGATGGTTGAAGAAAGACATATACAATTACAAGCATAATCACTTTTCTCCTGACGGATATCAGGAGAGCTATAAAAGCTACATTAAAAGCAACATCATTTTTGGTGTTGCTTTTTTTGTTCTATTGCTTTTTTTATTGAATAAGACCTTTCTAACCTACCAAAAAAGGGAGGAACTCCGAACGCTTATATGGGCTTCGTGGAAAGGACTCCTTGTCTTATTAAGAGAGGTCGGGGTGAGTCACATATATTGGTTATTATTGACTAAAAGTATCTCACTAAAAATGAGTGTTACAATCACTTCTGTTAAAACAGATCTACAACTCCACCAAATTCTTGAGCTCCAAAAAATCAATCTGCCACGTTCACTTTCAGTGGCAGAAATTAAAAAAGAAGGATTCGTCACCGTAGATCACAGCTTTGATATCTTACAGCAGATGAACACTCCCTACCCTCACATCATCGCTATAGATAATGATGCTGTGATTGGCTATGCACTAGTCATGCTGAGTAGTATTAAGGATGAGATCGAGATATTAAAGCCCATGTTCGAAAAGATAAACACGCTGAGCTACAACAACGCTCCATTGTCAAGTTGCAAATATTTTGTCATAGGGCAAGTTTGTGTTGCAAAGGCATATCGAGGTCAAGGAGTATTCTACAAGATGTATGATCAAATGAAGTCAATTATGCGCCAAGACTTTAACCTGATTATCACTGAGGTATCCGCCCACAACACTCGGTCATTGAAAGCGCATGCTCGTCAAGGATTTATTAATATCTTAAGTTTTAAAGCTCCTGATGGGCATCCTTGGGAGATTTTGCTGTGGGATCTTACTAATTAGATCTTGCCAAGGATAATGCTCTGGAGTCTAGGTAGCGAACCTTAAACATCATTCATTTTTTGCTTCGGCCATGTGAGATCTATATCAAAAACTATAATCGGCAAACACTCCTACCGAAAGCAAATTCACCCTATGCTTATTAGGATAGTTAGCATCGCTGATCGATGTCGGTGATAGGGTAAAAGATGGTGCGATTCCCAAACTGATACTTTGTCCGATATAATATTGAATAGGAGTAGATATCCTAAATCGTATGTCAATACTATTCTTATACTTGCCTTTTATAGAGACAAATGCTTCATCTTCATCTGCCACAGAACCGTCGGTACTAAAGGTCAAATTGAACAAAGCCAGATCTGAAATTTTTATTTTAGAATCCTTACTTGATTGAATTATAATTCAAATTCATTAACTCCTACTCTCCAAAAGTCTTCGCCCCAGTTTTTATAAAAAGACTCATTACTAATTCCTTTGTGGATATAATCCAAATTGATGTCTCTCATCTCAAATTTTTTTGCAAATTCGAATATGTTATCCTCTATCACTATAAATCGATCTTCACTACCGAAGTCTTCAGTATCAACAATTATCTTTTCTGTTTCATCACCTACTGTTCCAACCAAGAATCCTCCAGTTGCATTGTAAAGTCCAGAAACTCCAAATAGAATATATTTTCTTGAACAAGTCCCAATTTCATCATCATGGTAGTCTTCATAGTATCTAGAAAATATTTCGTTAGGGCTTAAAAATTCTTCAAATACATATTTATCTTTCCCATCACTATTTAAATAGCCTGTATATACTTGCCCCCTAAAAGGATACTTATGATTATTCTTTTCCCACAATACTCTTTCATACCTTATTCTTGAAACATCATATAAGTTCAAAAATTGCAGAAATAATTCAGGTACAGTAATGTTGAATTTTCTTTCTTCTTCCTCAAATGAAATATTGTCTTCATTAAGTCGCGAGTATAATAATTCTAATCCTTGCATTTTAAATATGATTTTTAGTTTAAATCAGGGCCTTCAAAAAGACCCTCTAATCCAACTTTTTTAGCTAATAGTCTCTCTCCTCCAAGATGGGAAAATTTTGAATGAATTGCTTTAGGTATGGGATTAATGATTTCCCGTCTTCATGATGATGCCATGTATATTTTGTATCTACACCGTTCATTGTTATTGTAAAGTTATTTCCAGTACCTCTAATGTACACTTGTTCTAAGTTGTTATTAGCTGTGTACTTTTTGAAATCTCTTATTAGACCTGATAAGTCTTGTTCCTTAGAACTCATGTTCATATGTACATGATTTGTTATGATTACATAAGCCCATAGTTGCATGCCTTTGTACTCTCTACAATAATTGAAACTTTCTACAGCAATCTTTACATAATCACGCCAAGTAAAACATCTACCCAATCTACTACTTGAAATGTCAAGAAGTACAGTCCGTCTTGATTGTCAATTTGATATCCTGTTGGCAAGAGTAAACACTTTCTACTTTGTGAATGTAAGAAAGGATTCTTACTTCATGGTGCGACGTAGTCTCTTCTCGCGCAATGCTGTGCTACAGACTACGCCGAACGGGGGACTAAAAATTAATCTTGGTATTTTCTTAGTTTTTATTCATAATTGCATAATCATAGTGAATCGAGGTTGCAAACCTCGACGATCCGGGGGATCCACTACCAGACATTGTATTCATCTTTGTTAGTCCATCACCACTTAATGAAAATCCAGTATTGATGTGAGGTCCACTAGGTGAAGGATCTATGATTTCAGGGACCAGAAATACTTTTACTTGGTCAATTATACCATTTTTAAAAGGATCTTGTAATTGAATTGTATCATAAATTGCTCGTATTTCTGATGTTCCTCTATCTAGTTTTCCATTTGTGTTATGATCATATTTAACTTGTATGGTTTGAGTTCCTAAATTATTTAATGTAATACCTATATTTTCATAAATATTACTTGCGCTGGTTAACCAAGAATTTACTATAACAGAGTTGCCACAGCTAAATCCATCGCAAACTTCATAAAACTTAATATCAAGAATTTTTGATTCAATAGTATATGTTCTAAGTATTGTATCTTGACATAGTGTATAAGTAGTTAATACATCATTTTAATTATATTTTGTATTAGTATTGTAACAACAATTGTTTTATAAATTTTAAGTTCAATTTCTTAATCTTTACAGTATATATTTATTTCTTCTTCGAATTCCACCCCAGTATAGCAAATCTCCTCAAGAGAGTTTTTAAGACTTTCAGACATATACATTCCGCCAAACCTACCTAATCTAAAAAGATCATATTTGAGATTTTCATGAAGAACTAGTTTAGTATAACCAATATATTTATGCCAGCCATCATTCTGCATAGATGAAGAGTTATTAACAAATTCCTTGTCAAGTCTTAAAAATTCAACTTCTGAATTAATTTCAATTGGCTCATTTATACTTTCTAATATACTTTTGACTAAAAATTGTGAAGACTTAAAATCTATTAGTTCATGATTTCCTTTTTCTAAAGTTAACAAAGTATGATCATGCAACAGTTCTCGATTATCAATGGTATAAGTTAGAGGAATTGGATATAGCTTATGTTTCATTATCCTGAACTTTTGTAAGTGTTTTAAAAAAGTCTCAGATATAATAATACCTACTCGAGGATTAAGAATTGCTATTGAAATCAAATCTGTTACTGTTGCCTTTTTCTCCAATAAGACTGGAATAATTCTAGGATCAACATCATTTGTATAAAAGTTGCGAAAAGAATTGAATGCATCATATTCATAATCACCAGCCATATTGCTAGATTGATAGCTATCACCTTTGACACCAGAATACTTGTCCCCTGATGCTGTATTTAATCTATAAATTTTCATATCACATCAAAAATTATATCATCTAATTTTGTCCCAACATCAAGTTGAATTCTAATCTAAATTAAAGGATATAGTCCTGCTTTAGGATATATGTGGACTGGTTGCAAAGAAATTTTTATTGATTTTGTGGATATTACATATTTAAACATTTTAGATTTATCATTAGCAAAGGGAGTACTCTCAACTTGCATGTCTCATTACTTACCTAAAGATCTCTAACAATAGTTTACCTTAGAATAGAACAAACCATAATTCAATGAACCATTCTACCCGACTGCTAGTAATAATCAATTGTGGATTATTATTAATGTTTGGCCATAGCCCCCTCTCTTCTCAAAAATTAGAAATAACAAAACTAGATTCTCTTTACGCAGGAATGCAATTTAGAAACATAGGTCCGCAGCGAGGCGGTAGAAGTGTTGCTGCTAGTGGGGTAACCTCTGATCCGATGACGTATTACATGGGGACATGTGGAGGAGGTGTTTGGAAAACAAGTGATGCTGGTATTAGCTGGAAAAACATCTCAGATGGGTATTTTAAAACCGGGTCTGTAGGAGCGATAGAGATAGCAGCGTCTGATCCAAATGTGATTTATGTGGGTATGGGTGAGCATGCTATCAGAGGTGTTATGACGAGCCATGGTGATGGTATATACAAATCAACGGACGCTGGTGATACTTGGACTCATATGGGCTTACCTAACTCAAGGCACATTGCCGAGATCAAGATCCACCCCAGCAATTCTGATCTAGTCTATGTCGCTGTGCAAGGAGCTGCTTTTGGCGATAGCAATGATAGAGGTATTTATAAATCTACTGATGGAGGCAAGAATTGGAAAAATATATTTTCGATAGATAAAACTACTGGCGTCTCAGACCTAAGTATGGATGTCAACAATCCAAGAATCTTATATGCCTCTACTTGGGACCATAGAAGATACCCGTGGCAAGTGCGCAGCGGTGGACCAGGTTCAGCATTTTATAAATCTATTGATGGTGGAGATACCTGGGACAAACTAGCAGGAGGCTTGCCCGAATACTGCGGTAAGACTTCTATAGATGTTTCTCCTGCTAACTCAAGCGTAGTTTATATTAATGTAGAATCAGAGGGAGACAAGGCTGGAGTCTATAGATCAAATGATAGCGGCAAAACTTGGAAGCAAACTACAAAAGATAGAATCACCGTAGCTAGGGCTTGGTATTATATTGAGATTTTTGCTGATCCTAAAAACGAAGATGTAGTTTACGTTTTAAATGCGCCAATGCTAAAATCAATTGATGGAGGTAAGACATTTAAATCTATCAAGAATCCTCATGGAGACCAGCATCACCTGTGGATTAATCCTACTAACACTCAAAATATAATACTAGCAAATGATGGTGGTGCTTGTGTCACCTTTAATGGTGGTTACACGTGGTCATCACAGACTAACCAACCTACTGCACAATTCTATAGAGTGATCACTGACAATCAATTTCCATACTTTGTTTATGGTGGGCAGCAAGATAATTCTACTGTAGCTATTGCAAGTAGAAATAACGGTAGAGGCATTGGTCAAAAAGATTGGTTTCCAGTAGCTGGTGGCGAGAGTGCGTTCTTAGCATTTGATGCAGATGATCCTAAGATGATATTCGGAGGAAGTTATCAAGGTAATATTTCTGTATACGATGCCAATACGAAAACTAACAAAGACATCATGGCAAACCCTATTGCTGGTTTAGGATGGCTGCCCAAAGAAATGAAATATCGTTTTAACTGGAACGCACCTATCGTTGCCTCACCACAAGACCCCAATGTGATTTACCACGCTGCTAACAAGGTTATGAAAACTACTGATCAGGGATTAAGTTGGGCAGAAATCAGCCCAGACCTTACTAGAGATAATAAAGATCTACAATTAGAAGGAGGCGCACCTTACACAAATGAAGGTGCTGGTGGAGAAGTATATAATACGATTAGTTATTTAGCTTGCTCACAACATGATAAGGATGTCATCTGGGTAGGTAGTGATTGCGGCCTTGTGCATATCACTACTAATGGAGGAACCGATTGGAGAAATGTAACTCCTAAAGGACTAAGTGAAAGCTTGATTAACTCCATAGATGTATCGCCTCATGATCCAGCGACTGCGTACCTAGTAGCTACTAAGTACAAGTTTAATGATTTTACGCCGCTTGCATATATGACTACAGACTATGGTAGTACTTGGAAAAAAATCACTAGTGGGATAGCAAATGAACATTGGATAAGAGTAATCAGAGAGGATAAGAAAAAAGCTGGCTTGTTGTACGCTGGTACCGAAGGTGGCCTATACACCTCTCATAACAATGGTAGAAACTGGACACAGACACAATTTGGTTTGCCGATATGTCCTATATCAGATCTAACATTTAGAAATAATGATCTTGTAGTTGCGACTTTAGGAAGAGCATTCTGGATTTTAGATGATCTGAGTCCTCTCCAGCAATCTGATGATATCGCTGCTGAAGAAAAGCTAAAACTATTCGAACCAAGAATCAACTATAGATATATAAGTAATAGTGCTAGAACATCCGGTGGTGGCACAAACCCTGAACCTGGGGTTATCATCGACTATTATTTACCCAGTAAAATCGATAGTGGAGAGCTGACTTTAGAAATATTAGATAGTAGAGGACTTCAAGTTAGAAGATATTCGAGCAAAAAAGATAAGTCCTTTAAAAAATATGATGGAGGCCCTCAGCCTGATACAACGCTTGTAACTAAAGCAGGATTAAATAGAATGAATTGGGATCTTAGAAGAGGCACTCTACCAGGCGTAGAGAGAGTCTTCACACTGGGGAGTTATGCTGGCAGTTACGTAGCACCAGGAGAATATACCTTACGCATGACCAATGGTGATCACACCCAAGAACAAAAGATAAGTTTAAAAGCAGATCCTAGAATGGATATTCCTCAGAACTACTATGATGAACAAGTAAGCACCTTAATCAATCTAGAAAACACCTTAAAGGATATCCACGAATCAGTAAATGACTTCAGAGAAGTAAAAGGAAGAATCGCTGTCATAAACGAGCAGTTAGCAGATCTTGACGGCACTGAAAGTCTAGTCACTCAAAGCAAAACTATCCTTAAGAAAATAACTAATTGGGAAGAAGAATTGATCCAACCAAAGCAAAAGACATTTCAAGATGTCATCAACTTTCCTAACAAGCTAAATGCAGAAATCATGAATCTGATTAGCAGAATAAATGGAAACGACCCTAAACTAACAGAGGGCTCAAAAAACCGAAGAGATGAACTTGTTACTCAATGGAAAACGCTTAAAAGTGATATGAATAATATTATCGCTGAGGATATCAATAATTTTAATCAGGCTTATAAAGATTTGAATATTCCAATACTAATTGTGCCAAAATCAAAAAATAAGGTCATAAAACCTTGATAGAGTAATCAATAATTCTTTATCTTATTGATTCATAAATTAAAATCAACTACTACAATGAAAAATAAAAATCAACTAGACAGAAGAGATTTTATGAAGAAGTCTGGACTAGCCTTAGGTGCTACTGCACTCTCGACATCCTTATTAGATGCAAGAAATAATTTTGGCGTAGCAGGAGAAATTAAGATAGGACTGATAGGTTGCGGAGGTAGAGGCACAGGAGCAGTAGTGCAAGCCTTAAGTACTACTCAAAATGTAAAGCTGGTGGCTATGTGTGATGCCTTTAGGGATAATCTAGATAAGTGCTATGAAAAGATTACTGATCCAGAATTTTCTGATTGGTCAAGTGATGAACCTAAAAATCTGAATCCTAAAATCGATGTTCCAGAAAGCAGAAAATTTTCAGGCTTTGATGGATATAAAAATGTCATAGCAGCATGCGATGTTGTATTAATTGCAACACCACCTGGATTTAGACCCATCCACTTTGAGCATGCAGTAAATGCTGGGAAGCATGTGTTTATGGAGAAGCCTCTTGCGGTAGATGGACCTGGTGTACGCAAAGTACTAGCAGCGGCTGAAGTAGCCAAATCAAAAAAACTTAATGTAGTAGTTGGGCTCCAAAGACACTACCAAAAAATATATACAGAATGGGTAGACGCTATGCACAGTGGAGCTATAGGTGATATCATTACCTCTAGAGTTTATTGGAATGGTGCTGGGGTTTGGGTAAGAGAGCGTAAGCCAGAGCAATCAGAGATGGAGTATCAGATGAGAAACTGGTATTACTTTAACTGGTTATGTGGAGATCATATCAACGAACAACACATCCATAATCTTGATGTAGGTAACTGGGTGCATAAATCTACTCCTGTGAAGGCGCATGGTATGGGAGGTCGAGAAGTGAGAACAGGGCTTGACCATGGCGAGATATTTGATCATCACTTCATAGAGTATGAGTACGCTGATGGCTCACGTATGTTTAGCCAGTGCAGGCATATCAAAGGTTGTATGAATAGAGTATCAGAAGCATTCCACGGATCTATGGGGTCTGCTCCCAAGCCAGGCGTATTACTCGGAAAAGGCGGAGAAAAAATAATGGACTACGATGATTCAGAAGATGGTAATCCATACCAAGTAGAGCATGATAAGTTATTTGCAGCAATAGCCGAAGGAGAATATAAGTATGCCGATGCAGAGAATGGAGCTCATGCAACATTGACTGCAATAATGGGTCGTATGGCGTCTTACTCCGGTAAAGTGATTGAGTGGGATGATGCGCTTAACTCTAATATCGATATGTCACCTACAAGTTATAGTTGGGATGGTAATCCGCCAGTGATGCCAGACGAGAATGGTAAATATAAAATCGCAGTTCCTGGTCAGACAATAACAGTTTAGATGAAAAGAAGATCGTTTGTAGCTAAGAGTACTTTAGCAGGAATAGGATTAACTGGGTGCGCAGCTAAAGCGCAAGCAACTGCAGGTGCGGTAGCAGCAACTACTGAGGCTCCATTTAAATTCAAAATGAAATTTGCGCCTCATCTAGGGATGTTTAAACATCATGCAGGAGAAGACCCTATAGACCAGCTTAACTTCATGGCAGACCAAGGTTTTGCCGCTTATGAAGATAACGGTATGAAAGGCAGGGATATAGCCCTCCAAGAAAAGATGGCATCGACTATGGCAAATCGTGGTCTTGATATGGGTGTATTTGTAGCCCACAAGATCTACTGGAAAGAAGCTAATCTAGCGAGTGGAAAGCAGGACAAGAGAGATGAGTTTCTGAGTGATATAAAAAGTTCTATAGACGTAGCAAAGCGTGTCAATGCTAAGTGGATGACTGTAGTGCCTGGACACTTGGATCTAAGATTAGATATGGGATATCAAACTGCTAATGTGGTCGAGTCTCTTAAGCAAGCATCAGGATTACTCGAGCCTCACGGTATCACCATGGTACTAGAGCCTTTAAATTTCAGAAATCATCCTGGATTATTTTTGACAAAAGCAGCGCAAGCATTTCAAGTTTGTAAATCGGTAAATAGTACATCGTGCAAGATATTATTTGATATTTACCATCAGCAGATACAGGAAGGTAACTTGATACCTAACATAGAACAGACTTGGGATGAAATAGCCTACTTCCAAATAGGAGATAATCCTGGGAGAAAAGAACCTACCACCGGTGAAATAAATTACACCAATATTTTTAAAGTAATCAATAATAGAAACTTCCCCGGAATCCTTGGAATGGAGCACGGTAATTTCCATGAAGGACTAGAAGGAGAGAAGAAACTACTCGCTGCATACAAGGAAGTAGACGTGTATTAAAGAAGTCAATAATCTCATTGAATCCATACAGAGCAAAGCTATAATTTAGCTTTGCTCTTTTTTTATAGCTCAGCAGAAAATCTCAAAGCATTAGTTTGATCATGCTTTTCGATAGCGAAGTTAATCAACTTAGTTACCAGCTCTTTTTTAGGAATTCCGCTATGTTCCCATAGGCTTGGATACATACTGATGGCAGTGAATCCAGGAAGGGTATTTACTTCATTAATAATCAATTCTCCTGATTCAGTCATAAACATATCAACCCTCGTCATACCGCAGCACTCTAGTACTTCATAAGTATCTTTGGAAATCTGTTGTATGCGCTTCACTTCATCTTCACTCAGCTTAGCTGGTATATCTAACTTAGCTCCATTTTCGTCCAGATACTTTGACTCATAAGAATACCATGATTTAGGAATGACCTCCCCAGGTATCGATGTCAAAGGATCTTCATTACCCAAGACTGCACACTCTATTTCCCTTCCAACGATCTTTCTTTCTACGAGTACTTTCACATCATATTCAAATGCTTTGTCAAGACCAGCATTAAACTCTTCTTCATTAGTTGTGAACGATATGCCAACTGAAGAACCAAGATTTACAGGCTTGATGAATAACTCATTACCCAACTCATTCTCAATATCTGAATAATTACATTGGTCTCTTTTGTGCCTTCTTATCGTCACCCCTGGCGCTACTCCTATCTTAGCATCCCGTAGAATTCTCTTCATGATATCTTTGTCCATGCCTACTGCCGATCCTAATATCCCAGGGCCTACGCATGGAAGGTTAGCTAGCTTAGCAAGCCCTTGCACAGCCCCATCTTCCCCAAACATCCCATGTAGTACCGGGAAAATTACATCGACTTTAGTAATCGGATTACCCTCAAAACTAGGTAGGATATAGTGAGCATCAGTATTCTGAGAAAAGACAACCTCAGTGGAAGTATCCTGGAGTGCAACTAACTTTGCATCAGTAGCATTCGTTAGTTTCATAGTCTCTACTTGGTGATACCACCTTCCGCTCTTATCAATCCCAATTAATACCGGTTCGAATAAATCCCTATCCATCACCTCAACGATATTCTTTGCTGATCTTAAGGATACTTCATGTTCAGAAGATCTACCACCAAATAAAACTGCAACTTTGCGTTTATGATCCATATAACAAATATTGAACTCGCAAATTAGTAAATTGCTTAAGATTATATCTTCTAATTAAAAGTGATGATTATGAAAATACCAATGAACAAATATTCTCTTACTCTTTTTCTATTGGTATTAATTGCTTCAAGTAGTATCGCTCAAGTAGAAAAACAAGATCTGCGAAAACCACTAATTACTAAAGCTACCGCTACATGGTGTAATATATGTGGATCATTTGGTTGGGACAACTTTCACGACCTGTTAGATGCGCATAATGAAAGTGCCGTTTTTATAGCCATACATGCAGATGACGAGAGTCAACTATTTAGCGAAACCGCAGCAATATTTTCTGAAAATCTTATTGATTTTTTTGGAGTGCCAGAATTATTTCTTGGTAGGGACCCCGTCCCTTTTAGTCGAAGATGGGCAAATAGCGCAAAAGAATATATTGATGAATTTAATGAGCAACCTATACCAATACAATCTAACCTCAGCTTTCAGTTTGTGAACAATAGGATAGAAGTCGAAACAAAAATTAAGTTTAGGCAAAGTGAAGATGAACCACGTTATATGTCCTTGCTGTTAATTGAGAATGACGTAGTCGAATATCAATTTAATCAAGGTCCAAAGGCTGTTCACTCAAAAGTATTACGCACCCATATTACACCAGAAGTATTTGAAAACTTAATTTCTACCGACCCGATTAATGCAAATGATGTATTTAACAAAGAATTCAGTAAGGTATTAGATGATGAGTGGGAAAAAGAAAATATTGAAGTAGTACTAATAATTTGGAGAAAATTTGGCGATCACTTCCAAGTGGTAAACTCTAGCCTATTTAGCACCTCAAACAATACGACACCTACAAGCGATTTAGAATTAAACTTAGCATCTTTTAGTATTGCACCTAATCTACTACAAACTTCATCAGAAATAACCATAAGCTTAAAAAATAATTTAGAGCGTGTGTCCATTGATATCTATAATGAAGTAGGCCAAAAAGTAAATACTTTATACCTAGGTCATTTGAAATCTGGCAGACATAGTTTTGGTTTAGCCAGGACGATATTCCCTACAGCGGGGATTTATTTTGTTACCCTTAATGATGGTCAAGATATTATATCTAAAAGAATCGTAGTAGAATAGCTAAAACAAAGTAACGTCCAGACATGGCAAAAAAAATCATAAATATCATAGGACTCCCCTATGATGAAAAATCGTCTTTTATGAGAGGTCCTGCTCAGGCGCCTGACAAGATAAGAGAGATCTTTCACGATGGATCAGCTAATTACTTTGCAGAGAATGGGGTGGACATTAAAAATGATATCAAATTTGTGGATAAAGGAAATTTAACTATCAAATCCTACCATGATATAAAGACAGCAATCTCTAAACATCTTACTGCTAATGAAAAATTTATCTTTTTAGGCGGTGACCATTCTGTAAGCTATCCGATTATAGATGCTTTAAAAGATATTCACCCTTCGTTTGATATTCTACATATTGATGCGCATGCTGATCTTTATGATGATTTTGAAGGTGATAAATTCTCACATGCTTGTCCATTTGCTAGGATTATGGAACTAGGAATTGTCAATAGACTTGTGCAAGTGGGCATAAGAACACTCACAAAGCACTTAAGAGAGCAAGCTGAAAAATTTAATGTGGAGATCATAGAAATGAGACATATCTCTAGAATGAATGATTTAAAGTTCTCCGATAAACTTTATATCTCCATCGATCTAGATGGCTTTGATCCTGCATTTGCTCCAGGCGTATCTCATCACGAACCTGGTGGCCTTACCCCTCGAGAGGTGATTGATTTTATCCATAAGCTTGATTGTGAAATCATAGGAGCAGACATCGTGGAATTAAATCCACCCAGAGATCAGTCAAATATTACGGCAGCTCTAGCGGCAAAACTCCTCAGAGAGCTATGTGGAATTCTTTAGTTAACGAATTGATTTTATAGTCCTAAATATTAAACCACTAGCTAGTAAGACAATCAAGCCACCACCCAAATAAAATTTAAACTTATTTCCTATTTGAGTAAAAATGATTTGTTTATTTGTTTGCCCAGACGGTATAAAACCTGCCCAAAAAAAAGGGTGGCTCCCTAGTTTAGGAGCAGATGACAAGTAGGATAGTTTTGCATTTTTTAATGCCTTATCAATATTCTGACCATCCTTTAAGTTTTTAAAAAACCTAAGATTTATATCTGCCGTTTGAGCATCAGGAATACTCCACAAACTCATGATAGTACTTTTTGCTCCTGCAAATCTAAAAGCTCGTGCTAGATTTTGAACACCATCTCCATTGATTATTTTTCCTTTGCCTGTATTGCATGCACTTAGGACAGCTAACTCTGAATTAATAGTAAGGTTGTAAATATCAATCGCATAAAGATCATCTACAGGTTGATGAGAAAATGAAAATTTTGAAAAAGAGGGATTACCCTGATTGACAAAACCATGCATAGAAAGATGCAAAATATTTGCATTACTTGCCATTCTTAGAAACTGATTCTTACTCGCTTCTCTACTAACATAAGCTTCTCCGCTCACTAATTCTGCGATTTCAATAACACTTGATCTAGCCATCGGTAAATCAGACATTTCTTCGCGAACTACCGTTAATCGATCACTATAATTATTATTTCCAATATACTGAGGAGCAAATCCAGCATAAGTAAGAGAAATATTTTCCTCAGAAATAACATCTGATCCTAATAAATCTATAGCGGTCTGCTCATAAGATATATTAAAATCTCTCATGAGATAGTTTAGATTCTTATAGTCGACTTCCTCATAGCTTGAGGGTTCTAAAAGTATCCCGAAAGGAATAAAATTTAATTCATCATCAGGAATGATCTTTAAGTTCTTTGCTTGATCTCCTAATTTATTTAAGACATTAGTTAACAATATTTCATAAAGAAAACTGGAACTCTGTGTGAAATCTTTGAATAATTTTGACTGACTATCTTGATTAAGCACTTTAGCTACATTGCTAGTGACATCTCTAAAGAGGTTAAGTTGCTTAGCCCAGTTAGTAGGTTTAGGAATAACAATAAATTGTACTTTATCTTTTTCAATCGCTAGTGTGTAGATATTATCTTTATCTAGAAAATATTCTATTACTGCATCATCAATTGTCAGCGTACTTTGCAGGGTTTCTAAATCATAAGTTTTATCCTCATACTGAAATCTGTAATAATTAGGAAAATCATTTTCCAGTTCATTTAAAAACCTAAAGTAGTCCTCTTTCTTCGTGACGAATACATTATTCAGACTATCAGATTTTTGCTTTCTATTACTTTGTTTTGCCTCAAATATTTTTTTCTGAATGTCACTTAAACTATACTTAATTGCTTTTTCCTTATTAAGAATCTCTTCCCCCACTCTACCAATAAGTACTGCATCATCAGTCTTTAATAATTCTTTAAGAGAATAGGATTTAATACCTTCTATATACTTAAATACTAAATCGTAATTAATGGCGGCAGGATCGATTACTTGCAACTTAGTAAGACTCTTTAGATTAGAAGAGTAGGCATTATTTATATACTTATTTAGTTCTATAACATCATCAAAATATCTATGCTTTTTCCTTATACTAGAAATGATATCATCATTTCTCTCGATAGTAACATATATACTATCTATGTATTTTTCATTATTGGTAATTTCATAAAGTCTGATAAAAATCGAACTAAGATTTGCTAAATGCTCAATTTTAAATGTTTCAAATTCTCCATTCAAATCAAGAGCAGATTGAATATCCTTCCTAGCCAAACTTATTGAGTCTATAGCTAAATATGCTAGCGCTCTATGATGATAGATTTCCGACAAAGAAGAACTAAAATTACCTTCCGTTTCTTTTTGATATTTTATGACGTCCGTAAATTCCTCTATAGCATCATTATACTTTCCTAGGTTATACAGTGATTCTCCTATCGCTCCTTTATTTAGCATTTTGTTAGGTAACAATATAGACCCTTCAAGGCAATAGCTTAATGACTTTTTAAAACTCACAAGTGCCTCCTCGAATGCTCCAAGCTCTTGGTATGCAATCCCTTTGATGTTATAATAATACATAACCAAAGGGTGAGAGTCATCTATTTTTGATTCGATTGATTGAAGAATATGCAGTGCAGTGTCAGGACTATTAACATATAATTCTGCTTGTGCTAATACAGTATTTGCGGAAACCATTAACATATCATCAGTACTATCGCTAGCGTAATCCACAGCTTTAACTGCATGAAATTTTGCCTTCCTAAAATTATAAATCTTGATGTAGGCAGAACTTGCATTAGTATGCAGACTAAATAGGAAGTTTATTTTTCTATGATTATTTTCCTTATAAAATCTCTCTGCAGCTTCAATAGCCCTATCATAATAAAGTAAGCAGTTCTCAAAATCCTCTAGCACTCCACTTATTATTGCCAACCATCTTAAGCTAGAATGTACCTCATTATAAGGTTGCAGTAATTCCAATGATTTGAGATATGATGATTTGGAATTTTCATATTCTCCAGATAAGAACCTCCTTGTTCCATCAAACTCATAAGCCTTACCTAGTAATTTGCTATTAGGATTAACAAGAGTAGACAGCTTATCCAAATCAATTTCAATACTGCTAATCTGAAAAATATATTTAGAATTAAAAGCTTGCCTAAAATCAGCCTTATTTAAATAATCTAATGCCTCGACCATTAAAGAGGCTTGATTTTGGACTTGACCGCTAGACCTAAATTCTTGAATACTAGACAGATAATTATCCATTTTCCTCGAGGAATCTTGTGCTACCATATAATTTAGTAACATAAAACAACACAATGGTATTAAGATAACTGATCTTAAATAATACATACTTTTATTACAGTACCGGATGAAGTTATTAAGTAGTTTCGGTATATGTATCAATTAGGTTATTATTAACTTCTATTAAAATGCAAAATTTCTTGCTTTTTTGTTTACCAACTAGCACCGTTCGATTGTTTACTATATGAAAAGATTAAGTGAGGCAGATTTATTGGCGATAAGAAATGGGGAGACTGAGCCACTTAAAAGTATCTATGAAGCACACTATGACTCCTGCGTAAAGCAAATGCAACTCAAGATGAACTCCTCTAAAGAAGATGCTGAGGATCTGATGATGGACACCTTGCTGATCCTTAGAGACAATATAATGAGTGGGCAATTTAAAAATGATAATGTAGGCGCATACCTACTTACTGTAGGTAATAATAGATGGAGAAACAAAATCAAAAGAGATCGACGGTTAGATAAATATGATCCAAGTGTGATGGAACAAAAGCCTGCGAATGAAAATACTGAACAACATAAAAACAATCCAAAGGTCATTGCAATCTTTAACGCTATGAATGAGATCAAAGGTAACTGCAACAAGCTTTTACATAGAAATTTGGTAGATGGGATACCCCTCCAGACATTAGTTAAAGAATTAGATTATAAAAGCTATGATGTCATCAAAACCACTAAGTCAAGATGCTTAAAAAAACTCAGAGCGATCGTGAATGAAACATTAAGCGATAATGGAATATGAAAATCTGATACAGCTCTTTCTTAAGGGGCTACTAAATCAAGAAGGCCAAAAACAACTCGCCGACCTGATTGAAAATAATCCTGAGGTAGCTTCACAGCTTGAAATAGAGTCTGCTTTCTATGCGCAACGGTCCAAATCATTAAAAGCAGAACTTAGAACTTGTAATAGTACCGAAAAAAACAAAGACGTTGTAAAAAATCCAACTAAGTTTATAACGCTGGTCACCTCAATCGCTGCTGCTGTTCTGCTATGTGTGTTTTGCTATTTTACTCTTAACATAAAAAGCGCAGATCAAGACTATAAAAGCTTAGCGTCAGAATTTCTCACACAAAAACATACAGCGCCTATCTCTTTAATGGGAGATAACTCTAATGAAGAAAATTGGTATAAAGCAATCCAAGCTTATAAGGTTTATGATTTTAAAAATGTGATAAGTAGCATATCATTTATAAAAGAGCCAACTGATGAGCAAATGTTATATTCAGGAATATCTAAGCTCTATCTAGAAAATCCTGAACCAGAAAGTGCAATCATAGACTTTAAAAAGATCCTAATGAAAAAAGAATCATTAGTGGACGACCAAGCAATGTGGTTTTTAGCATTAAGCCAACTGAAGCTAAACGACAAGATAGCTGCAAAAACAACCTTAACTTCAATCGTAAAGTCAAAATCTTGGCAACACGAAAATGCAAAGCAATTGCTAAATTCTATAGATTAAGAAAATAATCTCCCAAACATGTTCACCATTCCTACCATTCGATACCTAATAGTTGAATGAACTCAGATTCTACCACGGATCAGGTATCATAATTGCTTTCTAATAGTTCCTCCTATTGACTAGGTAGAATACTTAAAGTAATGCTACTTGATTTAATATGGATATGATTCGCTCATTGAACTACATCTTATTAAACAATAAAACCTTAAATCGATTCAAATTATGAGATACCCAAAGTTTTTATTTCTTTATTCAATTGTGATTTCTTTTACCATGACTAGCTGCGGTAAAGAAACAGCTTTATGCTCTTCATCTGATTTTGATGCTAGACTTAATGTAGCCATATCAGATTTTACTACCGCTCAAAATGCATGGTTCACTGATCCTGATAACATGCAAAAATGTGAAACATTTAGAACTGCTTATCAAAACTATATCAATGAACTAAGAGACTTAAGTGATTGTGCTGTGATCCAAGGTAGAACAGAGTTTAGAGAAAGTTTAGACGAAGCGGAGGCTGATTTTCAAGATTTTGAATGTTAAACCAACACCCAATTTAATGCCCAATATTGCAACAATAATATTGGGCTAATTTATTTCTTCTTTCTTTTCATTTCACCAATTCTCATCGGCATGGAGTCTATAAGCTTAAACAGATCTTTGGAGGGCACCACTTTATTCGTAGTTAGTTTTTCGTAACCGTCTTTACCAATTAGTATATAGGTGAAAATTTTGTCTTTAATATTGAATTCTTCCCTAACCAACTGACCTTTCCTATTTCCCAAAATAAATGATAGCACTACAAGATCTCTATCTTCATATTCTAACTTATTACTCCTAATAATTTCTTGTTGTGCTTTATAATTAGCGTTAGACTCTTCTGGCGCAAACAATAATATTACTCTACTCTTCCATTGATAATCAGCTAACAAATCCGATTGAGCACTCATTATAAATGGCATGAAAATTAATGAAAAGAAAAAAACTAAATTAAGGGAATAACTCATTTTCAATACTCCGATAGCTCTGCATTAGAAGAATCCTTAAACAACAATCGCAAATTAAATAAGAATAATACAACCGCTATTACCAACCAGATATACATCCAAGCACTAGCTGGCAAAAATATCATAACCTCAGCATAGGCTTGCAAATCTGAAGAGGGCCCGACATTAAAGTCTTGTATAATATATATGATACTTGCTAAGCCGATAAACATAAGCACATCTCGCCCTAAATTTGTTTTTAATGCAATGAAGGTTAGGATGGCAGAAAATGCAAGTAATACACCTGTAGTGAACAACGAGTTAAACCAGTAAAAACCTGTGACAAGCATACTAACCACTAATAGCATTAGCATCGGCTTTACAAGCTTCCTTAACTTTGCTCCAACGTAGAATAATAGATTTCCAAAAATTGCACTTCCCAGATACCCTCCCATAATAATCACGGGCCTGTTACCTCCTACTGATCTAGTCCAGCCACTACCATCTTTATTGATCTGTATCTCTTCTACCCACCCCCCTGTTATCACGGCACCTATCCCATGACCAAACTCATGTAGAAAAGTGACCAGTAGCGTGATCGGATAAAGAACTTTCCGTCCGATGTCTCCTCCATAGTATTTTAAACCAAAATATAAACAGAGGAAACCAATAATGCGTATGAGGATATTATTCTTGATGGCTATTTTATTTCAAATCTAAATATATAATTCTAACTTATAACAAAACGCAACTGAGAGCAAAATGATTCGGCATTCTGAAGTAAATTCTTCTATTTATTTTTTCATCCACCTTATTACTTTCTCAGAGTGTAAAATTTTTATAAACTAAAATTTAAGAAATGAATAGAGTTATCTGTTTCTTATGCTTTACTATTATATCACAATCACTACTTAGTCAACAGATGAGAATTAGAGATTTAGGAATAGAAATAGGAATTTTCAAAACAGGAAAACTGAATGCCATCACAGATGTATCAGGTGTAAAAGTAGGGCACGTCACAAAAATCGAAGGAGAAGATATAAGGACAGGAGTCACCGCCATCATTCCTCATCAAGGAAATGTATTCCAAAATAAAATACCAGCTGCTATTTATATTGCAAATGGCTTCGGTAAGCTAGCTGGATATTCTCAGGTAGCTGAACTCGGGAATATCGAGACACCCATTATCTTAACTAATACTTTGAATGTAGGGAAGGGAGTTGAATCACTAGTAAATTATACTCTTGATCAAGAGGGAAACGAAAATATCAAATCAGTTAATGCGGTAGTAGGAGAAACAAATGATAGTAGACTTAATGATATAAGAGGTATGCACCTCAAGGAAGAAGACTTTCTTAATGCCATAAAAGCTGCTGACCGAAACAATGTAGAAGAAGGCGCAATAGGCGCGGGGACAGGTACGGTATGCTTTGGATACAAGGGTGGCATAGGTACTTCTTCTCGCGTGTTGCCACAAGAACTTGGCGGTTACACTTTAGGGGTTCTTGTACAAACTAATTTCGGTGGCGTATTAGACATAGCTGGCGTACCCATAGGTAAAGAACTAGCTTCTTATCCTTTTTACGATGCGATACAAAAAGATGCAGACGGATCCTGCATGATTGTAGTCCTTACAGATGCTCCTTTAGATGCTAGGAATCTACTTCGCCTTGCAAAAAGAGCTTTTGTTGGTATGGGCAAAACAGGAAGTATCTTTTCTAATGGTAGTGGTGATTATGTTATTGCTGCATCTACTGCTGAGGACTTGAGAGTACCTTACAAGATGGTATCAAGAATAAATAACCAGCCAGTGCTGCATAACGATGCAATGTCGCCCCTTTTTGCCGCAGCTATAGAAGCCACTGAAGAGGCAATATTAAACTCCCTTTTTGCTGCTAAAGACATGACCGGCAATGGAAAAACCATAAAAGCTTTACCTAAGAAAAAAGTAATCGAATTAATGAAAAAGTATAATAGGATAAAATAATATTGAATTCCATTTCCTGAGTTTTGCAAGTATACAATACATGCCAAAATAGAACTAGGCTTTTATTTTTTGTAAAGAATAATCATTTAGAAAAACAACTCATGCAAATACCTTCCTGGCACAAAAGTGAAACCTCCTGCAATTATTATGGCTCCTATGTAAAGAAAAATCATAGTCCATTTATGTGATTTTACATCTCCTTTTTTAATGGCCAAATAGGCTCGCGGCACCATAATAATCGTGAGAAAACTAAATGAATGAATATATCCGAAATGATCAAATAATCTTGGTCCAACCTCTGCAGACATAAACAGTGAAATCAATGCAGTCACTAACATAAGTATCATATATACTCTACCTAAGTAGATATGAGTGTTTGTTCCTTTTTTTATAAATAATAAAAGTCCTCCAATGAAGAAACAAGGAACGACAGTTCCCAAATGGAAATACATGAGGCTAGTGTAGTCCATTAAGATTTTTAGTTAATTACTATTTAGACTTGCAAAATATTTCTTTGCCGCCGCCATCACTTTAGGAGCAAGTATTAAGGTAGAGATCATAGTAGGGATCGCCATCAGGGCAAAGAAACCATCTATCAGATTAAGCATAATATCTAGTGAGGTTACCGCTGCTACTATTATGCTCAACAAATAGATATAATTGTAATAATGCTTCTTATCTGCTCCTACGATAAATGACATACACTTACTTCCGTAATAAGAATAGGAGAATAATGAAGAAATTGAAAAAATCGAAACACATAATAACAATAGATACTTCCCTACTCCCGGAATAGACTTGTTAAATGCATTCGCTGTAAGGCTCACGCCATTAGCAGCTGTAGACTCCCACACTCCTGTGACAAGAATTACCAAGGCGGTCAATGTGCAGACAATAAGTGTATCAATAGCTGGGCCGAGCATAGCCACAAGACCTTCTCTAATGGGCTCAGATGTCTTAGCTGCACCATGAGCCATAGGAGCTGTCCCAATACCTGCTTCATTAGAAAATGCGCCTCGTCTTATACCTAGTAGTATTAGCCCTCCGACCATTCCACCAAACATGGGATCTCCCTTATAAAGCGATGCTGAAAAAGCTTCTGAGAATATGAGCCCAAGATACTTTGGTACTTGATCAAAGTTGATAACAAGTATGGTAATCACAGATATAAAATACAGAACAACCATAAGGGGCACTAACTTAGCCGCCGTCTTACTAATGCTTTTGATACCTCCTAAGACTACTACTGCAGTCACTGCAAACAGTACTAAGCCAATCACTAAATCAGAAAAAAAACTTACTTCAAATCCATTAGGAATAAGAACAATATCCTTAATGGCTTGCGTCAGTTGGTTAACATTAAAAACTGGTAACGCACCAACTAATCCTGCAATACTAAAAAATATCGCTAAAGGTTTCCAAGACTTCCCTAAGCCTTCTGTAATGTAGTACATAGGCCCCCCTTGGATCTCTCCATTACTATCTTTACCTCTATAAAGTATAGCTAACGAACAAGTAAAAAACTTAGTAGACATACCAATGATACCACTTACCCATAACCAAAATATAGCTCCAGGGCCACCTAGTGTAATTGCAACTGCCACTCCAGCTACATTACCCATCCCTATAGTAGATGAAAGCGCTGTAGTCAAAGCTTCGAAATGATTTATCTGACCTGGATCATTAGGATCGTCATACTTACCTCTCAAAACTTGTATCGCATGACCCAAATATCTGAATGGGATAAACCTGCTAACTACTAACAGATATAATCCACCCCCAACTAACAAGATCAATAATGGCAATCCCCATACAAAACTTGCAAAGCGAGCAACAAAATTATTTACTAACTCCATAATCAATTGGTTATTAAGCGTAATTTAAAAAAACATAAACTAAGGCTTGTGCATTGGAATAATTCTTATTTGTATTATCTAAATACTCAAAACTTAGTTGAGCCTTATTACATAACTTAAGCCAAATATTATGGTAATCATCTAATAAGTTGAAAACAACCATAAATAATCAACTATTGATTTGTGTTTTATACCTTAATTGGGGTACTCAAAACATCATAATACCCTCAGTACAAATAATGTTAAATCATTACTTTTACTCTGCATTTAAAATTAATTATCGTTTGATAGTTAGAGAGGTGATTTAAATACTTGATTATGCTTAGATAAATCACTTCAGTGTCAAATAATTACCACTGCAAATACCCTACTTAATGAACAAAAACTTCAAGACCACAATGGTCTTTTTTCTTTTAGCTCTTTGTTGGAGTCAACAAATAAGCGCGCAGGAAAAGACTTTGGTTACAGAAAGCTATAACAACGAAAGTTGTAAAAGCATCCTCAGCAAGATACAGGACAAGTATAAAGTCAGATTTTTCTTTAAAGAAAAAGAGCTCCCACAGCGGATGTTCAATGTTACTTTTGACGAACAACCGGTAGAAGAAGTCCTTGATCAACTGTTACAAAATTCGCCGCTGAGTTATTACCAATACAGGAATAACGGTATCGTGATCCTGCCAGTACTAGATATGGAGACCGAGTACTCTGCAGAATACTATGCAGCGCTGGACAAATCTGTCAATGATCCTAATCAAAGTCAAAATACAGCCACCCAACTTGTCAGCATAGGAAATATAAGTACCCTAGATGCTTCAGGATCTGCAATTGTGACGGGTCGTCTCATAGATGACCAGACTGATGAGCCGATTATAGGAGCAACGGTAAGGTGGGTAGATACTGATGGAGCAGATGTTACAGACTTTGATGGAAATTTTAAAACAAAAATTCCTTCAGGTGCTCAGGAGATTTTAATTGAGTACATCGGTTATCAAAACTATCGTCAAGTGTATGAGATAAAAGGTAATGGTGCTATTAATCTTAGAATGGAAAAAGAAGCAGTAGGCTTAGACGAAGTAACTATAACTGCTCAGTCTGCAGATGCCAACATAGAAAAAGCACAGATCGGTGTTGCTACACTAAGCATAAAAGACATAAAGAAATTGCCAGCCTTCATGGGTGAGGCAGACATCGTAAAGAGTTTACTGCTACAACCAGGGGTAAGCTCTTTAGGAGAAGGAGCATCTGGATTTAATGTAAGAGGAGGGGATGTAGATCAGAATCTTGTAATGCAGGATGAAGCTTTCTTTTTTAATTCTTCTCATGCATTAGGATTTTTTAGCGCTTTCAATTCTGATATGGTTAGCTCTGTAGATCTTTACAAAGGAAATATTCCATCAAGGTTTGGAGGAAGGCTAGCCTCTGTTATGGATGTAAAATTAAAAAACGGTAATAGTAATCGATGGAGAGTAAAGGGTGGCGTAGGCCCCATATCAAGCAGAATAGGTTTTGATGGTCCTATCGGGAAAAAAATTACCGTAAACAGTGGCTTCAGATCTTCGTATGCGGACTGGGTACTTAACCAAGTAAATATTCCTGAAGTGAAAAATAGTTCTGCATTTTTCTACGATGCTAATCTACGTATCAATATGAGGTTTAATGAAAAAAATAATCTCACCTTATCAGGCTATGCTTCATCTGATGATTTTGTTTACAACAATGAATTTGGATTTGACTATGCTACTAAGATTGCTAATCTATCTTACAACACTACATTCTCAGATAACATACTTAATAAGTTAAGTGCCGTCTATAGCACTTATGAAAGTAGTCAATCAGATCTTGAAGGTGTTGATGGAGCACAGATCAGCAACAAGCTCAATTACATAAAACTAAAGGATGAGATTTCTATTACAAATAGTAATGACTTTAGAGTAGATGTGGGTGCGTCTGGTATATTTTACTTCATGGAACCTGGAGTAAGAACACCCTTAGGAACTCAAAGTGCGGTGTTAGAAAAAACACTTGAAGATGAACAAGGAGTAGAGGCTGCCGCATTTGCAAATATCGAAATACCTGTAGGGGATATTCTTCTTTTGACAGGTGGTGTAAGACTTAGTTACTATCAGTACCTAGGAGCGAAGACAGTCTATCAGTATGATGATCCTAATAGACCATCATTAGCAGGAAGCTCAGAACCCATACAATATGGTGATGGCGATGTGATCGCTTCTTACTTCACACCAGAACCAAGATTATCCCTAAGAGTCAAGCTGACAGATGATATCTCCATCAAGACTGGCTATAGTAGAACCGCTCAGTATATCAATCAGATATTTAACTCAGACTCCCCTACTCCTAGTTCTCAGTGGCAACTTTCTACTCAATACATTAAGCCAACTAAATCTCATAACTTATCAGTCGGATACTTTCATAACTTCTCAGACAACAATTGGGAAACATCCTTAGAAGTATATGGAAGAAGGATAGATCAGCTATATGACTATCGAGACTTTGCTAACTTATTTGTAAATGAGCAGTTAGAAACTGAGCTACTATCTGGAGAAGGAAGATCCTATGGCGCTGAGTTAAGTATCAAAAGAAAGAAAGGAACATACAATGGATGGTTAAGTTACACCTACTCGAGAGCAGAAAAATTGATTGACGGAATCAATAACGGGAATTATTATCCGAGCAACTTCGATAAGCCACATGATGTATCGCTTGTCCTTAACTTCCAACCAAATCAAAGAAACACTTTCACCATTAATTTTAACTATGGGACAGGGAGACCTACTACAGCACCGGTAGGAAATTTTTTAACTAGGACCGGACTATTCGTCCCGATATATACAGAGCGTAACCAACTGAGGATACCCGACTACCACAGGATCGACATAGCTTACACCCTTGGTAAAGGATGGAAAAAAGATAAAAGATTTCAGAGTAGTTGGACCTTTTCTGTTTATAATATCTATGGTAGACAAAATGCGTTCTCAGTTTATTATGACAATAGTGGTGCTCGTAAAGCGGTTGCCAACAAGCTAGCAATACTTGGATATGCATTCCCTTCAGTCACGTTTAATTTTGAAATAATATGATTTCCAGAATAATAAAAATATCAATGCTATCTATCGTGCTCCTAACTAGTGCTTGCATAGAACAGATTGATTTCGATGTGCCAACTGAATTTCAAAACACTACAGTTATTGTAGGTAAGATTGTGAAAGGTAATCCTTCTACCGTTGAGGTATTTGTCCAAAAAGTATTTGACTTTGCTTTCGAAGGGGAAGTATTTGTAAACGCCCAAAGCGTCAGAATAGTAAATGAAGCAGGCAATAAACTAGATGTGCCCGGAGCAGGACCAGGCAGATATAAGCTCATTATTAGTGATGCCTCTAGCTTTGATGTAGAAGTTGGTAGTGCATATAGTATAGAAGTTGGTTTGTTTGATGGACAAAGTTTTAAATCAACTCCGCAAGTATTAGTAGCCGTACCAGAGATGAACAGCATAGATCATCGATTGGTCAATAAGGAAGTCCTTAATTTTGAAAATGTTTTAGAAGTACAACCAAGAATAGAATATGCGGTAAACACCTCCTTAATAAATCAAACTACCCAGACTCCTACGAATATAAAGTGGGATTTTGAGAGAACTTATAAGCAATCAGACACAGAAGGAGGAGAATGTTATGTAAATGGCTTTGCAGATTTTGACCTTATCCAAACCGTAAATGCTAAAGAATTAAATACCTCTTCAATAGACGATTACTTAATATTAGAACAAAGGTTATCTAACACTATGGTTGAGGGACAATATGTATCTGTTATTCAAGAAGCGCTCGATGATAATGCTTTAGAGTTTTGGGAGCAGGTGCAAGGTCTATCTACTAATAGTGGTACATTCTATGAGCCACCACCAGGACAAATTGCTACTAACCTTGAGGTAACTAGCCAGACCGACGGATCAGTATTTGGTTACTTCTATGCTACACAGCATGACACCTTGCATGTATTTGTAGATTCGATATTTATCAATCAGTTTACTCCTATATGCCCACGACCTCCAGGCCAAAATCCTAATCCTCCATGCGATGATTGTTGTGACTGTGGTTTGCTCGAAGATGGGACTATGGTGAAACCAGATTTTTGGCTTAATTAAAAGTATAATCAACTCACACTTAAATCAGTTTGAAACTTTCTTAAAATTTCAAACGGTGAAAATATGATTAATAGGAACATTACATACTTAGCCATAACAACTTCCATCCTAGTAATTGGATGCATCGAAGAGGTAGATTTTGATGCGCCAACTGAATTTCAAAATACTACGATTGTTATAGGTAAAATCGTTAAGGGAAACCCTTCTTCTATCGAAGTATCTATTCAAAAATTATTTGATTTTGCATTTTCTGGAGAATCCTTTATAAATGCAGAAAGTGTCAAAGTGATAGATGACCAAGGAAACGAATTAATTGTACCTTTTGAAACTCAAGGAATTTATAAGTTAATCATCGATCCTTTTAGTGATTTTGAGGTAGAGATCGGAAGATCATATGGCCTCGAAATTAAATTATTTGATGGCCAGAGTTTTAAGTCAGATATGGAAGAGTTAATCTCTGTTCCAAAAATAAATGCCGTAACGCATAGGTTAGTCGAGAAAGAAGTGAAAAATAGTGAGAACGAGTTAGTCATAGAAGAAAGAATAGAATACTTCCTCAGCACAACACTTCTTAACCAAAATAATCAAGAAAGAACTCACCTAAAATGGGACTTTGAGGTTACTTATAAGCAGACAGATTTAGTAGCCAAAAATGAGTGTTATGTCAGTGGATATGCCAATGCAGACCTCATACAAACTGTCAATATAAATGGGAACAATAGTACTTCTGTTGAAAAAGAATTGGTACTTGAGCAAGCGGTTTCGAATAAGATGGTTGAAGGCCAATACGTATCAGTTATTCAAGAGGCCCTTAATGATGAGGGAATCCAATTTTGGGAGCAAGTAAGAAGTTTATCAACTCATAGTGGTACATTCTATGAGCCGCCACCTGGTCAAATTTTTACAAATATCCGTAAAACAGATAATTTAGAAGGATCGGTATTTGGATACTTTAATGCTACTCAGCATGATTCTGTTCACGTATTTGTTGACTCAACTTTTATAAATAATTATACTTTGATGTGTCCCAGACCTGCCCATAGTTCGGAACCTACTGGGTCATTTTTGCAGGTTGGTGTTCCTCCCTGTGCCGATTGTTGCTTCTGTCTAGAGCATCTAGAAAATAGTACACTCGTGAAACCTTCTTTTTGGAAAATGTAATAATCATTATGAAAACATTTACTCTTTACTTTAATTTCCTGTTGCTATTCTGTATTTCGAATAATTCAATGGGTCAAAGCAATTGTACTGTGCACCTAGATAAATCATTCTACGTGACTGGCGAACTTATATGGTACAAGCTATACCTGCCATCAGTTATGAAAGACAAAAGTGCAGCGATAAAAACTTCTCTTGTAAACTCAAGTGGTAATACTATTAGTAATCACTTTAATCAGACTCAAGGTAATACGTACGTATCAGGATACTACAAACTACCTTTTGATCTTAATTCAGGTATTTACTCATTAGTTTTTTCTGCTGCTAAAAGTAAAGCTGATCCGGAGATTATTTTTGCCGAAATATTTGTCCCAATTTATAATGACTTAGAAACATTGCCAAGTTCTGAAACTGTAAACTCTTCTGGATTAGAATCTAATAACACCAATGCCCCTAATGGTAATTTAGATGTCAAAATCAAGCTTAACAAAGAGGTATACAATAGTAGAGAAAAAGTTAGTGCACTAATAGAGGTAAGAGACGCAAATGGAAATCCTATCGCTGCAAATGTTTCTGTAGCCATAAAAGATGCAGCACTTACAAGCGCAGATCAAAATAGCAATACAGTATATCAAGGAAATCCTATTAGCCTAGATTATAAGAATGAAACATTTTTAGAAAAGATATATGCCAAAGGAAGCTATACAAAAGGTGATGGGGAACTAGTAGCTAACGAAATAATGGGAGCTTATGCTACTGGCGAAAACAAATTGTATTTTGCGGTACCTGATCCGACTACAGGGAAGTTTCATGTAGAATTTCCAAATTATTATAATGCTAAGGCTATCCAGTTTTTTCCATTTATAAATGATGGCAAAGACTTAAAGATTAAATTAGAAAATGTAGGAAATGGAAACACCAAAAAACTTACTTACAATGATGTAGTAATAGACTATATAAAATTAAGTAGACAAAGGAAAAAACTATTCCAAAGGTATACAGCACTAGAAAGTAATATAAATCCGAAAGAATATCCTACGGAGGTGTCACCATTTAAATCAAGTAAAGAATATGACATCACTGAATATAAGTCATTTGTAAATGTTGCAAGTTTTCTCAAGGAGGTATCTACACCCCTTAGGATGAAGGAGAAAAAAGGAATTTTTGAAGGAGCGATGTATATGCCATCAAAACTAAAATCCTATAGTGAATATGCAGAAGATCCACCAATATATATCCTAAATGGGTACTTGACAAGAAACTCTGATTATGTAGGCAAACTAGACTTAGATTTAATCACAAGCATAGCTATGATGTATGATCCTAAGATAATCAGAGATGAATACAAAATTTTTGGTGCTACAGGTGTAGTTGATATAAAATTAAAGTCTAAAGATGTTATGGTGCCAGATACCGAAAAAGCTGATGTTTATACCTTGAATGGATTACTACCGTCTACATCATTTCCTGTTTTTAAACCAAGTGATATAGATAATGATCAATATCAGCCATTCTTCAGACCACAACTATACTGGAACGGAGATCTAAAGACCGACAATTCTGGCAATGTAGGTTTTGATTATTACCAATCCGATGATGTAAGCACATTTGTCATAGAGGTAGTGGCACAAGCAGCGGATGGATCTGTGACTATTATCAACAAAACTTATCAGTCTATTTGGCAATAATGAGTAACTAAAATTATGATGCCTATTGCGAAATTAACATCCTCAAAAATCACTTGGGTTTTTGTGTTGTTGATTTTCTTGTTGTGTGGATGTATAGAAGAGATAGATTTTGAAGTGCCTTCAGAATTTCAAAATACCACCATAATATTAGGCAAAATAATTAAAGGAAATCCATCGACAATTGAGGTTACCGTCCAGAAACTTTTTGACTTCACCTTTACCGGAGAATCTTTTATCAATGCTAAAGAAGTATTTCTAATTAATCAGAATGGTGAGAAAATAGAGATTCCCTTAAAACGTCAAGGTAATTATAAGTTACAGATAGACGATACATTTGATTTTGAAATTAATATTGGTAGCTTCTATGGGTTAGAGGTAACCTTACTGGATGGACAATCATTTAAATCAGATTTAGCTGAACTAATTCCTGTCCCTCGAATAGAGCGCGTAGAACAAAGACTAGTCGATAAAGAAATAATAAATGCAGAAAACCAGATAGTGGTCAAGCCCAGAGTCGAATACCGAGTAACCACTCCCCTTATTGCTGAAGAAAATAATAAGCGCACAAATATAAAATGGGACTTTGAGCGGATCTACAAACAGAGTGAAACAGACTTCAAAAAATCATGCTATGTTAGTGGCTTCGCTGATGCAGATCTTATACAGTTATATAGCATAAAAGGAAATATAAACCCGTCACTCAATAATCACTTAATACTAGAACAGGTAGTATCTAATATCATGGTAGAAGGTCAATACGTAACCATTATACAAGAATCACTAGATGACAATGCCTTAACTTTTTGGGAACAAGCAAAGGAACTATCAACTAACAGTGGTACTTTCTATGAATCTCCTCCAGGCCAGATTTTCTCAAATTTTAAAACAACTAGTAGTACTGAAGGTGGAGTGTTTGGTTATTTTTATGCTACTCAGCATGATACTATGCGGTTGTTTATCGACTCCACGTTTATCAACTTATCTCAGCGCATTTGCCCTAGAAAAAGACCACCATGTGCTGATTGTTGCGAATGCACGCTCTTAGAAAATAGTACAACTGATAAACCATCATATTGGACTATGTGAGCGTTAGGCTATGAATTGATTCTAAAACTGCTTCTTATAGTGCTTAGCAAAATCTTTAGCGAAGTAACTAATGATACAATCAGCGCCAGCTCGATGGATGGATAACAATGTCTCTGGCATAGCTTCCTCATAGTTAAGCCACCCTTTTTGACAAGCGGCAATCAGCATTGCACACTCACCACTTACATGATATGCAGCAATCGGCAAGTCAAAATTTTCCTTCATCACATGTATGACGTCTAGATAATTAAGCGCAGGCTTTACCATAAGATAATCAGCTCCTTCTTGAGTATCTAACTCTCCTTCTATTAGTGCCTCATACTTGTTAGCAGGATCCATCTGGTAAGTCTTTTTATCCTTAGGTATATCATTACCTGCTACGGGAGCAGAATCTAGCGCATCCCTAAATGGACCATAGTATGCACTAGCATATTTAGCAGTATATGACATGATGGATTTATCGCTATATCCTTTATGATCTAGAGCCTCCCTTATAGCGCCTACCCTACCATCCATCATATCAGACGGGCCTATTATATCAAAACCTGCAGCTGCCTGGGCAACAGACATTTTTTGGAGGACTGCGAGAGTCTCATCATTTAATATTTTGCCTTTCCTCACTATGCCGTCATGGCCATCTATGCTGTACGGATCTAAAGCTACATCAGAGATCAGAGAAGCTTGTGGGAACTCTTTCTTTATTCTCTTGGCAGCTTTGAGGTAAAAATTTTTGCTGCTATAACTATATTTCCCGAGCTTATCTTTGTGCTTATCTGCGATGTGAGGGAAGATTATATAATTATTGATCCCTAGTTCTAGACACGACTCAATCTCCTTAAGCATTTTGTCTAACGACCACCGATAATTACCTGGTAGAGAAGCTACTTCGCTTTTTATAGCTTTCCCTTCTTCTAAAAATAAAGGGTATACTAGGTGATCAGGAGTAAGAGTGGTCTCTCTTACCATTTTTCTTATCGCGACAGATTTTCTATTTCTTCTAGGTCTTCGATTCATTTTGTTTTATTAGATTTTTGAGGTACCGGATCGTGACCATGTGGACCCCACGGATGACACTTACATATTCTTCTCAACCCTAGAAATATTCCTCGTATCACTCCCCACTCATTGATCGCATCGATCATGTACGCAGAGCAAGTAGGCTGAAATCTGCACGACGGGCCTAGTAAAGGTGAAATTACGATTTGGTAAAATCTGACTGGTAGTATAAATATCTTTTTGAACAATGTCCCTTTCAGTTTAATTGTAAGGTACCAGAGGTCTCTCCTTTTTTCAATAAGAAATACTCTTTTTTATCATTAGAGTATTTTAAGGATACTACATTACTTTGATCATCAAAGGTTTCAATCAGTATTTTGTTTTCTACTTGAATGGCTTCTTTAGGTAATACCTCAGCTATTTCAAAATAACACCACACTGCTAGCAAATCTTCTGAAACTTCCTTTCCAACATAAGATAATTCACGATCTTGATTATCTACTTTGACTATAAAATTATCCGATAAGTATGTTATGAGAATTGAATCTGCATTAGCAACTTCTTTGTTCGTGCATAATTTTAAATTTTCTTCATGTTGCACTTTGGCTATAGCTTCTTCTAGATCATCGATAAAGATTCTTAACGAAATCTGCAAAGCACTCTCGTCCTTACTGTAATTGATATCACACTTAGATAAATGAAATTCGTGAAAATCTACTTCCTGAAGTGAAAATCCAGAGACGCTAAGAACAAAAAATAAAAGCAACATTTTCATAAATTAGAATACCTACTGTACTTACTAAACAAGTTAAGACCCAATTTGGTGCCTTTAATCATAAAATTGTAAAGTTCAGCTATTCTAAAGACTTTTGATAGATCCGGCTTGATGAGAGAAAACTATTGTGACGTTATTATAACTAAATAGTAGTACAAGCTAATGATATACATGTACTTAAGACCAGCATTCAATATAAAATAGTCCTATCTAGCCTTACAGCTTTGCCATTAACTACCGGAGGGCCAGCACTTGTATGATAGATAGATAAAAAAAAGACCATAAGGCCTTACTTTCCATTTTTAGAAAATTCCATGAAACTTATACGCTAATCTCAAACCGCCAGTGACAAACCAATCTTTAAAATTAGGATTTCTACTATCACTGATACCATCAAGATAATCTGTAGATGTATATCTCATACCCACCTCTGCACTGACTCCTAATCTCTGCGTGAGCTCTACTCTCATACCTCCTCCAAACGGAATTACGAGATGACTATTTCTATATCTGTTTGGTTGTAACTCGGCAGACTCCGCCGGAAGCCCACTTACATTAGGGCTAAAAAATCCTGCGCCCACACCTGCAAATGCAAATGGTGAAAATTTCTTTTTGTATTTAATTTTTACCGATGGACATCCCACTCTGTACAGTTTTTCTTTTACTTTATATGAGCTAAGGATTCCCTTACTCCTATTAAAAGGGTAATAAGTAAATAGCAGAGAATGCTCAGAAAATAATGAATTAAAACTGAGATTAGGCGTCCAATCCCTTCTGGAAGGAAAATTTTGGTCATCACCAGAAATAGTACCATTCACTATACTGTACGAAATACTCATATTTTGATTTAACATATAAGCTAGCTTAAATCCAAATGCGGCATGTGCTGCTTGTAGAGAAAATATAGGGCTCTCGTTTACATCTCCTTGATATGATGAATATCCAATATATCCACTCAACTCTACACGTTGTGCTGAAGCTAATAGTGGTAAAAGGATTATTAAAATTGCAGTTACTATTCTCATTCTCTTAAGTTTTAGGACGGGTGTTTCCCAATACTATTAAGTCACAGAAAAGGATAGGTCAACCGCAGAAATGAGACATTACTTTTGTAAGATTTCTTACATTCTTATTAAAAGGTTAATTCAAAAAGAGCGTAAGAAAACATAAAAAAAGGGCTCTTAGATAACACTAAGGGCCCTTTGAAGTAATTTATTTTAAAAGATCTAGTACCTGTAATACTCAGGTTTATATGGACCATTTTGTGGTACTCCTATGTAGTCTGCTTGATCCTTGTTTAATTCTTCTAACTCAACTCCTATTTTAGCTAAGTGAAGCATCGCTACTTTTTCATCAAGGTGCTTAGGTAGCATATATACTTTGTTTTCGTACTTGTCGGTATTTTGCCATAACTCTAACTGTGCTAGCGTTTGATTAGTAAAAGAGTTAGACATAACAAACGATGGGTGTCCAGTTGCACAACCAAGATTAACTAATCTCCCCTCTGCAAGAATTAATACATCCTTATCATCAATTGTATACTTATCTACTTGAGGCTTGATCTCTACCTTAGTATCACCGTATGTTTTATTCAGCCATGCCATATCTATCTCGTTATCAAAGTGACCGATATTACATACGATAGCTTTGTCTTTCATACCTCTAAAGTGATCTTCCGTTAGGATATCTTTATTCCCTGTAGCAGTTACTATAATGTTAGCATCTTTGACTGCATTAATCATTTTTTTGACAGCGAATCCATCCATTGCAGCTTGTAGTGCACATATAGGATCTACCTCCGTTACTATCACTCTGCAGCCAGCCCCAGCAAGCGAAGCGGCACTACCTTTACCTACGTCACCATAGCCTGCTACTACTGCAACTTTACCTGCCATCATCACATCTGTAGCTCTTCTAATCGCATCTACACATGACTCCTTACATCCGTATTTATTATCAAATTTAGACTTAGTTACAGAGTCATTAATATTAATTGCTGGTATCGGTAGTGTACCATTATTAACTCTCTCATATAATCTGTGTACACCTGTGGTGGTTTCTTCTGAGATACCTCTGATATCCTTAACTAACTCTGGGAATCTGTCAAGTACCATATTAGTGAGATCACCACCATCATCCAGTATCATATTAAGTGGCTTACCTCCTTCAAAACCAAAAAGTGTTTGCTCTATACACCAGTCAAACTCTTCTTCGTTCATACCTTTCCAAGCGAATACTGGTACACCTGTTGCTGCTATTGCTGCCGCTGCATGATCTTGCGTAGAAAAGATATTACAAGAAGACCATGTCACCTCTGCTCCAAGCGCCGTAAGTGTTTCTATTAAAACTGCAGTCTGAATCGTCATATGCAGACAACCAGCTATTCTTGCTCCAGCCAGAGGTTTAGATTCTCCATACTCATCTCTTAGCGCCATAAGCCCTGGCATCTCCGCTTCTGCAAGACCCATTTCTTTGCGCCCCCAATCTGCTTGGTTGATATCTTTTACTTTATAATTTGCCGTTTGTGTTTCCATGATGTTAACTTTTATTAATGGATTGCAAAAGTAGATTTTTGCGGCTTCTTATTCAATGAAGAATGAGAAGTTAAAATATATAATTTCGTATAATATAAAATCTAGAGGTCCACGTTTGCATAAGTTGCGTTCTCCTCTATGAATCTTCGTCTTGGTGGTACTTCATCACCCATGAGCATAGAGAAGGTATTACTTGCCTCTGGACCATCATTAATCACGACTTGCCTAAGTATCCTAGTCTCTGGGTCCATAGTTGTCTCCCACAGTTGTATGGCATTCATCTCACCAAGTCCCTTATATCTCTGCACTTTTACAGTATCCTCACTAGCATCACCTGCCAATCTCGTAATCGCTTCTTGGCGCTCTTCTTCATTCCAGCAGTATTGGAACTGCTTACCTTTCTTAACTTGATATAATGGAGGAGCAGCGACATAGATATGCCCTTGCTCTATTAAAGTCTTCATATATCTGAAAAAGAAAGTTAGAATCAAGGTAACAATATGACTACCATCTACATCGGCATCACACATGATTACGATTTTATGATATCTGAGTTTCTCTGTATTTAATACTCGTTCGCCATCTTTTTCAACGATACTTACCCCTAGGGCTGTAAACATATTTTTGATCTCCTCATTCTCATAGATCTTATGCTCCATTGCTTTTTCTACATTAAGAATCTTACCTCTAAGTGGTAGTATAGCCTGGTACACTCTATCTCTACCAGACTTTGCCGTCCCGCCTGCAGAATCTCCCTCCACTAGAAATATCTCACTATCTTCTGGACTTTTAGATGAGCAATCTGCCAACTTACCTGGTAGGCCTCCCCCTGCAAGTACATTTTTACGCTGGACCATCTCTCTAGCCTTTCGCGCAGCATGCCTTGCTGTGGCAGCTAATATTACCTTATCAATAATTCTTTTTGCCGACTTAGGGTTTTCTTCAAGGTAGTGGGTCAATACATCGCCGACACATCTAGAAACGATCCCATTAACTTCAGAGTTACCTAATTCTCCTTTTGTCTGCCCTTTAAATTGTGGGTCTGGTACCTTCACAGAAACTACTGCAGTCATTCCTTCTCTAAAATCTTCTCCTGCGATCTTAAATTTTAATTTACTGAAAAGGTTATTATTATCTCCATACTGGGTGAACACCCTATTGATCGCTCTTCTAAATCCGCCCACATGTGTTCCTCCTTCCCTAGTATTAATATTATTTACAAATGAAAATATGTTCTCAGTATAACTGGTGTTATACTGCATAGCAACTTCGACTTCCACATTATCTTCTTTACCCATGACGTGTATCGGCGTATCGATAATTGGTGTCCTACTTTCATCGAGAAATTTTACATATTCTGTAAGTCCACCTTCTGAGTAATAATCAATCCTCTTAAATTCTCCATCTTCCTTTACTCTCTCATCGGTTAATGATAAACGCAATCCCTTATTCAAAAAGGAAAGCTCTTTCATTCGAGTCGCTAAGGTCTCGAACTTGAATTCTCGCTCACTAAATATTTCATCATCTGGCGTAAAAGTTATATTGGTTCCGGTCTTATCTGTAGCCCCTATTTCTTTTACATCTGCGACAGGTTTCCCTTGCTTATACTCTTGCTCAAATATTTTACCTTCTCTATGGACTTCTGCTCTCAGATGGCTTGATAAGGCATTCACACATGATACACCCACACCGTGAAGACCACCTGATACTTTGTAAGTGTCTTTGTCAAACTTACCCCCTGCATGCAGGACTGTCATAACTACCTCTAAGGCAGACTTCTGAAGCTTCTCATGCATACCCGTCGGAATCCCTCTACCATTATCAGTTACAGTAAGAGAATTATCAGGGTGTATAAACATATCGATATCTGTACAGTGGCCCGCTAGGTGCTCATCTATCGAGTTATCTACTACCTCCCACACTAAGTGGTGCAAGCCCTTTGTATCGGTACTACCGATATACATGCCTGGCCTTAACCTTACTGCTTCTAACCCTTCTAATGCTGTGATATTACTAGCACTATAATTGCTTTTTTTATCTGCCATCCTTAGACTTTTAGTTGAGTGATTTTTGGTGTTGCAAAGGTATGCTTTTATGCCCTCAATAGCTATATTTGATTAATGTAAATCCTTAATAATGAGCTAGTTTTATATTACTAATTGTATGAAATGAATTAGGTTGTATATAGCAAAAGATCAGAATAAATAACTGCAAATAATGATATCACAAAATTTAATATTCAAGGTTTGAGGTCATATGAAAGAGTTTTATATATCAACTGAAAATGACCTTATTAACCCTATAAAATGGCTATTTGACAATAGGGAAACTATACCTGTGATTACGCTTGAAGGACAACTAGGAGCCGGTAAAACCGCCTTTGTCAAAAAAGCTATCAAGCATTTAGGATCAGAGGATACAATCAAAAGCCCCACCTACTCTATCATTAACGAATATCATTATCCTAAAGGGATATCTTACCATATGGATCTATATCGACTTAATACTTTGGAAGAAGCTCTGGATATTGGAATAGAGGAATATATATACTCAGGAAATCTCTGTCTTATAGAGTGGGCAGAGATTATAAACCCTATCCTTCCTCAATCAACTATCAATATCAAAATTGATGTTCAAGAAGACTCCTCTAGGAAACTTTTAATTAGTAACTTATGAAGTATAATGGCTGATCAACCAAAGAATTATTCTTTTTCTACTTTTTTTTCGAAGGGTCAATATGAGACTCAGGTAGAAATGCTTGAGGTCGGTGGTAAGAGTAAAAATCTGTCTATCGGTATTCCCAAGGAGACCATGAAAGATGAGCACCGAGTTATGCTCGTCCCTTCATCGATAACTACACTCACTGGATATGGTCACAGAATATTGGTAGAGACTGGCGCTGGTGATGAATGTAGTTTTTCTGATCATAATTTTTCTGAGGTAGGTGCAGAGATTGCTCCCGACAAAAAAAGTGTTTACGAATGTGACATCATAGTTAAAGCTTCACCTCCAACACTTGATGAGCTAGATCTCTATCATGAAAATCAGATACTAATATCACCTCTACATATCCCTAAAGTAAGCTCAGAGTTCCTTTTGAAGTTAAAACAAAAAAGGATAATTGCTATAGCGCTAGAATATTTACAATCTGAGGATGGTAGTTTTCCTGTGGTAAGAATTATGGGAGAGATCGCTGGCAGGAGTGCTATGTTGACGGCAGGAGAATTATTGGCAAATACTAATAACGGAAGAGGTGTATTACTCGGCGGTGTGACTGGTGTGCCTCCTGCTAAAGTGGTCATCCTAGGTGCTGGTATCGTAGGTGAATCAGCAACTCGTATAGCCAGAGGACTTGGTGCATCCGTTAGGGTATTTGATAATGATATCTCAAAACTCATGAGACTACAATCTAATATTGGTAGTCAACTGCATACCTCTTCTCTCAATCCAGTTTACTTATCCTACCAACTGACTAGTGCAGATATTTTGATCGGTGCGATACACTCTAAGATTGGTAGGACTCCAATAATAGTCACAGAAGAGATGGTTAGTAAAATGAAATCCGGGTCCGTAATTATTGATGTTAGTATAGACCAAGGTGGATGTATAGAAACATCTAGAATCACTAGCCACTCAAAACCAACCTTTACAAAGCATGATGTCATTCATTATTGTGTGCCTAATATTCCATCAAAGGTAGCTCGTACAGCTTCTATAGCTGTAAGTAATATACTTACACCACTTATCTTACAAGTAGCAAATTCCCATAATACAGATCACCTTTTGATTAAACATTTTGGAATTAGAAATGGGATTTACACCTACAAAGGATGCCTAACCAATGAGTATCTCGCTAAAAGATTTGAGATAAATTATACGGCTTTAGACCTGTTGCTGTCCTCCGACTTGTAGATTTTTCCCTATTTCAAGTGCTTAATTATTAGATATCTCTTCTTAAGAAGTCCTTAAAAGTCTATTGAAAAGACATTTTGTTTAACTTTTATGATTCAATGTTAAACAAAAAATTATAATATCAGTTATTGTAGTATTATATCAACTATCAAAACCTAAAAAATGAACACAATAATTAAATTTTTATTCATAGGATTTTTATCAATATCAATGATCTCATGTGGCGACGAAGATATCGTAACACCACCTGTAGAAGAGACTAATACAATAGTAGATATCGCACTCGGTGACGCTCAGTTCAGCACATTAGTAGCCGCTCTTCAACGCACAGATCTAGTATCAACACTACAGGGTGATGGTCCTTTCACGGTATTCGCACCTACTAACGAAGCATTTACAGCTTTAGGTGTAGACTTAACAACTATATCAGATGATGCATTGAAAGAAATTTTACTTTATCATGTTATAGGTGCAGAGATAAAAAGTACAGATTTAGCTGAAGGGCAAACTTATGCATCAACTGCAGCTGCTACTGGACCAGGCGGAAATGCACTATCTGTTCTTGTAGAAAAAACTGGTGCTGCTGTTAAATTAAATAACTTGGCAAATGTAACTACTGCTGATGTAGATGCAGATAATGGTGTAATTCATATAATAGATAATGTAATTACCCCGCTTGATGTAGTAGGACATGCACAAGCAAACTCAAACTTTACTAGCTTAGTAAATGCCCTTGTAGCTGCTCCAGGAGAATTAGTAAGTGTATTACAAGGCGATGGGCCTTTCACAGTATTTGCTCCTGTAAATTCTGGATTTGATGCTATCTCAGATATTGTAGCTACTCTAAGTGGAGATCAGTTAGCATCAGTGCTGACTTACCATGTAGTAGGTGGCGCTAATGTCTTATCTACAGACTTAAGTAATGAAATGGAAGTAGCAACGGTAAATGGACAAAGCTTTATGGTACACATCGGTGATAAAGTACAAATCCAAGATTCAACAAATAATAAATCAGATGTGATTGTGACAGATGTGCAAGCAACTAATGGCGTAATACATGCAGTAGGAAGTGTGATAATTCCTAATCTATAAATTTTAATAAAAAATAGATTTCCATATGGCTGGACCAATTATTTGGTTCAGCCAATTTTATTATACTAGCATATTAAATAATATAGGATTCTCATTTACATGCTGAAAGCTAAATCCATGTTCTTTTAATTTTTCTACAAAAGCTTCAAAGCCAGATTTATCCTCTAACTCTATCCCTACCAAAGCAGGCCCTTGTTCTCTGCTTGTTTTTTTAGTGTATTCAAAGTGTGTGATATCATCCTTTGGGCCTAATAGATTTAGGAACTCCCTAAGTGCACCCGCTCTCTGCGGAAACTGCACGATGAAATAATGCTTCTTGCCCTCATAGATTAATGCTCTCTCTCTGATGTCCTCTGTCCTTCTGATATCATTATTGCCTCCACTCAAGATGGCCACTACATTTTTACCTCTAATTTTATTCTTAATATCATCTAATACGGATATTACAATAGCTCCTGCAGGCTCCATAACGATCGCTTCATCAGTATATAGCTCTAGTATTGTAGAGCAAATTTTACCTTCAGGTACTAGATAGATATCATCTATGATCTCCTGGCAAATCTTAAAAGTGGAATGTCCAACTGATTTAACAGCAATCCCATCAGCAAATGGATCAATATTCTTTAGGTGGACCAGTTTTTTTTCTTTTAATGAATTATACATGGCTGGTGCTCCTGATGATTCGACAGCTATGATTTGTGTGCGGGGACTTAACTGCTTAAAGTAACTCCCGACTCCGGATATTAATCCTCCACCTCCCACCGAGACGATCAAGTAATCTACCTCAATATCCATGTCATCAAAGATCTCCTTACCTACCGTTCCTTGTCCAGCTATAATATCTCGATCATCAAAGGGATGTATAAATGGCAATCCCCCTTCCTCAGCGACTTTATAGGCTGCTTCAAAAGCATCATCAAAGGTATCTCCATGAAGCAAGATCTCCACCTTACCTCCTCCATGATGTCTAACCTTATTTATCTTTTGCTCTGGAGTTGTAGATGGCATATAGATTACACCTTTCACATTTAGGAGCTTACATGCCATGGCAACTCCTTGTGCATGATTCCCCGCCGATGCACAAATGATTCCATTCGTTAATTGGTCAGCTGGCATATTTGACATCTTATTGTAAGCCCCTCGTATCTTAAACGATCTGACTACTTGCATGTCTTCTCGCTTTAGATAAAGCTTACAATTGTACTTCTCAGACAGGTTATGATTAAGTAATACTGGAGTATGAGTTATAACCTTGCTTAGCGTCTGCTCGGCAGTGACTATTTCCTCTATCGAGATTAAATTAGAATTAGTTGTATCCATAAACAAAAAAAGAGCAACTGTAAAGTTGCTCTTTTAAAATATTATCTACTAACTAAACTAGTATTAGATTAGTTATTTTCTGGTCTAAGGCTTCTTACTGTTTTACCTGCTCTCCACATTTCAGATTCTCTAAGCTCTTTTAACTCTTCCTCTAATTTTACTCGATAGTCCTCTTTACTGTTGCTATCTATAGATAGTTGTGCTTCATTTCCAGAAGCTACACTATCATACAACTCTGCAAATACAGGCGCCGTAGCATCTCTAAATTTCTTCCACCAATCTAATGCTCCTCTCTGTGCTGTTGTAGAACAGTTAGCATACATCCAGTCCATACCATTCTCTGCAACCAGTGGGTAAAGCGACTGCGTAGCTTCCTCTACTGTTTCATTAAATGCCTCTGATGGAGAATGTCCCCTTTCTCTTAATAAGTTATACTGTGCCGCAAATAATCCTTGAATAGCTCCCATCAAAGTTCCTCGTTCTCCAGTGAGATCAGAGTATACCTCTCTTTTAAAATCTGTCTCAAATAAATATCCTGCTCCGATTCCGATTCCTATAGAGATCGCTCTATCGAAGGTCGTACCAGTAAAATCTTGGTGGATGGCATAGCTACTATTTAAGCCTTTACCTTCTAAGAACATTCTTCTTAAACTAGTTCCCGAACCTTTAGGAGCTACTAAGAATACATCAATGTTAGCAGGTGGGTTGATCTTTGTTCTTTCATTAAATGTTATTCCAAAGCCATGAGAAAAATACAATGCTTTGCCTTCACTTAAATGCGGCTCTATAAGAGGCCATGCAGCTATCTGTGCCGCATCAGAAAGTAAGTACATGATAATATCTCCTTGCTTGACTGCATCTTCTATACCGAATAAAGTTTCTCCTGGTACCCAGCCATCAGCTACTGCTTTATCATAAGACTTAGAAGGACTCCTTTGCCCAACGATCACATTGAATCCATTGTCTCTCAAGTTTTGTGCTTGGCCCGGGCCTTGTACACCATATCCGATAACTGATATTTTTTGATCCTTGAGAAATTCTTTTGCTTTGTCTAAAGGATATTCCTCTCTTGTTACTACTGTCTCCTCTACTCCTCCAAAATTTAATCTTGCCATTTTGTTTCTATAATTTAATAAGTAATAAAATTAGGAGCATGCTTATTTGCTGTTGCTCATTTTTATGTTAAGTGATTCTAAATATTTATTTAATCGTTCCATCGGCTGAACAATCGCTACCCTTCCTGAACGCACAAATTCATAGATTCCTATTTCTCTAAGGGCTCTAAGTAATGCTTCTGTTTCGTGTTCGTGTCCTGTCTTTTCTATCACGATGTATTCAGGCTCTATAGTTAGTATTCGTGCATTATGTTTTCTAACAATCTTCTCCAGTTTTTCACCATTAAAAAATGCTGCAATAGGAACTTTATATAAAGCTATCTCTTGATATACTATCTCATCGTTATCGTAGTAAAATGCTTTCAACACATCTACCTGTTTGTCTAATTGGGCACAGAGTTTCCTGACCACCTCATCTGTTTCATTTACCACTATCGTAAATCTGTGAATACCTTCCATAGACGATTTAGATACAGACAAGCTCTCTATATTTATGTGCCGCTTAGTGATAACACTTGCTATCCTAATCACCAGACCAGTCTGGTTTTCTGTGAATACCGTTAAGGTAAAATCCTTTTTCATTCTAATGCGATTTCGTTAACAGCTTTACCTGCTGCTATCATTGGGAATATATTTTCTTCATTCTGCACTTTCACATGAAGTAGGTATGCTCCTTTGTAATTAAGCATTTCTTTCACGCTACTTTCTAAGTCCTTAGGATCATCTATTCGTTTTCCTTTCACTCCAAAGCCTTCTGCTATTTTTACAAAGTCTGGATTTTGTAACTCTACTGAGGAATATCTTCTATCAAAAAACAACTCTTGCCATTGCCTAACCATTCCTAAGTGCTCATTATCAAGCAATAGTATTTTTACTCTTACATCCCATTGTGTCAAAACACCCAGCTCCTGCAGTGTCATCTGAAACCCTCCATCTCCTATTACGGCTATAACATGTTTCTTTGGCTTAGCCATTTTAGCGCCTATCGCTGCTGGTAGCCCAAAGCCCATCGTACCCGCACCTCCAGAAGAAACCCAAAGGTCCTTGTCTAAATATTCGTAATATCTAGCCGCAATCATTTGATGTTGTCCCACATCCGTTACTACTATTGCTTTTCCCTTAGTCTGATCAGAAACTTCCTTCATCACCCTACCCATGGTTAGCTCTCCTGTCATATTCTTCTTAAGGTCTCGAGAGATAACTTTACGGTGCTCAATTCTATCACAAGCATAAAACTCTTCTAACCAAGATTTGTAATTCTTCTTTTTCACTTTAGGCAATAAAGCTTTTATCGCTTCTTTGGCATCAGCAATTATTGGCACCTCTACTTTGACATTTTTATTGACCTCTGATGGATCGATTTCTATATGTATTTTTTTTGCCTGCTTAGCATATCGACTTAGGTCTCCCGTTACCCTATCATCAAACCTCATCCCGATAGCAATCAAAAGATCACACTCATTAGTTTTAACATTAGGACCAAGGTTACCATGCATACCAAGCATACCAATATTAAGCGGATGATTACTTGGGATCGTTGAAAGACCATGTATTGTAGTACCTACAGGTATTCCCGTTTTTTCAACAAACTTTTTAAACTCACTTTGTGCATGGGCTATATGTATGCCATGCCCAGCCAAGATGAGAGGCTTCTTTGCTTTATTAATAAGTTTTGTTGCTTCCTCAATTGCGTCTGCATCAGCGGTTCTTTTGGGGATATAACTTCTGATCACAGGATCTTTATCATATCTAAATTCTATTTCTTGCAGTTGTGCATCTTTTGTAATATCTATCAAGACTGGGCCAGGTCGACCTGAGTTAGCTATGTGAAATGCTTTTGCAAATGCAGCAGGTATTTCTTCTGCATCTGTAATTTGACAATTCCACTTAGTGATTGCAGTTGAACACCCTATCACATCTACTTCTTGAAATGCATCAGAGCCAAGCAAATGACTGTATACTTGACCAGTAATACATACAAGAGGAGTAGAATCCAACAGAGCATCTGCTAAGCCTGTAAAAAGATTTGTTGCTCCTGGACCTGAAGTGGCCATGCAAACACCAGTTTTTCTAGATACTCGAGCATAACCCTGAGCCGCATGGATAGCACCTTGCTCATGCCTTGTTAGTATATGTTGGATCTTATCTTGATAACCATAAAGCGCATCATACACTGGCATAATGGCTCCTCCAGGATATCCATACATAAGTTCAACTCCTTCTTCTAAAAGACACAAGAGGATCGCCTCTGACCCAGGTATCTTCTTTACCTTCTTCTTACTAACCCGTTTCTTCGCTTTTGTTTTAACTCCCATTATATTATCCTATTTAGAATTCATCAGTAACGCAGCCTTCTGATGCTGATGAAACTGTATATCTATATTTTTTCAATATTCCAGAAACTTTACTCCTAGGTGGTTTCATTGTTTTCTTTCTGGAATCAATTTCTTTCTTACTCAACTTCACACTGAGTTTATTATTCTTTGCATCGATAGTTATTTCGTCTCCATTTTTTACGTAAGCAAGAAGTCCTCCATCATACGCTTCTGGTGTGATGTGTCCTACTACAAATCCGTGTGTTCCCCCTGAGAATCTACCATCAGTAATTAACGCTACTTCCTTACCTAACCCAGCTCCCATAACAAGTGAAGTTGGCTTAAGCATTTCAGGCATTCCAGGCCCTCCTTTAGGGCCTATGTATCTTATCACTATCACATCGCCTTTCTTTATCTTATTGTTTTGAATAGCTGTGTTAGCAAGTTGCTCTGAGTTGAAAACTTTTGCCTTGCCTTTAAACAATAATCCTTCCTTACCAGTGATCTTTGCTACCGCCCCTTTAGAAGCCAGATTACCATATAGAATATTTAAGTGCCCTGTTGCCTTAACTGGATTACTTAATGGCTTTATTATTTTCTGACCCTTCTTTAGCGGTTTTACTTTCGCTAGATTTTGGGCAACGGTCTTACCGGTTACCGTCATACAGTCACCATGGAGCATCCCTTCTGCTAGCATAAATTTCATAACTGCAGGGACTCCACCTACATGGTGTAAATCTTCCATCACATATTGACCACTCGGCTTGAGATCTGCTAAAAAAGGAGTCTTCTTTCCTAATCTAGTAAAGTCATCTAATCCTATTTTAACACCCACAGCTTTTGCCATTGCTATCAAATGCATGACTCCATTCGTAGATCCTCCCAAGACTGTTATTAATCTTATCGCATTTTCAAAAGATTTCTTAGTCATGATATCTTTAGGCTTGATATCTTTTTTAAGAAGATTCATCATGGCCTTACCATACTCCTTGGTCTCTATCTGCTTCTTACGACTTGTTGCTGGATTAGAAGAGCTATATGGCAAACTCATACCTAACGCCTCTATGGCAGAAGACATGGTGTTTGCCGTATACATACCTCCACACGCACCTGCTCCTGGGCAAGCGTTTTTAACTATTTCCTTAAACATCTTAGCCGTTATCTCCCCTGATATCTTTTGGCCTAATGCTTCAAAGGCAGAAACTATATCCAACTTTTTATCCGCTACGCATCCAGGACTAATCGTACCACCATAAACTAAAATCGCTGGTCGGTTTAATCTGCCTATGGCCATCATAGCTCCAGGCATATTTTTATCACATCCTACTACTGCTATCACTCCATCATACCATTGTGCAGACACAACCGTCTCTATAGAGTCGGCGATTATATCTCTTGATACTAGGGAATAATTCATCCCTGCTGTACCCATAGAAATACCATCACTAACACCAATCGTATGAAAAATAAGGCCGACTAATTTTTCCTTATTGACCCCACCTTTGATAGATATGGCTAGGTCATTTAAGTGCATGTTACATGGATTACCTTCCCATCCAGTACTTACTATTCCTATTTGAGGAAGCTTCAAGGTCTTATCCGTCAAGCCAATAGCATGTAGCATTGCCTGAGCACCAGGCTGTGAAGGATCTTGTGTAACTGTTCTGCTATATTTGTTTAATGCCATATTAGTATCTCTATAAACTTCTATAAACTAAAAAAGCCACTCAAAAAATGAATGGCTTTAATTTTAATATATCTCTTAATTCCATCCAGAGTTATCAGGTGATTACCACAATTACGCTAATGACTAAAGATGTATTCATAATCTATTTTTATTTTATTATCTGAAAGGTGAATCATATTTCGCATTAATCAAAGTTTTTAAGCTTGTTTTTTAATCTTTAGCTTTCTAGTATGCAGTTAGCAATGTAATCTCCCACCTCAGAGCACTTTTTAGATACTGACTTGTCTAAGTCTTCTGTTACAAAGTTATCATCCATAGATTTTTGTACAGCTTTTCTAATCATATCCCCTTCCTCTAATAGGTTTAAATGATCTAGTAACATTGCTGCAGACAAGATCGTAGCAATCGGATTTGCAATATCCTTGCCTGCTCCTTGCGGATAAGATCCGTGTACCGGCTCAAAAACTGCTGTCCCTTTGCCGATTGACGCTGATGGCAGTAGTCCTAATGATCCTGTAATCACACTAGACTCATCAGATAGGATATCTCCAAATAAGTTACTTGTAACCATCACGTCAAATTGCTTAGGTTGTTGTATGATCTGCATCGCTGCATTATCTACGAATAAATAATCTACATCTACATCACTATAGTCTCCTACCATATCTTGCATTGTCTCTCTCCACAATCTTGATGATGCTAATACATTTGCCTTATCTACTAAGGTCAACTTGTTTCTTCTCTTACGAGCATACCCAAAAGCAAGCTCTATGATTCTATGTATCTCTGGCCGAGTGTAGGTCATGGTATCAAAAGCCATGTTAAGGTCTTCTGATCTTCCTCTAGTCCCAAAATAAACACCACCTGTCAGTTCTCTGATCACCACGAAGTCGGCGCCCTCTATCAACTCCTTTCTCAATGGAGATTTATGAATTTGCGAAGGAAAAGTTTTCACTGGTCTGATATTCGCAAACAAACCAAGATCTTTTCTCATTCTCAGTAATCCTTGCTCTGGTCTTACTTTCGCTTTAGGATCATTGTCGTACTTAGGGTGTCCTATAGCTCCGAATAATACAGCATCAGAATCTTGACAGTTTTTAAAAGTCTCTTCTGGAAAAGGATCTCCAGTCTCATCTATCGCTACTGCCCCAACTGGACTAAAATTATACTCAAAACTATGGCCTGCTTTACTAGCTACAGCATTAAGCGATTTAATTGCTTGCTGTATAACTTCTGGGCCTATCCCATCTCCTGGTAATGTTGCTATTTTAAAATTCATTTACTCTTTCTCTTTTCTGGCTATGCAGTCTTTGCATTGCCTATTTCTATTTGATTATTATTTTCTAAAATATTTAGCATTTTGATGGTTGCTTTGATCGCTGCTACTGCTTGATCAGAATCCAAACCTGCTGTTTTAAATTGCTTGCCGTTGAAGTCCCATGTGATCACCGTATGACAGAGGGCATCAGTTTTTCCGCCCGGAGGAATCGTCACATTATAATCTATCAACTTTGGGTAATCTTTTTCTAAGTCATCATAAATCTTCCACAAGGCATTCATAAATGCATCATACTGACCATCTCCAGAAGCGGACTTTTTATACTTCTTTCCATCTATTTCTATACAAATAGAAGCTGATGATTCTAATCCAGAAGCTACTGCTAATGAGTAATTGATTACTTTAACCCTTTGCTCTACTTCTTGACTCTTCAAGACATCTACAATTATGAATGGTAGATCTTCTTTAGTTACCATCTCCTTCCTATCTCCAAGCTCATTGATTCTCTTAGTCAGCTTTTTCATAGAATCGTTATCTAATTCTATTCCTAATTCTTCCAAATTTTTCTTTATGCTCGCCTTACCTGCTAGCTTCCCAAGTGCATACACCCGCTGTCTATCAAATCGTTCTGGTCTTAAGTCATTATAGTAGAGGTTTTTTTTGTTATCTCCATCTGCATGGATACCACTCGTTTGCGTAAATACAAACTCTCCAATTATAGGTTTGTTTCCTGGTATCCGAATCCCAGAAAAAGATTCGATCATTTTACTGACCTTGTATAACTTCTTCTCATCGACACCCAACTCACAATCTAGATGATCTCTTAATACTCCGATCACACTAGATAATGGAACATTTCCCGCTCTCTCTCCCAATCCATTCAAAGTAGTGTGGATTCCTCTTATCCCTGCCTTAACAGCTGACATCACATTTGCTGCAGCGAGGTCATAGTCATTGTGCGCATGAAAATCAAAATGAAGATCGGGGAATCTATTTTTAATCTCCGTACAAAAATTAAATGTCTGATCTGGATTTAATACACCTAAGGTGTCTGGTAACATGTATCGATTAATATTCTCATCCTTTAATGATTCTACCATATTGTAGAAATACTCAGGAGATTCTTTCATCCCATTAGACCAATCTTCAAAATAGATATTGATCGTAATACCCATTTCATCAGCCTTGCTAATTACTTGTTTGATATCAGCGATATGTTCTTCTGGAGTTTTTCTTAGTTGATGTGTGCAGTGATTGAGAGAACCTTTGGTCAATAGATTATTAACAGTTGCTCCAGCATTCTTTATCCAATCCAATGACCTTGTCCCATCTACAAATCCTAAGATCTCAATAGCTTCTTGATATCCATTCTTCGATGCCCAATCTATTATCTGTTTCACTGCTCTGAACTCTCCTTCGGATACATGAGCAGATGCAATCTCTAAGCGATCGACCTTCAACTCCTCAAGCAAGAGTTTTGCCATGTGCAACTTCTCACTTTCAGTAAAAGATACACCAGAGGTCTGTTCTCCATCCCTCAGTGTTGTATCCATTATGGTGATCTTCATTACAATTGATTATTTTGAAAAGTAAAAGCTGCAATTATTATGCTAGAGAAATCAACTTCTTCTTTGTTCTTATTTTATTTAAAAAGGTCTTGCTCCAGCAAAAGTTTTAATGTCCTCTTTCAGATTCAGTAAGTAATCGATATCATCGTAACCATTTAACATGTTCCCTTTCTTGTATTCATTGATACCGAAGGTCTCGACCTCTCCTGTACTTACGATTGTGAATACCTGTTCTGGAAGGTCTACTTTGAATTCTGCTTTCGGATCAGCCTCAATGGCCTTGAAAATCTTATCCAAAAATTCTGGGCTGATTTGAACTGGCAATACGCCAATGTTGAGACAGTTGTTTCTAAATATATCTGCAAAAAAACTTGACACCACACATCTGAACCCATGATCATAAACTGCCCATGCAGCATGCTCCCTAGATGACCCAGAACCAAAGTTTTTACCACCGACTAGAATCTTGCCACTGAACACAGGGTTGTTCAAAACAAAATCTTTTTTAGGGGTATCATCAGAGTTGTATCTCCAGTCCCTAAAAAGGTTATCCCCGAACCCCTTACGCTCTGTCGCTTTTAAAAATCTCGCTGGGATGATCTGATCAGTATCCACATTTTCAATAGGTAATGGAACAGCTGTAGTTGTTAGAACATTAAATTTATCGTAGGCCATTATATTAGCTTTAGGCTTTTAGCTTTAGGCTATAAGCTTGTTTAGTTTTTCAGTTTTTTGATTAGGTTATGTAGGCTTTTCTTTGTGGTATTGATTTTCGTATTTAAATCATTGTAAATGGTTTCTGATATATATCCCAAGTTTTTCAGTAGAATATTAAAGTACTCTAGCTCTGAAACTGACCCGTGCGAAATAATAGGAAACCTTCTAAATTCCGCATCTGATTCTCTTCCATAACCTTCAGAAATATTTGCAGGAATTGACGATGAGGCTCTTCGCATTTGAGATGTCACACCGTACATTTTCGCTTTGGGAAAATCGCTAGTATTCTTATAAATATCCAGAGTCAGTTGATGACCTAACTCCCAAACTCTATATTTTCTAAAGTCTCTCATAATTATTTGCTTTAGGCCCTAAGCTTTAGGCCTTAAGCCTTTTAGCTTATATCCTGCAGCATATAGCTTAAAGCTTATTTACGCCATCGCCATTTCCATCAATTCCCTTGGATCTGTTACTTTCCCTGTGACGGCCGCTGCTGCTGCTACTAAAGGACTCGCTAGAAGTGTACGTGATCCAGGTCCCTGTCTTCCTTCAAAATTTCTATTACTTGTACTCACCGCTAATTTGCCAGCTGGTACTTTGTCATCGTTCATTGCTAGGCAAGCCGAGCAGCCAGGTTCTCTTAGTTCGAATCCTGCTTCTTTTAAAATTTCTAAAATACCTTCTTCCTTTATTGCTGCTTCTACTTTATGAGAACCAGGCACAAGCCATGCTGTTACATTGTCTGCCTTTTTCTTTCCTTTTACAATAGATGCGAAAGCTCTGAAATCTTCAATCCTACCGTTTGTACAACTACCAAGAAATACAAAATCAATTGGCTTCCCAATCATTGCATCCCCTTCACTAAAGTTCATGTACTCCAGTGACTTCTTGAATGTGTTAGCACTTGTACCTTCTCCTGCAACTGGAATATTATTAGTGATGCCAAATCCCATTCCCGGATTGGTACCGTAGGTAATCATTGGCTCAATTTCTTCAGCATTGAAATTTAATTCTTTGTCGAAAGATGCCCCATCATCCGTGTGCAATGTTTTCCAATATACCATAGCACTATCCCAAGCTTCTCCTTTAGGAGCAAACTCTCTACCTTTCACATAGTCAAATGTTTTTTCATCAGGAGCAATCATGCCTCCTCTAGCACCCATCTCAATACTCAAATTGCAAACAGTCATACGACCCTCCATTGACATCTCTCTAAAAACATTTCCTGCATACTCTGCGAAATATCCTGTTGCTCCAGAAGTTGTCAATTGGGATATGATATATAAGGCTACATCTTTAGGTGTTACTCCTAACTGGAGCTTACCATTGATATTGATCCTCATGCTCTTAGCTTTAGGCTGCATGATACATTGACTAGCCAAGACCATCTCTACCTCTGAAGTACCTATACCGAATGCAATAGCTCCGAAAGCTCCATGTGTCGAGGTATGAGAATCCCCACAAACGATTGTTGCACCTGGCAGAGTAATTCCATTTTCTGGACCTATGACGTGGACGATACCATTTTTCTCATGACCTAAACCCCAATACGGAATATTATGTGACGTCGCGTTTTCTTCAAGTGCCTGTAACTGATTTGCAGATAACGGATCTTCTACTGGAAGATGTTGGTTTATAGTAGGTGTATTATGATCAGCTGTCGCAAAAGTTCTATTTGGATAGAGGACCTCAATATTCCTATTCTTTATTCCCAGAAATGCAACTGGGCTGGTCACCTCATGTACCAGATGGCGATCAATAAATAATACGTCCGGACCATTCTCCACACTTTTCACAACGTGAGAATCCCAAACCTTATCAAATAACGTCTTACTCATTTTATTAAAACCTTTTGCTATTGATTATGCTACTGAAGAAAAAGTACTGTTTATCAGTTTTTTTAAGTCATCTGGATTGACTTCTTTTTTGACATCAGCTAGCATTATGAATTCTTTATATACTATGTCCAACTCATCTTTGGTCAAATCGAAACCAATTTGCTTTGCTTTGTAAGCAAGGGCCGCTCGCCCACTCCTAGCCGTTAGCACTATGATTGATTGATCAAGACCCACTTCCTTAGGATCTATAATTTCATAGTTTTCTCTTTTCTTAATCACTCCATCCTGATGAATCCCAGATGAATGTGCAAATGCATTTTCACCAACGATAGCCTTATTAGCCTGGACAGGCATACTCATACTTTCTGCGACCAATCTACTGATCGGATTAAGAAGCTCTGTATTTATATTCGTATGATATTGGTTTTTAAACTTTTGCTTGATGACCATCACTACTTCTTCCAGAGAAGTATTTCCTGCTCTTTCTCCTATGCCGTTCATCGTGCATTCTATTTGTGTAACACCGTTTGTCATACCTGCTATAGAGTTAGCTGTGGCTAAACCTAGATCATTGTGACAATGTGCAGAAATAATACACTTGTCTATCCCTTTCACATTCTCAACTAAATACTGAATCTTCTCTCCGAACTCACCAGGCAAACAATACCCAGTTGTGTCAGGAATATTCAGCACAGTTGCTCCTGCATTAACGACTTCTTGGATGACCTTTGCTAAATATTCATTATCTGTTCTGCCAGCGTCCTCAGCATAAAATTCTACATCTTCAACAAATGTCTTTGCATACTTGACCGCTTCTCTAGCTCTCTCAATAATCTTATCTGGTGTCGTCGCAAACTTGTATTTAATATGCTCAGCTGAGGTCCCAATACCTGTATGGATTCTAGGACGAGCAGCATGCTCTAATGCTTCAGCTGCAACTTTAATATCTTGCTTTACTGCTCTAGACAAGCCACATATGATAGGTTTTCTGATCTCTTTAGATATCATCTCTACCGCCTTAAAGTCACCTGGACTAGAAATCGGAAATCCAGCTTCGAGTACATCTACTCCTAGATTTTCTAACTCTCTTGCGACAGTCATTTTCTGAGTATGATTTAATTTACATCCTGGTACTTGCTCCCCATCTCTTAGAGTCGTATCGAATATTTGTATTTCCTTGCTCATGCGTCTAATATTTAAGCTTTTGTATCCTTTGCATTAAAGATATTTTACAAGCATATGATCTGAAAACCCTTTATTTTTAGTAATACAAAGCCTAGAGCTTATAATAATTTTATAATTAATTGATTATCAGTTATTTACATTACTTTATTCTACAATGCCTAAGCAATCATCGGAGTACTTAATACAATTAGTCAGCAACTTGACATCGGCAGAAAAGAGGAACTTTAGATTATTCGTAAATAGGAATAATGCCAAGTCTAATAAACTGTTTGTTCAATTATTTGATGTTATAGATAAGAGTAAAAAATATGACGATGCTAGTATCCTTGCTAAGATTCCTGATCTCAAACCGATACAATTATCTAATGTAAAGGCCAATCTATACAAACAATTGCTTTCAAGTTTGAGGCATATTGAGCGCAACAATCAGATCGATATTGCTGTCAGGGAAAACCTAGATTATGCTAAAATCTTGTACTCTAAAGGACTTTACAAAGCAAGTCTTGCCCTCCTAGACAAAACAAAAAAACAAGCAAAACAAAACGGACTGCATTCTGCAGCGCTTGTGGCGTTAGAGTTTGAGAAATATATAGAGTCCCAATATGTAACTGGAAGCATGTACCCCAAAGCAAAACAGATTACTGATGAAACAGATGAATTAATAACTAGGCTAGATCTCACCAATGACCTATCTAATCTCTCAATATCAATGTATGCGCTTTATCTCCAGTACGGCCATGTGAAAAGAGGAGAAAATTATGACAAAGTAGCAAGATACTTTAGAGAGAATATGCCACCTGTAGAAGTCTACAACTTGGACTTTTATCAAAAGTTGTATTTGTATCAATCTCATGTGTGGTACAATTTTATGATCCAAGATTTCCCAAACAACTATCGTTATGCTCAAAAATGGGTTGACTTATTCAGAGCACAACCAGGAAAGATTAATAGCGATACTGCTTTTTATGTAAAAGGATTACACAATGTTCTATCAGCATTATTTATGTCTGGGCGATACGATCGTTTCACCCAAAACTTTGAGTTACTTAACAACTTTAGTGAAGACCTAAATAGATCCCTTACCAAAAATGAGGAAGGGCAGTTGACGCTTTACCAGTCCATTCATGCTATTCACGTGATCTTCTTAACCGGGTTATACGATGAAGGTGCTCTCAATATGCCTCAGATAGAAAAACTAATTGATCAGAACAAGTATGAATGGGATCTGCATAAGATCATGGTAATCAGATACAAGATTGCATGTATTTATTTTGGAGCCAATAAACTTGACAAGGCGATTAATTTACTGAATAAAATTACCTCATATAACTATACTGAGATCAGAGAAGACATACAGTGTTACTCTAGAATTTTGAGCCTTGTTTGTCATTTTGATTTAGGTAATGAGTTTTTGGTTAGCTACCAAGTAAAGTCAGTTTATCGATTTTTGCACAAGACACAGCAGCAGCAAGAAGTACTAAAAGAGATATTTAAATTCTTAAGAAAAACTCCTAATATCCTACCATCTGAAATCAATGGGGAATTTAAAAAACTTAGAGATAGGCTACTAAAACTGCAAGGTGACCCATTTGAGAGAAGACCTTTCTTGTACTTTGATATCATCTCATGGCTAGAATCAAAAATAAATAATAGCAGAATTCAAACAGAGATAAAGAAGAAGATCCGGCAAAAAGCAGCAGTAACTGCAAAGTAATATTATACTTAATTGGCTTTTATATTTAGCAGTGCTTTCATAATACGACGATTATTTATAAACAAAGCATTATGAACATTGAGCTTCAGCTATTTTTCCTTCAATAGCTATGGCAACAAAACTCAAAATAGCATGTCTCGACAAAAATGGAGAGAAGCTTTGTGAATAATCAGGAGCCTTTATTTTCAATTTAGCCCTTCATACTTAAATCACTTCTTAGAAGGAAGAGGTTCCCAATAGCATTTGAGGGCATCGATAATTATTTATCTTTAGAACAATCACTACCCTACCGATAACAACTTAAAATCTATGTTAAAAAATATTGGATCTTATTCATTGCCACCCTTGCTCTTATTGCTTTACATATCAAGTTGTACAAGTCCTAATGCAATCTTTAGTAAACAAGATAAAGATAATTCGTCTGCCCAAATTCAAGAATTAGCTCGCACCATTCACCAACAAGCTTTAGTGCTTGATGCGCATGCAGATATAGTTACGCCTACTACCTCAGCTAATTTTTTAAGTGCCGATGGCTTGTCAAAAGTAGATGTATCCAAACTAAAAAAAGGAGGTGTCGATGCAGTTGTGATGTCTGTAGCTGTTGCCCCAGGCCCACGAACTGAAGATGGAGATGCAAGGGCCCGCATTGAGGCAAATGAAAAATTAAGTATTGTAAAAGAAACGATCAAGAAGGACGACAAAGTAATTTTGGCATCCTCTTCTGCTGCTATATTATCAGCCAAACAAAATGATAAGTTAGCAATTGTGTTAGGTTTTCAAAATGCACGTGCCTTGCAAAAAGATATATCTGCTATAGATTCATTCTACAAGGAAGGAATACGAATTTTTGCACTAAACCACTTAGGTCATAATGATTTTTCAGATTCTTCACGTCCTGCTTTTAATGGTACAACAGACGAATACGAATCGGCATCAGAGCATGGAGGATTATCCTCCTTGGGTCGAGCTGCCATAAAGCGGATCAATAAATTAGGCGCAATTGTAGACGTCACCCAATCATCAAAAGAAGCAACGCTCCAAACAGTGGAGCTATCTAATGCTCCTGTCATTGCCAGTCATACTAACGTAAGAGTCATCTCCAATGTCAGTCGAAATATTTCTGATGAAGAGATCGACCTGATCGGTAAGAAGGATGGTGTAGTACATGTCTCTCCATTTCGAGCTTATCTTTTGGATTATTCGGATCATGCTTTGATAGCGGAGATCAAAGCAGCGAGGCGTTCTTTTGGTTTGAGCGAAATTTATTCCTATCCATTTGAATTGTATTGGGAGATTGAAGACCAAACTAAAAAGTATGCTTTTTTAAAATCCATTAGTGATATTATTGGACCTGCAGATGTAAATGATCTGATCGATCACATAGATCATATCGTGAAGCGCGTTGGAATCGACCATGTAGGAATCGGTACCGACTTTAATCATGGCAGTGGAATAGATGGCTATACAGATGCTGCTGATGCCCTAAATGTCACAGTAGGTTTGGTTAAGAGAGGCTACTCTGCAGATGATATTGAAAAAATATGGGGAGGTAATTTTCTTCGTGTTTTCAAGGAGGTAGAACAAATAGCTGTTCAAAACAGGAATTGAAGTGGTTTAAGAAAACGAAGACTATTTACAAACAAAGCTTTATGAACATTGAACTTCAACTATTTTTCCTTCAATAGATATAGCTATAAAACTCAAAATAGCCTGTCTCGACCGCAGTGGAGAAAAGCTTCGTCAATAACCATAAGCCTTTATTCTCAATTTAGTCCTGCATTCTTAAATCACTTCATTAAATTTACTGCATAATCAAGATGATTTGACATTTTGAATTATTGGCCTTAGATTTACACTGATAATGATAAACAAGACTTTTAACTCTTATTTTAGTTTCTTTTACTTTTTTACCAAAAAGAAGGACTAGGACTATATAGTAGTTAAAATCAAAAATATAAGGAGTCCTACAATGTGGGACTCCTTTTTTGTTTTAGATGTTTTATGAATAAGACAATTGCAATACAGGGATATAAAGGATGCTTTCATCAGGAAGCTGCAGCTAAGTACTTTGGAAGTACAGACCTGTCTGTGCTTGAGTGCGATACCTTCAATAAGCTTGGAGAAGCTATTGATGATGAAGTAGTGCCTATTGGAATCATGGCGATCGAGAATTCAATAGCTGGGAGTATCCTCCAGAATTATCGGATACTAAGGGAGAGTGACTTCACAATAGTAGGAGAAGTATTTCTGCGAATCGTACATAATCTCATGGCACTACCAGGAGAAAGAACTGATTCGCTCAAAGAGGCAAGCTCTCATCCCATGGCTATCAACCAATGTTTGCAATTCTTTAAGCAACACCCCCACATCAAACTTGTAGAGTCAAATGATACGGCACTTAGTGCTAAGCTAGTAAGCGAAAACAAGCTGAAAGGCTTTGCAGCGATTGCAAGTAAAACCGCAGCACAACTTTATGACTTAGAGATCTTGAATGCAGGTATAGAAACATCTAAGATCAATTACACCCGATTCTTTATCATTCAAAAAAATGAGGGCACTATCGATCATGATGAAGTTAATAAGGCTTCGATCTATCTGCGTGTGCTGGACAAACCTGGATGTTTACTTAAAGTATTAAAGATAATCGAAGACCAAAATACTAATATCAGCAAACTGCAATCCTACCCAGTATTAGGGAAGGTGAGTGAATACTTCTTTCATCTTGATCTAGAGTTTGCACACTACGAACAGTATAAAAACATCATGGATAGACTCCAGGATGTGACTATGGAGTTAAAGGAATTAGGTTCTTACAAAAAAGCGACAGTATATGATAATCAGCCCGTCGGATAGAATAGGAAAAGTAAAGACATACTACTTCGCTACTAAGCTTGCGCAGATCGCTCAGATGAACAAAGAAGGTAAGCAGGTAATTAATCTTGGCATCGGTAGCCCAGATCAACTACCACCCACTGCAGTGATTGATAAACTCAGTGAGGCAAGTAAAGGATCAGATGTAAATAAATATCAATCATATACAGGGCTTCCTCTACTAAAGGAAGCATTTGCTAATTGGTATAGGAGACATTTTAATGTTACAATAGATCCTACTAAGGAGGCACTGCCACTGATTGGCTCCAAGGAAGGAATCATGCATATAGCGATGTCATTTCTCAATCCTGGCGACAAGGTACTTGTACCCAATCCTGGATATCCTGCTTATCGGATGACCACACTATTAGCAGGGGCAGAACCCATAGCATTTGACCTCAGAGAGGATAATGACTGGCAACCAGATTTTGATGCTATCGAGAAAGAGGATCTAAGTAAGGTCAAGATCATGTGGGTCAACTACCCAAACATGCCTACTGGAGCAAAAGGATCTAAGGCATTATTCGAAAAATTAATTGCCTTTGGAAAGAAACATAGCATCTTGATCTGTCATGATAATCCTTATGGATTTATCCTTAACGACAAACCTATGAGTATCATGGAAATCCCGAATGCAAAGGATGTCGCTTTAGAGTTAAACTCTCTTAGCAAATGTTATAATATGTCAGGGTGGAGAGTTGGGGTCTTGGTAGCAAATCAAAAAGTTATCCAGTCTGTACTTAAGTTTAAAAGTAATATGGACTCGGGTATGTACAAGCCGCTACAGATCGCTGCTACAGAAGCATTGAGCCAAGATCAATCATGGTTTGACTCCTTAAATAAGGAGTATCAGAGGAGGCGTGTAGTAGTCTGGAAGATCATGGATTTACTGCAATGCCAATATGATAAAGGTAGAGCTGGACTATTTGTATGGGGTAAAGTACCACAAGAAATAACTGATACGGAAGCTTGGGTAGAAGACATCTTACAAAAAACAAACGTTTTTATTACTCCAGGGTTTATTTTTGGCACTAATGGTGCACAGTATATAAGGATATCTCTTTGTACTACTGTAGAAACCTTTGAGGAAGCACTAAGAAAAATTGAAAAATATATCATCCTAGAAAAATCAATAGCATGAAGATCTGTGTAGTAGGCTTAGGATTAATTGGAGGGTCAATGGCTATAGACCTCAAGGCAAAAGGGCACTATATTATTGGTGTGGATAAAAGTCCATCTCACATAGAGCAGGCGTTAGAGCTAGGTTTAGCAGACGAAGTACATGATCTAAGTACTGCAATGCAGGATGCAGAGGTCATCATAATAGCTGTACCAGTAGATGCGATTGAGAAAGTACTCGTAAAGGTATTAGATGATATGAATCTAAAAGCTGTTGCAATAGATGTAGGATCGACCAAACAAGACATTTGTGATAGCATCAAGTCACATGGCAAACGAGGAAGATTTGTAGCTGCTCACCCTCTTGCGGGTACAGAGTTCTCAGGACCAACTGCCGCGATACCCAATTTATTCAGTGGTAAGAAAAATATAATCTGCGAGGAGGATGCCATAGACGAAGATGCGCTAGACACCGCTTTACAAATTTTTTCTGAAATAGGAATGACCAATATATTTATGAATCCAGACAACCATGATATGCACATGGCCTATGTCTCTCACCTTTCACACGTGAGTGCATTTACTTTGGGACTGACAGTTCTGGATATTGAGCAAGATGAGAAGCAGATCTTTAATCTAGCCAGCACAGGTTTTGAATCAACCGTACGTCTCGCTAAAAGCTCGCCAAATACGTGGGCCTCTATTTTTAACAAAAACTCAAATCACCTGACGAAAGCGTTAGGTAATTATATATCAAGACTCCAAGAATTTAAATCAGCTATCGAAAATCAAGATACAGAAAAGATGAAAATCTTGATGGATGATGCCAATGATATCAAGAGAGTATTAAAAGGAATCAAACTAAACGTCGTTAAATTAAGCTAAACATGTCAACAGAAACAGCAACCCAAAAATCAACAACCAACTGGTTCAGAAAAACAGAAATCCCTGTAGTCATCTCAGGCCCTTGCTCTGTCGAAACAGAAGAACAAGTCATAGAAACTTGTAAGCGTTTAAAAGCTACTGGTAAAGTAGATATACTGAGAGGAGGAATTTGGAAACCTAGAACCAGGCCTGGCACTTTTGAAGGGATCGGTATCAAAGGTTTACCATGGATGCAAAAAGTAAAAGAAATCACTGGTCTACCTATCACGGTCGAAGTTGCAAAAGCTGCACACGTGGACGCTTGCCTTGCATTTGGTGTAGACATACTTTGGGTCGGTGCTCGTACTACTGTCAATCCTTTTGCAGTGCAAGAGATTGCTGATGCTGTTAAAGGAGTAGACATCCCTATCCTTGTCAAAAATCCTATCAATCCTGATCTTGCATTATGGATGGGTGGTATGGAAAGATTTAAAGCAGTAGGCGTACAACGTCTTGGGGCAATCCATAGAGGCTTCTCTCACATTGGAGAAAAATTTTATAGAAATAGACCTGAGTGGCAGATCGCTATAGAGTTTATGAGGCAGAACCCAGACATTCCTCTCATCTGTGATCCAAGTCATATTTGTGGTAGAAGAGATATCCTAGCAGACGTATCCCAAAAGGCGGTCAATCTAGGATTCGATGGCTTGATGATTGAGTCTCACATTGATCCTGATAATGCATGGAGTGATGCCAAGCAACAGATCACCCCTGAAGTAACTGGTGACTTAATCACTGCGCTGAAGGCTAGACAAACAATGGAGAATGATCCCACAATGCAAGGTTCTCTTGACTATCTCAGACAGGAGATCAATACCATCGATGACGACATCCTAAACTTATTCGCTGAACGTATGGGTATTGCCAGAAAGATCGGAGAGCACAAAAAAGCTAATAACATGACCATCCTACAACAAAAGAGATGGAGTGAGATCATAGATAAGGTACAATCTAAAGGTGTAGCCAAAGGACTAAGCAAAGAGTTTATATCTAAGTATATAACTGCGGTACATGATGAGAGTATCAATCAGCAAGAAGAGATTATGAAGGGTTGATCTATGAACGCATAGACACTAAGGCACAAAGAAAATATACTTTGCGCCTTAGTGTCTCTGCATTAACTCACAATAACTCTGCGCCTCTTCATTCAATTAAATATTGGACTTTAATATTCGATTCCATAAACTTACCTTTACAAGTTTAGTTATATATGTAAAGGGACTTAATGCCTAAAAAACCGACTGCTCAAGATTACATAGAGGTAATCGGAGCTCAAGAAAACAATCTACAGAACATATCTGTAAAAATACCCCGTAATCAGCTTGTTGTAGTGACTGGTATAAGTGGTAGTGGTAAATCCTCACTAGCATTCGATACAATCTATGCTGAAGGACAACGGAGATATATGGAGACCTTCTCAGCGTACGCTAGACAGTTTCTTGGCAAGATGGATAGACCAGAGGTAGAAAAAATAGAAGGCCTAAGTCCTGTCATCTCCATAGAACAAAAAACAACTGGTTGGAATCCTCGGTCAACTGTTGGAACGACTACGGAGATTTATGATTTCTTACGATTACTCTATGCAAGAATAGGAGAAGCTTACTCCCATGTCACAGGAAAAAGGATGGTTAAGTATTCTGAAGAAAAGATCATCAAACAAATCCTCAAAGACTTCGATGGTAAGAAGATCATCATTCTCTCTCCGATGATCAGAGCTCGTAAAGGGCACTACCGTGAGCTTCTAGACCAAACAAGAAAGAAAGGATATACCAAAGTAAGAGTCGATGGTAAGATCATCGACCTAGTACCGGGGTTACAGCTAGATAGATACAAGGTACACGATATAGAGATCGTAGTAGATCGATTAAAGATCGAAAAAGGGAAACGTGAACGCCTAGCCGCTTCTATGGAAATCGCTATGAAGCTAAGCAATGACTTTATCATGGTACAAGATGCAGATACTGACGAAGTATACCCTTTTAGCAAAAAACTCATGTGTGCAGATAGTGGAATCTCTTATGAGGAACCTTCCCCAAACTCCTTTTCATTTAACTCTCCTTATGGAAATTGTAAAACCTGCAAAGGCTTAGGTCAGCTAAACCTAGTTGATATGGCTAAGGTGATTCCAGATGACACTAAGAGTATTAATGATTCAGGTATAGCACCATTTGGAGAAGTAAGGGAAAACATGACTTTCACACAGTTAAGAAAAATTGCCAAGAAGTTTAAATTTACTTTCTCTACTCCAATCAATAAAATACCAAAAAAAGCACTTGATATAATACTACATGGGGGGAACGAAGATTTTGATCTAGACTTAAGAAATACTAAGCATGATCTTGTCTACAACCTAGCTGACGAAGGCCTCACGAATATGCTAGAGAGATGGTTTAGAGAATCCTCTTCGGAGAAAATAAGGCAATGGGCAGAAGACTTCATGACCATTGATATATGTGAGGATTGTCAAAGCTATCGACTCAGAAAAGAATCGCTCCACTTTAAGTTAGGAGAAAAACATATCGGCGAATTAGCCCAAATGGATCTGAGTGATCTCTATGAATGGTTTAGCTCGATAGAGAAACATCTAGACAAGAAGCAATTAGAGATCGCTAGAGACATCATAAAAGAGATTAGGTTGAGATTAGGTTTTTTGCTAGAAGTAGGCCTTGATTACTTAAATCTAAATAGGCCTGCGAGAACCCTTTCAGGAGGAGAATCTCAGCGAACAAGGTTAGCTACTCAGATCGGATCTCAACTTACAGGCATCACTTATATCATGGACGAGCCAAGCATAGGCCTCCATCAGAGAGACAATCATCGCCTGATCAATGCACTAAAGAATCTTACCTATATCGGCAATACGGTATTAGTAGTAGAGCATGACAAAGATATTATGCTGGCATCAGATTACCTTATAGATCTAGGGCCTGGTGCAGGTAAGCACGGTGGTAATATAGTCAATGAAGGAGTACCAAAATCATTTTTAAAATTAAATAGTAGCACTGCTAAATTTCTAAATGAAACGGACAAAATAGAGATTCCAAAAAAACGACGCAAAGGCAATGGGAAGAAACTCGTATTAAAAGGAGCAGAAGGTCATAACCTTAAAAATGTAGATCTCACTATCCCGTTGGGTACATTCGTATGTGTGACTGGAGTTTCTGGTAGTGGAAAATCTTCACTGATTAACTCTACCCTCTATCCTATCCTACGGCAGTATTTTTACAAAAGCATACAAAGACCCCTTAAGTTTAAAAAAATAGTGGGTATAGATAACCTTGATAAGGTAATCGAGATAGACCAAAAACCAATCGGTCGAACACCACGATCCAATCCAGCAACTTACACTGGAGTATTTACAGATATCAGAAAAATATTTACTAACCTTCCAGAAGCTAAGATTAGAGGATATAAAGCTGGTAGATTTTCATTTAATGTAAAAGGAGGAAGATGTGAATCCTGCCAAGGTGCAGGTAAGAGAACCATCGAAATGAATTTTCTCCCCGATGTATATGTGGATTGCGAAACTTGTCTAGGGAGAAGGTATAATAGGGAAACGCTTGAGATATTGTATAAAGGAAAGTCCATCTCAGATGTACTGAATATGACTGTCGAGGAGGGAGTAGAATTTTTTAAGGCTATTCCAAATATTTACAGAAAACTCAAAACACTAAACAGTGTAGGACTAGGCTATATCACGCTCGGACAACAAGCTACTACTCTGTCTGGAGGGGAAGCGCAAAGAGTTAAACTATCAGAAGAACTTGCTAAAAAAGATACTGGTAATACCCTGTATATTATGGATGAGCCCACTACTGGCTTACACTTTGAAGATATCAAGCACTTACTAGATGTACTTACTAAGCTAGTAGAAAAGGGAAATACTATCATTGTCATAGAGCATAACATGGATGTGATAAAGATGGCGGACTATATAGTCGATGTAGGTTTAGAAGGGGGTAAGTATGGCGGAGAAATTTTGTTTTCGGGAACACCCGAAGAATTGATCAAACACAAGACTAGCTATACTGGCAAATACCTCAAGTCAGAGCTTAAGTAAGTAATCTTGGGTTATAATTGATAGCCACAAGTCAAAAAACCGAGAAGAGCACCTCTTAAGAATTCAAGTCTTGGTAGAATGATGAACCTTGCAAAAATAAAAATCGGTCTTTCAGCTAATCTGAAAGACCAATTTGTTACTAACACGCTAACAAAATATTTGAGTAAGAATTTTAGTAAATACTCTATACTGAGACTTTCTAATTTGGTAAACCCACAGATTTGCCACAATAAATTTTTAGAAATATTTATTTAATAGTTAAGGCTTAGATACGTAGAGCTTAAGGGAAGAAAAACCAATTACCTCTCCACCTTAAGTGAACGAAATTTCCCAATATTTCCTTTATTAGATAGATAATATCAAAACAATATGAGTAGTCAGTTAGCAATCGCCAAAGAAGATCTTAACAAGTATGGATATTTAAATATTGACGTAGATCCGACACTAGATCTAAACGTAGAAATCGAGCGTCTAAAAAAAGAGAAAAATGCCATCATACTAGCGCATTATTATCAGGAATCTGAGATACAGGATATAGCTGATTATATCGGAGATAGTCTAGGATTATCTCAAAAAGCTGCAGAAACAGATGCTGAGATTATAGTATTTGCGGGAGTACATTTTATGGCGGAGACGGCAAAAATGCTCAGCCCTAACAAAAAGGTATTATTACCAGATCTTAAAGCAGGGTGCTCTCTGGCAGATTCCTGCCCACCGCATCTATTCAGAAAATTTAAAGAAAAATATCCTGACCATGTAGTCATCAGTTATATAAACTGCACGGCAGAGTTGAAGACACTTACTGATATTTGCTGTACCTCATCAAATGCGGTGCATGTAGTCAATAGCGTGCCAAAAGAAAAAGGAATCATATTCGCACCTGATAAAAATCTGGGTGCATATCTAATCAAAGAGACCGGACGAGATATGATCTTATGGAATGGCACTTGCATGGTACATGAGATATTTTCTCATGAGAAGATTACTAAGTTAATGCTGAGACACCCTGATGCAAAATTCATAGCGCATCCTGAGTGTGAGGCGCATCTACTTGAGAAGGCAGATTTTATAGGTTCTACAAGTGGTTTATTAAGATATACTCAAGAAAATCCAGCAGAAAAATTTATCGTGGCTACCGAGGCAGGTATACTTCACCAGATGGAACTAAAATCTCCTAATAAAACTTTTATCCCTGCACCGCCTAATAATACTTGCGCATGCAATGATTGCCCTCATATGAAGCGGAATACAATGGAGAAATTATATCTAACTATGGAGTATGAGTTACCAGAGATACATTTAGAGGGTTGGGTGATTGAACAAGGTGTAGCGAGTATTGATAGGATGCTTGAGATTTCTGCGGCAGCTGGACTATAGTAGCATTTAAACTTTACATGTACCAAATATTTAATGCTGACGTTTTAATATTTGTTTGTACTGAATAGTCACCCATGGCCAAAACCAAATTTGTATTTATTCTTTCTTTACTCTGCTGCATGAGCTTCCAGTTAGCTGCGCAAAAAGGATTAGAGCTTGGAGGATGGGTAGGTGCTTCTTACTATTTTGGCGATCTTAACACTAACTATAGACTTACTAAGCCGGGTTTTGCGGGTGGTATAAATGGCCGATATAACCTTAACACAAGACTTGCAACCAAAGGCAGCATTAACTATGCTCAGCTCAGATCAAGTGATGCAGACTCTGATAATCAATTTGAAAATCAAAGGAATCTTGAATTTTACAATAATATATTTGAGTTCACAGGTCAGTTTGAGTTTAACTTTTTCCCTTATGTCCATGGCAGTAAAGATAATTGGTACACACCCTATATTTTTGGAGGGCTCTCCGCTTTTTATCATAATCCGAAACGTAAATATGAAGGCGCTACCTATGCGTTGAGAGATTTTGGCACCGAGGGTCAAGCGGCCGGCGATGAGTATCTACCCTTCAGTGGTTCCTTTACATTTGGAGGTGGCTTTAAGTGGGATATAGGAGAATCATGGAGTATGAATATAGAATTAGGGGTTAGAAAAATATTCACAGATTATATAGATGATGTAAGTGGAGCCTATCCAGACGCTGCAGCTCTTGAGGCTAGCAGGGACGCTACTGCAAGATTACTGTCTTCTGGCACTGCATTAAATCAAGATATTATTGGTACTGGCAGACAGCGAGGTAACAGCAGAGACAATGATACCTATAACTTTATAGGTGTCAGCATCATGAAATATTTTGGCGATCTAGTATGTCCCAAGATTTCAAATAATTTTAATTAGAAACGACTCAACTCTTTAGTTATCTAACTTACTTGCGCAATCTCCCCTTTTTACTTTGATCTTAATATCTTGCTTATCTAAAACCGTAAAAGAGAAATGACGCAGGAAAAAATAATTAGGCATGGCGTCATGCTAAACGTATATCCAGACAGTATAGGCAATAAACTACAGGATACTATTGCAACGCTAAAATTACCTGCATTTAAAGATACCTTCTCATTACTTTATATTCTACCCACGTTTTTTAATAGTGATCTTGATCGAGGCTTCTCTATAATCGATTATGATATAAATACAGAATTAGTTTCTAAAGAAGATCTAAAAGAATTAGAACAACTCAACATCTTGCTGAAGCTAGATATTATTCTTAACCACCTTTCTGTAGCGTCACCTCAGTTCAAAGACTTGCTAGCTAATGGTGAGGAATCAAAATATAAAGACTTTTTTATCAATTGGAATGAATTCTGGAAGGGAGAAGGAGAGATGGGAGATGATGGAATCATTATACCTAAGAGCGAACATTTAGATAAACTCTTTATGAGGAAGTCTGGACTTCCAATATTGAAAGTACTATTTCCTGATGGATCTGAGCGGCCTTACTGGAATACCTTCTATCAACAAATATCTTATACTTGTATCAAACCCAAAGATTTAAATGCCATACAAGGACTATCACAATCGCAAGCTAAATCTATCTGCTCTATTGTAAATAAGGTCATAGATGCTGGTGAGGGTCTCAATGAAATAGACTTAATAGAATATAATAGTTATAGAACTGAAATCTTAAAAATCATAAATAGTCATCGGACCTACCTCGGTCAAATGGATGTAAATGCTAATTCCGAATTGATATGGGTCTACTATGATCAGGTATTGCAAAAAGTAAGTAGTTATGGTTGCCAGATCTTGCGTTTAGATGCATTTGCCTATTTGCACAAAGAAGTAGGAGCATCTAATTTTTTTAACAAGCCTGGTACTTGGGATCACCTAGAACGGATCAATCAACTGGCCATAAAACATAATCTAAACCTACTACCAGAAATCCACGCCGAGTATGGACTGCACCTACATGATGAAGTCGCAGACAAGGGATATTTTATATACGACTTTTTCTTGCCAGGAATAATCCTTCACACTATCGAAAAAAATAATAATGAAGCGCTAACCTACTGGGCTAAAGAAGTAGTTACCAAAAAATATAAAACAGTTAATATGCTTGGATGTCATGATGGGCTTCCAGTACTAGATCTAAAAGGTAAAGAGGTTAATGGGAACTATAATCCTGGACTCTTATCAGAAAGGGAGATTGATGATATCATGGATATAGTTATCAATCGGGGAGGTCGTGTTAAAAACTTGTTCGGTCCTGATGGAAAAAAGATCTCTTATTATCAAATAAACGCCACTTACTATAGTGCGCTCGGTGAAGATGATAAAAAAATGCTACTTGCGAGAGCGATACAACTATTTATGCCTGGCATACCTCAGGTATGGTATCTCGATCTCTTCGTCGGCAAAAATGATGATGTGGCTGCGGACCAAGGTGGTACTGGTAGTCACAAAGAGATCAACAGAACTACGCTTACCTTAAAAGATGTAGAGGAAGGTTTAAAAAAAGACATAGTAATAAACCAAATAGAGCTAATACGATTAAGAAATACATCTAATGCATTTAGCGGTGTTATGTCTATTAATGAAGGCGATGTAGATCAACTACAAATAAAATGGACAAATGGCGATGACTTTGCAACACTAAAAGCAGACCTTAGTTCTTATGCTTTCTCTATCGAAAGTGTAGAATCTGGAGAGACAAAAAATCTAGCCTATCTGAATTGATAGCAAACCGAATGACTTCATTAACTTAAGGGAATAAAAGAGGCGAAATGCAATATGCGATAGAAGGAATAGCTTTAGGTCTGATGCTGACTATCATGCTAGGTCCTATACTCATAGCCTTAGTACAGACATCTCTTGAAAATGGCAGCTCTGCTGGAATAGCCGTTGGTTGTGGAATCTGGATTAGTGACCTCATCATCATTGCTTCTAGTTACTTTGCACTAAACCTTATCGGCGATGTAGTACAAGGAGGAGGGTTTAGATATTGGCTTGGTCTTTTAGGTGGTTTGGTATTGATTATATTCGGTCTAGGAGCATATTTTAAAAAAGTAAAAATAGGACCAGAAAAGAAATTCTTCTCCGCTAAGAACTACGCAGGATTCTGGATGAAAGGATTCTTGGTCAATACTATTAACCCCTTTACCTTTATTTTTTGGCTAGGCGTCATCTCTACTTATGTCATTGCTCGCAAAATCACTGGACTTCAAGCATTTATATTTCTAGGCTCTATCTTGTTGACTATCATAACCACAGATATCCTTAAAATACTGATGGCTAAGAAGATTAAAGCAAAAATGCAGTCTCATCAGTTACAATGGTTTAATAGAATCGCTGGAATTGGATTATTCATATTTGGAATTTACTTAATCTATAGGAGTGTTTTAGAGGTCTAAGTGTAAGATAGTTTACACTATGACTCTACATTGTAGATGTTGTAGACTACAAGTAGTGCCTCGTAGAGAGGTTTGTAGAGCAAATAAGATAGTAGTAGTAATCGGTTCTTGAGTCTTGTATATGTATTTAACGAAATACAATTCTCATTCTAGGGAAAAAAATAAAACATTAAGGGTGTTTTAAATTACTAAGGGTAAAAAACTTAAATCTTAAACTAAGGGGTTATTTTGAGAGATAAGTCAAAAATAAAAAAGCCGTCTAGAAATCTAGATGGCTTTTTTATTTTCGCTTGTTTTCATCATATCCTAAGGGGTAGGATTTCGTTTCATTATTGCTGAGATAACAAGACTCATAATTAATCCAAATAATGACCCTGATACAAAAGTCATCATTATACCCCCTATACCGCTCAATTGTTCTTTTATACTTTCGGTGGTTGTATCCTCAAGCATTTGTTCAATTTGTAATTGATCCATCCCTGCTGCACTAAACATCGCTTCATTCGTATTTCTTTGAAACTCTGCCATACTTTCCCAGTCTTCTGCAGACCACATTCCCATGATAATATACCCAACAGTCAGTGTAATTAGACTATAGACCAGATAGGTGAGAAAAGTAGTCTTCAGGCCTTCGCCAAAAGATATTAACCCTTCTTGATTATTACGTTCAGCCTTTAAAGCCATAACCATAAAAATCAATGGTACTACTAGCGCAAGGACAAAAGCTATAGTCCCATTAAATCTAAGATCTGATTTGATAATAAATAGAACCAACGAATAGACAGAATGTAATACACCTGCCATCAATCCATACTTCAAAAAATTTGTCATGACTTAGTAATCTGGTTATTTAAGGTGTAGGGTTTCGTTTCATAATAGCAGAAACTATAAGTGAAATAAGTAATCCAAAAAACGCATTTCCTAATAAGTTTAGCATAATAGCGCCGAACCCAGAAGTGGAAGCTTTTATTTTCTCTACGGTCAAATCTTCCATTGCTTCCTCTACCATCAATTCGTCTGCTCCTACCATTTCAAACATTCCTCCAACATTCTCTTTTTGGATATCTACTACAGTCTGCCAGTGATCTTCACTATATGTTTGAAATAATCCAAATGACACTAACGAACTGATAATTGCGGCAATAAAAAAGATTAAGAAGGAAGTCTTAAGAGCTTCTCCAAATGAGATAAAACCTTCCTGTGATGATCGTTCTTCTTTTACGCCCATCACCATAAATATTATCGGAAGGATAATACCAAAGATTAGGCCCACAGAAAAACTTTGGGTCAACTCAAATTTTACGAAATGTAGAACTACAATAACTATTGAGCTAATCGCACCAGCTATGATTCCATATTTAACTGTTGAATTCATTTTATTTAATTTTTCGATTTATTACAAAAGGAAACTTCTTTCTTATATACCTAGCTTCATTTTTATCTACACCTCCATTGGCACTTTCTAATTTAATGGAAATATTATGCCTACCATTGGAATATGATGAAATTGGAAAATAACACAATATTCCTTTCTCTCCCATATTAGGATGAATAAAATAAGAGCAGTTTAGACTATCAGTCATATCTACACTATCAATCTTCATAGTGATTAATGAAAGTTTAGCCGCTAGAATATCATCAAGATATTCCTCATAGTATTCCGTTCGCCTGTCTACATATTCTTGGTGTATCTCATCTCTTAAAGCTTCTAAAAAACTAGGATCATGACTTTGGTAATATTCTAATTTATTTCCATACTTAACTTTTTGATCTTCTGTCAATTTACTCTCCTCTCCTCTTACAACACTTCTCATAAATCTCAACTCTTTCACCTCTTCCGTCCTGAAAGAATCTATAAACTCATTTTCACGATAAGAGGAATTAAACAATGAGTAAAACCCTTTTTTTGTAAACGGTACAATCTTAGGAAATCTACTTTCAAAGGTTTCATTTTCATTTTTATTTGAGCGGAAAAATACTTTTGCTAATGCTTGATCAGAATATTCATATGCATCAATACTTACTGATTTTATTATAGGATTTCTTTTTTCATCATAGTTTTGTCTAGCATACTGTTCCCTTAAATCATCATAGTTAATATAGTTTATTGATCTAGCTGATATTTCATCTTTGTAGGTTTCGCGATCACTAAACGAAGGATGGTAAGTGTAAGAGTTAAATCCAAATGATGGAGCTATAAAGCTTATGAAAATTATATATGGAATTGCAATGATGACTAGTCTCCTTGTGTATTTATCATCTATGAAGTTGTATAATAAGGGTCTGAATAAAAAAGACAATGTCAATACACCCACAACTCTATAAATCCAATAGTAAAATTTGGAAAAGATCGGAGACTCGATACGCTTTAAGGAACCAAAAGATATAAAGTCTATAAATACCAAAAAGGTAAGCAGTAAGATAAACATGCTAGTTATTACAGCAATTCCTTCATCTTCTATTTTAAAAACCTCGCTACCTATCTGCATCAATGCCGCTATGAAAACAAACAGAGACATGATACTCAGGAAAAAAAACAGCAATAAGAAAGTAAAAGAAAATATAATACTACTCAGCTTCTCTAACCTCTCAATATAATCATCAAAATCTCCAACATTCTTAACTAGAAATTTTTCAAATCTTTCTGAATAATCTAACGCCTCATAATCTATATCTCCAGAGACATACCGTAGACCTATCGCTCCTATCCAAAGACCACGTACCGTTATATGTATCAGCAGATTAATAAAGAATATCGACCAAGAGATTTTCATGAAGAGATAAAATATATTTACGTGACTCCCCAGCACACCAGTGACATTGAGATCGATATAATCTCTAAACCCACTGATCAATGATCTTGACTCCCATATACCGAATAGTGCTAAACCAGAAATAAGCAACTCCAGCTGCCAAGATTCCTGCTGCAGCTTCTCCAGCCACTCTCTGAAAAACTCCTTTGTTCTTTTATTATTAGTCTTCTCTACCATGACGATTGTCCAAATTAGCTAATTATATGACTTAGCCGCAGAGAATACAAAAAGATTCGACTAATGAAGCGTTATAAAATATAATGCTAATACCTATGTAACTCATAAAAGCAAAAACAATCCAATAACCCTACCTGCTCCACAAGTTATACTTGAGTATGCAATAGACTGCACGGACCCCATCTTTCCAATTAATCTTTTTGCCCTCCTCGTAAGTCCTGCCATAGTAGGAGATCCCTACTTCATAGATTCTTACTCCAGGCACTCTAGATACTTTAGCCGTAACCTCTGGCTCTATTCCAAATCTTTTTTCTTTGAGTTTGATATTCTTAATAATATCAGACTTCCACATCTTGTAGCAGGTTTCCATGTCTGTGATATTAAGATTAGTAAACATATTAGATAAGAAGGTGAGCATCTTATTACCAATGGAGTGCCAAAAGAAAAGTATCCTGTGTGCTTCCCCCCCTATAAACCGGCTTCCATAGACTACATCTGCAAATCCATCCAAAATTGGTTTAAGCAATCTATTGAGTTCAGCAGGATCATACTCTAAGTCAGCATCTTGTATTACTACAATATCTCCTGTCGCTAAGGCAATCCCTGTATGTATTGCTGCCCCTTTACCCTGATTCTTATCATGACTTTGGGTGACTATATTTACGGTAGGATTAGCAGCAACAAGCTCTGATATTATAGTAGCCGTACTATCTGAGGAGTAATCATTAATAATGACTAGCTCCTTTGTAGTATCTCTTATTAGCTGCGTATCAACTAGCTTTTTTACTATTTTTTCAATAGTATTCTCTTCATTGTATGCGGGTATTATGATAGATAATTTAGCCATAAAAATTAGTGCGCCTAGACAAATAGTGTTTTACATTTGCACTTTGAAAATTTAAAAGAATTCGATTTGAAGTTCCACACCCTCAAAGTTGGCAAAGTAATAAGAGAAACTGAAGATTCTACCTCTGTATATTTTGATGTTCCTGAAGAATTAAAAGATGCCTATCAATATAAGGCAGGTCAATACTTGACGCTAAAGTTTGATATCAACGGCAAAGAATATAGAAGAGCCTACAGTATCTGTACTAGTCCGTTAGATAATGAGATGGCGGTTACCACCAAACGCGTGTTTAAGGGAGTCGTCTCTAATCATATCAACGATATAGCTAAAGAGGGATTAGAAATGGAGGTGATGGTACCAGACGGCAAGTTTACGGTCAAGACTGATCCCGAGAAGCAAGTAGACTACTATATGTTTGCTGGAGGTAGTGGGATCACTCCTATGATGGCGCTTATCAAGACCATCGTCGAGCAAGAACCTATGAGTGTGTGTCATCTCTTATATGGAAATAGGGATGAAAATAGCATCATCTTCAAAAATGAATTAGAAAGTCTGATTAAAAAATATGAAGGCCAGATTACTGTAAGGCACATCTTAAGCGAGCCCATACAAGAAAAAGCTGGAGGACTTACTGGCATGTTTAAAAAGCCAAAAATCAGTTGGCTGGGTTGGAAAGGGTTTTTGTCTGAAGAAAAAATAAAACTATTCTTTGAAGAAAATCCTAAAAGAGGTAATGCTCAAAAATATCTGGTCTGCGGGCCCGGCCCAATGATGGATATGGTGATGAGCTCACTAGCATCAGTGGGAGTAGATAAGAAAGAAATCCTAATCGAATACTTTGCGTCTCCTGACGACAAGTCTAAAGATGGTGCTAAAGCCGGAGGCAGTGGTGATGGACACAATATCAAAGTAAAGCTCTCAGGAAAAGAATTCGAAGTATCAGTGCCTGCAGATAAAACAATCCTTGAAGCAGTCATCGATGCAGGTTACGAACCACCCTACTCTTGCACGAGTGGAGCATGCTCTACCTGTGTTGCGAAGACTAAGTCAGGAACAATAACTATGGATGCGTGCTATGCACTCGATGATGATGAGGTAAAAGATGGTTATATCCTAACTTGTCAGGCGCGTCCACAGAGTGCAGATGTAAGCATTGTTTTTGAAGACTAGGCTAGGATAAAAAAAATTTATCTCCTGTTATCCTTTAAAGAATACCCACTTAGCAAGTTCTTTGAAAGAAGCTTTCTTACCATACATGAGAATACCTACGCGGTAAATCCTACCTGCCAGCCAAACAAAGAAAAAGCAGAATGCTATAAGCAATACTACTGATAATACCATTTGCCAAATTGGAGGCGAAGCTGGTATTCTTACGGGCATAACTACAGACGATAGCAGAGGAATGATCGATGACCAAACCACAAGTGACGTATTCGGCGCTTTGATAGCACTAAATGCAATATAGACCGCAAGCATCAACGGCATCATAATAGGAAACATCAAAGTCTGAGCTTCATTGATATCTTCTCCAACGGCAGAACCTAGAGCTGCAAATAAAGAAGCATAGGCAAAATAACCGCCAAGGAAATACAAAATGCTCATGGGTATTAATAATCCCCAATTTATATTTCCCAATTCTTGCATGATTTGTACCATCTTTTCTTGACCCTCACTCATTGCAGCTTGCATATCTTCTGGAGACACTCCAGCGATATCAGTCAATGATGATGAAGACTCAGCACCAATAAACATAGAGGATAGAGGTGCTAATAAGGCTAGTAGTATCATCCAAATAACTATTTGAAGCAAACCAACCGAGCCCACACCTATAATTTTACCCATCATAAGTTGATAAGGTTTGACGGAGGAGATCAATACCTCTATAATTCGATTTACTTTCTCTTCCATCACGCTACGCATGACCTGTCCACCATATATCAGTATGATCATAAACATCGCATAACCTATGATTCCACCAATTACAGAGCTCACAATGTTAGTCAGAGAGCTAATCTTTTTATCGGTGTCTTTTATCGTCTTGGGTGCAAGAGACACATTAGTGGAGAGCTTTTCTACTTTACTTAAGTCTAGATCTAGGGCCTTTACTTTATAATCTCTTATTCTATCTTCTACTCTATTACCAATAATCAAAGATTCATCAATAGCAAGCTGCTCGTCACTGTGATAATTGACTTCAAATTTTCTTTCATTTTCATTGATCGTCCCTGGTATTTCTATAATACCATCTATTTTACCTTCTTCATAATCTTCTAGTAATTCTGCAAATGAGCGGTTAGATATATCTAATGTTATGTTATTAGTTGATTCTATAGCTCCGCTCAGAATATCACCCTTGTCGAATACTGCAATGTTCCTCTGCTCATCAGATTGTCTTGACATGACAAATGCCACTACAGCTAAGAAAGCTACCATAGCTAATGGAGCTAAAAAAGTCCCCAAGAGAAAGGCCTTACTTCTGACTCTGGTTACAAATTCTCTTTTTATAATCAACCAAATCTTACTCATCGCTTTGTCCGTCTACTTGTTTAATAAAAATTTCATTTAAGGTCGGGAGAATTTCATTGTAAGAGTTAATCTCATGACCTCGATCCATTAGCTCTCTGAGGAGTTCGTTAGAGTTGTGACCTTCTTTTACGCTGATGATTAAATCATCGTCACTGTCAGTAAGCACCTCGAAAGAATCACTAATTAAAGCTTTGTCTAAATTTCCTTTAAATCCAATTCTAAATTTGTTTTCCTTAAATCGCTCTTGGAGCTCGCTAACCCTTCCTTCCAGAATAACTTTTCCCTTATTCATTAAGACAATGTCTTCGCAGATCTGCTCCACCTGTTCCATCCTATGAGTAGAGAAAATAATACTCGTACCGTTTTTATTGAGTTCGTATATTTCATCTTTGATAAGGTTAGTATTGATTGGATCTAATCCTGAAAAAGGCTCATCAAGGATCAACAACTTTGGGTTATGACATACCGTAGATATAAACTGTATCTTCTGTTGCATTCCCTTTGATAGTTCATCTACTTTTTTACCCCACCAGTCTTTAATCTCAAATTTTTCCATCCAGCCAAATAGCGAATCCCGAGCGTCTTTTGTGGTCATCCCTTTGAGTTGAGCAAGATAGAGTAACTGCTCGCCTACTTTCATTTTTTTATAAAGTCCTCTTTCCTCTGGCAAGTAACCGATCTGAGAAGGGCTGAATGCTGACAAAGGCTCTCCGTCTAAAAGTATCTTGCCTTCATCTGCTCCCGTGATTGTAGTTATGATTCTGATCAATGAAGTCTTACCCGCTCCATTAGGCCCTAAGAGTCCAAAAATACTCCCTTTACTGACATTAAAACTTACATGATTAACTGCTGTATGGTTATGATATCGCTTTACTACATTTTCTAAAGAAAGAATCGACATGCTTGGGTTTTCGTGAAGCACCAAATATAACAAGACTATCCCTAATGACTTGGGTTTTTATAGATGAACATATCTCCTTATCAGACCAAACTAGCGATCAATTAAACTTATCTTCGCATATATGACTATCTCTGATTTAGTACTTTACAAAGACCATAATCTAATTATCCTTAACAAGCCGGCGGGGATGCCTGTCCAAAATGATAAGTCCAAAGATACGTCTCTTCTTCAGCTTGCAATCATGTATGCTAAAACCACCTTATTCCTGATTAATAGATTAGATCGACCAACATCAGGTATTGTCATGATGGCCAAGAAAAAGGAGATACAAACTTTCTTTGCTTCTAATGATAAGATCAAAAAAGAATACCTCGCTGTAGTAAAAAAAGGTATCACGCCTGCAAAGAATACACTTACTCACTATCTAAAAAAAGATGGTCGGAAGATGAGAGCGGAGATCAGTGAAACTGCGAAAGCAGAATATAAAGAGTCTATTTTAGACTATGAGATAGTTAAATCTATGGATAATTATGACTTATTGAAAATAGAATTACGGACTGGCAGATTCCATCAGATCAGAGCACAATTATCTAACATTGGTCATCCTATCAAAGGCGATGTAAAATATCATGCACGAAGAAAAAATTCTGATAGATCAATTCATCTACATGCTTATCAAATATCCTTCCAGCATCCTAAGTCTAAAAAGCAAATAGAGATCACTGCTCCCATTCCACAAAATGATGGACTCTGGAAAAGTGTAGCAGAGTTAATGCAATAAATATACTTTTGTAACTGTATGGAGAATGAAAAAGTAAAGTTTACAGATGTCAATTCACTAGGTGAGTTTGGACTTATCAAACACCTCACTAAAAATGTGGAACTCTATCATGACGCTACGATAATGGGTGTGGGCGACGATGCAGCAGTAATAGCGAGTAATCCAGACATGCTTACTGTAGTCACCACAGATATGCTAGTAGAGGGCATTCACTTTGATCTTATGTATTCTCCCTTAAAACATCTGGGTTACAAGTCGGTCGTTGTAAATGTATCAGACATCTATGCGATGAATGCCACCCCAAAGCAAATCACGGTATCGATTGCCATATCTAATAAGTACTCGATAGAGGCAATGGATGAACTTTATGAGGGTATCAAAATGGCTTGCGAGAGATATAATGTAGATCTTATTGGTGGAGATATGACTTCTTCTCCTAAAGGCATGACCATAAGTGTAACAGCAATCGGAGAAGCTCCTAAAGAAAAAATAGTGTCTAGGTCTGGAGCATCTGTAGGAGATATCATCTGTGTATCTGGACAGCTAGGCGGTGCCTATTTAGGACTACAAATTCTAGAGCGTGAAAAACAACTCTACTTAGATAATCCTGGTGTACAACCCGATCTAGAAGAACAAAAGTATGCGGTGGGTAAACAACTAAAACCTGAAGCAAGAAAAGATATGATTGAGTACTTTGATAAGAAAGAATTTGTCCCAAGCTCCATGATAGATATTTCTGATGGACTTGCCTCTGAATTATTTCATATCTGCCAGGCATCTAATGTAGGTGCATACCTAGAGGAAGGCAAGATACCTCTCAATCAAGAATCAGAATTGTTAGCGCTAAAATTTAGATTAGATCCAGTGACTTGTGCACTCAATGGTGGGGAAGATTATGAGCTGTTATTTACTGTGAAGCCAGAAGACCTGGACAAGGTCAGGCTAATGCCAAGCGTCTACATCATAGGAGAAATAGTGGAAAGAAAAGATGGCGTGAAACTCCACACTACAGGAGGTAATATCCATGACATCCAAGCACAAGGCTGGAACCACTTCGAATAAAGCATCATAAAAATTTAAAAGAGGACTTGCCTCTCCAGGCAAATCCTCAAATCTAAATCAATCAAATAACACCTTGTTGTTCTTCAGTGGTGGCTTTAATTATATATTTTTATTGAGCTTATGCTAGGTAGCATAAGCTGAAGTATACGCAGCTCATTACTCCTACTATACCACCGAGTATCATTATTCTTTCTACAATAGAAAAGTTTTCTTCCTCTTCTACTTTGAGATAATCTCTTCTTGAGTGGAATGCATTTTTCAAATTATACCTTACTTCTTCTTTTACATCTAAATATCTGTAATCGTAAAGGATGTTTTGTGTTGCTGATGTTCTCATAGTTTATTCTTTTTGTTTGATATCATTAAGATATTTCAAGAATAATGACAAATGATCTATTGTCGACGAACGAACATAAAAACTCGCTAAATGAACTAAATACTAACGTTTGGTTATCGCGAAGATATTAGATAGTGTATTGGATATACTTTATTAACCTACCATCCTCTAGATGAGATTTTTCGTAGTAGGTCTTGATAATCAGCTCTTTATAGGCTAATTCTGATGCGTAGATATCATCATTCTGATAGTTGATTACACATTTATCATCTTCACCTATTGTCTCTAAGGTGAATTCATACAGGGGTGGCGAATCAGTTTTTAAATGTACCAGTCCGTCAGGTTTTAAGATTTGTCTGTACTTTTTTAAGAAAGCTGCAGAGGTCAGTCTTCTATTGGATTTTGATCTTTTTAAAAATGGGTCGGGGAAAATAATCCATATCTCATCGATCTCATCTTGTGCGAAGTAATCAGTAATCAACTCAATCCTTGTCCTTAAAAATGCTACATTACCCAAGCCCTTATCTATTGCTTGCTTAGCACCTTTCCATATCCGAGCACCTTTTATATCTAACCCAATAAAATTTTTATCAGGATACATCTCTGCCAAACCGATAGAATATTCTCCTCTCCCACAAGCTAATTCTAAAACTATAGGATTTTCATTTTTAAAAAAATCAGATTTCCATTTCCCCTTTATTTCTACTCGTTCATTTTCTCCATTAGTCAAATAAGAATCTTCTGGATTAAAATTCTCAAACACATTCGAAAGAGAGAGGATTTCTGAAAACTTCTTCAATTTATTTTTACCCATAACCTCTTATAATAATCTATCTAATAGCGCTTCAAATTTATCATATACTACCAAGTTTCTATGACTACCTCCTTCGATTATTGTAAAAGAATCCCCTTCTCTGAGAAGTGGCTTCAGCTTAATACCTGATTCTAAGGGTACTATATTATCATTATCCCCATGAGCAATATGTACTGGCATTTTAGCTTTTGGTACATACTTGTAATTAGGAAAGACTGTATTGAGTGAAAAAGGAATTAGTACGTAAGGTGCTTGTACATTAACAACATCTGGGATGCTGTAGAATGGAGTCACCAAAATTAGCATCTCTGCATCTACCACCGTCGACAAGTAACTCGCAGGCCCAGTGCCCAACGACCGGCCATACAAGATTATATCATCTTGATATATTTCTCTGACATAATTATAAGCAAGCATAGCATCTTCATAGAATGCCTGCTGCCCGACCTCCCCATCACTTTTACCATATCCTTGATAATCAATCATAAAGACATCATAACCTCTAATCAAAAACTTATTGACAAATCTCCCCCAATGCTGTAAGTTCCTGGAGTTGCCATGAAAATATAAGACGACGCCTTTTGAAGTTTTATTCGTTTTGAAAGAGAGTGCATTGATTTGATCTCCATTTTCATGGGTTAAGTATAGCTCAGTTGCTGGATATCTTAATCTATACTGGTGATCTTTGGGAAGATCGGTAGGCAAGTAGATCATTCTATCTTGAGCAGCATAAAGACCTATGAGAACGATTCCATATAAACAAAGCAGAACACCAATAAATACAAGTAATTTTTTCAACTAATTTGAATTTGATTAGACTTCCAGATAGTATTAATAAGCTTAAGATTATGGATGTTAGGTCGATTAAATCAAGATTCAAATTTAATCTATCTTTGGCAGCTAATTTAGAAATCGTATGAGGTTTGGTAAGTTTATAATTTTAATAACATTCTTAGCTACATCTGTATCTCAGATGCAAGCGCAAGAGTATAATATCGGTATCCGTGCAGGGTTAAACTTTGGGGAATACTTAGGACCTCAAATACCAGATGTTGAGAAGTTCTCAATCTCTAGTGGCTTTCACTTTGGTATTAACTTTTCCTATAATCTTACTGATTTCCTAGCTGTACGAGGAGAGTTACTATATAATCAGAATGGCACAAGATATTCCTATGATGGAGATGGGTGGTACAAGTTTAATACTGGTGTCGTAGAAACAGGATCTGATGTACCAACGGGATTTCCTCAATATTATGCTATAAATGAAATTGTAAGAGATAACTCAAAAATTAACCTTGATATTTCTAGCGGTGGTGTAGCGCTGCCAATCAGCTTTCATTTTAAGACTTTAGAGAAGTGGGAGGTTTTTGGAGGAGGTTATGTCAACTTCATATTTTCTTCTATTGGGACAGGAGAGTGGAAGTTTGGTCCTGAATTCAAAATAGGAGAAGAATCCGTGGAACATGCATTTATTCAAGGTCAGTTTCATAACTACCGTAATGATGAGCCACGAGATGCTAATAATAGGACATTCACTGCTCCGATTACACTTAGAGCAAATGGCGTGAAGGCTGAAGTAAGATCGCCTGTAGGTGCTTATAATCTGGAAACTGATGATGATTACAATGGTAATAGGATTAGGTCATTAGACTACGGCGTCTTAGCTGGAGTCAGTTACTATCTTAACCGTGGTCTTTATCTAAGCCTTAGAGCAGATTTAGGATTGAGAGATATGACAAATAACAATGCGGAGTATTCTTACGCTGAGATCAATGATGATGGAAGCTTTGTTTATTCTAATGATTTTGACCGTAACTTCACTATCGGGTTAAGTTTAGGATTTAAGTTTTAAATTTTACCTCTCAAAGTTATTATAGCATTTCTACCGGGTGCGCTTACTCCTGAGGCGAATTGTCGATAATGTTTATCCATGATGTTTTCTAAGCCTATCGACAGCTGTATCTTATCGGTGAAGTTGTAATTAGAATACAGGTTCATAGTATGCCAAGCTAGTGCTCCCTCTGGAGTTGCATATTCTGGGTTATCACTAGAGTCTCCGAAATCTTCTATAGGTTTTTTTGCATTATATCTGCTGACATACTGAAGACTCCATTTTTCTTTTTGATATTTAAGGCTTACTCTTCCGTAGATCGGAGGTATATGCGATAAGGGTCTTTCAGTTGGTGCAAGTACCTTCCCTCTCGTCCAGTTAAATGAAGAATTTAGATCTAGATCTGTACTAAGCTTATAACTAAGATTAGCTGATACGCCATAGACATTGGCTCTAGATGCATTAACATTGGCAAATATGTCGAATGTATCTACACCACTTACTAATATCGGGGAACCATTTGCTTGTTGAAACGCTTCTCTTATAATCGCATTATTAAGACGAGTTACAAATCCTGTTAGGCTGATTTTCAGTTTTTGATTACCTCCTTGATCAAGAATAGATTTAGCAATTGTGATTTCTCCATTCACCGAATTTTCTGGCGTAAGATCTGCATTTGGAAAAGACACTTCATTACCCTTGACTCTTATCTTTGCCATGTCATCTATATTGGGCGTCCTAAAAGCCGTAGAAAGTAAACTACTCAATTGCCATCCGTCGGTGGTGTTATGTACATAGCCTATAGAACCAATTAATGCATCATTGTGGCTAGCTATGCCATCTGTAAGATTCTGAGGCCAGTCGATGGGAGCATTTATATTATATCTAAAATTTAAAAAATTTGCAGTGTATCTTGCTCCCACATTAAGATGTCTGCGTTGCTTTGAATCAGATAGGTGCATCTGTACGTAAGCTCCCATCGTGCTCATACTGCTACCTGCACTAGGATATCTTGTTAGCACATTTGTGTCTATCAACTTAGTCACAATATCTTCTTCAAAAGCAAGTGATCTGACCTTGTTATAATTATAATCTAGCCCATAATAAAACTTGCGAGTGTCTTCTGGTTTTCCTTTATGGAAGTCAATAGTAAAATTCCACACGTCTACATCTTCTTCCCCTATAGCTCTAGCCGACCTTCCAAATCTCCTCTCTATTCTATCTTCTCCTATCTTTTGATATGCTGCTATGACTATTGCCTTGTCATATAACTTTGTCTCCCTGATATGCTTCATCGTCACAGAAGAGAAAAACCTTTGTTGCGGACCATAATACCATTCTGCAAATTGTAATTGCCCACCATCTAACTCTGTTAGTCTATCATATCGTGGCACATTTGTACTATTAGAATATTGTAGATTATATACTAATTGTAACTCATCACTGGCTTGATAAAGAAGTTTTTGGAGTAGATCAAATTGCTTATATGCTGTACCCACTTGTACATTGGGTTTGTTATTCGTTACCTCTATATCTTCGTTATCTATCGTTTCTACATATTTAGGTCTTAGTCCAAAATCAGGATACTTATTTGATCGATTATTCCCTGCTCTTAGATCTCCAAATGAAGAATAACTGATGCTTGTGAGGCTCGCAAACTTTTCCCTGCCTAGATTAACGTCTATATGTTCTGTGAATTCATTATTAGCTGTTGAATGCCGTACATAATAATTAGTCTCAAAAGTCAGCGACTTATTTTTTTGAAAATTTAACTTAGGTAAGCGAGATTTAAAATGGATAACCCCCCCGAGCGCATCACTGCCATAGATCAATGCATTAGGACCAAAAATGACCTCCATCTGATCTAGCATAGCTTGGTCTATTGTAATCGCATTTTGTAGATGTCCATTCCTATAGATGGCATTATTCATCCGTACTCCATCTACAACAAGTAGGACTTTATTAGCCTCAAACCCCCTTAAAACCGGACTCCCTCCTCCCATCTGGCTTTTCTGCACATATACATTTGCATGATGAGCGAGCGCATCAGCAGAGGTCTGAGGATTAGTAGCTGAGAGCTCTGTAGCTCCTATGGACTGTACATTATAAGGCAGTGCATCAGGATCTAACTCATTGCGTCCTATCAAGATAATCTCTTCTATTAACTGATCAGTGGGCAATAGACTTACCATACCTCCTTTGTTAACTATCAATCGACCCATGATGGTAAGTTCTTTATAGCCGAGATAGTTAAAAATCAATTCTTGATCTAAAAATTCTTCAGCTATAGAGATCACTCCATTCACATCTGTGACTTCTCCGTACTTATAGTCAGATGTAAATGCCTCTACTCCGATAAGGGGCATATTATTTTCATCAACCACAGTAATCAGGTGCGACTTTTGCGCATTTAAAAATCCATGAGAAACAAATAGAAATAGAAATATTAGACTAAACCTTAGGCAGTTTAATGCTAAATGTAGTTCCTTCATCAAGTTTAGAATTTTTGACAAATATTTTACCTGAATGATAATTTTCAATAATACGCTTAGCTAATGAGAGGCCTAGACCCCACCCTCTTTTCTTAGTAGAATAACCTGGTTGGAATACTGTTTTATGCTTTGAAGAAGGAATACCTTTGCCAGAATCTTCAATATCAATACAAATATATTCATTCTCATGATAAACGTTTGCTGATATCTTACCGCTTCCTCCCATAGAGTCTAAGGCATTGCGCAAAAGATTTTCGACTACCCAGTCAAACAAATGCTGGTTCATCATTGCCACCTCGCTTTTATCCGACTCTGCATAGGTATTAAACTCAACGCGCTTAGGTGCTCGACGCTTCATATAGGCCATACACTTTTCGATTTGTTGAAATACATTGACCTTCGTCAGAACAGGTGCAGAGCCTATTTTAGAAAATCTATCTGCTACTAACTCTAGCCGATTTACATCATTAGATAATTCTCCTATAATCTCTAACTGCGCCTCATTACTACCAGCTTCTTCTTTAAGGTGCTCTATCCAAGCCATGATCGCACTGATGGGCGTACCGAGCTGATGAGCAGTCTCCTTTGCCATGCCTGCCCATACCCTGTTTTGTTCCGACTTTCTTGCTGAGCTAAACAAGTAATATCCTAGCGCTACAAATATTGAAAGAACAAAAAACATAATCCATGGAAAGAACTTGACCAACTCCATGATCTCAGAATCGAAATAATATAAATCATAGCCTGGACCCGTAACTGGCACTTTCCCACTAGCTAAGAATTCATTTATCTTCTTCTTCAAGAATTCTTGATCAGAATTCATGTCTTCATCAAAATGCCCACCCTCTAAAGGTTCATCTACGCGATCAAGAATAACTGGTAGCTCAAAATTTTGAATAATATCAAGTTCTAAATCAGCTCCCTGATCTAGATTCTTGAGACTCGCCATTTCCTTTTGTGCAGATACATAAATTTTTACATAGCCTTCCTCTCTTCCTTGTATATCCTTAGCTAAATAGTTTGTGTACCACAAGGTCAATAACATTATTATTGTACCAGCAATACCTAGAAGTAGCTTCCAGTTAGACTTCTTGTTATATATATCCATTAATACGTCTGCGAACTTTTCGAATTGATATGCATAAAACGATGAATCCTATGCATTATGGTATAATTATCAGCCAAAAAGCAGATGCTAAATAGGCTATCTTTGTCGGCACGATGGATAAGGTAGCAAAAACTGATATTAGGAAACTCTCAATTGTAGAACTACAGGAACAGTTATCCATCAATGGGCATCCAAAATTTAGAGCCAAACAGATATATGAGTGGCTATGGAAAAAAGGAGTTTCTGATTTTCAATTTATGTCAAACCTATCTAAAGATCTGCGACTTACCTTAGCAAATGACTATTGCATAAATCCTATCACCATTGATCAGGTCCAGAAGAGTAGCGATGGTACGATCAAAACAAGGTTTAAGCTTCATGATGGGCATATGATCGAGTCCGTGTTAATCCCTGTGCCTGATAATAATCGATATACAGTCTGTGTGTCTACACAGGTAGGGTGTAGTCTTACATGCTCTTTTTGTGCTACTGGCAAGATGAAAAGGGTCCGAAATCTTGATGCTTCTGAAATTTATGATCAATATGCACTAGTCAATCAGCAATGCTTAGACACCTTCAATCACTCTCTAACGAATGTGGTTTATATGGGCATGGGCGAACCACTCCTAGCCTACCGTTCTGTCATCCAAAGCGTAGACAAGTTATGCTCAGACACTGGTCTTGGAATATCACCCAAACGCATAACAGTCAGCACAGCAGGTATAGCCAAGCAGATTAAACAGCTAGCTCATGACAAGGTCAAATTTAATCTAGCACTCTCCCTACATGCTGCTGATGATAAGAAGCGTAATACAATAATGCCTATCAATGAGTCAAATAGTCTCAGCGTCCTTATGGAAGCTTTAAAGTTTTTTTATATAGAAACTAAAAATAAAATAAGCTATGAGTATATAGCCTTCAACGAGTTTAACGATCGCATAGAAGATGCGAAGAGACTGATACCGCTCTGCAAGCACTTCCCAGTCAGAGTAAATATTATACAGTATAATCAAATAGAAGGATTTGACGGCAAGCGGTCTAGTGCTGATCGTTTAGATAAGTTTGCGTCTTTCTTAGCACGTAATGATGTAACTGTCACTGTAAGAAAAAGCAGAGGGAAAGACATAGATGCAGCATGCGGTCAACTCGCAAATAAAAATTAGTTGTGGATAACTATTTTCTCTGTATGATTACTATTGCCACTCTCTAATTTTAAGAAATATAATCCACTTTGGAGATCATCGATATTGACACTAAAGTCTCTAATACCTTTGCGCAATTGATCGGTTAATACTATTTGTCCACTGATGTTGTATATTTTTAAGTCTAAGTCACTGTCTAGCGGATTAGTGCTTGTCAGCGATATTTTGGAGGATGCAGGGTTAGGATATATATCAAAAGTTACATCGCCCAATTGAAAAGTGGCATCAACAAATTCTGTTTTAAACGAGTATGTATCTGATAACACACTCCCGCACCCGTTAGAGGCTGCAACTCTCCAAAAGTATTCTGTATCGCCCATTAAAACCCCCTCCACTACTTGTATACTATTAACATCAAGAATGGTGTCATAAACTATACTAGCAAAGTCTGAAGTAGTTGATAATTGTAAAAAATATGATTCTTCACTTCCGTTCCTTTCCCATTCAAGAAAAGGTCCGTAAGGGGTATTGATCGCACCATTAGTAGGCTTGCTTAAGCTCAGTATTTCTATAGGTTTACTCACTACAAGATTAATAGTCTCACTGATACTTTTATTACCATCAGCTGCTGTAATTTCAATCTGATAAGTACCAACTGGCGTGTCTTCTAAGTCCGATATAGACAACTTAGTAGCACCACCATTTTCTATGCTAGTAGTTTCTAGTCGTGCATTGACTTCGTCAGGAAAATCTAAAGACATAGAGACTTCCCCGTCAAATCCAAGTCCGAGACCTACACTGATATCTGTCGTTGATACTCCACAAGTATTTATATCATCATTACCTAAATAGATGATAGCCTCCGTAGATATCTCAGTACAAATCTCTAAGCCCCACTGATTGAGCCGTCCACCATCTAAGGTAGCTATGTCGATAATTTGCAATTGCCAGACTCCTGCTGCAAGCTCACCATTTAAAGAAGAAAGTTTACCATTAGGTTGGTATAAGCGCTGATCAGTAATCGGGCAAGGGATATCATCAGCTCCTTGATCATCGGAGAAACCTAAGGAAAAGTCGTCTGCATCGTCACAGATAAAATCTATCAAATTGACAACCGACCCATTAGGACTGATTAGGTTCATAGATAAATCTCCTACCCAAGTATGTTGACCCTCTATATTTGTGATTTGCACGTTTCTTACCAGGCCATTCAAGGTTACATTGATCGGCGAGATGATAGTATCACTTTGAGAGTCTGGAATCTCTATAGTCTCAGTATTAAGAAGCTCACCCGAGCAAAATACTTGCCCTGTGGTAAAGCTAGAAGCTACAGACCAATCACCTACTCCGCAAATATTCTTCGCCCTGAGTCTCCAATAATACTTTGTGCCAGGTAAAAGGTCTCGTGCATTTGTAAAAGACTCTGTGAGGCTTCTCTGTGCTATGACAATATTACTGAACTGACTATCAGTACTTAACTCAAAATCAACTTCCTCACTATCAGTTGTCCATCTAATAAATGTATTTGTCAGCTCTCCGCTACTACCATCTGAGGGTTGTATGGGTATAACTGATTCTCCACTACTGCTAAATACTTTTAAGACCAAACTAGACACAGCAACATTAGCTCCGTCGTCTGCTACTAGTTCTATCTGGTATATATCAGGATCGAGATTATTAATATTACTCAATGTCAATTTACTATTAGCGCCTGGCGCAAGATTAACTTCATCAAATTCAATATTTAATCCCGATGGAGGATTATTGATACTCAGACTAACTTCATCATCAAAGTTTTCATTGACAGTAAAATTTATGATTTGCGTATCTGTATTCTCTCCACATACCTCTACAACTGATTCTTCTAATCTAAGTGTAATCGTACAATTTTTACCGGATAGCGATACAAGCCCAATACCATCAGGGTCGAGCCAATCTTTAAGTCTAGTCTCAGGAGTACCTCCTCCTTCCCATGACAAAAACATAGGGCCAAAATCATCAAATTGGCTATTGTTGCAAGTAGCTTGACCGCTATTAAGCACACCGATGATCTCATCATTATTATTAAATAGTGGAGCTCCTGATGATCCTCTCTCTGTAGTACCTAAGTCCCAAGACTCTACTCTCACAAAGCTATCTGCCGCTGCATCTATACTTATTACATTAGGATCAAAGTCAAAACTGATTCTCTTCTCCTCAATATTAGGATGATGAACACATACCGACGAATCTGGCAACTCACGCCCTACATTCCACCCTGCAAAATATGGTGTGAATTCTGCAGACACCTCGTCATCTAGTAAGAGCAAAGTGAAATCAGACGGTGCATAGCCTGATATAAAACTGGAGCCAGTCGTAAACTGCGCAAAAGTCCCGTCCCCATCTCTACCGCTCTCTACCGTTTCTGGTTGACGACATACACTATTTTCATAATTCCAATACACAACTACAGAAGCCGCATTACTATTCGATACTTCGCAATGATTAGCTGTAAGGAAGTATGGTGTACAATCATTTCTGGCAGTATTGATTAAAACTCCTGAACACTGCTCTATACCATTAAGTGTATAGGCACCTACAGAGTTAATGATATCCCTTTTAGTATCTATGATTGGTAGCCCATCATCTGCGCCACAGATTACATCAACATTACAAGATCCAGATCTACTATTGCTACCTGATTTTAGAATATCAATAAAATCATGATTTACATGTTCTAGTAAGATATTAAGTTGATCTATCTTATTTGATGGAATCTGTATCTCTATGGTGATTTCATCACCTTTGACTACAGGTGTCCATAATTGACCATGCTCCTCATTATCTGCTGGAGTGAAAGGGCCCAATATTTGGTTCTCCGCTTTACCTAACAAGTAAAGGTTTCCACCCTCCGGCATAAAGTATTTAGCAAAACCTAAATTTAGCGTCTTTGCACTCTTAGAAATAATCTTTAATCTCCATACAGCTATATCATTTCTTGTATAATCCCATGTTCCATTCTGATGAGGGTCTATATTAGTTTTTAAGCTCTTGGCAAAACAGTCCGGCCTCCCCTTCTTTCTAGATCTTAACTCGGCTCGGCGGAGCGAAGCATTGTCTTGAGGCGCCATTTCCAAGATCTCAATCGCATTTGATAGCCCTAGGGATTCGTATTGATTATTGACTTGTGCATTGGTCAGCACATATGTAAGAAAAATCAATAATGTGAAAAATACTTTCATGGAACTATTAACTATAAGACTATCCTAAAATAGATAAACTAATATTCTTAGTATTAAGATTGTTAAAACAATAAGTGTGCTAGGATAAGAAAGTAGAAATAATAATAAAAAGTCATTTGGAATTAAGAGTACATGAGATTTCAAGACATATACATTAAATCAATAAAAAAAGGGAGCTACATGTCGTAACTCCCTGATTTTCAGGCGCCTCTTCAAGGACTTGAACCTTGGACCTACGGATTAACAGTCCGGCGCTCTAACCAGCTGAGCTAAAGAGGCATATTAGCGAGTGCAAATTTAAGATTATCTAAAACAGAATCCAATCATATCAATTAATTATCTCTGTTTTTTTTAGCTCTTCTCGATTACAGAAATATGACACTGGTGGCTGTCAATTAAAATAGTCCTTTTAAAAAGTCAATATCTTTTGTGGTTGTTCTGTAGAGTGCTGTTCTAATGCTTTTTACTAAGTATCTACAGTAAACCAAGGAATATTACACGAAAGGCTCATTAATCAAAACAACAATTTTATGGTTGTAAAGCTTAAGGATTTTTGAAGCGCTGAGCAATTGATTGAATTATAACGTATAAATAAGTTGTACAACTAAATAATAAGTTATACATTTAAAATGAAGATTAGTCAATTAACAAATATTCTTCTTAGAGCATATGAAAAACCTGTTAGTTATAGCTTTTGTTTTGATCATTAACTGTTGCCTTGCTCAGTCCAGCGCATCCGAGATGATCAATCTTGCTAATGAACATTACATGGCGCAAGAATATCAAAAGGCAATACCTATATATAAGCAGCTACTAAAAGCTGATACCACAAATACAGATGTCTTATATAAGATAGGGACTGCAGCACAAAGGTTAGGCGACTTTAAAACTGCAAAAGATTACTTGCTCAGGATGGAGAAAGTAGATACTATAAGTCATTCCTATGCAAGACCATTAGCATCGATATATGAGATAGAAGATAATGCAGCCAAGGCAATAAAGTACTACTCTAGAATATCGAAACTTCATCCAGATAACGCGCTATATTTTAGAAAACTAGGGCAACAATATTTTAAGGCTGGAGAAACGGGAGATGCCTTTACTAATTTTTCTAAGGCATACACCTTGAATGAGAAAGATTTCTTCACCATTCAGGGTTTGTCAGATATTTTCTTTGTCAATAAACAATATGGTGATGCAGACAAGGTATTGAGGAAAGCCTTAGCATATGATCAAGAAAATATTAAAATCCAGATGATCTATGCCGGCAGTAAATACAAGCAGGCACAGTATGATACTTCAGCAATGGTATTGTATAGCCTACGCGGTAAAGTAGATTTTAATAATTACTATAATAAGATGCTGGGCTACTCTCTAATGCAAATCGATTCTACGGAGCAAGCAGTTAGATATCTAAGAAAGTCCTTAGTGAATGAAGGGAATCCAGAAATAGCCCACTACTACCTAGCAAGAGCTTATGAGGATATGGAAGATTTAGAATATGCCACACATCACCTTGAAAAAGCCATAGAATCTGGCATCACAAAAAATATCAAATCATATCATAGCAACTTAGCGAGACTACTAGAGCAAGAAGGTGATAAAAGAGGAGCTATCAAACATTACGAGTCTGCATTAAGGTATAGCGGAGATCCCATTTTTCTTTTTTACCTCGGTAGGTTGACAGATGACTATTACAAGGACAAGAATGTAGCAATTCGTTATTATGACCGATTTGCACAGAGTAAGCATGAAAATATTAATTATAAAAAATATGCAGTAGACCGCAAAGTCTACTTGCGAGAACAACAACATTTTAACAATAGCAAATAAATTGACTAATGCAAAGATTGACTAAAGCGGAAGAAGAAGTAATGCAAATGTTTTGGGAACAGGGAGACTCAACAGTGAGTGAACTCATCAAAAAAATGGAGCCTCCTAAACCTCCACATAGCACCATTTCATCCATCGTTCGCATCCTAGAGAAGAAAGGTTTTGTCAACCACAAGGCCTTCGGAAGAACCTATTTATACATGCCCATAATCAAAAAAGAAACTTACAGTAAATTTTCACTTAAGCGATTAGTGTCAAACTACTTCGAAGGGTCTATGAATGAGCTTGTTTCTTTCTTAGTGAAGGAAAATGATATGAGTCTTTCAGAATTAACAGAGATGATCGACAAATTGAAAGATGAAGATGAGTAGATTTTACTTATACATATTTTATTCGACTCTTGCGTTACTCCTTTCATGTAACAATACAATGCAGGTTGATACCAAACAATTAAAACAAAGTGAGTTTGACTTTAGCTCATTTTGTGAATTTTCTACAGGCTCAATTGAGGATCATCTATCGATTTTAAACAATCCAAACTTTCAAGATTCCTCTCAGTTTAGGTTTGTGTGTAAGATTGATAATCAGCAACTATCCACCGCTGATTATAAGCAAAGATTTGCTTCAGAGTGTTTACCTTTCTTTTATACCTCGTGGGCGCAAGATACTACTAGCACAACTACAACAATATTTAAACCAAGCCTAAATAGTTATACTCAAGATTATTTTTTATCTCATCAAATAGATTCGGAATATGCAGAGCTCACGAAGGGAGATAATGACATTCTTTACTTAAGTCTTAGCTCTACCAACACTGGTCCGATGGAGTCAGTCGTATATGACCTGAACTCTTGCAGTTCCTCATTGATCTATAATAGTACATCATACAACGGTAACTACTACTTGGGACATAGTATGAATGGCAAGGAGTTTACTAATACAAGGCTTATTTACAAGATAGGAAATCACCTAGGCTATAAAGATTTTATTCTCGAACCATACAACTCTATCTAATGATTCAATACAGTTTAGAAGTAGCAATATGTTGGGCGATACTCTACTTGGTGTACATCACATTTCTTCGTAAAGAGACTTTCTTTGCGATCAACCGATGGTACTTGCTAAGCTCCTTAGTCCTAGGGTTACTGATTCCTGTATTACGGACGATCCCCTTAGCATTACAAGAAGAAGCCGTAGTAGTAAATGAAGCACTATACTTTATCTCTGCCGGTCCAGAGTTTATTGCAGAGAATATTGTAGCACAAGCGGCATCTGAGAGCATTTTTACAATCAACAATCTCCTACTCCTAATCTACGTACTAGGTTTATTATTTGTAGGAAGCAGATTAATATTGGGCTTAGCAAAAATCAAAGCACTTTATACATCAGGTATTAAGACTAGAAAAGATTCATTCACCCTGATACTAACAAATAAATTCCACTTACCATTCTCCTTTCTAAACTGTGTATTCTTTAGTAAAGAGATGCCAATAAATGGAAGCATAGAAAAAATATTAAAACATGAATTGACACACGTCCAATCATGGCACACACTAGATGTACTATTCACTGAGGTGCTTCAAGTATTGTTCTGGTTTAATCCACTAATTATATTATACAAAAAAGCTATAAAGGAATCTCATGAGTATGTAGCAGACGCAAGCGTACTTAAGGATACCTCTCAAAAGATCTATGGCCAGATCTTGCTAAGGCAATCGCAATCCGGACTTCAGATTGCCTTGGCAAATCATTTTTTTCATTCACACATTAAAAAACGCTTAACTATGATGAAACAGAAAAAATCAAAATGGCCCGCTATGATCAAGTATTTATTTGCGCTGCCAGTTATTGTTCTACTTATGGTATTGTTCCAAAGTCAGACTTTACCATTAGATAAATCACAGAATGACTCTGGTTTCCCTCAAGAACTTTTAAATGCATTCAGCAGTGAAAATGCATACGACGATGTAAAAAAGTTCCACGCGCAAAAGCTCCAGGAATTTCTGGAGAAAGAAATCAGGAAGGACTTCGAGGAATTATATCATGCAACCGACCATAACAGGAATATTATGGAGACGGTCAAAAAATTTGATGATTTACTAAAATCCTATCTGAGCGACTACCCAAACTCTACAGAACGAATAAAGTCGATATTCCAAAGCACTGGAAGGTCAATGGGCATGAAGATTAAGTATGGTGCGGGTGATCTATCTTTTGACCAGTTAGTATTTATAGTACCTGATAAATCACTATTAGCTTTCCAAGCAGGTAAATTACCAGAGTATGATTTATTATTAGATCGCGATGATTTTTCTACTGGAAAGTTGTATGGCAATATGGTCACAGAAGGTGATACCTTTCCCCCAATCCCACCAGAATTCGACATGCATCAGCCACCTCTTCCGCCACCTTCAGTTGAGGTTGTGTGGCAACAACTCCTAGAAAATGATAAAATCGAAATACTTATAGATAAGCAGCGGGTAAGTCTAGAAAAGGCAATCTCACAAAGAGATGATTTAAGATTATTCATGGTCAGCATGGACGACAGTGACAACAGCAAAATTAATCAGATTGAATTTGAAACAACAAATAGTCAGTTCGCAAGTCAAAAGATCTTTTTAGAAGTAGACACATATCCACGTTTTCCTGGCTGTGAAAAAATATTGGGGACAGAAAAAGATAAAGGTGATTGCGCCAAAAAGAAAATGTTAGAATTTGTCAATACTAATCTCAGGTATCCTCCTGAAGCAAGAATATCAGGTATCGAAGGGTCTAGTGTAATCAAATTCGTAGTAGAACCGGATGGGAGTGTCACAGCTTTAGATGTAGTACGAGATATAGGTGGTGGAACTAAAGAGGCAGTGGAGGCTGTAATACAAAAAATGGCTGCTATGGAAACCAAGTGGACCCCAGGAATCAAGGATGGTAAGGCAGTACGTGTTATGTATCATCTTCCTATCAGGTTTAGGTTGGAAGGAGATAGTCCAGCAGAAGAAATATACGAGTACTTCAGCTTTAATAGTGATCAGGTGATTAATGAGACCCTAGATATAGTAGCAGACAATATCGTTAATGATCCAGACAAAGAAATCTATAAAGTAGTAGAGCAGATGCCATACTTCCCTGGCTGTGAAGGAATTGATCAAGCATATGAAGAAAAGTTAAAATGCGGTAAAAAAGGGATGTTGGAATTCATCTACACAAACTTAAAATATCCTGAAGATGCTCGTATTAATAATATCGAAGGTATCAATGTAGTCCAGTTTGTTGTAGAAAAAGATGGAAGCTTTTCAGAGATGAAGCTCGTCAGAGATATTGGAGGTGGCACAGGTGAAGAAACAATGATTGTCATGAGTAAGATGCAAGAAGATTATACTTGGACCCCTGGACATCAAGATGGCAAGGCAGTCAGAGTTTTGTTTACACTTCCCGTAAGATTTAAGTTGGATGATTCAGATTCAGCCTGTTGCGAAAATCAAAAATTAAAGGATATACAAAGTAATGATAATGCTGAAAAACCATTCTTTGTCATTGATGGAAAAGCCATGGGTAGTATGCCAGTAAATTTGGATACAGATGAAATAAAGAATGTCAATGTACTGAAAGGATCTGAGGCGATTGCAAAATATGGGGCTAAGGCTAAACATGGAGTAGTATTGGTAGAAACAAAAGATGGTGATTTTGATATTAGAAATATTACGGTCAAAAATCCTAAACCAAAAAAATTGGTGGAAGGAGAAGTATATAAGATTGTAGAAGAAATGCCAAGATTCCCTGGATGTGAAGATTTTAATGCGACCAAGCTAGCTAGAGAACAATGTGCAAAAAAAGAGCTTTTACAATTTATCTACATGCGTCTAAATTATCCCAAAGAGGCAAGAGAAAAAGGTATCGACGGGACCGCTATTGTTCAGTTTGTTATTGATAAAAATGGTAATGTCACTAATCCAAAAGTTGTTAGAGATATTGAAGGAGCATTTGAAGGGGCTGTTTTAGCAGTAATAGAGGAGATGATATTACAAGAGAAGATTTGGACACCAGGAAAGCAAAACGGCAAACCCGTAAATGTTTTATTTACCATGCCTATAAAGTTTATGCTAGAACAGTCAGGTGTAGAAAAACAAAATCAACCAAGCCAAGATGTAAAAAAAGAAGACTTAGAAGATCCTAATGAAATAGAATCTTGGATAACTGGGCTTGCGCCTGAGAAGGTTCTCAACATCTCATCTACCTCAACCCTAAGCAATGTGACCATAGATTATTATACCGACAAAGTCGGACCAGTTAATATAGCAATATATAATACTACTGGTCAGCTATTAAAAAATGATAAAATAGACGTATTAAAAGGAAAAAATACAAAGTCATTATCATTAAGTGCAGGAGTATCAGGAATCTATATTATTACACTCACACAAGAGAATTCAAAAATTTCCCGCAAAACATTTCTTAACTAAAATGAATAATAAATGAAACAAATAGTAATAACCATATTGTTGTTGATTCCATTTTTTGTGATAAGTCAAGAGGTATATGATGAGGTAGAAGAGATGCCAAAGTATGCTGGGTGTGAAGATGCAGTTTTCCCCAAATGTACATTGCCTAGTGTAAGTGATTACATCTCTTCCAAATTAATATATCCTAGAATGGCTGTAGAAAATGGAGTAGAAGGAACAGCTCTAATAAAGTTTATCATAGAATCAGACGGAAAAATTACTGGTGTCAACTTAGTAGAAGGACCTGGGGATGGATGCGGGAGTGAAGCCTTGAGAGTGATCGAAGAAATGGCTTCAGAAATCAAATGGATTCCAGGTAAAAAAGATGGTAAGGCGGTCGCCGTGCGCTTCACCTTGCCTATACAGTTTAAGTTATAATAATTTAATTGATTTAGATTTTTGCAAAGCCCTTGTAGGTAATTACCTATAAGGGCTTTTATAGTTAGGGTATTTACTCATTTTGATATTATATATGATGTAAGATCTCTATAAGTCTGCACTGAGTCTTACCGGCGCTTAATTTATAAGTAGATATGATTTATTCTTATATAAATATTAAATTTAGATATCTACTTGATAATCAATTAATTAGTATGAGTAAATCCCGAATAGTAGTATTACTAATGCTACTCTCGTATAATCTAAAAGGGCAAAAGGATTATGGATTTTTACCACCAGCAAGTACATCATTGGTTGCTGAGACTAGGTCTGATAATTGTGTACCTAATCCTACTACGGATAGGCCATGGAACCAGAGTAAGTCCTTCGCAGTGCAAGTAAATGAGGCTATCGATGCAGAGAATAGTGCGTTTGGAAAATCATATCCTAATTATAATCACCCTTCCTATGACAGCGGTGATGCGTTAGATATTTCTGCCAAAGTATTGAGAGAGCTAAGGAGAGTCTATCAGAATGATGGAATAACAGATATAGATATAGAATATGATCTTTCTGTTATAGATATGGCAATCGATCACTCTTGTGCTATGGATCTCGATAATACCTTTTGTCACAATTGCCCCTCCGACGGAAGTTTTGGTGAGAGAGTAGAAAATCGAATAGGAAGTAGATGCTATAGATCAGGTACCGAAAATATAGCTTGGGTCTCTACTCAAAACATGGAACAGTCAATACTCAGGATTATATATTTGATGATGTATGCAGATCTAGGATGTTGTAACAATGGTCATCGAGAAAATTTTCTTCAGTGTAATTATGATAATAACACTAAGATTGGATTTGGCATTATTAGAGGAGACATACAGTCAACTAATGGCAACTTTGTAGACTCATGGATCATGACATGGGACTATGTCACCTATAGGTCTTATCCTAACTGTGGAGATGGTTGTAATTGTAATGTTTCTATCGGTACCCCTTTATGCGAGGCTTCGGCCGGAGTAGTTCTTCCCGTAGAGTTGAGTGACTTTAATGCTACACAATCAAATTGTTCTGCAGTAAAAATAAACTGGTCCACTTTAAGCGAGACTAATCATGATCATTTTATTCTACAGAGATCTGAAGAAGCAGACGATTGGGAAAACCTATCAATCATAAGTAGCGTAGGAGATAGTAAATCACTTAAACAATACGAATATAGAGATGAGCTTAATGGTACAGACTTTGACCAGTTGTATTACCGCCTAGCTCAGCAAGATTTAGACGGATCTATTACCTATTCTGATATAAGTATAGTTACTAATAAATGCACAAATACTAAATTAAGCCTATTCCCCAACCCTGCGATAAATAGTGCCAAAATCCAAAGTAACAAGACTATTAAATCAGTGAATCTTTATGATATTTCTGGTAGACTAATTGATACAAATTTTGAGCGATTTACCAATATGCTGAATACGGCTAATCTTAAATCTGGCCTATACTTGTTGAGTATTGAAACTATAGACGGAAAAACTGAAGTAATAAAACTAATTAAGGAATAAAGGCATTTTAATTCGATTTGGCATTCCGTTATATTACCCATTGTAAAAGTCTAACGGCCATACTTGATTCCATAAAAAAAGCCAGACTATAAAAGTCTGACCTTATTTTGCACCCAATTTATAACACCCTTATTCGAAAAGATTCGAATTAGGTTATGTAAAAGTAAGCCTCAACTTGCTCCATTCGTAGAATTATACACTACATAAACTCTACAAGCAGCCTTCATTGAGTCGACATAGTATAATTTAGATATATAAAACCCTTGTTTATAATCGACTACACAACATATATTCTATAATATAAAAAATTTAGTGTTTTTTGGTTTTACTTAAAGCTTAGCCGCTCTATTGTCAGTGATATACATAAATTTGCGGTCACAAAAAATTAGAATAAGATGAGCTTAATGACGGTAGGAACAGTAGCATTTGATGATATCACAACGCCTTTTGGAAGAGCAGAGAAAGTAGTGGGCGGCGCTTGTACATATATAAGTTGGGCAGGATCATACTTTACTAATGACATTAATCTGGTATCAATAGTTGGTGATGATTTTCCTAAGGAGGAGTTAGATGCTTTAAAAAGTAGAGGCGTAAATCTCGAAGGTCTTGAGATCGTAGATGGGGGCAAATCATTTTTCTGGGCAGGGAAGTATCATGATAACATGAATAAACGGGACACCTTAGTCACAGACCTGAATGTACTAGCAGACTTTGACCCTATACTGCCAGAATCTTATAAGAATAGCCAATACGTCATGCTAGGCAATCTTACTCCTGAGATACAGATCAAGGTAATGGATCAGATGAAATCTAAACCAAATCTAGTTGTCTTAGACACGATGAATTTCTGGATGGATGTAGCCATGGATAGTTTGAAAGAAGCAATTAAGCGTGTAGATGTGATCACAATCAATGATGAAGAGGCGAGACAATTATCAGGCGAATACTCACTTGTCAATGCCGCTAAGAAGATCCATGCGATGGGTCCCAAATATTTAGTAGTAAAGAAAGGAGAGCACGGTGCTTTACTGTTTGGAGACGGACAAGTTTTTGCTGCTCCAGCTTTACCTTTGGCGGAAGTAGTTGATCCTACTGGTGCAGGAGATACATTTGCTGGAGGGTTTATATCTTATATTGCTAAGACTGGAGATACTTCATTTGAGAATATGAAAAACGGAGTAGTCTACGGTTCTGTGATGGCATCTTTCTGTGTAGAAGAGTTTAGTATCAACAAACTAAAGAACCTAAAACAGGAAGATATAGCATCAAGAGTTGAACTATTTAAGAAAATGACATCATTTAATATATGAGCATTAACTGCAGCTAGTTGAGGAAATCACCATTTTTCTGATAAATCCATATCAGAAGAATAATAAAAAGTGCTAGAAACAATAAGAACTTCCCGAAACAAGCACCTTTACTTCCGTAATTAAGATCATCCTGATTATGCGACATTATAGCTTTTTATTGGATGCTGCAAAGAAAATGTAATTACCATTAAGAACAAAGGATAACCAAAAAAGTTATTGATCAATTGGCTTACATTTTTCTTTGAGCCATTCTTGCTCTTCCCCATTTAATTGGGGGCTCAACTTATTATATACTTTTTGATGATAGTTATCCAGCCACTCCTTTTCTTGAGGATTGAGTAAGCCCTTATCCATCAATCTTTGATCTATAGGGAATAGTGTGATCGTATCAAACTCAAGAAAGCCTTCATCTTTACTCTTTACTGTAACCACCAGATTCTCTATTCTAATACCATAATGCCCTTCTTTATAGTAGCCTGGCTCGTTAGAGGTGACCATACCGACTTCTATTGGGCATTTACTCCTTGCCGAAATCCCTGGGCTAAAACCTTGAGGGTCTTCGTGCACATTAAGGAAGAAGCCCACTCCATGCCCTGTTCCGTGCAAATAATTTAAACCATGTTGCCAGAGGTGTTGTCTAGCCAACAAGTCCAACTGTACACCAACAGTCCCTACTGGAAACTTAGCCGTAGCCAAGCCAATATGACCCTTTAAAACTAATGTATTATTCTTTTTTTCTTCAGCTGTAGGTTCTGAGAAACTCACTGTCCTAGTGATATCTGTAGTACCATCTAAATACTGGCCTCCAGAATCTAAGAGAAGTACTCCATTGTTATTAATATCAGCACAGGTATCTGCTTCAGGTTTATAGTGTACGATTGCTCCATTAGCACGATACCCTACGATGGCGTCAAAGCTCTCACCTTTATAGCCTTCTTGCTCTGATCTAAATTTTGCAAGCTTGATAGCTAGATCATACTCACTAACTGAAGTACTATTTAGCTCCGACTCTAACCAGCGATACATTTTTGCCAGTGCAACACCATCTTTCACCATTACTTTTTTGAAGTGAGCAATCTCCGTTTCATTCTTGACAGCTTTCATTGCTCTAGATATAGTATTACCACTGATGATCTCCTTTGAGTTGATTGCTTTATGAAGGACAACATTGCATGATGAGGGATCTACCAAGATACTGGTTGATTCATCTAGTTCATTTAGATCCTTGATGATTGATTGATAGGAGGAGATGGTGACTCCATCTTTTTCTAAGGCATTTCTAACATTATCTGGCACCTTCTCTTGATCTATGTATAAGGTTGATTCTTTATCCGAAATGATCGTATAAGCAATTCCTACTGGATTACACTTCACATCATTTCCTCTAATATTGTAGATCCATGCTATATCATCGAGCGTAGTTATGATATGATAATCCACTTTCTTTTCAGCCATGACTTTTCGGATATCACTTATTTTATCCTTCCGGTCTTTTCCTGCATACTTTATATCATGTATAAAAATATCATCTTGAGGTATTGCTGGTCTATCGTCCCATATCTTTTCGATTAGATCTTCGCTAGTCTTTAGCTTAATATCTTTGAATCCGAGTTGATTGGCTAGGTAGTCTACTTGTTTTTTAGAAAAACACCAGCCATCGATTCCTACCGTTGATCCAGCAGGCAATCGCTCCTTAAGAAAGCTAACATGAAGCGGTGTAAATTGCTTGATAACCTTATGCAAAACAAATTCTGAATCTTTGAGTTGCTTTGCTGCTGATAAAAAATATCTAGAGTCTGTCCAGATACCTGCGTGATTTTGAGTAACTACTGCTATCCCAGCGGAGCCCGTGAATCCTGATATCCAGGCTCTAGAAAGCCATCGGTCTGCTACATATTCACTTTGATGAGGATCACTACTAGGCATGATGTAAGCGTCTACGTCATGCTGTTTCATTGATTTCCTCAGTAATAATAGTTTATCATCAATTTTCATACCGAAAAGGCCTAAATCCTTGAATATCTGCAATTTTTATATTGCTATTATTTGTAATGTGTTTTTATTGATATATATTTGCTCCACACGAATTGTTACATGGCATGGATAAATGACCGAACTTATAGGTCTTGTTTATGTTATAGCAAATACCAAATCTTATATCCAAATGTATTGATTATATCATTTAAAGCAGAAGGATGTTAAAGCAGAATTTAAGTCAGAAGATGTTGCAGAAGCTGTCACCCCAGCAGATACAACTGATGAAATTGTTACAAATCCCGACAGCGACGTTAGATCAGAGGATTCAAGAGGAGTTGGAGTCAAACCCTGCTTTAGATGAGACTGAGGACATTGCTGAGGTATTTGATGTAGATAATGAAGAGCCGAATTATAGTGAAAGTGAAAAAGAAGAGGGTGTAGCAAAAGAAGAAGCAAAAGAGGAGAAAGAAGAAAATTTTGAGCTCGATGATTATATACAAGAGTATATAGATGACGACCCATCTAGCTACAAATTAAAAGCAGACATCTACTCTCTTGAAGATGAGAAAGTGATTCCAGTGGCAGTGGAGGGTACTTTTCATGATCATCTAGAAGCGCAAATCGGGATGGTAGAGTTTGATACACAGGAAGAGCTATTAATCGCAAAGCATATCGTCGGTAGTATCGATGAAGATGGCTACCTAAGAAGAGAGCCAAGAGCCATTATTGATGACTTGATGTTTTCTCATAGCATAGAGGTGGTTGAACCAGACGTGCTAAGAATGTTAGAAAAAGTCCAAGGCTTTGACCCAGCAGGAGTCGGCGCAAGAGACCTCCAAGAGTGCCTCTTGTTACAGCTTAATGCAAGGATAGAAAAGATAGAAGGAGAAACCAGCAGAGTGAAACTGCTAGCCAAAAAGATTTTGGTGAACTACTTCACGGAGTTCTCTAAGAAACACTTCCTGAAACTTAAGAAAAATTTAAATCTCTCCGACTCGGAGTTAAAGGAGGCTATAGACGAAATACTTAAATTAAGTCCTAAGCCAGCACTAAGTATCAGTACTACGAATAGTAGCACTAGCCAGTACGTAGTGCCAGACTTTATTATAGTGAATAGGGACGGTGAGTTAGATCTATCTCTCAACAGCAAGAATGCGCCAGACTTAAGGATCAATGATTCTTATATGGATATGCTCAAGACTTATAACGATACGACAAAAGGAAGAAGATCAACTAAAAAAGAAAAAGAGGCAATCTTATTTATCAAGCAAAAAATCGATTCAGCAAAGTGGTTTATAGATGCTATTAAGCAACGGCAGGAGACACTCTATAAAACGATGTATACCATCATGCAATATCAGTATGATTTCTTCTTATCTGGCGATCAGAGAAAACTTAAACCGATGATCTTAAAAGACATCGCGGAAATAACTGATCTAGATATATCTACCATTTCTAGAGTTGCTAATAGCAAATTCGTTCAGACAGAGTTTGGAACAAAGCGACTAAAAGATTTTTTCTCCGAATCTCTAATGACTCAAGATGGTAAAGAAGTATCGACTTTCGAAGTAAAAAACATCCTTACCGAAATCATCTCAGAAGAAGATAAGCGTAAGCCTTACTCCGATGAAAAACTTAAAGATGATCTGCAAAGAAAAGGATACAATATAGCCAGAAGGACTGTAGCTAAATATCGAGAGCAGCTAAATATACCAGTCGCCAGGTTACGAAAAGAACTCTAGTATATCTGTCGATAAATACCCATATTTAGTAGTTAAAAGTAACTTATAGTACCATAATTACGTTTATTACATAAGTAACAAAACCTATTATTATGGATACTAAATCAATGGTTTGTTTCAGTGTTTCGGATATTAAAATCATCACGGCGAAGCACGTTTTGGGAGAGGCTGGAATTAAGGCATTCTCTATCAATAAGATGGACTCTGCTCACGCAGGTATTTTCGGAACCATAGAACTATATGTTGACAAAGCGGATGAAGAAAGGGCTAGGACGATACTTATTAATGAAGAGATAATCAACTAATTAATAGTCGACAATATTAATGAGTACTACCGACTTTGTTATTTCTTAAGCCATCATTATAAGATATTCCAGCAGAGACCATTAGGCCATATAAAGCTATAAAGCTGGATCGCTCTAGTGGCTTCTCTACAAGACACAGCAAGGTCATAGCTATAAAGAAGCTTAGTAAAAATAGATCGTAATAATTTCTCCTATAAAGGAAGGGCAGGATAAAAGAGAAGGTGTAAATAAATCCTAAAATCAGGCCCAGAGCAGCAGTAGACAAGACAAACTGGTTATGTGGGAGTTTGACAATAGATTTTTTATATTCTTCTAGATATATAGATTTTACTGTTGCTTCGAGGTCACCTATCCCTGTTCCAAGTATTGGGTTTGATGTAATTATTCTAAGTCCAGTTTTTATAGATAATAGTCGCTCCGAATCCGAATAATTTTCTCCCCTACCCTCTTTATTCATTTTAAGATCATACATCGTATAGTGTACCTTATTATAAAAACTAGTAACCGTATGATATGCTATGAATGGAATTGCAATCAGTCCCATCACAAAAAATACAAGCAGGAGTATCCTTTTTACTTTGATTAAATAGATAACCCCTAAAAGAAAAGTACCCGAGTATAATGCTAATAATCCCGACCTGATCGATAAAACATGTAAGAATATAAAAAGGATGATCCCGACCATGATACTGACTCTTCTATAGACTACTGATAATTTAATATCTGAGATATTCAAAACTATAGTAGCAAGCACTGCCATAGCCACCATGATACTATATCTTGTATGGTGAGTTGGTGTAGGTATCGTGTGTCCACTTCCAATCGCATAGGTGATCGCTTCATAGTTGAGGGCGTAATTGATACTCACCTGAATAGCACTAATAAATGAAATACCTATTAGGCAGATGTATAGGTTTCTATATTCTTCAGCGGAGACTGCAGGTCGATTTAGGAATATGATGGGAAATGCTAAAAATGGTATTTTAAGGATCAATTGATGGATCCACTCTCCAGTATCCTGTGAGTTGATTCCTGATATGATACAAACAAAGAATAAGTTTGCGATAGCTAAATAAGCAGGACTCTTAAATAATGCTGTAAATGAAGAGAAGAATAATTTATTGAATACAATCCCTAATCCATCTGAACTAGTAATCCTGAATAAGCTAAGGAAAACTAGCGCAAAAATGCTAACAGAAAGTAAAAACTTAGAATAGAAGAGTGATACTATGAGCACATAGCACCAAAACTGAAATAAGTTCTTATGATCTATTAATTGTCGCAATCCGAGTAATAAGCAGCTAAAGTAGTGAAGTGATCTTAGAAGCGGATCTATAAATGGTATAAACCAACTCAAAAGGACAATCCAATAGTAGAATTTTCAATAGGTTACCAACCAAATTTGTGTTTTTAGATGTCTTTGAAAATAGTATCAAGTGGTGCCCGTTTTATGTATATCTGATAAAATTAATAATGAGATCATATCTATCAATATTAGTACTATGCTTAATAGTAACATCATGTGCAAAGGATAACGAAAACTTACCTTCAGAGGAATTGATCGGATCCCAAATTTCAGGCACAGTATTAAACAATGTTTATGAAGGTGTATCCAATTCAACAGTCGAACTCTACAAGGATGGAGAGAAGCTGGCTTCCACTGTTACTGATGTAGAAGGTCAATTTGTAATTGATAGTAAGCTTGCAGCTGGGGATTACAAGGTATTTGTTCAGCGTGAAGAATATGTGGATAAGATGATCGCTTTAAATATTGCTGATGAGTCAAATGTTTCTGTCGATATACCATTGGCAAATGTTGGTGAGGAGTTAAAAGGCGACGATCCCTTAAGTGAGAACTTGGTTAAAGTCAGTGGCAGATTTGTAAATCCCGATGGTAATAGAGCATTAGGCTGGGTATTTTTTAGAGATGAGGATGATAGATCACTTATGTCTGATGTGCTTGTGAGGAGCGATAGGGATGGATACTTTGAAGCCTATTTAGAATATGATAAACCATACCTCCTCACAATGAGCGAAAACTGTGAAGAGGAAGAAACTTATGTGTCAGAGCAACAATTCCCAGCATTAAAAGAAGGAACTGAATACACTTTTGAAAATTATGAATCTGTTCATTACTATCAAGATTTTCATAGACTAGAAGGGGCATTTAAAAATTGCTCTGGCGGTCTTATAGAAAAAGGCTTTCTATTGCTGGAATTGAAAGAAGAAGTACTACAAGAAATTCGGATGCCCATTGCTGATGGCTCAGTATATTTTGATGATGTCTTTCAGTGCAATTCAACATTCGAAGAGGGTCAAATTTATCGAGTTCATACGCGAGATCTCAGTGACGGTGGCTTGGGTTATTATTCAGAAACAATTGAGGTTGCATTCGAAAATAACATTCTTGATGTAGACCCTCCAAATGCTTGTATAGAAGTTGAACCTTATCTAAGTTATGTTATAAACGAAGATCAGCGACTAAATACAATAGAGGGTCTTCGAGCTAAGGTATCCGAGAATATTCTAACATTATACACTGATGGAGATAAAGAGTTTTATATCAATATAAATACATCTACAAATAAAGTAGTCGAATGGTTTGAAGAAGGAGGAACGGGCAGGATAGCTGATCGTGTTAACGCGCCGATTGAAGTAAATCCTGAACTTCGATTAAATACTTTTTCAATCAATATTGGTGATAGAGTAGAGGGAACTTTAGATTTTTATTATTTGGCGGATAATTCAAATACAACTAATAGAATTAGAGCTGAATTCAAAACAAACCTTGGAAATTAGTGAATAAGCTGCTTTTTAGTAGAGTAGATCAAATCAAAAGAAAGCCTAAAAGGTAGGTAAATTCCAACTACCCAAAAATCCTGATCTAGATGATCATTGTGACCTTAATCAATTACCTTTGTGAGCTTATAAAATTATATGTCACAAGAATTATTTGATAGGGTAAATATCTTGATCCGAGAGATCGATACAGAAGAGGTAGTTGGTGCTGAAGCTATAGAAGCATTCCGTATAAGGTATCTTGGCACTAAGAATATCATTAAGCCAATTTTCGGGGAGATCAAGAATATTGACAACACTCGCAAAAAAGAATTTGGCCAATTGCTTAACAAGGCAAAGCAAACAGCAGAAGAAAAATTCCAAACACTTAAATCTAGTAGTGAAGCTGCAGATGATGGTGTTAAAAAAGCAGACATAGATCTCACTGCGCCGCCTCGACCATTACAGTTAGGTGCTAGACATCCTGTCTCAATTGTTATGAACAGGATCATAGATATATTTGGACGCATAGGATTCACGGTTGCAGAAGATAGAGAGATTGAAGAAGACTGGTTCAACTTCACGGCAATGAATACACCTGAAGATCACCCTGCGAGAGACATGCAAGATACTTTCTACTTGAAAGATTCTGATAGTATGTTGCTCCGGACGCATACCTCGTCAGTGCAAGCTAGGGTAATGACTACACAAAAACCTCCGATAAGAATTATAGCTCCAGGTAGAGTATATCGTAACGAGACTATCTCTGCCAGATCACACTGCCAGTTCCATCAGATCGAAGGACTTTATGTAGATGAAGGTGTTTCTTTTGCTGACATGAAGCAAACCTTGCTTTATTTTGCCAGGGAGATGTATGGCCCAGAGACGGATATCAGATTAAGGCCAAGCTACTTCCCATTTACAGAGCCTAGTGCAGAGATGGATGTATGGATGGGTACAGAGACGGAAGAGGCCTATCGCTTAACTAAGGGAACAGGATGGTTAGAAGTGTTGGGTTGTGGTATGGTAGATCCCCAAGTCTTAATCAATTGTGAAATAGATCCGGAAAAATATTCTGGCTTTGCATTTGGTATAGGGATCGAGAGATCAGCCATGCAAAAATATAATATCAATGACATCAGAATGATTTTCGAAAATGATGTCCGATTCCTCAAGCAGTTTAGATCAGTAGTATAGATGAAACCTACGATACCTAAGGGTACCAGAGATTTTTTACCATCCCAAGTAAGGAAGCGCCATTTTATTTTTGGTGTAATAGAAGAGCTATTTAAAAAATATGGCTATGCTCCTATCGAAACGCCTACTATGGAGACCCTTGCCACCCTATCAGGCAAATATGGTGAAGAAGGCGATCAGCTGCTATTCAAAGTTCTGAATAATGGAGACTTTCTATCAAAGGTAGACCAACAACTACTAAGTGAAAAAGCATCCAAAAAGGTAATCAGTTCTATCTCAAAGCGAGGCTTGCGATATGATCTGACAGTCCCATTTGCACGGTATGTAGTCATGCACCAAAATGATATCCAATTACCATTTAAGAGATATCAAATCCAACCAGTATGGAGAGCAGATAGGCCACAGAAAGGCAGGTACCAAGAGTTTTATCAGTGCGATGTTGATGTAGTGGGGTCAAACTCCTTAATGTATGAGGCAGAGCTAGTTAACATACTAGATGAAGTATACTCAAGATTAAAAGTTAATGTTAAGATTCATGTAAATAACAGGAAGATATTATCGGGGATTGCTGATGTAGCGGGAGTAAAAGATAAGTTCATGGATATGACGACTGCAATTGATAAGTTAGATAAAGTCGGCGAGGAAGGTGTAGTAGCAGAATTGACGAAGAGAGGCATAGGAGAAGCAGCTGATAAAATCATGAGTTGTTTGAAGATTACCAATCTCGATGAGCTAGAGAAGGTCTTTACAGATTCTGAAACGGGTCTAGAAGGAATTGCAGAATTAAGAAGTTTTCATAGTTATTTTGATACGACTGACAATCTAAATGAGGTTTGCTTTGATATCACCTTAGCTAGAGGCTTGAGCTATTATACGGGTTGTATTTTTGAAGTAAAAGCAAAGGATGTTGTGATGGGAAGCTTAAGTGGGGGAGGTAGATACGATGATCTTACTAGCAACTTTGGTTTAAAAAATGTCTCTGGTGTAGGAATATCTTTTGGCGCAGAGAGGATATATGATGTGATGGAAGAGCTGGACTTATTCCCAGAGGAGACTGCGCAAGATATTAGACTGATGTTTGTTGCCTTTGATGAGAAGAGTCATAATTATGCATTTAAAATAACGAGCGAACTTAGAGCGGCTGGAATTACTTGTGATATATACCCTGCGCCAGTTAAGATCCAAAAGCAGATGAAATATGTAAATGCTCGTAAAATTCCTTTTGCCGCTATTGTAGGAGCGGAGGAAGCAGCAAATCAGACAGTATCCCTGAAAAATATGGAAACTGGAGATCAGCAGACTATTTCTATTTCTGAACTCAAAGCTCAATTCTTATAGAGAGATGATAGCCACTAAAAGTATCAAAAGTCTGCAAGCGGATTTCTTAAGCGGATCTGTTAGACTATCGGACCACATAAATGCACACCTCAAATCCATAGAGAATTGTAAGAATCTTAATATTTACGTAGAAGTATTTGAGGAAGAGATTCTTGCTGCAGCAGATAAATTACAAGCAAAAATTAATAGTAGGCCTAATGAATTAGGTAAACTATTTGGTGTAGTATTCTCTATCAAAGATGTGTTGTGTTATAAAAACCATCAAGTCACCGCAGCGTCCAAAATTCTCGAAGGTTTTGAGTCTCAGTTTACAGCGACAGCTATACAAAGGATCCTTGATGAAGATGGATTAATAATCGGAAGAACAAATTGTGATGAATTTGCCATGGGCTCTGCTAACGAAAACTCAGTATATGGTGCCTGTAAAAATGGGCATGGCAAGGATAGAGTACCAGGAGGCTCTAGCGGTGGTGCAGCAGTAAGTGTACAAATGAATACCTGTGATATAGCACTTGGTACAGATACAGGTGGGTCCGTACGACAACCAGCAGCATTCTGCGGAGTAGTGGGTATGAAGCCTACCTATGGTCGTATATCGAGATATGGGCTTATAGCCTATGCCTCTTCTTTTGATCAGTTAGGTCTGCTGGCACATCATGTAGAAGATATTGCCATGGTCTTAGAGGTAGTTGCTGGCAAGGACGAGTTTGATGCTACTAGCAGTAATCAGCCAGTCGATAGCTATGCAACCCTTGGTCCATTAGAGACCAAAAAATTTGCCTATTTTAATGAGGTAGTCAATCATCCTAAGCTCAATGAAAATATTAAGTCTGCTACTTTTGAGCTATTCGATAGTCTTAGATCTGGAGGGCATACTGTAGATGATGTTGCCTTTGAGTATTTAGATTATCTGGTACCTACTTATTATGTATTAACCACAGCAGAAGCATCTTCTAATCTATCAAGATATGATGGCGTAAGATATGGCCATAGAAGTGATGCCGTAGAATCATTTAATGATCTTTACCATAAAACTAGAACAGAGGGTTTTGGTATAGAAGTAAAGAGAAGGATCATGTTAGGTACATTTGTTCTTAGCTCTGGCTATTATGACGCATACTACTCTAAAGCGCAGAAAGTAAGAAGTAAAATATCTAAAGCCATCACCAAACTATTCCAAGAGTATGACTATATCGTGATGCCCACAACTACGGATATAGCATGGGAGATAGGTGCTTTTGACAAAGATCCTGTGTCTGTATACTTGTCAGATGTGTTCACTGTTCTTGCAAATTTGTGCGGATTGCCAGCAATCTCAGTACCATTAGGAAAAGATTCAAACGGTCATTCATTTGGTATTCAACTCATAAGTTCAAAATATAATGAGGCAGACCTCTTAAATGCTGCACTATCCTTTCAAGAATACACATAATATTGAAATACAATTATTTAAATATTACAAATATTTATAATATAATATTTGGACTACAAAGCTTATTCTCCTATTTTTGATTTTTTAAATAGATTCTCATAGGGACAGATAGTGCTCTTTGGTGTCTAACTTTTACGAATTAGCCTTAAATACTCATTAAAGGCACCTTATAAAAAGACTTACCACGGTTTAATACACCCCATTTATACTAAATAACTATTTATGAGCAAGATCATTTTTGTTGCTAAACAATGCATGCTGATTTCTTTTGTGTTTTGCCTCGCATTGGTAGGATCTTCTTATACCCCTATGGAAGAAAGTTTTGAAAATTATTACGGCGAGCTTTCAGATGTAGTACTGGAAGATCGTATTTACAATATGAATTCTCAAGTGGATGTCAGACTCACGCGAGAAGTAAGATCAAGGATAAGAGAGTACACTTTAGGATGGCGCAAAGGTACTGAGCGCTTATTGTCAAAAGGGAATATCTATTTCCCAATATTTGAAAAAACTCTAAATGATTATAATCTTCCTTTGGAGTTAAAGTACCTAAGTGTTATCGAATCATCTTTAAGACCTACTGTTGAATCTAAAGCAGGTGCTGTAGGGTTATGGCAATTTATGAAGGGTACTGCTAGGATGTACAAACTCAAGGTGACAAGATCAGTAGATGAGAGAAAGGATCCGATTAAGTCAACAGATGCGGCTGCAAGATATTTGAGAGATTTACATCTCGAGTTTGGGGATTGGACACTGGCACTTTGTGCTTATAATTGTGGGCCCGGCAGATTAAGGAAAGCGATTAGAAAGTCAGGAAGTTGGGATTTTTGGACACTTAGAAAGTACCTGCCTAAAGAAACTAGTAAGTATATTCCTAAGTTCATTGCAGCATCCTACTTAATGAATTATTATTCAGAACATGGACTTATGCCTGATGAACTACCATTTGAGTTACAGTATACCTCCTCTGCTAAAGTTTTTGATAGACTAAATTTTGCTCAAATAGCTAAAGAATCAGGCACTAATGTTAAGACTATAAAGCAACTCAATCCTTCTTATCTCTATAACTACATACCTCATAATTCTAATGGTCGTAATGTACTAACCTTACCTATAGATGGTATGAATAAATTTATCATGACTAATTACTCTGCGCAGATTATACAGACAGCTATTGTCAATAGTTTAGCAAATAGACAGCAAAGATCTATCTTAGATTTTGTAGTGCTTCCAAACTTTTTGAGGAATAATACTGGTCAAGAAAATAGCTTCAATTTATCTAATAAAGAAGAAGTAAGAAATATCATTACTGGTGATTCCATAGAGGCTCAGTATGAGTATCACAAGCTAGGAAGACGAGAGACTTTATATGATTTTGCATCAAGTAGAGAGGATGTAACCCTCAATGATCTACTGGGGCTAAATGGTTTTACGCTAAACAATCCTCCGAGGCCCGGCACTATTTTTAAAGTAAAAAAATACTAGACTAGTAAATCGTAAACTATAAATAGAAATGAATAAAACGGCCCTTCCAATTTGGAAAGGCCGCTTGCAATTAACCAATCTAAAAAACCCAACTACTATTACTTGATATCTATCACCGTAGGTGCTTTTTCTTTAGCCTCTTCCGTTTTTAGCAGAGTGATTGATAATATACCTTTGTCATAACTTGCATCTATAGCATCTTTATTGATCAATTGAGGTATGTAAAAACTCCGATTAAAGGAGCTAAAATTATATTCCCTTCTTGTGAACTTACTTGTTTCGGAAACTGCTGTTTCCTTAGCATGGGTTGCAGAAATGATTAGTTGATCTTTATCCACTTCTATATTGAAATCAGACTTATTAATACCAGGCGCCGCTACTTCAATTATATATCTATCTCCTTCTTCTATGATATTGACAGATGGTTGATTAGTAGTAAAGTCTGTGCCAACGATATCGGCAATACTTGTATTAAAGAAATCATCAAACAAAGTCGTTAATGGTGATCTTGCCGGAGTGGTGTTTTTCCATCTTACTAGATTCATAATAATTAATTTTTGGTTAGTTAATTTTATAATTTACTTAATAGCAATTTTCTTAGCTGCTAATACGGCTTTATCCTTTTTAGCCATTGTAAGCTTAAGAATGCCATTCTCCATTGAGGCTTCTATTTTTTCAGTATCGACTACTTCAGGTAATTTAAATGATCTCTTAAAGACACCATACTTAAATTCCTTTACTTTGAATCTTTGCTCCCCTTCGATTTTCTTATCTGCAGAGATGGTTAGTACTTTTTTATCTATTGAGATATTGATGTCTGATTTACTCAATCCAGGAGCAGTCATCTCAAGCGAATAGTTATCATCATGCTCTAAGACATTGATGAGTGGTGTTGTATAGTCCACATTTTTGTGAGCGACCACATCTCCCATACTTGTATGCATCAGTTCATTTAAGATGTTTCCAAATAAAGGAAAGCCTACAGGTCGAGCTCTGTTTGTTTTACAATTTGTTGCTGTTGCCATTTTAATATTTGTTTATAAAAAGATTTATTAATCAATTGTCATAAAACATATATCAATAGGGGTGCCATGCCGAAAAACAATCCATTTTGACATTTTAAAAATAATTAGTGCGTCATAATGGCGTTATAATTTCAAACAACATGTCATAATGGCGCCTAAATGGATTCCTTTTAAAAATCCGACTATTATCTAGTTTTATAAATATGCTAGTAGAGGAGGGCGTTGAATATATTAATGAGAGGAAAAGAGCAGTACGCGCTAAGATTTTAATGTAGAGCTGAGAATAAATAAATCGCTAATAGATTAATATGAGCAGCACACGGAGCTATAATGCCTACAAGTAGGAAGATCAATAAAAAGCATAAAACAAATGCAAGGGCTCTTACTCTACGGTGATGCTAATGGTCTCTTCATCTGAAAAGTTACCATCGATATCCACAGCAGTTATTTTAAGTTCGTAATCATCAAGAGCAGTCTCTGGTATCAAAGTAATGTCAAGTGTATAATTAACATCTAAAAGCTGACCCGTTATAGGATTTGAAACATTAATGCCTAGTCCTATACTAGTCACTTGTACTGTGGCAACTCCTGTATCATCAGTGACTCTGGCTGCGAAATTAATTATATCTCCTGGAGAAAAACTCGTACCATTTTCTGGTGAAGTGACGTCAATATTAGGAGCATTACCATCGCTACCACATGAAAACAATATAAGCGTAGTAATAAACAAAAGAAGTAACCTGAAATTCATCAATTATATTTTTGTAACACTACTTAAAACGTATTGGAATTATAAAACGTACATCTAATCGTAAGAACAATCACAAGAATGTTTACTGATGTATTCGTTGAATTTTTTGAAATAAGAACAATTACAAGCTGCCTCAAATGCATCCCAATCACCTTTAGGCACTTGGCAGTGAATAGTTGTCCTATCTCTAGAATCAGTAGATACTACATAAATATCATCATTGTAAATGTAAGCAGTAGCATCGTTGATAAATGGAGAGTTAAGCGTATGAGAATCAATAGCTCCGAAAAATACACCCTCATAGATAATGTTTTCCATGAGTTCTTCACAGGTAATATTCTCAGTAACATCTGTAGATACAGATATAAAGAATACCATTAGGAGAGCCTTTAAGGTGTAAGTCATAGGTTCTAAATGGTGTAAAAAAGGTATCTATTTAAAGATATACTAAACAACACCTTAAAGCAAGGACGAAGTTTCCCTAAAACGAAGAAAGTATCAATCGCAAAAGATCGGACATCTGCTGGTTCCAAAAGTGACTATTTATAGGAATTTTCGACAGTTTAGATGTACCTTTTTGTGCATTTTTAACATATTAAGACAAATTGAATTATGAAAAAACAGCTAATACTCTTGTCCTTGATGTTCACTTATTTTATACTAGGTGCTCAAGCTCCCATCGGAGATGTAGAAATAAAACAAGAAGGAGAAGGCCCATTTAATCAACTTATTATCAGAGGTGCTACCTTGATAAATAGTACTGGCGCACCTCCAATCGGGCCAGTAGATTTAATTATAGAAGACAATATTATCACAAACATCAAGACTGTAGGCTACCCGGGTGTACCTATAGATACTGCTGGCAGGACGAAACTCAAGCCAGGAGGAAAGGAGATAGAAGCTGAAGGAAAATATATCTTGCCTGGCTTCGTAGATATGCATGGCCATATAGGCGGTAGGTGGCAAGGAGCTGGAGGAGAGTATGTCTTTAAGCTGTGGATGGCGCACGGTATCACTACCATTAGAGATCCCTCTTGTGGTAATGGCTTAGACTGGGTACTCAAACACAAAGAACTTAGTAACCAAAATAAAATCACGGCGCCTAGAATACAAGCATACACCGCATTTGGTGCAGGATCTTTAGATCCCATAGCGACACCTGAGCAAGCGAGAGCATGGGTTAGGTCTAATGCTTCCAAAGGTGCTGATGGTATAAAGTTTTTTGGATTACCGCCTAAACTATTTGGCCCTGCACTTGATGAGAACAAAAAACTAGGATTACGATCTGCTTGTCACCATGCACAGCTAGAAGTAGGAAGATGGAATGTACTTAACTCTGCTCATGCAGGGCTTACTTCTATGGAGCATTGGTACGGGTTACCCGAAGCGTTGTTTGAAGATCGGACGCTACAGGATTATCCATTAGATTATAATTATCAGAATGAACAACATAGATTTGGAGAAGCCGGACGCTTGTGGAAGCAGGCGGCAAAACCGCATTCTGATCATTGGAGTAACGTTATGGACGAGCTCATCTCTCTCGACTTTACTATCGATCCAACTTTCAACATATACGAGGCAAGTAGGGATCTACACCGCGCCAGAAGAGCAGAGTGGCACGAGGAGTATACATTGCCAAGCTTATGGAGATTCTATCAACCAAGTAAAAAATCTCATGGTTCTTACTGGCATTTCTGGGGTACAGAAGAGGAGGTAGACTGGAGAAACAATTATAATCTATGGATGACATTTATCAATGAATATAAAAATCGGGGAGGAAGAGTGACTGCTGGTTCTGATTCCGGATTTATATTTCAACTGTATGGATTTGCCTATGTAAGAGAGTTAGAGTTACTCAGAGAGTCTGGATTTCACCCGTTAGAGGTGATTAGATCAGCAACACTCTATGGCGCTGAAGCTCTTGGGATGGATGATGAGATAGGCAGTATAGAAGTAGGTAAGAAAGCAGATATTATAGTTATAGATGAGAATCCTCTACAGAATCTAAAAGTTCTGTATGGCACAGGAGCAATAAAATTAACTGATGATAATGAAGTCGTAAGGGTAGGTGGCGTCAAGTATACTATCAAAGATGGTATTATCTATGATGCTAAGAAACTATTAGCCGATGCAAAGAAGATCGTCGATCAAGCTAAAAAGGAAGAAGGGTTTGAGATTACGCAGCCAGGTATCAAGAAAACTACACCTTAAGTCTATCTTCAAAATGACTCCTTTATTGTAGTTATAAAAAAGGGGAATTCAAAATTTTGAATTCCCCTCCACGATGCAGTTATCGTTCTCTATTTGACTATTATAACTCGCTTATTTATTGTGAATCTACCTACCGTTGTTTTAAGGAAGTATACTCCCCCCAAAAGGTCATTCACTGGGATACTATATTCTACGGTCAACCCATTGTCTATGTTGATTCCATAGTCTATAGGTAATCCTCTTCCTGACATATCGTATAACTTTAAAGATATCTCGTCCTCTAGTCCCATTTTACTTACTACTACATTCATTTCATTTGATGCTGGGTTCGGATATGTTTTTACCTCTACCCTTGCTGCTGCGACCACTTCTGATTCTTCTTCCTCGTTGATAAATTCTATCTCATCATAAATAGGTGGTGCATAAGCTAGATCAAAATCAAACCTGTCAAAATTACAAGTAACTTCATCTCCAGATTCATTTGCGCCTAGATCAATCTCTGCTCCTTGCACTCTCACTTTACCTGCAATATCCTCCATCAAAGTATTGAATGACCCTACTCCGGCATCAATTGCAGGGGACGAGGATTGTAAGGTGAAATCTGCATTAAGCGGATCTGTGAATAATGGATCAGCCCCAAAGAGATTACCTCCTCTGTCATCAATGCCTACTGCTTCAGATTCTATAATTGCTAAGCTCATTTCACTGAAAAGACTATTCTGTATTGCAAAGTTATCACTAGCATTTCCAAAATTATCGAATCCAGGACCTCCTGCTAAAGAGGTAGCATTTCCAAAGAAGATAGAGTTTCTTACATCTATAGTATTATTGCCAAAATCACTAAAGTTTACTATCGCACCTCCTGTCTCATCAGCAAAATTTATATAGAAAGTATTATTAGTATGAACAACTTCATTCATGCCACCATTTTCAAAAATTGCTCCTCCATCAGATGCTTTATTCCCTGCGAAAAGTGTATTGCTATAGGTAGACTTTACATTTTCATCAGTGTTCACAGCACCACCTCTGTTTTCTGCAAAATTTTGAGCAAATAAACAATTAGTCAATTCCATATCTACTAAACCACCGTCATATCCAGCAGCAAATAACCCACCCCCTTTAGATAGCGCAGGACCACTTACTTGATTTTGTAGGAATACTACCCTATTCATTTTGACTGTAAATATTGTAGCACTACGAGTATTGATGCGCCCAGCACCTCCTAATCCAGCACCTTGGTTGTGGATGACCAATACATTATTCATTTCCAAAGTAGCATCTTCTTCATTCACAAAAAGGAATCCTCCACCACCTGCAGTATTAGAACCGTCTGCGACTCCTCCTGATATCGCAACACCATCTATTTTTATATCATCTGATACTTGCGAGTTTCTAAGTACATAATGACTATTTTCTTCCGTACCTGTAAACAATAATTCTAAAGGAACAATATTAACCACATCAACTTTATCATCTTGATTTAGATCCCCACTTAGTACAGACCTTGTATTACTAAAATCTCTTTGGCAGATAGTAGATTCCCCGCCTGCGAAACCACCATAAAGATCTACTCCAGATGGGAGATTAAAATATGCATCTCTGTTACCATCTTTTGTAGGTAAGTACACACCATCTGCTAACCATATTTCTTGACCGGCTTGAGCCAATTGCATTGCCTCCTGTAGATCAGTATAAGCATTAGTCCAAGAAGTACCATCTGTAGAACCGGCAGCTGCTTGATCTACATAAATTACTTGACCTGCAATAGGTGTACCACAACAATTGCAGTCATCATTCATAATATCATTTTCGGTATTAGGGTTTCCATCATCACATGGTGTGCCAGGATCACTACAATCTTCGAAAGTGATTGTGAGGTCATCCATAGCCGTTTCACCGTCTGGGCCCGTGACAACTGCATCTATAGTACCGGAGGTAAATACAAACAAGGTATCTCCACTAACATTAATCTCTGCACCATCACTATTGTAAGTTATAGTCTCTGTACATACTAGAGAAGCTACATATACGTATGGCGCATCATCTTCGCATAGTGTAACATCATCTCCTAGATCTAACATAGGCACGTGATTATCACAGGGGTCTGTACAATCTTTTACTCTTATTCTTAGTGAGTCTATCCCTGAGGTATTATCATTTACATCAATTAATGAAACAGTGAAATCGCCAGGTCCATTTATAATAATCTGATCATCATCATCTGAGATCTCAGCATCCCCCACTTTACCTAATACAACACCTTTAATGCAATCACTTGCATCTAATTGTATGATAATCGGAAACTCGCTCTCACAAACTTCTCTATCTGCACCAAGATCAGGGGTCGCTACATTTAAGTCTGAACAAGGATCTGAACAATCCTTCCCAGGTATTGTAACATCAGCAGTAGCACTACATCCTGCAGCAGTAGTTACGCTATAGGAGTATATTCCAGGACCTACAATCGTTACAACACCCCCATCGGCATTTGTCCATTCTCCTCCAGCTGCAACTGCAGGCACTAAGGTTGATAAGTCTAAAGTAGCATCATTGCAAATAGCTTCAGGATTACTAAAGCTGATATTAAATGTATCACAGGGGTCTGCACAATCTTTTGAGCTGATCTCTAACTGCGCAGAAGCCATACATCCATCTCCTCCTATATATACATAGCTATAGATTCCTATACCTCCTGATGTTACTACAGTACCCTCAGCATTTGTCCATGTCCCTCCAGATGTTTCCTCACTTTCAAGTGTACTAAGGGTAATACTCTCATCATTACATATTGGATCAGGAGTCTGCACTGTTACTGTAAAGTCTTCACACGCATCATGGCAGTGTTTTTCATGTATTTTAATGGTTACTATATCTGCACAGCCATTTACATCATCGAATAAATGGTATCTATAGAATTCATCTTGAAACCCGTAGGTTACCACATTGTTATTTAGGTCTTTCCAAAATCCTCCGCTCTGGTCAGGAAACTCTAGTGTAGATAATAGTATCGAATCACCCCAACAAACAGAGTCATCAGCAATTTGCATTAATTGGAATCCACTTGATGTGAAAGTTATCTTATCTGAGGATGAACATCCATTTTCATTTGATACTGTATAAGTAAACATACCCGGGATCGCAACGTCTACAACATTACCATCCATATCAGTCCACACACCTCCAGGATAATCTGATGGCTCTTGATCAGCTAGCATATACATCTCACCCTCGCATAGCACAGGTGGATCTGCTAAGGCGAAACCAAAGTCATCTATACTAATATTGAACTCTGCAGACGCTGTACAACCATTGGCATTTGTACCTACAAATAGATATCGACCTAATTCTAAATCCGTGACTTCCCAGTTGTCTCCATCTACTCCATCAGGTATAATAGTGCTAAAATCAAATTCCTCATCAGGACAAATAGGTCCTTGATCAGCTATGGTAAAACTAAAGTTGTCCTCAGCGATCGTCACTATTCCACTCACCGTACACCCGTTGCTATCTGCATAGGTATAGGTATAATCTCCAGCTCCTACATCGGTCACAACATTACCACTAGCATCTGTCCATACACCACCAGTCCGACCGTCTGGTTCTAGCGTACTAAGCTCAATAGTATTACCAGCACATACTGGATCAACGTTATCAGGAAGAGTCAATGGGTCTGGATCGTTGATCGAGACCTCTATCTCATCAGTATCAGAGCATGCTATGCCATCTGTCACAGTTACGGTATAAGTACCAGCCTCTGTCACTAATATAGAATCACCAACCTCTCCTGTGGACCATTCTACTCGTGGATGCTTAGAGTCTATGCCTTCTGTCGAGTGAGTAAGCAAGACTGGTAAATCTTCTCTACATACACTAATATCATCTCCTAGATCTGCTGTTACAGGTTTTTTAACAGTTACTGGTAATGTCTTAGTTGCTACACAACCTAGGCAGTCTGTCACAGTCACACTGTATTCTGTATCTTCTGTGGGAGTAACTGTAATACTCTGTGTTGTTTCCCCTGTTGACCACGCATAATCAACTGCAGTGATGGTTGTATCTTTTTCGCAACACCCTCCTAGTAGTTTGATATTATCAAGATCCCATGCATACGTAATAGCGTTTCTCCAAGCAGGACAATATGCTAATAACTCAAAAACGAAAGTCGTATTCTCGGTTACTTTAAACGCATCATTATCACTGAAATCAAATTCCTCCAGTGTCCAGTCATTTGTAGTAGGAATGTCATTTTGCTGGTAGATTTCTTCCCCATTCTTAGTAACACGAAGTCCATAGAATCTAGGAAAATTATTAGGCCCTTCATCTATGTCTTCTGAAAAATCAGGATTGTACCATGTAAATCGCTTAGGTGCACTTTCGTAAAACTCTAAGCCTGTGATGGTACTACTATTTTCTGGTGTGAGCGTCACTGAGAATTTTAGTGCGTCGGGGCTATCGTCTTTCCAATAACATTTCTTACTTCCACTAAAACACATTGCTCTGCCTCCTAGCCCATCTTTAGGAATCGTGCAGGAATGCATTCCTCCTTCTACATTTACAGGTGTAGCTTCTACATTGACACAATCATCAGCATTAGGATATTTTGGACCTAATTCTGAAAAGTCTTTATTGTCAATACCATTCGTAACCGAATGACAGGCATCCATATCCCACTCTACTAACGTTCCAGCATTTTCTTCCGAACATATAATTTCACAAATATTAGAATTCATCACATCAGCATCAATAGTGATACTCTCGCCTTCACATATTGCTTGCGGACTACCAAGGGAAACTATCATTGCACAACCACATTGATCTCCATCATCTATTTTATTCACTCTGATAGCGTTAGATAACTCAAAGCATCCAGACAAGTCTGAAATGTTAGATCCTACCTCTAAACCTGATACCTCACCCACCATACTGATATGATAAATAAAATTAGTGCCGACTTCAGTCCCCTCATACTCAAACTTTATCCCATCAGTTATTCTTAAAATATTTCCATCTGTATCTGTATCTATATATTTGAATGTTTCTCCTTCCTCTTCCCATACTTTTGCAAATACTGCATCACTTATACCGTCTCCTACACAAACCGTTACCTCTGTCGTATCCGTTTCTATAGTTATGAAGTATCCACCTACCGCACCACATGTCCCATCGCCGCCTGTGTCATCGTCACCTGTATCATCGCCACCTGTATCATCGCCACCTGTATCATCACCATCTGTTTCATCGCCGCCTGTATCATCACCATCTGTTTCATCACCGCCTGTATCATCGCCGCCTGTATCATCGCCGCCTGTATCATCGCCGCCTGTATCATCGCCGCCTGTATCATCGCCGCCTGTATCATCGCCGCCTGTGTCATCGCCGCCTGTGTCATCGCCGCCTGTGTCATCGCCGCCTGTGTCATCGCCGCCTGTGTCATCGCTAGAGCTATTGTAGGTAGCACTTACTTCTACAAAATTACCACAGTCATCTTCTATAGTATAAACTACTGTTATGCTATCTCCACAACTATAACCACCTGGCCCATAATCTGAAGTAACTATTATTTGACTTTGGGAGCACGCATCAGTAGAGCAGCTTTCCAACATTCCAATATTATCAGAGTCCCATCGATCGACTAAAGGTTGAATACTTGCATTGTCACAATCCTCATTTTCATGATTTTCTGGATTGCAAGAGACAACTGGCTGAGTAGTATCAAATAAGTTGACACTAGCGGTTACTTCGACAACATTTCCACACCCTGTTATCGTATAAACAACATCTATAACCCCAGCATTACCGCAGGCCTTAAAAAGGTTATCATAATCGTAGTCGCTAGAAACCATACTAGAATCACAGACAGTTAACCCGCATGACATAAGTTTTAACTCATTTGCCTCATGCCAACTATCTATAGTTGTTTGATTTGTATTTTCTGCACATTCTATGGTAAGATCGTCAGGTTCACATTGTATTGTTTGGGCAGTAGTATGAATTGCTGCACTCAGAAGAGAAAAAATAAAAACAGCGATCTTGATTTTAACAGGTTGTAAAGTCATAGGAGTAAATTGTAAAATTTTGGACATATTAAAACTATACGCAATATGTCAGCACACAAGATCACAATATACTATACATCAATGGTTTTAATATATTTTACGCCAAGATTTATGATATACCGCGCTTAAGTTAAAAATGAGCTTAAATTGTCACTTAGCTTCTGAAGATCAAGGAGTTAGCCTACGGTTTTCATTTAGAAATTTCAATAACAAACAGTGATATTGTCATAATTCGGGTAGTAAAAACAGGTATAGTGTCTTATCTAAACTCCTAGACAAGTAGTATGACAAACCAATAGGAATTAATTGAAACTTCTTCCTGTCGATACAAAGGACAAACTTGATTAATCTTACCGCGGCACTTGGACGTAATATGTATTTTTCTTTACCGTCAATTTATTATCAACGAGCCAAGGGTTAAGGACTTTTAATGTCCTATAACTAATACCGTGTTCTTTTGCAAAAGCAGACCAACTTGGAACAGATTCTTTTATTTCTACTTGATAAGTATCTATCTCAGGATATTTTTCTTGTTGATCTAGATAGTAACCAAAATTCTCTGGGTTACTCATTATTTCTTTAATAGCTATTAATCTAAACATATACCTACCCGTCTCAATATTGACATTCATATCATAGAATGAACTTTCTTTTTGGGACTTAGTCACTTTAGAGAAATTACCGGGTCCCATGTTGTAAGCGGCACAAGCATTAGCCCATGATCCGTATCTATTATAGAGCCACTTGAGATATTTAGCAGCTGCACGCGTTGCTTTTTCAACATGATACCTTTCATCTACTTCATCATTGACTTCTAGATTATAATCTTTAGCTGCTAATTTTCTGAATTGCCAGAAGCCTTTAGCATTGGCATGCGAGGTAGCATTCCGGAGATCACTTTCTGCCACAGCAAGATATTTAAAATCATCAGGTACACCTTGTTCCGCCAAGACTCTCTCCATCACTGGGAAAAATCTGTTTGCTTTTTTTAAATTAAGTAAAGTATTAGACTGCCAATACGCATTTACAGACAACTCCCTATCTAGTCGTTCTTTGCAATCAAATGTGTTAGGCATCGCTTCTCCCGCAAAATAGTAGGTCTTATCAGCAAATGCAGATCCGATACTCTGCTGCAAATTATTTTCTTCACTAATAGTTTTTGATGCAACCTCTGAAGTCTCAGCATCTGCGTATGAAATGAAAATCAACAACGTGAAAATAGATCCAGATAAAAGAAAAAACCTAGAGAATAGCTTACTAGAATTCATTGAGCGAGTTTTAATATTATGAGACTTGTGTAGTTTAACTCTAACATACACAAAAGTAGTTCTTAAATAAAACATGGCCTTGGCTAAAAGTCCTATCTAGGTCTAGACAAACAATAAATATCTGTTAAAAAAGCTATGCTTTAATTGGCTTACGTTTATATATCGGAACTGTAGAGCACGGCTCTCCATACATAATACTTCTTACTATTGGTCTTAATTTATTGGTCAAATCTACGTAGGCTGATGGGGGGACTGGTTTTTTGCTACACCCCTTGATCACTATACGTTGGTTAGCATATGCATCTATGTCTAAACTGGCAATTACTTTACTATAATGAGTCTTAAGAAACTCATCTTTAGCTCCTTGGTAAATCTCTGCTGCATAGGGTGACCCGTAAGCTCCTACTAGCATATAAGCCCATACAGGAATAATCGCATCTGTTGAACAATATATTAACAGAATCTTATCCTCAACTGTACTCCAATCATATTCCTTAAGGGCCAAGCGAAAGTCCTTTTCCTTAAGGATCAATTCTTTAAAAAGATAATCCTTGATATCAAAGATTACTATATCCTTATCTGGAAAATAATCCTCTAAATTTAAGGTGATAATCCCACTATTGGCTACTCTATTTACTATTGGTGCATCCATTACTCTTCCTCTTGAGAGGAGTTTTGTGTTTCTATTTTATCTTCATCTTGTAGAAGTTCTAAACCGAGATTGCTTTCAATTTTTGCTTCTTGATCTAATTGTATACTATTAGTTTGTCCTTCCAAATTTTCAAATTCCTCCACTTCAATTGTTTCCTCCTGCAACTCCTTGCCCTCCTTTATAACTGGTGATTCTGATCTTACTTCTTCTACTTCCATCATACTCTCTACCTCTTCAGGTTCTTCTACATTTCCTCTTTCTAATTCTTTTGCTATCTCCTTTTTTATCTCATTGGAAGTAGTCAACTCGTTTCCATCAGGCTCTTTTTCTGCAGACTCATTACTTTCTGTAGGTACAACAACTTCTATCGGTGCTGGTTCACCGACTTCTGTTTCAGGCATTTCAAAATCCTTTGGTTTGGGCAAGTCTTTTAGATCCTTGATACCAAAATAATCCATAAATTTTTCACTAGTCCCATATAAGAGTGGTCTGCCCGGTCCCTCTGCTCTTCCCTGCATTTCTACTAATTCTTTTTCCATTAATTTTTGAATGGTATAATCGCAACTTACGCCTCTAATGGATTCTAGATCTATCCGGGTGACTGGCTGTTTATAAGCAATAATAGATAATGTCTCCAGTGCTGCTCTGCTTAGCTTCTTCTTAGAGATAACTTTTAGATGCTCACCGACAGTTGTATGATAAGACCCTTTAGTCATAAAATGGTAGCCTCTACTAATGGGTACAATCTCAAAAGCAAAATTTTCAGATTTATATTTTTCAATCAGACGCTCAATGGATGCATCTACCTCTTCTTTAGAAATCTTTTCATCTAGTGCTCGTTGTACACTTGTAGTGATTTCTGCTTCTGATATGGGTTGACCCGAAGTAAATATTAAACTCTCTACGTGTTGATCTATTAGCTCCAATGTTTAAATTTTGGTTGGAGCAAAAGTAAGCTTAAAGGCTTTAAGTGAGTAGCATAAAGAGTGTGATCCAAAAAAGAATTACCAACAATAAAAGGGCAAATCCTTGGACAACGTATACTTGTTTGTGCTTTTTGCGGGCCTGATTAAGAGGGGTGTTGACTTTTTCATTCGATTTTAAGCCATATGCCCATTGATGACCTGCTCGCTTGACTGTTAGTTCGTACAACTCCTCTCCTAAGAAAAAGGAATAGGTCTTAGATTGTAAAACATGGAAATCAATGATAATAATACTAGTGTTAAGATAGACCATTAGATGCCCTGTCTTACCATGATAAAGACCAACTTTGTGTTTACCTTTATCGTCTAATATTATCCAACTAAATTGACTCAAGTGTTCGGTGTTTAATTGTTCTAGGTGTTGAATTCTGATAACTAAGTTGTAGAATTCTCTTATAAATTATTAAAAAAATTGCCAATAAGCCTATAAAATGACAAAAGAACAGAAAGATAAGCTTAGGGGGCGACTAAAAGAACAGCTCCAAAGTGCACAAAAGGATATTAAAGAATTAGAAAAACTGACTCAACCAATCAAGCCTGAAAACTCATTAGGTAGGATATCAAGAATGGATGCAATTAATAATAAAAGTGTTGCAGAAGCGGCGCTTAGAAATAAAAAGAAGAAAATTGCTCAAATGAACTTAGCACTCAGAAGTATAGATAACGAAGGCTTTGGTGTTTGTGAAAAATGTAAGCAACCTATACAACCTGCCAGGCTAATGTTTATGCCTGAAAGTACTAAGTGTGTAAGATGTGCCTCTAGATAAAGACCTTGGTTTATCAGCTTAATGATTTGTAACCTAGATTACCGTTTACTTTACAGGTTTGGATGCAAAATTATGAAATGACCATTAGGGATGTAAATTGTCCGACTTAACAAACAAAGAACAGGGTCCATGCATAAAGCAGAACCCTGTATAACCCCAAAAAACCAATTGAAAACATTTAATTTTTAAGACTCAAGGACTTAAGGTTATAAAGCACTACTGGAAACTAAATTCTAAAATTGCTTTAGACCTTTTTAGATAGTATTATGACGTTCTTTAAATCCAAGGACACACTTTTATATAAAAAAAAATCAAAATATTAGTTAACTACTTGATAATCAACATATTGGCAAAAGTTAAAACCATATTTTATTGCTCTAATTGTGGTGTTTCATCACCAAAGTGGGTTGGCAAATGTTCTTCTTGTAACGAGTGGAATACCTACCATGAAGAAGTAGTGACAAAAGATACACGACAAGAAACAAAAACTAAGGCGTGGAAAGAGGAAACAAAGGATGATAGAGTAAGACCTCAGAAATTAAATGAAGTGCAAGCGGGCACTAATCAAAGGCTAGTCACTCACGACAAAGAGATTAATCGAGTCCTAGGCGGTGGCATAGTGTTAGGAAGTCTTATCCTAATCGGTGGTCAACCTGGAATCGGTAAATCTACACTCCTGCTACAACTAACCACTCATATAAACAAAAAAGTCCTTTATATCTCTGGAGAGGAAAGCGAGGAGCAAATTAAGATGAGAGCCGACCGGTTAGGCAGGTCCAACCCACAGAGCTATATATACACAGAGACTAATATTGTCAAGATCTTAAAGCAGGCCAAGCAACTCAGTCCAGACATCCTAATCATTGATTCTATACAGACGGTCTCTAGTCCTTACATAGAATCTACTCCAGGTACTGTTTCTCAGGTAAGAGAGTGTACAGGAGAGCTGCAGCGATTTGCTAAGGAAACCAAAATTCCTGTTTTCATAATTGGCCACATCACTAAGGAAGGCAACATAGCTGGACCAAAATTACTAGAGCATATAGTAGACGTGGTACTACAGTTTGAAGGAGATCAAAATTACTCCTATCGAATAATAAGGACGCTGAAAAACAGATTCGGATCTACAGATGAGATTGGCATCTATGAGATGCAAGTTAATGGACTTAGAGAAGTATCTAACCCCTCAGAGCTACTATTGTCTCAAAATGAAGAGCAGCTAAGCGGTAGCGCGGTCTCAGCGACCATAGAAGGCTTGCGCCCTATGCTCATCGAAACACAAGCACTTGTCACTCCCGCAATATATGGTACACCGCAAAGAAGTGCTACCGGGTTTGATCTTCGAAGATTGAGTATGTTACTTGCTGTGCTAGAGAAGCGCTGTGGGCTACCATTCGGGCAAAATGATGTCTTTCTAAATATTGCTGGAGGTATAAAAGTATCAGATCCATCGATCGATCTAGCGATTATCAGTGCGTTGATTTCTTCTCTTGAGGACATCTATATAGACAAGAAAATTAGCTTCGCTGGAGAGGTAGGATTATCTGGTGAGATAAGAGCTGTTTCGCGTATAGAGCAGCGCATACAAGAAGCCGACAGGTTAGGTTTTGAACAGATTTTTATTTCAAAATATAACAGCAAAGGATTAAGCACATCTAATTATAAACTAGAAATAAAAACGGTTGTTAAAATAGAAGACATATTAGAAACAGTATTCTCTTGAGGACGCTCCAAGACATAGAAAAATTATCTTTAACTCACCCTATCATGTTTTTTGATGGTGAGTGTATTTTTTGTTCTAAAGCGGTCCAATCATTTATTAAAATAGATAAGAAAGAATTGATTAGGTATGCTACACTCCAGTCTGAAGAAGGTCAGCAAGTGATGGACAAATTAGATATAAGCAAGAATATGGAAAGCGTCGCTCTAATTGATGATGGAAGGTATTTCACGAAATCTGATGTAACCTTTCAACTAATGAAGAAAATGAATTTCCCATGGCGAGGGCTGTCTATTTTGATCTATCTACCTAAATCGTTCAGAGATTTCTTTTACGACATCGTAGCTAAAAACCGATTTAAGATATTTGGCAGATATGATCAATGCATAGTACCCTCAGCAACTCAACAACACCTATTTATTAATCTTTAACCTTAGCTTGCGATATGAATTTTGATGCCATAAAATTATTAGACGAAAATACTGATCAACTGATCAAATTTGTTTCAGCGATAAATGAAGACGTTGCACAGACGACACCTCCATCTGGCAAGTGGAGTATCATACAGATCTGCGACCACCTCATGAGTGTTGATTTTGGAGTTTATAGTTTAATGTCTTTAGAAGGCACAGTAGCATCAGAAGATAGGGAAAGCAAAACTGAAATAATTGCTAAAGTAGGTGCTGATCGTTCTGTAAAAGTCAAGGCTCCTCCCCCACTTGTTCCAAAGGGAAAAACTGATACCCTTGAAAAATTTAAGGCAAAGTTTCCTTCACTCCGAGCTAAGATGAAAACTGCTGTTGAAGCAAAGGATGCAAAATTAGTTTGTGATAAATTTCCTCATTTTGTCCTAGGCACATTAACCTTCGAGGAGTGGTTATACTTCAGCACGCAACATGCAAATCGGCATAAGATGCAGATGCAAGAGGTACTTGAAGAGCTCAAGTTAGTTTAATACCAACTTGTTTAATTCTATAAACACTAAATATTTATTGATTAGCCTTTTTTCTTTTCGACGCCTTTAGCTCTATGCGTAGTCCTACGCTTTCCTTCAAATCTCCTTATGTACTGATAATCGGATGTCTTATACTGGTGCGTAAGTCCCCACTCCAATGCTCCAAATGGCTCGCCCTCCGTATCCAAACTTCTGTTTAAACCTATGGCATGCGGAGCCCCCTTAATTACCGATTTGATATCAAAGTTAATCCCATCTGGAGACCATTGAATTGTATTTTTCTCTGGGCCATCTGTAGTAATTAAAGATGCTATACCTCCCTCTCTATGCCACACACATATCTCATGACCACTATTTGATATAGGGTTATATGGCGATTTTATATATGGCCCTAGTGGATTATCTGCAATGGCTACTCCATGCCTGATTTGACGACCTCCAAATGTTATTTCTTCACCCATTTGTTCTCCTTTGTAGTATAGATAGAATTTACCTTGATAAGCAAGCAGACATGGATCATGTACTTTATGACTATCAAAGTCTCCCTTCTTCTCTACCGCAAATCTATCCTGTTCTTCTCCTTTCCAAATCCCATTATCTGCTGGACTTAATATTGGATCTTTGCTCTTTGTCCATGGTCCATGAGGAGATTCAGCCCATGATAGACCGATTTGATTTTTTACCCTAACATTATATGGAGACTTTACAGTTTGATAGGTCAGGTAATACTTATCCTCATATTGTAATATCTCCACAGTAAATACCGATCTGTCATCATATGCTCCTTGCTTACCTCTAGCTACTGCTAACCCTTCTTCTTTCCAAGTCCAGCCATCATCAGAGCTCGCATACCAGATATCACATCTATCCCATGGAAATACTTTTTCAGTTTCGATATCACCGCCAAATCCCTGAGTCGATCCAGTACTTCTAGTGTACCACACAAAATACTTACCATCGTACTTTATTAATGCACTTGGATCTCTTCTCACTACACCCTCTTCGTAGGCAAGATCTCCTTTTAGATCAAAAACTTTAAACTCTCCAAACCACTCATTACCTAGATCCTTAGGCCATGAGAGTGCTCTTTTAGAAGCGGCACTTAGATGTTCTCTATTGGTTATTCCCAATTTGTCAAATTCTGCATCTGCTACATTTTCCAATTGATCTAATGTATTGAGCTCTGAGTGTTGAGCACTACTAACATTATCACAATTAGTAAATATCATAGCCAACGAGAAAACAAATAGATACTTAGACATCCGGATAAAAAATATTATGCGTGTTTCACAAAATAGTAAAATCACACTTGTATAAGGTATTTAAAAATTAGTTTGAATTGTAAGGAAACAATTTTATTCGTTAGAACTTAAAACTTAGGTAACTCGTGTACTTGATGAAAATTGAGCTAAACTCAAAACTTGATAAATCATATCTTCTCAACTTTATTACTCTTTGGTAATGGTAAATTCTTCGTAATGCACAAAGGGATAGCCACTCTCCGATATACCTTCAATTTTGATAAGATATTGACCTCCTCTATCTCCAGTAAAAAAGGAAAACTTAGTCGATTCTTTGCCAGCCCTTATCATCGATTGCCAATATAGTGTAGTGTTTAGATTAGGTTGTTGATGAGATATAGATCTCTTATTATAGTTGGGTGAGTAAAACTCTTTAGCATTAAAAAAGCCTGGACTTTGAATATTGATACTTCCCTTTACTTTTCTTTCTATTCCATTAGGCTTAAACTCTCCAGGGTCTCTTGTGATAATAGAGATCACTCCGCCTGCACCGCTCTCTCCAAATACCGAGGTAGCACTCAAACCTTTGATCACATCTATGACCTTTATGTTTTGGATATTAATCTCAGAAGCAGATACATCTAAAACCTCAAATCCATCAACCATAATGGTAGCAGGTATGTCACCGCCCTGAATATTAGCTGTATTACGGATCAATACATACTGCGAACCAGGGCTCCCTTTTATCTGCACACCCGGTACTCTACCCCTTATGACCTGAAATATATTTTCATAAATCGCTCCGCCACCGGGAAGGTCCTCAAGGAAAATCTTCTGCGATGAGGGAAAATAAAACATCCCCCTATCTTTCATCTCGTCTTTTAGGTTTGCAAGTTGAGATTCACGCTCTGTCTTCCTTACCCCCTTTATCATCACCTCATCTAGATCTATCGACCACTCAGGATGATAGAGGTAATCTATCCTCTTTATTTCTTTAAACTCAACTGCTAGGTCACTCGCTACAACTCCTTCCTCTAAATCATTAACTAATGTAACGGATTCGTCATAGGGCAATTTGTCCAAGCTTAGTATTTCTATGTCTACATTATTATTTCCTGCTCTTTTATATTCTCCTTCTTTTAATTTTTTCTTCTTCTTTGGGTTATGAATATTGGCTTGTATTAGCACCTCAGTAGTATCTCTAAATTCAAATCCTTTGAAATAAAAAATACCATCGTCGTCAGTAGTCACATTAGTATTTGCAAAATCTGTCTTTGATAAGATCGAAAGAAAGACATCTGCCTTAACAGGTTTATCTTTTTTATGCTTACGTACTACTCCAATAATCGGAATATCTTCTGCAGTAGCAAACTCCATTGTTGGCAATTTTTCTTTTAGTATATCTTGCCATATAAATCGACTCCACCCATGTGTTAACATTAGCAGATCAATTAAGAAGTTTGTCTTTGTATTATCCTCTTGAAAATATTGGTCCACCTCATTAATCCTCCCCTTCAAATCAGACTGCAATAAAAGGTAATTTACTATACTTAGGTCATTATTACCTGATGGTATTACCTCCATATTATAGACGCTCAGGGAGAGTGATGCAGGAACGATTTCTCCAAATTGCTGCGTGTTAATACTAAGCTCCACTTTTTCCCTTTGACTATAAAATGATTTACTTAGGTCAACTGATACCTCTACAGTCTCTTGAGGGTTTTTATTGAATGTAAGTCGCTCACACACCGGTCTACCTTCGTTATCCAAAACCGTAAAATGTATAATTCCAGAAGGTATCTGCGCTCGCGATATTTTCAACTGTTGCTTGCTTTCTTTTTTAAGTTCTTGATTAAGGAATAGCTGACCTCTTACATGACCTAGCACTATCGCTCCACCGAGCAATTCTTTTTTATTAGACTCTAGATTTAGGACAATCGATTCTTTCCCACTACTATTGACATTTATCGTGTAGCCTACGTCTAATGCTTTCGGCAGATTAAAGCTTTTCTCTTTTCCGTTGATTATTATTTTTATAGTATATGAGATTCCATCCTCTGGTATAAATTCAAAAAAGCTAATTCCCTCGTTGTAAGATTTGAATGTTTTTATTTCTTGATTATCATTCCCTATAAGCACCCCTGTATATTGCAAATTATCACCTGATGCATCTTGGACTTTGACGGCCACTTTAGAATTTAGGCCAGTGACAATTTCGCCACCTTCTGGAAAAAATTTAGCACTAAAATCTGTAGACGCAGCGACATCTTTAGGCTCTTCAAGACCTAAGCTATCACTAAATATTTTGATGTTTTTCTGAAATAGATAGTCCTGCTCAAAATTTCTTTGATACTGAGTGTAGCCTCTAAGTATATACTCCCCAGGATCCTCTTCATAATTGGTAGGAATCTGAAAAGCAGCCAGTCCTTTATCAATTTTAACTAGATAATTATCAATGAGCTTACTATCAGCAGTCATCCAGTCAACATACAGTATAGGTGATGCTTCAAAAAACTGATGCGTCCTACCGTCTACAAATACACCCTGACACCATATCGTATCCCCAAGCAAGTAGAATGGCTTATCGTGATTTATATAAACCTTCTCAAGATGATGTGAGTTTTGATAATTTTCAAACTTCTCAATAGTAGTCTGACCAAATGAAATTTGTGCTAGAAGAAGAAAAAAAATAATTCTTAAGATCAAACTAAGTCCTATTTTAATTAATGAAAATGTCCACATCCAATCGGTGAGCCTGGTGGCATATCATTTAATTTTGGCAATTCAAATTCAGATGGATCATCCAAAGCAGATTGATAGAGACTCTTTAAATATGGGTCGGCTAATTTGCTAGAATAAGTTTCTAAAACCTTGTATACCTCTGCCGTAACATTATTATCAACGCTGTCATCTGATACCAACTTGAGACAATGTATAAGGGCTATCTGCATATTTTGATTTTTGATAGCTGACTGGTAAGTACCTGCTGCGGTTGCTTGGTTTACACCCTCTAACACATCATTTAAGTATTTACCCAGACTTATGGTAGACCCGTAGGCTGCGTTGTTACGTAAGATACGGGCTAAGCGCTCATGGTGCAGTAAGAATGATATGGTGTGATTAGCCAATCCCTCTGCCGGCCCAAGCGCATCAAATGACAATCCTGTATTACTATCAAAACTCTCTCTGCTCTTACCATATCCAAAAGCTGGTGGAGGTATTAACTTTAGGATGTGAGCAGGCACTTCCAGATTAATAGGACTAATTACATTTAGCAAGGAAGCCAATGCTGCTTGTTGTACTGCTGCATCGACAGGTCTTACATCGTTGGTAAGCATATCTCCTTTAACATTGTAGTCATACTCTAAACCACCTATCAGTTTACTTGCTGCTTCTATCTGGTATCTTGGCATCAGGTATAGGGGCACTAGTACTTTCTCTAGCTCTGAATAAGGTGTCCCTTTTCTGATACTGTTTTCTCCAAATTTTTTCATGCTCGCCGCTCTAAGTTCCATCATCCGTTCTAACTCTGCGGTGGCACTAGCCCCATTATCCCATAGATGAGCATATGGGTGTGCTCCTCCTGCCGGCCTTGCATCTCTGTCTGAAATAAATTTAAACCCACTAGACTGAGCTTCGTGTATGATAGAGCGTAGACCTTCTGCCTCATCTTCTACTGATCCAAATTGTGTGTAGCCATATCTTATAGTCATCTTATCCCACGCTCCTATCTTGTCGTCATAGACTTCGCTTAGATCTATCGATCCGTCTGGCGCTAGCTTAATTACGGGATGTGGATAATCCATCACTGAGGCTCTATCATTAACACTCGATGCAAAATTATGGGCTAAGCCTATAGTATGTCCTACCTCATGCGCAGATAGTTGTCTCAGCCTTGCGAGTGCTAATTGCTTCATACCCTCGTCAGCATTAGGAGTGCCATCATAAGGTGATAATATACCCTGAGCTATCATAAAGTCTTGTCTTACTCTTAGCGAGCCAAGTGACACGTGACCTTTAATAATCTCCCCCGTTCTAGGATCAGACACAGACGAACCATAGGACCATCCCCTTGTGCTGCGGTGTACCCACTGAATCATATTATATCTCACATCCATTGGGTCAGCATCGGCAGGCATTTCCTTCACCTGAAAAGCATCAATAAATCCCGCTGCTTCATAGGCTTGATTCCACCAACTTGCCCCCTCTATTAGAGCAGACTTGATCGGCTCTGGACATCCTGCATCTACATAATAAATAATTGGTTCTACTGCTTCGCTTCTCGGCGATGCAGGATCTTTTTTCTCTAACCTATGTCTTCTGATAAATCTTTTTTCGATCGGATCTTCGATCGGAGTAGCGTAGTCATAAAATGAAACGGTGCCATAAGCGCTGTATGGATGGAAAGCTCTAGGGGTATAATTATCGTCAGGCAACTCTATGAAGGAGTGATGTTGTCTAACCGTTACTGATTTAGCATTAGGTGCGACGCTTCTTATGAATGCTCCTTGAGGATCACCAGTGAAGGTTAGTATAGATTCGAATTCTGAATTTTTAGGGAAGTTCTTGGTCCTCGGTTCCCAAATCGCACATCTTGTTTTATCTCTTTTGTAAGTCCCTTGCTTAGTCCGCTTTAGCCTACCGACTACATCATGTGCATCTCTAAGTAAGAATGGTGTCAGGTCTATTTCGATTGTTCCGTCACTGATCTTTTCTTTTTTTGCTACAACAGGAAAACCCCACAATACTGACTCTGCAAATGCCTCCTTGACCGCTCTCTGCTCTAATGGGTTATCACTGATAGCTCTATAGTCTTGATTAGGTTGTACCAGTAAGACCTTGTCTCCTGTCCGTATGAATTTTACAATCTGAGTGCCTCCTAGCTGACCTCTGTCGAGCCCGATATCATTAGAGCCTATACCAGCGGAAAGCGAGTTGACGTATAAAAATTCAAAATCTAATTTATCAACCGGTAGCTGTAAGGTAATTTTCCCTGCATCGGTATTATAGTCGAAATCAAAGAAACCTTCTAGCTCCTGTGCTATAGAAAAATTAATGAATATAGCGCTGAAAACGATTAATGATAAAATTCTATTCTGGATTGACATCCTGAGTTTTTTTATGAATAAAGTAATAAATAAGTGCAGTGATAAAGCTAATCAATAATCCTCCAAACTCTCTTACGTGTTCTATGTAAGGGCTCTCTGCTTTCATAGCTCCTGTTACAGATGGCATACCATCTTTTACCCAAGTAATGAAGGCAGGAAAGTACGTAGCTAACCATATACCTAGCATAATAAGTACTACTAAAGTAATGAATGGAAATCTTAGCCCTTTGAAGGAGGCAAATGAAACAAATGAAACAAACAAATAGATGGGAATCCAAATAAAGAAATCTGGGTCGTTATACTGAACAACCCCAAATAAAAAAAATAACAGGGAAACTGCTAAGTGAATATACTTCATGCTCAATTATGTGACATCCTAAAATATCATTAAAATTGAGTATTAAAGCAGCGTGGATTACTTTAATTATTATTTAAGATTATTTTCTGCTCAGTTGTAAGCGATGTAGTCGATATCATCGAGAAGATACCTTCTAAATTTTAATGCAAAGTCTCTCATGCGTTCTAGCTGTTCTTCTGTGAATCCATTCACCTCTGCATTGTAAGTCATGTGATTGTGCATTTCTGCTTGATGGTTATGGAGGCCCATCATTCTTTTATTAAAGTTACTCATCTCCCAAGGATGCTCTAACCCTAAGAAGTGACCTATCTCATGCACAAGCGTTGTTCTGCTTTCTAATCCAGCATAGGCCATAAAGATTCTATCAAATCTCGGTGAAGAACTTTTATAAATATCATATCGCCCTCCCATAATCGGAGTAAAGCCCATGAGCGCCTGATTAGTGCCTTCTAAGTAATAGGTATCAAATAAATAAACATTGATGGCTCCTTGAGTTTCTATAGGTTTTACTAAGCTGTTGATAACAACTTCCTCATCAGTGAACGCATCTTTGTGAAGGTCAGGTAAATATGCTTTATTAGGATCTATCAGGATATTATTGAGTTCAAATTTTACTTGTCCCTCAAATTCTTGATTGATATAATCTACATTTTCACTTATCCCTTTGATAAAATCTCGATCGATGCTATCTAGGCCCATCATATAGAAATTCATCTTCATCACTGGTACTTCTACGTAAGTAAGCACTTGGTCTACTCCCCATGGATCTTTAACTCCCAGCTCGGCATTGAATACCATGGTGGGGAAAAGGTACATTAGTAATATTTTGAAAATCAAATTCAATGCAGAATATTCTCAGGTCAAATAATAGGTATCTAAAAATTTACTATCATTAAGACACAAGAATCTTCCGCTCCCTTTTCTAAAAAATGTTAAATATTTATTTTATAAGTATTGCGAATAAACCTAAAAGCGTAAAAACTTAAGCATTACCGTACTTCTTGCTGGATATAATCAAATGCAAGACTGATCAATATTTCCCACAAATCTTTTTGGCTACTGGGTATTATGTACCACGCTGTAAGAGGAGGCTTAGTTTTGAAGGGGCTTAGGTGTTTGACTTTTTTGATACCATTTGCTTTAGCATTAAAGGTCTTTCCTAGTTTGAATATCATTTCATTCTTATGAAAAAAAGCAAAATTCTTATCCTTATATCTTAAACCAGGCGAACTCATCATAGGACCCCGAGCTACATCGGTATAATCAGCTGCATATCTATCTGCAATTTTATCAAAAAGCTTTTCCTCCTCAGTGATATCGATTAAAAAATCCATCACTTTATCTAAATCAAACTTAGTTTTTCCAGAAAGCTTTAAGCGATCAACGGGCAAGTTGAGCCTGCCATACTTTTTGTAGCTATTCCATATGTGATCGATGTACCACCTAGGCTCTGGTGTACTGCCCCATCTGAGGTCAATCTTTTTTCGCTCTATGAATAAGACTTTTGGGATTTTTATAAATATACTTTTATCAAAAAGCTTATTTATTGTTTTATCAAAGTACACTAATAAACCTTCAGCTATGACGTGATCATATTTTTTTGATGCTAAGGTTATGGCTTTTTTAAATTTTTTAAAATCTATTGACCTTGGTGATTCCCAATCAACTTTTTCCTTTATTCTAGGCAGGTCTTTTTCTTTATAGATATACTTATCTTGCTCTATGATGGCCACAGTTTGACCCAAGAGAGAAAACTGTTTTTGCAGCAACTCTGACAATGTGCTCTTTCCTGCTCTACTGACACCACCTATTGCTATGATCATTTATGTAGTGATTTCTTAGTTGTTTTCCTCATCTTCTTGATAAGCAATTAACTCTCCATTTAGACTAAAGTTACTATTCACAAAGTCACACCATTTACAATCTTCTTTCCCACACCCTTCTTCAAATTTATGAGCTGATATTTTGGCATATGTATCTACAAGCTGTTCTTCTACGATTTGTAAATGCTCATCTTTTACTTCGATGACATAATTTTTATTTTTCCCATTATCCTCGGGTTCTATAAAGTCCATTATACCAGACTTCATTTTTTTACTTATCGTGGGATCACCATCTAACAACATTTTATAAAATACAATCTGTCGCCAGTAATCTCCACCTAAGTTTTTATCGCCTTCCTTTATTTTCTCCAGTGCTTTACCTTCTTTGGGAGGTTTCACTTTAGGGGATCCATTTGAAGGTTTTCCCGTTTTATAATCTATCACCACTACATGGTCATCATATACTGCTATCTTATCTAGCTTACCAGTGATGGGCACGCCTTTGTATTCTGCTAGGGTGATCTTGTGCTCTACCTTATACTCCCTAGGTAAGCTCCATGAAGGCGAGTAGGTGTCGTAATATCCATTGAGTATTTGAGTACCGTAAGTAGTCATAAGTCCTGACTCTTTACGCGTGAAATGCGAGGCATACTTTTTCATAGATTTCTCAAAGTAACTTATGAGATCCGCAACAGGTCCTATCTTTCTCTCTGCCGATTTCTCAATATCACCAAAGAATTTCTCTAAAGCATCATGTACTGCACTACCAAAACCCATGTAAGCACTCCTAGCTAATGGTACTCTTAAAATATTTTCAAAATAGAATGCGAGTGGACACTTCAAATACTTATTAAGACTAGTCACACTAACTTTATAATCTTGCAATACACGATCTATCAGATCATGATCTATCAGTGAGGCTTCCCCTTCTTGATATTTCATAAGTACCGTACTATAATCCTCTATATCCTTATCTTCTAGATGAATTTCCTGTACTTCTGCGGTTCCGTTTGCCATAGACTCTGAGATAAACCTACAGGGAGATAAGTCCTTATCATCATTATTATGCTTAGGCCATGAGATATACAGGTAAGACTTTGCTCTAGTCATAGCTACATAGAACAATCGTCTATCGTCCTCTATATCGCTAAGATCAGATGCCGGTACAAGTGACTTAGGCAGCTTAAAGGACCTACTACCATTATTAGATTCGACCCAGTTTTTTTCAAAACATTTTATCATAAATACGTATTCAAACTCAAGTCCCTTTGCACCATGTGCTGTCATCAAATTAACTCCTTCTTTTGCAAAAAAGATCTTCTCAAGAGGTAGTGCTATATCTGCGTCTATCATTTTCTCAACCATCATCAAGGTAGTAGTTAACTCTAAAGAGGGATTCTTAGATGTCTCATCTTTGATGAAATCAAAAAATGTATTAACTACTTGTAATCGCCACGTTTTATCTTTAGGGTCAATCATGATCTGATCGATTACCTTTCCTTGGGTCAAGATCTTTTCAAACAAAGTTTGGATAGTAACGTTAGCTATATCTCCTATCCAAGACTCAAATAGTTCTCCGATTACTAATATTTTATTTGGCTCATCTACCTTTGCCTTTTTAAGATGTTCTTCACTTGATAGTACATCTCTCCATCGGATATCATCCTCTGTCTCGTCTGTTCTTTGTGAGCAGTATATACTTAACTTACCTACATCACGGGGTGTTAGCCCAAAATACTTGTAATGTAAAATCTCAAATAAAAGATGGTCTCCTCTGTGCATCCTGTCATATTCTGAACCTAAGTATCTAAGGATATTTAGAAGCCGCTTTATCTCAGGATCATTCAGCACATTAATACGCTTTTTCAAATTAATTGGTACTCCCTTGTACTCCAGATATTTGACGATATCATCTATATTCCGATGCTTCCGATAGATGATAGCTATCTCACTTAGATTTACTCCTTGCTCTCTTAATGCTATTATCTTATTTATGACAGCCTTCTCTTCATGCTTCTCGTTGTGATACTGCAGGTATTGTGGTACTTGCTTTACGAGACCTTCATTTTTGCTTTCTATTAGTTTCTTAGTAAGCTCAGGATTGGTCGCCACTAATCGCTCCACATTATTATCTATAAGGGCTGTTGCTCGATCGAGGATTTCTTGTGATGATCTATAATTATTCTCTAGGACTATGACTTTAGGATTATACTTCTGCTCAAACAATACGATGTTTTGCATATTAGCACCTTGAAATCTAAAGATTGACTGGTCATCATCTCCCACAACGAATAGGTTAGCCTCTGCCCCCCAGAAACTAGCTAATAGATCTATAATATCGTTTTGCGCTCCATTAGAGTCCTGATATTCATCTACCAAGATATATTGATATCGTTCTTGGTAACTCGCAAGCAAATCTGGATTTTCTTTAAAGGCTTGAATGACCCATAAGATCATATCATTGTAATCGAGTCGCTCTTTTTCCGCAAGCAAACTATTATACTTATTAAATTCTTGTGCTGCAGCTGCTCCTTGAGCGTATCTTTTCAATTCTTTATCCACTAGCCTAGGATTGGGGTCGCCCTTTGCATAAGCCACACCTTCTTTAGTAGTTCCCTTCCTTTTATATTGAAATGCTTCATCCTCCAATATCTCTTGCGATACCTTTTCAAATGCCTTCTCAAGTATTTCTGGAGTCCAGTTCTCTTGCTTCATAGTAGAAAACAAGTTTTTTAATCGTCCCCGATCAAAGTAGACATTGCCTTTGAATCGCTTCAATGGATGATCATCAGAAAACTCATCAATAATCTGCTCGTATACATCCACGGCTTCTAGATCAGACAGCCTTTGTAAATCTCGATAACCACCAAAGTACTGGATATTCTCCTGGATAATAGAATTACAAAAAGCATGAAAGGTATAGATATTAATATTGTAGGCTTCTGGTCCAATAAATTTTAATAGTCGCTGTCTCATAGCAACACTCCCCGCATCGGTATAGGTCAAGCAGAGTATATTTTTAAAATTTACCTCTACTTGATCTAAGATACTGCCTATCCTTGCAGCTAGGAGTTGTGTCTTACCGGTTCCAGGACCTGCAATAACCATTACCGGCCCTTCTATAGCATTTACAGCTTCTAGTTGTTTGGGGTTAAGTGTTGCAAGTGCATTTTGAAAGGCTGCTGTGAAATTTATTTTTTTCTTTATCTCGCTCACTTTTGAAATTTGATTTTTGGGAATGACTAATTATAATTTGCTACTGGTATTAAGTACTTAGATAGATTAGCCTTATGTTTTTTAACCCTTGATTTTTCGATTTTATAAATCTCTCTTCCTAGCTCTGCTAAAAATTTGATGCCATCTTCGTACTGATATTTACCATCATTGAAGATCTCATTTTCATTGACATGCACAGTAGCTGTTAGTAGAAACTCAATGTTATTTTCAGTATCGATTATATATGCACAATCTGTTAAGTACCCATAGGCATAGCCTACCTTATTAAAAATCCTGATATTATCTGGAAACTTACCCTTGCTATCTCCAAACATGAAAAATTTTACATAGCTATCATAATACTCATCTAGATGTCTGTGCAAGTAAGCATGCTCTCTAGGCGTCTTCTGCATTGCCTGATATAAAAATGTGTAGTCATCGTCATTAATATCAAATCTCTCAGCAACTGGAAAAATCTCTGGAAATAAAACTTTAGTCATCGAAGACTCTAAATCTTTAAGATTGACAAAGTTTTTTTTACTCATATCAAATGCTTCATAGATTACTGTATCTAGGTTATCATCATAATAACCCTTACCCTTATGGGTATTTGATAATTCGAAGAAATAATTTTCTATTGATTGAGTAGCAGGCTGGCTATGAATTAATTGATCTGCTTTATCAAAAAATGAAACTGGATTTGTGTGTGTATTATCCTCCGTAGAAAATCCGCCTATCCCTACTCTTGTGACAATTCTAGAATTAGAAAATACTTTTTTCTGTCTCAATGATTGATTAATATAATCTTGTCCTACGAACTCATAAAGTCGATTGTATGCATCGTTATTACTAACTGCAAATATTTTCTCAATATAATGAGCAACACTAGGAAGACCTGTTGAGGAAGTCGTATCTACATATGCCGAAGACTGAGGAGCTCTAGACGAATCAGTTTTCATCGTTACCCATTTGTCTACTCCTAACTCTTTTAATTTTTGTAGGGCTAAAAAAGCTACAGGCATTTTCACTGTGCTTGCAGGATAGAAATAATGTAGCGAATCGTAGTTGTAGGTATAACTGGTTAGAGTTGGTTGATTCTGTTGATCCCTATCTATTTGGGTATAGAGAATTTGGATTTCATACTTGGCCTTATCATCAAAGTATTGCTTTATTATATCGGACTCTGACTTGATAGTCTCAAAAAGATCATCAACTGAGTGACAGCTTAAAAAAAAAATAACTAAAAAAGCTAGTGACCTAATCATAACTGATATGTAAGGGTGGCTACTACCATATCAAAATCTGGACTGATATTATCATCCTCCCTACGATACATTACTGATGCTGACAGGTGAGTTGAGAGCTTATATCCTAGCGCTAACTCATACCGTATTCTAGTGAATCTATTTTCATCGTCAAACTGGTACCACGTTTCGATAGCGACTTCTGAAGATATTCTATCCCCTATAGGATAGCCCAGTGATGGTCTAATTCTAAAAAAATCTCTATCTGCAACTTCGTCTAAGTCTAGGGCCCAGTGCTTCATAAACCTAGTCTGTATAGAAGACTTTCCAGACTTGACTCCAAGTGATACAAATGGCCAAATGAATTGCCTATTTCTACCATCTTCCAAAAACCAGGTCCTACCTAATAAGCCTAAGGTTACCAAAGATGATACCTTTCTACTGTAAGAATAATCTATTGAGGTATTACGATAATCAGAATAATTTTCATGAAACCTGCTTATCGGTCTGATATCGATCTTGCTTTTATCATCAGGAATAATCCTTAACCTAAAAGAAGCCCAAAGTGTATTATCTGCTTGAGTGTAAGCTTCTCCAATGAAAAACACTACCAAAAAAAAACCTATTATATATCTAATCATAAACAACCCTATAAATTAATTACACCAAACATCTTCAAAATAACAAGTATAATTATAACTACAAGCAGACGATATGCCCAAACTTCTGCACCTTTATATCTTGATGCATATTCTGCTGTTAAATAGCCACCGAGTGTTTGTCCTACAGCGAGCAGGGCTCCTGCTTTCCAGTCAACTAGCCCTTTATAATGAAAATATCCTAATACGAATATGGTATAAAAGAAAACCGTAAAAGCTTTGATTGCATTTGCATCAATAATGTTCTGTCTAGCGACCAATACTAATAAAGCTAAAAACAATATTCCCATTCCCATCTGAATAAATCCTCCATAAAATCCTATTGCAAGGTAGAGAGGTATACCTAACCATGAGGGCACCTTATGATCCATCTGGGTGTCAATTAACCATCTTTTAGGATTTACTAACACCACAAATAACATCAACACAAGTAAATATTTGAATACCTCCTTGAATGCTTCGTTAGAAATAATGGTGGCTACATATACTCCAATTAAGGCACCTATGGTGATAAATACAATTAGTTGCTTGTTAGCTATAATATTTAGTTTGCCATTTTTATGAAAGGCATAACTAGAGACTAACCCTTGCGAGGTAACGCCTACTCGATTAGAACCATTAGCAATATTACCTGGCAGACCAATTATTTCTGTCAATATACTGAGTGTAATCGCAGAGCCATTACCAGCAAGAGTATTAACCACTCCTGCGACAAAACTACCAACTATTATGATTACATATTGGTATGGATCGAGGGCCACTAATCTCTATTTTGGCAAAGTTCTACTAACATACCGCCAGTGGTCTTAGGGTGTACAAAACAAACTAACTTATTATCTGCTCCCAATCGAGGCTCCTCAGAAAGAAGCTTAAAACCTTCATCAGCTAATCGCTTCATTTCTGCTCTGATATCAGGTACATCAAAAGCTATGTGGTGCATCCCTTCCCCTTTTTTTTCTATAAATTTAGATATGACTCCATCATCATCGAGGCTTTGAACTAACTCAATTTTACTATTGCCAACTCTAAAAAAAGAAGTCTTAACTTTTTCGCTCTCTACTACTTCTTCTTTATAAGGAGCAATACCCAATAGTCTTTCGAAAAGCTTATTACTCTCTTCCATATTTTTCACAGCTACTCCAAGGTGTTCTATCTTTCTCATAGGTTCGTTTATAAATGCAAGATAATATACTTCCCTAGGAATTTCATTAAGTATTGGCGTGGTTATTGAAACATTAGCTTCAATGAAAACAAAAGCAGATATAGTAAAAAACTGGTTGCCAAGATACACGGGCTTAGATCTTGATGAATTTGGGGAATATATCCTCCTTACCAATTTTGGAAATTATGTGAAACGCTTTGCTAAGATCCATAGCGTGAAGATCAAAGGAGAAGGAAGAACCTTCCCTAGTGCTACGGCCAATAACATCACCATTATAAATTTTGGGATGGGAAGTCCTAATGCTGCTACCATTATGGATTGCCTGACTGCTCTCAAGCCAAAGGCAGTGCTATTCTTAGGTAAGTGCGGTGGTACCAAGAAGAAAAACAAGCTAGGAGACCTCATACTGCCTATAGCAGCGATAAGAGGAGAAGGTACTTCAGATGATTATTTCCCGAAGGAAGTACCTGCATTACCCTCTTTTGCTCTGCAGAAGGCTATATCTACTACCATCAGAGATTTCCAAAAAGATTATTGGACGGGAACGGTGTATACCACTAACCGAAGAGTATGGGAACATGACGAAGAATTCAAAAGTTATTTAAGAAAAATAAAAACTATGGCAGTTGACATGGAGACTGCGACACTATTCTCAGTAGGTTTTAAAAATAAAATACCTACCGGTGCATTGCTCCTAGTATCAGATATGCCTATGACGCCAGATGGGGTAAAAACAGAAAAGAGTGATAAGAAAGTTACGAAGCAATACGTAGAAGAACACATTCAAATAGGCATACACTCTCTAAATCAGTTAATCAATAATGCACTTACAGTAAAGCATCTAAAATTTTAATCAAAAAAAAGAGAGACACCAAATAGCGTCTCTCTTCAAAAATAAATTTCTTCGTTTTATTTATTTCTTTACTGCATCTCTAATTTCTGCAAGTAATGCTTGATCTGCTGTTGGATCTGGATCTGGAGCTGCACCCATAAACTTGATCTTAGCTTTTCCAAGCATAAATAATACCCAACCAACTATTATTAAGTTGATAATAGTATTAAGCCACTTACCCCATCTAATTGCATTTGCTGGCTTGTATCCTGCTTCTCCTTCTACTCCAGTAGCTGGTGATAACTCTACAGCAAGGTTAGCAAAGTCTGCTCCGCCTGCAAAGTGCCCTACGATTGGCATTATGATATCATTTACAAAACCAGTAACTACCAATCCTACTGCACCAGCAAGTATTACTGCGATTGCAAAGTCGATCACGTTTCCAGTAAAAATAAATTCCTTAAATTCCTTAAGCATGTTTTCGTGTTTTTTGATTATTAATTTAGTAACATTATTTTGACGAAAATATACATTTTAGGTTACATATAATATTTTTACAATGTGTTAGAGTGTTAATATCCTCTATTTGAGCACTTTATATATATAAATTTAGCAAAAATGTAATTTTTAACATTAAAAAAAGGCGTAGATCAAATCGATCCACGCCTTTGTTATCTATTATTTTACAAGCTTTTTTTAAGCTGCTAATTCTTCTCTTATCTTATTTAAAGCAGATCCCGATCTTATCCATTCTATCTGTGCTTGGTTATAAGTATGTGCTACTTCGAAGTAATCATCTGTGCCATCTGAGTGATGTAAGTGAACTAGAAGATTCTTACCTGGAGCCATTTCTTCAAAACCATAAATTGCCACTTTATCATCTTGTCTGACTAAATCATAACTTGCCGTATCGACAAAGGTAAGCGCAAGCATCCCTTGTTTCTTAAGATTAGTCTCGTGTATCCTCGCAAAGCTTTTTACGATTACTGCATTGACTCCTAGGAATCTTGGTTCCATAGCTGCATGCTCTCTAGAAGATCCCTCACCATAATTCTCTTCTCCAAATACAAAGGTCCCTATCCCTGCATCTCTATATTTTCTAGCAGAATCTGGCACCGCCAAAAACTCAGCATCGATATTACTATCTACAAAGTTTGCAACACTATTTGCTTTTTCATTAAAAGCATTAAGTGCTCCTATAAAACAATTGTTAGAAATATTCTGTAAATGACCTCTAAACTTTAACCACGGACCTGCCATCGAGATATGGTCTGTTGTACATTTTCCCTTTGCTTTTAATAATACTCTGTTGTCATGTAAGTCAACTGGCTTAATCGTCTCAAACGGAGTAAGTAGTTGTATACGATCCGAATTAGGATTGACTCTTATTTCTATACCACTTCCATCTTCTGCAGGTGCATTGTACCCAGCATCTTCTACAGCAAAGCCATTAGGAGGCAACTCATATCCTGTAGGAGGGTCTAACTTAACTTCTTCCCCTTTATCGTTTGTTAAGGTATCTGTCAATGGATTGAAACCCAATTGTCCTGATAGCGCAATGGCTGTAACGATCTCTGGTGATGCTACAAAAGCATGCGTATTAGGACTTCCATCAGCTCTCTTAGAAAAATTCCTATTAAAAGAGTGTACGATACTATTTTTAGGAGCATTCAATGGATCACTAAATCTTGCCCACTGTCCTATACATGGTCCGCAAGCATTTGCAAATACCTTAGCGCCCATTCCCTGTAGCGTTTCTATCAGACCATCTCTCTCTATTGTAAATCTAACTTGCTCTGACCCTGGCGTGACTGTCAATTGAGACTTAGCCGTAATACCTTTCTCAACAGCTTGCTTGGCAATAGATGCCGCTCTAGAAATATCTTCATAGGACGAGTTAGTACAAGATCCTATCAAACAATATTCTAGCTCAGTTGGCCAGCCGTTTTTCTTTGCTGCAGCCTTCATCTCTGATACTGGAGTAGCAAGGTCGGGCGTGAAAGGACCATTTAGTAGTGGCTCAAGCGTACTTAGATCTATCTCTATTACTTGATCAAAATATTTTTCTGGATCAGCATATACTTCTGGGTCGCCTGTCAGATGCTCTTTTACACTGTCAGCAGCATCTGCTATATCAGCCCTCTCAGTAGCTTTAAGATATCTCGACATAGAATCATCATAACCAAATGTAGAAGTGGTTGCTCCTATCTCTGCTCCCATATTCCCTATGGTTCCTTTACCGGTACATGACATACCGATCGCTCCATCTCCAAAATATTCTACAATTGCTCCGGTACCACCCTTTGCAGTAAGGATTCCTGCAACTTTAAGAATAACATCTTTTGGGGATGTCCATCCACTTAGTTTACCTGTCAATTTAATTCCTATGAGCTTTGGCATTTTTAGCTCCCATGGCATTCCTGCCATCACATCTACAGCGTCTGCACCTCCTACTCCGATCGCAATCATACCTAGACCACCAGCATTAGGCGTATGAGAATCTGTACCTATCATCATCCCTCCTGGGAAAGCATAATTTTCTAATACTACCTGATGAATGATCCCTGCTCCCGGCTTCCAAAACCCTATCCCATACTTATCAGAAATCGTTTCTAAAAAATCATATACTTCAGAATTAACATCATTCGCTATCGCAAGATCTTCTCCTGCACCTACTTTCGCTTGTATTAAATGATCACAATGCACTGTAGAAGGTACGGCTACCTGAGGCTTACCTGCCATCATAAACTGCAAGAGTGCCATCTGAGCAGTTGCATCTTGCATGGCTACTCTATCCGGAGCAAAAAACACATAGTCATCTCCTCGATTGTAGTTCTGTAGCGGAGATTCGGTGTGAAGATGTGCGTAAAGTGTTTTTTCTGCAAGTGTTAAAGGACGGTTTAGCGCAGCCCTAATCTTACTAATTTTTTCTGGTAAGGCTGAATAATGCGCCTTAATCATGTCAATATCAAATGCCATATAGCTATAAAATTTTTAAGCTTTCAAAAATTTCTAAGAAGCTACAAAAATACTACTTATAAGCCTAAATAGTAATTCATTCTACTTTAATAACATTGCTGAAATAGCTATGATTCCTTTTTGAGATTAAATATCAAGAGGGAGACTCCCCTTTTTCTAGATTATTAATTAATCGAGTTGAAATCTTTAGAAAATCTCTTTCTGTGATAATACCTATTAGTTCGTCCCCAATAACAACAGGAAGAGATCCAATATTATGCTTACTCATCAATAGCATTGCCTCTGATAAGCTCATATCTTGATTGGCAACGATAAGCTCTTCTTTTTTAATCATGATATCTTCTACTCTATAGCTCTTACTCTCGTCCGTGATTCTTTTATCGATAAGGTGTTTGAGGATAGTGCTCGATGCAACCAGCCCCAAGATGTTTCCTTTACCATCTTCTACAGGAGCGTAACTAATCTTCCTCCAGTTCATCATCTCTGCCACTAACTCTATGATATCATCTTTCTGAACGGTAAATAAATCCGTCCTCATGAATTCTGACACTTTTAATTTTACTGGCATATATTTTTTTAGATCTTCTAAGTTAGGCAGTTCCCATTGATGACCAGGGTTGTTCATTATGTTTTGATTCTTGAGCATAGAGGCAGTTAGTACACTAAGTGCTTCATCAGGATCAGTCTGCTCTGTCAGTTTTGTAAATGATCGCAGCATCCACCTAGCCCCATTCATATGTTGCTCGGCACGTTGTTCTATAACGCCAAGATACTTATCAATATCTTCTTGATTAACCTGATGAGATTCTAGTCCTTTGCGTGCAAGTGGTAATAGCTTATCGAGCACAAGATCCCCTACTGTGATCTTCTCATCTCCAAACCAAGTAAACTTAGAATCTATACCTGATCTTGCAGCTTTGCTAAAATTATCCCTTACATCAGAGAATGACATTTGCTCACGAATATCTGTTACTTCACCAGCTAATCCATGCATACATCCTAACCAAAATACAGTATTAGCCATTTCGTCTAATACAGTCGGACCTGCTGGTAATACTCGATTTTCTATACGTAGGTGTGGTTTCCCATTCGCACTAATTCCGTAGCACGGCCTATTCCATCTATATACGGTAGAGTTATGTACACCTAAAGCTCTAAGCTTAGGCACCTTACCCTGCTTGATGGCATCTAAGGCATCCTCTTCTAAATCAGAACTGATTAATACTCTAAATCTTGCAATATCTTCTTTATAGATTTCTACTATCGAATCTTGTAACCAATCATTGCCGAGGCTCACACGAGGACTACGTTCTCTCATATGATCATGGGTAGTCCTAGTGTCTATAGACTGCTGAAAAATTGCAATCCTTGTCTCATGCCATAGTCGCTTGCCAAATACTATTGGCGAGTTAGCACCGATAGCCATAACAGGCGCAGACAGAGCAAGAGCAATGTTATACATCTTTACAAAATCTCCTGGCGAAACCTGAAGATGAACTTGAAAACTAGTATTCAATGCTTCCAAGAGTGGTGAGTTATGAGAAACTAACAATTCATCAATGCCAGACAGTCGTAACTCGTAGGCTCTCCCGATACGCTGCTTATCAATGGCCTCCATCAGTGCAGCATATCTTTTTTTGGGCGTAAGATTCTGCATCTCCAGATCAAACTTTCTGAATGTCGGTAAGATCCCGGTTAAGAGTAATGAAGAATCAAATTCGTCTAGTACCTTTTGTATGATACCAAGATTTGCGTTTATCTCAGACTCCATATCCTTAAAACAAGAACCAGACAAATGTCTTGGTTGCAGATTTGTCTCAAGATTAAACCGAGCAAGTTCTGTCTCTACCCAATCGTACTCACTAAGTTTTTTTAATACTTCTACTGCTATGGGAGCAGGCTTAAGAGTTTGATTATCTATGATTACCATCTCTTGCTCAGCACCTATAAATGTTTGTCCGGATTCAAACCAATCGTTATCAAGCATATACTCGATTGCCTTAACATCCTTAAGCAAAGACATCACAAATTTTTGCATTTGCTCTTTATCCTGCAACAGGGATACTCGCTGCTCTCCCATTATTCGATTAGTTTAAAAAAATATTTATACAACTGTATCATATACCAAAATAACGGATTATAAGTAAAGTCGATTATTGATATAATAATTGAAACTTTTAGGACCTCCATAAAATAGAAACAAAGCGTAAACAATACTTTATGAATCTAATTTTATGAGGGATCATAAATAACAATTTAATTCCTTCAGATATTGTAATCCCTATCAACTTCATATAGATCATAAAAGATGGTTTAAATGAAATCAAGTTAGTCTTGTAATCACTTCTGGCGTCTGCTACTAAATCTGCAACTCCCATCAACCTACAGAGCCTGGTAAAAAATTGAGTAAAACTTTGGTTTGATTGAGCTCCGATGATAGACAAAGGGAGAGTTGCTGTTGCCACTCCCTCATCTTGTACCATCATTATAAATCGATCTACATTTTGCTCATGTCTTTTATTCTCTGTTTTCAAAAAAATAATGTCTGCTGCTCCGATTATACTTGACTTGATAAGCAATTTATCGGCTATCCATTTTAGATTTAAAAGACTAGCTAGTAAGGACGGATATGAAAACTCTTGTGGGAGTTTATCCCTATCGCCATTAATCACCTTAATCATTGCAATCGATAGCTTATCTCGCTGATTACGGTCTTCTAAACCATCTAAGATTATATCTACTCGATCTATACAACAGATTAAGTGATCCAAATACATTTTAGTGACTTGATCTATACTAACATCAAAAGCACTTAAGAGTACATCGAACTCATCACTAAGTTTCTTATAGATTGGTCTTACCCCTTGCCAGTCTATCTGTGTAGGTAAAAACTTGTCTTGTTCTTGATGCATTTAATATTTAAAAACAAATATGTAAGAAGGAAGTTAATTATAAATCGATACCGAATAACATATTCATAGCTCCAATCGTTTTTTGGTCAATACTTAATATGAAAAACTTTTTTTTTGGATTTATAATTGTGATTTCTGGCTTTTCGTGTGGCGGCAGTGAGACTCCGCTATTCGTCATGGAGTTAGAAGCAGAGTTAATATTCCCCGCTGGACTTAACAATCTCGATTCATATTATTTTAAGATTGAGGATGTCCCTACAAGAATAACTAGTTATGCCACTTCTACTTTAGGGGGTATCGATAGGATACAGTCTAGTAATGCTAGGATAGAGGGACGCGTATTTGATATTGACTACAGTATCATAGATCAGATTACTATTGATGCTATTTCAAATTCTGATCCTAGTAACCAAAAAGAAATATTTTATAATAATCTAATATCCTTTAATGATCAAAGTGAGTTGCAATTATTGAGTTCTTTGTCGGATGTAGGTGATATACTCACTGAAGACACTGTTGATTTGGGAATAAGAATAATATTCAAAACCTTTACGAGGACAGAGCTTGATACCCGATTTTACATGACATTTAATGCCTATGCCGCAGAATAGCGAACACATACAATACATGGTTGAATTTAAGGTTCCTTATCCGATTACGGAGGAGATCATATCCTTAATTCCTGAACAGAGAGAAGTTGTAGAAAAGCTTTTTGCCGGTGGAAAGCTAGTCATCTATTCACTGGCAGAAGATCGCTCAAAGCTATGGGCAATATTTGTAGCTTCTACAGAAAGTGAATTATTAAAGCTAATTGACCGATTACCACTCTCTAGTATCATGGAGTTTAACTACCACCAGTTGATGTTTCACCAGAGTGTACAATTACTTCCTGCTTTGTCTCTGAATTAAAATATCTTTGGCCGCTTCGATGGTCAACAGAAAACTAATTCTATACACACTAGCTGTTATTAACTTTACGCATATAGTCGACTCTATGCTGATCATGCCTATGGGTGATATCTTTATAGAGGAGTTTCAGATCTCTGCTCATAAGTATAGCTATCTAATTATGTCTTATGCTTTTGCTGCATTCTTATCTAGCGGTTTAGGATTCTTTTTCCTTGATTCATTTGATCGTAAGAAAGCATTGCTTTTTACTTATATCGGATTTTCAGTTGGCACTTTTGCTTGTGCGTTTGCAGATACTTATGAGTTGCTAGTTGGAATCAGGTTTTTGACAGGTTTGTTTGGAGGTTTTATTGGGGCCTTGGTTTTGTCTATTGTAAGTGACCTCTACAGGTTCAAGGAGAGAGGTGCTGCTATTGGAATCATCTTTGCGGCCTTCTCAGCTGCCTCGGCACTAGGAATTCCAATAGGACTGTACCTCGCAGTGATGGGATCTTGGCAGACTCCTTTTATTGTTATCGGTAGCCTCGGACTAATCATTACGCTATTGATCTTTTTTCTATTCCCTAAAATGACATCGCATTTTGAGTCTGTGGATAAGTCTCGCTCAATGTTAGATACGATCAAAACATTGATTAGCGATCAAAATCAAGTAATCGCTCTTTTGACTGGATTTATCATAATCCTTGGGCACTTTCTAATCATCCCTTTTATCTCTCCTTACATGATTAAGAATGTAGGACTCACACAACTTGAGATTAGTTATCAGTTTTTCTTTGGAGGTATCGCTACCATCTTTTCTGGGCCGCTAGTCGGAAGATTTGTTGATAAGATCGGTGTATTCAAAGTATTCTTGACTATGTTAATTTTATCGACTATTCCTACTATGTTGATTGTTACTTTGCCTAAGTCTAATCTAGTTTTGGCCGTTTCTATAGTAGTTTTATTTTTTGTGACAGCATCAGGTAGGATGATACCAGCGAATACATTAATCTCTGCTGCTGCCTCTCAAGAGAATCGTGGTAGTTTCATGAGTATGAAATCAGCCTTACAACAATTGGCCATCGCTCTTGCTTCATTGATAAGTGGTCTGATAATTTTTATTAACCCAGCAGGCGAATTTGAAAACTATCCTATCCTTGGGATATTATCTATATTGATTTTATCTACGACCATCCTATTGATTAGGAAGCTTAAGGTTGCTAAGGATAATTGATATCATACAAAATGCTTAAGCATAATAATCTCTTGCTTCTTTAGCTCTCTGAACCATCCTCGCGGCAAATCTTTCTTAGTTAAGCCTGCATAGTAGATTCTGTCTAGCCTGACAACCTCATAATTAAGTGCCTCAAATATCCTTCTAATAATACGATTACGGCCGGAGTGCAATTCTATAAAAGCTAGATTTTTTGGTTTTTCGGGGATGTAACCCACTTTATCAACTATGGCCTTGCCATCTTCTAGGTCAAGTCCTTTTTTTATTTTCTGAAGGTCCTTTTCGGTTAGCTTTCTGTCTAATTCTACATTATAGATCTTTGTGACCTTATGACTTGGGTGTGAAAGCTTTTTTGTTAGATCACCATCATTAGTGATCAGGAGTAGGCCTGTAGTGTTTCTATCTAACCTCCCGACTGGGTAGACTCGTTCTTTTACTTTTTTCTGCACGATGTCCATCACAGTCTTTCTACCCTTCTCATCGCTTACCGTGGTTACTACATTCTTAGGTTTATTCATCAGGATGTATACCTTCTTTATTTCTAAGTGTAGTCTTTTACCTAGATAATATACTTTGTCTTTGGGCACTGTGACATAACCAGGATTTACTTCTATCAGGCCATTGACTTTGATCTCTCCATTCTTAACTAACTCTGCTGCCTTACGGCGAGAGCAGACCCCGCACTGAGCTACAAACTTGTTGAGCCTCATGCCTACCGTTCCATCTATAACAGACTTAGCCAAATTAAATAATTGATTAGTTACCCTACGAAGGTAGTCAGAAGTCTAGAAAGGAATGTCATCATTCTCCTCATCATTAAAACTTGATGGCCTGGTGACTATACCAGCAGCTAATGGATCATCCATATCAGGCTTGATAGGACCATCAAAAGGATTTTCATCACCATCAACGAACTTAACGAAATGAGGGATAAACTTGAGGAATACACTACCTAAAGAACCGTTTCTATGTTTTGATATGATAATCTCTGCTTGATCCTTAGGTGTATCAAAATCATCTCCCAGTTCATAATAGTCCGCTCTATAGATAAAGGTTACGATATCTGCATCTTGCTCGATGGCTCCAGATTCCCGAAGATCAGATAGCTGAGGTTTTTTATTACCTCCTCTAGTCTCTACCGCCCTACTCAACTGTGATAGCGCTATGACTGGTACATTAAGCTCCTTGGCCAGTGCCTTGAGAGACCTTGATATAGTACTTATTTCTTGCTCTCTATTACCTTTGTTAGCGGCAGTACCCGACATCAGTTGTAAGTAATCGATTACGACCATCTCGATGCCATGATTCTGTTTCAGCCTACGACACTTCGCTCTCAGTTCAAATATGTTGATCGCTGGTGTATCATCTATATAGATGGGGATCTCAGACATCTTCTCTACGGCATTATACATTTTTTCCCATTCATAGTCATCTAAACTTCCATTTCTCAGACTCCTACTGTTGATCTCTGACTCCATGGCAATGAGCCTTTGGACTAGTTGTAGTTTTGCCATCTCCAGAGAGAATATTGCGACTGGCTTGCCTTGCAAGGCAGCGTTACGAGCCAGTGATAGCGTAAATGCCGTCTTACCCATACCAGGTCGAGCCGCTATGATGATAAGGTCTGATGGTTGCCATCCAGATGTCATCTTATCTAATTCTACAAATCCCGTTGGCACTCCAGTTAAACCCTCTTTCTTGCTGACTTCTTCTATCTCTTTAGAGGCTGATACTGCCAAGCTGCTAAGTGCCTCGAACCCAGTATTAAGATTACTATCTGTTACTTGATATAAGTTTTGCTCTGCCTCATCTAATAGCTCGAATATATCCATGCTATCCTCATAAGAGTTCTTAATCGTCTCCGTGGATATTCTTATCAGTTCTCTCTGAACAAATTTTTGAGTAATTATTCTTGCATGATACTCTACGTTTGCAGAGGAGGATACTTTATTAGATAACTCTACTAGATATTGTACACCTCCTATTAGATCCAGCTTTTTTGATTTCTTCAGTTCTTCGTGAACTGTTAGAAGATCAACGGGCTTTGATTTTTCAAACAGTAGCATCATGATGCTGTAAATCTCTTGATGAGACTCTAGGTAAAAACTCTCAGGATTTAGAATCTCGATCACTTTAGGTAGTCCCTCTGTATCCAGCATGATAGCACCTAACACTGCTTCCTCTAATGGAACTGCTTGAGGCATTATCTTGCCATAGACCATCTGGCTTAAGTCTGCTTCCTTTTTGAAAGTCTTAAGGCCTTTATTAAGAGATTTTATTGGATTTTGTGAATCTGCCATGCGCTACTTATCTGAGAAAATTACTGCTTGTGCGGTAAATGTAATTGGTTTTAAATGAGCAACTAAACATGGCAACTGATGAGCGTTGTTAGTTAAGTGTTAATAAAAGACTTGATTTGTGGATAAAGAATTCAATCTTCTAAATCCAAATATATTCAACCATAAATTACAAAATATAATTCCTAAATTATATATGTTATTCTCATCATATAAATCTGATTAGTAGCTATTTAGCTTTAATTATATGATTCCATGACATTTATAGCGTAATAATTTTAAAAAGAAAAAGCCCTGCATTTTTGATGCAAGGCTTTGTTAAAAAAAAAGTCAATTTTTATTTTCTATCTCTTATGAGTACTTAATTTCTTAAGTACTTTATCTACTTGATTCTTCTGCTCTGCGACTTCATCTTTTTTAGTGATTTGATCTTCTTCGTTTTTTGTAATCTTAGCTTCCATCTCTGCTATTTTCTTTTTGCACTTCTCTATTTCTTCATGATACTTTTTGTTATTCTTTTCTAGCTTTTCTAAATCTTTATTTAGATCCTTAAGATTATTTTCTTCTTTCTTGGTTTCATTCTCAAAGGACTTTTTCTTAAGATCATAAACAAAATCTTGAAAAATACTCTCCACTTCTTCTGCTTCTGATGGATTATTACTATAATTAATAAATTCTCCATCTTTACTTACTAGAAAGGTTGTGCGTGCTTGCCTATCCTTTTCATTAATAGACATAAACATTTTTACACTCCCCTCAGGACCAATTTTTGGCGCATTGATTTTCTCCGTGTACCATTCATTATTCTTACCTTTTTTTGTTTTCCCGTCATATCTCTTGATTAAATTCTTCCAAACCTTCTCAGCGTCTTTTCTTGAAACATTATTTACTTCTATTGACAGAGAGTTACTTAACCCCTTTGCAGTAGCAGTATCAGATTGAGCATTTGTGAAATTTGATTGCAACGTAAAGCAAAAAATCGTTGCCAGTAGTATTACTTTTTTCATGGTGTTTGATTTGTGTTACTTAATGTATGACTTAATCTCTTAAACATTCCACACATATTTGTCCCTAAAAGTTTTGTTAATTTTTTAGTCTACCTCTTCATATTCTACAAAATCATCATCTGTATCATTCTCTATTTCACCTTGATATCCTTTGTCTATTGATTTAGGTCCGATTACTAACCTATATAGAAAAAAAAGTAAAACGCCAACGGTAATGATCTTAAACATAAATCGTTTTGTATAAATATATAGATAAATGCAATTAGGTGATTTTGAGCTATTACTATAGATGTAAAATCAACATCCATATTACTTAGAAGCTTCTAAAACTATTGTAACTACGAATATATTCGTATATCTTTATTACGAAATTGTTCGTATTAATAAATTTGGGCTATTTAATACTAAGATTACATCCTAAGTAGATGTCTAAAAACCTTAGTTAAATTGTTACATTTGCAGTACTTACATATATTAAAAAAATAAATATTACCCGCTAAGATGACTTCAATGAAAAAAATAACCAATATCAGTGGTTGGGCTGTATTTGCTATCGCCTTTATGGTGTATTTATTCTCTGTGGAGCGGACAGGCAGTCTTTGGGATTGTGGGGAATTTATTTTAGGTGCATACAAGCTACAGGTAGTGCACCCTCCAGGAGCACCAATTTTTTTATTGATTGGAAGAATGTTCACTTGGGTAGCATCACTGGTTTCATCTGATCCTGCCAATATTGCATTTGCAGTTAACCTTATGTCTGGAATTTGCACGGCTTTCACAGCCATGTTTGTGTCTTGGATCACCATCATATTTGGTCAATTTACGCTTACCAAAGAAGAAGGAGAATTCACCCTAGGTCAAAAGCTGGCACTTGGAGCGTCTGGGGTAACCGCAGGACTAGCAACGGCATTCACCAGTTCTATTTGGTTCTCAGCAGTAGAGGGTGAGGTTTATGCGATGTCTACCATGTTTACAGCGATGACTTTTTGGGCTGTCGCTAAGTGGTATGCTATGGATGATGATAAGAGTAATGACCGATGGTTAGTTTTTGCTGCATTCAGTGCAGGTCTATCTATAGGAGTCCACTTACTTAGTCTACTGACATTACCAGCGATTGCATTGTTGTATTATTTCAAAAAATATAAGGAACATTCTTTTGTGGGTGTAATGGGTAGTATGGTCGTAGGAGTAGGACTCATTGCCTTTGTACAAAAATTTATCATCGTAGGAATCCCTACCCTTTGGAAAATATTTGAAGTGCCGATGGTTAACTCATTAGGAATGCCATTTCACTCAGGCTTGATACCTACTTTGATATTAGTTTTCTTATTGGCTTTTTTCTCTGTCAGGCTTGCTAAACGCAGAAATAGTCACTTGATACATCTGCTTGCCATGGGTGCTATCATGATGACCATCGGGTTTTCAACTATTGGAACGGTTGTGATTAGAGCTAATGCTGATACGCCAGTAAATATGAATGTGCCCAGTGATGCCCTAAGACTGCTTCCTTATCTTAACAGAGAGCAGTACGGTGAACGCCCACTACTCTATGGCCCACACTTTGATGCACAACCTATATCGGTGACTAGAGAACCGCGCTATGGCAGAGTAGGTGACAGGTATGAAATTGTAGAAGAAAAATATTCTCAAGTATTTAAGAACTCTGATAAGATGTTATTCCCTAGGGTGTCCCATAGTGATCCTGCCAGAAGACAACTATATCGAGAATGGTGGGGCGAAAAAACCGCCAAGCCGGGATTAGGATTTAATCTCTGGTTTGCAGCGAAGTATCAAGTATCATGGATGTACTGGCGATACTTCATGTGGAACTATGTGGGTCGTCAAAACGGTGACCAAGGCTATATGCCATATGATAAGTCAGACGGTCACTGGATATCAGGTATTAATTTTCTTGATGAGATGAAATTGCACGAACTAGATTTTCTTCCTAGTTGGATGAAAGCTAACAAAGCAAGAAATACCTATTTCTTTTTACCATTGATATTTGGGCTGCTGGGAGTTTTCTATCATTTCGGAAAACGCAAAAAAGACTTCCTAGCGCTTGCTATATTATTTTTAATTACAGGCATAGGAATAATCATTTACAGTAATCAACCTCCTAACGAACCACGGGAACGAGACTACGTATTGGTCGGTTCATTTTTTACCTTCTGTATCTGGATAGGTATGGGTGCTCTGGCGGTATTCTCACTCATGCGGACTAGGTTTAAGCTTGGAGGTGTCCCTGCTGCTGCTCTCGCAGGTGTGCTAGCACTATCAGCTCCTGTGATTATGGGCTTCCAAAATTTTGATGATCATAGTAGACGCAATCATACTGCAGCAAGAGATTATGCGGCTAACTTCTTAGAGTCTTGCGCACCGAACTCTATTATATTTACTTATGGTGACAATGATACTTATCCACTGTGGTATGCGCAGCAAGTAGAAAATATAAGAACAGATGTAAGGGTAGTCAACCTCAGCCTCATAGCTGTAGACTGGTATATCGAGAAGCTAAGGAAAAAGGTAGATAACTCGCCACCACTAAAACTCACCTTATCACCATCCAGCTACAGAGGAAAGAATAGGAATCAAGTATGGTTCCATCCTGAATCGCCAAACAATCCTACAAGCATATATAATGAGTTGGCATTTATCAATGATGACAATAACAATATAAATGATCAGACACTGATGAGGACTAAGAAGTTATATATCCCAGTCAACAAACAAGCGATGTTAAACTTAGGAGGGATAGCTCCATCTGATACTAATCTGGTGGATCGTATAAGTATTGATCTCAGTATGTTAGGAACAGGTTATATCACAAAGGATGATCTAGCCGTACTAGATGTGATTGCATCTAATATTAATGATCGACCAATATACTTTGCAACGACGAGTCAAAATAAGAAGCTACTTGGTCTTAATGATTACATGCAGTTTGAAGGTTTGGGTCTAAGAATAGTACCCATAAAAACAAAAAGCTACCAATCAAATGAGACTTATAGAAACTCGATATACGATAGTGGTAGAATCAATACTGATATCGTCTATGATAATATTATGAACAAGTTTACTTGGGGTAATTTTGATAAGTATGATTTATTTGTAAACAGTAGCTATGGTGCAGAAGTACAGTCACATCGTATCATAATGATGAGAACAGCTCTACAAATGATAAAAGAAAATAAGTTGGAAAAAGCCGTTGCACTTACGGATAAGTATTTCGAGGCATTTCCTAATGTAAACTTTGCATATACCGGTCAGTTAGAACCGTTCTTAAGGGTCTATGCTTCAGCCAGTGCAAATGAGCAATTTAAGAAGCATGCTAGAATCTTAGCATCTAATCTTAGGGAAGAGATGGTGTTTTATGATTCTATAGGGGAAGATGTGATCAAATCAAGTTATGAGTATGATTACTATATTGCAGTGCGAGGGGTATCTGATCTGCTAAGGCTCACTCAACAGATCGGAGACACCGCATTCTTACAAGAAATTAACTCGCTGATTGGGGAGTACAATATCCAACCAGCAAGAAACTAAAACGCTAATTAACAGATGATAGGGATTGCGATCGGTTGTGATCATGCTGGTTACGAATATAAAGAACACCTCAAGGCATACTTGACAAAGAAACGATACTATGTGTTAGATATGGGAACAGACAGTGCGGACTCTGTAGATTATCCAGATTTTGTGCATCCTGTGGCAGAAAAGATAACCAATAAGGAAGCTGAATTTGGAATACTAATCTGTGGCTCTGGTAACGGAGTGTCTATAACAGCCAATAAACATAAAAACATAAGGGCTGCCCTCAGTTGGAATGTTGAAACTGCTCGCCTAGCAGTACAACATAATAACGCAAACGTACTATCTATACCAGCAAAGTTTGTCAGTAAGCGACAGGCAGTATATATCGTAAGTGCATTCCTAGAGTCAAAATTTGAAGGAGGAAGACATGAGCGCAGAGTGAAAAAGATGACTAAATTTTAATTTTCAATACTGTTTACAAATAACTTATGCGATTTTTAATATTACCGCTACTATTATTTACGATAGAGCTATCTGCGCAATATACTAGTGGAGTATCCACTCCAGATACAACTATCTCTAAGATAGTAGATGAGGCCGATCTATCAGTAAAATATGCCAATACAATTAAAGCAGCAGAACTAAAGATGCACTTAGACACCTTAGCATCTGATGCTTTTGAAGGTAGAGAAACAGGGACTGCAGGGATTGCTAAAGCTGCAGAGTACATCTCTAACTATTTTGGCTCATTAGACTTACCTAAGATAGGAGACCAAAGTTCTTATTTTCAAAATGTCCAGATCACTTTCACCAGAGCGGCAAACTCTGAGATGCGTGTAAATGGGAACCGTTTTAAGCACTTATGGGATTACTTATCTTTTCCTGACAGAAATAAAAATATGCCAAAGTTTACAGCCGAAGAGATTACCTTCTTAGGCTATGGGATAGATGATCCTAGATATAGCGACTACCGAGGAGTAGATGTGAAAGACAAAGTTATTATGATCTATGATGGAGAGCCCGTAGACCAGGATTCAATATCTGTCATCACTAAGTCAAAAGACCTATCGCACTGGAGTAATAGTTGGAAGAATAAACTTATCGCTGCAAGAAATAATGGAGTAAAACTAGTACTTATCATCGAGGATGATATCAAAGGAGAGTTAAGTAAAAATCGTAGCAGTCTACTTGGCGGAAGTATGGCGCTGGGTGACAAGTCAGAATTCAAAGAACCATTTGCAAATAGTGTAGCGATATCTTCTAACATTGCTAAGGAGATAATGGCTGACGATCTATCGGAGGTAATTAAAATTAGAGACCAGATTAAATTTAAAGGAAAGGCTAAGCGTAAAGTGTTAAAAAGCAAACTAGAGTTTGAACAGAATATAACACGTAGTTTACTCGAAGGTGTAAACATTCTAGGTTTCATAGAGGGTTCCTCTAAGAAGGAAGAAATCGTAATCGTCTCTGCGCACTTTGATCATGTAGGAAAGACTGGTGACGATATTTTTAATGGAGCTAATGATAATGCCTCAGGCACTTCTACTGTCTTAGAGATTGCAGAAGCTTTTGCAAAAGCAAAGAAAGAAGGACATGGCCCAAAGCGAAGTGTGCTTTGTCTGCTAGTATCAGGTGAAGAAAAGGGATTACTTGGCTCAGCCTACTACACCGACAAACCCACATTCCCAATTGAGAATACCGTAGTAGATATCAATGTAGATATGGTAGGCAGATCTGATGTTAAGTATGCCGATAATCCAGACTATATCTATGTAATAGGATCAGATAGATTAAGCACAGATCTACATAAGATCAATGAAGCAACTAACCAAAAGTACACTCAACTTACTTTAGACTATACTTATAACTCTGAGAGTGATCCTAATCGCTACTACTTTAGATCAGACCATTACAATTTTGCAGAGAAGGGTATTCCTGCTATTTTCTTCTTTAATGGGACGCATGCCGATTATCATCGCCCAAGTGATACCGCTGAAAAGATCAACTTTGAGCAAATGAAAAAAACAGGACAGCTCATATTTCACACTGCATGGGAGCTCGCTAATAGGGAGGCTAGAATAAAAGTAGATGCAGAAATAAAAAAGCCTAAGAAGATGACTCCTTAGGCTTGGTATATAATTGATTTAGATAATTCTGTTTGTTAGTACTCGACCTCTGTCCTGTCTATCAGTCTGAAACCATTTCCGTGGATGTTGACAATCTCAAGATTAGTATCCTTCTTGATGTACTTTCTCAATTTAGTTACGAATACATCCATAGAGCGCGCTGTGAAATAATTATCATCACCCCAGATTTTAGTTAATGCAACTGATCTTGGTAAGACATCATTTTTATAGAGACAAAATAGTCTCAGCAGATGAGCTTCCTTAGGTGATAGCTTATCTTTGGATTCGTCTTCACCATCTTTATAAGTCAAAATCCTTAATGGATAATTGAAGTGATAATTTCCTACTTCAAATTCTTTAATATCTTCTTTCTCGTCTACCTCAGAGCTACTTCTTTTTAATATCGCTTGCACCCTGAGTAATAACTCTTCAGAGTTAAAAGGCTTAGTGATATAATCATCAGCACCAATCTTGAATCCTTCGACTACGTCTTCTTTCAAGGTTTTAGCAGTTAAGAATATAATGGGAGTTTGTTTGTCCTTTTCTCTAATTTCTTGCGCAAGCGTAAAACCATCCTTCTTAGGCATCATCACATCAAAAATGCATAAATCATACTTTGCTTGGTTGTATTTTTCAAGCCCAGCTTCTCCGTCGGTTGCTAAAGTGACATCGAAATCATGCATCTCTAAATATGATCTTAAAACATCGCCAAAATTCTGGTCATCTTCGACAAGTAAGATCTTGTTAGTCATTATGAGTGTTTGTATAGTATTAAGATTACTATTTTAACAATTAGTCACTCACTTTTATTGGAAATGTTAAAATAAATCTACTTCCCTTATTTACCTCACTTTTTACATCAATATTCCCTTTATGGGCATCTATTATAGCTTTTACATAGCTTAACCCTAGACCAAAACCCTTTACATCGTGCAAATTTCCAGTGTGAACTCGATAAAATTTCTCAAAAATATGCTTCAAAGAATCTTTATCCATACCGATACCATTATCCTCAATCGTCACTTTTATACCTAATTTGGTATCCTCAGTGTAAACTTTAATATCAGGTACTCCTTTAGTGTACTTATTAGCGTTGTCAAGGAGATTATGTATCACATTCGATATATGTAATCGATCACCTTCTATAAGTTGATGAGAAGCTTTTAATATACCTGTAACCTTACCTTTCTTCGCTGCTACTTTTAAGTTGGCATTCTGCACTGCCTCATTGATCAGACTATGGATGTCTACTTGGGTAAGATTAAGTTGAAAGTTTTTCTTATCCATTATAGCCATCTGCAGTACCTTCTCTACTTGACTAAGCATCCTTTTGTTCTCCTGCTTTATGATTCCGATAAACTTTGTGAGTTTCTCTTTATTACTTATAATTTTTGGACTCATCATAGAGTCTGATGCTAAAGAGATTGTTGCTATCGGAGTTTTAAACTCATGAGTCATATTATTAATAAAGTCGGTCTTCATACTAGAGACTTCCTTCTGTCTAAGGATCGTATTGATAGAATAGATAAAGCAAAATAATATCAAACTAGTAAATAGCAATGACCCTAGAAGAGGTGCCCATACTGAGCTCCATAAATACGTAGTCTTACCTGGGAAAAACACCTTTAATAGTCCCGGAGGATCAACATCCTCAGAACCAAATATCTCAATCTTATGTGGAGAGTTATATAGATTTATTTGCTCATCTCCTATATCAACACCAGTACTTGACGGAGCATCATCGAATTGTGGCACATACGCATTGTTGACAATGAAAAAACTTTTTTCTTCGCTGTCGTAAACTCCATACTCATAACTTAAGTCTATCCCTTCATTATTAAACTCTTGCTCAATGAAAGTTTTAAGAGATTTGTTATTAATCTGCTCAAAGTATAATCTTGGATTAACAACCCATAGAGAATTAAGCTCATCCTGATAGATAGCTATTTTGTTGGCAGAATATTTATTCGCCGGCAGAAAACGATTTAAAGAAATTTTTGGATTTTCTTTTTGATACTTCTTACCAAAATTTTGATTTCGTTCCCCCTCTTCTTTTAGTCTATCGTGCACTCTATTAAGTGCATCGATAACGTCTGTATTAAATCTTTGCTCAGACTCATTTACATTTTGCTTGATGAAATAAAACTGGATCACGGCAGTCCCCAACAATGCGATGGACATCAAGACTATAATCAGTTGGATTGCTCCTTTTCCCATTTTATAATATTAGCAAATGGCTAGTTTAAAAACTTATGAAAGTTAATTAAAATCACAATCACAAGATTAAGCCTCCTCCATATCAATTGCATTAATCCAATATGGATTAACACCAATTTAACCACAAAAATAGTGATATCTTAATTTAGGATAAAGCTCGCTGTGATACCTCCTTGTATACTAGTGATTGGGTACGATGTAGATAGGTAAGGTTTAGAGTTGCTATAATCAAAAAACATTCTAAGCGTCAAGTTTTCATTAAGGTCATAATCCACAGACGGGTTAAACCTAATAGACTTAAGTCCTCTAAGTGGTTTTTCGCTTGCTCCATCATCAAACTTATGTATCCAGGTTACATCATCTCTAAGTGCAAAATCTAAATTGAAGCTAAGTTCTCTACCTCTGCTGTTGCTGACACCTCCTCTATTGCTTGAGGGCTCTTCTGGTAGATCATCGCCAGTCCTACTACCTCGACTTCCTCTTCTTCCTCCACTATTACCTCCTGTTAAGAATCCAATGTTTACGTTCTCTTTAGTGAAGCCAAACCCAAAGACATATTCCGTAGCTCTCGCTTCCGTAAGTTGTCCAAGACCAATCGATAATAATAAGTTTCTAGTTTTTTTCCATTCAAAGTTCATATTCATATTGCTCTTAGTCTTCACATCTATCCCGATGATAGGCGAAAACTGCTCTGATATGATAATCTCTGGAATCTCTAGCCTCGCAAAATAGTTCTTGGTATTAATAAGCGGATCTATGTTAAACGGATCTTCCTCTTTGTATTGCAAGTCCGACGAATACCTTGATACCCTAAGCGTAGACTTATATCCATGTGTAATATTGACATTACTAAATATATCGCTAAACATAGGAATCTTACTCAATCCATTGTACTTAAGATCCCAGTTTGGCTTAGGTATATATGCTCGATTACCGACTTGCTTCTGCAAGTCTAGCTCAATAGTATTAGGGTCTTGACCTGTATAAGCTGCTATGAATGCTGGCACCAAAATATCATTGTGTTGTCTACCTAACCCTTTTGCGTAGCTAAACCCATCAGTCTCATGTGTAATCACATCTGGGAAAGTAAGACTAGGGTCTGCTAATCTCTTTGAGATAATTGTCCGACTATCACTTAGATTTCTAAATAGTGATCTTATATCCTCATTGAAAAGCGTATTCATAGCGAAATAAGTCACCTCAAAAGATCCAACATCCCTTAATGCCAATTGCCTGAAGAGTGGGTCATTTGGGTTACCATTTATATTGATAAAATCCTCTGAATGATTTTCTATAAATTGCTTTTTGAAATTCACATTAATCTTAAAGTCCCTCCATGGTTCTAGCTCTACTCTAGCTTCATAGTTCTGCGTATTATTTTGGATGACTTGTTGGTTTTGGTAGATGCTAGTGCTTATCCAATTGTTACGGCTCGCATTTACTAAGAAGTTATCCGGATTGTTTTTACTGATATCCGGCTGTAACCCTGCGACAAACCCCCATCCAGGTGTATTAAATCCACTGGCCATCCCAAGATAGGTAGTCGATGGTAAGAATCCGGGCACGACAGTACCTAAATTTTCCTTGTAGGTAAACTTAATACTACGTAGAGAAAGTAAAGGTCTAACAAAAAACTTCTCTGCTCCTGATGCTACTCTTGCTTTGTTACCTCCTCGTTTAGTCCGCTTTTTAGCCGCCGTATCTTTGGATTTATCATCATCCTTTTTTTCATTTCTAGATGACCTTCTTCTCGGTGCTCTCTGGTCAAGACTCTTGAGGTACTTAGATTTATTATAGAGTTTATCAAAATTAAAAGTAGCATTAAATGACCTCGCTTGATTATTCTGAATCACGTTACCTAATGAATCTGCATTTATAGACGCTCGGGTCCATGCATAATCTGCTGAGTACTGCGCTTTCATATTGATCCAATCCATGTAAGGAAGATATCGAATAGGTAGCGTGTAATTAACCACGACCCTGTGATCATAATTTTTATTACGACCAAAGTCTCTGATATTATTTCTGATGTAATCTTTTCTGTAAGCGTCGGTAACTATGCTACGGTCTTGTATATCACCCCTCTCATCTACCCAGTTTCTATCTGCTGCTGTTTTTCTCACGCCTACCTGTCTTAACTCATCTACGACTCCATAATTATTCGCAGAGAAGGTAAGATTAAGAGCCTTGGTAAAATCCCACTGCATATTATATCTACGATCCCAATCAAATCTTTTATCATTAAACAGATACTCTATTTCTTTTGGATCAGGAATTCTGTAGAGTTTTTCGCTCTTAAATCTTCTCAACTGCGTACTAAACGAATAAGAATTTGGCAATGGATTAAAGTTGAATTCTTTAAGCAGCTTTACCTTAGATTTTTTGAATGGTTGGATGTAATTAGGCCTTTTAGAGTAATCATAATCTAATCCTCCACGATAATCATCTGATCTGTCATATTTGATGATTTCATCCTTGTAGGTTGTCTGCGTATAAGAGTAACTAGCACTTACATTAGAAATATCCCAAGGCTTAGGACTACCCTTGGATCCTGACGCCCGATTCTTACGCACATTACTAAATGCGAAGGTCTTAATCTTAGTCTCCTGAGTGCTCCTATCCTTAATGTCAATTATTTCATCGGGATCTGTAGTACTTTCTAGTACTTCATTTACTGTAAGATCTAGTTCGTAAGGATCATATTTTGGTTTTACCTGTTGTTTAGAGTATTGAGCGTAAAATGGTACAGTTAGATTCCAGTTTTTAGGGGTAAATTTTGCCAACTCTAGATTTGTAGCAACATCATATTCTATATTGCGATCTAGTGATCGCTCAGCTACTCGTTGGTCTAGAGCACCCCACCCGACAGAGCTGTACCTGGCCGAGGCTGTGATATCTCCTAGGTCGGCTAGTTGTACTTCTAGCCTTGCCAGCCCTGCTACTCCACCATCTTCTTTGATACCTGCCATCCGCAGTTCATTGACCCAGACTTCTCCGCAGAGTGATCCTACCCCACCTTTTTTATTTCTAATACCGATGACTATTCCTTTGATATAACCCAGACTAGGATTACCCTTAATTTTTAGGTTTGCATTACGGTTGAGCGTAGTATCCTTTCTTAGAATCTCTTGGAACTCACCTACATTCTTGACATATTCATCTGTCAAAGCGAAGCCAGAAAGGTTCCTTGCTTTCTTTAGTTCTGTAAATGCTTCTAGTGCAACATTGACGTAATTGTCCCTTTGCCATACTTGCTCTGCGTACTCCATAGTACTCTCAGGAGCAGTATTAGCTACATCCGGATCAGTTAATTTAAGTGGTATTTCATATTCATAGAAGTTATTATTAAAATCCTTTCCTAGCCTAATGAAGATTGCCATATCTCCATCTTCTAGATTTTCATCTGAGGATTCTGCATGGACAAACATCTGCATCTTTTCGAACAACCGTAGATCAGGTTCCGTCAATTTGTAAATCATTGCATCACAGCTATCTGGCAAGCCACAAACATTCATCTTAAGCGATTTCTCATCCTGTTGCACATTCGAGAATGTATTAAACAGCCTCTCTCTCTTGATACCGACTGGCATCACATACCTAAATGGCTCTTTGTTACTATTCTCCTCGAGGCCTATTTCGTCTACTACAAATTCTATACTATTAGGTGATCCATCTGCAAAACAGGTTGAGTCAATTGGCAACTGTCTCCATTGATTTCTGACCAATTCAAACTCTGCTAATCTGAATGTCTTCTGAGACTTAAATCCGTCCATGTACATCCTGATAAACTGTATAGATCTAAACCCTTGAATATCATTAACTGCTCGCCCTCTCTGGATAGGGACTCTATATCTATACCACTTTTCTCTACCTCCATTCTGCACATTTACATCTCTGACATCTGTTATATAGTCACCACTAAACCTCTTGATCTCGCCACCTTCATTTTCCATCGGTATCTTATACTCATAGTAGCTTTCGCTTGACTCTAGTGATCTATTATCATTTAGATCTTCCGCATCCGGTATAGGATTACCTGTACCGATCCTGGAGTTAGCATCTGGCGCATTTCCTTCAGGATTATTGTATTTACTGTATCGCTCTATGATTCCTTCATCTTCTGCGAATCGCTCATCTAAGTATGAGAGGAAGTTATCATTAGCTGGATCCATCGAGATAGAGTTATTACTAGCAGGAAAAGCAGAAAGTACGTTATCCACGTAGTCTCTATAAACCTCTCTTTCTGAATTATCATTCAACCCATCGAAACCTAGATCTTGAATATTTATATTTTGCTGATCAAATCCATTTACCTGAGGAATGCTAAGCGGTACTTGCCCCCACTCCGTACCTTGGATAGGAATATTTTCTTCTGGCGTCGGTAGTGAATTTTCATAAAACTGTAGGTTATCTTTTAGCACGTCCTCTGAGACATTTCCTAAGTTAAAGTATAACATACCCTCCTCATTAGGGTCATGTGTAACATTTTCATCATCCATAAATGGATTAAGTAACCAGAACTCTATGTACTGAAAGTTAGAAGCTTGAAAATCATTATTAGGCAAATACCTCATGATACCTCCCCACCTACTTTCTGGATCTTTAAGTTTTATATTTTGGGACGTCGGTTCTACCTCTAGTCCTGCGGAGAACTGCGTACCCTCTGGTAAATCAAAATTATACGGCCCTCGCTCATCTGGCTTATAGGTAAGATCAAAAGTCAACAGATCCGGAATAACACCAGCAGGCAGATCTCTATCAAACAACTCATTTTGGTTGATTGCCCTTGAGTATGAGTTCCTTCGGTCTTCACTTGTTCTTGCATTTCTATTATCGATCACGTACCAATTAAGGGCTGCTCTATTCACTCCATAGTTACGATCATTAACAAGTTCTGCTTCTTGGAATTTTCTATCGTCTGTTTCTGGAGTACTTGCGAGTACCCATAGGTTTGGTCTTGACCCAAGAGGTATACTACTCCCCGCACCCTCAAAATCATCGATACTTACGACTCCTCCTCCTGCATCTCCTACATTGATGGCCTTTGAGTGGCCAGGCTTGAGAGCTGCTACCTCTGCGGTGAAGTTTATCGCTGATGGCTCTTTAGTACTATAAAAAGGAAACTTATCTACGATTCTTGTAATCAAAGGTGCATCACTACTGTAGGTCATATCGAATCCAAAAATCCTATTGTTAATCGGATCATCACCTAGGTTTACCTTCTCTGTATAGGGTCGTTCAAACAACCGCATATACGTTGCTCCGAGGTTTAGTTTTTTACTCGCTTCATAATCAAACCTCATGCCCAACATAGTCTTCTGTTGTAGGCTAAAAAGAGATTGATCCTCAAATGATACTCGTATCGGTACACCCTGTTGTAGATAGGCATCATTGATTATCTTGATCCTACCTATTCCATAATCGATATCATAATCTACGCCTTCCCGAAGTATCTGACTACCTGCTCTTACTACTACTGAACCTTGTGGTATATTAAATCCTCCAAGCGATATTTCTGAGGAGATACTTGATTTATATTTTCCTTTGATTACAAACCTGTTGGCATCTAGATTTTCCCTTGCCTCTGTAATTGTATTATTATATAAAGCAGGATAACCATATTTCTTATATAACTCTGAATTACCATCTAGCAGTTTTAAAAGCGAACTACCAAACGGCTCTAGCACTGGAAAGAATACACTACCAGTACGAGTATTGACCGTTAGGTTAGGTATAAAATCGAAGACTCCATCCTGCTGAGGATCACCTTGTCTATTTAATTTGTCTAGCTCAAATACCTCTAATAATGGAATAGTCCTAAAATCCTTATCCGCAGTTGTCTCTGGTAAGAATCTCTTAAGCGTAGCATCAGAAAAATCTTCGTAAAAAATATCTAGTTGAAAGTCTTCTTGATTAAGCTGTGCAGTCCCTAATGGATAAACATTTTTCATCATTAGGTCCCATGACGGCAGGTCAGTTCTTTGATTTGTGCTCTTAAGCATTTTAACATAGATCACATCTTCTGGTTCTGGATCATTTTCTTCGTTGAGACCTCCACGATTACTTTCATTAGTTAGCTCTCCTACTTTATAGATTTTATCACCATTGAGCGAGTAAGTATATTCATATGCTACACCTAATACTTGATTAGGTCTCAGTCTTACATTTATAGAAATAAAACCTAGGTTCTGATGAAAGGTAAATTCATTAGGATTTAACTTCCTCATGCTCTGCACCTCAAAATCCCTAGTTTGCTTCATCCCATAGACTGTCTTTAGCTTAGTAGTTGTATTGACTATCTGCCTAGTCTCTGAATCATTTACTAACTCCAAAAATAAATTTGAAGTAGTGTTATCAGGAAGCGGATTACCATTAATATCCACTAAATCTGCTGGTAGCGGTGATCTGGGTGGAAACATTGTCTGAGGATCACCGAATCGAGCAAGGTCTGATTCTCCCAAATCTGAAATCGCTGCTACCGTCGCCGAGTTTCTTAGATCAGAGTTTTGATCATTGGTGACCCATACTTCTAGATTAGTTATTCGGTAAAGTGATTTTATTTGCGGCATGTTAGTCAATGCCCCTTCGTAACTATCTCTTGCATAATGAGACAGGAAGAAGTGTCTATTCTCATCATACTCATCTGGTCTTACTTCAAACTCCTGCACTAAAGCACCATTCTCAATGACAAGATCTTTTTGCTCAGATCTCTGCTGCGAAGCGATGGCGGTAACTCTCATCTTTCCAAATTGTAATTCAGTCTTTAAACCAAATAGGCTTTCGTTACCTTGAATAAGCTGACTTCTCAGCGGCAAGTTGACATCTCCTGCTTCTATGGTTTTGATGATATCATCTTCGGAGAACTTCTCACTGTCGTATGCTAGTTTTATCTTATTATCAAAATCAAAAGTTGCCTGTGTATCATAGTTAAACCCGATATCCATCTTATCTCCGATCTTACCATTTAAGGCCATCTGGATATCCATATCAAAATCAAACCCCCCTTGTCTTTGTAGCCTAGGTGCAATGAATGGATTTTGGACATTTTGATAATCTACCCCAAAAGTCATGTCTATACTACCATTAGGTTCGATGGTAACTCCATTGCCACCAAAGAGGCGATCAACCATATTTTGTTTGATATCCACTTTAGTCATAGGATCGACGAGTCCATTGCTAGATCTACGGCTAGACCCGACACCTGCTAGGCGATTAAAATAATCCTTTTCTTGCTCCTTAGCCCTCCAGTCGAGGTATTCCTCAAAATCCATATAGGTAGGCATCCTATAATATTCTTCACCTATTTTTTCTGTGATAATGTATTTACCACTTTCGGCATCATACTCGACATTCTCATCAATGATACTAGTCTGAATATCAAAAGGATTTCTAGTCTCATCGGTTACATGATCTCCATACCTTTCTTTGAGTGGTATCGTATCGGTAGCTGTCGATAATAGAATATATTGAGAATTAGGACCGATCGGGCCTGACTCGCCATACAAAAGTATACCGCAAAAATTAACTAATACTATTCCGAAGAATAGCTTCAAAATCCTAGTGCTCATCTTAATTTTCTGAGGTAAAACTTAGCTTATACGGCGATTTTTGTAGGTTTTCTTGAAAATGTCCAATTCTAACGCAAAAGCAGTAGGACGAATTACTATTTAAGGTGTTAAACTTAGCTATTTAGATAGCTGCTTAAGCACTGTTTTTATTATGGTTTCAACAGTCATGCCATCTATATCAATTTTAGCAATTTCCTTTTGTACTTGCGACTTCTGAAATCCTAACGAAGAAAGTGCAGAAATAGCCTCTGAAACAGGTAATTGTTGAGTATCTAATGGATTTTCGCCACTTGTGAGACCATCTTTGACAAATTTGTCTTGTAAATCTATAATTATCCGCTTTGCCGTTTTGGGACCTATGCCTTTAATTTTATTTATCGCCTGCACTTGACCATTTGCTATCAATGATTTGATCTCAGATGGGCCTGAGGATAACATTATACGAGCAGTATTTGGCCCTACTCCTGATACAGAGGTCAGATCTATGAAGAGACTCCTCTCATATTCTTCGTAAAAGCCATACAAAGTTCTCGATCCGTCCTGAGAATTCACATGGGTATGAATCCAGACCTTTGCCTTATCGAGTGATTCTATCTTGGAGAAGGTGTTTAGGCTTATGTTGACATGGTATCCTACTCCTCCACAATCTACATAGATATAGGTAGGTGATTTAAAAGAAAGTGTACCATCTAAATATCCTATCATATACAATTACCTACTTACCTTAAATAGCCGCGAAGTTACTAATATGTTTGAAGCCAAGAAATCCTATTTTTACAATGATTTAAACGAAAATATCTACATGAATTTATTGGTAATCGGAAGTGGAGGACGAGAGCATGCTTTTGTATGGAAGCTGTCCCAAAGCAAACATTGTAAACATATTTTTATTGCTCCTGGTAATGCAGGTACCGCACAGCTAGGCACCAATATAAATATCAATGTTGTTGACTTTGAGGCTATAGAAAATTTCTGCACTGAAAATGATGTAGATATCATCTTAGTTGGACCTGAAGCACCGCTTGTTGCAGGCATTTGGGATTTCTTTAAGGACTCTGGCATCTATGTGTTTGGGCCAAGTAAAGAAGCGGCAAGACTAGAAGGCTCTAAGGCATATGCAAAAGAATTTATGTTAGAAAATAATATTCCTACGGCATCCTACAAGGAGTTCACCATAGACAATCGAGAAGAAGGAATAGCGTACATAAGAAATCATGATTTACCGATTGTGCTAAAGGCAGATGGCTTAGCGGCTGGTAAAGGTGTTTTGATATTGAATGATAGAGAAGAGGCAGTTGCAGAATTTACTATGATGCTCGAAGGTAAATTTGGAGAAGCTAGTGAGCGGATTGTTATTGAGCAGTTTTTAGATGGCATCGAGTTTTCTGTATTTGTGATTACAGATGGTGAAGGATATAAAGTATTACCTACGGCAAAAGACTACAAGCGGATCGGAGAAGGAGACACTGGACTAAATACTGGTGGCATGGGTGCCGTCTCTCCAGTCCCATTCTTAGATGATGAACTCTATAAAAAAGTAATCAACCATATTGTCCAGCCTACCATAAATGGTATAAAAAACAGAGACCTTGATTACCATGGATTTGTCTTCGTCGGATGTATCAGAGTAGACGGCGATCCTTATGTAATCGAGTACAATTGCAGGATGGGTGACCCAGAAACGGAGGTAGTCCTTCCGAGGTTGCAGTCTGATTTATTAGATATTTTAATGAAGGTCAGGGATGGCAAGATAGACGACATTCAGATCGAGAAAAATGAAGAATTCGCTACAACCATGATGCTCGTATCGGGTGGTTATCCAGAGCATTACGATAAGGGGAAAATCATAAATGGGTTATCAAATACTGAAGGCAGCATACTCTTTCACTCAGGCACCAAAATGAAAGATGAAAACATTGTAACTAATGGCGGTAGGGTTTTAGCCATAACTTCACTGGGGGCGACAAAACAAGAAGCATTAGATACTTGTGAAACAAATGCCCAAAAAATACAGTTTGAAGGTAAGTACTATAGGAAAGATATTGGATTTGATCTTTGACATTAGGTCATGGTGTAACATAATATTAACACCGTCTTAGCTATTATATTTATTAAATTTGGGCATCCTGTTTTTTCCGCTTTTATCAAGCTATTATTAATATGAGATTTTATATATTTTCTATCTTCTTTTTGACAGTCAGCCTATCCCATATTGAGGGGCAGACCTCTGATCCAGTATTGTTTACTGTGGATAATACTCCAGTATCTGTCTCTGAGTTTAACTACATCTACAATAAGAACAATGGTAAGAATGCTAACTACTCAAAAGCTAGTATAGAAGAATACTTAGACCTCTATGTAAAGTTTAAACTTAAGGTCCATAAAGCCAAAGAGCTCAAGCTCGACACTATCAAAGCACTTAAGGACGAACTTGCAGGATACAGACAACAACTAGCTAACTCCTACTTAGTAGATAAAGAAGTAAACCAGAAACTTATTGACGAAGGTTTTCAGCGAAAGCAAAAAGATATTAAAGTGGCTCACATATTAATCTCTTTATCAGAGAGGGCTAATGATGCTGCTGTCGCTGCTGCTAGAGATAAGTGTAGCAAAATTAAAGACAAGCTAGAACAGGGAGCGGACTTTAGTATGATGGCAAAAACCATGTCTAATGATAAGAACACCTCAGATAATAATGGAGAGTTAGGATGGCTTACTGCCATATTGCCTTCTGGATTTTACGAATTAGAAAATGCAATCTATAGTACATCTAAGGGTAAATACTCCGACCCTGTTAGGTCTCCACTAGGTATGCATGTAATTCAAGTTTTAGATTCTAGGCCTGCGAGGGGAGAGCGAGAAGTTGCTCACCTACTGGTGAGAGATAAGTTAAAAGGTAAGCCGGTTAAAAATGCGAAATCAAAAATCGATAGTTTATATCAACTGATCACAAGTAATAAGGCAAGCTTTGATGAGTTAGTTGCAAGCAACTCTGATGATGCTAACACAAAAAAGAAAAATGGCTACTTAGGTAATTTTGGAATTAGTCAATTTGAGATCGCATTTGAAGATGCAGCATTTAGCTTAAAGAATGATGGTGATATCTCGCCACCAGTTAAGTCTGCTATCGGGTGGCATATCATTAAGAGGATCGGTAAGAAAGACTATACCGATCAAACCAAAATGAAAGCGGAGATACAAAATCTATTGAAGAAAAATGATCGGGCTGAAAATGCAAGAATAGCCTTAATCGATAATATCAAGAGGAGTGCCTCATTTAAAGAATTCCCTATAGCTCTTAATGCATTTGCTATGACCCTTGACGAGAGTTTTTACTCATACAAGTGGATAGTCCCAGACATGCAACCAAATACTATTTTTAGTATTGGCGATCAAGATGTCACCACTAAGGATTTTGCCGAGTACTGTAAGCGAAATACTAGAACTAGGCTCAGATTTGATAAGAAAAAGCCCATCATACAAGCGGTGAAAGAAATGTATGCTAGCTATACAGACGAAAAAACTATACAGTATGAAGAGGCAAATCTAGAATCTAGATATCCTGAGTTTAAGTCATTAATGAGAGAATATGAAGAAGGTATCTTACTATTCGAAGCGACAAAAATTAATGTTTGGGATAAAGCATCTCAAGATAAGGAAGGTCTTAATGCTTTCTATGAGCGCAAAAAGGACAATTATACTTGGAAGCCAAGAGGCATCATGGATATCTATACTTTAAAATCTACTGATGATAAACTAATAAAGCAAGTCACTAAACTACTGGAGTCTAAGGATGATAATTTGCTCCAGCAACTAATGGATAGTAAAGAGAATCTGCTATCCGTAAATGAAGTAACTCAAGAAGTAGGTGCCAAAGAATTCTTGGGCTTAGACTGGAAAGTAGGCGCCATGTCAAAGCCAGAAAAAGATGAGAGGAATAAAATAGTGACCATTAAAAAAATAAAAGAGATACTCCCTGCCACACAAAAAACAATGGATGATGCAAGGGGCTATATAATTGCTGATTATCAAGATGAACTAGAGATAGCGTGGATCAAAGATCTTAGAAAACAATACCCAGTAGACATCAAGAAAAAAGTCTTGAAATCAATCATCAAAAAATGATCTTGTGAGAAGATACTCACTCGTCTTAATTTCTTTATTATACCTGTGTTGTAATAGGACACCTCAACCGGCTACTAAAGAAGGCAAAGTTCTAGCTAAGGTATATGGTGAATCACTTATGGATCATGAGGTAAAATCTCTGATACCCCAAATGGCTAATGCGAAGGATAGTGTCAATATCAGCAATGCCTATATCGAACAGTGGATAAGAGAAAGTCTTATACTACATGAAGCAAAAAAAGATATGCCTCCAGATATCGATAAGCTTGTCGAGGATTACAGATCCAGTTTATTAAAAGTTCATTTTGAAAATAAAATTATTGAATCAAACCTTGATAGCGCTATAGCCGAGACTGAGCTAAAGGAATTTTATCAAGCTCACAAAAGTGAATACTTACTTAAAGAAAAAGCAACCCTTTTGTTTATTGTAAAAACGAAAGAGGACGCTGGAATCAATGAAAAAATTAAGGATCTCTGGGATGATAATGACCTAGAAGGAGTAAGCACACTTGCTAGTAGTGCTGGCAACGACATACTACAGGAAGATAATAAGTGGTACAAGATCAGCGATCTATCTAAGTTTTTATCAAGACAAATTGTAAGAAGAATAGAGAATAATGAAGGAAACAGATTTTCTACGACAGAGGATGGTTATAAATATTTCATAAAAGTGATAGAAATAAAGAGCAAAAATGACATACCGCCGTTCTCTGTTATAGATAACCAGTTAAGAAAAGTAATTTTACACCAGCGGAAGAAAAAGATCTTAAATCAATATACAGAAGATCTTTACGAAAAGGAGGCGCGAAAAAAATCGATTAAAACGTACATAGACTAATGAAAAGATTTCTACAATATTCAATTTGCATACTATTTACATTATTAGCAGGCAATGGTGCAATTGCTCAAACTGGGCAAACCATAGAAAAGGTAATAGCTAAAGTAGGCGGTGAGTACATACTCTACTCAGAACTCATGGGTGCATACCAGTATCAAAAGCAGCAAGACCCAACTATAAACGAGGATGTACTCTGCCCTATCCTAGAGCAGATGATCGCCCAGCGTATATTAATTAATCAGGCAAAGTTAGATAGTATTATAGTATCAGATGGCGAGATTGAAGGTCAGCTAGACGCAAGAATTGCTAATATCTTAGGCATGATGGGTAATGATGAAGAGCGATTTGTAGAGTACTATGGTAAATCAGTAGTTGCGGTAAAAGAAGATTTCAGAGAAGATATTAAACAACAAATCCTTGCTGAAAAAATACAACGTAATCTGATTAATGAAGTAAATGTGACACCTATAGAAGTAAAGGAGTTTTATGAAAAAATACCTTCTGATAGTCTCCCATATCTAGCTTCTGAGGTAGAGATATCAGAGATCATCATGCAGCCTGCTGTTAATGAAACGGAAGCTAAGATCTCTAAAGATCTACTCACAGAAATCAAACAAAAAATCTTATCAGAAGAAGAGACTTTTGAAGACATGGCTCGTAAGTACTCGTCGGATCCTGGCTCTGGAGCAAATGGAGGAGACCTAGGCTGGAGTAAGAGAGGGGCATTTGTTACAGAATTTGAGGCAGCAGCATATGACTTAGATATTAATGAGATATCAGATATTGTAGAGACAATGTTTGGGTATCACATCATCAAGCTTATAGATCGTAGAGGTAATCAGTTAAATCTAAAGCACATACTCATAAAACCAGAAATCACCGATGCAGACATGGAGCTTACTAAGAATAAACTTGATTCGGTGCGTACCCTGCTTGTATCTGATAGCTTAGACTTTGTAAGTGCCGTGAGATATTATTCCAGTAAGGAAACACAGAGCTATAATAACATTGGTAGGATGGCAAATCCTGCGACAGGAGACACATTTTTTGAGACCGGAGATTTACCACCTGAAATATACTTTGCTATCGAAGAGCTTGAGGTAGATGGGGTCTCTGAGCCTTTGGAGTTTCAGACTCCTAGAGGGGAAACCCACTTCCGTATCATCAAACTGATGTCAAGGACCAAACCTCATAAGGCTAGCTTAGAACAAGACTACTCTAGAATCAAAAGATATGCTAAAGAGAGTAAGAAAAATGTGTACTACAATAAGTGGATGCAAGAGAGGTTACAAGAGACTTTTATAGAATTAGATGAAGATTTTGGAGATTGCTCTAGCTCACTACAATCTGTTCAAAAATAAAAAAGAGACCGGTCATACCCCCCAGTAGCCGGTCTCAAATTTCCAATACTTAATCCCTTAAGTATTATCTAAGTAATATAGACTAGCAATCGAAAAGCAGAATTCAAGCCAAACGCTTGATTATCAACTACCTAAAAACGGTAAATAACTCATTACGATTTATCATCATTTGTTGTGGGTAATCAGTCAATCAAATACAAAACAGAGAAGATTATATATGTTATTACTAATTTTCTTAGATCTGAATTGAAGGTGCTCCGAAACCATATTTAATGGTCTTTCAAGATTTTAGGTAAGTATTCTATTTATTTGACATGAGAGCAAATTTTTTGGTCTTGTTTTCGATTATATATAGGTGTATATCGCGATTTCATAATTATCATAGTAAGTAAGTATAATTGATGTTCAAAACTACTCTCAAGTTTCTAGGTTTTTTAGGTTGCTTATTGCTACTTATGTTTTGCACCAAAGAACCAGAAATGGTTTTTGGAAGTGACTTTGATTTTAACTGTAACTCTCCACTAACTATTTGTAGTAGGCCCGATTCCATAGGATTAGTTTTTGGTGCTGAAGATTGTGACGGGGGAGGAATTTCAAATCTACTCGAATGTAGAAATGGAACAGATTTTAATAGCGGTGATGATGATTGTGCAGCAGCGATTAGAGGTAAGATCGATCTTTGTTTATTGATCCAAGTAGATATGGAGGATGTATCTAAGGGCTATCGACAAGATCATGTCTTGTCCCAAGTTGATTGTGATGGTGGCGGAATAACAAATATAGAAGAATGTATTCAAGGATTTAATCCCCTAAAAGCTAACGATATAGATCAGCTAAATGGGCTTAAGAATGATATTGATATTGAAGCATTTTTAAAGCAAGGAGCACTAATTGATCAAGGTCTAATTTTGGCAGATACGATTGGTTTAATCGGTATTGTTGACGAAAAGGAAGTTTGGAAAACGGAATCAGGGCTCATATATATTATTGAAAATTTAGGTATGGGCGAGACTCCAATGGCTGAAGATAGTATTATCTATAATCTAGAAAGCAGCTACTTACAAGATGGTAATCAGATGCCAATCAGCACAGTACAATCAGAAACTAAAGTGGTTAAGGATCTAATATTTGGACTACAAGAAGGTCTAAGTTTTTTCTCAGTCGGAACGAGTGGGAAATTAATAATGCCATCAAGGTTAGCCTATAATCAAGAAAGTATTGATGGTATACCAAGCTATAGTGTTATCATAATTGATATAGATTTAGTCGCTATTTTGTAGGTCAGATTGACTTAATAAAGAATTTTCACATTTAAGATCGGGTTATCCTTGCCAATCTGTCAGCAATTCTTGGATGGCACAGGCTTTGACATCCATTATTTATTGATTCATAAATAAATCATTTGATATATGTCCAAGGCAACTATGGAGACAGGAAACATTTCGGTACAAACCGAGAACATATTTCCTATCATAAAGCAATTTTTATACTCAGACCAAGAAATATTTCTTAGAGAACTTATTGCTAATGCAACCGATGCAACTTCTAAGTTAAACACCCTAGCATCTAAGGGAGAAGTCAAAGGAGAGGTAGGAGATACTACTATCGATATCATCCTAGACGAAAAGAAAAAAACCTTAACCATTAGGGATCAAGGAATAGGGATGACTGAAGCAGAAGTTAAAAAGTACCTTAACCAAGTTGCTTTTTCATCAGCTACAGACTTTATCAAAAAGTATAAAGATGATGCGAGTATCATAGGTCATTTTGGGTTAGGTTTTTACTCTGCATTTATGGTAGCTGATAAAGTAGAAGTTATCACAAGATCATATAAGCCTAGTGGAAAAGGAGTCCTATGGTCGTGTAAGGGAGATCCAAAATATAAGATAGGACCAACGGAAAAAAAACAACGTGGTACTGATATCGTACTACATATTTCTGAAGACAGTACTGAGTTTTTAGAACAAGGAAGGATTCAAGGATTGTTAGACAAGTACTGTAAATTTTTGCCTTATCAAATCAGATTCGGTACTAAGACGGAACACAGTACAGAAGGTGAAGGAGAGGATCAAAAATCTGTAGAAACAGAAGTGGATAACATAGTCAACAATACTGCTCCTGCCTGGAAAAAGAAACCTTCCAAACTCAAAGATGAAGATTATAAGGCGTTCTATAACGAGCTTTATCCATACAGCCAGCCGCCATTATTCTGGATTCACTTGGACATAGATTTTCCATTTAATCTAACGGGTATTCTATACTTTCCTAAGCTAAACAACAGCATAGAAGTACAGAAAAACAAAATCCAACTATACAGCAACCAAGTATATGTGACAGATAATGTATCTGAGATTGTACCAGAATTTTTGACCCTATTACATGGTGTCATCGATTCTCCTGATATTCCATTGAATGTATCTAGAAGTTACCTTCAGTCTGATTCTAATGTGAAGAAAATCACCTCTTACATTACAAAAAAGGTGGCAGAGAAACTCCAACGATTATTTAAAAAAGACAGAGAACAATTTGAAAGCAAATGGTCGGAGATTGGCACTTTCGTCAAGTATGGAATGATCTCAGAAGAGAAATTTCACGATAAGGCTAAAAAGTTTGCATTGCTAAAAAGCCTCGATGGTAAGTTCTACACACTAGATGAATACAAAGAAAAGGTAGAAGCAACACAAAAAGATAAACATGACAAGATCATTTGTCTATATACCAATAATCCTAAAGAGCATCACAGTTATGTGGAATCAGCTAAGGCATATGGTTATGATGTATTGAACTTTGATAATGTGATAGACAATCACTACATGCAGCATATCGAGCATAAAGGGGCTGAGTTTACATTTGTAAGAGTAGATAGTGATACGGTAGATAACTTAGTCCAAAAAGAAGAGAGTAAAGAATCTGTACTAAGCGATAGTCAACAGGATAAAGTAAAGACCCTCTTCACCGATTCGCTCGGAGATATGAAGGGAGGAAACTTAGAGATGAAGGCACTCTCTCCTACTGACCATCCAGTACTCATCACCAAGCCTGAGTTTATGCGTAGGATGAAGGAGATGCAAGCTATGCAAGGCGGGATGGCAGGTATGGGTCTAGGCGATATGCCTGACAGCTTTAATGTGGTAGTAAATACCAACAACCCATTGATCGCAGAAAGACTCCTAAAGATGAAAGGAAAAGAAAAGAAAGAAGCTTTCGTTAGTTATCTGTATGACTTAGCGAGACTCAACCAAAATATGCTAAAAGGAGAAGAGCTTAGCAAGTTTATAGCTAAGAGCCTTGATTTTGCAAAGTAATCTAGGGTAAATATTTTATGGAGTTTTACAAAGAGCTGGAATTTTTTCCGGCTCTTTTTTTTGCACAATCTGGCCATTGTTTTAAGAAAGGGAGTTATGCCACAATGGTCTAAAGTTGTCTTAGATATAATCTGATTCCTAAAGATCATGCAGACACTACTTTATAAAATCAAGAAAATTAAGCTTAAGAACTAAAGTCAATACTATTAATCATGTGATCCATTCCCATGATTAGATCACGTTTCTTTTTACCAGGCGAGAAGATGAATAGCATAACAAAATTAAGCTTACCTCGTTTCTCATCTACTATAAAATAGTCTACAAAAGGACCTCCCATAAAATCATTTTCCATTTCCCAGATACCTCTATACTCTTTGGCATAATTACCCTGAATAGCTTTAGTAGATTCTAACATTGGTAGATCTATATCATTAAGCTGCATAAATGATCCTGGCTCATCGGTCGAGATGTATCTCTTACCAAAATCGTTTGAAAATAACTTAGCATTATCCTTAGTTAGTTGCTCTGGACCTTTATAATCCATTTGCTTAATGACAGCACAAAGTGTAGCATCCTTAGTTTCTCTTCTCAGCCATATCATGCTTTCTTGCTTTACTTCTTTTGCTACCTTATAACCTAAAGGCACTCTCATTTCGATACCAAAATCTTCACTGAGCTTAGCCGTTAATCCTTCATTTTCTCCGGAGGCATATACATAGGCATCTAGCTGTGCTTTATCGTGCTCTAGGACCTTTTTCTGGATGATCGGAAAAGCATTCTTAATATTTGTCATTATCTGCTCTTCCGAGTTGGCAAATAAATAAATGAGCATCTGTCCCGTCGCCCATTTGTTATACCCTACTGAGGTATGTGCTTTATCTTCTTGCAATGACTTTTGATATCGAGCATCTCCGAGATCTTTTTTAATCATCTCTGTCATTAGAGATTCTTTATCTGAAGTATTAGCGATTAGCAGGTAGGTCCTTAGCTCTGTTAAGACTGCTTCTTTTCTGACTTTTTCTGGTGTATAATGTTTGAGATCAAAAATCTCCTCTGGTCTCGGCATAATAGGGAATGCTCCGGCTAGATAAAAGTCTAAAGAATCACCTACCAGACCATCCCACACATCTTGATCACATATCACATTAATTGTGTTCATAGATCCAAGGCCCTTAGGCTTCGCCTTAAGCGCTTGTGGCGTTGTATCATTACTACAGCTAGACAAGAGTAGCAATAACATTACAAACAATATGTAAATAGAATTTTTCATAAGATGGATTGAGACTACACTATATAAGATGTATCGACACTTATATTTGGTGCGTTCTGTCTATCTGAAATTACAAAAGTTCTGCGATAACCTTTTCCTCGGTGATACCTTCCGCCTCTGCTTTATAGTTTCTCACAATTCTATGTCGTAGCACATAGTTTGCTATGGCCTTCACATCTTCTATATCTGGTGAGTATTTACCATTAATAGCGGCATTACACTTTGCCCCTAGGACTAAGTACTGTGACGCTCTAGGTCCCGCACCCCATGAGATGTACTTATTTACAATATCACTTGCTAATGCTGTACCAGGCCTTGACTTAGCTGCTAACTTAACAGCGTACTCTAGCACATTATCTGCGATAGGTATTTTTCTAATTAGCTGCTGGTATTCTAGGATCTGAGCACCAGTAAGTACATTACTTAAGGTAGTGCTGTTATTCGTCGTTGTATTCTTTACAATCTGTACCTCTTGTTCGTAGCTAGGATAATCTAGAGGAATATTAAACATAAATCTATCTAGCTGTGCTTCTGGCAAAGGATACGTTCCTTCTTGCTCGATAGGATTTTGGGTCGCAAGGACGAAGAAAGGTTTCGGAAGAATATGATTATCTCCACTCACCGTTACCGATCTCTCTTGCATCGCCTCTAAGAGAGCTGCTTGTGTCTTAGGGGGTGTCCTGTTAATCTCATCTGCCAATACGATGTTAGCAAATAGAGGTCCTTTATTAAACTCAAAAACCCTATTCTCATTTAGAATCTCTGACCCTGTGATATCTGATGGCATCAGATCAGGTGTAAACTGGATTCTCTTAAAGTCGAGATCTAGCACTTGAGCTATGGTACTTACTAAAAGTGTCTTTGCTAATCCTGGCACTCCGACCAGCAGACTATGACCATTACTAAAAAGGGAAATAATAACTGACTTGACCACATCGTCTTGTCCAACTATCACTTTACCAATCTCATTCTTCAATTCCTTATACGAAGCTGCTAGTGCATCCACCGCTGCTACATCATTATTACTTTGTCCTTCCATTAAATTTATTATCGCTAAAAGTTCGTCAAAAATACGAATTACAACATATGAACGCCCGTATGAATTAATCTATTGGCAATCCCATAGCCAATCTGCAATTTCATATTCCCCGACTATATAGGAATAGTGCCACCATTCTGTTCTTATAGAAGCAAAGTTGTGTTTCTCCATAGTAGATTTAAGCATAGTACGGTTATCTAACACTTCTTTAGGGTGGTCATAATAGTCATGATGACCTTCCCTCCCGAAATAATCAAATTCGGTCCCCATATCAAGAATCTCGCCTTTTTCATTGATCAATCCTATATCTAGCGCTACACCACGATTATGCATTGATCCTCTGCTCGGAGGTGTGACATAGCTCGCATTAGGTACCTTATCCCATAATTTTTGTTGCACTGGTCTGGGCCGGTAGCAATCATATAGTATGATACCATATCCTTGCGATCTGAGTTCAGCTCTTATTTTAGACAAGCTTTCATTTGCCTGTTCTCTCACATAACACCGGCCGCAGTTATACATTTGTTCTTCGACAAAGTTGTTCTCTGTAGCATATCTGAGATCTATGACGGTATAGTCATCTTTTACTAACTCTACCCATCCTGGTCTTTCTTTCTTTAGTGGGATTTCTTTTTTTTTCTGTTCTTCTATAGTATCTACCTTTTGTGAAACTGCCTTAATGAATTTTGGCTCTACGTTTACCTTAGACTCTGTCTTACAGGAGCATATTATAATGCTTATTGCTAAAAATATTAATAGCCTCATCATTAACCTTTTACGATGTCTATGAATTGATCCTCTGTCAGAATTTCCACCGAGCCTAAGGCTTGCGCTTTTTTCAGCTTACTACCAGCCTTTTCGCCCACGACAAGGATATTGAGATTAGAACTTACAGCGCTGATATTTTTTGCTCCTGCTGTCTCTGCCATCAGCTGGGCTTCTTTGCGGCCCATCTTCTGCAGGGATCCTGTGAAGAGTATGGTCTTTCCTACTAATGGTGCATCAGCAGAGACTACCTTTCTTTTATCCTCTTCTTTTTGTCTAAGATCTACTCCGTAAGATTCCATTCTTTTGAGGAGCTCTATATTTTCTTCTTCTGCAAACCAAGCGATCACATTTTCAGCAACTACTGGCCCTATATCTTTGATCTCTACGAATTTTTCGGTCTTCCAATTTTGTAAATCATAGATATGATCTATCTCTTCAGCTAGTAGCTTAGAGGCCTTCCTGCCTAGGTGATGTATGCTGAGGCTATGAAGAATTTTTCCCAGTGGATTTTTCTTTGCCTTATCAATTGCCAGTTTTAAATTATTGGCAGACTTTGATCCAAAACCATCTAAATTGGCAATGAGATCATATTCTAAATTATAGACATCAGAAATATCCTTGATCCAATCGAGTTCTGCAAATCGCTCAACATAGGACTTGCCAAAGCCATCAATATCCATCGCTACTTTAGATACGTGGAAGATTATCTTTTGCAAATTCTGTGCTCCACAGGTGCAGTTAGGACATCGCCAAGCTGCTTCTCCCTCTACTTTTATGAGCTCTACTTTGGTATCTGTATTATTTATTGGGCAGTACTTAGGAAATTCAATTTTTTCTTCTGAGCCATCCCTTAGGTCATCAAATGCCTTGACGATATAAGGGATTACATCTCCTGCTCGCTCAACTAATACCGAGTCCCCTATCCTAAGATCTCTACTTGTGATAAACTCTTCATTGTGTAATGATACAGACGATACCGTCACTCCCGCCAGCTGGACAGGCTCTAGCTTAGCCACTGGTGTAATCGATCCTATCTTACCTACTTGATACTCAATATTGACCAGCTTAGTAGTAGCCTGCTTAGCTTTAAATTTATAGGCAATAGCCCAACGCGGGTGATGTGCTGTTGATCCACATTTTTGTTGTAATACTCTTGCATTAACCTTGACCACCATACCATCTATTTCGTAGTCATAACCTTCTCTTTTGTCTTCCCATGTTTTGATGAAGGCTGTTGCTTCTTCTATATTCTTACATAATTTTTTCTCAATGGTAGGCGTCTTAAACCCTAATTGCTCTAACAACTCCAACTGCTGGTAGTGATTGTCAAAATCCTCTAAAGCATCCTTACCTGCTTTATCCTGAGCGAAACCTAACTGAAACATGAAGATCTCTAACGCGCGATCACGTGACTCATTTGCATCCTTTGTTCGCAAGCCTCCTGTTGCAGCATTACGAGGATTTGCAAAAAGACTAATTCCTTTTTTTGCGCGTTCCTCATTTACTTTTTTGAAATTATCTTTTCGGATAAGTGCCTCGCCTCTAAGCTCGACTTTATGTATACCATGATCCGAAAATTTAGCCTGCAGGGGTACCGAGGGTAATGCTCGAGCATTAGGCGTCATCTCTTCTCCTAAAGTCCCATTACCTCTAGTCGCCGCTCTTAGCAATGCATCACCTTCATAGATAAGTGCTACACTTCCTCCGTCATATTTTGGTTCTACCACATATGCAATATCCGTTCCTTCTTTAATCGAGCATAGCTTGCGGATTTGATCATCAAAATCTTTTAAGTCCTCAGCATTATAGGAGTTTGCTAATGACAACATGGGCTCTAAATGTGCTACTGAGCTAAAAGTGGCATTAAGATCATTTGACACTCTCTGAGTTGGAGAATTAGGAGTCACTATATCAGGATACTTTGCCTCTAAAGTTTCTAGTGATTTGAATAGTAGATCATATTCCTTGTCTGCAATTACAGGATCATTTTGGATATAATACTTCCACTCGTGGAAAGTCATGATATCGACTAAGGCTTGATAATCTGCTTTGTCGGGAGGGTTAGCAATAAAATCCTTGGACGCATGGTATAATTTTTTTTGGATAGACTTATTATACATAGTATACATTAAGCCATAAAAATAAAAAAAGCCGACCCAAATTAATGAGCCGGCCTATTTGCGTAAGTTAAGAGTATTAGTTTTTTATAATTTTCCGAGCTCCGAGCTTTTGACCCGATTCATCGTATATACTTATTATATAAATACCAGTTCTAAATTTTAGTAAGTCTATTTTTTCTCCCTTTTGATCCAATTGTCCTTCTACCAAGACTTTTCCTAATATGTTATTTAGCTTATATCGTCCTTTGAATTTATGCGCTGTGGTAACAATTACATAATCGGTGGCAGGATTGGGGAATACCTTTATATCAATCTCTTGCACTTTGGTATAATCACTCTTATCAAACCCACTATCTAAGCTTTGTGAAAAGAGCCCATTACCCATGGATACCATCAATATTAATATCGCGGTTAGATAAAAAGTTTTTATATCAATAATCCTGTGCATCGCTTACAATATTAAGACTCCGATTTTAGTATGAACACGGTCAAGAGCTACCAAAAGAAACTTGATTGGTCAATTATTTTACTTAAATAAAGCTTAACAGTATACATTTGGGTAGTCATTGCATGATTATTAATTACCATGTTAGATTGATATCTTTATAAAATCCGATCAGGCTCTTTAAACCTTTCATCATTTTATAAGTCTATTATTCATAATCAGCTATTAAATGAACGACTGTTGAAAAACCTTGAAGATGCTGAGATACTTAAACTTATTGCGGATCCAAGGCAGGAAGAAAAAGGGTTTAAGCATCTTATGGTTAAGTACCAAGAGCCACTGTACTATCATATTAGAAGGATGGTAAAGAATCATCAAGATGCTGATGATGTGTTGCAGAATACTTTTATTAAGGTGTATAAGAATGTTAAGGGATTTGAAAGCAAGGCCAAGATTTATACCTGGTTGTATAGAATCGCAACCAATGAGGCATTAACCTTTCTTAATAAGAGGAACCGGAAACGAACAGAGTCGATAGAAGGGATAGAATCTATAAACCATATGATTGCCAATGATAGCGTGGATGGTAATCTATTAGTTATAAAATTGAATCAAGCTATAAGCCAGTTACCAGAAAAACAAAAGCTTGTGTTTAATATGAGATACTATGATGAGATGTCTTATGCCAGCATATCAGAAATCTTAGGAACAAGTGTAGGTGGATTAAAAGCATCTTATCATCATGCAGTAAAAAAAATAGAATCCTTCTTTAATAAAGAATGAAATGAAAATCAAAAACGAGGACATAAAAAAAGAGCTTGAAGGTTTATCTAAAGTTTTGGCTGATGTGCCAAAGATGAAACATATGGATATCCCTGATGAGTACTTTGAAAAACTTCCTAATGCTACATGGAATAAGCTATCCCTAAAGGTGGATACTTCTGTCAAGGAAAAAACTAAAGTTATTTCCTTAATAGGAAAGTTAGCTAGTGTTGCTGCCAGTGTTGCGCTATTATTCTTTGTATTCAAAAACTTAAGCTCAACAGAAGCAGAAATTCCTATGGATACGATGGTCGAATTTATAATTGATGACCTTGGAGAGCTAGATGAAGATTTTCTTTTTGAGCTACATGATGAAGTCGCTGATGTAGCAGAACTCGATGATGAAACTTTAGATTATATGTTA